>JAESGS010000032.1_pt1 | contig 405911 bp, 334 predicted proteins | sample 9269761 | NCBI WGS metagenome assembly JAESGS01 (sample SAMN15741799, study PRJNA653493) | algae metagenome | isolation source: Cyanosarcina radialis HA8281-LM2 and co-occurring heterotrophs from damp... | place: USA: Makauwahi cave, Hawaii | collected 2011-01-06 | reverse complement strand
ATAAACAGCCGTAGTGGGAAGATTAAGGTATCGCATACCCATAGTACCGCGATGGAAGTTCTCAGATCTCGTGCGTTGATTTGAGAAGCCTACACTGTATGCGATAGCATCAGTGTAGGAGGTTCACAAACAGGCGGTGAAGTCACCTCGGCCTGATGGCTGATTTGCTTGATGAATCAAACGCAGCTAATACAAGAGCGATACATCAAAGTCGATTCGATCGACACTCGTTACTGGAGCGCAGGCAGGCAGGGAACTGCCACGATTTTGCTTGACGGTGCTGGAGGTTCGATCGAAGTTTGGACGGATCGCATTCAAGCGCTAGCCCGACACCATCGCGCGATCGCATTCGATATGGTAGGTAATGGATTATCGGATAAGCCAGCAGTAACTTATTCCTTAGACTATCAACTTCAGTTTCTCAGAACTTTCTTAGATACTCTCGGCATCGAACGAGCAAATTTCATCGGCAATTCCATGGGTGCAACTATCGCCCTAAAATTAGCGATCGAGTCACCAGAACGAGTTAAGAAACTCGGATTAGTTTCCTGTTTTGGTTTAGGTCGAGAAATCAACATCTACGATCGTCTGCTAGCAGCATTTCCAGTAATTGCTAACCTGATTCCACTGAATCGGAGCGTTATCAAGATGGTCTTGAATAGTTGCGTTTGCGATCCTAAATCGATGCCAGAAGAATGGGTCGAACTCGGTATTCAACGGTTTAACCTCCCAGGTCAAAAGGAAGCCTTAATTTCTTTACTGACGACTAACTTAGATTTTTGGGGCGTTCGGCGTGAAGTTTTTAGTTCGATAGTTCGGCAACTCGATCGGATCGAAGCACCAACCTTAATTATCTGGGGAAAACAAGATCGGATAACTCCTGTTTCTCATGCCTATGTTGCTTCCCAAAAAATCCGTAATTCTTCTTTGTACGTTTTCGATCGATGCGGTCATTGGGCGCAGGTGGAGCATCCAGAAAAGTTCGATCGTTTAGTTTCAAATTTCCTAGCTTACTAGACTCGATCTAGATTACCAATTTCGTGCGGATTTCTTTTTGTTCTGCTATTTGTTGGGGATCGAGCGAACTACCATTAGTTGGTAATGCCTTATCGACTAAATTTATCGGCATTGCCTCCAGAGAAAAACAGATGACCTGACGACGACGCAAGCGATCGCGGCAGATATTGAGGACAATGCCGTACAGCCAGCTTCTAAAGCGCCTGAGATCGCGAAGTTTCCCCAATGAAAGATAGGCTTGGAGCATGGCTTCTTGTACGATCTCTTGAGCCAAGTCCTCATTGCCAATTGTCCGTTTAGCCAGATGCTGCGCCATCGGTTGATAGCGCAACACCAATCGACTGAATGCTGCTTTATTTCCCTGGCGTGCCAGAGAAATTAACGACCGATCGCTTTGCTCAGACAAGCCTTCCTCCCCGAACAACTCTATTAATATAGTTGTAATGCGAACGGAAAAAGTTACTTGCCCGTCAAAAGTATTGCACTCGATCGCAATATCAAAACTAGTCTAGGAGGTACTTTTTGACATCCAAGAGAATAAAAAAGTTAGGTCTAAAAAGCGTTTCAATCGCTACTTCCTGGCAGTAGAGGCAGAAACTAGGCCAAAATCGGCTACGGACTTTTCTAAAGCTCTCAGCAAATCGTCTCGTCCTTGAAAACCTTCCAGTCGATGGATTGCCTTACCGCGATCGAACAGGATCAGCGTTGGTAAAGTCGTCAGGCGGTAAGTATTTGCCAGTTTAAAATTCTCATCGGCGTTAATGACGACTAATTTAATCTCCTTAGTCCATTCCGCCTGAAATCGCTTTAGTAAGGGTTCTATCAGCCGACACAGACCGCACCAAGGGGCGCTGAAGTGTACGATGACAGGGGTAGAAGATTCTAAAACTTCCGATCTAAAAGTCTGCTCGTTAACAGAGAGTATCATCGATCCCCAAACTTTATGAGTTTTTATTATCTATTGGGATCATGCTACCGCTAATTGGGATCGTTTGGATCGAGAGAATTCAGGAAATGTTGAGGAGAGGGAGAGAGGGAGAAAGCGAGAGGGGTAGAGCGAGAAAAATTCACGCGCTCACATCTTCATGCCCCATGCCCTATGCCCTATGCCCTTTACTTCTGAACTCAGAACCTAACGTTTATCTGTAACAACCACGGGTGAACCGACCACAACAGCCAGATAAACAGGATGACCCCTAAATAGGCAGGACGAAGGAATTCTTGCCATTTTAAGGTTTGATGCCCTTGCACTATAGCTAGAAATGGTACGACGGAAGTGCGCGATCGCACGGCTTCAAAAGCTTCGCCATAACGGGCTGATAGGCGCTTGTCTCCGTGCCAAACGGCAAATAAATGGTGCAGCACTAAACCGATCGAAGTCAGTAAGGTAAAAGTAGTGCCAATCCACAAGGTATGAGCAATACACCAAATAACTTGTCCTACCATTTGCGGGTGCCTGGTAATCCGAATAATTCCGGTTTCGTAGAGATGAACTTCTGGTTTGGAGATCGCGGCAATTTCTAAGAGGTTGAAGGTAGCTGGGTAAAGAAAGAAAAAGGAAATAGCTGAAAGAGTCCAGACGATCGCTCCCACTCCAGGAACGTCTTGCACCTGCCACAGTTGCCAGCCGTCGTAGCGATGGCCGATGAAGTAGACAATTAGCACTACTGCCAGAGGAATGCTGACTAGAGCAAACAGCACCCGATAGAGCCTCGGACTGATTTGCTTTTCTCCCCAAGGGCGCAAGGCGGCTAAACCGCTGTGAGCGATCGCAAACGTTATCAATAGTCCCAGCATCGTTAAGTGGCTGGAAGTTAACCAAGCAAATAATTCCATAATGAGGTTAAGTGGATGGGGAGATGGGGAGATGGGGAGATGGGGAGATGGGGAGATGGGGAGATGGGGAGATGGGGAGATGGGGAGATGGGGAGATGGGGGGGAATTTCTTAACTCAACACTCAACACTCCACACTTAACACTTCTAAAGCTCCTAAACTTCTGAACTTCTGAACTCCTGTACTCCTTGTTATGTTACTGTCGTCTCTAGCAGAGGCTGTAAAACCATCATGGCCGAGGATTAGTGGTTGGTAGAGAGTATTTACTACTATCTACCTGACCGATCGAATCATAATTCTTTACTCCCCGATCGCTTTACTCATCTACCTACCCCATGAAGACGTAATTACCATCTGCCCCGCGCCTCAGTTGCCATTTTTATTTGTAGGTAAAGTTATTATGTCTGACCTTCCTTTTACTTTAGATCAATTGCGGATTCTCAAGGCGATCGCCGCTGAGGGGAGTTTCAAACGCGCGGCTGACAGTCTTTACGTTTCGCAACCTGCCGTCAGCTTGCAAGTGCAAAATTTAGAGCGCCAGTTAGACGTGCCGTTATTCGATCGCGGAGGCAGACGGGCCCAATTGACGGAAGCGGGCTATTTATTGCTGAACTATGGCGAAAAAATTCTTACCCTGTGCCAAGAAACTTGCCGGGCCTTGGAAGACTTGCAAAATCTCCAAGGTGGGACTTTAATCGTGGGCGCTTCTCAAACTACTGGGACTTACCTGTTGCCCCGAATGATGGGGATGTTTCGGCAACGCTATCCCGATGTCGCAGTGCAATTGCACATTCACTCTACCCGACGCACTGCTTGGAGCGTGGCTAATGGCCAAGTCGATCTAGCGATTATTGGCGGTGAAGTGCCAGCAGAATTGCAAGAAGCTTTAGAAATTACTCCTTACGCAGAAGATGAGTTAGTCTTGATCTTACCTGGCGATCATCCCTTGGCTCATCTCAACACCATTCAAAAAGAAGACCTTTATAAACTGCAATTCATTACGTTGGATTCTCAATCAACCACCCGCAAATCGATCGATCAGGTACTATCTCGCTGCGACATCGATATCAAACGCCTCAAAATTGAAATGGAACTAAATTCGATCGAGGCGATTAAAAATGCCGTGCAGTCGGGGCTGGGGGCTTCATTTGTCTCTTTGGCAGCGATCGAAAAAGAGTTGCAAAGCAACATCTTGCACCGCGCCTACATTGAAGGCATAGAAGTTAAACGGATGCTCTCGGCAATAGTTAACCCCAATCGCTATCGTTCTAAGGCAGCGGATGCTTTTTGTCGAGAAATTTTGCCCGTATTTGCCAACAAAGATTGGAAATACGATGTGATGAAGCCATCAGCGATCGAAACTGAAGCTTTGAAGATAGCTGCTGCTAATTCAGTCGAAGATTAGTTGGGGGCATGGGGCATGGGGCATAGGGCATGGGGCAGAAGGATAACCATAAATCGCTTACTCTGTTCTCGTACTTCAGATATACCGCCGCCTTCTTGAAGGTAAGGATCTGCCAATTCTGGCTGGGATAACCTTGGCTTTGGTGCTGTTCGTGCTGGCTTTGCACTGAGGGTTTGTTTGGCAGCAAGTTTTAATCGTAGCTGTTTTGGCTGGAGCCAACGCGATCGCCGTTACAGCTTGATTTTGCTCGATTTACCAATTGTTGTCTCGGTTTTTATAAGTGCCGATGCTTGCTGTTACTGCACTCAGGAGCTTATAGATTCAAATTGTTAGTTGAGACAAAGAACGGGGAATACTAAAAGAACTGAGATTTAGTCAGCAAAGCCAGAATTATATGTGGCCGAACATTCTATGAAAGAGTTGACTATTAATTCTGTTATCGATCGACCAATTTGACATACTTGCTACACGGCATTGGGAGCTTCTTATGCAGCTATTTTTACACTTCGCCTTCAGCCAAAAGGAGATACTAACGAAGTAATGTTTGAGAATTTAGTAGAAGACGATATTTCCAAAGAATGGTACGAACCATATATAAAACGAGGCGTGCGCGAGTTTATTGCCGATCGAGCCAAGGAAAATATTAAAATTGGAGGAATTAAAGTTTCGTTAATCGAGCATTGCTTTCATCCGATCGATTCTCAGACTTCTGCCTGCACGAGAGCCGCCAAAATAGCTATGGGACAAGCATTAGAAAAGGTTAATTGTTAATTGCCACCAACAACGAACGACGAACAATAAACCACTGAACCTGAACGATTTATGGAACTTCAGTGTACTCGTTTTAGCTGCGCTCGATCGGACAATCATTTTGCCGAACTTGACGACCATGACATTCTCAAAAGAGTGCCCCAAAGGTACTGCATGACCTGCGGGATGCCGCTGGTTTTAATCGGGCGGTATTTGCCGATTAAATTGCTCAAACGCGGCGGATTTGGCGCGGTGTTTCTGGCACGCGATCGCTATACGCCCTCAATGAGTTTGTGCGTAGTCAAACAGTTCCAACCCGCATTCGATCTCAATCCCCAACAGCTACAAGTAGCTCACGATCTGTTTGAACGAGAAGGACACGTTTTAGAGCAACTGGGCAAACATCCCCAAATTCCCCAACTGTTTGCCTGCTTTGAGGTTGCGGCTCAGAACTATCAAAATGGCAAACTCGATCGCTATTTCTATCTAGTCCTAGAGTTTATTGACGGGCGCAATTTAGAAGAAGAACTGCACGATAAAGGCACTTTCTCAGAAGAGGAGGTCATGCTGTTGCTGCAAGATTTGCTTCCCGTGTTGCAATTCGTTCACGAATGCGGCTCTATCCACCGAGATATTAAACCTGCAAACATCATGCGCGATCGCCAAGAAGCGCTTTATTTGCTAGATTTTGGTTCGGTCAAACAAGCAGCGCGAGGCTTGTCCGATCGCAAGGGCGCTCCTTCAACTGGGGTCTTTACGCCCGGATATGCCCCTCCAGAACAGATTCAATGCGGACAGATTTATCCCTCGACCGATTTGTATGCTTTAGGGGCAACGTGCGTCGAGTTGCTAACTGGCAAACCACCCACAGACTTGGTAGATGCAATGAATTATCAGTGGTCGTGGCGCAATTACGCTCAGGTGAGCGATCGCTTAGCCGAAATTCTCGATCGGATGCTTTTACCCATACCCAACGAGCGTTTTCAATCGGCCGCAGAAGTGCTAGCTCTTCTTCCTACCCAAATCTCCCATCAGGCTGACCCTGCGGCCAGCTATCCTCATATCCCTATAACACCAGTAAATACCTTAGCCAATCCTCGCAGTTCTCCAACCTGGCAACCAGAATTCGCCCTTAGAGAAATTTTGACCGGAGCGGCCTTTATTGGATTTGAAGCGTGTTTGCTGTATATCGCTCTTTCTAGCCTGCTGCCGATCCGGGGAATCAGAATGGGAGTGTGGGGAATGGTATTAGGTGGTCTAATATTTATTCAGTATCGTCGATCGCTCTCTCAGAGAAATTCATTCCTAATTGCTGCCATTACCCTAGCTTCGATCCTACTCATCCCAGCTTTACGCGGTCAGTGGGATATCCAAATAATCTTCAGTTTGGCAATTCTCTCTGGTGCCAGCGCGATCGCTATAGCAACTTTGTCTCGCCTAATTTATAAATTGCTGTCTACTCTTTTGTAATTGCAGAAGTTTAGGAAGTGTTAAGTGTGGAGTTAAATTCTCTCCCCTCGCCCCTTATCCCCAGAGGGGGCCCCACCTTCCCCTCCCCGCGTCTCCCCTCTCTTCCCTCTCTCCCCATCTCCCCATCTCCCCATCTCCCCATCTCCCCATCTCCCCATCTCCCCATCTCCCCCTCTCCTCATATGTCCGATCGCAAAGAATCAACCGTTTTAATTCTCACCTTATTGGCAACGCTAGGCATCGTTAGCTTTGGTGCTTGGTGGTTTACGGAACGTTGGCGCAATATCAATAATTCCACTGCTACAGCTAACGGAACATCGCCTGTGGAACTAACAGCTACAAATGCTGCTGGTTCCTGCCAGCTACCGAATGCGCCTGCGGGATTGTTTAACTACGGTGGTAGCACCTCTTGGGCAACGATTCGGCGAGAAACAGAACCCGTATTGCAAAGTATCTGCCCTGAATTTCGGCTCCGTTATACCGATCCGATCGACGGCCAACCTGGCTCCGGTCCTGGAATTAGAATGTCGATCGACAATCAACTATCTTTTGCTCAATCCTCGCGCAGCTTAAAAGCCGAAGAAATCCAAACAGCCCAAGCCAAGGGATTGCAACTCCAAGAGATTCCCATAGCAATTGATGCCATTGCGATCGCCGTCAATCTCAATCTCGATATCCCTGGAATTACGGTGGCTCAACTTAAAGACATCTACACTGGCAAGATTGCTAATTGGAGCGAACTTGGAGGGCCGGATTTGCCAATTACTCCCTATTCTCGCCCGTTAGAAACTGGTGGTACGGTAGGATTTTTTCGCGAAAATGTTTTGAATGGAGAAGCATTTAGCAACGAGGTTAAATTTGTTAATAATACCACTTTGACTTTGCGAGAATTAGAAGTAGATCCTGGAGGGATCTACTACGCTTCGGCGACAGAAATACTAGGTCAATGTTCGGTAAAACCACTGCCATTAATTGGCAAATCTAAGCAACCAATTCCCCCCTATAAAGAACCATTTGCTCCTTTGCAAAGCTGCCGCAATCCTCACGATCGGGTAAATGCCGAAGCTTTTCGCAGCGGTGAATATCCGATTACTAGAAGATTGTTTGTCATCGTCAAGGTAGGCGATCGCACCGAACAGCAAGCCGGAGAAGCTTACGCTAATTGGCTCCTCTCGCCTCAAGGTCAAGAATTAATCGAACAAGCTGGTTTTGTCAGGATTAAGTGATTGCTGAGAGGGCGAGGAGGGCGAGGAGGGCGAGGAGGGGGGAAATTTAACTAGTGACAACTGAACTTCTGAACTTCTGAACTTCTGAACTTCTCATTTGCCCTGCCAAATTTGTTCTAAAACGTCAGCGGGGGCAATATCAGCGATCGAACCACTAGGAGATTGAATTCCCCGCACGCGATCGCTTTTTGGCAATAATTTTTTGGCTGCTGTCGGGCCAAACATGACGATGACGTAAGTTCCCACCGCTGCCGCTAAGTGCATGGGCGAACTGTCGGTACACAGCATTAAATTCGCACCAGCAACGATTGCGGCTGACTTGCCGATATCTGGGGGTGTCGTTACCAACAAGTTAGGACAAGATTCCATCAATGGATTTACCCAAGCTTCATCTTCTGGCCCCTTGAGTACCACCAGAGGTATATTTGGCTGTCGCCGTTGAATGTCGGTGACGATGTACTGCCATTTCTTGACTGGGTAGGTTTTTTCGATTCCTTGGGCTTGAGAAACTTGACTGGAACCCGCATGAATTAAGATGTAGCCGCTTTCCTCAATTCCCAACCGTTTTTGCTCGGCTTCTGCCCATTCGATATCTGCTTTCAACACGTTGATGGTTAAAGGCGGACAAGGCGAATTAATCCCCAATCCTTGCAGGAGATTGTGGTACATCTCGGCTGCATACTGCTCGGTTTTAACTGGGATGGAGTTCGAGAAGAACCACGTCCCCGATCCGCCGCGAAAGGCGATCCGAGTTGGAATTCCCGCTAACCACAGCAGTAACCCCAAGCTAAAAGAGTTGGTTTTGGAAATTACCACTTCATACTCGCGATCGCGTACTATTCCCAGTAAGTTGCCCCAATCTGCCAAACCGTTGCGATCTCTAAAATCGTAGGCAATAACTTCACGTACCGACTTGCAGACGCGGTAAGCACCTTTAGCTCTAGGTTCTACAACGACATCGATCTCAGATTCTGGGTAAGATTGCTTGAGATCGTCGAGGGTGGGGAAGAATAGAATTTGGTCGCTAATTCCACCAGGGACAAGAGCCAGAATTCGCATTGGTAAATGATTGGATAGAGACTACTTATCAGCTTCACTGTAGCATCACCAGTAATTTTTTTTAAAGGAAAACTCAGTTTGATTTACATCGCGATTCTAGTGCTAGCTTAGACTGAGGTGAGAAAGGAGAGGGCGAGATGGGGAGATGGGGAGATGGGGAGATGGGGAGAGGGGGAGACAAGGGGGAATTTCTTAACTCAACACTCAACACTCCACACTTAACACTTCTAAAGCTCCTAAACTCCTAAACTCCTGAACTCCTGTTGGCGCAGCCTGCGCTCGGCGCATACTCCTGTATTCTGAACTCCTGAACTTCTGAACTCCTGAACTTCTATTTCCCCATGTCTCAAGTGTCTCAGCCTGACGAGGCCTCAATTATTTGGTTTAAAGAAGGCTATCGGTTATGGAATCAAGATCGCCCAGTAGAAGCTATTGCAGCTTTTGCTAAAGCGATCGAAATCGATCGCGACTACCTCGATGCTTGGTATTACCGGGGCTATGGCTTGGAGCAATTGGGACAATATTTAGAAGCTCTCGCTTGCTACGATCGAGTTTTTGGTTTAGATCCAAACCATCAATATGCCTGGTATCGTCGCGGCGTGACTTTAACTAAACTGCAACGCTACGATGAAGCGATTCTCTGTTACGACCAGATCGCGCAAATGCAGCCTAACGACTACGAGGCGTGGTACAGTCGAGGCGATGTTTTCCTTCAGTGGCAGAGATATTCGGCAGCGATCGATTCTTACAAACAAGCAATTCAAATCAACCCTACTAATTGCTGGGATTGGAGCGAACGGGTACAGAAGCTTCAGGAACTCCACCTGACGGCTGAAGCTTTTGCTTTGTGCCAAGAAGTATCTACTGTATTGGAGGCACTAGCCGATCGAACTAATCTCCATCATTATTGGGTTTGGGATAGCATCCATCAAACTTGGTACGTCCTGGGGGATTTTTTTAGGGGATTAAATTGCTACCCGCAAGCTGCCGCTGCTTATAAAAAGGCGATTCAAATTTATCCTGATGAGTGTCTATCTTGGTACTCTCTAGCTAGGTCGTTAGAGCAAGAGGGAGATTACCGAGAAGCTGATAAATGCTATGCTCGAACTTTGGAAATTAAGCCAAATTTCTCTTTAGCATTGCAAGGACAAGAGCGGGTCAGTCAACGACTGAAGGCTGAAGGCTGAAGCAGCGGGAATTTCAAAGGGATTATGAAACTGCTAATCGGACAAGCATTAGGCGGTCGATATCAGATCGTTAGCGAACTAGGGCAAGGGGGGTTTGGTACTACCTTTCTGGCTGAAGATCTACACCTTCCTGGTAATTATCGATGCGTGGTGAAGCAACTCAAACCCCAAGCTACCGACCCGGCAACTTTGCAAGCCGCTAGACGTTTGTTTGATACGGAAGCTAAAGTTTTACACGAGTTAGGAAAACACCCGCAAATTCCCCAATTATTTGCTTATTTTGAAGAAAATCGAGAATTCTATTTGGTTCAAGAATTTATTCCTGGCGAAGAACTAAGTCAGGAAATGAAATCTGGTAAAAAGTTAAGCGAATCTGAGACGATCGCTCTATTGCGCGAAATTCTGGAAATTTTAGAGTTCGTTCACCAACATCAAGTGATTCATCGGGATGTGAATCCTCGGAATTTAATTCGCCGACGCGCGGATGGCAAGTTGGTGTTAATTGATTTTGGCGCAGTCAAGCAAATTGGCACGACCTTAGTTAATAACAGTGGCGCTAATTATACGGTGGCGATCGGCACTCCTGGCTATCGACCGAGCGAACAAGCTAATGGCAATCCTAGATTGAGCAGCGATATTTATGCTGTGGGCATAATTGGGATTCAGGCACTTACTGGTTGCGGTTCTCAACAGTTATTAACTGATGCTAATACTGGTGAAATTATCTGGCGGAAATCGGTGAAAGTCAGTTCCGATCTAGCGAATGTTTTGGACAAGATGGTGCGCTATGATTTCCGGCAGCGGTATGCTTCAGCTAGAGAGGCATTGCAAGCGATCGCCAAATTAGGTGCATCTACTTCGGGAACTGTGGTTTTAGCACCTGCCGGATCTTTCAACCAGAAGCCCCTAGGCAGGAAATTTAAAAATCTCAAATCGAAGCTGTACGGAGTTGCCATTTTAACTGGAATCGTGGGGATTTCGACTGCGATCGGATCGGTATTTTTTCAAGTTAGAAATATATACGATGCCAATGGATTTTATCAACAAGGGCAGACGTTGGTAGAACTTAAAAGATATGAAGAGGCGTTGAAAGCTTATCAAAAAGCGATCGAAATTAAACCAGATTATATCGAAGCTTGGACGGAGAAGGGCAAAACGCTATCTCAATTAAAGCGCGATCGCGAAGCTTTAGCTACCTACGAACGAGCGATTCAAGTCAATCCTGAATATTTAGCTGCTTGGCTCGGTAGAGGCACGGTATTAGATAATTTACAGCGAGATAAAGAAGCTCTCGACTCGTTTGATAAAGCGATTCAAATTCGGAGTAACTATGCAGAGGCTTGGCACGGTAGGGGAAAAGTATTACTTCAATTACAGCGATATGAAGAGGCTATATTTGCTTACGATAAACTAATAAAAATCAACGGTAATGACTACGAAGCTTGGTACAACCGAGGCTGGTTGCTGCATAAATTATCTCGCTATGAAGAAGCGCTCGCCGCTTACGATCGAGCGATTCAGTTAAAACCAGAGTTGGCAGCAGCTTGGTATAACCGAGGCAATTCTTTAAGTAACTTACAACGCGATCGAGAAGCAATTGAATCTTATCAAAAAGCCGTTCGATTTCAGCCCAATTACTGGCAAGCTTGGGATAGCTTGGGGAATATTTTTCTCAAGTTACAACAGGATGAGGAAGCGGTTAACTCTTTCGATCGAGTTATTAAATTTGAAACTAATAATTCCTCAACTTGGGCTAATCGGGGTTGGGCGCTACATCGATTAAATCGATATCAGCCAGCAATTGAATCGTATGACAAAGCATTACAACTAAAGCGTAACGACTATCGAGTTTGGTATAACCGAGGTAATACCCTATATAACTTGCAACAGTATGAAGAAGCGATCGCCTCTTATCGTCGAGCGGTGCGTTACAAACCAGATTACTACCAAGCTTGGTACAGCCGAGGTAATGCTTTAGTCAAATTAAAACGCTATCAAGACGCTGTAGAAGCATACGATCGAGCAATTCGTTACCAGCCAGACTACCGAGAAGCCATCCAAGCAAGAAACTGGGCGCAAGCACAACAATCTGAATTATGAAGGATGAATTATGAAAACCTTAAAGATGAATATAGAGGCGATCTCACTTCTCAATTAAGTAAAGTACATTCTTGTGGGATAGGCTTCCAGCCATGGGTGTCAAGTTAACGGTCAAAACCTTCATCCGTCAGGGGTTGAAAACCCCTGCCTCAAAGCTAAAGTCCTCGCGCAGAGGACTAACTGTAGTCAACCTAGTCCATTGAAATGGACTTGTACTATTAGCCAGGGATTTTGAACCCCTAGCGGTTGGCGCTGAAGATCGAGGCCCAACAATGGCTCTAGCCTTCTTAACTTATTACTTATTACTTATTACTTATTACTTAGAACCATGCAAGGACAAATATTAGCAGGACGATACCAGATCGTCAAACAATTGGGAGTTGGCAGATTTCATACTACGTTCTTAGCTGAAGATCGACAGCAGATAAATAACCCACATTTTACAATAAAACAATTCAATATCGCTCAAAATGACCCCAGGCTTTGGCAAAAATTTAGCGGCTTATTTCAGCAAGTAGTAGAAGTTGTCGATAAATTAGGAAGTGGCGATCGCATTGCCAAAATCATCGGTCATTTTAACGAAAATCGAGCTTGCTATTTAGTAGAAGAATTCATTGAAGGACACGATCTAGCATTTGAATTACGTCCGGGCAAACGATTGAGCGAATCGTATGTAATGGCTCTGTTGCCAAATATTCTAGAACCATTGCAATTCGTTCACCATCATGGAATCGTTCATGGCAATATTGCACCCTCAAATTTAATTAGACGCAAACAAGATGGCAAAATCGTGTTGAATGACTTAGGAGTGTTTGCCGATATCTGCACTCAAATCGCTTGCGATCGCGATCCTCATATTTTGTTTAATTCTAGCTATATACCAGCCGAACAGTTGGCAGGCAAACCCCAATTTAGCAGCGATATTTATGCAGTAGGAATTATTGGCATTCAAGCATTAATGGGATTAAACCCTCAACAATTACCCAAAGATCCTCAAACTTCTGAAATTATCTGGCGCAATGCGGTACAAGTTAATCCGGGGTTGGGAGATATTTTAGATAAAATGGTACGCTACGATTTTCGCCAGCGCTATCAGTCAATCCCAGAGGTATTGCAAGCAGTACAGCGAGAAAGAGAAAAAACTCAAGTATTAACAACTGCGGCTGGATACGCGCCCACTCTGGCGGTAGCGACTAACTCTCCCCCAACCGTACCAAATCGATATCGGGTAGAAACTCCTTCTGAGTCGCCAACTCAAAACTTTGCTGTTGAAACAATACAGAATGAAGTTGAATCTCCAAGTTGGGGTTTTTTATTCATGTGGGTGTTAGCAACATTAGCTGGGGTTGCTTTTGGTTATGCTTTGAGTTGGGTCGCAGGTTTTGTTGTGAAAATATATGTTAGCGAGACGGCTAGTTACGCTATCTTTGGGGCGATTTTTGGTGCTGTAATCGGCATTTTGCAAGCGTTAATCCTCAGCGCCCAATTTCGTCATGCGATTTGGTGGGTGTTGGTAACAGTTGCTGCTGGTGCGATTAGTTTCCCGCTGGGCGATGCGGCTTACGATATTGTCAGCAAAAGTGGGAGTAGTTTAGCTGCTTATGGTACTTTTGGGGTGGTAGTCGGTGCGATCGCAGGGATTTTACAAAGTTTAGTGCTGCGAACCCAAATTCATTACTTAATTTTCTGGGTATTGGCAACTACAGCTAGTGCTGCAAGCGGTTTTATCTTGGCGACTAACTTACCCGTTTACGGTCTATCTTTGGGGGCGGGTATCTTTGGCTTAATTACAGGAGTAATCTTAATTTGGTTGTGGAAAAGCCCAAGTTTACAAGGATAAGTACCTAAGCAGAATAAATGATATATGGCGATGCCCCATGGCCCATGCCCCGCCTCGAACTTTATCATTAATTTTGCCGACCTACTTATAATTGGGATTGCAAGTGTTGTTGCAATTGCGTCCATGCTGCGAGCGGATTGCTAAGGATAAACCTTGACCGTAGCAGGATTAGTACCATTACTCTTCCATAGTTCGTAATTCCCTTTTTGATAACAGGGCTGCTTTTTCTTCAGGCGCTCTAGCTACCAATCGATGTCTGGTGAAAATCCAGAAAAAAGCAATTGCTGCCAGCATAAAAATTGAAACGCCCCAAACCCCAAATCGGTAATCGGGATCGACAAAGCAAGCAAACAGAGCAACTACCGCTAAAATCATACCGACAATAGCGCCTTTAATTCCTAGCGGGCTTTCGTAAGCACTTAATAAATCGGGCCGATCTAGTTTGAGCTTAATGTAGCTCAACATGACTAAAAGGTAGGAGATTACTGCTCCAAAAACAGACATATTTAGCAATATCTTGCCTGCGCCTCCACTGCCAGAAATATTAATAATTTCCGCACAAACTAGTCCGACTAATGCCCCTAAGATTATTGCTACGTAAGGAGTATGATTTTTGTTAGTTAAAGATATCCAACGCGGTAAATAACCAGCCCGCGATAGCGAAAATAGAATTCGCCCATAGGCGTAGATAATGGTATGAAAACTAGCAATCATCCCGCAGGTTAAAGCCATCGCCGTTACTAACGCGCTGCTAGTACCCTTGCCAAAATAAGAGTCAAATCCATCGGCTAAAGGAATATTGGATCCCCCAATAGCTGCCGCACCACCACCTACACCAGAGTTAATTATTAAGGTTAAGAACGAAAGGACGACTAAAGTGAAGATTCCGAAGATTAGTGCTAGGGGAATATCGCTTTTAACCTTACGAGTTTCTTCTGCTGCTAGCGGTACTTCTTCGATTCCTAAATAAAACCAAATTGCATAGGGAATGGCAGCAAAAACGCCCGTCCAACCTTTTGGCAGCCAAGTTGCTAATTGTCCGGGAGCGGCAGAAATATTGAACAGTTGTTCTAAGTTAAAAACTCCCGAAACGGTCATGCTGATATAAAATATCAGCAGCACCATAACTGCTATTATCGTCAGGAAAAGACCGACATAAAAAGTCAAGTCCACATTCCAAATATTGATGGCTACAAAAATCGCATAAGCTAATATCCATAACCCCCAAACTGGCATAGTCGGAATTAATGGTTGAACGTAGCCAGTGAGTCCGACTACAATCGTGGCTGGAGTAAGTATATATTCGATCGCTAAAGCTACACCGCAGATGAACCCCACTACAGGGCCGAAGGCGCTGCGAGTAAAGGAGTAAAATCCACCAGCATGGGGTAATGCCGCTGAAAGTTCGGCAATACTAAAAACCATACATATATACATGATTCCCATTAATAAAGTGGCGATTGTTAGTCCCCAAAAACCACCTTTTGCCAGTCCGAAGTTCCAACCATAGAAATCGCCAGAGATGACAGCGCCAACGCCTAATCCCCATAATAAAAACCAGCCCGCTCTACCTTTTAATTGCCGTTGCTTGAGATAACTATCGCTAACTCGTTCGTAACTAACTATCCCTCGATCGCTCATTTCGTTCTATCTCAGCTAAATCAATTTAATTTTGGGAATATTCCTCGAAATTTATGCTTCCCAGAATTGCTATTATATCTAGCACTTTGCCAAAAGCTTTATTAAAATTTTTTATTTAAACATATAAATACACATTTTGAGACGATCGGGTTTAAGATTGCTAAAGGCTGTATCTTTAGATATCCATAAAACTGACAACGATAATTATGCCGCACATCTATATTTAATTCGCGGGCGCATTTATTAGCAGCAGCGATCGCACCCTCGATCTCTCAAGTCAAAATATCGAAAAAGCGATCGCCATCTTTGGATGCGATCGCGACAAGGTATCAAACTCTTCTGTGAAGCTAAATCGCTGAACGTTAAGCATTTGACTAATCGGCTTCAGAAAAGATGGAGCGCAAATCGCGATCGCCACTGACAACCCTAACAATTTCAATATACTGAAAGAATTCGCCACGCACACCTATCGCGCCGATTGTGCAAAACCCCGCAGAGTTATTCGTTTATGAACTTCTGCCTAGTTGAGTCTGATTGAGTCAAATAATTGTAACGATCTGTGTAAATCTCACATTACGCGGTAGACTGCGGCAGCGAACAAGGGCTGCGGTGTCGCAGCCGCAAATTGCCGGAGTTTTGAAATTTTGTGTGGTTGAGGTACAACTAAAGTGGAATAGTTATTCGATCTATACATTTGGTAGATGAATATGACAGATATTCGCCAGCAAATTTCCGAGCAGTTAGCTGGGTATGAGAGTTTGGATGCACTTAAAGCTGCGCTAGCAGACTGGCTGACTTCTGATGGCACTCTGGGTACGCTCAAGCAAGCTCTAGAGGCGCATTATGGAGATAATGGGATCGATCGCTATCAATGGGGCGAGCTTAACGAACGCTTAGAATTCGTCCCTTTGACCGATGAGGAGATGCTAGCTCAAAGTTTGGAGGCGTTTGAGAATTATCAGCGTACTGGGAAGAGCTTTACTCAGTGGGAGTTGGAGCGGCAATGGGCAACTCGTTTAGGCGCTGACTTTTAAATTATGTTCGATGTTGTTTGGACGGAGGTAGCCGCCGATGATATTCAACGACATTATTACCGAGTGTTGGAAGCGGAACAACAAGTAGTTGTCAATAGGGTCTATCATGGTCGAGAAGATAGAGCTTAGAGCCTCTTTCGTTACGGCTTGGATTATCTTCGCCGAACGCTATTGAACTTGGGGCTATTCGTCGATGAGTTTTTTCAGGCTCTGCAATTTTTGTCCTGTACTTAGCTCTAGAACAGAGTTTTAGGGCTGGTTAACTGAGTCTCCTAATGGCGATCGCTCTCATCGGCTTAGAATAATCGGAGCGTTGGCGCAGCCTGTGCGAAGCACTATCGCTCTCAGACTAATTCGCATCTGGCAGCAATCTCAATCTGAAAATAACTATCTTCCTACAGATTGATAAAATTACTAGAGCTTTTAGTTTTTCTTTAATAATCCAAAAAAATGAGATCGCCTGTATTGCTATCCTACGGATTTAGGGTTCATTCCTTAATGCCGATCGAACTTACGATAACAGCCTTTGAATAGACACTAAAACATCTGGAAATGCTAAGGGTGCGATCGCACCTTCCTCAAAAGTACGTTCTTCAACATACTTACCATTTTGAGGATTTCTGAAGACAATTATCTGCTTGGCAGATAAGTCTAAAACCCAATATTCTTGAATCCCAGCCGTTGCATAAATCGCTGTTTTGATATCTAAATCCTTCTTTAAACTGGTCTTGGCAACTTCGACAATCCAGAAAATATCTTGAGGTGCGGGATGGCGATCGCTGTAGGATGATTCTGGCAGTCGAACGATCGCCATATCGGGTTCGGGTTCGGAGTCCGATAGAGTAATCGGGCCGTTGAAGCGCACATCAGCCTTATTTAACAGCAACTCTTCTAAATATTTGGTACTGCGCTTGGCTGTGGTGTAATGAATTGGTGTTTCTGGACTCATCTCAACTATTTCGCCTGCTAGTAATTCCACCCGGCGATCGCACAGAATCCCTGCCTCAACCATGCGATGATATTCGTCTACAGACCATTTAGCCAACGTTTTCATAGCAGAATTGCCCGCGATCTACTTAGTTCGATTTTATCCTTACGATCTTCGCTCTGTCTGCAAGCGGCGATCGCTCTTGCCTTCTCAAACCAAAATAGGGAAAAAGCGATCGCACTCATCGATTTAGAATAATCGGAGCGTTGGCGCAGCCTGTGCGAAGCACTATCGCTCTCAGACTAATTCGCATCTGGCAGCAATCTCAATCTGATAATAACTATCTTCCTACAGATCGATAAAATTACTAGGATTTTTAATTTTTCTTTAATAACCCAAAAAAATGCGATCGCTAAAGTAGAGTTATGACTTAGGAAACTAGCGATCGCGTCTTTACGACTTAGGACGAATTTCCAACGCCAGCTGCGATCGGTAGAAACAAACATCGAATTCTAGGAAAAAATTCATTCGACCCAATAGCAAAGGGGTATCATCAGACAAACTCCAGGCAAAAACTAATCTCACTGGAGCGAAATTGCCAATTCGTGCCGAAACCAGTAAACCCCGTGCTTCGATCGCAGCCAAGTTACCAGCCAGCATGACAGATGTTGTCTGCTCCTCCCAAACTGCCCCCAGTTGAACTCCAACGCTATAGGGCAACACGTTGACACTTGCACCTGTATCTAGCAGGGCTGCAACCTCTACCGACGAACTTCGATAGGTCAACAATAGAGGTAATTGAGGCAGGGCATCGGGAACGCCGAAGGTATCAAACCCTTCTGTAAAGCTAAATCTCTGAGCGTTAAGCATTGGGCAACGTTCGATCTGATTCCAAGAGTTGACCGAGTTGACGAGCGGCTGCGTGTGAATTGAGTGGGGACCAAAGTGAGTAGGTGGCCCCAGCTTGTAGGGTTGGTTCTTCTTCTCTAGCTAACTCTGCAATTAGAAATTGCATGACTTGCAATTTTTCTGCACGAGGCAAATTTCTGAGAGTGGGAAACAGATCTACTGGAGTCATAGGACTGGAACAAACGTGCTAATACTTTATTTTCTCATATCACCAGATCGTGTTGTTCTCTAGCGATCGCCAAAGTAGAGTTATGACTTGGGAAGCTAGCGATCGCAACTTCACTTAGTAGGGGCGTAAAATAGTAGTGGTAGAGATAGATGAACTATGAGCGTTATTGTCCCTGACGAAGTTTTAACCGCCACCCGCATGACCGAAGCCGAAATGCGTCAGGAAATTGCTGTGATGTTATTTCAAAAAGAAAAGCTAACCCTAGCTCAAGCCAGTCGGTTTGCAGGTATGCACCGAGTAGCTTTTCAACACCTACTCGCCAGCCGTCAAATTCCCGTGCATTACGGAGTAGAAGATTTCGATCGAGATCTGAAAAATCTGCGGGAAATAGGCAGGCTGTGACTGTTGTTAGCGATACGTCAGCTATCAATAATCTGGCAGCGATCGATCGCCTCTACCTTTTACAACAACTTTATGGCACAGTTTTAATTCCCGAAGCTGTTTATCGAGAGTTGACTGACCCTAGTTTCCCCGTTGCAGGCGCTACAGAAGTACAAACTTTCGATTGGATTGAAACTCGTGCTGTTACCGATCGCCTGCTCGTTGAAGCATTGAGCGACGAACTCGATCCTGGAGAAGCTGAGGCCATTGCTCTGGCAGTTGAAGTGCAAGCCGATCGAGTTTTAATCGACGAACGGCGCGGTCGTCTGGTAGCGGCTAGATTAAATCTGCAATACACGGGGATATTAGGGATCTTAGTGGAAGCAAAAAGTCAGGGTTGGGTTGCTGAGGTTAAGCCGCTGTTGGATGCTCTCATTGACCAAGCTGGGTTTTGGATTGCCGAACCTCTGTACAACAGAGTTTTAGGACTAGTTAACGAAGATCGCTAAATAGTATCTAAGATGGTTAAGAAGTCTATTATGGTACTTCTGTACTTCTATGTCTGATGCTGTCGCTCCCTCAGATATGCAGTTAACCGAGCTTGCAAACGGCGATCGCCCTCCCATGCAAAAACCAGAAAGCGATAATACGATTCGGATTCGGGGTGCGAGGCAGCACAACCTGAAAAATATCGATTTGACCTTGCCCCGCGATCGCTTAATCGTGTTTACGGGTGTCTCCGGTTCGGGCAAGTCTTCCTTGGCTTTCGACACCATCTTTGCCGAAGGTCAACGCCGTTATGTAGAATCTTTGAGTGCTTACGCTCGACAATTTTTAGGACAGCTAGATAAGCCAGATGTCGATGCGATCGAAGGCTTAAGTCCGGCGATCTCGATCGATCAAAAATCGACTTCTCACAATCCTCGTTCGACGGTGGGGACGGTAACGGAAATTTACGATTATCTGCGGTTGCTGTTCGGACGGGCTGGCGCACCTCATTGTCCCATTTGCGATCGATCGATTGCACCTCAAACTATCGACGAAATGTGCGATCGCGTCATGGCACTTCCCGATGGTACTCGTTTCCAAATCCTCGCACCCGTAGTGCGCGGTAAAAAAGGCACTCACGCCAAGTTGCTATCCAGTTTGGGCGCTGAAGGATTTGTTCGCGTCAAGGTGGATGGTGAAGTCAGAGAACTAGCTGAAGGGATCGAACTAGATAAAAATTATACCCACACGATCGAAGTGGTAATCGATCGACTGATTAAGAAACCAGGTATAGAAGAGCGTTTGGCGGATTCTTTAACTACTTGTTTGCGTCATACCAGCGGAATTGCGGTCATCGACGTGCTAAATGCTACATCTATATCGACACACTTGTCTGACGACAATACCACAGACAATACCACAAAACGCACAAATTTTCTAAACTATCGACAACTTGAAGAAAATAAGGTTGCAGAATTAGAACGAGAAACACATACAAATGAGGACGATAACTATCGACAAATACCAAAAGAATTAGTTTTTTCAGAAAACTTTGCTTGTCCCGAACATGGGGCAGTAATGGAAGAACTTTCGCCGCGTTTGTTCTCTTTCAACTCTCCCTATGGTGCTTGTCCTCAATGTCACGGCTTGGGAAGCTGGCGAACCTTCTCCCCAGAGTTAGTCATTCCCGATCCAGAAGCACCTTTATATCGCGCGATCGCTCCTTGGGGAGGAGAGGGGAGAGGGAGATGGGGAGATGGGGAGAGGGGGAGCAAGAATAATTTACTTGATTCTGAATCTACTCGGAAAAAAGGAGCCAATCCAAAATCCAAAATCCAAAATCCAAAATCGATTGACTCTTACTATTTGGGGTTGCTTTATAGCGTGGGTGAGGCTTACGGGTTTGAACTCGATACGCCGTGGAATCTCTTGACAGCCGAACAACAGCAGATCGTGCTGCACGGTGCCGAAAAAGCGATCTGGGTAGAAGAATGGAACAACTACAGGCGCTATGGTGGGGTCATTCCTATCCTCCAGCGGCAGTACGATGAAGGTTCGGAATTGCAAAAACAAAAACTAGAACAGTTTATCGTCGAGCGACCTTGCGAAGTTTGTCAGGGACAAAGGTTGAAGCCGGAAGCACTAGCCGTTCGACTGGGGCAATATCGCGTTACGGATTTGACTGGGGTTTCAATTCGAGAGTGTCGGGGAAGAGTTGACAACTTAAAACTGAGCGATCGCCAAGCCCAAATTGCCGACTTGGTATTGAGGGAAATTAAAGCCAGATTGCAATTTCTCCTCGATGTGGGCTTAGATTATCTCACCCTCGATCGCGCCGCTATGACTCTTTCTGGAGGTGAGGCCCAACGCATTCGGTTAGCAACGCAAATCGGTTCGGGTTTAACAGGCGTTCTCTACGTTTTAGACGAACCGAGTATCGGTTTGCACCAACGAGACAACGGACGATTGCTCAAAACGTTGATGAAGCTTCGCGATTTGGGAAATACTTTAATCGTAGTCGAACACGATGAAGAAACTATTCGATCGGCCGACTATCTAGTCGATATCGGTCCGAGAGCGGGAATTCATGGCGGCAAAATAGTAGCTGAAGGTAATTTACAGACGTTATTCGCAGCAGAAGATTCACTTACGGGCGCTTATCTTTCTGGACGCAAAGTTATTGAAACTCCGGCTGAAAGGAGAGAAGGCAATGGGCGATCGCTAATTTTAAAAAACGCCCACCGCCACAATCTCAAACATCTAAATGTCGAAATTCCTTTAGGAAAACTGGTTTGCGTTACTGGGGTTTCGGGTTCGGGAAAATCTACTTTAATTAACGAACTACTATATCCGGCACTGCAACATCATCTCACCCGTCGAGTTGCTTTCCCTGCCAATCTCGAAGCTGTAGAAGGATTGGATGCAATTGATAAAGCGATCGTCATCGATCAATCCCCGATCGGGCGCACTCCTCGTTCTAATCCTGCTACTTATACGGGAGTATTCGATCCGATTCGAGAAGTGTTTTCTCAAACCATTGAAGCCAAAGCTAGGGGTTACAAACCCGGGCAATTTTCTTTCAACGTTAAAGGTGGTAGATGCGAAGCTTGTGGGGGTCAAGGGGTCAATGTCATCGAGATGAATTTTCTGCCAGACGTGTACGTACAGTGCGAAGTTTGTAAAGGGGCGAGATATAACCGAGAAACCCTGCAAGTCAAATATAAAAACAAATCTATTGCCGATGTTTTGAATATGACGGTGGAAGAATCAGTGGAATTCTTTCAAAACATTCCGCGTGCTTTCACCAAGTTGCAAACTTTAATGGATGTCGGTTTGGGTTACATTCGCTTGGGACAAACCGCCCCAACTTTATCTGGTGGCGAAGCCCAACGGGTAAAACTAGCTTCAGAATTGTCTCGCCGCGCTACAGGAAAAACTCTTTATTTAATCGACGAACCGACCACAGGGTTATCTTTCTACGACGTTCACAAGTTACTAGATGTCCTGCAACGTTTAGTAGATAAAGGCAATTCGATTTTAGTCATCGAACACAACTTAGATGTAATTCGCTGTTGCGATTGGGTCGTCGATTTAGGTCCAGAAGGTGGCGACAAAGGAGGAGAAATTATCGCTGTTGGCACTCCTGAAGCAGTAGCAAAAAATTCAGCATCTCATACGGGACATTATTTAAGTAAGACTTTGGAAGTCTCGATCGACGATCGAAGGTGAAAGCGTTTATGAAGTTGTTGATGTCGTGCGATCGCTGTTAAATTAGGTGTACTTTCATCTGCGTTTATCTGCGTTTATCTGTATTTATCTGCGGTAATAGAGCGTCAACTATGTACTTCACTAGGTTACAAATCGCTGTAAAAAAGTCTTAAAAAGCCAACAGCCATCGATATGTATTTTTTCAGTAGCTGATTATAAGGGAAGTTACTATGGTATCAGTCATCCAAGCCAAAAACGTCACTCTGCGGACTCTAATTGATGATTTCGGTCTTCAGTTAGTCAGGGACAAGCAGTTTTTCCCAGAATGGCAACATGACTTACCATCGCTGAGTGAAGGAGAAAAACAATTTCTCGATCGCCTGCTCGAAGGATTCCTTAACCTGCTGAACTATCCACCACTGTTAGAAGATGTAATTCGGATGTCAGTAGTCGATCCCTTGCTGTTCCTTTTGGGCTTTTACCTGCCACCTTTTCATGTCCGTTCGGAACTCCCTGTCGAGATTGCCCAAGAAGATGAAGGAATTTTAATTACTGGCTCTCTAGACACCCTAGTATTGCAAGATCGTCTGTGGGTGCTGGTGGTAGAGTCGAAACGAGTTTCGTTTTCGGTTGAAGCTGGACTAGCTCAAATTCTATGCTATATGTTGGGATGCCCCCAAGTCGATCGACCTACGTTCGGGTTGCTTACCAACGGTAGTAGCTTCATGTTTGTCAAATTAGTCAAAGCCGATTCTCCCCAGTACGCTACCTCTAAGTTGTTTGGCATTCGCAATGAAGGAGATTTGTTAAGCGTATTTCAGATTCTCAAACGGTTGGGAGAATTGGTTCGTTAGGTAAAAAATTGTAGAGACGTAGCACTGCTACGTCTCTACATCTCTACACAGAAGCTGCTAATCTTCGTCGCCTAATTCATCGTCATCTTCATCTACATGAGCGACAGAATTAGCTGAAACCATAGCACCTTTATCGAGTTTCTCTAACACTTGCTGCTGCACTTTCTTGGCAATTTCCGGGTTATCTTCCAAATACTTAATGGCATTTTCTCGACCTTGAGCGATGTTGTCGCCATCGTAGCTGTACCAAGCTCCCCGACGGGTGACTACACCAGTTTCTTCGGCGATATCCATCAAACAGCCCAGAGTAGAAATGCCTTTGCCAAAGATAATGTCAAATTCAGCTACTCGGAAGGGAGGGGCGACTTTATTCTTTGCCACCTTGACTTTAGCCCGGATGCCATACTCTCCTTCATTGGCTTTTTTCAGAGTTTGAATCCGGCGAATGTCTAAACGCACCGAGGCATAGAATTTGAGCGCATTACCACCAGTAGTAGTTTCTGGGTTGCCATAGGTAACGCCGATTTTTTGCCGCAGTTGGTTGAGGAAAATCACCGTACAGCCAGATTTACCGATATTACCAGCGATCTTCCGCAGGGCTTGGCTCATTAACCGGGCTTGCAAGCCGACGTGAGCATCGCCCATATCGCCTTCAATCTCAGCACGGGGGACGAGGGCGGCTACCGAGTCGATGACGACAATATCGACAGCGGCGGAACGCACTAACTGATCGACGATTTCCAGTCCCGCTTCTCCGGTGTCGGGTTGAGAAACTAACAGGTTGGCAATATCAACGCCGAGAACCCCAGAGTAAGCCGGATCGAGGGCGTGTTCGGCATCGACAAAAGCGGCAATCCCACCAGCTTTTTGAATTTCGGCGATCGCGTGCAGTGCTAAAGTAGTTTTCCCAGAACTTTCCGGTCCGTAAATTTCAATAATTCTGCCTTTAGGCAACCCACCACCTAAAGCCAAATCCAGCGTCATCGAACCGCTAGAAACAGTTTCAACTTTCATGCGGGTGGCATCACCCAACCGGACGATCGCTCCTTTCCCAAAACTCCGCTCTATCTGGTTTAGCACTAAATCTAAGGCTTTTTGCTTTTCCGGATTAGTGGTAATTTGTACAGCCATTAATGCCTCAACTGAATGATGAATTATGAATGATGAATTATGAAACCATCATTAACTTCGATCGAAGAGCTTTCCAACTCCCTCAAAACCTTATCTTCAGGGTAGTCTAAAAGGAAGCGATCGGTTAAACCCTTTGCCCAGCTTTCATTCTGTTCGCGCAGCGTTTCCGTTAGGAAATACTCCTGAACTTCTATCCCTAAATGGTACATCTGTATTATTTTAACAGGTATTTTTCGGAAAATCCAGATTTGTCAAAATAAGTAATAGTCGTAATTTTAGAGTCTTTTGGCAAAAATAGAGCAAATACATTGATTTGACGTTTATGGATGCTGAAATCGGCAATTTTATTCCAGATACAGTCCTCTCAGTCGGCGGATTGACGACTTACATCCAGGAATTATTAGAAGAAGACGATCGCTTGCACCAGGTGTGGCTGGTGGGTGAAGTATCCAGCGCCAACCAGCATCGCAGTGGGGTCTTTTTCACGCTGCAAGATGTCGATGGCAAGGCAGCGATTAGTTGCGTCATTTGGAACCATCAAGCCGATAAACTGGCACATTTGCCCGTACCGGGAGAGCAATTACTGGTGTTGGGCAGCATTCGACTCTATCCCCCACGGGGACAGTATCAGTTGACAGTTTGGTACGCCTTGCCAGCCGGGGAAGGGTTGCAGGCCATGCAGTATCGACGGCTGAAAAATCGCTTGGCAGCCGAAGGATTGTTCGATGTCGAAAGAAAACGATCGCTTCCCAATCATCCGCAAGTTATTGCTGTGGTTACTTCCCCCCAAGCGGCGGCGTGGGGAGACATTCAAAAAACCTTGAGAGGGCGCTACCCTGGATTGCACGTCCTGTTCTCTCCCGCCATCGTGCAGGGCGAACAAGCCCCAGATTCGATCGTAAATGCGATCGATCGAGTGCAGCAAGATGGCAGGGCCGAGGCGTTGATTTTAGCACGGGGAGGAGGTGCGGTTGAGGAATTAGCTTGTTTTAATGACGAACGGGTAGTAAGAGCGATCGCAACTTGTAATATCCCCATAATTACTGGCATCGGGCATCAGCGAGATGAATCTTTAGCCGATTTAGTAGCCGATATTTGCGCCCACACTCCCACCGCTGCCGCCGAAACCGCAGTTCCAGAATTAGCAGAACTGTACGCCGAACATCGATCGAGAATTATGGCTTTGGCAGCGGCGGCGCGACAACATTTAGCAGCGGCTCAAAACCGCCTGCAACTATTACAAAATCGCTGCCGACAATTGCGCTTAGATCGACAAGTTCGACAAGAGATGCAAGCGATCGCTGCTTTACGGCAAAATTTAATTCGAGCTACCAAGCAACGCCTGGAAAAAGAGATCCAACAGTGCGATTTTTTGGGGCAAAAGCTCGCAACGATCGATCCAAAAGTAGTATTGCAACGAGGTTATGCTGTAGTCAGAACCGAAAATGGTGCGATCGCTCGTTCTACCGCAGATTTATCGTTAGGACAAGAACTCGATATTCAATTGGGACAAGGGCAAATCAAAGTTAAAATCACCGACATTTTGCCAATATCAGATCTTTAAATCCCGCTCGCTAATACTCGCGGAACGCTCGCGATCGAAGAGCTATTTTTAGCATCTGTTTGCGGTCTAATTTTCCTCGATCGCTTCGCGGTAGAGCATCAACTGGAATCCAATATTTAGGTTGTTTGAATTTACTCAGTTTGGTAGCGATCGCATTTTTCAAACCTTCCTCACTGACAAATGAATCTGAAGGCACGTAAACTGCTGTCACCGCTTGACCCCAATAATTATCGGGCAAGCCAATTACGCAAACATCGCTTACTAGTTGAGTATTTTTAATTGCTGATTCTACCTCTAAAGGAAAGACATTTTCGCCACCAGTAATAATTTTATCGCTATTACGCCCGACTAAATTTAAATACCCCCTGTCGTCAAAATAACCTAGATCGTCTGTAATAAAATAATTCTGTTCTTGGAATTTATCAGGATAATAACCTAGAGCTAATGAATCTGATTGAATCGAAATTATACCAGGGCGATCGCTACCTAATATCTCATCATTTTCACCAATGATTTCAACTTTAGCATGGGGCAAAACTCGACCGCAGCCATCATTTCCATTGAGGAAATCTTCTGGTTTGAGCGTAACAATTTGAGAAGCAGTTTCCGTCATGCCATAGGTAGGCGATAATCTAATTTTATTAACTCTAGCAGCCGATAACAGTTCGTTCCAAGCAGGTGCGCCACCTAATAACACTGTGTGAAACCTAGACAGCCACGTCGAGCGATCGAACAAAAGATGCTGCAACTGAGTTGGCACTAAAGAAATAAAAAACTTTTCTAATTCGATTTCTTGTTCTCGCTCTAAATCTAGGTTTTTAAAGCTTTTAATTACTAAAGATCCGCCAGTAACAAACGCTCGCATAAACTGCATCAAACCACTAACGTGATATAGAGGTAGAACGCAAAAAGAATTAACGCGATCGACTCCAAAATATTGACAAAATCCTCGAACAGAAGCCGTCAGCGTTTCCCAGGTGTGCATAGCAAAACGAACTTGCCCAGACGTTCCCCCAGTAGGAATCATAATTAGTCTGGAGAGGGGGAGAGAGGGAGAGGGGGAGAGAGGGAGAGGGGGAGAATAATTTAGAGGTTTTCCCCAAATTAAATCGGGATTAACTAAATTAAAAACTTGCTGCCATTCAGATTCACCCCAATTAGGATTGCAGAGAAAAACCGGACATCCAGCAGCACAAGCAGCAACAAATCCAGATAAAAAACGCAGCGAATCCGATTCAGCCAATAATATATTAGGCAAATTACCAGATCGAATCGATCGCTCTAATTGCCCCAACAACTCCTCAGTCAAACGAACAAATTCATCACCATCAATTCCGACAAGCCAATCCTCCTTCGATCGCCTTTGCACCTCGCCAACTAAGTTCATAAAAACCTTTGCGCACCTTTGCGAAAACCTCTGCGCACCTCTGCGTTAAAAAAGATCGTCATCATCAAACCAACAATCGATTCCAAACCCCAAAGCGCGATCGGATTGAGATAATTCAGTCGCCAACCTCAAAGCCGCTTGTCTGCCAATTTTACTCTCAAACACCGAAGAAAAAACCAAATCGACTTCATGCTGCTGACAAAACCGACGCAAACTTTTAACCGAACCTGCAATACAAGGCTTCACGACAAAAACTCCCCGCCAACCTTGCTGGTAGCATTCCTCCAACTGAGCGATCGCGGCTACCGATTCATCCAAAGCCAAAGTAGTAGAATACAGGCGACTCAACTCCAACATCGCCTCAAATCGATCGACTGCTAAAGGCTGCTCCAGAAATTCTACCTGGCTGCGCTGGCTGCGATCGCAAACCTCTAGCCACGATCGAGCCTCTTCCCAATTAAGCCCACCATTAGCATCTAAACGTAACTTAGCGCCAGCGGGCAGCAGTGACATCAACTCCTCAACCCACTTTAACTCTTGTGCGATCGCTGCTACCCCGATTTTCCATTTAAAAGTGCGATATCCTCGCTCCCATAGGCTTTCCCAAGCCTGCAAAGCCGCCGCTCCAGTTGGCAACAACGCGCTGTATTGGATTGTGGTGTGTGGTGTGTGGTGTGTTGAGTTCAGAATTCTCGCCCTCTCGCCCTCTCGCCCTCTCTCTCCCCTCCCTTCCCAGGCTGACTCGAAGCCAAACTGAGTGGCACTTAAACCATCAGGAATTGAAAAAATCGTTTCTTCGGTAATTTTTTGAGGCAGGCGATCGCAAAAATTGTATGCTTCTTCTAGGGTTTCCGAGCCAAACCACGGTAAAGGGGCAATTTCACCCCAACCGACTTTACCATCATTATCTCTGAGGCTGAGGATAATTCCCTCGCGCATCTCCCAACTACCGTGACTAGTTTGCAAAGGTTGCTTAAATCGTCGCTGGTAGGTACGAAATTTAAAGCAATATTGGGGTGTATCTGCGGACATTTGCAGTTAAAAATAAAATGGTTGCTGCTATTTTCAGTTGTTAAATGAATGCTTTTCAGATCGAACAGGTAAACGAACTTTTAGCCCAAGGCAATTATAGCGAGGCGATCGCTCTGCTCGAACGGCATATTGAGATCGACCCTACAGTAACATCTAACTACTGGTATCTCGGATTAGCCTGGTTGCTGCAAGGGGATGAAGCTGAGGCGCAAGCTATCTGGCTAGCAGCTATGATAGAGGAAAATTCAGAATCAATCGAAGCCTATACCGCTGAACTCTTAGAATTTTTATCAACTGCTGCGAGCGAATATTTACAAGCTCATCAATTCCGGTTAGCCGAGCAAATTTACGAGCAAATCATTGAATTAGACTCAAATCGAGTTGTAGATCGCTACAACTTAGGAAATGCTCTAGCACAACAAGGTAAATTTGATGAAGCGATCGCCTGTTGGCAAGAGGTAATTTCTCTACAACCAGATCTAGTAGTTGCTTATCAACAATTGGGGACTGTATTTCAAAAACTAGAAAATTTTGATGCTGCCATTACTAATTATTCTCAAGCCTTAGCAATTCGAGCGGACTTTGAGATAGCTTACAATCTGGGTTTGTGTTTCCTCGAACAACGTCAATGGCAAGAAGCGATCGCCTGTTTTCAACAAGTAATTCAACTACAACCAAATTATTCTCCGGCCTACGGCGAGCTAGGATATACTCTACTCCAACAAGGCAAATTAGAAGAAGCGATCGAGTATTTTTGGCAGGCGGTTTTAGTTTATCCTAGTTTTGCTTTATCTTACTGTAACTGGGTAGATAATTTAGTCAAATCTGGCAAGTCTAATCTATCTCTTAATGCCAATTCTTTTTGGCTGAAATCTTTGCAATCGGAACTCAATGCAGAAGCAGTTTCAAGCTTTCGAGAGTTTGTCGATCGAAAACGCCATGCCGATCGAGAACATTCTGTAACTCCACCAGAAGTGTTCGTGGTTTCTGCTCCCAAGGATTTTTATGAATTTACTTCTGACTGGGTAACGTCTACCAACTTAGATCCCAGCAATTATATAAATATCTATCCTGCCAATACTATTACTCTAACTCCGCCGAAAACTTTAGAAGATAATATAGATTTTGCTTTTAGATTTGGCGATCGAATTCAATTACCAAGCAGCTTTGTCACCACAATACCCGATGGACGATTTTGGCTGAATCGAGAGCAAACTTCCAGCGCGGTCATTACTAGTGGCGATCGCTTATTGGGCGATCTTTCTCCCGAATTTCCGATTTTAAGTCCAGGACATCCCGATAACCATCCGAGCAAGCATTCTCTATTACAATCTAAAAACTTGCCAGCAATTGACAAAATAGAAGGAACAGTTGCAGTTTTAGCTGGACTTTTCAACGATGTATATTTTCATTGGATGTTCGAGATTTTGCCGCGAATTGAATTGCTCGATCTTAGCGGCATAGAAATAGATAGTATAGATAAGTTTTTAATTAGCGATCGCCTATCATTTCAAAAAGAAACTCTTAGCATTTTAGGAATTCCATCAACTAAAATCATTACTTCAGAAGCATATCCTCACATTCAAGCCAGCAGATTAGTAGTTCCATCTTTTCCTGGAACTATAGCCTGGATGCCAAAATGGACTTGCGATTTCTTGAGAAAACAATTTTTAGAGGGAGCGATCGACGTTACGGTTCCAAACATAGAACGTCTCTATATCAGCCGCCAAGATACCAGCACTCGAAGAATTATTAACGAAGACGAACTGCTCGATTTATTAAACAAATTTGGCTTCCAAAGCGTGACCCTAGAATCTATGTCAGTGTTAGAACAAGCACGATTGCTAGCGAATGCGAAAATTGTAGTTTCGGTACATGGTAGCGGTTTAACTAATCTAGTGTTTTGCCAACCTGAAACTAAAGTAATAGAAATATTAGCGCCCAACTATCCCTACCATTGTTATTGGTTAGTTAGCAACTTAGCCCAGCTAGAATACTACTATTTATTTGGGGAAACTCCATTAGGCTACCATTTGCATCAAATGTTATATCCAACTCCTCGAATAGAAGATATTTTTGTCAACCTCGATACCTTAAAAAATACGATCGAATTTGCTGAAGCGATTTAGCGGTATATTCCTAATTCTGTTACTCAACTTGAATCTATTTTCGATCCATCCCTATAATGTGCGTGAGGATAATATCAATTTTTTTGTCTATTTGTTCGATTTTGTTTTCTACTCTTTCAACATCTTCTGTGAGCAGTTTAAATGCTTCTCCTATCCACCCTTCAGGATCGATGACTCGATCGAACTCCCCCATTCCATGCTCTATTTTGCTGACTCGGCGTTCTAGAGCCGCAAACTTTCTAAACAATTCATTGTATCTCTGGCTTTAGTCGCTCATTATCTTTAGCGATCGCCAACTGGCAGAATGTCAGTCTCAGTATTATCTATAAAACATACCGTCGTCAAATTTTAGCCTCCAATAGCTGATTCTAAATAATCTTGGCTATCTTCGTCTAACCTATCTAAATCGAGATATCTTTGAAGATAGTTATTAAGCCGAGTCTCCAGAGGAGACGCTACGCGATCGCCACCATTTATCGTTTTGTACCAACGTGTGAACCTGCCAGCTAGGATCGCTATCGGGATAATCGGTGCGATAGTGTCCGCCGCGACTTTCAGTACGAAAAGCTGCACTTTTTAGAATTAAGAGCGCCACGTCGAGTAAGTTTCGCACCTCTCCCCAAGTTCGCAACTGCGCGTCAACATTTGGAAACGAAAAGCTGGCAATTTGTCCTGGCTGAAGTTGTAGCAAGTATTGACTTACAGGCCAACTTTCAAATTCTTGTTGCCAGACTTCCACTCGATCGATCGCTTTTAGCAATACCTCTTCCCGTCTAGAAATTCCCGCGCTTTGCCACATCAAACGGGGAATCTCTTCCCGCAATTCCTTGAGGCGATCGAAGTATAAATGCGAGATCTCGCGTTCTTCCCAATGGGGAGTCGATCGAGTTTTTGTTAGCTCCAAATCCGATCGCGATTCCAGTTCGATCTGAGCTAGTTGAGCGCCGAATACTATACATTCGAGCAAAGAATTGCTGGCTAATCGATTCGCTCCGTGAACGCCCGTACTGGCTGTTTCTCCGATCGCGTACAGCCCAGGAATAGAAGTCCGATTCATCAAATCGGTAGCAATCCCCCCCATCCAATAGTGTGCTGCTGGCGCTACTGGAATCGGTGCGGAAAAGACATCGATTCCCCATAATTGACTCACTCGAATGATGTTAGGAAATCGATGGCGAATTTTATCTGGGGGTATGGGGCGCAGATCCAACCACACGCGAGCCGTCGCCGGATCGGCCGCAGTTGCCAGCAAGTGACTGAAAATGGCCCGACTGACGACATCCCTCGGCGCTAATTCCCCCGCTGGGTGGTAGTCGAAGGCAAATCGTCGTCCTAAATCGTCTACTAAATGAGCGCCTTCACCCCTTACCGCTTCGCTAATCAAGAACCGAGGCGCACCAGGTTGAGTTAAGGCTGTCGGGTGGAACTGGAAAAATTCTAAATCTCTCAAAATCGCCCCCGCCCGATGAGCGATCGCGACTCCATCTCCGGTGCTGACGGCGGGATTAGTCGTTTGAGCGAAAACCTGGCCACCACCGCCAGTAGCCAACACAACCGCCCTAGCTCGCACCCAAACGATCTGGCTTTGATAGAGCAAGCTAATTCCCTGACAGCAGCCAGTTTGCGGAGCGAGCCACAAACTGAGGGCAAAGGCTTGAGTAATTACTCGAATGTTGGGACGATTTAAGACCTGGGAGCTTAAAGTGCTAACCATTGCCCTCCCGGTGGTGTCAGCCGCGTGGAGAACGCGAGGGCGAGAGTGAGCCGCTTCTGTAGTTAAGGCTAAATCCGTTCCTTGGCGATCGAAAGCCACTCCCATCTCGACTAAGGATTGGATGCAGCTAGGCGCTCGTTCTACCAAAAACTGTACCGCTGCCCGATCGCACAATCCCGCCCCAGCTTGCAGCGTATCCTCAAAATGCAGCCCCGGAGAATCATTCGGAGCGATCGCAGCCGCAATTCCTCCTTGGGCCCAATCGCTAGCCGACAATGGCAGGGTATCTTTGCTAATTAAGCCGACTTGCAGCGAGGCTGGCAAGCAAAGCGCCGCATACAACCCAGCCGCACCAGTACCCACTACCAGCACGTCAAACTGAGTTGGTAGATCTCGATCTGGCAAAGAATCAAACTCCGTAAGGTTCAACGAGAGATTCCTAGATATAAATAACCCACTCTAGATCGAGAGTGGGTCTAAAAAACAACTTTTAGCAGTTGAGGTTGATATTTGAATGTTTGGTGTTCTCAAATTCACACTTCACACTCAACACTCAACACTCAACACTTCTAATAGATGCCGTTGTTATAGCGATCGTCTCCTTCAACCAAGGCAGGGTTAACCTCAGTGATGGTAAATTTGTCGAGGTTGGCTTGGATTAAATCCTTTTGCCGTTCGGTCAGTCCCGGAATTTTCAACACATCGTTGACGCTCTTATAAGGAGCATTAGTGACAATTTTCCCGGCCAATGTCGGGTATAACCCCGGATATTGCCGAAAGGCTCGGACATTAGTGTTGTTTAAGTCGATCTTTTTCCCAAACTCCGTTCCCAGTTGAGCGTCAACGGCATTCCGCATCGGAGTTGCCGCCGCCAGTGTAGCTCCAGTTAAATTAGCTGCCACCGCATTTTGGGCTATTCCCGACCATCCCCAGCACCCCACCAACAGAGACAAAACTGCTAGCAGACGCACCAATCGTTTCATGAAATTCCTCCTAACACAGCTTATTTGAGGCTAATGTTCTTTGTATTAGTTTAAGTTTTGTTTTCTATTTTCTCATCCTATCAAAGGCGGTGTAGGGAAACAAGGGGAAGATGGGGTGATGGGGTGATGGGGTGATGGGGTGATGGGGTGATGGGGTGATGGGGTGATGGGGAGCATTCTTAACTCCACACTTAACACTCCACACTCAACACTTAACACTTCCTAAAACTCCTTTAGGCTGGATAAATCCGCAGGCGGCGGTTGGGTTCGTCCCCAAAACTGGAAGATTTGAGACGGTAGTGTTCGACTAACTCGTGCTGCATCTTCCTCACTTGCGACGATCGCGGCAACAACTCTACAGGCTGTCCTTTGGGAATGACGATTTGTTCGACTGCCAGCCTAGCTTCCTCTAAAGCTTCGAGTTCGTCTTCGCCGCTGTTGCGAGCAAACAAGACCAGATCGTTAGTTTCGGGGAAATTGGCATCGTCGAGGTGCAACATCCGCCGCAGGGCGCGGGTCAGTTGGGGAATAGAGCTATCTTTGACGCTATAGAGCGGTAACTGACGGGCTTTGGTGATGTGCCGCAATTTGGAGTGGTTTTTGATGTGCGATCGCAGTGCCACCACTACATCAGCACTATCCATATCCCTAGTTAACTCTACGGGCAAGTTGAGGACTTGGACGATCTGCTCTAACTGCTGGCGACTGATACCGTAAGGATAAACGTGCAGGGGTAAATCTTCCCCGTTGGGGCCGGGAACCCAATCTTTATATCCCAATCCCTCCGCTTGCTGCCAAGAGTTATCTAGCAACTGCTCGAAGGAACTTTCTTCCCCTGTCCGTTCTGCGATCGCGCGACTTGGGGCTTCAGTCGGCTGAGCCGCTACTGGGGTCATCCGTCCAGACGATCGCCAACCAGTCGGCCGCCAAGACATGGCTGGAGCCTGCTGAACGACAGGAGCTTCTGGTAGCTCGCGGGTAATGTTGACCTTGCCGTCTTCGCTTACCGTTCGCACCTGGGGGCTGGGCTGTCGCCCTCGCAACAGAGTATCGACCGTATCGGCCACGCTTTCATGGACTACCCAGCGATCGCGTTCTTGCATTTCTACGGCAATTTCAAACGTGGGGGGCGCTTTGCGTTCTAAAACGGTTTTTTGTGAAGATCGCCGTCTGGCTTCTTCATCGCCTAACGTGACAGCTTGAATTCCCCCCACCAAGTCAGACAAAGTGGGGTTTTTAATCAGATTTTCAATCTGGTTGCCGTGGGCGGTTCCGACTAACTGGACTCCCCGTTCGGCGATCGTGCGGGCGGCTAAAGCTTCGAGTTCCGTACCGATTTCGTCGATGACGATCGCTTGCGGCATATGATTTTCTACCGCCTCGATCATCACTTGATGTTGTAATTCGGGACGAGCCACTTGCATTCTTCTGGCTCTACCAATTGCGGGGTGAGGGATATCGCCATCGCCAGCAATTTCGTTAGAAGTATCGATCGCAATTACCCGCTTTTGCAACTCATCTGCCATCACTCTAGTAATTTCCCGCAAAGCCGTGGTTTTCCCCACGCCGGGACGGCCGAGCAATAGAATAGATTTGCCAGTTTCTACCAAGTCGCGAATCATGCCAATCGTGCCGTAGACGGCTCTACCCACCCGACAAGTCAAGCCGATAATTTCGCCGCTGCGATTGCGAATGGCGCTAATTCTATGTAATGTGCGTTCGATGCCAGCCCGGTTGTCGCCGCTAAAGATACCGACTCGATCGATCGAGTAATTGAGATCTTCCTTAGAAACCGCGATTTCGCCCAGATATTCGGCTCCTGCTCGAAACCTAGCTTCTGGATATCGTCCCAGATCCATCACCACCTCAATTAAATTACTTTGCTGTGGGTGCTGCTCTAAGGACGAACGAATGCGATCGGGCAAAATGTCCAACAATTGAGATAGATCGTCGGTAATTTGCATTCTTCCTAAATTGATGTTTTCATCCACAACTAGTAACTGTTCCTTTAACTGAAGATTCGATCTGGGCGACTAGGGAGCGAGCGGTAGCCACCGCCTCCCACAACAACTGAGGATTTTCTTCTAACTGAGAAGCGTTTTGAGTCGGATTAGTTTCATTACTCTGTTCTAATTTTTCTAAAATCGGCGATAGCAAAACTCGCGCATAGCTTCCATAGGCCACGCCAGCAATCTTCTTTAAGTGTTGAGTGTTGAGTGTTGAGTGTTGAGTTAGGAATTCTCCCCATCTCCCCATCTCCCCATCTCCCCATCCCCCTCTCTGCAACAACCCAGCCGCTTGCAGTTTGGTAACGGTATGCTGATTTGTACCGCCAGCTAACTGGACGTATCCAGGCAATCTGGCTGCTAAAACTTTTTCGCCCAATTTAATCGCCGCATGGGTAGTACCGATGCCAATATCGCCGCTCATCGGTCTGCCGTCGGTTTGCCAAATTAGAGGACAAGGTAAAGGTGCGATCGCTGCGTGCAATTCCCTAAGATAATCGATTAAACCGTCGCCATCGAGACAACTGATGGCTATAAGTTTGAGTCTATCAATTTCAGGCAGAATTGCCCGCCACAATCTTTGAAAATCTGCCGTTCGACCGATTTGGGTGTGAATTTCTAGCGCGTCTATGTCTTGATGCAAAACTAAAGGCGCGATCGCTTCTTGAGTGTATACATAGGGACGAGTAAAAATTAATTGCTTGGGACAAACTGGCAAGCATCTCCCGCAGCCGTAACATCGCTGGTCGATGACACCAGAAAAGTTAATTGCTTGCGCCGGACAGATTTGTTCGCAAGGGCGCGGGCAATCGATCGGACATTCAGTAGAATTAAATTCGGCTTTGCGAAAGTGAGGGTCTTCACCATCGTTCAAACTCACCATTAACCACGGCAAGCCTTGACGGACAAACCCTCTTTCTTCAGCAGCTTGTGCCAATTTTGCGGCTGCTTGCATTCCCTCTTGGGCTGAGGCTATGACTGCTGGATCGGCAGCGACATCGATACAGTCAGCCCCAGCTAAGGTATAAGCCAAGGTCAAATTCCGCACGGCAGGGAGGTGTTGGAAGCTGGCTCCGCAAATCAGCTTAAACCAATGACCTGCCTTCAGAGAATTTAAGGGACTGTAAAGGTTGCTCACCCCTATATATTTATCTCAAGTTTTGAGGTTGTGAAACTAGAGTTCAAGGCCGATCGCCTCCTGTGGTCGGATTCTACTAGCTCGATCGGGCCAGTAGATATTATTATACTACAATAATATACTACAAAGACTACATTTGTAAACTAGTAGCTTTGTCGATCCTAACTCCAAACACAGGTTGTTGTGTCGGATAGTTCGGCTGAATGGCTATTTTTAGTTGGAAAGTAGAAATGTTCGAGCGCGATCGTTTGACAAACTCGATAAGGAAAATCGGATTGTTATCTAATCAAGATCGCAACTCGATCGTTTAGAGAGTTATATAGGATTTTTGCGGTATAACCCTACTAAATTGGGGAGTTATACCGTAAGATTGCCCGATAATACCCCACTTATCGGGAGTTATACCGCAGAACTGCGACATAATACCCCAAATAGGAGTTTTATTAAGCAAAGTGCGGTATAATATATAGTTATCTTGCTTATGCTTAGGGTTGTGACAGTGGTTTGGAGGTGATCTGTTAGGATTCAGAGTAGCGTTAAACTCTGCACTGCGATGAACCGCACCAGTTTTCTTTCTTTGCTTGGCGAGATGCCTACAAAAAGTGAATTGAACCTCAAGGTATTCGAGGAGAGGGATTGTGGATCATTCGTTCAGCAAAAAATTGGCTATTCATCTGAAGCAGGAGAAACAATTTCTGCATTTCTCTGTATTCCTAAAAACATCAACGTCCCCCTTTCTGCCATCTACTGCTTTCATCAACATGCGGCAAACTGGGCACTGGGTAAGAGCGAAGTTGTCGGGTTTGCAGGTTCACCTGACCAAGCTTACGCTAAAGAACTAGCCGAACGAGGTTATATCACTCTGGCTCCTGATGCCATTTGTTTTGAAGAAAGAGCAGATGCTGCCGATCCAGTTCGATATCACGCTCACCAACTGCATACCCGACTAATGCGAGGGCAAACCCTTCTAGGTAAAGTATTGTTTGATATCAGTGCAGGAATTGATTTGCTTCAAAATCTGCCGCAGGTTGATGAAACGAGAATTGGCTTCATTGGTCATTCCTATGGCGGTAGAACCGCGTTGTTTGCGCCAGCTTTTGATCGAAGAATCAAAGTATCTGTGAGTAATTGTGGTTCTACAAAACTCAGGACGATGCTGGCTCAAGATATTGGTATTCAGTTTGATTATGTTGTTCCTAGCTTTTTGGCATGGGGCGACATTGAAGACGTTGCGCGATTGGTTGAGCCATGCCACTTACTCATTCTGGGCACTGATGATGATAAGTGGAGTCAAGATATTGAGGATATTTGTGAGTACGCAAAATCAGCATTTGTGACGGGGAAATTAGAGTGGCAAATCTACTCTGGAAGGCATAGCTTTTCTCAAGAGATGCGTGAAAGAGCATATAGATTCTTAGATCGCCATCTGAATGAACGTGCGCGGTCAGCAAGATAACAATCGCAATGCACCGGAACAGTTCAATCCGTTCGGTGAGTCGCAGAAGTTATTGGTGTCCGGTGATTGCAACCGTTAAATTTATTTTAGTTATGGTAAAAGAACTCTTCTAATGCCAAATACGATCGCAATTTTTACATTAAGCAAAAGCTCAAATTAAGGCTTTTTTCTCAGCAAGCGATCGCATTTTTATACCTCCTAGTATTCCTGCAAAAGCTACTTTGTAACTTTGATTTTGTACTAGTGCGATCGACTGCCTGTAGTAGCGCCGCAAGCTGAATTTATTGGGTAGCGCGTTTGCCCGCGATCGATTCAGTAGATCGGCCATAATTAATGTAGTTAAGTTCAGTGATGGAGGTTGTTGACATGACTAACTCGCAACTCAACAAAGAGGAAATTGCTCGGCGGGGTGGAGAACTCTACGAAAAAAGTATCCGCACTCAAGTCGAAACACCAGAGAATATCGGAAAAATTATCTCGATCGATCTTGAAACTGGCGATTACGAAATTGATGAGGATTTAATTGTCGCTTGCCATCGGCTGCAAGCCAAACATCACAATGCAGTAATTTGGACAGAACGGATTGGTTATGATGCTGTTTTTGCAGTCGGCGGTACGTTAGTCAGAACAGCACAATGATACACGGAACAGTTGTCGGACTTCAGGCACGCATGGGTGTCATTATTCGTCCTATAGGATCTTCTGAGGTAGATATTGAGTGCGTTGTCGATACAGGCTTTGAAGGGTTTTTAACCTTACCGCCCAGTATAGTGGCAGAGCTTGGTTTAACCTATCTTGGTCCCCTCAGAGCCAACCTTGCCGATAACTCTCGAATCATTACCAACGTTCACCAAGCCACAATTGTCTGGAATGGTTCAGAACGCAATATTCCAGTGCTAGCAATGGGCCGTCGCCCCCTAATTGGGACAGCATTGCTGGCAGATTATCATCTCTTTTATGAGGGAGGTACGGTGTTAGTAGATGACATATTGTGAGACATTCTGACAATATAGATTTTCAGCTAAGTAGGATGGGAGTTTTTACATTAAGCAGAAGCTCAAAATAAAGATTTTTTCCTTAAGTAAGCGATCGCATTTTTATACCTCTTAGTATTCCTGCAAAAGCTACTTTAGAACTTTGATTTTGTGCTAATGCGATCGACTGCCTGTAGTAGCGCCGCAAGCTGAATTTATTGGGTAGCGCGATCGACTGAATCGATCGGCCATAATTAATGTAGTTGCGTGTCAATGCTCGACATATTGCAGATCGGTTCTCGCAGTATTCTCAGTCTGGGGGCAGCAAGAGTTCCCGGTATAATGTAAACAGCTATTCTCTCTTATGCCACTTTTATGGACTACCAACACATCATTACAATTGAGCCTGGAAAGCGCAGTGGTAAGCCGTGTATTCGGGGAATGCGAATCACAGTGTACGATATCTTAGAATATTTAGCAGGTGGGATGACTGAGGCAGAAATTCTGGAAGACTTTTCTGAACTCACTTCGGAAGACATTAGAGCTTGTCTCGCGTTTGCAGCCGATCGCGAGAAAAAGTTATTTGTGGTATCGGTGTGAAACTACTATTGGATGAAAACCTATCAGACCGAATTATTCTCAGTATTGTCGATCTGTATCCGAATTCCGAGCATCTCAAGACATTAGGACTCATCAATACGGATGATGCTTTGATTTGGGAATATGCCAAGACAAATGGGTTTGTACTTGTTTCCAAAGATTCTGACTTTCACCAGCGGAGTTTACTTTATGGTCATCCACCCAAGTTTATTTATCTTCGGATTGGTAATTGCCCAACATCAAAGATTATTCAAATTTTGAGAGACAATTTTGATACAGTTGTCCAATTTGAAAATAGTCAAACGGAAAGTCTTCTAGTGTTAACGTAGTGCGTGCAGCCGCCGCATAACAACCCGCTTGCACGGCGACTGTATTGAGTTGGTTGAGAGCAAAAGGTTACTAGTAGTGGGAGAAGAGGAACCTTGAGGCGATCGGCAACATATTATGAAAAAGTTCAAAGAGTAACGTAGCGATCGGGAGCCAACCTATGCAAGCAATCTTATTAAGCAGCGAAGAAGTTGCAAAACGCGCTAACCAACTATACGACAACGAAATCCGTCAAAAAGTTGAGACAGAAGAAAATATTGGCAAGATGGTCATCGTTGACATTGAAACAGGCGACTACGAGATTGATGAAACCGGACTGCAAGCAGCACGCAATCTTTATGCAAAACATCCATTTGCAAGGCTCTTTGGAATCCGGATCGGTTACAATGTAGCGGCTTCGTTAGGTGGTGTTATGGAGCGGGTTAGCAGTGATTTCCGGTATAGTAACTGATAGACACGCGATCGTCTCATTGACATTTCTCCTAGCGAATAGCGCAACTTTCCCGATCGAGTTCGTTGTAGATACAGGTTTTACTGACTACCTTTGCCTGCCGCCAGAAGCAGTAAATTTGCTGAGATTGCCGTTTTTGTAAAATTTGCCTGTGAATTTGGCAGATAACAGCACAGTCCCTTTGGCAGTTCATCAAGCAACAATCTTTTGGGATGGCGTAGAACGGGATGTTCGTGTATTTGCGACAGGGCGACGACCTTTAATTGGAACTGCCATGCTGAACGAGCAAGAACTCGTCATTTAATTTACGGAAGGCGGATTAGTGACAATTGATGAATTGTAAACGTCGATCTAACGCGAGGCGGCACAAGCTAACAAATTGGAATTTTTACATTAAGCAAAAGCTCAAATTAAGGCTTTTTTCCTCGGCAAGCGATCGCATTTTTATACCTCTTAGTATTCCTACAGCTATTGCACTGTTTTGGGCGTATCCTTCCACTCATCAATTACCCTACGAGAAGCCGCTAGCGCATCTACATCTGTGTTTATCTGTGTGCATCTGTGGTTTTTATTCAAACCTCTAACTCAGGACTTACGCAGCAACACTATTGATGGTGGTGGCGGTGCGTTACGCTACGCTTTAGCGTAGCCATGCCGCAGGCTTTACACACCATACATTTGGAGGCTTTGCGTAAGTCCTATAACTCATGCAACAGGTATTAGACAAAAAAAGCCCGCATCTGCGGGCTAAATAAAATTAGTTGTTTCAACCTGATGGGATATCAGTTGCAAATGGAAAATGACATTTGACTACATCATTCCCATGCCGCCCATGCCACCCATACCGCCCATGCCACCCATACCGCCCATATCAGGAGCAGCAGCAGCTTTTTTCTCAGGCTTTTCGACTACTAAAGCTTCGGTGGTTAACACCATACCAGCGATCGAAGCGGCATTTTGCAAAGCCGATCGCACTACTTTAGCCGGATCGATAATCCCAGCGGCAATTAGGTCTTCAAACTGCCCGGTTGCAGCATTGTAACCAATGTTGAACTCGGTTTCTCTGACCCGCTCGACGATCACGGCCCCTTCAACGCCAGCATTATTGGCAATTTGACGCAAAGGCGCTTCTAGAGATTTGGCCACGATGTCAGCGCCAACTCGTTCCTCTGGTTCCAGAGTGGGTTTAATCGCTGCCACTTTGCTATTGAGGTGAATCAACGTCGTACCGCCGCCAGGAACGATGCCTTCTTCTACCGCCGCTTTGGTGGCATTGAGGGCATCTTCAATCCGCAGTTTGCGGTCTTTGAGTTCGGTTTCGGTAGCCGCCCCGACTTTAATGACAGCCACCCCACCAGCTAGCTTAGCAATCCGCTCTTGCAGCTTTTCTTTGTCGTATTCCGAGTCAGTAGCCGCTAATTCTTTGCGAATTTGGGCGATCCGCTTTTCGACATCGCCCGTGCGCTCGCCACCAGCGACGATCGTAGTATTTTCTTTGTCGATCGTAACTTTGCGGGCAGTACCCAGCATTTCGGTAGAGACGGTATCGAGACTCAAGCCGATTTCTTCGGAAATCAGTTGACCGCCAGTAAGAATCGCGATATCTTGTAACATCGCTTTGCGGCGATCGCCAAATCCAGGAGCCTTGACAGCAGCAGCACTCAACACGCCCCGTGCCTTGTTGACTACTAAAGTAGCTAGGGCTTCTCCTTCAACATCTTCCGCGATAATCAACAGGGGTTTGCCCGCGCGAGCGACTTTTTCCAACACCGGAATCAAATCTTGAATCGAGTTGATTTTTTTGTCGGTAATCAGAATGCTGACGTTTTCAAAGTCAACTACCATCCGCTCGTTATCGGTGACGAAGTAAGGAGAGATGTAGCCGCGATCGATCTGCATCCCTTCGACTACCTCAAGTTCGGTAGTTAAGGATTTGGATTCTTCAACGGTGATCACTCCATCCTTAGTCACTTTAGCCATGGCCTGAGCGATCGTTTGACCGACTTCTTCATCGTTACCGGCCGAAACGGTAGCTACTTGAGCGATCGCGGCTCCTTCTACTGGTTTGGCAATCGCAGCTACTTCTTCGATCAGGTGAGCGATGGTTTTTTCAATCCCTTTTCTGATCGCTACTGGGTTGGCACCAGCGGCGACATTTTTCAAACCTTCCCGAATCATCTCTTGGGCGAGGACGGTGGCGGTTGTCGTCCCGTCGCCAGCAATATCTTTAGTCTTGGAGGCTACTTCCTGAATTAGCCGCGCCCCAGTATTTTCTAAGGGGTCTTCTAATTCAATTTCTTTGGCTACGGTAATGCCATCGTTGACAATTAGGGGGGCCCCATATTTTTTTTCTAACAAGACATTTCTGCCTTTGGGCCCCAAAGTAATGCGCACGGCATCGGCTAGGGCATTTACGCCCCTTTCTAGCGCCCGCCGCGACTCCTCATCAAATGCCACAATTTTTGCCATAATCTGTTTCCTCTTGCTTCCATTAGTTAATTTAGCACTCCTACGTCAAGAGTGCTAAATTTGAATGATGAATGGGGAATGGGGCATGGGGCATGGGGTATAGAATAGGCATAGATAATTTATTCTGCTCGCGTACTTAACAAAAAATTTGAAATTGGGCGGCCGATTGGATAAAAAACGATTAGTATACTGTTGATGCTCGGCGTGGGCAGGGTGTAGTCATAGCGCCAGAGAGAGATGGACTTCCTCTATAACATTCTTCAATCCCTCGGTATTAACGATCCTGGTGGCACTGGTTGGCTAGCAGTAGCATTCACCTTCCTGATTGCTTGGGGGATAACTTATCTTTTCATGCCAACAGTGCGATCGTTTGCGCTGAAAGTCGGGTGGGCAGATCAACCTAACGCTCGGCGACTGAATAAAGAACCTTTGCCCAACGCTGGCGGCTTAGTAATTTACGCTGGGGTAATCGCCGCTCTAGTTTTAGCCTTAGTCATAGTTAGCATTTTTAAACCCATCAGGCCAGACGTATTAGCGCAGGTACTAACCATTCTCTTAGGCGGTTCTTTTTTAGTGTTGGTGGGTTTTATTGACGACCAATTTGGCTTGCATCCCTATATTCGCTTATTAGCTCAGGTGCTAGCAGCAATATTGTTGGCTGCTAGTAAGATTACGATTTCTGTCAACTTCGGCACCCCGATCGATCCGATTTTTTCAGGATTGCTCACCATCTTTTGGGTAGTAGCGATTACTAATGCCATTAACTTGATGGACGGAATCGACGGTTTAGTAGGGGGAATCAGCTTTATCACCGCGATGAGCCTGCTGGCGGTTTCGGCTCAACCTGCTTATTACACTTGGGCGGCAGCAACGTTTATCTTGGCAGCTTTAGGGGGGGCGGCACTAGGCTTTCTGCGGCACAACTTTCACCCCTCGCGGATCATCATGGGAGATGCTGGAGCCTACTTCTTTGGCTATGTCTTAGCAGCAACTAGTATTATCGGCAAGCTGAAGGGGAATACGGTGTTTGCCCTCATCCCTACGGTGTTGTTTTTGCTCTTACCAGTGCTGGATACTACCCAGGTATTCGTGCGGCGGTTGATGGCGGGTAAAAATCCGTTGAAGACTCCTGGTAAAGATCACTTACACCATCGGTTGCTAGATTTGGGGCTTTCCCAGCGCCATGTCGTGTTCGTGCTGTGGGGAATTTCCTTAGTTTGTAACTTGGTAGCCATCAGCCTGAAAAAGGACATTAAAAACCCATCGATGCTGATTTTGGTTACTGGCATCGGTATTATCGGACTTTTAGGCTTCACCATCTGGCGCAGAACCAGGGCATTAGGGCGAGAAAAACCCAAAGTTTGGAGTCAAAAAGAGAATTAATCGACTGGATGATGAATTGCGATCGACTCCATCATTTTTAGATGTTTGAGGTTTAGCTATGTCGCCCATCGACCTACAACACCTACCCTCTAGCGACGAACTACCCGGTTCGGACGATACCCCTGTGGATAACGAAGACCAAAACCTTCTGCCTAACGTGCTGCTATTTCTGCTCAACTCTATTTGGGCGCAGCAGATGGATTGGTATTTTGGGGTAGATATGGCAATCTACCACACCACAGGCGTAAATTCCCGCGTCCCCGTAGTACCCGATGCTTTTTTGAGTTTGGGCGTGGAGCGTAAAAAAGGGGGTAAGTCTCGCAGGAGCTACGTTGTCTGGGAAGAAAAGGGGATCGTGCCAGCATTAACGCTAGAGATCGTATCCCAGCAGCCAGGTGGCGAATATGACGAGAAGTTGGCAATTTACGCCCAGTTAGGAGTGCTGTATTACATCATCTACAATCCAGAGTTTTGGCGGCGAGACGAACATCTACCATTTGAGGTGTATCAACTCATCGATGGCACGTATCAGCTACAAATTGGCGAGCCGTTCTGGATGCCAAAAGTAGGGCTAGGAATCGGACGCTACCAAACTGTATTCGGCAACATCCCCCAGGAACAGTTGGCTTGGTTTGACGAAAAGGGCGATCGCTATTTGAGCGAAGCCGAAGTCGAAAGGCAACAAAAAGAACGTCTCGCCGCTAGGCTGCGAGAATTAGGCGAAGATCCCGATCGGATCTAAGCCATGACCATTCCACCATCGACGTTGAATACTTGCCCGGTGATGTAAGCCGCTGCTGGATCGGCAGCTAAAAACTTTGCCATGCCAGCAACTTCTTCCGGTTGCCCGTAACGGCCGAGGGGGATGAACTTCAAGATTTCTTCCGATTGCAGATCGCTAGTCATGTCGGTGGCAATAAATCCAGGTGCGATGGCGTTGACGGTAATGCCGCGCGAGGCCAGTTCTTTAGCTACTGTTTTGGTAAAGCCAATGACTCCTGCTTTGGCGGCGCTGTAGTTAGCTTGTCCTGGGTTGCCCATTTGTCCGGCAACTGAAGTAATGTTGACGATCCGCCCAGAACGTTGCTTGAGCATGATTTTACTGACAGCGCGGGTACACAAGAACACTCCCGTTAAGTTCAGATCGATTACTGCTTGCCAGTCTTCAGGTTTCATCCGCAACAGCAAATTATCGCGGGTAATGCCAGCATTGTTGACTAAAATGTCGATTCGCTGCCATTTATCCATAACGCTACGAATTAGCGAGTCTACTCGTTCTGCCTGAGAAACATCTGCTGGCAGGGCGATCGCATTCCCTCCAGAGGCGGTAATTTCTGCTACTACCTTTTCGGCAGCGGTGCTAGAACTAGCATAGTTGACTGCCACGTTAGCGCCCTCTGCGGCTAAAGCCAGAGCGATCGATCGTCCGATTCCTCTCGAAGCCCCGGTAACTAAGGCTACTTGCCCTTTTAAATGCTGCAAATTTTCTGGTAATACTTCCATCCCCATTTCCTCTTTCTGCATCCTCGCGATCGCCTCAACTATCTTATGTCGATCCGGGTATCCCTAACGGACGAATTGCATATTTCTGATTAAAATTGGTTTATCCTTAGCAAAAAATTGGTCGGGTCACATGGCAGTTAAAAAGCATTTCAATAGTTTCCAAGAGCTAATCGCTGGTTCCGATGTCCCTGTATTGGTCGATTTTTACGCTACTTGGTGCGGCCCGTGTCATATGATGGCTCCAATTTTACAGGAGGTACACGGCTACCTGAAGCAGCGATTGCAGGTAGTCAAAATCGACAGCGACAAATATCCCCAACTGGCTACTCAGTACCAAATCGAAGCTCTCCCCACCTTGGTACTGTTCAAAAATGGGGAGCCAGTCGATCGCATTGAGGGCGTTTTATCAGCCCCGGATCTGGTCAAGCGGTTGCAAGCCTTTATTTAAAAGGGGTTTTGGATTATTAGCTCGGCAATGGGTTCGCCCCTTCGACCTTTAGCAGAATCGTCTCGTGCGATCGCACGTGCTGGGTCAACTCGATAGTAAAGTCCGCGATATCTTGCTGGAGCCACAGATTCCGTGCGAGTTTGGGCTTATCTGGCAATCCAATGTCGCTGGACTTGAGGATAATATCGCAATCTGATAGCCCGCGATTGACCAACGCCACGGCAACAGTGCCATCTCCGAGTAATTTCTTCCAGATTTCACACTGACCCGATTGGATCGATCGCTGGGCAGGTCGGCCTAATACATCCTGATTCACGGCAATTACTTCCCGATTCATCAGTAGAGCGGCCGTTTCCCGATCCAACTTTCTCACATCGCAGCCTATCATTAGGGGCGAGCAAGCCATGCACCACATCGATATATGAGTCTGATACTCAGCGAACGACAGGCCCTCGCCTGCTATTTGACCGCTACCGTTCAGACCCACAACTAGCATATCGAGATCGTTCCAACCGCCAGGCCCGCTGTAATCGTGCAAATCGGCGGCGATATCCATACCCATTTCAATGTCTTCCCATCGATCGAGGACATCGCGCGATACCCGCCACATCTGCCCGCCGACCTTACGCCCCCATAGGTGCGGGCTTCGACCTCCCCATTCGCACAGCGAGTACAGAAATTCGCGCCCTGTCTTCTGTAGGGCTGCCCCCATCCGATCGTATCGCTCGATCGCAGATTCCCGATCGCTCGGTGCATAACAATAGTCATATTTGAGGAAATCCATCCCCCAAGAAGCCCACAACTGGGCATCTCGTTCTTCAAAACCGTAGCTGCCGATATAACCAGCGCAAGTCAGTTCTGCTGCATCGGAGTAGATGCCGATTTTCAACCCACGACTATGCACGTAGTCGGCTAAGGCTTTCATGCCACTGGGGAACTTGGTGGGGTCGGGCATCAGGTCGCCATGCGCGTCGCGCCTATCCTTTTGCGACCAGCAATCATCGATGACGATGTATTCGTAGCCGCAATCCTTAAGGCCGGAAGAGACGATCGCATCGGCGGTTTCGCGAATTAACGCTTCGTCAATATTGCTGCCGAACATATTCCACGAATTCCAACCCATGGGTGGTGTGGCTGCTAGGGGTTTTGAGGAGTAGTCCATATATCCGGCGGCAAAATTCCCTTCAGGTGGTGTATTCAGCGTTAATCTTCATGCAAGTGTTTGGCTATTCCGAGTGCCTGCTTTAGTGCCTCATCAGTCTTGCTTTCCCAGTCTGGATCTGAGATGGCGATCGTCACTTTGGGCGATCGAGTTCTGAGTTCCTGATAGATTGGGTAAACAGCAGGAGTACCCTTAAGCTCCCAGAGCAGAGCCGTAAGCTGCTGCTTAGTTAGAGAAGTTAGGTCTAAGTGAGTCATAGCTCGTAATCTCCGTTAGGAAGAATGCAAATTACGGAACTCTCCACAGCATCATAACGGCCAACATAAACATAAAGATTATTGTCTGGAGCCAGTTCCACGAAAGAAATGAATGATGACAGCAGAACTGCCCGTCGAACGATTCTATAAAATGCTATGAGTTGTTCGCCAGTCGGCTCCATTCAATTACCTCATCGATTATGCCCACTCCTGATGAAGCCTAACGGCTCAAATCATCAACTGCTAGTAGCTTCATAAAGCTGCTCGGTTTGTGAGGGTGTTGGCTTCATGCTGGTACAAACACATATTAGACGGTTGCTCAACCCACCAACAATATCGCGCGGACTCGCAGCGCAAAAGAATGAAACTGTAGTCACGAAAGAACCCGATCGAAGGGCGATCGCACAACTCGATCTATCCTGCAAATGGCATAATTTAGTATTCTGCCCGACAACAGAGCAGTTCGATGTCGATCGCTCGCGAGTCATCTTACGAATGCCAAGTGGGTAGCAGTCTTAGAGTTAATGCCCCGCAAGTAGCACCGATATAAGCAAAGTCTACTCCTGATGTGCCCTAGCGGGTAAAAATTGCTTTAATATCTCAGCAGGTTTTCGATCCCAAGTGTCGATATGCTCGTAGATTAAACCATCAGAGTTGAGTTTATAGGTAGACCAACCGTTGAAAAGAATATTAGCTGACCACGGTAAGCGCAAAACCCCCCGCACGGTCCACTCAGCCAAAATAGTGCGATCGTCTGTCAGCGACACGTCATGTAGATCGAAGTATATACTTTTAAAAAATAACCGAGAGTGAAATCTTAGAGTCCAAAAAATGATGCGGTAATTAACCTTGCCTTTAAATTTATTTACCGGATCTTGAAAATAAATATCTCGCGAATAAATATCGTAGGATATATCGCGATCGAACAATGTCGGTAAATCTTTTTTGAGCGTTTCGACTACCACATTCACTTGTATTAGCCTCTGAAATCAAACTGAATTAGCCCAAGTTTTCGCCCACTCTAAAGTTTGATGAACCTGCTTTAAATTTGGCGCTTCACAATAAAGTCTTAAAACTGGTTCGGTGCCGCTGAAGCGTATCATCAACCAACTACCGTCAGTTAGCCAAAACTTATAGCCATCGATCGTCTGACAATTCACCACGGCTCGATCGGCAATTTCTGTTAATGGTTGGGCTTGCAATTGTTCCAACAGGCGCGATCGCACTTCCATGCTTGCCAAAGGTAGATCGATGCGATCGTAAGCCGAATTAAAGCCAGTTTTTGCTTGCAAATTTTGATAGAGATCGCTTAAATCTTGCCCCGACTGAGCGATCGCTTCTAACGAGTAAAGAGCCGATAGCAAGGCATCTCGTTCCGGGATGTGATCGCCGTAGCCAATTCCTCCCGACTCCTCGCCCCCCAGTAATACCTGATTGGATAACATTCGTTCGGCAATATACTTGTAGCCCACAGCAGTTTCATGAACTGGCAGGCAATAAAGATCCGCCACGCGAGGAATTAATGCCGAACCGCTGACAGTTTTAATTACTTCTCCCCTCATGCCGCGACGCGACGCTAAGTGTTCGATTAAAATCGGGATCAAAATCTGAGAACTCAAGAAATTCCCCTGCCCGTCAACCGCTGCCACTCGATCGCTATCGCCATCAAATACCAAACCGACTACCAAACCACCCGGCTGATGGCGGCGATGAGTCCGAATCAGACGAAATAATGCTGAAAGATTGCCTGCTAAAGGTTCTGGTGCTACGCCACCAAATAACGGATCGCGATCGCTATTGATTTCTGTCACTGGCACTTGTAACAGCCTAGCCAATCCCCCCGCTGCTGCCCCGTGCATGGCATCGGCAAATACTGTAAGTTTTCCTTGCGAGATGGCCGCTTGAATCTGGGCAATATCTACCTTTGCCCGCAAAGTTTCGCAGTAACTCAACCACGGATCGAACGTTTGGATAGTTCCAGGCGTTGTCGGTGCTTCCAGGGCAGATAATTTAGCTTCGATGCGCTCGGTAACTTCCCCAGGAACCGATCCGCCAAACGCGCCCTTCACTTTCAATCCCAAATAACCTCCAGGATTGTGACTGGCAGTAATTACTAGAGCACCCAACGCCTTCTGATGATAGGCCGCCCAACTAAAGGCTGGAGTGGGCGCGTAACCGTTTGAGAGCCAGACATCAAATCCTGCTGCTTTTACCGCTTCTGCTGCCTGACGGGCAAATTCTTCCGCCATGAAGCGGCGATCGTAACCCACTACGATCGTATTGTTTCCCACTTGCGGGCGATAAACTTCCGCCAGCACTTGGGCAGCCGCAGTTGCAGCTAGTTTCAGGCGATCGAATGTAAAATCAGCGGCAATTAGGCCTCGCCAGCCATCTGTACCAAATTTAATCGGATGCACGGCAACTGAAGATCGAACAAGGGCATCAATTATTTTACAGGAGTTCAGGAGTTCAGAAGTTCAGAAGGTTAGGAAGTGTTAAGTGTTAAGTGTGGAGTTAAAAATTCTCCCCATCTCCCCATCTCCCCATCTCCCCATCTCCCCATCTCCCCATCTCCCCATCTCCCCATCTCCCCTACACCTCTTTCTCCTCCGGCTCTTCGACAACCGATTCGTCTACCAAATGTGCCAAGAGCGATCGCAAATTCATTCGCTCGATATAGGGCCAACCCCCTTTCTCTTCAATGTCTTTGAGTAAGGCATAGAGGTGATGTCGGCTATCGGGTAGCGATTGTTGAAACATCTCTTCTCGAATTTCCCGATGTAGCTGCTCTAACAATCGTAGTAAGGCTAACACTTCTAGATTGTCGTCCCGATATTTGCGAGCTACATCCCGAATTGTATTGGCGATCGCCTCCAATTCTGGCTGTAGATGTTGTGAAACTATATCGCGATCGCGGTTCATGCCATCAATAATTTTGCAAATTTAGATTTTTCAGACCGAGCCAAATTCCGCCGCCAACTACCGCGCCGCCAAGCACGCGCAGCTTACTTGCCTCAATGGCATGAGCCTCTACGGACGACTTTGCGCCCCCGATAAGCATAGATCGAAGGCATGGGGAATTTTTCAGCGAATCTATTAAATCATAATTCGATCGAGGCTAAAGTACAGACCCGATCTATCTATTGAGTTCAGTCTCTCTAGCCACCTTGTCCGATAAATGGATCGTAAGTCCTTGTACAATGCTAAAAGCGAGAGGGCTTTTAATTAGCTTTCAACACATATAGGGCAAGCTCTGCCCAAATTTATGCCTGCGAATCTAAGGCTGCCTACAGCCCTGGAAGCAGCAGGAAGTAGACATTAAATGTGCTCGACGCAGATTTGAGTAAGTTCTACAGAGCCAATTGCACTGCTGTCGCTCTCAAGTGCCCCCAAATATTTTGATATGAGAGATTGAAATTGAGGTTTACTATGAGGTATCGCGCTTTCATTGTGGCACTCCTAGCATTATGCTTGGGAGTCTTGACTGCTTGCAGTCAAGGTCCGGCAACCGCCACCAACGCTCCAGTTACCTACACGCAAGTCAAAGGCTCTGGGCTAGCCGTTAACTGCCCAACTTTAACTACAACCACTCGCGGTTCTATTCCCATTGATGATAGCAAGTCCTATACCCTTAAGGAATTGTGCTTGCAGCCCACAACTTATTTCGTCAAGGAAGAAAGTGCTAACAAGCGGCAAGAAGCTGAATTTGTTCCTAGTAAATTGTTGACCCGCTTAACTTACACCCTCGATCACGTTGAAGGTCAACTCAAAGTCGGTAAAAATGGCAGCCTCACCTTTGTTGAAGAAGAAGGCATGGATTTCCAACCGATTACCGTTCAGTTACCAGGCGGCGAACGAGTACCTTTTCTCTTCACCATTAAAAGCTTGGTGGCTAACAGCCAGCCCAATATGGACAGTGTTAACCCCTCGACTGACTTTCAAGGAGAATTTAAAGTTCCTTCTTACCGAGGTGCGACTTTCCTCGATCCCAAGGGACGCGGGGTAGCTACTGGCTATGACAATGCGGTCGCTCTGCCCGCTGAAGCTGATAGCGAAGATCTCGTCCGCGCTAATGTCAAGCGGGCTGAAATTTTAAAGGGTAAAATTTCCCTGCAAGTCTCTAATGTAGACCCCAGAACTGGCGAGATTTCTGGTACTTTTGTCAGCGAGCAGCCTTCCGATACTGACTTGGGCGCTGCCAATCCCAAAGAAGTCAAAATTGAAGGGACTTTCTACGCTCAAGTAGAAGAGCTACCCCAAGCGGCTCCTCAGCGCCAAGCCCGCGCCAAACAGCAACCTCAAGTTCGAGAAGAAGTAGAAGAAGTGGAAGAGCCTTCAGAAAACTTTGAAGACTAAAGCTGTCTCAGAAATCTTTTTCTTCTCAAGCTATAGCCTTATTTGGTTATAGAGTTGGTTCAAGTTATATCTGCCCGCCGACGCGGGCTTTTTTATTGAGGAGCGAACTCCAGATCGATCGATTAGTCAATAATCCGTAAATTCACGTACTTCTAAAAGATCGGTTAGCAACTAAAAAGGGGCATATTAGTTTCACTCTGGCATTTTTGCGGCCATTAACACTTCAATTTGTCAACTTTAGACTTCAGTAAAAATGCTGTTGTTAGCTCTGGGATTGGGCCAGTAAGCTGATTACAAGATTAATTCAGTTGTTGCTTAACAAACAAGCATTTACTATATGTCTACTACCATCACTCGCGAACTTAAGTATCAAACTTTAGAACTTTTAAAAGATTACCAGCAGTTTCATTCAGCCAAGATTCGCAATCAGCTAGTTCAACTTAATTTAGGATTGGTAAGGAAAGAGGCTCATCACTGGGTTAACCAATGTACTGAAAGCTATGAAGACTTGATGCAGGTTGGCTCTTTAGGTTTGATTAGAGCGATCGAACGATTTGATGTCAGTAAAGGTAATGCCTTTAGTTCTTTTGCCCTGCCCTACATTCGCGGCGAGATCCAACACTATTTGCGAGATAAAAGCAGCACCGTCCGCATTCCCCGCCGCTGGATGACTTTGAGGCAGCAGTCGGTCGAGATTGCCCGTCAGTTAAGGAACGAGTTCGATCGTCAACCTACAGATGCAGAATTGGCAACTGCTTTGGGAGTCTCTGTAGAAGAATGGCAAGAAATCAGACTAGCTTATCAAAATCGCGAGCCTATCAGTTTAGATACACCAGTAGGCGATGCTGAAGATGAGGGCAATTCTTTAGGCGAACTCGTACCCGATGCTCAATATCGCAGCTTTCAATTAGCCCAAGAAGACCAAATTCGATTGCAGCAAGCTCTAGTGCAGCTAGAACAGCGCACCCGCCAAGTCCTCGAATTCGTGTTCTTGCAGGATTTAACCCAAAGGGAAGTGGCAGAACACCTCGATATCAGCGTTGTCACTGTTTCTCGTCACGTCAAAAAAGGATTGGACTTTCTAAAACAATTAATGGTGGCTGGCGATAATTGAGGTTGACTGCATCGCTCTTAATACGTGCGAAAATTGACCTCAACATTGATAATTTACTCAAGGGAGGACAAGTTGTTTTAAGATCTTCATCAAAAATTGTCGTATCCTTGACAAACATCGTAGAATTTAGTAGATAGCCGGACATCAGCGATGAAAGTTGACTGTAGGGTTAGGGTTAGACTCAGATACTTACCCCGCCAAGGTTTCATCTGCATCCAACCGACCCCGCGATCGCCATTATTTTTGTCCGCTAGTTGAAAAGTTCTGTAGCAGTAAAATAGCTACTATAGTTTTTGTTTCTTTCTGGGATCGGCTCTGGCAATTGCGGTAAACTTTCAAGATATTTTGGGAAATCAGGTGAGGTGGAGTTCTAATGCGTAAAGCTTCCTTGTCGGTGGTTTATTTAGGAATAATTGCTCTGTTGCTGGCAGGCTGTAATCCTGAAAGCAATACTAATAGCAATAATGCAGTCACTCCTAGCTCTCCTACACCTGCGGTATCGCCCCCACCTTCTCCGGTAGCAGCAACACCCGTACCCCAACCACCAACGACTGTAGTGGCATCAGGATTGATTCAACCGACTAATCCCGACGAACGGGCCAGGCAGGTGCAGAAAGGTCGCACAGACCCGTTTGCGGTCTTCCCCGCCCAGCCAGAAGTGTCAGTAGAGGCAGGCAAAGACGTGCCCCAAGTTCCCAGTCTGACAGGCAGTAATACTACCAAAGCTCAAAATTCAAACCCCCAATATTTTATTGCACCTTGTCCCGGCGGATCGGGATTGCAATGCCGTTACCCAGTTAAGCCAAATAGTTCCGGTCAGGTAGCAACGAATCGCCCCACGACCACCAAGGCGGCAACCAATCGCCCCAAAACCACCAACACGGCAACCAATCGTCCCAAAACCATCAACACGGCAACCAATCGTCCCAAAACCACCAACACAGCAACCAATCGTCCTAAAACGCCCGGCCAGGTAGCCATCAATCGTCCGCCCGATACTATTCCAGGTTTGCCCCCAGGAGGACAGACTCCTGGTACTAATATCCCTCCAGGACAATTGCCTGGCACTCCCCCTACTGGTTTGCCTCCAGAAGTCCCTACCGTTCAAGAACCAGAACTAGCCAAACGAGTTGAAGTTACAGGAGTAGTAGAAGTTGGCGGTCGGATGTATGCGATTGTCAAAGCCCCGAACGAAACGACTAGTCGTTACGTCCAAGCTGGAGATACGCTAGCTGACGGGCAAATCACCGTCCAGCGGATCGAGATGAATGAAGGTTCGGCCCCGATGGTAATTTTGGCGCAATACGGAGTTGAAGTGACGCGATCGGTTGGAGAGAAAGGAGACACGCCAGGTGGAACGCCAACACAGCCATCAGCCAGTATCATTTTAGAGCAGCCATCAGCACCACCATCTGCTAGTATCGATCCCGAACAGCCACCAGCATCGCCGTCAGCTAGCATCAATCCCGAACAACCACCGACCAGCGGCAATATTCCACAAAATGGAACGGTGCCGCCAAATGCCAGTGCTAATACTCAACCTCAAATATAAAGGTTAAGAATTAAATCCAGTAATTATGGGACAGCCCAGAGGGCTACAGTTCGACAAGCTCACCGCAAGTCCCACAAGAATTACCAAATTACTTTTTTAGCTCTTCAAAATCTTTCCACATCTGGGAAATCTTTCCCATTCCCACCGTTAGCTGCTTCCCCGCAAGTCCGGGGCGTGGGGAATATTTTTCCTGGATTAGCTAAACCATGAGGATTAAAAACTTGTCGCACCCATTGCATCGTTTCTAGATCCGTTGGGGTAAACATTTCTGGCATATAACAACGCTTATCTGCCCCGATCCCGTGTTCTCCAGAAATACTACCGCCGACTTTGACGCAGAGTTTGAGAATTTCTCCGCCTAATTCTTCCACGATTTTTAACGCCCCAGGTTGCGAATTATCGTAAAGAATTAAGGGATGCAAGTTGCCATCTCCAGCGTGAAATACATTCGCCACTTTATAGCCGTATTTTTCACCTAAATTTTCAATTTCTTTGAGAACAACTGGTAATTTTGTTCGGGGAATTACCCCATCTTGCACGTAGTAATCTGGACTCATTTTTCCCATAGCGGCAAATGCTGCCTTGCGCCCTTTCCACAACTTAAGTCGAGTTTCTGGATCGCTAGCTGTAGTAATACTTCTAGCGCCATTTTTTCGACAAATTTCAGCCACTTGCTGTTTATTCGCTGCTAGTTCTACTTCTAAGCCGTCGATTTCTACTAATAAAATGGCTGTCGCATCTCTGGGATAACAATTAGTAGCAACTACATCTTCTACAGCGTTGATACTCATTTTATCCATCATCTCCATACCTCCTGGAATAATCCCGGCGCTGATGATGTCAGAAACCGACGCGGCTGCTGCTTCAATGCTGTTAAAATCGGCTAACAACACGCAAATTGCTTCTGGAGTTTTTAAAATTCTCAAAGTAATTTCAGTAGCGATGCCCAGCGTTCCTTCCGAACCGACAAATAAACCCGTCAGGTCGTAACCGGGCATTTCGGGAATCGTGCCGCCGACATCGACGATCGAACCGTCGGGAATCACCAGTTTTAAACCCAAAACGTGGTTAGTAGTAACTCCATATTTGAGGCAATGAACCCCACCAGAATTTTCGGCGACGTTGCCCCCGATCGAGCAGATAATTTGACTGGAAGGATCGGGAGCGTAATAAAATCCCGCACCGCTGACGGCTTGAGTTACCCAGTTATTAATTACCCCAGGTTGGACGATCGCTCTCTGGTTTTCCCAGCCAATTTCTAAGATTTTGTTCATTAAGGCGGTGACGATCAAAACGCAATCTTCTACTGGCAAAGCACCACCTGATAACCCTGTACCAGCCCCCCTAGCTACCCAAGGAAGAGCAGATCGATCGCAGATTTTTAAAATTTCTGCTACTTGTTCTGTCGTTCTGGGTAAAACCACCAAAGCTGGGCGCTGGCGATAGCTAGTTAACCCATCGCACTCGTAGGTAATCAACTCTTCGCGCCGTTGCACGACTCCGTTTTTACCAACAATAGCCTCAAATTCTTTAATAATCGGCTTCCAGTGCCGCTGTTGCTTATCTTCAAGTAACATAATTGCCCTCCTCCTTGTCTCCCTAATCTTAATTATCGCAGTTAGGGAAGAGCGATCGCCATTTGTACTTCTGTTTTAGCAATTTACCTGCTATTGTTCGGGATTGATTATTTTCTCTAGCTCTACAATCAGAATTGGTAAACTAGCGAAAGTCTGCGGATCGTTGCATCTTCAAATTGGAGGTCAGTTGCCAATTCCTCTCGCGATCGCTCAGCAATATAATTCATACCAAATTCAGCAATTTTATCCATTGGTAGTTCGATCGCTGGAATAGTCATGTCAGTTTTACCCCCAAAGCTTCGAGTTGCCGATCTATCCAAGTCGTCGCTGTTACTTCATCGGTTTCGATCGCCTTTTCTACTCCTGTTTTAGCAAGTTTTAGCAGTAGCGCTTGTTTCCCCCCTTTTTAAGTTAGGGTGTATACATAAGTTATCGGTTTGAATTTCGGACTTGTAGATCCCCCTAAATCCCTTAAATTAATTTGAGTTTGATATTTTGATTTTCGCAGCTTCAATTTGCTGATTTATCCAAGTCGTCGCCGTGGCTTCATCGGTTGCGATCGCTTGTTATACTCCTGTTTTAGCAATTTCCAGCACTTGTTTAGATTTTTTCTTCCTTATCTTCGATCGCCCGTTGCTCGTATTCTGTAATGATGTTCTGAATATCCTCGGCACCAATATCGACTTGCTCGGATTTGGCGTATATCGTCAGCAGAACGATCCCGTTAACGGTTTTGACATAATAAATTAGTCGGTAGCCGCCACTTTTCCCTTTCTGAATATCGCTATTTCGGACTCTCAACTTAAAGACTGGGTAATCAACCCCAGAAATTCGATCGCCTGGCAAATCTCCCCGTTCGAGTTGCTCGATTAGGGGTTGTACGTCATTGCGAATACTGCGGTATTTCTTAGCAAGGGTGCGGAGATTTCGGTTGAACGTTGGCGAAGCTTCAACTTCGATTGCAGGCTGCTCAGACATCCTCAATTCCTTCCCAAATTTGAGCAACTGGGATAGTTTGCCCAGTCATTGCTTCGTGCCAAGCTTGCCGAAAGTCTTGTAGAATTGCTGCCTTAGATTGTTCCTCTTCTTCGATTTCTGACGGTTCTGGAATCAGAACAATTACTTCCACTCGGCTGTTTCGATCGGCCATTAGGGGACGATCTAAAGCCAATTGTCCGCGTTCGTCAACAGTTGCCATGACTTTGACTGCTTTCATTTTTGCTCCTTTAAAAAATATAAGGTAAGCCGATACCCAAGGCTTTAAGTTGTTGGTTTATCCAAGTTGTTGCTGTGGCTTCATCGGTTTGAATTTCGACCTTGTAGATCCCCCTAAATCCCTCGCAGATCCCCCCTAGCCCCCCTTAAAAAGGGGGGAACCGGATCTCTTCGTCCCCCTGCTTGGTGCAAGCTGTATGGCGAGGAAACCTCGCCACACTTGCATCCGCTGCTTGGTGCGCTTGTATGCGGAGGGAACCTCCGCACAGCGCATCCGCTTTTTAAGGGGAGGGAACCTCCGCACAGCGCATCCGCTTTTTAAGGGGGATTTAGGGGGATTTAGGGGGATCTAAAAGACCTAGCTTCCGACCGATCGCTGATGTATATACAGTAGCTTTCTGGAAGCAAAGACGATGTGCGATCGCTCCCCCTAGATTTAGCCCGATTAATTTAAGATGGTGAGAGTAGGCAAAGCAGTCGATCCCCAATCCATGTTAAAAGGCTCAATCTTACAAAAACTGGCAGATGCTCGCCAAGCCAGCAAAACACCGCTCAATTTCGGCGTTTATTACAAAAATACTCTGATCGCTCTATGCCACGCTTTAGAGGATTGCATCTTAACCTCTACTAGTTCGCCGTTGGTAATTACGGCTTTTCAACGAGGTAAATGGTATCTGCAAGAAGCCGATCGCTATCGAGATATCGCTGAAGCATCCAGTCAGGTAGTCATTATGGCAGCAGCCGATACTGGGTTTGCCGAACACCCTACCAGTCAACTGCCAAATGTAGCGTTAGTTGGTTTAGACCCCACCGATCCCGTCGCCCAGGAATGGCATCTGATAATTCTATCGCCCACGTATAGCGCCATGGTACTTTGCCAAGAGCTATCACCAGCAGATTATGGGGTTGAAGGGGTTCCCAAAGAAGATTTAGAGCGGAAATTTTATGGTTTTTGGACGTTTGAAGCCGAGTTGGTGCGGGAAGTAGTAGATTTAGCGATCGCTACTATTGCCACCTACAACCCCCAACTGGCAGCCAAGTTAACCGAGCAAGCCCAAGGGATCGCCGAAACCAAAGTAGAACAACCAGATGCTCTGGATGCGATCGTCTGTCGGATCGTCGATTACCTGCATACCAGCCATTTAGATTTAGATCGGCTAACCACCTTGCCCCATCAACAGGCGCTCGATCGCAACCTGATCTCTAACGAGTTGCAAGCTTTCTTCCGCATGGCGCAACTGATCGATCTAGCTGACATCAACAACCCGATGGCAGGGGCAGAAGTAGCATCCCTAGCAGAAGCCATGGGGCAACTTTTAGATCTACCAGCGTGGCAAATCAAGCGCCTGCGCCTAGCCGGATTGCTGCACCGTTTTGGTTCGCTGTCGGGATCGGAAAGTTTTCTGGCCCCAGAAATGTCGATGCACTACCAGGAAGAGGCTCCCTGTTCTCCGCTGACGTGTCCTTTGATCCCAACTACTCAAGTCTTGCGAACCATGCCCCAAATGGAGGCGGTAGCCAAAATTATTACCCACGAGAGCGAGTGGTGGAACGGTACTGGTTCCCCCGCTGGTTTGAGGACAGATGAAATACCCTTAGAATCGAGAATTCTAGGATTAGCCATCGCCTTTCAGCAACGACTGGCTCAACTCCAAGCCGCTGACTCTAGCCGCCCAGAGAACTTGTCTCAAGCTTTTGCCGAATGCCAACAAGCCGCCAGAGATCGCTTCGATCCCAAACTGATAGATACCCTCGCCCTGTTAGTCGCAGGGATGCAACAAGGATTGACCTTAAGCGCGATCGCACCCAAACTTACATCTAGCATCTGGTTGTTAGATCCAGCTTCGGAAGTGGAGGAGCAGAGGAGCAGAGGGGCAGAGGTGACAAAATGACAACTGATATTGAAGCAATTCGCTTAGGCAAACTCAAGCAATTACCAGGAGCCAACCTAGAAGATGAAGACTTAGCTGGTGTTGACTTGCGGCAAATTAATTTAGCTGGGGCGACTTTAACTGGGATCGATCTTTCTAGAGCTAACCTAGAAGGCGCTCGACTGGAAGGATCTAATTTGCTCGGCGCTAAATTAGTAGGTACTAACTTGCGAGGCAATCTGGTGGGAGTCAACTTGATGCAAGCCGACTTAGCCAGTGCTGACTTACGAGGAAGCAACCTTCGAGGCGCTAACTTAATGGGAGCCAAACTGACCCAAGCATCTCTAGCTGGTGCTTTCTTGAGCGGTAGTAATTTAATGGGAGCCAACTTGCAAGGAGTTGACTTGCGAGGTGCTGATTTACGAGGCGCTAACCTCAATACTGTTAACCTCCAAGGAGCAGATTTAACCCAAGCAGATTTGCAAGGAGCCAACTTGAGCCAAGCCAATCTGGAAGAGGCTAACTTGCAAGGAGCCAATCTTGCTGGGGCTAACTTGACTGGAGCTAATTTATTATGCGCTGAGTTAGAAGGCAGTAACCTAACCGGGAGCAACCTGACCGATACTTGCGCTATCGGTACTAAAGTCGATCGATCGGGACTTACACAGTAACTCCATTGTGGATCTCGATCGAATTAATCTTAATAATTTCTTTATATTCTTACCATTTACCGTTAGTAAACGGGCGATCGGTAATTTCTTAAATAAAGAAATATTACAACTGAATTAGTTGGTAGTAGACTTTACAGCAAGCGGGGATCGCCAAGTGTTAACCTGTTCGCAGTAATCAAACACCTGGACAAAAAAATTTTTAGTAAAGTTATGGCACAAATTCTAGATCCTATACCTGATGATAATTCCAGTGCAATTTTGTGTTGCTATGTTAATGCTACCAGCCAGATCCAGGTTGCCCGCATCACGAATGTTCCCAACTGGTACTTTGAACGGGTAGTTTTTCCCGGACAGCGTTTGCTATTTGAAACATTGCCCGACGCTTATTTAGAAATTCATACGGGCATGATGGCAAGTGCTATCTTGTCAGACAAAATTCCTTGCGAACGTTTGAGCATCAAAGATAACGATAATAACGACAATTCAGCTAGCGATCGACAGTCATTAGAGGGCGATCGAAATATTGACGCTCCCGCGCAATCTACCAAACCAACCTCTCAAAAAAGACTAGAAAACCAAGACCTTTTAGCAACCGCTACAGTTGGGTAATAAACTATTGTTTTCAATTTTCACTCCATAGGGGGTTGTCATCTTTGGCAACCCCCTTTTAAGATCTTAAGAGCTTTGGAAGTGCTGTAGGAAGTGTTAAGTGTTAAGTGTTGAGTGTGGAGTTATTTTTAACTCCGAACTCCGAACTCTTCCCCCCTCTTCCCCCTCTTCCCCCTCTCTCCTTCTCTCCCAGTGCATCTCCCCTCGTTTCTTTGGTTGTGGAAAATAGCTGCTTGGTCGATGGGGCTATCCATCTTCGCCTACTTGTTGCTAGGCGTTACGGGGGCTTGGATGTTCTTGCGACGACAGCAAGGAAACTCTCAGCCCAAATGGTTACAGCCTTTCCATAACATAACTGGTGCTATTCTTGTAGCCCTCGTTTTATTGCTCCTGGCAATTGGCATTGTCGGTACGTTGGGTCATTATGGAACTCTAGGTCATTCTGGTCATCTGCCAGCGGGATTAGCAGTTGTAGTCTTGGTTTTGCTATCTGCTGGTAGTGCTACCCTAATTAGCCCCCAGAGATTTTGGGCGCGTTCCTTTCACGTCGCTACTAACATCGCCCTATTCGTAGGATTGTTTTGGGTGTCGCTCTCTGGATGGCAAGTAGTGCAAAAATATTTACCGTAACTAGACACATCTGTAATACCGTTTTGCTTAATACCTGCTACATATGAATTCCCCTGTAGGGGTGCAATGGATTCATGCGCGTCAACTTAAAGCTAGAGCCTTTGCTAAACCATGGATTTCAGCCACCACCGCCGGAGGTTCAAAACCTCCGGCTAATAGCTTAAGTCCATTGAAATGGACTAATGAACTAAATTACCCAGAGATCGGCAGTCCTCTGAGCGAGGACTTTCGCTTTGAGAGGTAGGGTTTTGAACCCCTGCCGGACGAAGCTCTTGACCGTTAACTTGACACCAATGAATGCTTTGCGCCCCTACTCAGGATGTGTTGCATCTAAACAACAAAGCGGATTGAAAATTAGGAATTGGATTTAACAAATGTCCACTCTAACAATTCGAGCGGGGCTTGCTGAAGTGCTTTTGCCAGTTCTTCGCTGCTTTTAAACTTCAACTGGGTTAAATGACTGGCATCTACGCTCACCTGAAACCGTTTCGCCTCAAAGGGCCAGGGCTGGATGGTGACATCTCCGTTCGCTTGTTGCATCACCTCGTAACGCACTCCGTCTAACCCCGAAGTAATTTCTAGCCATCGCTGTCCGGCAGGAAGTTGTTTTTGCGTCAAAATCAAAGATAAGCGATCGCACCAGTGCATAAATTGATAAGCTCGTTCGGCTTCATCTTTGTCGATTCCCAGCCCTTTGCGCCATTCTTCTTGCCGCTTGAGTTGGGTTTTGAAAAAGTCATCCCACTCGGCCGATTGCCCTCGCCGATGTTGATTGAGAAAGCAAATGTGCATCGAGACCAGCATGGCTACCCATCGCCCCCGGTAGCGAGCGCCATCTATTAGCTGAATAAACTGTGCGACCGACGAGTCTTTATCGAGAGTAAAGTCTAAAGGCGCGCCAGCTTCAGTCAAGTGGTTTCCTTCCCACTCCCGCTCTAAATCGTCGTGGTGAGAAATAGCTGCGATCGTCTCATACAAACGCACGGGCGTTTCCTTTCTGCTCCACTGCCCCGCGATTTTGGCAGCTAATAAAGCATGAGCGCGATGATAGATAATTTCCCAGCCATTCTCTACAAGGTTGACAATCATTAGCTTTTCTTCAGAGCGCGAAACTCTTTGTACGGTAAACGAAAAAGCCTCGCGATCGCCATCATCCCCAGGACATAACTTTGCTCTCCTAATCTCTCTGATAGCTTACCATTCTCTATCTATTGAAGGACTGCATTTCTGCTCTCAAGACGGAAGAATGTAACTAGCTTTAGCGATTATTGTGAACTAAGTGCAAGTTGCGATCGCTGACGGTCAAATTGACAAACAATTGTTAATTAACCATTACCGATCGCAGTTAATAATTGCTGGCGGACAAAATAAATGTTTTCAGAATCGAAGAAAAGGGCGTTCGGTCTGATTTCAAGCCAAGAAGATGCTAAGAATGCCGTTCAAAAACTACAAGATAATGGTTTTTCTAGAGAGCAAATTTCTATAATTGGCCCGAATTCTTGCGGATATGAGTGTCAAAAAGATTTCAACTTATCCCCATCATCTGACAATGCCCTAATTAGCGGTTTGGCAGCTACAGATGTCGGCTCTGTATTTGCAACTGGAGCGATGGCAAATATTGTAGCTAATAATGCTGTCGGCTTTTTAAATAAAGGATTGATGGGGGCTTTAGAGAGTTTAGGTCTTCCTGAAAATGTCGCTCAATTTTACAGCGATGGTGTAGCCAACGGTGACTTTCTTTTGGTAGTTGATGGTACCGAAAAGGAAATAGATGAGGCTGGCTCTAGTTTCGATAACATTCCGATTCAATCTTGGAAGATTTATCGTCAACCATCTGATGCTCTCAGCAGGTAAATAATGATGAACGACCAGCTAAAAGGAGTAATTTTTGATGTTGATGGCACTCTCGTCGCCAGCAATGACGCTCACGCCGAAGCGTGGGTGGACGCATTTGCAACTTTTGGTTATGACGACGTTAGTTTCGATCGAGTCAGACCTTTAATCGGTATGGGTGGCGATCGATTAATCCCGCAAGTAGTGCCAGGATTATCTGATGAAGAAAACCCTGGTAAAGAAATTGCTCGATATCGTCAAAAACTATTTCTTAACAGTTATGCCCAGCAGCTTTCTCCTACTAAGGGAGCCAGAGAATTAGTCATAAAAATTAAAGAGGCAGGATTAAAGGCGATCGTCGCTAGTTCGGCGAAAAAAGAAGAACTTTCTATACTGCTGAAAGCCGCGCGAGTTGACGATCTGTTGCCAGAAGCAACGACAGCCGATGACGCTGAGGAATCTAAACCATCGCCAGATATCGTCCGAGCGGCACTTAATAAGCAAGATTTACCGCCCGATCGAGTAGTGATGCTGGGCGATACGCCTTACGACATCAAGGCAGCAAAGGCGGCGGGAGTGGGCGTTATCGCTCTGCGGTGCGGTGGCTGGCAAGACGATCGCCTCGCAGAGGCCTTGGCGATTTATGACGATCCGGCTGATTTATTAGCGCATTACGCAGATTCGCCTTTAGGTCAAGCAGAAAGTAAGTAATAAGTAATAACAAATTTATTTAATAAAAGGAAGAAGGAAGATGTGGGAAATTGCAAGTACGATCGGTCGAGATAGTTGGCAAAGTTTAGGAGTAACGCAATTAATTATTCCAGAAGCCAGATATCTAGAATTCTCTGTTCCCCAATTTTTGATTTCAGTAGTAGCAGGAGTGTTGATGGCTTTGGCCTTTCAACTTCTACTGACCAACTTTTCTGTGGCTTTTGGAATTTCTAATTTTGAGATCGATTTAGACGGGGACGATTCACCAACAGAGACGGGCAGCACGATTCGCAAAATTGAAACCAAAGTAGGAATTTGGGCGCTACTGAGCGCTAGCCTGACTTTATTTGCCGCCAGTTTTTTGGCAGTCAAATTGAGTTTAATCGGCAGCACGTGGTTGGGAGTAATTACTGGTGTCGTTATTTGGTCGATTTACTTCTTGCTACTAGCTTGGATGGGTTCAACCGCCATCGGTGCCCTCGTCGGTTCGCTCGTTAAAACCGCTACTTCTGGTTTTCAAGGAGCGATCGGAGCGGCAACTACGGCTTTGGGAATTAATACTGTTAAAAGTCAGGCAGTTTCTACCGCCGAAGCAGTGACAGCCGCCGTGCGTCGCGAACTGACCGCTGGCATCGACCCGAATGCGATTCGCGGCACTTTAGAAACTTCTTTGAAATCTTTGCCCTTGCCCAAGTTAGATCTGGGCGAAATTCAGGAGCAATTTACCAAGATTTTAAAAGATGCCGATTTAAAATCTCTAGTTGGTAGCGAAGGTTTTGCTAATATCAACCGTCAAACATTTGTCGATTTAATTAGAGAGCGCACGAACTTATCTAAAAAAGATACCGAGCAACTCGTCGATCGCTTAGAACAAGCTTGGCAGGGAGCGATCGGTCAAACTCAGACGGACGAACCTCAAAAAGAATTGCAAAAATTCTTAAAGTCAGCCACCCCGGAAGAATTGCGATCGGGACGAGTAGGAGATATGGTGGCGCAGATCGTAAAAGAGCAGCCCCTAACGACAAAATCGGGAAACGATTTAGTCAAACAAGCTGCTGACGCTGGCGTTAAGTCGTTAGTAACGACTGTGGCCGATCGATTAGACTTATCCGATTTAGACGTGCAAAAAATTTCCCAACAATTGCAAAAACTTTGGGATAAAACCGCAGAACCAGTTAGTAGTTTGACCGGGCAAGTTGGCGAAAAACCCCCAGCTTTACAATCTAGCTCGATTCGCACCGATGTCGATAACTACCTGCTAAATTCTTACCGCTGGCACTTCAACCGCGAAACCTTAATGCGGGAATTTAAAGCCGCACTTTACGATCCAGAAGCAGAGCCGGGCCAGGTGCGATCGGAGCTAGAAAAACTCGATCGCAACTACTTGACTCAAAAGCTAAACCAACGCGGCGATTTAAGTTCAGAACAGATAAACGAAATTGCCAGCCAACTCGAAGAAATTCGGACAGAAGTATTCAATACGGTGCGCTCGGCAGAAATTCAAGCGCGATCGCTAGGCCTGCAACAGCAAATCGAACGCTATCTGCTTTCAACTAGCAAAGAAGAGTTAAATCCAGAGAGCATTCAACGCGATTTCCTCAACTTGTTAGCCGATCGCGAAGCCGATTCAGACACTTTATGGGAAAGCTTGTCTCTATTCGATCGTCAGACTTTGAGACAAATTCTGCAACAACGCCAAGACCTGAGCAGCGAGGAAATCGACAATATTGTCAGACAACTCGAAAGCACTCTAGAACAGTCTTTAGATCGAGTTCGAGAATGGCAAGAAGAGGCAAAATCGCAAGCGGCTGAATTGCGAGAAAAAGTAGCCAACTATCTGCGCCAAACTAACAAAGAAGAGCTAAACCCTGAAGGGATCGAGCGCGATTTTCAAACTCTGCTAGAAGATCCACCTGCTGGTTTAAAGGCACTGCGAGATCGGATCTCGCAATTCGATCGCGATACCCTAGTGCAACTCCTCAGTCAGCGTCAAGACTTGAGCGAGGAGGAAGTCAACCATACTATCGATCGCCTAGAAGCTGTCCGCGATCGGGTTTGGCAAGCACCGGGCCAACTGGCAGGTCAAGCTAAAGAGCAATACGACAAAACTCTCAGCGCGATCGCCCATTACCTGAAAAATACCAATTTAGAAGAACTAGATCCCGAAGGGATGGGGCGAGACTTGCAAAATCTCCTAGAAGATCCTCAAGCAGGCGTGTCGGCTTGGCGCGATCGCTTGGCTCATGTCGATCGAGAAACTTTGGTCAAGCTGCTGAGCCAAAGAGAAGATTTGAGCGAGGAGCAAGTAAACTTAGCGATCGATCGAGTCGAAGCAGCAATTGGCAGCATTATCAAGGCTCCGCGCCGCTTGGCAACCCGCGCCCGCGATCGAGTCCAAGATTTTGCCACCACTATTGGCGATTACCTGCGCCATACCAACAAAGAGGAACTCGACCCCGAAGGGATTAAGCGAGACTTGCAACTCTTATTCCAAGACCCTCGCGCGGGCACGGAAAACTTCAAAGAACGCCTCTCGCAGTTCGATCGTTCTACCTTAGTCGCGCTCTTAGCCCAAAGAGAAGACATCAGCGAGGAAGAAGCCAACCGCATAGTCGGACAGATCGAGTCAGTCCGCAACTCCCTGGTCGAACAAATCCAGCAAGTCCAGCAGCGGGTGCAATCGACGGTCGATCGCACTTTCGATCGGCTGCGCGATTACCTCAACTCCTTAGAGCGTCCCGAACTCAACTACGAGGGGATTCAAGGCGATTTCCGCCAACTGTTCGACGATCCTCAAGCTGGATTCGATGTTCTCAAAGGGCGGTTGAGTCAGGTAAATCGGGACACTCTAGTTGCTCTTTTGAGTTCGCGGGAAGACATCTCCGCAGCAGATGCCGAAAGGATCGTCGATCGGATCGAATCCGCCCGCGACAGCGTTCTGCAACGCGCCGAGCAGATCCAGCTAGAAACTCAAAAGCGGCTCTCTGCTCTCAAAGAGCAAGCCCAGAAACGGGCAGCCGAAACCAAAGCAGTCGTCGCGGGGGCGGCTTGGTGGCTATTCGGTACGGCGCTCTTTTCCCTAGTCACCTCTGCGATCGCCGGGGCTTTAGCCACCGTCAGAATCGCAGTATTTCCCTAGTTCAAGGAGTGTTGTAGGAAGTGTGGAGTTAAGAATTCTCACCCCCTCACCCTCTCACATTCATTTTTTAAATTGGAGGTAAAAAACCATGGCTTTAGGCTTAAACAAGCGTGCAGTTGGAGTCTTTAACACTCGCCAACAAGCAGAAGATGCTCTTCATCAATTGCATCGTTCTGGTTTTCCCATGAACAAGGTTTCTGTTATTGCTAGAGATGCAGACCGTCAAGGCGACATTGCTGGTGTAGACGTTCAAGATACTGTTGGCAATAAAGCCGATGAAGGGGCCAAGACTGGAGCCGCCACAGGCGGCGCTTTAGGCGGACTAACAGGCCTGCTTGTCGGCTTGGGCGCATTAGCAATTCCTGGAGTCGGTCCGGTCGTGCTAGCTGGCGAACTAGCAACCGTGCTGGCTACCACTGTAGCTGGCGGAGCGATTGGGGCTGCCACTGGCGGGTTAGTGGGGGCCTTGATCGGATTGGGCATTCCAGAAGAGCGCGCGCAAGTTTATAACGATCGCGTTTCTCAAGGCGGATATCTCGTCTTAGTAGACGGTAGCGATGCAGAAATTGCTAGGGCACAAGCTGTTTTAAGCAACGGCGGCATTCAAGAATGGGGCGTTTACGACGCTCCCGACAGAACGGGCACGATGGCTGCTGCCGATTATCCCGCAGGCTCGATGGCCGATCCTACCTATGGTGCAGGATTAATGGGGGCTTCTAGCTATCCCACGGGTGCGATGGCCGATCCAGACTACGCCCTTTCCTCAAGAGATCGGTTCGACGATCGACCCACTAGCCGTCAAAAGCGGGCTATTGGGGTCTTTCGCGGACGGCGGGAAACCGAAGTCGCACTCGAAGCCTTGAGAAATTCTGGCTTTTTGATGGATAGGGTATCTGTAATCGGCAAAGATAGCAATGACAAAATTGCTGGCAAGGATGTCAAAACTGGGGTGGGCAATAAAGCCGATGAAGGCGCTGTAGCTGGTGCGGTTACTGGCGGTACGGTTGGTGGTATAGGCGGCTTGTTAGTCGGTCTGGGGGCGCTGGCTATTCCCGGTATCGGCCCGGTGATGCTGGCAGGAGCCACGGCTACCGCGATCGCCACCACTCTTTCGGGTACTGCTATTGGTGCTGCTGCTGGCAGTTTAGTCGGGGCGCTGGTCGGCTTAGGAATTCCCGAAGACCGGGCCCGGTTATATAACGATCGCATTAGTCGTGGCGACTATTTGGTAATCGTTGATGGCACTGATGATGAGATTCGCCGTGCCGAAGCGATTTTGAGCAAGCGAGGAATTGAAGATTGGGATATTTACAATGCCTCCGACTCAGATCGGATGGATAATCCCCTGCGAACCTCTGCCTCAGATTCCCCCAGTAACGTCACTGGCACCAACCCGGAAGTCATCATCGTCGATCGCCGAGAGCAAATGTAAAGGGTGAAGCTTCTTGTAGGGTAGGCATCCTGCCATTGGTGTCAAGTTAACGGTCAAAACCTTCATCCGTCAGGGGTTGAAAACCCCTGCCTCACAGCTAAAGTCCTCTAAAGAGGACTAATCATAGTCAGGTTAGTCCATTTTAATGGACTTGTACTATTAGCCAGGGGTTTTGAACCCCTGGCGGTCGGCGCTGAAGATCGAGGTCTAACAATGCTTTTAGCCTTAAGTTGACACTAATGGCTTCCAGGGTAGCCCACTGGGGACAGCCCAGAGGGCTATCCCACAAGAGAGCCATATAGAAATGCCAACAGCGATCGAACCCCATCTTTAAAACTTTTTTAAGCCAAGAAGGATAAAAATGAAAAAGCTAATTCCACTTTTAATTAGTAGCGTCTTAGTTATTAGTGCTTTGGGTTGTCAAAATACCGCCCAAACTAGTACCGATGCCCCCAATAATCCCAACGCCAATGTGGAATCGCCAGACGCTCAAACCGCTCAAGAAAATCAAAATGATGCCACTAGTGAAACTCGCAGAAGGCAACTCGATTCTGACATTCGCGCTCGCGAGGAGCGTAACAATGTCACGGGTGGCGATACCGATCGAGCCGATGGAGATCTAGAAAGCGAAGTTCGCAGCAAACTAGAGGCCAATTTACCTGCCAGTCAGCTTGGCGTGGAAGCCGAAGATGGCATAGTTACCATTACTGGTACCGTGCCTACCCAAGCTCAACTCCAAAGAGTCGAACCTCTGGCCAGGGAAATCAAAGGTGTGAGTCAAGTGGTTAACAGAGTCAGCGTCGCCCCAGCCAAACCTAACAACGTCAACTGAGTTCGGAGTTCGGAGTTCTAATCGTTAGTTGCTCTGTACCTTTTTTAATTCCGAATTCTTTTGGTCAATTAACCTCACATTATCAAGCAGGAGTCAAGTGAATTATGGAATCTCAAGCTACACCCATCACCCACAACGGAGAATCGATCGAGGTTGATTCTGCCAAGCTGTTAGAAGCCGATACCGAGATTGTAGATGCTTCAACGCCAGCACCTTTAGCTCAGCGATCGACCGCTGATTACTATCGAGAACAATGGCAGTGGATCGGCAGACAAATTCGGATGTATCTAGAACGACTGCCTGAATATATCGGTCGTTTCTTCCAAGAAAACAAGCGCCCGGCGATCGTCATTGGCTTCATCATTGCTGCTTTCATTGCTCTGAAGCTACTGCTGTCGATTTTAGATGCCTTAAATGACATCCCGCTGGTAGGGCCGACTCTAGAGATCGTCGGTGCTGGCTACCTCGTTTGGTTCGTCAACCGCTATCTGCTCAAAGCCTCCACTCGGCAAGAGCTATCGGAAAAGTGGCGATCGCTCAAACAAGAAACTCTTGGCACTTACTAGCTAACCCCCCTCTTCCCTGCAAGGGAAGGGAGGAAAATGCAAAACCCCCTCCCCTTCAGGCGAGGGGTTTACCATAGCAGTGGGCAATTTGTATGGACTTGGGGATAGCCCTCTGGGCTGTCCCTAGAAACCAAACAAGGCTCAACTGTGGCTGTGGACTGAGATCGCAATAACTAAGGCGATCGCACTTACAAGCGCCAATCCCGCTCGTGCTACGTGAGAATACTCCCATTGGTTCCGCAAGGCTGTCCAGTCAGTGGCATGGGGCGATCGATTCGCTCCCAACGAGAAAAACCCAGAACTGAAGCGACTGAGGTTTTCCCCTTCCAGCCAGAACTGATTTACCGGATGGGTGAAGAGCCAGTATACCGCTTGCATTCCCATCAGTCCGAGTAATGCCACCAGAGTCAGCCAGAATTCTGTAGTTTGCCAGGGCGTAAAGAGCAACAATACGAGAGTGAAAATCAAACCGCCAAACTCCCCGATCGCACCGCCGACAGTAAACCCCGGATAATAGATCGGCTGCATGGCAAAGTATGCCTCTTTAGCGAGCCGCATTTTCCCCGGTAACTCAAGCGCATGAGCGAGAGCCAGACTCAAGGCTACGATCGCCAGGATCGCAGTAACAATCTGTAGAATCTCGAACATCAGTCATACCTCCTGACCGAACGGTCTTGGGGTTTTTACAGTTGGTGCGATTGCCAATCCGCTTCGAGCGGTCAAAGTCCCTCTCCTGTGGGAGAGGGATTTAGGGTGAGGGCAAACCCACTTTTGCTCAGCGAATTTAGGCTTACGCTCCCGGCATACTCAATATAGTCTTGACCGCATCGAAGTTTTGCAAGAGGAAATAGGCCAAGAAAGCACCGCCAACACCGCCGATAAAAAAGCCTGTAGCGTAGTCGTCCCATCCTTCAGGGCGTTTTAAAGCTTCAGGTGGATTGGGGGCACCGACGCTGGGGACTGGTGCGGGGGGATTGCTAGCAGCATACAGGGAAATCCCGATCGTCGAAATTACGATTAGACCGATCGCCGATAACAAACCTGCAAGCGGGGCGGCGCTAGTGGCGCGTAATGGACCTAGAGCGTAAAAAGGCCCGATTAACCAATAACCGTGAGCCAGTCCTACTTCTAACCCTCTCCGTTGCGGCGATAGCCCCCGCCGATAGGCAGGTAGATTATTAATAAAAGTCCGCACTATTTGAGAAGAATTGATCGGCGTTCTCAAATCGGAGCCTTGAGGGTCGTTATCAGCCGGACGAATGAGTTCCTTATTTCGCGGATCTGTAGGGTCATTGGGGTCTGGAACCCACAGGTATTTTTGCACATTTTCTACGGTTTTTTCGACAGCTTGAGTCATTTTTCTATTGCCTATGACAAAAACGAACTAACTGCCAATCTAGGAAAAAAATCTTTAGTAAATCCTCAACCGGAGGTGACAAATTTATTTTGAAAATATAAGCACAAAGATTGATTTTTACTGTGGTTTTTATATCTAAAGAAGGCTAAACGCAATAAGACTTTAGCGATAGCAGATCCGATCCAATTGGCTGAGGAGATCGTTGGCAGTCTTTAGCTAGCGTAAATCTGGCTCAAGAAACTGTAACTTTCTGGCGATCGAGCTACAGCTAGCGGACAAACTGCTAACTAGTCGGACACAAATCGATTGGTAATTCGCAATTGGCGTTAATTGCGAATTGCGAATTGAAAATTGCGAATTGAAGAGGTAAATCATGCCCGAACTATCTAATTTGCGAGTGGCAGTTATTGCCACTGATGGCTTTGAAGAATCAGAATTGACCGAACCCGCTCGCGCTCTTCAGGAGGCAGGGGCAACAGTAGAAATCGTATCGATCGAGCGAGGAGAAATCCAAGCATTTCGCCATCACGACAAAAGCATAACCGTGAAGGTCGATCGCACTCTAGACGAAGTGCAGCCCGAATCTTATGATGCCGTGTTGCTGCCAGGAGGGGCGCTGAATGCCGATATTTTGCGGATGGTGCCTGAAGTTCGATCGTTTCTGCGCCAAATCCAAGAGGCTGGCAAACCTATAGCTGCTATTTGTCACGCCCCGTGGGAGCTAGTTTCTGCCGATCTCGTGCGCGGACGGACGCTGACTGGCTACTACACCATTCAAGACGATATCCGCAACGCTGGCGGTAATTGGGTCGATCGAGAAGTGGTCGTCGATGGTAACTTGGTCACTAGCCGCCAACCGAGCGATATTCCAGCTTTCAATCGAGAAGCGATCGCTCTGTTCTCTAGATTTGTCCCCGCTAGCAGTCGTTAACAAGTCATACTAAATCCGGTTCTCATACCATCCATTGCTGCCCTCACCCCCGTCCCCTCTCCCAAGGGAGAGGGGTGCCGGAGGCGGGGTGAGGGCAAACCAACCTTTGCTAAGCGGTTAAAATTTGAATTTTAAAACTCAACAATTACTGGGGTATGGTCGCTAGGTTTTTCGAGTTTTCTTGGTTCTAGATCGATCGCGCAACTAGTCGCTTGTTGGTAGAGATCGGGGGTGAGATAGTGCAGATCGATCCGCCAACCTCGATTGTGACGAAATGCCCCGGTTCGATAATCCCACCAAGTAAAATATCCTGTTTCTTGATGGAATTTGCGAAAGGCATCGGCAAACCCTAATTGGATAATTGCTTGCAAGGCTTCGCGTTCTTTGGGCGATGCCATAATTAGTTTTTCTATACGATCGTCTCGCTCGAAAATATCTCGATCTTCTAAAGCAATATTGAAATCACCGCAGATAATTATCGGTGAAGGCAAGAGCAATTTTAGATATTCTTTTAAACAACTCAACCATTTCAACTTATAATCGTATTTTTCGCTTCCTACTGCCGCTCCATTAGGAACGTAAACATTAACGATCCGAACGCCTTCAACTATTCCAGTAATTAGCCGCTTTTGTTCGTCTAAATCTTCAGTGCCTAAAACTGGGGCAAAACCCGTACTGCAATTTTCTAACGGTTGCCGACTGAGAATCGCCACCCCATTGTAAGATTTTTGTCCTGAGATATAAAGGTGATAACCTAATTGTTCTAGAGGCGATCGCGGAAAATCTTTATCTATAACTTTAGTTTCTTGCAGGCACAAAACATCCACTGGATTTATTTGCAACCACTGCATTACTTGCTCTAACCGAGTGCGAATCGAGTTAACATTCCACGTCGCAATTTTCATGACAACAAACTATCTAAGCTAGTATGATAACTCAACTTACGATTAACGAAACCAAAAAGAGTTAATAAACCAATGCCAAAAGCGATCGCCATAAAAACCACCAATAGTTGCGATTAACAAAATTGCCACTATAGCTACAGGCGATAGCAGATTGAATCCCCATGGTAGTACGGCGAAAACTCCAATAAATAATCCAAAAACAAAATGCAGGGAAAACTTCAGCGGGTCGAACTGATTTTTCATCGATTTTACCTAGCTGTTAAGTTCGTTATAGAATGTCGTAGCAGGCAGACAATTTTATCATCGATCTGGAGACAAAATGACGATTTCCGTCCGATTTTGGTTATTAATTGCTACTACAGTTTATCAGATCGTCGCCTGCCAAATTGAAGATCGAAAATCGCCACCAGGTCAGATGGTTGATGTCGGTGGCTATCGCCTCCATCTCTATACTATGGGTGAAGGTAGTCCCACCATAGTTATAGACCATAGTTTGGGAGGAGTTGAAGGTTATTTACTAATGACAGACATCGCTAAACTAGCTCGCGTTTGCATCTACGATCGCGCTGGCTATGGTTGGAGCGATCGCTCTCCTCATCCCAGAACCAGCGAACAGATCGTTACCGAATTAGATGCACTGCTGACTCAAGCTGGAATCGAACCGCCTTATATTCTAGTGGGTAATTCTTTTGGCAGTTATAACGTCAGGCTATACGCTCATCGCTTTCCTGAAAAGGTCGTTGGGATAGTGCTGACAGATGGACTGCACGAAACCAGTATGCTGAAAATGCCGATGCGGTTGCAAGCCTTGAAAATGTTTTTCGTCTCTGGCTTTGTGATGTCAGTTTTAGGCTCGTCGCTCGGTTTCATCCGGCTGTTGAAGACGATGGGGATATTTGAACTGCTCAAACCAGGATTGCGTCATTTTCCCCCAGAAAGACTCGATGCCGTCAAGCGATCGTTTTGTCGCCCCAAACACTGGTTGACGATGGCTGGCGAACTCTTCAACATCGATCGCAGTGCCTCTCAAGTTCGATCGGCTGATGGATTTGGCAACTTACCGATTATCAGTATCAAAGCCAAGACATTTTTTCACCCTTCTTTAGGAACGATCGCTTTTCCCATCGGTGCTGCCAACCGATTGCGAGACGAGATGCACCCCGAACTGATGCGCTTATCTAGCGAACAGATTCAAATCCCAGCCGATCGCAGCAGTCATTTTGTCTGGATTGACGAACCAGATCTCATTGTTAAGGCGATCGAGATGATGTTGGAGAAGTTAAACAGTTCTAGGCTCTAAAGTAGAAAGTAGAAAAGACTCTTCAACTCAACGCTATTGACTCATGGCTCTCTCTTCAATTATTCGGACTCTGGGGCGATCGCCGCTAACCACGGAACTCCTCACCAAACTCGATCGCCAGTCAAATATCAGGCTTAATGGCATTTCTCGCCTGCCCAAAGGATTGGTGACTTCGGCCTTAGCGCAAGCTGAAGGACGTAATTTATTAGTAGTAACGGCAACCTTAGAAGAAGCTGGACGCTGGGCCGCCCAGCTAGAGGCGATGGGGTGGTCGCAGGTATATTTTTATCCCACGTCAGAAGCATCCCCCTACGAGCCATTTGCCCCCGAATCAGAGATGACTTGGGGACAGATGCAGGTGTTGTCAGATTTGGTGGCCGAAAGGGGAAGGGGAAAGGGAAATGGGGAAGAACTCTTAACTCAACACTCAACCCTTAACACTCAACACTCCCTCGGTTGGGCGATTGTGGCGACTGAGCGATCGCTTCAACCCCACCTGCCACCGACCGAGGCTTTCGCTCCTTACTGCCTGACTCTAAATCGCGGAGAAAGTTGGGATTTAGCAGCTTTTAGCCGCCAGTTAGCTCGACTAGGATACGATCGCGTGCCTTTAGTGGAAACAGAAGGACAATGGAGCCGCCGGGGAGATATCATCGACGTTTTCCCCGTAGCGGCAGAATTGCCAGTGCGCTTGGAATGGTTTGGAGACGATCTAGACCAAATGCGGGAATTCGATCCTGCTACTCAACGTTCCCTAGATAAAATCGCTCGCCTAATTCTCACCCCGACAGATTTTCGCCCGATCGTCATGGCAGCGTTGGGAGAGGAGGGAGCAGGGGAAGCAGGGGGAGCAGGGGGAGCAGGGGGAGAGGGGGAAGAAGATAATGTAATCCGATTGTTGGGTAAAGCTTTTGAGTCACCAGCTTCGCTATTAGATTATTTGCCGGAAAATACCTTAGTGGCGATCGACGAACCAGAACAATGTCGCGCTCATAGCGATCGCTGGGTAGAACACGCCGAGGAGCAATGGGAAGAATTAAGGAGTTCAGTCGTAGGGGCGCAAAGCATTGCGCCCGTACAGAAGTTCAGGAGTTCAAAAATCTTAGAAACTTCAATACCTCGAATTCATCGCTCTTTTGATGATTCCCTGACAGACGTATCCCGCTTTTACCGCGTAGATTTATCCGAACTCGCAGAAGAACAGAAGACAGCAATTGCACACTCAACATTCAACACTCAACACTTCACACTTAACTTAGCCAGTCGCCCTCTACCCACCACGCCGCACCAATTCGCCAAGATTGCCGACGTTCTCAGACAAGAACGCGATCGCCAGTTTTCGATTTGGATCGTTTCGGCTCAACCCACCAGATCGGTTTCTCTGTTGCAGGAACACGACTGTCCGGCTCAATTTGCCCCTAACCCCCGCGACTATGCTGCGATCGATAAACTGCAAGTTCAACACCTCCCGGTAGCGGTTAAATATTCGGGACTGGCGGAACTAGAAGGATTTATCTTACCAACGTATCGGTTAGCGGTAATTACCGATCGCGAATTCTTCGGCCAGCACGCCCTCGCTACCCCCAGCTACGTCCGCAAGCGCCGCCAAGCCGCGTCGAAACAGGTAGATCCTAACAAGCTGCGTCCGGGCGATTTGGTCGTTCATCGCCATCACGGCATCGGCAAGTTTCTCAAACTCGAAAGCTTGACGATTAATAATGAAACTCGCGATTACTTAGCGGTGCAATATGCCGATGGCTTGCTACGAGTTGCTGCCGACCAAGTTGGCTCCCTGTCGCGGTTTCGACATACAGGCGATCGCCCTCCAGAACTCCACAAGCTATCTGGTAAAGCTTGGGAAAAGACTAAAAATAAAGTTCGCTCTAGCATCAAAAAATTAGCTTTTGACTTATTGCAACTTTACGCCAAACGCTCCGAACGCCAAGGCTATGCTTACCCCCCAGATTCTCCTTGGCAGCAAGAATTAGAAGATTCTTTTCGCTATCAACCGACTCCAGATCAACTCAAGGCAGTTCGAGATGTCAAGCAAGATTTAGAAAGCGATCGCCCCATGGATCGGCTGGTGTGCGGCGATGTCGGTTTCGGCAAAACTGAAGTTGCCATCAGAGCCATCTTTAAAGTCGTCACCGCTGGCAAGCAAGTGGCTCTGCTCGCTCCTACCACCATCTTGACTCAGCAGCACTACCACACCCTCAAAGAACGCTTTGCCCCCTACCCAGTTAATATCGGCTTGCTCAACCGCTTTCGCACCCCAGAAGAGCGCCGCCAGATTATTAGCAAACTCAAAACTGGCGAACTCGATATCGTCGTCGGCACTCATCAGCTATTAAATAAAGAAGTTCATTACCGTGACTTAGGGATGTTAGTCGTCGATGAAGAACAGCGATTTGGAGTCAACCAGAAAGAAAAAATTAAATCCCTCAAAACTCAGGTAGACGTTCTTACCTTGACTGCCACCCCGATTCCTCGTACTCTTTACATGGCACTTTCAGGGATTCGGGAAATGAGTTCGATCGCTACTCCCCCACCCGCACGCCGTCCGATTAAAACTCACTTATTGCCCTACAACCTCGAAGCCATCCGCACTGCAATTCGGCAAGAACTCGATCGCGGCGGGCAAATATTTTACGTCGTGCCGCGCGTGGAAGGAATTGAAGAAACTGCTGCTAAGTTGCGCGAAATGGTGCCCGGATGTCGGTTGGCAATCGCTCACGGCCAATTAGACGAAGGCGAACTCGAAAGCACTATGCTGGCGTTTAGTAATGGTGAAGCAGATGTCTTAGTTTGCACTACTATTATTGAATCAGGGTTAGACATTCCTCGCGTCAATACTATTGCGATCGAAGACGCTCAAAAGTTTGGGTTATCTCAACTCTATCAACTGCGAGGACGAGTCGGACGTTCCGGCATTCAGGCTCATGCTTGGCTTTTTTACCCCAAACAGGATAAATTAACTGATACTGCTAGGGCCAGGCTACGAGCCATTCAAGAATTCACTCAACTAGGTTCTGGCTACCAATTAGCAACGCGAGATATGGAAATTCGAGGCGTGGGTAACTTGCTAGGCGCAGAACAATCGGGACAGATGGAAACCATTGGTTTCGATCTGTATATGGAAATGTTGCAAGATGCCATCCGTGAAATCCGAGGGCAAGAAATTCCCCAAGTAGACGACACGGCGATCGATCTGCCGCTGACGGCGTTCATTCCGGCTGACTACATCCCCGATTTAGAACAAAAGATGAGCGCCTACCGCACAGTGGCTACAGCCACTTCCAAGGCTGAATTAACCAATATTGCCGCTGAATGGAGCGATCGCTACGGCGACCTGCCCCCATCTGTCGAGCAACTGCTGAGAGCGATCGAACTCAAACAACTAGCGAAGAAAATTGGCATCTCTCGCATTAAACTAGAAGGCAAACAGCACGTCGTTCTCGAAACTCCCATGGAGGAACCAGCTTGGAATTTGCTTGCCAACAACCTACCAGCACATCTCAAATCCCGCTTTGTCTACGCCCCTGGCAAAGTTACCGTTCGAGGATTAGGCGTGTTAAAAGTCGAGCAACAACTGGTAAATCTGATTGAATTTTTCAGCAAAATGAGTGAATTATGAAATCAGAAGTTCAGAAGTTCAGAAGTTCAGGAGTTCAGCAGTTGAGGAAGTGCGCGTTGTTTTTTGACTTTGGTAGCTGAGCCTGCCGAAGCTGACTTTTGACTTTTAACTTTTCTCGCCCTCTCGCCCTCTTCCCCCTCTCCCCTCTAGATTCAGTATTTTCACGAACGATGGGATCTCTTAGTCTAAAACTTAGTAATTTTACTGAAGCTCTCAACCGCACCAGAGTAGTTTAATTTAATTATGGTGGAGATTGATTATTTCGCTCGGATCGGTAATTCCAGCAATTTTTTTATAAGGGAATGATGATGACTGCCCCAAACGTTAATATCAACGCATTTACTAAAAAGCTCATGGAACTAAAGCAAGTTCGCTTTAGTGGAAGGCTGCTGTTGAAAAGTTCTTTGGGACAAGAGTGGACTGTTTACTTATGCCTCGGTAGAATTTTGTATGCCAATGGCGGCATTCATCCGATTAGAAGGTGGCAAAGGAACTTAGCAGTTTACTGCTTTAACGGCAAATTGCCACCTATGGATAATCTAGTTAAATCTCTCAACGATTTTTCTAGATTATCGGCAGAAGAAAATGGCGGTTGCTGGGAATATCAATTGGTGTGGGCTGCCCTCCAGCAACAAATGATCGGTCGCGAGCAAGTGGTGAAGATGATTCAAGCCACGATCGTAGAAGTGTTGTTCGATATCGTACAAGCGATTCAAATCACTGGAGAAATTCAACCAGATGTGGCCCTATCTCCCCAATTAGTATTAGTAGATGTCGAACAGGCACTAGCAGAAGCTCAAAAGTTATGGCAAGCGTGGCAAGCGGCTCAAATCGCTGACATCCTACCAGATCAAGCTCCTGTAATTCAAAATCACTATCAACTCCAGCAAAAAGTATCGCCTACTACCTATAAATCTTTATCGGCACTGCTCAACGGGCAAAGAACCCTACGAGATATCGCCGTGCAAACCAGGCGCAATATTACCGATGTTACTCGCTCTTTAGTGCCTTACATCGAAGGCGGATTAGTCGATCTGGCCAATATTCCAGACTTGCCGCCTCTATCAGTTCCTCCTACCAGAACTATACCACCGCAACCAGTATCAGCCGGACCGCTGATTGCCTGCGTCGATGACAGTCCTTTGGTTTGTCAAACCATGGAGAAAATTCTGACTTCAGCCGGATATCAATTTTTAGCCGTGCAAGACTCCATGAGAGCGATAGCTACTCTCTTGAGTCGGAAGCCAGAACTGATATTCTTGGATTTAGTCATGCCCAATACCAACGGGTATGAAATTTGCAGCCAATTACGAAAGGTTTCGGCATTTCGCGACACCCCGATCGTGATCTTGACTGGAAACGACGGTATTATCGATCGAGTTCGGGCTAAGGTAGTTGGGGCTTCAGATTTCTTAAGCAAACCAGTCGATGCTGCCACGGTACTCGAAGTTACTAACAGATACCTGCAACAAGCGCAAGCCGCAGAATAAGAAGCAAGCAAAAGGCAAAAATCCCCTAACGACGAACTAAAAAATGACGAACTAACAAACGGCGAACAAGTAAATCTTAAAATCGTTGTCCCTAAACATTAACATTAGAGTGATTTTTTCAAGGAGAATTTAATGCCTACTGCTTTGATTGTTGAAGATACCCTAACAGAAAGGGAAATTATTAGTGGTTGCGTCAAACGAGCCGGATTGAGCGTGGCCACAGCCAATAGCGTCGAAGATGCCACCGCTAAAATTAGTAACGATCGCCCCGATATTATCATCCTCGATGTCGTCCTCCCAGGACGCAGCGGGTTTGAATTTTGTCGCGAACTCAAAGGCAATCCTGAAACCAGCAGCATCCCCGTGGTTTTGTGCTCTACCAAAGGTAGCGATATGGATAAATTTTGGGGCATGAAACAAGGCGCAGATGCCTATATCCCTAAACCTGTAGACCAGGAAGAACTGATCGCTACTGTGAAGCGGTTGGTAAAAATTTGAGGGTAAGAAAGCAAAACAAGTCAAAAGTCAGCTTCGGCAGGCTCAGCTACCAAAGTCAAAAGCTCGCACTGAGCGCAGCGAATGTGTCAAAAAGCAACGAGCAACTGACAACTAACAACTGACAACTGGCAACTGACAAAGGAGATAAGTAATGTCATCAGGATTTTTAGCTAGGAGTAATCCCCCACCGGAGGAACTACAAACCGCAAATGCCAACCCAGGCAGTGGCACAGAGCAACAATTTCTGCGATTTAATTTGCTGCCAGAGACTACAGCTATGCTGCCCGTGTCTCAGATGACAGAAGTTCTAGCAATTCCTATGGGGCAAATCGTGCCGATTCCTCAGATGCCAGCCTGGGTGATGGGAGTTTATAACTGGCGCGGTGAGGTTCTCTGGCTGGTCGATTTAGGGAATTTGTTAGGGATGGATTCCATATACCAAAGTACCGCTAGTCGATCGACTTACACTACCATCGTGATTCATAATGCCACCCAACCGGGCAACAACACCAGAAAAATGCTAGGGCTGGTGGTCAACCAGGTAGAAGATATGGAATCGTGCGATCCAGATTTGATTCAATCTTCTTTGAATGTCTCTGTTAGCCCCGATTTAGTCCCATTTCTCAGAGGATACTGGCTCAAGTCTAGTGGCGATATTATGGTGGCTTTAGATGGCAATGCTATTATTGCCAGGATGCCTCAGCCATAAGAAATTTAAGTAATAGGTATAAGCTTTGACGACTTGGACACCGATCGGACACAATTCTATATTGCAGTAGATAATTGGTAGATTTACCCATTAACCATTATCCCTCCCAGATGTTTTGATGTAAACACCGATTTTTATAATTTAGATAGCTATTATGGTTCCTTCTTCTCAACCCAATTCTAATATCCCCGATCTGAACGCTCAGAACGAGATCGACGGCCACCCCAATGAAGCATTAGAAGAGAGCGTCGCAGAGTCACAGACCGCTGAGGACTTGCAGGCAAGTGGAGTTGAAGGGAACGCTACCTCAGATGAATCGATCGTAGAGGCACAAATCGCTGATGACTTGCCAAAGACTCCAACCGAGGGCGACTATCCCTTTGATGAAGCTGTAGCCTATGACTTCGATCGAGATCGAAAGGAATCGGAACTGGAGTTAGAAGAAATTAACTCAGACGGACAGCAACCCTCGAAACTAGATCCAGCAAAATTAGATTGGGAAGCGCAAAAAGCCATAGCGCTAAAAACAGATACGCCGCGCCTGCAATTGCAAGGATTGAGTTTAAAAACTAAAGCCACAGCTTTAGCCATTGCTCTGAGCGCTATACCAGTATTAGGAATTGGAGCGATCGCTTATTATCTGACCAATCAATCTCTAACTCAAGAAATTATCCAAGGTCAAAAGTATCAATCTAGCAGCCTAGAGGACAAAGTAGAAGCATTTATCCAAGAAAGATATGCCAATCTTCAATTACTATCCGAACTAGATACGTTCGCTAATGCCAGGATTCGACAAGCGACTACTCAACAGCAGAAAGACGCTCTGTTAACTCGTTATGTCAAGACTAACCCAGTCTACGATCGCATTGCCGTTATCGATCTTAATGGCAATGTCTTAGGGCAATCGTCAGCCGATCGGCAGTTGGACAAAAATCATTTGCAGAACAGCAAGTTTTTGCAAAAAGTAATAGAAACTCAATCCATTATTATTGGGAATCCATATAAATCTGGTTGGACCGGGAAGTGGAGCTTGGAAATGGCTGCCCCGATTAAAGATGATGTCACCGGTCAAATTAGCGGGATAATTAGAACTCGCATAAATTTAGAAGCGTTTAACGAGTTGTTTGAGAGCGATGAGACGAAAGGGCAGGAATTTTTCTTCTTTGACGATCGGGGAACGATTTTTCTGTCCGAGCGTCCAGAGGCAATTGGCAAAAACTTGAAGGAGTTTTTTCCTCAGTTAGCAACTGAAATCGAACGAGGAAAAGAGAATAAAGATTTTACTAAAGTCGAACGAAATTTAGTCAGCAAACAGGAGGAATTACGGACTTACACCACAACTGAAGATTTAGCAGAAGAACCATATAACCTCAACTGGGGAGGAGTGATTTCTCAGCCTACAGATGTGGCTTTTGCTCCTCAACGTCAATTGCTGTTATCGATGTTATTGGGAACGGCTCTGACGGCGATCGCAGTAGGTGCTTTAGCGACCTTTTTGGCCAACCGTGCTACCCGTCCTCTAGTAGAAGCAACCGAGGCGGTGCAAAAATTAGGCAAAGGAGAATTCGATACAGTCGTCCCAGTGAAAAGCGATGACGAAATCGGCGTGTTAGCCTCTAACATCAACCAGATGTCATCGCAAATTCAAGTGCTTTTGAGCCAGCAGCAATCGGAAAACGAGCGATCGCAACTTCTCAAAGACATTACCCTCAAACTCAGTCAATTTCCCCAAGTCGAACAAATTCTCAACACCGCTGTCGAAGAGATGCGGTTTGCCCTGAAAACCGATCGAGTAATTGTCTATGAATTCAACAAAAATTGGTTGGGCAACATCATCGCTGAATCGGTAGCCGATGGTTATCCCAGGGCTTTAGGAGCCAGCATTGACGATCCTTGCTTCCGCGAGCATTTCGTGGAGAGATATCGCCAAGGTCGAGTGCAAGCGACGGCAAATATTTATGAAGCAGGCTTGACCGAATGCCACCTGCAACAACTAGAGCCATTCGAGGTGAAAGCTAACCTAGTAGCGCCGATCGTCGTGGGTAGCAACCGCCAGCTTTTGGGCTTGCTGATCGCCCATCAGTGCGATGCCCCTCGCAATTGGGATACCAAGGATATCGACTTATTCAGTCAGTTAGCTACTCAAGTCGGATTTGCCCTCGATCGGGTTAATCTACTAGAAAAACAAAAATCGGAAAAAGAAAGACTGCAAAGACGCGCTCTGGAATTGCTGATGCAAGTAGATCCGGTCAGCCAAGGAGATCTCACCATCCGCGCCGATGTCACCGAAGATGAAATCGGCACGATCGCCGACTCTTACAACGCTACCATCGGCAGCTTGCGGAAAATCGTGGCCCAAGTGCAAACCGCCGCTCGAAAAATGGCAGCTACTACCAGCAGCAATGAAGTTTCGGTGCGCGAACTATCTCAAGAAGCCTTGCAGCAAACGACTGAAATTAACGATGCCCTCGATCGCATTCAAGACATGACTAATTCGATCGAAGCAGTGGCCAGAAGTGCTGCCCAAGCTGAAGCCGCCGCCCAAGAAGCCACCGCTACAGTAGCCGCTGGAGATGAAGCCATTAACCGCACGGTCGATGGCATTTTAGCAATTCGGAAAACGGTATCGACCACGGCGAAAAAGGTGCAGCAATTGGGTGAAGCTTCCCAGAAAATTTCTAAGGTAATCGGTCTGATTAACTCCTTTGCCGATCAAACCAACTTGTTAGCCTTGAACGCCGCCATTGAAGCTGCCCGCGCTGGAGAAGAAGGACGAGGATTTGCCGTGGTTGCCGATGAAGTGGGTGTCTTGGCGCGGCAATCATCTGAAGCTACCGCTGAAATTGAAAGCATCGTTCAAGAAATTCAAGCTGAGACTAGAGAATTAGTAGCAGCGATGGAATCGGGCAGCAAGCAGGTGGTAGAAGGGACCAAACTCGCCCAGGAAACTCGCATCAGTTTGAGCAAAATTACCCAAGTGAGCGATCGGATTAGCGAGTTGGTAAAAGGAATCGCTCAAGCTGCCGTAGCCCAATCCCACGCTTCTCAAGTAGTAGCCAAAACGATGACAGACGTAGCCGCAACTTCCACCAAAACTTCAGATGAAGCGACCCAAGTATCTGACTCATTCAAAGAATTGCTAGCAGTGGCAGAAGAACTGCAAGCTAGCGCCAGTCAGTTTAAGGTCAGCTAGGGAGATGGGGGGATGGGGAGATGGGGAGATTGAATTTAGTGGAGATATGAGAAATATGGAAGCAAATAAAAGGTTGGAAATTTATGAGGATTTGGAAATATTCCAGTCAGAAGCAGCAGAAACTCAAGTTTGGCTCAAGTTTGCGGTGAAATGTCAATACCTAGAAATAGAACTAGCAAGAGAACTTTATGGAACTTACAATCGCATTCTCGGTGGTTTAGTCAAAATGAGGACAAGTCCAGATAACTGGACGATCGACCCAAATCTTCTAGTTAGGGAAATGGATGATTGCTATTACCAAGTCTTGCCATTTGATAACTAAATCCCCCCATCTCCCCATCTCCCCATCTCCCCATCTCCTCCCCCTTTCTCCTACAGTATCAATTAACTAATTAGAGTAAACACTATGGTAGATCGTCCTTTCTCAAAATCTGTCGGTATTGACGACAATGGCGAAATGTCAGAAAACTTATTCGATCGCGACCCTTTGGAAGAAGATCGCGACCCCTTAGATGAAATAGAAGATCTTGCAGCTTTAGCATCTTCACCCGATCGAGTCGCTCCGAATCGGCCGCGCGGTGGCTGGTGGAACAAACTGGGGTTTGGCTCGCGACTGGCATTGCTGTTGATCGCTGGAGCCGCCGTCCCAGTAATCGCAGTGACTCAAGGGATAGTTTGGTTCAGCCAACAAAACGCTCAAAAAAATCTTTTAGCCACAGTCAAGTCCAATGGCGGTGGGTTTCGGGATGACTACGTACTCTGGCAACGGTTGGAAAGCGTATCCCAGGCTCATACCATTGCCAAGACGGTGGGAGCCGCCAAAATCGATCTGCAAAATCCCAGTCAGGTTGAGGCTAACCGTCCCCTGCTAGAAACCTTGCTCCAACCTCTGGCTCAAGAAGCAGAACGACCAGATTCTTGGAAAAGTTTCCGCATTATTACCGATATTCGCGGTAAAACTGTGGCTCAATACGTCAGGGTGCTGCAAGATTATCCTTTAGGAACGAGTTCTGAGGAAGTAGGTAAATTTCTGCGATCGGTATCAGTGCCCACTGGAGTCGAGTTAGGAGAGGTGCCGATCGTCAAAGCTTCTCTAACCCAACGCCGCCCTCTAAAAGGTATAGAGTTGGTAGACATCCAAGTGTTGCAAAAGTTGGGATTAGGCCAACAGCTAGCTGTCAAACCCCAATCGTCAGGTGCCAAGCAGGCTGAGGGTTTAGTCGCCATGGCCGTCGAACCGATTAAAGTCAATGGCAAAGTCGTGGGCGTAGCAATAGTTGGTGTGTTGTTCGATCGAGGTCACTTGCAAACCGATGCCTTTACAGAACTCTACAATGCGGTAGCTGGAATATACGCCCGCGATCTAGAAGTCAGTTCTAGCGTTCCTAGTGCTGATGGTAAAAATCGGTTAATCGGGAACCGCGCTCCCAAGGAAGTTACTGAAGCGATTTTGAATCGAGGACAAGAAGAATTTACTGGCAAAACCCAAATAGGTGGCAAAACTTATCTCGCTTCCTTCGTCCCGCTCTACGACCACCGAAAAGAACTGAACCCAACTCAAGCCAAACCCGTGGGCATGATTTTTGCCGGGACGCTGCCAGGAGAGCTAGACGAAACGGTGGGGGAATTGCAAAAAATTGGCTATGGCATTGGGGGAGGTATCATTTTGCTGGCAGGTTTAGCCGCCATTCCCATTGCTGGGGCGTTCTCCCGGCCGCTGCGGCGACTGTCTGTTTTTGCCCAGCAGATCGCCGCCGGACAACAGGGAGTGCGCTTGGATAATACCGATCGCCAAGATGAAATCGGCATTCTCAGCCAAGAACTAAACCAGATGGCGGCTAGTATTGAAAGTAGTATGGCAGAGGAGCAAAAAGAGGCGCGATCGTCCCAACTGTTGCGAGATATAACCTTAGAATTGGGTCAATATCCCCAGGTCGATACCGCCTTCTCAACCGTCGTCGGACAACTGCGGCAAGCGATCGAGGCCGATCGAGTATTCGTTTATCGATTTGACGAAACTTCTTGGATCGGCACTATTACCGCTGAATCCGTAGCTGAAGGCTGGCCGGTAGCTCTGGGGGCGCAAATTGAAGACCACTGTTTCCAGCAGGATTATATCGAGAAATATCGTCAAGGGCGAATCTGGGCTTGTGATGATGTCTACGCCGCTGGCCTGCAAGAATGTCACCTGAAAATCCTCGAACCTTTTGCTGTCAGAGCTAACCTCGTGGTGCCGATAACTAGAGGCAGCCGCCAGACTTTAGCTGGGTTGTTAATCGCTCACCAGTGTTCCGGTCCTCGCGCTTGGCAGCCATTCGATAGCGATTTATTAGTTCAAGTAGCTACCCAAATGGGTTTTGCCCTCGATCGCGCTAACCTGATCGAACTGCAAAGATCTAGTAAAGAGTTACTGCAACAGCGAGCTATAGAACTGCTAACTGAAGTCGATGCGATCGGTAAAGGCGACCTCACAATTAGGGCTACTGTCACTGAAGATGCCATTGGCACGATCGCTGACTCCTACAACGCTACTGTCAGCAGCTTGCGTAAAATCGTGACTCAAGTGCAAACTGCCGCCCAAAAACTCACCGTCACTACCAGCGGCAACGAAGTCTCGGTGCGCGAACTATCCCAAGAAGCTTTAGATCAAGCTGAAGAAATTAATGCTGCCCTCGATCGCTTGCAACAAATGGCCAATTCGATTCAAGCCGTCGCCACCAGTGCCGAAAAAGCCGAATTTGCGGTCAAGGAAGCCTCCCAGGTGGTAGCCGAGAGCGATAGTGCCATGAACCGTACCGTCGATGGCATCTTAGCAATCCGCGAGACCGTAGCACAAACGTCAAAAAAAGTCAAGAGACTGGGTGAATCTTCTCAAAAGATCTCCAAGGTAGTGAACCTGATTAGCACCTTTGCCGAACAAACTAACCTGCTAGCCCTCAACGCGGCAATTGAAGCTGCCAACGCGGGCGAACAAGGACGGGGTTTTGCCGTGGTTGCCGAACGGGTGCGGGCCCTGGCGCGACAATCGGCCCAAGCTACCGCCGAAATTGAAGGTCTGGTGACAGAAATTCAAACTGAAACTAACGAAGTGGTAGCCGCCATGGAAGCTGGTACGGAACAGGTGGTAACGGGGACGCAGCTAGTCGATGAAACCAAACAAAGTTTGACTAAAATCACCGCTGTTAGCGCTCAAATCGGTGCTCTAGTCGATGCGATCGCTCAAGCCGCCGCCGCCCAGTCTCAAACTTCAGAAACCGTGACTCAAACCATGTCTAAGGTAGCGGCGATGTCAGACAAAACCTTAGAAGAAGCCACTCAAGTCTCATCCTCGTTTAAAGAATTGCTGGCAGTGGCAGAAGAACTGCAAGCGAGCGCCAGTCAGTTTAAGGTGAACTGAAGGGAGATGGGGAGATGGGGAGATGGGGGGATGGGGAGACTGGATTTAATGGAGATATGAGAAATATGGAAGCAAATAAAAGGTTGGAAATTCATGAGGATTTGGAAATATTCCAGTTGGCATTTGAGACAGCGATGACAATATTTGAATTATCTAAAAAGTTTCCCCAAGAAGAGAAATATGCTTTGACCGACCAAATTCGCCGCTCTTCGCGTTCTGTTTGTGCCAACCTAGCAGAAGCCTGGAGAAAACGTAAGTATCAAAGAGAACTATATGGAACTTACAATCAAATCCTCAGTGATTTAGTCAAAATGATGACAAATCCAGACAACTGGATGTTTGACCAGAATCTTCTAGTAAAGGAAAGCAGCGATTGCCATTACCAAGTCTTCCGGTCTAATAACTAAATCTCCCCGCCCTCTTCGCCCTCTTCGCTCTCCCCGCCCTCTTTTTTATTGGCCATTAAGGTAAAAACTATGATTGACTCTACTAAACCAAACAGATCTACATCTATAGACGAATTTATTACTCCTTCTAAGCTCGATCGGGTCAAAGATAGCGGCAATTTAAATCCACTCGAAGTAGGCGAAGAACGAGAAGCTGGGAATTGGTGGCAAAGATTGAGCCTGCGAACTAAAGCTGTAGCTTTAGCGATTACTCTAGGTATAGTTCCAGTCGTAGGAATTGGAACAGTTGCCTATTATTTTGCCAACCAACAATTGGTGCAAGAAATCAAACAAGAGCGACGCTATAGGACTCAATTAATTAGTAATATACTAGCCAGTTTTCTATCCGAACGATATGCAGATATCAGCTTAATGGCTAGTCTGCCAATATTTAGCAACTCTAATCTCGCAGCAGGTGCTACCGCTAAAGAGAAACAAACAGTTCTTGATAACTATCTGAAATATTACGGCTACTATGACAATATTGCCATCGGCGATCTGACAGGTAAAACAATTCTGCAATCTGAGGGAGAACCAGTTACAGGTCTGGGTCAGCGAGATTATTTCAAGCAAGTAATCGGTACCAAGCGCCCTACCATTGTTGCTAGGGCTTCGGCTTTAACCAAAAAACATTCTATTTTCGCTGCGGCTCCCATTGTGGATAGTAATACTGGCAAAATTAGTGCTATTGTCCGTTCGCGAATCCCTGTGGAATTATTACGCCCAACCCTGAAACAAGCTGCCGAGAATTCAGAGATATTCTTAATAGATTCAAACAATAAAATAATCTTGTCGGCATCAGGCAAAAAGGAAGGACAAAATGCTAATTCTTTGTTGACCAATTTTGCTCGATTAAAAGCAAATCAAAGCGATGCTACCTTCGCTCTCACTGAAAATCAAGAGCAATTGGTGGCATACACTCGTTTAGCTAAAGTGGGCGCAATGCCAGATTTAAAATGGAGCGTGGTGTTAACCGAACCCACAAAGCAGGCATTTGCGGCCCAAAGATCGCTGCTATTGACTTTTGTGCTGGGTACGGCGCTGGCAGCTTTATCAGTAGGGGCCATAGCAGCTTACTTAACCAATCGCGTCATCCGGCCGGTAGTACAAGCATCTGAGGCCGTGGAAAAGTTGGGCAGCGGCCAACTGGCAACTCGCGTAGATCTGACTGGGCAAGACGAACTGGGCAAACTGGGCACTAACATTAACCGTCTGGCAGAACAGATTCAAAACTTGCTCGTCGAACAAGAAGAAACTACTCGCCAGCAGATAACATCTCAGGCAGAAGCGATGGAGCAACAAGCTAAAACTGCTCAAGAGCAACAGTTAGCTAGAGAATTGCTTCAGAAACGGGCGCTTGAGTTGTTGATGGAAGTTGACGCGGTGAGTAGAGGCGACCTGACGATTCGCGCTAGCGTCACCGAAGATGAAATCGGCACGATCGCTGACTCTTACAACGCTACCATTGGCAGCTTGCGGAAAATCGTGGCTCAAGTGCAAGTCGCCGCCGAAAAAATGGCAGCCACTACTAGTACCAATGCCGTTTCGGTTGAAGATCTATCGACGGAAGCCTTGCGGCAAAACGAAGAAATTCAAGACGTGCTGAACCAAATTCAGGTAATGTCGCAATCGATTCGCGAGGTGGCTAGCAATGCCGAAAAAGCAGAAGCAGCGGCGAAAGAAGCCACCGAGACAGTAACCGCAGGCGATGCCGCCATGAACCGCACGGTGGATGGGATTTTGACCATTCAAGAAACCGTGTCAGAAACCGCCAAAAAAGTGAGGCAGTTAGGTGAGGCTTCTCAAAGCATTTCTAAAGTGGTGAAACTGATCGGCACCTTTGCGGCTCAAACCAACCTGTTAGCGCTGAAAGCTTCGATCGAAGCGGCTCGCGCTGGTGAAGAAGGTCGCGGATTTGCCGTGCTAGCCGACGAAGTTAGAACATTAGCCCAGCAATCGGCCCAAGCAACATCAGAAATTGAAACTCTGGTGGCAAACATTCAAACTGAAACTCAGGAGGTGGTAGCAGCAATGGAAGCAGGGAGCCAACAAGTAGCAACAGGGACGAAGTTAGTCGATGAAACTCGCCAAAATTTGACCAAAATTACCGCAGTCAGCCGTCAAATTAGCGAATTAGTCGAAGCGATCGCTCAAGCCACCGTCGCTCAGTCTCAAACCTCAGAATCGGTAACGCAAACTATGACTGACGTAGCCGCGATCGCCGATCGAACTTCAAACGAAGCCTCTCAAGTATCATCTTCATTTAAGGAATTACTCGCGGTGGCGGAAGAACTTCAAACTAGTGCCAAACAGTTTAAGGTGAGCTAGTGTTAAGGGTATTCTAAGAGGAGATGGGGAGATGGGGAGACAAGGGAGACAAGGAGGAATTATTCACTTAAGACTCCACAACTTCTAAACTTCTGTACAGACGTTGCAGGCAACGTCTCTACCTTCTAAACTCCTAAACTCCTGAACTTCTGAACTCCTGAACTCCTGAACTCCTGAACTTCTATTTATTTAATTTAAGGTTATGAAAATCGATACCGATATTCGCGACCAAGCTTATATATTTTTCGTGCAAGAGGCTCCGGAACTCTTGCAAGTCATTGAATCGGAACTGTTAACTCTGTCTACAGAGCGGAGTGCGGCTAAAGTTCACAATATGATGCGAGCGGCTCACTCGATTAAAGGTGGGGCTGCTAGTGTTGGTTTGGAAACTTTAAAGACGATCGCTCACAGCTTAGAAGACGTTTTTAAAGCCTTATTTAGCGAAGAAGTAGTAATCGATAACGATTTAGAAAGCTTGTTACTACAAGCTTACGACTGCCTGCGCTTGCCTCTGATGGAGCAAATGAGCTACGGCAAAATCGATGCCGAAAAGGCCATGGCAGCCGCCGAACCCGTATTCGCTCAACTAGCAGGCCGTTTGGGAGATCTGATTGGTGGCTCGGCTAACCTGCCTGGTTCTGTGGAATTAGGGGTAGATATTGCTGCTTCGATCTTTGAGGTGGATGTCGCCCAAGGAATCGAGCGCCTAGAAACGGTTTTAGCTAATCCTGAAGACAATCTAGTCACCGGAGAATTGCGGGCGCAAGCTGAAGTATTTTTAGGCATCGGCGAATTATTAAATTTACCCGGATTCAGTCAAATCGCCAAAACGGTAGAAGAAGCTATTGACGCTCATCCAGATCGAGCGATAGAAATTACTCACTTGGCGATCGCAGATTTTCAGATGGCGCGGCAAGAGGTGCTTAACGGCGATCGCACCCATGGCGGCGCACCTTCCCCAGTCTTAATGGAACTGGCTAACTCGTCTTCTGTCTATCAAGGGGAGCCAGACGGTTTTACTCAAACAGAATCTCTCTCTTGGGATCTATCTCCAGCCGCCGAAATCGACGCAGGCAATCTTTCTATAGATGACATTTTTGGCATGGCTGGAGACGAATTCCCCAGCCCAGAAGAAGCCCAACCATGGGAGTTAACTTTATCCCAAGATGATGCCGATTTCGATCTGATTCCACCCACAGATGAAATTACTGTCATCGAGTTAAAAAATAACAACGAAATCGCTGCTCCCGCCCCTTCATTAGACGATATTTTCAACGATGTCGAGATCTCAGCCCCTCTATCGGCAGCGGGACAGTCATTCATCAGCCAAATAACACCCTCGCCAGCACCAAATATCGGACCCGAAGTATTAAGAATCGACCAGCCAGAAAATATTTCGGAGGTAGTGAAATCGGTCGAACAATCGTTCGAGCAATTATCGCCGATCGAACAAGATGTAGCTATTGTTAGGGCTATAGACACCAGTTTGGATGTGACCCCGACTCCTTCTAGTCTCACCACTGGTCGCCAGAAGCCTGTTACCCAAGATGTTAAGTTTGAACCCGTAACGGCCAATGCTGAGGCAGCGGCTCAACTGTTCGTGCGCGTCGATATGCAACGGCTAGAGCGCATGAATAACTTGGTGGGCGAACTGGCGATCAACCGGAATAGCTTATCGCTACAAAACGAGCAACTGCAAGGGACGGTGCGCGAACTGTTGCGTCGGTTTGCCAAATTCCAGCAAATGACCGCTCAGTTGCGAGATCTTTCCGACCAGATGCTGGTTTCCCCCGATCGATATCGCACCGGCCGGGGAGTGAATGGCAATCCTCAGATCCGGCCTGGCGCGTCTCTACAGCCATCTCTTAACACCTCAGCCTCCTTGCTCGCTGGATTCGATTCTTTAGAAATGGACAGCTACGGGGAACTATATTCCCTACTGCAAAGCTCGATCGAAGAAATGATTCAGCTAGAAGAAGTGGTGGGAGACGTAGCCCTGATTGCCGGACAATCTGGTGAAACCCTGGAAGGTCAGCGGCGGATGGTGGCCAACCTTAGAGACGACTTGATGTGGTCGCGAATGCTGCCAGTTGGGGAAGTGATGAACCGTTTTCCCAGAATCTTGCGCGACTTATCGCTGAGCTACCAAAAACCAGTAGACCTCAAATTAACTGGTAGTGGAGTTTTGGTCGATAAAGCCGCTCTAGAAAAACTCTATTCGCCTTTACTGCATTTAGTTCGCAACGCCTTCGATCATGGCATCGAATATCCTGACGATCGCCGAGCGCAAAAGAAACCAGAACGGGCGACGATCGAAATTAGAGCTTTCCACCGAGGCAGTCAAACGGTAATCGAAGTCCGAGATGACGGCCGAGGAATCGATCCAGACAAAATTCGGGCGAAGGCAGTGAAGATCGGCTGGCTGACTCCCGAACAAGCAGCAGTTACCCCCAGCAACCAAGCGATCGAACTGCTATTCCAACCGGGATTCTCGACTGCCGACCAGATCAGCGAACTTTCCGGTCGAGGTGTAGGTTTAGACGTAGTGCGATCGGAACTGCGATCGCTCAAAGGTAGCGTTACAGTTGCTTCCGAAGTCGGCGAAGGCACCATCTTTACCTTACGCATTCCTTTAACGCTGACGATCGCCAAATTACTGGTGTGTATGTCTGGTACTGCTCCTTATGCTTTGCCATCCGACAGTATTGAAGAAATCGTCATTCCCAAACCGCAGCAAATCAAACGTTCGGGACAGCAGAGATTTTTGCACTACCAGCAGCAAATAGTTCCAGTTCATCCTTTATCTGGATTGCTCAGATACAGTTGTCCCTTGCCAGAATCAGTTCTCAGCCCAGTATTAACAACTGTGCCTGCGCCGGAAGAATGGGAGCCGCCGCTGCTATTGATTCGTCAAGATACTCAATTAATTGCGGTAGAAGTCGATCGATTAATTTCCGAGCAAGAACTGGTAATCAAACCTTTTGGGGCCTCGATCGCACCTCCTAGCTATATTTACGGTTGCTCCATTTTAGGCGATGGTAGTTTGGTACCCGTGATCGATGCCAATAACTTGCTAGAGACGCTGCTCGATCGAGGCAAACCCCAAGCGATCGCGCCTGCTACCGAACTGAAGCTACCGTCTGGGGTTGAAGCAGCCAAACCTGCGGCTGTGGCTCAATCTTCTCTAATTTTGATCGTCGATGACTCTTTGACCTTGCGACAAACGTTAGCCCTGACTTTGCAAAAAGCTGGATATCGAATTTTACAAGCCAGAGATGGCAGAGAAGCGTTAGAGCAGTTGCAGCAAAATTCCAACATTAACTTAGTGGTTTCTGACGTGGAAATGCCCAACATGAACGGTTTTGAATTCTTGAGCCAACGCCGTCAAGATCCGACGATATCCAAAATTCCAGTAGTCATGTTGACCTCCCGCAGCAGCGACAAACATCAAAAACTAGCCGCTCACTTAGGAGCTAAAGCTTACTTTACTAAGCCTTATATCGAACAAGAATTCTTGGGAGCCATCAAGAAAATTATCGAAGAAACAGCATAACGAGGAGTTCAGGGCATAGGGCATAGGGCATAGGGCATAGGGCATAGGGCATAGGGCATAGGGCATAGGGCAGAAGTTCAAAATTTCCCTTGTTTCCCCATCTCCCCATCTCCCCATCTCCCCATCCCCCCATCTCCCCATCCCCCCATCTCCCCATCTCCCCCTCTCCCCCTCTCCCCATCTCCCCATCTCCCCATCTCCCCATCCCCCCATCTCCCCATCTCCTTTATGAATACTTTACCTACTCCCACCAATTTACGCATAAATTCCGCGACTGCACGCCCTCTGAAAGCAGTTGTTTTTAGCGTTGGCACGCTTAACTGTGCTTTCCGACTCGATCCAGTCTATAAAGTAGTCACGTCTCCCCAATTGTATGGCAGCCAAGATAGTTGGGTAGGACTTACCCACTTAGGCGATCGCGAAGTTACTGTTTTAGATATTAATAAGCGATTGTTTCCCAGCGAGCAAACCAATGACTCTGTGAATATTCGCTATTTAATTGTCGTCCAAAATCAACGGGGCGAACTTTACGGTATTCCAGTAGAAAAAGTCCCAGTTTTGATGGATATTCCCTTTGCTAATATCCGCGTCTTACCAGAAACTTTCCGTCAAGCTAACGCTTTAGGTATTGCCAGCCATGTAGCTGTCGTTTTTCCTGCTAACACTTCAATGACTTTATTTTTGTTAGATATTGAGAGCTTGACTAGACTGTAGACTTCTTGTAGAAACTCAACTAAAGCTAAATCTGGTGTTGGGTTTCGTTGTCACTCAACCCAACCTACAGCCAAACTCCTTTCCCCGACTTCTGCAAGAAGTCTAATATGGAGCGAATCCCGATCGAGGCAATCCTAAGCTTTCTTCTAATTCAAATAAGATATTGAAATTTTGCACGGCTAATTGGGCGCTGCCTTTACCTAAACTATCTAAGACGCTAAAAACAGTAATTCGATCGCGGTTTTCGTCTAGATCGAAACTCACATAGCAGAAGTTGGTTTTAGCGACAGCCGATATCCAAGAATATGGCAAATATTGCCAGGTATTTTTCGACTCTTTAGGCAGATAAAGAAATTTGATAAAATATTCGTTTTTAAAGAAATCCATATATAAATGAGTGAGATCTTGCCGGGGAATTTTAGACTTCAAAAAGCAGTGAGAGATCGCTAAAATTCCTCGATTAATCGGTACGTAAATTGGAGTTAAACTTACAGATACTTTCTCGCGATCGCTTAAGGAACTCAATTGCTCTTCAATTTCGTAAGTGTCAAGAAGATCGATCTCGCGGCGATCGGCCGCTTTAGTTCGAGGTTCTGGATGATGGGTATGGCTAACATCGATTTCATTACCGATATTGCTCGTGCCAGATAAACCATAAACCACAATTTTATCTGGCTCTACTAAGTCAGCTTTAATTAATGGCGATAAGCTTAATATTGAAGCTGAAGCAAAGCCACCCGGATTAGCAATAAACTTGCTTTTTTTTATCTCGTTTCTGTGTAATTCTGGAATGCCATAAATGACTCTTTCTGTCAGATGCCAGCACCAATGGGTTTGACCGTGCGATCGCTCCCAATTAAGCCGATTTTTGAGGCGAAAATCTGTACCCAAATCGATAATTTTAACCCCATTTGTTAATAGAAATTGCGCTACATTCATGGCTCCACCTGAAGGCAAAGCTAAAAATACGACATCGCAGGCGGCGACTTCTCCTAAGTCAATATTGCCGCTATCAGAGCTAGCTGGATGTGGATGAAAATTTTGGTTTGAGTTTTTATTGCTATCGAGCGTCCAGAGAATCTCGACTTGAGGATGTTCGAGCAAAATTCGTGAAACCTCTCGCCCTATGTAGCTGGAAGCACCATATATTCCAACCTTAACCACGATCGATTCCTCATTGGATGGAAACTAATCTTTTAGCAATTTCTAGTGCTAGCGATCGAGCTTTATGACTACAATTTTTATTACTCTCGCTGGATAATTTTTGTAAAATAGAAAATAAGAAGTCCTCAGACAGATTTTCTGACTTTGAATTAAGTATATCTAAGGCAGAGGGAAGAGTGCAGAAGTCAGAAGTCAGAAGTCAGAAGTCAGAAGTTAAAATTCTCCTCTGTTTCCCCCTCTCCCCTCTCTTCCCTCTCTACCTAAAGGGGTTTAGCACGGTTGCCAACTACTTGCAAGCGGCGCGTCACCATTACCATGCCATCAGCCCGGATGACGATCGCCGAAATCCAGTAATTTCCGGCTTTATTGGGAGCTTTGCCCAGCTTAAACAGTCCGCCAGCGGGCAACGCATCGAGTTTGTAAACCCCAGGTTGAACGTAGGCGTTACCTCTGACTTGTTCTTCCATCGCGGCTCCAAGAAGAACATCATCTTGCAGGGGTTCTTTAACGATGACATCAAAGTTATAAGTTTGACCGACGTTGACTTTTTCGGGAATTTTGACATCGATCGTCGGGGGTTTCGCTCCACTAGTCAAGAGCGTATTTTCTGAGAGCACCTGTTGTTTGATGAGTTTGTTGCCTTGAAAGTATTGGCGCGATCGCACCGTAGAATTGAGTTTGAATTCTCTGCCGTTAACTTGCTGAACCCCACTGATATAGGTGGTGGTTTCGGCTACTGTAGCTTGGCGCTCTTTGCGCCACGATTGCAGCACTGTGCGATAAGTTAGTTGCTGGTAGCGCTGCCAAAGTTGAGTTAAAGCCTTTTGGATATCCTGACGGGTTAAGCCATCAGCGCTCGCAAATTTAGGACTGTAGAACTGCATCAACTCATTGATTTGTCGCTTATTCGCTACTTCATCGATCCGCGTCAAGGCGGTTTTGAGTTGCGCTGGAGCCGTTTGGGGGCTGGCGGCTCGCAGCGTTAGGGGAAATGCCACCGTCAACCCCAGCGTTAACAAGAAAAATACCGAACCTATCCCTAAAACCGAATGCCGTTTAGAGTTGGCTTTGCGCTTAAAAGTAGGTAAAGTCATATAGTTTGAAATTAGCAATCGCTAAGCTAGTGGTTTTTAGATTTTAGCTGATGGTTGCCGATCGGTACGCGGGCGCGGCCTTAACGCAGGATAACACGTCGGCGAGCTAGCGGCTTGTTGCTTTTACACGACGAACGATGAACCAAGAACGAATTCGATTGCTGATTGCGGCTAGCGGTACGGGAGGGCATTTATTTCCGGCGATCGCTTTGGCGGAACAATTGAGCGATTATCAAATAGAGTGGCTGGGCGTTCCCAATCGTCTAGAAACCCAGCTAGTGCCATCTCAGTATCGCTTGCATACCATTCCAGTAGCAGGCTTTCAAGAACGCTTCGGCTTGGGAACTTTGCGAATTGCTTGGCAGCTTGTCAGTTCGATTTGGCAAGTCCGGCAATTATTGAAAACTAGGAAGTTTCATGGTGTATTTACCACGGGTGGATATATTGCTAGTCCGGCGATTTTGGCTGCCCGTTCTTTAGGCTTGCCGATTATTTTGCACGAAGCCAACGCCCTCCCCGGTAAAGTCACTCGTTATTTAGGGCCGTTGTGCAGTGCGGTAGCAGTAGGATTTCAACCAGCAGGCGATCGCCTCCCTCGCCTCCATACTAGTTACGTGGGTACTCCCGTGCGCGATCGATTTCGCACGCCCCAAAAACTGGAACTGCCAATTCCCGAAAATGTGCCTTTAATCGTCGTCACTGGTGGCTCTCAAGGGGCAGTAGCGATCAATAACTTAGTCCGTCAGTGCGCTCCGGCTTGGTTTGAGGCTGGGGCGTGGATCGTCCATCTGACGGGGGAAAACGATCCAGAGGCAGGGAGTTTGTCGCACCCTCAATATTTAGTCATGCCTTTTTATGACAATATGGCGGGGCTGTTTCAGCGAGCTAATTTGGCCATCAGTCGGGCGGGGGCGATGTCGCTGACTGAATTAGCCGTAACGCAAACTCCAGCAATTTTGATTCCCTATCCTTACGCTGCTGAAGACCATCAATCTTACAACGCGCGAGTTTTTGCTGAGGCAGGTGCGGGTTTAGTTTTCCGTCAGGCAGAACTGACACCAGAATTGCTAGAAAGTCAGGTGTTGAAGTTATTAAAATCGCCGGAATTGCTGGCACAAATGGCTGAAGGTGCCGATAAAATTGCGATCGCTGATAGTGCGGAACAATTAGCTGCTGTAGTCCACAAGTCGATTTTAGATTTCTCCCAGAAAAGGTAGAGAATGACTTCTCCCGATGATTTCTCGGACTGGTTTGACGGTTTTCACTTTCTGATATCAAATCCGATCGATCGGCGATAATTAATGTATACTCTAGCCCTAGTGATAGCGAAACTCAATACTCCTGGGGTGTTGGGTTTCACTCCGTTCAACCCAACCTACAATCTATCTGCGACTACGGAATTAATGATGTAGATGATTTGGCTAAACATCTGAACGCCAAGGCTATTGCTCTCATTCGCAAAGATACCGATGGAGGGTTAGGTTATGAGTTCTTCGATAAGCGCGAACTGGTCGAGACTGCCAATTATAACTACGGTGAAGAGAAGTTCTTCTGGAAATCGAAGCTGAGAGAAAAACCACAGCTAGATTTTAGAAAACAAGATGGAAAAAAGGTAACTGAATCTCAGCAACCAAAAATCATCTTGTCGCCTTACGCTAAATCTTGGCTGATGCCAGATATAACGCCTTTAATGGCATCAAATCAGCCACAAAAATCCAATAATAACTTCAGTGACATTGATGAATTTGAAAGAATGCTGGAAAATGATTGGTTTATTTGGTGCGATTGTTTAGATGGCATTTTTACTGAATTAGGTATCTACTTACCAGCTTTTTATCCGATTCGCGATGAGAACGGTGTTTATCTAGAAGTTGAGAAGTGTTCTGAAGGCTGCATCGATCGAGCAGTTTTGCTTTATCAAGGAAATTTCATCCCTCAGAAGTAGCTCAGTATAATAGAGCCTAAAATACTGCGTTTTATTCTACAGTAGATACAAGAGTCTAGTATTTTGTCATCAAGAGATCGCCTGTATGTCCTCCTCTAAGATCGATAGCGAAGAAATAGCCCGACGGGGCCGAGAACTATACGAACAGGTTATCCGTCCCCAAGTAGAAACTCCAGAAAATATCGGCAAAGTTATCTCTATTAATGTCGAAACGGGTGACTACGAGATCGGCAACGATCTAGTGGTCACAAGTATGCGATTGCGAGCTAAGCAAGCCGATGCAGCACTTTGGGGAGAAAGAATTGGGTTTGATGCAGTCTATGCTGTCGGTGGTACATTGGTCAGAACTATAGAATGATAAATGGTAGCGTTGTTGGCCTCCAGCCGCGAATTGGAGTTATTCTTCGTCTGCCAGCAGGTTCGGAAATAGAAATTGAGTGCGTTATCGATACAGGATTTGAAGGTTTATTGACTTTACCGCCTGCTGCGATCGCTCGACTTGGATTACCGTTTCTCATCAAAATCAACGCCAACCTTGCCAATAATTCTAGCGTCGAAACCGATGTTTATTTAGCAACTATTGTGTGGAATGGTGTAGAACGCGACGTTGCAGTGCTAGCGATGGGTCGTCGTCCGTTAGTTGGAACTGCCCTTCTTGAGGATTATCATCTGGGCATAGACTTCTGCGAGGGCGGTACAGTCCTAGTCGATGAGATCTTGTAATTACAATCTGTCATGTTACAGCTAAGAAAGTAGAAACCAGAAGACTGGGATGCAATAGCGGTGAGGCTGGAATTGTGGAATCATGCTTGCGATCGCCTTACACCTGCCAAGATAAATTCGATCGCCTCTTCTGTATGTTCTTCGATCGCTTCTGGACTCAAACGATCGAGATCTGGCGTTAGATGTCTCCAGTTTTCATGCACCGTGAAGTAGAACAGGCAAACGCTTAAGATGTGAGTCAGTGCCAGAAATGGTTTGAGCGGCCGAAAATATCCTTCAGCTATCCCTCGCTCTAGAATTTCGAGCAAATGCTCGTGCAGGCTCAAAACGTTGCACTCTTTGAAGTAAATTCCTTGATTTTGGCTGGCCTCTTGAAACCACAGCATTTGTCGTTGAGGATTTTTCGCTTCATTGGCGATCGCGATCCGAACGATTTGCTTTAGGGCTTCCTCTGGAGATAACCCCTCAAAGTTCGAGCGCCCAAGTGTAGTTTGAACTTCATCGATCGGACGCTGTAAAACTGCCTTATAGAGGCTTTCCTTATTCTCAAAATAGTAGTGAAGGGTTGCAGTCGTGACCTCAGCAGAGTTGGCTATTGCACTCATCCGCGCTCCCTTCAAGCCATGTCGGGAAAATTCTCGCTCGGCGGCATCTAAAATTTGCTGCTGCGTCATCTGGGCATCTCGAACGCGACGGACCGATTTCGCCACTCGTTTGCGGGGTGGAACCACTCTATTTAGATTACTTATTTACTTTTCCATCCTAGCAAAGAGCCGATCGATCCAAAAGACTTCGATCCTTGAATTGACAGAACAGCAAGCAATTGATAAACTTACTAATTAATTAGTAAGTATTTTCTGGCAATTATGAAGCAATTGCAAGGCGCACCATGGCTTTTAGCCCATCGTTCCATGTTGAAGCCAAATCGGCCCGTAAAAATTTCTCTGCTGGGTAATGATTACGTGCTTTGGCAAGATCGCCAAGGCCAGATTAGTGCTTTGCCAAATGCTTGCCCTCACATGGGAGCCATGCTATCTGAAGGTTGGTGCGTGACGCAATCCAATGGCAACAGTGCAATCGCCTGTCCCTTTCATGCCTTAGAATTCGATCGATCGGGCTGCACTGTCATCCCAGGTTCCAACAACCAAACTAAATCTCTCCTGCAACCCTTGGAATTGTTCGTTGAAGGGAACTTTATTTGGTCTTATGGCGGGCACGAACCCAAGATTCCCATTCCCTCGATTATGAATGAGATTGCCGCCGAGTACGAGTTTATCGGAGTGACAGGAGAACGTAGCATTCCGACGGACTTTCTGAGCCTGCTGCTCAATATGCACGACTACAACCATCAAAACGGCACTCATCGAGAATTGTTCGAGATCGAAGAAGTGCAAGTAAAGCAGTTTATCGATGAAGGGCTGCATTCTCATGCTTACCTGTCACAACCCCGCAAACAACCAAGCTGGCGCGACATTCTCAAAAATCCCGCTCAACTGGCGTTGCCAAAGGTGTTGGAAGCACATCTAGAGAACTTTTTCCCCTTCATGGGATTGATGCACGGTGAAGATAAGCTATTGAGCCTCAAAGAATGTCATTTCTATGTTCCAGAAGCCGATCGCCGATCTCGCGTATTCGTGTTGATGTATATGAAAGCTCATTTAGCGATCGCACGCTTGCTCAAAGGTAATTTATTGAAGTTAATCGATGTTGTCGTCGAACAAGACGCAAAGATTTTAGGTAAAATTTACGCCAATACACCACAAAAAATTAAGTTGAACAATGAAGTGGGAATGGATTGGGTAAAACGCAATTTTGAGAGTTTTCCAGCCGCAGTCGAGCCTAATCTATCTCGATAGTTTCTAGGCACAGTTTTAGAGGTTGTCTGAAAAGTTAAAATCATTGCACTCGTTCGCGCAGCGTGCGCTTTGCGCTCTCCCCCCTAGCCCCCCCCTTAAAAAGCGGATGCAAGCGTGGCGAGGAAACCTCGCCATACAGCTTGCACCAAGCAGGGGGGAACAGCTTCAAAGTCCCCCTTTTTAAGGGGGATTTAGGGGGATCTACAAGCTGCAAACGTAGCCAAAAAGACTTCTCAGACATCCTCTTAGCAAATAATGTAGAAGTTTCGCTTTACTAACTACATCACAGTTCGATCGGAGACAACTAACGATAGATCTTAGGAATTTGTTTGACTGCTTGCAACCGATCGTTCGAGACGTTATTTTTCCCATAAAACTTTTGCAATTGTAGTTACAAGCGATCGCTTTTGGGGAACCATAGAAGTGTATGGCTCGCTTCTGGTAGAAGGTTGGGGAATTATGAAACGGGAAGAATTAGAAGAACTAATTGCTACAGCCAAACGCGAGCGAGTCTCGAAACTCTATTTGAGCAATAAAAAAATATCGGTATTGCCCGATAGTATCGGCGATCTAGTAAATCTGACTGTTCTAGATCTCGAAGGTAATAAGCTGACTACTTTACCAGAATCGATCGGCGATCTCGTCAATCTCAAAGTCCTGAATTTATATAGAAATCGGTTTGTCACTCTGCCAGAAAGTATTGGCAATCTGACTGATTTGACAGAGTTAAGACCCTGTAAAGGTAAACCTGGCAAAGGAAATCTAGTTCGCCTTCCTGACAGTATCGGTAACTTAACCAATCTGAGGAATTTAGATTTAGCCCGCAATCAACTAACTGAATTACCTGATTCAATCGGGAATCTCGTCAATCTTACCCATCTCGATTTAGATAAAAATCAATTAACTAAATTACCTAATTCGATGGGCAATCTTATAAATCTCAAATATTTAGGGATTGGTAGAAATAAAATTACCGAGATCCCAGAATGGATTACTAATCTTACTAAACTGCGCAAATTATATCTCAGCGATAATCCTCTTCAAGATCTAACAATTCTCCAAACTTTACCAAAGCTAAAAACAGTTTGGTTCATGAATGTAGGACTGCCCGCCCGTTTTCGTACTAAATTGAGTGAATGGAAACCTCAATGGTTGTTAGAAGAAACTAATGTAGAAATTAGACGAATATTAGTTCAACAGGTAGGATATGAAAAACTTTGTCAGGAATTAGAGGCGATCGAACTTGATAGTTGGCGAGAATATACTTTACTTAAGCTTGATGATTTAGAAAAGTTTTTTGACCAAAGTAGAAATATTCATCACCAAGAGCCGATGGTATTATTGAAGATGACCTGCCCATCGACAGCGCACATTCATATTCTGCGAGTACCGCCAGATATGACGAGCGCGGAGGCAGCGATTACTTGGGTAAATCATGGACTGCATCCCGATGATATTGCGATCGCTACTTAAGAGAATATGTATTAATTCGATATCTAATTTTCCAGAAGCGATGGCACATTTTCCATCCACATTGAAACACGACTCGATAGTTCCCCAGGAAACTAACAGCAACTTATTTAAGCCATTGTTTAACTTCTTTACGAAATTCTTTTCTTGCTTCACTCATCAATATCTCACTACTACGTTCTAACAGACGTGAAATTCCTTCTATAATTGGCAGAGTAGGAAAAGTTGGACTGATGGCAGACTCAATATACTGTCCGTCTGCCAGAATGAAAATTGCTAATTTGCCGTTTTTATATCGCCAAATTTCTGACACTCCTAGTGCTTCATAAGCACTTATTTGAGTGGGAGATGTAAGATCGACTTCTATGGCTAGATCGGGAGGAGGATCGATCGTCAGATCTAAACGTTTCTTGCCTATCATGGCTCTACAGTTTTTGATGTAAAAACAATCATCAGGCTCGATTCCGGCTTTCATGCTCTCTTTCTTGAAGGTAGAAGAACCCAGTGACTCCCAGGATAAATCTAATTCTTCGAGTAAAACTTTCAGAAGATCGCCGATTAGCACTTTGGCTCGTTCGTGTTCTGGCAATGGCATCCGGATCTCTAATTCTCGATCGAAGTAGGCAATACGGGTAGCCCTTTTCTCTCCCAATTCGATTAAAATTTGCTCGAATTCCTGCCAATCAATGTCGTGCAGGTAGATTCTCTGCCCAGCCGGAATTTCTATGCGGTTCAGGGATATAGATCCAACCATCTTTTTAACCAAGCTTTAACACGATCGTATCTACAAACTATAAAAATAGCACGAGGGTTAATCGTTGGAACCGACAACCGAAACGAAGTTTTTCGTAAGTGACAAGTTAAGGTGGTGTAACGTTTGTCAACTCCAGAAAACCAAGATTTAGGCATTGTTAAACCAAGGCGAAGACCTAATATTAAGCTGATTGTAGCTCCTTTTCCTGAGCGACAACGAAGTCTCTCTGAGTTCTTTTTCCAACCTTTTTCTCAAACCCCCTTGACAATTGAACTCCAGGCTTAACTTGTCACCAAGGACCAGCTATTGACCTCATCAACAAGCAAGCTTAGAATTATTGAAGTTATCAACAAAATGAATATAATATTTTCAACTATTCCACAAGAAATTGAGTAAATAATAGATAACCATCTGCTGCTCTTATAATAATGAACCCTTTTGTAAAAGTAGGACTAGAGGATGAGGCATTCTTCTGGAATCTAGGATGTTTTTTCCTATTAAATTTCCCAGATATTTCAATTAGTCGAACAGATGTATTCGCAGTTGGATCATCTTCTGCGAGCCAACCAGATAATTTTTGTATAGCATCTCTATAGCTCATCACACTTGAATCAATAACTTTCGCATTGCTTGTTTTATAATTAAGCTCTGCTAGTTTAAGCGCTCTCTTTACTGAAACTTCTTTACCGATATCAGCATTAGGATTGGCTGGAAGAGGCAGTTCTTGTATCCTTCCTGTGTTTGGATGAGGTGGTTTAAATTTATCATCTTCAGGATTTGGTGCAGGCTCGATAGATTGAGAATTCATAGGAGAACTTGGTTCAACTTGTCTGTTATCTTGAGCTTCGACTTGCTTTGCACAAGAAGATATAAAAAGTCCCATTGCCAACAAAACAACAGTTACCACCCAGTTGGTTTCAACTAAAACTACCTTGGGCTTCACTTGGCAACTTTACTCCATCTGGGACCAGAAACTCTAACCTCACCAAGTCGGAGAAGGCTAGGTATTGGCTCGCCAAGAAGCTTTCTTAAATCATTTGGCAGGTTTTCTAGGCTGGAAGTTAGTTTTAAGCGCTCAAGCCACTGCTGAACTCGCGATTCAAACTCAAGCAGGCGTTCTTCCTGCCCTCGATCGTCTGCGGGTGGTAGTAAAGAATCTGGAAGTTTCGCTTCACCAACTACATATATTGACTCACCATTGGACTTCTCGAAGGAATCGCGAAGCAGAACGATACGCTCGCCAGCGATCGCAAGTCCAACCGAACAACCGTAAGATACCATGAGATATTTAAGCTGCTCGACAGGATTTTGAGTGAGTTCGCCGATGCCGTTAAGGGTTACTTCAACCAGCATCAGATAATCCTCATCTGGGCTGGTCACAACAATATTTGGCTGGATTATTTGCATAAGCGTATTTTAACAGTGCCTCAAGATGGTCGGTGGGATGGTTATTGTTCTCTTAACACGATCTTTTGTACTTGCAGTTATACACGATCGCCTGACTCCCATGATTTTCAAGAAGCGATCGCAATCGGCTAGAGAATATCAAACCTTTGCCCAGTGGTGCGATCGCCGCATTCACGTCGCCGTCATGCTTGGTGCCCCAGCACTTGCACTGCCAGGAACGTACATCTAATTACCCCACTGCTGCACCCAGGTGCTAGACAACTGCTATTAATTTCAAGGGAAATTGGGCACAATAGATGCAAATCTCAGCGTTATTTCCCGATGAGCTACTGTTTCAACCCTAGCTGCCAGAAACCAGAAAACCCACTTGGAACCAAATATTGTCAAAGTTGTGGAACTGCGATCGCCCTACTAAAAAATCGCTACCAGATTATTCGCCCTTTGGGGCAAGGGGGATTTGGCAAAACCTTTTTAGCGGCAGATACCGACAGGCGCAGTGCTAATTGCGTCGTCAAACAATTTGCCCCCGCCCCAGGAATGCAAAGCAATCCGCAAGTTTTGCAAAAAGCCACCGAACTGTTTTATCAAGAGAGCGAGCGATTGCTGCAACTCGACGAACATCCCCAAATTCCTACATTATTTGATTATTTTGAAGAAAATAGTTGTTTATATTTAGTTCAGCAATTTATTAAAGGAAAAACCTTACTCGATGAATTAGAAGAACAGGGCATTTTCAACGAACAAAAAATTCGAGAGTTGTTGCAAGACTTATTACCAGTTCTGGAATTTGTCCACGAACATCAAGTTATTCACCGCGACATTAAACCCGAAAATATCATTCGTCGTCAAGTAGACGGCAAACTGGTTTTAATCGACTTTGGGGTTGCCAAACAAGGATCTGGGACTTTACTAACTCAAGCAGGGACAACTGTCTAAAGTAGCCACTCAGAAATTAGCATTACAAACTTTTGAATTTGAAGTAGTCACCTTGAAAATTGTAGGTTACACTGAAAATTTTTTTCACAAAGCTGCTGTTGTTCAAAGTGATATTAGTCCGAAACAGGCAGAATACTTTGCAGAAAAATTGGGTGTGGGTGTAATTTTAGAAATGGTATCGATTCCTGAAGGAACATTTATGATGGGTTCGTCAGATAATGAGGGAGGAAGACCTGACAGGGAAAACCCGCAGCATCAAGTCACAGTAGCGCCATGTTTTCTAGGCAAATATCCCATTACTCAAGAACAATCTGAAGACTGCCGTGCTGCTTACCGCCTCAATAAATCGCGCGACAGGATTGCCGAAACTATCGGTTTTCGTGTGGTGTGCAGTTCTGAGAGGACTTAATTTCGCTTTATCTTTCTTTCTCTTTGTCAATCGCGGCTAAACAAGCAAAACCCGCCTCAGCCTCACCCTTACTTTTTGTCAGCTTACTTAGTTTATGGAATCAAAACCAAGGGAGATTCAACGTTACGTTACAACCGATGGCAAAATTCCATTTGATGAGTGGTTTGATGCTTTGCCAGATACGAATGCTAAAGTCAAGGTAGATACCAGATTAAAAAGAGTTGCTCTTGGCAATTTAGGAGACTACAAATCTTTGGGAGAAGGTGTTTGCGAGTTCAGGATCGATTATGGTCCCGGTTATCGAGTGTACTTTGGACAAATCGGAACAACAATAGTGCTTCTTCTGTGTGGTGGAGATAAGAGTACCCAAAAGCAAGATATTCAGATAGCAAAAGAATATTGGCAAGACTACAGGAGTTAAGATAATGCCTAAAAGTATCAGTTATCATCCATCTCTAATTTCACGATTAAAAAATCCTGAATACGCTGCTGCTTTTATTACAGCCATTTTAGAAGAAAAAGAACCAGAGCCTGAACTATTAAACTCCGCACTTGCAGATGTAGCTGAAGCATTGGGCAAACAAAATAAACTCAATGAGATGATTTCTAATCAGAATAATGCTGTTTATGAATTAGCCAATTGCCTGAAAGATTTGGGTTTAAAGTTAACCGTTAGCGTTGACAAAAATGAAGTAAATCCAGAACGAGTTATCAACAATAGCGTTGGAGCGATCGCAACTGCACCCGATCGCCAGAGTCCTAATGGTTGCGAATTGGTATAATCTACTCTGGCTCCAGCGTCCGCATGGCAATTTACCTCGATCGATTAATCAGGGTCTTTAGCCTATTCGATCGCTGGTGACGTTAGCTTACAATACGAAGATACCTTGATTGACCCAGTTCAGCATCATGAATATTAGCAACTTGTCATCCCTGCAAGAAAAATTAAAAATTGACCCATCTGCATTTCCTTATAACCAGCCAGAACTGTTAGAACAATATAGAGGTCATAACATAATTGTGGTTGATGACCAAATTGTAGCTGCTGGAGATGTTGATTATCGTCCCATTTTCCAGCATTATCGTTCGCTAGGCAAAGAGCCAATAATTATTTGCATTCCAGCTAATTAAAAAGTACCTTGAGGATTGAATTTCCCTATATAAATTTTCCTACGCTATATCTAGGAAATTCACCGGGCCCGATCGCCAGAGTCCGAATGGTTAGTGCTACTGATGCAGTCATCATAGACTTAATTATCGATTCAGGTGCTGACATCAGTTTAGTTGATTCGGAGGTAGCGCAACAATTAGGACTTGAACCGCCAACACCAGGCGAACTCTACAATATAGAAGGTGTGGGATTAGGTACGGGAGTGTATTATCGTCAAATTCAGATGACTATTGGCGAACATACTTTTTCATGTCGGATTGGAATTCTACCTTATAGCCAAATGACTCGCGTTTTGGGACAAGCAGATGTTTTCGATCGATTTGCTATTGAGTTCCGTAGATTTGAAAGCAGAGTAATTTTCAATTTATGAATTAGCCGATCGCCTAAAATCTTTGGGATTAAAGTTAACTGTTAGTGTTGACAAAACTGGGGTAAGTTTAGAAAAAGTTATCGCTAATAGTGTGGGTGCGATCGCCAATGAATATTAGGAATTCGATCGAATGCGATCGCAGTCAACCTTTTCACGCTCGAATAGCAATCGACTCTGAAGATGGGGTAGCCTGCCACAGTTGTTCTAGCTTATTGGCTGGTACGGTGAGGTACAAAATATCGCCCGCACTCAAACAAGTGTTGAGAATATCCCAGCCGTGCAGCGTTTGGCATTTAGTTTCGATATACAAAGGCACAAAGTCAGCCTCCATAGCCACTTCCTCGACTCGTTTGCCGCAGAATGGATGTCTGGGGGTAATCATCGTTGCTAGAGCTACCCACAGAGTATCGCCCGTCATGCCATTGCCTAAAATTCTCCCCCCTAAAGCCGCCGCCGTAAAAGCTGGGGCAGCTAATTCTGGAGGACTCAGTACGGACTCAAATTCAAATACTTGTTGCACGGTGCTGGCAAAATGCGGATCTTGAATTCGCACCACAACTGGCAATTTCGGTGCTATCCCCTTAGCGTTGAGGGCAATTTCCACGTTAACCATATCGTTGCTAGTCACGGTTAACACCGCCTCTGCCTTCTCCAGATGGGCGGCTTTGAGAGTAGCCGATAAACTGGCATCTCCTTGAATTACTGAGATCCCTAAAGCCCTAACGGTAGTGAGAAACCGATTGTGAGGATCGTTTTCGACGATCGCAACTTCGTGTCCTTGGGCGTGGAGTTGCTGCGCGATCTTAACTCCAATTCCCCCTAAGCCGCAGATGATGTAGTGATTTCTTTGGGGAACGCGGGCAGCATCCCAAAATTGTTTGAATCGAGTTCCTAAAACAAAATCGTTGAGCAAGGCATAGAAAATCCCGACTACTCCAGCCCCAACTAACATCATGAAAGCGGTGAAAAATTTAATGCTATCGGAGCCTTTTTCCGCCACTTCCTCCTTACCGCCCGCACCAGTAATCATCCCTACGGAAAAATAGATGGCATCGGTAAAAGAGGTATTGAGGTCGAAGCAAATATAAGTGATAGTCGCAATCAAAATCGTGACTAGTAAGAAGAGGGTAACTAAAACAATTGGCTGACAGTGGGGTTGAAATTGCCGCAAATTGCCAAAGACTTTCAGTAGTTTGTTCAGCCCAGAGGGGCGGCGATCGCGGATACTGGGTTGAGTACCGACAATCAAGCGATCGCCTACTTGCAACTGTTGTCCCCCAGTCACGGCAGAAACTAGATCCATCTCGCCTTTAACTGGCAGATAGTAAATCAGCATCCGCGAGATCTCATCCCACAATTCGCTCAAAAAGCGACCTTTCCAAGGATGGTGTTCGTGAATGTACTCCTCTTTAATCGGCCAAATGCGATCGAATAATAGCAACTGACCGATCGCTTGACTTCCTTGAGCAGCAAAGGCAAACACCGGAGCAGCCAAAGAAGCCACGCTCATGCTGACGTGATCTGGTAGCGTTCGATCTAATCGATCGCCCAAACTGCTATTGAACAGGCGATTGACGATCCGAATTCGAGGATTGAGAACCCTAGCTTGGGTGAGAATGGCTAAATTGAGCGCATCATCTTGAGTTACTAAAACTAGGGTATCGGCGGTATGGATGCCAGCAGCTAACAGCGTCCGGGGGGCGCGGAAATCGCCTACAACTACATCATCTCGTTCGTCGGGCAGCGGGCGATCGTGAATCCCGATGACATTAGCATTTTGCCCTCTGAGCAAGCAAAAGATTTTATATCCAACTTCGCCTAAGCCGCAGACGATAATTCGAGGTTTCATGGAGGGAAGGGGAAGAAAAGTCAAAAGTCAAAAGTCAAAAGTCAAAAGTCCCAACTTCTGAACTTCTGTTGGCGTAGCCTGCGCTCGGCGCATACTCCTGACTCCTGAACTCCTATTCTATTTTTGACTGCTTGCGGCTTAGCAGACTGTAGCTGAAAACACTTGACGGTCATTTGTTGGTGGCTAATGACTGATGACTAATAGCCAAGGACAGCTAAAATAAACTAATTCGTAGGGTGGTGGCAACTAGCAGCAGAGGCACTAAATGTGAGCGATCGCTACTCCCACTCCCAATATCATGGCCTGCCTTTCCAGCCAGGAAAGCTGCCATTGCGCCCGATCTTGGTCGTACCATTTGTCCTGCTGATTGCGGGTACGGCTGGACTAACGGGGTGGTTGTCTTGGCGCAGCGGACAAGAAGCGATCGCTAATCTAGTGGGCCAACATCAAGCAGAAATTAGCGATCGCATTGAAGAAAAACTCGCTACTTACTTAGAAACTCCTCATACGATAAACCAACTTAATGCCGATGCAGTGCGACGGGTAGAATTAAAGACGCAAGATCGAGCCAGCGAACGCTATTTGTGGCAGCAGATCCAGCATTTTCCCTCTCTCTTGTGGATCTATTACGGCACCGAGCCAACAGGGGAATTTGTCGGTGTCGTCCGCTCGGAACGAGCGCTGCAATTAGCCGTCAACGATCGCACCACTGGTTACGAAGGATACTACTACAGCCTAGACGGACAGGGAAATCGCCGCCAACGAATTAGGGGAGATGGTAAGCTCTACGATGCCAGGAAACGCCCTTGGTATCAAAAAGCGATCGCCGCCAGTGCGCCTTCATGGACCCAAATTTATCCCTCTTATTCTCTCCCCTATCTGCTAGTGAGCGCCAATCTGCCAGTCTACGACAGTGATGGTAAACTATTGGGCGTAGTTGGTGCCGATCTCGACCTAGCGAATATTAACGACTTTTTAAACAGTCTGAAGATCGGCAAGTCTGGCGAAACATTCATTATCGAGCATTCAGGTTTCTTGGTAGCTAGCTCGACCTCAGAGAAACCCTATATTTCTAACGGCGATCCCGATAAAATCAAACGCTTGCGGGCCACAGAGAGCCAAGCACCCCTAATTCGTGCTTCTGCCAATTACCTAACTCAAAAGTTTGGCGATTTCCACCACATCGATATCAAACAAAAGTTGGAATTCGAGATCGAGGGGAAACGCCAATTTTTGCAATTATTGCCCTTCCACGATCGACGCGGGATCGATTGGTTAATTGTAGTAGTCATACCAGAATCGGATTTCACCGCCCAAATTGATGCCAACCGTAGCACCACCATTTGGCTCTCGCTGGTGGCAATAGGAGGAGCGAGCGCTCTCGGTATCTTCATTGCCCGCAGCATTAGCAGGCCGATTCGGCGTTTAACTCAAGCCAGCCAAGCTATTGCTAACGGGGAACTCGATCGAGTTGTGCCCCCAGCCGGAATTAACGAATTAAATATCTTATCTCAAGCATTCAACCAGATGGCGGCTCAGTTAAAGCATTCTTACGCCGAACTGGAAAAGACCAATCAAGAGTTAGAGCAACGGATAGAAGAACGAACGGCCGCCCTTCGCACCTCGGAAGAAAAGTTTGCCAAAGCTTTCTGGGCTTCTCCGCAGCCGATGTCGATCGCCAACCGCGTCACCAAACAGGTTCTAGAAGTGAATCAAAGCTACTTAGAATACAGCGGTTATTCGGCAGAAGAGTTGGTGGGCAAAAATGTCATCGAATTACCTCTGTGGGCAAACCCAAACGATCCTTACCGTATAGGCAAGATATTAGATGATAATGGCTCTTTTAGGAACATAGAGATTAATTACCGCAAAAAATCGGGCGATATCGGTACGGTTTTGCAGTCGGCCGAAGTCGTCGAACTGAACGGGCAGCCCTGCATTATTAGTCTCAACAACGATATTAGCGATCGCCAGCGAGCGGAAGCAGCTTTAAGACAAAGCGAACAGCAATTTAGAACCTTAGTAGCCAACATTCCAGGAGTAGTCTATCGTGGCGCTGATGACTCAGAGTGGACGATGGAATTTGTTGGCGGCGCAGTTTTAGAAGTAACGGGCTATCCAGCGGAAGAATTCATTCAAAATCGCGTGCGAACCTGGGCTAGCATTATCTATCCCGAAGACGACGAGATGGTCAGAGAGGTAGTTAACGAAGCAGTAGTTCTCAGGCAACCATATATCCTCGAATATCGTATCATCGACGCTTTGGGTCAAATTCGCTGGCTTTATGACAAGGGCCAAGGAGTTTTTGCCGAAGATGGTAGCTTGTTGTGGCTAGATGGGGCGCTATTTGATATTACCGATCGCAAGCAGATAGAAACAGCTTTATTAGAGAGAGTTCACGTCTCTATCCTCACGGCCGATATCGGTAGGGCGCTCACTCAAGCCGACACCATCCCAGAAATGCTTCAAGACTGTGCCGAGGCTTTATGGCGACACGCCAACGTAGCCTTTGCCCGAATTTGGACGCTTGATGCGGCCGAGGAGGTATTAGAACTGCAAGCCAGCGCCGGAATGTATACCCATTTAGATGGCGATCGCAGCCGGATTCGAGTTGGCGATGACAAAATCGGCCAGATCGTTCGCTCTCGCCAGCCTCACCTCACTAACGATCTACCGCACGATCCGCAGTTAGGCGATCGAGAATGGGTAGAGCGAGAACAGATGGTGGCGTTTGCTGGATATCCCCTGCTAGTAAGAGAACGAGTGGTCGGAGTCATGGCTGTATTTGCCCGCCACCCACTTACCGAAACCATTCTTCAAGCAATGGCCTCGGTGGCAACGGCGATCGCTTTGGGAATCGAGCGCAAGCGTTCGGAAGAAAAACTGCAAGCTGCCAATGCCGAAATGAGCGCCCTATTTGCCGCCATGGATGAAATCATCTTAGTGGGCGATCGCAACGGGCGCGTCCTCAAAATTCCCCCCACCAAACGACAAATTCGCTTTCAACCTGCCAGCCAGCTTATTGGTAAAACCCTCCATGAATTCTTTCCTCCAGAGCAAGCAGCGCTATTTCTGAGCTACATTCGACAAACCCTAGACACACAGAAAACTTTAAGTGTCGAATATAGTATCCAAGTTGCAGGTAAAGAACTTTGGTCGGAAGCTAACATTTCTCCCATCGATGCTGACAGCGTAATTTGGGTATCTCGCGACATTACCGATCGCCGCCAAGCCGAAGAGGCTCTCCGCCAGAGCGAATCCCGGTTCCAAAACTTAGCTGCTAACGTTCCAGGGGTAATCTACGATTTGCTGTTCTATACAGACGGTTCTCTGGGTTTGGAGTATGTCAGTGCAGCTAGTCGAGAAATTTGCGAATACGAACCCGAAAACTTCTACGAAACTCCCCAAATCGTTTTACAGCTAGTTCATCCTGACGATCGACCGGAGTTTACCCAATCGCTCGCCACCAGCAACCAAACTTTAGAACCTTTGGCGCATGAATGGCGGATCGTCACTCCTTCAGGAAAAGTAAAATGGATGCAAGCTCATTCCAGACCGGAGAGACGCAGTAATGGCGATATCGTCAGACATGGAATCATCACCGAGATCACCGATCGCAAGCAAGCAGAACAAGAACTCCAGCTAGCCAAACAAGCAGCCGAGGCGGCCAATCACTCTAAAAGCGAGTTTTTGGCCAATATGAGCCACGAACTCCGCACTCCCCTAAACGTTATCTTAGGGTTTGCTCAACTGATGGCGCGTAACTCATCGTTGAGTGCCGAGCAAAAATCTCAACTGCAAATCATCAATCGCAGCGGGGAACATTTGCTGCAATTAATCAACGATGTTTTAGAAATGTCGCGGATCGAAGCCGGGCGGCTCGCCCTGAATGAAACTAGCTTCGATCTCGATCGACTGCTGGACTCTCTATCCGAAATGTTTCGACTCAAAGCTAATAACAAGGGCTTGCAACTGATTTTCGATCGAGAACCCGCAGTTCCCCAATACATCACCGCCGACGAAAGCAAACTGCGTCAAGTTTTAATTAACCTGTTAAACAACGCCATCAAATTTACCCAAGAAGGGAGCGTGACGCTGCGCGTCAGAAGTTCAGAAGTCAGGAGTCAGAAGTCAGGAGTCAGAAGTCAGGAGTCAGGAGTTAATTTCCTCCCCATCTCCCCATCTCCCCATCTCCCCATCTCCCCATCTCCCCATCTCCCCATCTCCCCATCTCCCCATCTCCCCATCTCCCCTCTCTCCCCCTCTCTCTTCTTCGAGGTAGAAGACACGGGTGCTGGTATCCCTGAAAGCGAACTAGAGAAAGTTTTTGAAGCCTTCGTGCAAACTGAGTTGGGTCAACAGTTGCAATCTGGAACTGGTTTAGGCTTGCCGATCAGTCGCAAGTTCGTCGAACTGATGGGAGGAGAAATTACCGTCAGCAGTCGGATGGGGTGGGGAACGAACTTTAAATTCCACGTTCGAGTTGGCTTGAGCGATCGCACCCATTCTTCAGAACGATCGCCAGAACGCTGCGTCATCGGCTTAGCTCCCAATCAACCCGATTATCGTCTGTTAGTAGTTGAAGACCGTTGGGAAGGTCGGCAGTTGTTAGTGAAATTGCTCGAATCTGTGGGCTTTGAGGTGCAAGCAGCGAGGAACGGTGTCGAAGCGATCGCCATTTGGGAAAGTTGGCAGCCTCACTTAATTTGGATGGATATGCGAATGCCAGTAATGGATGGCTACGAAGCTACCAGGCAGATTAAATCGCACCCTCAAGGGCGAGCTACTGTAATTATTGCCTTGACGGCTAGTGCCTTGGAAGAAGAAAAAGCGATCGTCTTATCGGCAGGTTGCGATGATTTTGTTCGCAAACCCTTCCAAGCAGGGGTAATTTTAGACAAGGTAGCAGAACATTTGGGAGTATGTTATCTATACAAAGAGGAAATCATTACTCATCCTACAGCAGCAGACAACCCGATCGAATCAATATCTGATGCCAAACTTAAATTTTATTTATCTCAAATGCCAAATACCTGGGTCGATCGACTCCATCAAGCTGCCACCCTAGCCGATAATGAATTAATTGGTAAACTAATCGAAGAAATTCCTGCTACTGATGCTGCTTTGAAGCGATCGCTGCTGAGTTTAGTTGACGATTTTCGCTACCAGCACCTTATGGAATTAACTCAAAATTTGGACGAGTAACGATGAGAATGAGGAGGAGGAGTTCAGGAGTTTAGAAGATAGAGAAGAAGTGAAAAAGTAATTATTTAGAGGATTGAAATTATTAATGCCCCTACTTATTACTTATTACTTATTACTTATTACTTATCTGCAAGTTCATGGCTAGCGAACAAAAAGCTGACATTTTGATTGTTGACGATACGCCGAATAACCTGCGGTTTTTATCGACGACTTTAACCGAGTACGGCTATAAAATCCGGAGCGTGACAGATGGCTCGATGGCTTTGACGGTAGCGCAGGCGGCTCTGCCAGATCTGATTTTGCTCGACATCAAAATGCCAGGTTTAGACGGCTATGAAGTCTGTCAGCGATTGAAGGCTAACGAAAAAACTCGTGAAATTCCGGTGATTTTCTTAAGCGCCCTCGACGAAGTATTAGATAAAGTGAAAGCTTTTACAGTTGGGGGAGTAGACTATATCACCAAGCCTTTTCAACTAGAAGAAGTTTTAGCCCGCATTGAAAATCACTTAAGCCTGCAAGCTGCTAGGGAAGAGATCCGGCAGTTGAATAGCGAATTAGAAGAGCGAGTTCGCCAAAGAACTGCTCAACTAGAACAAGAGATTCTCGAACGCCAGCAAGCTCAAGAAGAATTGTTATACGTGGCTTTACACGATGTCTTGACAGGTCTTCCCAATCGCACCTGGTTTATGGAACGCTTAGAGCAACTGCTCAAACAGGTCAAGAAAAAGCCAGGATTTAAGTTTGCCGTCTTGTTTTTAGACTGCGATCGCTTTCGAGCGGTGAACGATTCTTTGGGGCATATAGTCGGAGATCGACTGCTGATTTCTTTGGCTCGGCGTTTAGAATCGCGTTTGCGTCCGGGAAGTACGATCGCCCGTTTGGGTGGAGATGAATTTTCAATTTTGTTGGAAGACATCAAAAGCGTCAATGAAGCCACCCAGGTGGCCGAAAACATTCATCGGGAATTAACATCGCCCTTCCAACTGAGCGAATACGAAGTTTTTAGTAACGTCAGCATTGGCATCGTAGTCAGCGATGACAACTACGAGCAGCCAGAGCATCTCTTGCGCGACGCTGACGCAGCGATGTATCAGGCCAAGGCTAAAGGCAAATCTTGCTATCAGGTGTTCGATCTAGCCATGTACGATCGCGCTGTCGATAGTTTGCAGTTAGAAACCGATTTGCGGCGAGGATTGGAGAGAGATGAATTAATCCCCTATTACCAGCCGATCGTTTCCTTGAGAGCCAACCAAATCGTCGGTTTTGAGGCTTTGGTCAGGTGGAATCACCCGCAGCAAGGACTCGTACCTCCCGGTAAGTTCATTCCCATCGCGGAAGAAACTGGCTCGATCGTGCCTATCGACCTGTGCGTTCTCCGTCAAGCCTGCCACCAACTGCGCCACTGGCAAGATAATGGGGCGGTCGATCGCTATGTCACTATCAGCGTCAACCTCTCTGCCAAGCATTTTACTAGTCTCAAATTGCTCCAACAGATCGACAAAATTCTTCAGTCTACGGGACTCAGCGGTAGAAGCTTAAAACTAGAGATTACAGAGAGCAACATTATGGTCAATGCCGAATTTGCCAGTCAAATCATCGAACAACTCAAATCGCGAGAGATCGAATTAATCGTCGATGATTTTGGTACTGGTTATTCTTCTTTAAGCTATCTCCACCGATTGCCGATCGATACCCTGAAAATCGATCGCTCGTTTGTCAGCCGCATGGGAAAAAATGGCGAAAATACCGAAATCCTGCGAACGATTATCTCGCTGGCTAGGAATTTGGGCATGAACGCGATCGCCGAAGGCATAGAAACTCAAGAACAGTTAGAACAACTCAAATCCTTGGGGTGCGAATTCGGTCAAGGTTTTTTGTTTTCCCGACCAGTTGAGGCCAAAGAGGCCAGGAAGTTGTTAGCTACAGGGGTGAGGGGATGAGAGAGATAGAGCCGAGAGAGCGGAGAATGTAGGTTGGGTTGACGGCAGGAAACCCAACATGGATTCCGCGGGAGCAACTTTCAAACAAAACCCGCAACCAGTTGTCTATGCGATCGCTTCTGGCATGACCAGCCTACCTAAAAACAATACGCTCCTGGTATGCTGCTCGCGAATTAGAAAAATGAATGGACGATCGGCTGCAAAAATGCGTGGTGGCGGTGGTAAGCTCTTCGTCACTATTACAACTGCTGTTGCAGCGGCAGCCTCGCTGCCCTCCTCGTTGACATCGATAAAAGCCTGATGGCAAACCGCTCCAATATACAACTCGTTTACTCTTCCATCTAGTCCGGAAAAATTGGCTTTCTCCGATGAAAATGCATCTTTCATACCCATTGCTTTCAGGGTGTCATCCAGACGGAATGGACATTGAATTGTGAATCTAGGAAGAGAGACCATAACCTCCCTGGGCCGAAGCTGACTTGTCCAGCGATCGACATTTTCTAAGGTGAATTTGCTTTCCAGGTTAGTCAATCCCTCCCTCTGTCGGGGTAACAGAATTACCATTGAGAGGCCATCTCCGACATAAGGCAACTCAAGCACCTGCAAATCTTCAGTTTCCTTGTACCCAAATGTCTGCGTCTGCTGCATCATAGGAACCTGAATAGCGCGATCGGATGCCACCCAAAACGGTGCAGGTTTCGTCCAACTCGGCTCGAACTGGCTTGTCCAGTTTCCTTTGAAATAAATGGCGTTGACAAGTACGAGGCGCGTTAACACAGTTATTACTCCCTTAGAAATCAACTCCGTGATTTTCCCCTCTGTATTTTCGGCAACCCATTCGTTGATAGTATGTCGTGCCCCTTCTGGATTATTTCGATAATCAACCGCTGTAATTTCTACTCCATAATACTTTTTTACCAGCGTTAAAAAAGTTTCGAGAAAAGGGTATTTCGCGTCAGGATACAAGGAGTTGGCGCTTCGTACCAAAGTTCCACCGCTTTGTCGTGCGGACTTTAATTCTGCTTCTATGGCAGCAAATAGAGGATGGAGTTGTTCTGATGAAAAGTGAAGAACTCTAGCCATTTGCCGTTCTGTCTCTCCACGAGTACCAGCATAGGTCATGGCTAAGGCCACGGATATGCTGTATGGAGAAAAGAGGAGGTTTCCTGCGGTTTTTAGCAATTGTTTGTAAAGATCGAGTCCAAAGGCCGTGTTTTCTTTCACAACCGCTCCCATGCCTTGGCGATCGACACGCTCGATCGAATCCCCTTCTGTCGATGCTTTATATTCCATTTAGACTGTTCTCCAATAGACCACAAAATGTTGGGTTTCGCAAGCTCAACCCAACCTACCGACTTAATTCCGAACTCCGAACTCGAAGGCTTCTACCCGTTTGTTCGTCAAACAAATGGATTTTATTTATAGCCAAAGATAACCACAGTCGTTCGCCAATTTCTACGGGGCGATCGGGGGGAATTCGCACTTGCATAATAGAAGATGGGGCATCCGTCAGATGAACTGAGAGCAAGGTTTCGTTGCCTAGTGCTTCTACTAAATCGACCTCGACTGAGAGATTTTTGGGTGCAGGCAGACTGATACTCAAATGTTCCGGTCTGATGCCTAAAAACAGCGATCGCCCATCGTAGTTTTGCAACACCTCTTCCCAAGCCTCTGGCAAGGTCAGGCGAAACTCTTGGTGAGTAATCAGCCGAGGCGCTTTTACCCGAACTGGTAAAAAATTCATCGGCGGCGAACCGATAAATTCAGCCACGAAGCGGTTGGCGGGATGGTTGTAGAGTTCTAGAGGTGCGTCTACCTGCTGAATTTGTCCGGCATTCATCACCGCAATGCGACTGCCCATAGTCATCGCTTCGGTTTGATCGTGGGTGACGTAAATCGTGGTCGTGCCCAGTTGTCGTTGCAGTTTGACGATTTGAGCGCGAGTTTCTGCTCGCAGTTTGGCATCTAAATTAGACAAAGGCTCGTCCATCAAAAAGACTTGAGGATTACGAGCGATCGCTCGTCCTAATGCTACCCGCTGCTTTTGTCCGCCAGATAGCTGTTTGGGCAATCGGTTTAACAACGGCTCGATTTGCAATAACCGCGCTACTCTCAATACTTGCTCTTGGATGGCTTTTTCTTTGGGCGATAGGTAGCGAAGTTTTCTAGGGAGCGATCGCGTCATCGCTACTAACAGATCTCGCCCGACTCCATCCCAAATCTTACCAGCCATGGCCAGCATCAAACCCGTCGCTTGCCCCAATCGATCGTCTTTACTAATAACTCTCCCTCTCTCCAGGGTGGGTTTCGCTGCGCTTAAACCCGCCCCTACATCCTCTCTCCCGGTAGCTGAGCTTGTCGAAGTTCTCTCCCTCTCTCCCTGACTCGTTCGCCGCAACCCAAAGGCAATATTTTCATAAACCGTCATGTGCGGGTAAAGGGCATAGCTTTGAAACACCATGGCAATATCTCGCTCTTTGGGGGGCAATTCGTTTACCAAGCGATCGCCTACCCAAATTTTGCCTCCAGTGAGTTCTTCTAAGCCTGCAATCAGACGCAACAGCGTACTTTTACCGCACCCAGACGGCCCGACTAGCACCATGAATTCCCCATCTTTTATCTCTAAATCGATGTTGCGCAACACGTTGACTCCACCCGCTGGCGGTGAAGGCGAACCCTCTGCCAATAACGCGCCCTCATCAGCTTTGGCAACTAGAGGTTCTGCGGCGATAGGGACGACGGTTTTTTCTCCCTGGCGGCTAGAAAAGCTTTTATAGACGTTTTCGATTACAACCTGTGCCACGGCGGTTTCCTAAAAGCGATTGGTAAGGCATTTTAGTTCTCTATCATAATGCCTGCCGATCGCTCCTGATTTTCTAGAGGGCGATCGATAAACCAAATATTCAGCCCTCCAAAGCTCGCCCTGCTCCTTTCGATCGAACCTACCTACCCTCTCCTGGTTCCCGATCTCCAAAAAACACATTCTTTTTGACGTTGGGAGAAATTCTTTGATAGCAGGCGTAAATCTGCTTCAGGCAAGCAAGATTTGCAATAAAACGGGTGTTTTGGTTGTCTGGAGGTATAGTCAAAAAACAGCGTAAATCTGTCGGAGTTTAAAGGTACTTTTCCTCGATGGAAAATGCTAGTAGGGTCGAGGAAAACCACTGTCCCCGAAAGTCCCGCGCAAGATCTCCAATTCGATCGGGGTATAACTGCTTCCATTTTTTCATCAGCAACATAGCCGTAATGATATTTCAGCGCTTTATACAACGAAGACGTAAAAAACTTAGGAACATATTCCATCGGTCCTGCGTCCTCAGTTACATCATCTAGGTAAACGATAACTTTGAACATCCGGCGATCTTCTACATCTATATGCCATAGCCTCGATTTGATCTTCACTGCGTTAGCGAGATCTTTACGGAAATATACACCATGATAGGCTAATGGCAGACCGAGATAATTTTCGCCAATATCGAGCAATCGTTCTTCAAGCCCCCAAAGAAAGAGCGCTGGATATTTGATAATTTCAGCCGGGTCGGCATGAACGATAAATTGATTTTTTTGGCTGGGCGAAGCTGGTTTTAGGTTTGGCAATATTTTCGCTACTGCCTTCATCACTTTTTCTGTAGAAGCAAGGCCTAAAGCTTCTAAAGAGGTAAAACAAATTCCTTCGCGTCTGAGCGTCTCTACTACAGAGAAGTCATTTTCAGAAAGTATAGGTAGCTGATTGTTATGTTGCTCGATCGCTGCTTCATAAGATCGATCGGCTGGAACTTTAAAAATCGGAAGACGAAACAGATCTCTCAAGATTCTGTTACGCAATTGTAGATGTAATTTTGGCAAATAAACCATAGAAATAACTATGTGTCTGACCAAAGAGTTGGAAATGGCTTGGCACTATGCAGGCGTAGTTATTCATGCCAAATCGAGTATTTTTTCGAGCATTCTTGGTAGTGCTACTTGGCAAAAAGTGACAATAGCAATCTACCTGCTCGCCAGTTTAGTTTTTTGCCGAGCTAAACCTGACAAAGTTTTACATTTGCAGGCAAATAAAATCTTTATATAGTATAGTCAAATTTGAAACAAATGATGTCTTTTTTGATTTTTTTCATATTTCTCTTTTATTACTTTAGAATGAAATAAATAATTATTATTAGCGATCGAACTCAGGAACCAATAATTTTTAACAGTAATACCAAAATATGCAATCCACCTATCTATTTGCACGTATGAGTTAGATAGCGCCTCTATTCGATCGATAAAAGATTCTTACCCACAACCCTTATCTGTAGAGAAGGAGAGTAGGAAATATTAAGATCGATCTAGACTCGCTAGATTTTGCCTGCGCGATCGAAAAATTGCCTAATCTACAGGCGAATAAAGCTCACTTAGACTTTGCCAAAACGTCGATCGCGTTTTTGGTAAGCACACAAGGCCCGGTGAAATTCTGCTCGATCGAAATCGGGCCAGAGAGTTTGAGTAATGTAGAATTCCGCGTAAGCTAATTGCCACAGCAAAAAGTTGCTAATTCGCATTTCGCCGCTGGTGCGGATCAACAAATCTGGATCGCTGACGTGAGCGGTGTAAAGGTGACGGGCAAACAGCGCTTCGTCAATTTCATCTGGTTGCACTAACCCTTGCTGGACTTGATGGGCGATCTTCTGACAAGCTTGAACGATCTCTTGTCTACCGCCGTAATTAGTCGCTACGGTAAACCTAGTGCCCTGGTTATCTTGAGTTAAAGCCATCGACCTTTCGATTTCAGTTCGCAGTGACGACGGCAGGGAGGATAAATCGCCCACAAACTTAATCTGGACGTTCTCTTGAATCATTTCGTCGAGTTCTCGCCGCAATACCCGCTCGAACAAAGTCATCAAAAAGTCCACTTCTTCTAACGGCCGGCCCCAATTTTCGGTAGAAAAGGCATAGGCCGTTAGTGCCGGAATGCCCCAATCTTTACAGCAGCGCAGCAAATCTTTGAGGGTATCGACCCCGCGACGATGCCCCATAATTCGCGGCAGTCCTCGGCTTTTAGCCCACCGGCCGTTGCCATCCATGATTACAGCTACGTGCTTGGGCAAACGGTAGCGATCGAGATCGGTAGGTAAGTCTTGGAAAATGGTTTGTTTAGAAGTCATTTCTTCGATTTAGAAGTCGATGACGGCAGGCGGAAAAAGCGAGGCCGGAGTAGTTGTAACTGAGAGAAAAATTGTCGCACCAAACTGGGTAATTTGGGCGCACCAGGTTCGCGTACCACGGCAGGAGCAAAGCGCTCTTCTAGCAATTCCTTCAGTTTACTGCTGGTCAAGGGTCTATTTAGTGTTCCCCTTTCGGCTAAAGAAATCGATCCGGTTTCTTCCGATACCACCACGCAGACGCAATTTTCTACTCGTTCGGTAATGCCCATGGCGGCTCGATGGCGCGTCCCCAATTGCCGGGAGGCGGTGCGTTCGGAAAGAGGCAAAATTACCCCAGCCGCTACTAATCGATCGCCGCTCATGAACACCGCCCCATCGTGCAGTAACGTACTAGTTTGAAAAATCGTTTGCAGCAGTTCTTTAGAAATTTCCGCATTCAGCCTGACTCCGGGAACAGCGAAAACGCCCTCATCGATCGAGCCACTCGTTTCCAAGATCATCAGCGCCCCAGTCCGGTTTTGCGATAGTTCTTTGACGGCATCAACGATTTCATCGATGACGTTATCGGTTTTGGGAACTGCCCGTCGGGATGGTTTGAATAACTCTAAAAGTTGTCCTCGTCCTAGTTGTTCTAAAAAGCGACGGAATTCCGATTGGAAGAGTACCGCCATCGCCAGCACTGCTCCGATCGCCAGTTTCTCTAACACAAAACTTAATAGTTCGAGCTTGAGGTACTTGCTCAGGACGGTAGCGAGCATTAAAATAATTAACCCTCTCACCAACCAAAGGGTGCGCCGCTCCCCAATGATGAGGAGTAGCATATAGGTGAGAGCTAGAACCAATCCCAGATCGATGCTTTGCCTAATCAAGGATTGAGTCCAGGCAGGGATGAGGCCCAAACGCATTGAAGAAGAACTGAGCTAAATTTGGCCGAACACTGGCTTGATTGTAACTGCTAAGTCGTCAAATGAATGAAGGAGTTCAGAAGTTCAAGCTTCGGCTACGCTCAGCTTGAAGGAGTTCAGGAGTTTAGGAGCTTTGGAAGTGTTGAGTGTTAAGTGTTAAGTGTTGAGTGAAAAATTCTCCCCATCTCCCCATCTCCCCATCTCCCCATCTCCCCATCCCCCCATCCCAACTAAATCAATCTTTCAGGCAAACAATCTTGACGAAGAAGATCTTGATAAGTTTCCCGCTGCAAGATCGGATGGGCTTCGCCATTATTGACTAAAACCGCTGCGGGTCGAGCTAGGCGGTTGTAATTAGAAGCCATGCTGTAGTTATAAGCCCCAGTTGCCATCACCACTAAGATATCTCCGGCTTCAGTTGGAGGCAGCTTAATATCTTTGATTAAAATATCTCCCGATTCGCAGTGCTTGCCAGCAATCGTGACAGTTTCGGTGAGAGGCGCAGACATTTTATTAGCGATCGCGGCCCGATATTGCGACTGGTAGGTAATCGGCCTCGGATTGTCTGACATCCCGCCATCAACAGCGATATAAGTTCTAATTTCTGGAACTACCTTCTGACTGCCGACGGTATAAGCCGTGACGCAGGCAGGACCGATTAGCGATCGACCTGGTTCGCAAAGTAATTTTGGCAAAGGTACTTGCCGCTCTTGGCAAGCAGCGGCGACAGCTTCCGCTACCTCTTTTACCCACTCTTCAATACTGGGAGGATCGTCGGCTTCGGTATAAGAAATGCCCAAACCGCCACCGACGTTCAATTCTGCTACGGGTAAACCATAACTGGCGGCTTTGCTACACCATTCCACCATCACTGGTGCCAGATCTCGATGGGGTTGCCGCTCAAAAATTTGCGAGCCGATGTGGGCGTGCAAACCGAGAAATTGCAGCGTCGGCTGCTGGCTGACAAAGGTAAACACTTCGTCGAGTTGATTGGGATCGAAGCCAAACTTACTATCTAGATGGCCCGTCCGAATGTACTCGTGAGTATGACACTCGATTCCCGGGGTGAACCGCAACAAAATCTGAGTTTTTGTCTCTGTAGATGTCCAGAGGGCAGTTTCTGAAGCTGCATCTAGATTTGACTTCTGTTGCTGGTACGTGGCGCTCAAGTTAACTAAAGTTTGCAACTCCCACCAGTTATCGACCACGATCCTACAGCCCGCTTCGATCGCGAAGTTGAGTTCGTCTACCGATTTGTTATTGCCGTGGAAATAAATTTTTTCTGGGCTTACGCCTGCTTGCAGCGCCGTGTAGAGTTCGCCGCCAGATACCACGTCGATGCCCAACCCTTCGCTAGCTGCGATCGCGCATACGGCTAGACAACTCCAAGCTTTGGAGGCATACAAGACTTGAAACGCACCCGGATAGTAGCGCTCTAAAGCTTGTCGGTATTGCTGGCAGGCCGTCCGCAAGGTATTTTCATCCAAAATATAGAGAGGCGAGCCGAATTGCTGCACCAAAGCTGTCACCTCGCAACCCCCAATTTCTAGGGAGTCCTGGCTGTTGGCGCGGGCCGTCAGAGGCAAAAGTTGTTGGTTGGGAGAGCGATCTGGGCGATCGCTAGAAAGATACTGACGGGCAGAATTTTGCACTCTAGCTGGATGAGTCGATACCATAAAAGTGTTGGGTGTAGGAGTTTAAGAAGTGTGGAGTGTGGAGTGTGGAGTGTTGAGTTAAGAAATTCCTTCTTGTCTCCCTCTTTGCCCCTCCCTCTGCTTGCCATCTATAACCAGATTAAAGATAAACAATACAACTTACTCTTTTTTAGTTTACAGTTATCCTCCGTGACTTTTTCAGAAATCAAACCGTTGAGTGCCGAACAATTACCAGCCGTAGTCGAGCTAGATCGAATCTGTTTTGGCGGTCATTGGACTCTAGAGGGATACCAACGCGAATTAGAAAGTTCCTCCAGTTATTTCCTCACCATATCTGTTCGATCGAACCTCAAAGATCGAACTGCTTCCCCCTCTCCCTCTCTCTTAGTGGGGATTGGTTGTTTCTGGTCGATTTTAGAAGAGGCACATATTACCTTGCTGGCGATTCATCCCGACTATCAGCGGCAAGGCTTAGGGCGATCGCTGTTATCGGCTTTGCTGCAATTAGCTAGGGCGCAAGGACTCGAACGAGCTACATTAGAAGTTCGGCCCTCGAATCAGGCAGCACTATCTTTGTATCAAAAATTTGGCTTTCAGGAAGCTGGCAGGCGCAGGCGATATTATCAAGATAATGATGAAGATGCTTTGATTCTATGGCGTAGCGGCTTGCAAGCACCAGATTTCGATCGATCGCTTTCAGAAGTAATAAGTAATAAGTAATAAGTGAGATAGCCAACACTTATTACTTATTTTTAAAATGCTTCATTTTGTCGATGAGACGATCGAAGTATGGTTCTAGAGTGGCTGAATCGATATCGGGCGTTCGCGCAGCGTGTTGCAGAGCAACGTATCGCTTTAAACTAGCCGCTTTAATTCCTTCTAATCCTAGCACCATAGCATCTAAAGGTACTGCTAATTCTTGATAGAGTAATTCCATATAATGCAGTCCTTCTGAGCTAGTATATGCGGTTTTATTACCAGCAATTCCGTAAGTCATGCAGCGCAGAAAATGCCAAAAATCTCGCCAACAATTCTCTGCTCTTTGAGGCGGGTACAGGCTGCCTCCAGGCTCGGTAATGTTGGGATACCGCGCCAAAACTTTTCCCCTAGCTTCCGACACGATTTCAGCGGCGTTGTCTCGTAAGTGGCGAGCTAAGCTTATTAGAGTTGAGGTGGTGGGTGAAAGCAACTGAATTTCTTCTAAATCGCTATCGGTGAGGTAACGACCTTCATCGTCAGCCCGCTGAAAAATTTGAATCGTTGCTAGAGAATGGGAATCTTTCCAGGTAGCAAAGCTGACTATTTTGCTTTTAGCTATTAATTCCTTGACTTTTTCGTTCAATTGAGCAGCCATCTAAATTATGAATTATGAAAAATCGATCGAGCGGTCTAGTGGGAGGATCTCGATCGATTGTAGCTCGCGATCGAGATCCTCCCACTACATTTGATATTACAGCTAAATTCAAAGCAAACGTTTTAACTGCTGTAGTCGATTCGAGTAACTCCGCATCACCTCTAAGGCAAACATGGGTGTCTCTTGGACGGCGAATAAAAACCGTTCTCGATCGAGTACCGCTAGCTGACAGTCGGTTTTAGCGATTGCGCTCGATTCTCTAGTTCTATCTAAATGTACCAGCGCCCCGACACCGAAGATGTCACCCGCTTTTAGGGTTTCGATCGCCTTACCATCGACTAATACCTCGACCTCTCCCTGTAAGATGCCATACATCAGATCGCCTGCTTCTCCTTGCGCAAAGATGACTTGACCTGCGGTAAAAGTCTGAGGGTCGGGCTGCTTTTGAAATATCTTAACTACTGTAGCTGGTTCTAACATTGTGGTGCTGTTGCTCCGTTCGTCAAAACCTTGAGAATAGCTGGCAAAGGTTATGAATTGTTTATCGACAAAGCTAGGACTTACGCCATCGATATCTGTAAATCTCGCATGGCACCAAAAACTGCGATCGTGCCCACGCGGTTTTCTAGGGCATACAGATTCAAACCGTCGTTGCTCAAAGCCAAATCGATATCAGATTTAAAACTCTTCTGGAGTGAAACCATTGCTGTTAGCTAACTGGCATCTAATATTTCTATCCAATCCTACTGTTCGACAAAATTCAGATCTCCTGTCGCCGTTAGCATCGACAAAACCTCGGAGGGCATCGGCATAACCGAGATCGATTCCTGGAAGGCTTTGAAAGCGATATTGATTAGTCCCAAACCCACCAGCCCCAGCTAGATTGCAAGCTAAGAATCTGCTAGCATCTCCGACGACGCGGCAAAAGTCGGCTCTTCTGTCTCCGTTGACATCAGCAAAGCTACGAGGTGCATCTGAGTAACCTAGATCTATACCTGAAATGCTGCGGAACTGGTACTGATTAGCCCCAAAGCCATTAATTCCAGCCAGATTGCAAACCAAAAACCTGGCATCTCCGACGACGCGGCAAAAGTCGGCTCTTCTGTCGCCGTTAACATCAGCAAAGCTACGGGGTGCATCTGAGTAACCTAGATCTATACCTAGAACGCTTTGATATTGGTACTGGTTAGCTTCAAAGCCATTACTTCCAGCTAAATTGCAAGCCAATAATCTACTAGCATCTCCGACGACGCGACAAAAATCGGCTTTGCCATCGCCGTTAACATCAGCAAAGCTACGAGGTGCATCTGAGTAACCTAAATCGATACCTGGAACGCTTTGATATTGGTACTGATTAGCGCCAAAGCCATTAGCTTCAGCTAGATTGCAAGCCAATAAACTGCTGGTTTGACCTCCCACGAATCGGCAAAAGTCAGCTTTCTTGTCGCCGTTGACATCAACAAATGCTCTAGGTAGATCTCGGCGGCCGCCATCAATCCCTGGAATGCTTGAAAAAGTATTCCCATTACTAAAGCCACTATCAGTAGTAAGACGACACGAGATGATTTTGTTCGATGGCCGAACTTCTAACTGACAAAGATCTGCCTTGCCATCGCCGTTGACATCAGCAAAAGCAGTTAATTCTACGATCGCAGTTGGCTGCGCTTCAAAAATAGAAGCTTGGGCTGCCAATGGATTCGCAGACAAGGGCAAGGCAGCGATCGCTCCCAGAAACAATTGTCTCCATTGAGTTGCATTAGAGTGTTTAAATAACAATTTATTCATTGGTTTTCTCCTTGAGATCTAGACTGTTTTGTAAACCGGATTTGGTATGAAAACCATTTCTGACAATCTCAACCCCGCCCTACATCCGCGAATAGGAGTATTAGGTAGAGTGCGTTAGACGGCAATAAACCTGGCTCTGAGTTCAATTCCACAGTCCGTCGTAACGCACCATTTTAGGCTGAGCGATCGCTTTAGCGTACTGCCAGACCGTTAGATCCGACTGGCAGACCAGTTACCACCTGGAACTTAGGAATCCCGCCCGATACGAGGTTGACACCAAAAACGGTAATCGTACCCACGCGGTTATCTAAGGCATACAGATTCAAACCGTCGTTGCTCAAAGCCAGATCGATGACGCTGCTATTTGGAGGAGTGACCCCACTCCGACCGCCAGGGGTAAGCAAACTCAAGTCTCCAAAGAAACCAACTTTCAAAGCCGAAATCGACTGACTGCCAGTATTGCTGACGTAAGCAAAGCGCCCATCGTTGCTGACTACCACCCAACAGGTAGCCGTTTCTGTGGTTGGCAGCGAGGATGTAAGTACCTGAAGATCGCCATTTGACTTAATCTTGTAGGATGACACCGTACCAGCATTTGGGCCACCAGCGGCGGCTTCAGACACGTAGAGTTGGTCGCGCTTGCCAAAGGCAAACCCAAAAGGAGTAGTACCAGCAGAATTTTGTACCCTCGGTCCGACGGTACGGCCGCTAACTAAAACGCTATAAGTATCGATTTTATTGGTGGCCTTCTCGGTGACGATCAGCCACTTGCCATCTGGCGTAAATTGGATTTGGGCAGGTGCGGTGTTAGCCGCACTCAAGGGACGGGTGGAACTGGTCATCGGCAACATTTTGCAATCGCTATTAACTGTAAAACCGCTGATATTATCCGAGCCACCCGCACTACCACCAGCATTTAACACGTATAAAAGATTCTCTCTGGTGGTAACGCTAATTGGTTGTCTCCCCCCAGAACTAACTTTATCAGCGGGTACTAAAGTATCTGGTTTAACTAGAAAAGATGTGATGTTATTGCTGCCAGGATTAACGACATATAAACAATTATTTGCCCGATCGAGAATGACTGCATTCTGGTTGCCCAGACTGCCTCCAGTTCCAGTCCCCCCAGTCGCAAACTGTAGCGGCGTACCCAAGCGACCAGTGTTATCGCGTTTGTACATCAGCACTTTATTTCCAGAGGTCGAATTAGTCATGGTATAAACTGCGCCTCTGGGTTCTTGGGCTGAAGCCGCACCTGCATAAAACGACATTGATAGTGACATGGTGGCTGCGGTTGCAGTTGTTAAAGAAGCAAGTTTTTTGAGGGTGAAAGTTTTCATTTTTGTTGTCCTCTAAATAGGCTTATGTCTCATTTATAGGCTTCAAAAATGCTATGGTCGATACATAAAAGTTAGGCAGATTGGGAAAAGTAAAACCACTTAACTATCGCTTAACTTCTCAAAAACTCAGATTAATTAAGTTAGGCATCTTGCCTGTACCATAAATATGGAGGAACTAAGAATGCTCGCGATCGACATGGCTCTCTGAGCATCTTGAGGTAAACAATATAATTGGTGACAAATCTTCCAGGGGTGGGTTACGGCACGGATTCTTTCTTTACTGTTTTTTCGTCCAGATCGTACCCGCGCCTAACCCACCCTACGATCTACTTCACAGATCGAAATCTATTAAAAGCAGGATGCTCAACCCATAGTGGCTACGCTCAAAGCTTCTCCAGAAGGACTCTTAAGAATCAAACAAGCTAGAAGCCAGAAGGGTTGGCCTGTCGATGATTTTAGATGGATAGAATTAGCCAGCGAGATTTTAGGCATCTGTTGGGAAGATCGTGGAGTTCTGGCTGTGGGGATTTCCGAGGGAACTTGGAAACGTTTCCTAGCTGGAAAGCAAGCGATTAACGCTGAAGCGTTTAAGACCTACTGCCACATACTTGGGCTGAATTGGGAAGAAGTTGTCGATCGAAAGGATAATAAAAGCAATTCACCTCATCCTTGCCAAGATTGGGGAGAAGCACCTGACGTATCTATTTTTTATGGTCGAAATGAAGAAATAGAAATTGTCCGGCGATGGATTGTAGAGGAAAATTGCCGCCTGATTGCTTTGTTAGGCATGGGCGGTATTGGCAAAACTACGCTGGCGGTTAAGGTAGCACGACAAATTGTAGAGCAAGTTCATCAAATGCCTCTGCAATATATTATTTGGCGGAGTTTGCGTCAGGCTCCAGCGATCGCAGATATATTAGCTGAGTTAATTCAATTTTTATCTAAACAGCAAGAAACGAATTTACCAGAGCGGTTAGATGCCAGAATCTTGCTGTTACTTAAATATTTACGTTCGTCGCGTTGTCTGATAATTCTCGATAATGCCGAGTCGATTTTACAACCAGGCGAATCCCTAACGGCAGGCGATCGCCAACGCCCTGGTCGCTATCGAGTTGGATTTGAGGGCTATGGCGAACTTTTTCGCTGCGTGGCAGAAACCTCGCATCAAAGTTGTTTGATTCTCACTTCGCGAGAAAAACCTCAAGGATTGGCGAAGTATGAAGGGGATAGTTTGCCCGTGCGTTCTTTACAACTTACGGGTTTACTAGAACCAGAAGGGCGGGAATTATTTAATGTTAAAGGTCAATTCACAGCCGACGAAAACCAATGGCAACTTTTAATTTCACGCTATGGCGGCAACCCTTTAGCTCTCAAAATTGTAGCGTCTTCAATTCGAGATTTTTTTGAGGGTGATGTTTCCCAATTTCTAGAAATTTCTCGGCAGGGGGTATGGTTATTCGATGATATTCGCGATCTGCTCGACCAACAATTCGATCGCCTCACAGTTTTAGAACAAGAAATTATGTACTGGCTGGCGATCGAGCGCGAAATAGTCTCATTGTCAGACTTACAAGCAGATTTCGTGGCTCGTATCCCACCTCATGGATTGCTAGAGGCGCTGACTTCTTTGCAAATGCGTTCCCTAATCGAAAAAAGTCCTGGCGGTTTTACTCAACAGCCCGTAGTGATGGAGTATGTCAGCGATCGCTTAATCGATCGAGTTACTGAAGAAATTATTGACTGGGTAATAGAAAAACAATCCAAAATCCTGCTTGGTGCGGTCTGCATGGCGAGGAAACCTCGCCGCGACCCGCATCCGCAAAATCCAAAATCCAAAATATTTACCAGTCATGCCCTCATTAAAGCCCAAGCCAAAGACTACGTGCGAGAAACTCAAATCAATCTGATTCTTCAGCCCGTTATCGATAAATTAATTACAGAACTTGGCAGTCGAGAACATATCGCTCGTCGTCTGACTCAAATCCTTGCCAGCCTGCGAGGAAGATCGCCCCAAGAAACTGGTTACGCTGCCGGAAATGTGCTGAATTTGCTGTATCAAGCAGAAGTTGACCTCAGCGGTTATGATTTTTCCGGTTTAACTGTTTGGCAAGCTTATCTTCAGGGCGTAAACTTGCATGATGTCGATTTTACTGATTCAGATTTATCTCGCTGTGTCTTTACTGAGACGTTAGGTAATATTTTATCGGCCGCTTTTAGCCCAGACGGTCAGCTTTTAGCTACCTGCGACACCGATTGCCAGATCCGGGTGTGGGAGGTGAAAACAGGGAAATTATTGCTAATTTGTCAAGGGCATACTAATTGGGTGCGCTTTGTAGCTTTCAGTCCCAACGGTCAAATTCTGGCCAGTTGCGGCGCTGATGAGAAGATTAAACTTTGGAACGTCCGAGATGGTGTTTGCATCAAAACCTTAACCGGGCACGGACATGAGGTATTTGCTTTAGCGTTTCATCCGCTCCCCTCAACCCTTCTGAATCAGGGGGGCATAGGGGGGATCTTGGCTAGTGCCAGCGGCGATCGCACCGTTAAACTGTGGGATATTAACGATGGTAAATGCTGCCAAACCCTTACAGGACATACAGATTGGGTACGCAGCGTCGCTTTTAGTCCCGACGGGCAAACCTTGGCCAGCAGTAGTGCTGATGGTGCAATTAAACTGTGGGATGTCCGTCAGGGTAAGTGTCAGAGAACTTTAAACGCCCATACAGGCTGGGTGCGATCGATCGCCTTTAGTCCCGACGGGGAAACCCTTGCTAGCAGCAGTAGCGATCGCACCATCAAAATCTGGAACTATCGTACCGGAGAATGCCTGAAAACTTATAGCGGACATACTAACAGCGTCTACTCGATCGCCTATAGTCCCGACGGTCAAATTCTGGTTAGCGGCAGTGGCGATCGCACCGTGAAAATTTGGGATTGTCAAACCGATACCTGTATTAGAACTTTACACGGTCATACCAATGAAGTTTGTGCCGTTGCTTTTAGTCCAGACGATCGCACGCTAGTATGCGTCAGTTTAGATCAAAGCGTCAGGCTGTGGGACTCTCACACTGGTCAGTGCTGGAAAACTTGGTATGGCAATACCGATTGGGCATTTCCCGTCGCTTTTAGTCCGATCCTGCCAAACCCCTTCCCCGATCCGATCGAATCCGGTTCCATCGACCCCGAAACTCTGCCCTCACACCGTCCTGGCGGACACCCCTCTCCCAAGCTTGGGAGAGGGGAAGGGGGTGAGGGCAAACCAGGTTATGCAAACCAGATTTCGGCTCGAGTAGGGCTAGGGGGGATCTTAGCCAGTGGCAGCAACGACAAAACCGTAAAGCTATGGGATTGGCAAAGCGGCAGTTGCCTGAAAAGCTTGGCAGGACATACAGACTTTATTTATGGCATTGCCTTTAGTTCAGATGGACAAATCTTAGCCAGCGCCAGTACGGATTCTTCAATTAGGTTGTGGAATGTTGGTACAAGCCAAACCAATTCCGAATTAACAATTGCGTTCGCGCAGCGTGCCGGAGGCATCTATTGCGAATTGCGAATTGACAATTGTTTCGGTCAATGTTGCCAAATTTTGCTCGGACATACCGATTGGGTATACAGTGTCGCCTTTCATCCCCAAGGTAAAATCCTGGCCAGCGGTAGTGCCGACTGTACGTTAAAGCTATGGGATCTCAGTACGGGTCAATGCCTGCAAACCTTAAGCACCCATACCGATAAAATATTTGGAATTGCTTGGAGTCCAGATGGGCAAACCTTAGCTAGTGCCAGTGCTGACTGTACGGTAAAACTGTGGGATGTTCGTACAGCTAGTTGCATCAGCACCTTGCACGGACATGATAATCGGGTATATGCAGCTATCTTTAGTCCCGATGGGCAGATCGTCGCTACTGGCAGCACAGATAAAACCGTGAAACTCTGGGATTGGAGGACAGGTGAATGTCTCAAAACCTTGAACGGACATACTAATTGGGTATTTGCCCTAGCTTTTAGTCCTGACGGACAAACCTTGGCTAGCGCCTCTCACGATCGCACCGTCAGATTTTGGGATGTCAGCACTGGGCAATGCCTTCATGTTGGCCTTGGACATACGCATTTAGTCTCTTCTGTCGCCTTCAGTCCTGATGGCCAAGTCGTGGCTAGCGGTTCTCAAGACCAAACCGTCAGGCTGTGGGATGTCAAAACAGGTAAATCGATCGAGACGTTGCGGGCGAAAAGACCCTACGAGGGGATGAATATTACTAGAGTCAAAGGATTAACTGAGGCCACGATTTTGACCTTGCAATCTTTGGGGGCATCGATCGAGAAGAATGCAGGAGTTCAGAATAATCCTGAACTTCTTTAAACTCTTAGTGATATTAAATCCGCTTAGCAAAAGTTGGTTTGCCCACCCTGCCGGAAGCCGCTGCGCGTCTACACCCCGCTTTCGACACCTCTCTCCCACCTCAAAGAAGCCCTCTCCTACAAGGCTAAAGGCTACCGTGTATACATAAGTTATCGGTCTGAAGTTGGACGTTGTAGATCCCCCTAAATCCCCCTTAAAAAGGGGGACTTTGAGAACTTCCCCCTGCTTGGTGCAAGCTGGCGCGTATACACATCTCGCCCTCACCCTAAATCCCTCTCCTACCCCCCCCTGTGTCCCCCCTTGGTAAGGAGGGAGTCGGGAGAGGGACTTTAACCGCCTCAATTAGCATTGAAACTTCTTGGCGGCTAATGCCCGAACTAGTTTGACTCCGGGTCCCCTTCTCCCTGGGGAGAAGGGGCTGGGGGATGAGGGCTTTCCCAAGTATTGCGAGCCTTAAAGACTTATGTATACACGGTAGCCCAAGCTGGGAGAGGGGTTGGGCGCTGCCCTGAAGCTCTGCCGAAGGGGGTGAGGGCACCGATTCATGCTTTTAATAACCCGATTTGATACGATCGTCTTTACCATGAATTTGCAAAAATAACAAGATCGATTGAGCAAACCCCAAACCGATCTATCAAAATCGCAATTAGTTAGGCGATACTTAAAACATAAAAAATCTGCTTGATGCCAATATGTATAAAGTCGCGTCTCCAGAAGTTAAGTTGAAAGAAATAGCTAATATTTACGCAGAACCACCCATATCCTTTGAAATTGCTTTAAAAATAGCAGATGGGGCGGTTTTTGCTAAGAAGTCCAGGCACTTAAAAAACATTGAAGTTGCCGTGTTGCGCGGAGCTTGGCTCGGTCAGAGATATGACGAAATTGCTGAAGCCGTAGGATACGCCCCCGAATACATCAAGCATGATGTCGGCCCTAAATTGTGGCAGACCCTTTCATCGAGTTTAGGTGAAAAAGTCAGTAAGACGAATTTGATGTCAGTGCTGGCCCAACAAACTAGCCTGCAAGTAGAAGAGGGAGAAAAATCCTCGCCTGCTATTTCCCCTGAAGCCTTTCAGACATTAGAGCCACCCAGCGGGGTAATTCCGCTAGACTCCGACTGTTATATCGAACGCCCGCCGATCGAATCTCGCTGTTATCAGGAAATCGGCAGACCGGGAGCGCTGATTCGGATCAAAGCACCCAGTCAAATGGGCAAAACTTCTCTCATGGTGAGAATTCTCGATCGCGCCAAGCAACAGAACTCTGACCAGGGAGAACCAACATCTACCGTAGTCTTGAGTTTACAACAGGCAGAACGGGCGATTTTTGCCGATATCGATAAATTCTTGCGCTGGTTTTGTACGTCGATTACTCGCAAACTGCAATTGCCCTGTAGAGTCGAAGATTACTGGAGCGATAGCTTTGGCAGCAAAAGCAACTGCACCGCTTATTTAGAAGACTGTATCCTGCCAGAAGTTAAGGGTGCTTTAGTGCTGGCTTTAGAGCGATTGGATGAGATATTTTTATATCCAGAAATTGCTGACGATTTTTTGACTCTGTTGCGTTCTTGGTACGAAGAAGCTGCCTATGGAGACATCGGCAATCCCCTCTGGCAAAAACTTCGATTGATTATCGTTCACTCGACCGAAGTTTATATCCCGCTAGATATCAACAAATCTCCTTTTAATGTCGGATTGGCGATCGAGTTACAGCCGTTTACTGCCGAACAAGTCAACCAGTTGGCCCAGCGTTACGCCCTGACTTTATCTGACAGCGAACTCGATCGATTGATGCAACTAGTAGCCGGACATCCTTATCTCATCCAACGAGCTTTTTATTATTTAGTCAGACAAGAACTGACATGGGAACAACTTTGGCAAACAGCTACCACCGATGCCGGAATTTATGCCAACCATCTGCATCGACACTTACGAAGTCTTCAAGAGCATCCCCAACTAGAAGCTGCCTACAGACTGGTATTAAACTCACCGACTCCGATCGAACTAGAACAGATTCTTGCTTTTAAGCTTCACAGTATGGGATTAGTCACCTTGCAAGGAAATCAGGCGATCGCTAGTTGCCAATTGTATCGGCAATATTTTCGCGATCGCCTAGAATCTCCCTAAAGCCTAAATTTAATAAAAGTTAAACGATCGGCTGAGAAACGGTAAAAAAGCCAGAGATTGTAGTCTCTGACTGTTATGGGAATTTTGTCGATCGACTGACCGGATGAAATTTAAAACTCGTCTATAGAGAAACCGTTGGTATTAGCTAACTGACATCTCATAGTCCTGTGCGATCCTACCGTCCGGCAAAAGTCAGATCTTCTGTCACCGTTGGCATCGACAAATCCTCGCAGGGCATCGGCATAGCCCAAATCGGTATCCGTGTAGCCAGCGAACAGATATTGATTGCTGCCAAAACCATTAGTTTCAGCTAGATTGCAAGCCAAGAACCATTTGGGGTTGCCTACTATCCGACAAAAATCAGCTTTCTTATCCCCATTGACATCAACAAAGTTACGAGGGGCAACCGCATGACCGAGATCGATACCTGGAATACTTTGGAATTGGTACTGATTAGCACCAAACCCATTAGCTTCAGCTAGATTGCAAGCTAAGAATCTGTTGGTATCTCCGACGAGGCGGCAAAAGTCAGCTTTGCCATCGCCATTGACATCGGCAAAGCTGCGGGGGGCATCGCTATAACCGAGATCGATCGCCTGAATGCTTTGAAACTGGTACTGGTTAGCCCCAAAGCCAGTAGTTTCAGCCAAATTGCAAGCCAAGAATCGGCTGGCACCTCCCACAGTGCGGCAAAAGTCAGCTTTGCCATCGCCGTTGACATCAGCAAAGCTGCGGGGGGCATCGCCATAACCGAGATCGATCCCTGAGATGCTTTGAAACTGGTATTGATTAGCTCCAAAACCAGTAGTTTCAGCTAAATTGCAAGCCAATAATTTACTAGCATCGCCGACAACGCGGCAAAAGTCGGCTTTGCGATCGCCGTTGACATCAACAAAGGCTCTGGGTAGATCTGGATAACCAGCATCAATCCCTGGAGTGCTTTGGAAGGTAGCGCCTTTAGCAAAGCCTTCTTCATTAGTAAGACGACAGGCGATCGTTTTCGTTGCTCCCTGACCTTCTAACTGACAGCGATCTGCCCTGCGATCGCCGTTGACATCAGCGAACGAAACTAATTCCGGTCTGGAGGTGGGATACACGGCAGCAACGCCTACAATATCGATCGAACTAAGATTTTCGCTGCCAAAGCGAACTCCCGTTTGATTTACGCAGCCATCCCAGTAGTTCATAATCGAATCCCAATCGTAACTGCTTGGGTTGACTATGGTATAGAAAAAATTATTCGGATAAGTCGTACCGTAGTTATTGACTGTAGTTTCATTTTGAGGGCAGCTTGCAGGTCTTCGGGGATGCAACCATTCGTGTTGGAATCCGATGACGTGTCCAAACTCGTGAATGGCATACTGCTCGGCGCAGGCAAAGCTATACTCAACATGGGTAGTTCTCCAGTTGTAGCTGATACAGCGATTGAATTGTTTGCCCCAAGCGGCAAACTGGGTGTGCATTCTGGCTCCCAAAGGCGACGAGTTGCTAGTGACATTCTCAGCATCGGGTCCAACGAACAGACTGACGTATTCTCGTCGTTGAGTGGCACTCAGGGTATTGCAATACTGCCAGCCAACAAAACGTACAGAACTCCACTTTTCCCAACTATTGCTCAAGGCAGTTCTCACCTTGCCAATGACATCGCTCACGCTGGGATTGGGAGCGTGAATCAATCCAGCGTTTGCCCCGTCTCCTCTTTGGGTGGTGGAACTACTCGGATCGATACAAACTGGAACGTAGGTGTAGCCATCGTATGATGTTACCCATCGCCCTGAGTTATCAAAAACAGAGGCTTGGGCTGCTCGTGGAGTCAGAGATAAGGGCAGGGTAGCGATTAACCCAAAAAATAGTCGTATCCATGGGTGTGAATTAGCGAGTTTAACAGGCAATTTTTCCATTAATTTTCTCCTGTAGTTGAGCGATAAAATTTCAATCTAGTTCTGATAATTAGGTTGATAAGTTGTACCTCGATACTTTAATTCAACTGTTACTTGGTATCCTTGCATCATTTCCTGCTGTGGTAATTTCACCGCAATCCCGCGATATTTACCAATGATTTCTTCGGGATAATTGGTAACAGCAAAAGCTGGCAATTCATATTTGTTGCCGCGATAATTAAGTTGCATGGTTTAGTCCTCAATAGGCGATGAATAATGTTTCATAACCTAGTTATAAATTGCGAAAATACTATCGTCGATACAGAAAAGTTAGGGAGTTAAAGCAGGAAGCGATCGCTTAACTTTTCATCAAGGCATTCAGATCCTATCTGGCATCATTGCCAGCACTTGTTATGTTTAAAGTCGTATTCGATCGAACTGATACCAATTTAAATTGCAGATTGGGCAGATTGATTCCTGAGATCGTCTCTAGATCGGCATTTCACAATCCAAAATCCAAAATCCAAAATCCAAAATGGTATAAGCTTTCGTTGGGTTTCACTTCGTACCCTGCCTTAAGGCTACGCCTACAACCCAACCTTATTACTTAGAGCAAATATCGGGTCGATCGCCATCTTTACCGTTCTTTAAGTAATCGCTAGCCCAGTAACAACCTCGATCTAATAATTTGTCTAGGTTGGAGTGCAAATCTAGATGCCAAAGAACGACATTGCCAGTTGCATCAGAGGAGGCGAGGGTTTCCCCGTCGGGACTGAAACTCAAACTTCTAATTCCAGATGGGTGTCCTCCTAGAACTTGCAACAGTTCGCCATTGCGACTCCAGAGGTAGATGTAGGCAGCTTCGCAAGCGGTGGCTAACACTTGCCCGTCGGGACTAAAGCTAGCAGCATTCACCTCACCAGTATGACCTGTGAGGGTTTTCAATGCCTGACCTTGACGGTTCCACAGTTTGATGGTCTTATCGGCGCTGGTGGTGGCGATTATCTGCCCGTCAGGACTGAAAGTTAAAGCTAGAACCCCTCCTTGATGTCCTTGTAATGTCGCTAACTCTTTCCCCTGACGATTCCAGAGTTTGACCGTGTTATCTTCGCTGGTGGTGGCAATTATCTCTCCGTCGGGACTGAACCGCACGCTTCTGAGTCCGCCTTTATGTCCGCGTAAGGTTGCTAGTTCTTGCCCTTTGAGGTTCCAAAGTTTAGCAGTTGTATCCCAACTGGCACTGGCAATGGTTTGGCCGTCGGGACTGAAACTGGCGCTGCGGACATCTGCTAGATGTCCCTTGAAAGTTAGCAACAGTTGACCGCGAGCGTTCCAAAGCTTGACGGTTTTGTCTTTGCTGGCAGTTAAAATTTTTTGTCCGTCGGGGCTAAACTGCAAGCTTCTGACGGTATCTCCGTGACCCTGAAGCGTTACCCGTTCTCGTCCCATGGGAGTCCAAAGTTTGGCCAAGGTATAACGTCCGGTGGTGCCGATCGATCTGCCATCGGGACTGAAGCTAACTCCCCAAATGGCTTCCTTGCCCCAACGATCGTGCCAGATTATCGCTTTCTGAAAATGGTTCTCGCTCGATCGCTGCTGGGCAGTTAATCCTTCCAAACTCCACAGCCGCACGGTGCGATCGTCGCTCCCGCTGGCTAAAAATCGACTGTCGGGACTGAAGTTTAAAGCCGAAACGCCATCGGTATGTCCCTGTAGGATTTGCAAGCGATCGCCTTGACGGTTCCACAGCCGCAAGCTGCGATCTAAGCTAGAGGTAGCAATGGTTTGGCCGTCGCGACTTAATACCACCCCCGTAACGGCATCCTCATGTCCTTTGAGAGCGAGTAATTCTTCACCTTTAGCGTTCCACAGCTTGGCAGTTTTATCTCGACTAGCAGTGGCAATGGTTTGGCCGTCGCGACTGAAGGTGACGTACATCACCCAATTTTGATGCCCTCGCAGCACCGTGAGTTCTTCTCCGTCCAAACTCCAGACTCTAGCAGTACCATCTCGACTAGCAGTAGCGATCGCTTTGCCGTCAGGACGAAAACTAATCGCCATCACGGGAGCGCCGTGGGTAGGAAACGACTTTAGCTCCCGCCCTTGCAAATCCCACAGTTTGAGAGTTCCATCCCAGCCGACTGAAGCCACCCGCTGGCCGTCAGGACTGAAACTGACGCACGCCACCCAATTTTTGTAACCACGGAATGTGGTAATTTCTTGCCCGTCTCGAACTCGCCAAATCTTGACGGTTTTATCGCGGCTGGCACTCGCCAGCAGTTGGCCGTTGGGGCTAAAATTCACGCTCCAAACCGCATCTTGATGGCCTTGCAAGGTACGCAGCAACCGCCCGTCGCTGCTCCAAAGTTTTATCGTCTTATCCCAACTGGCACTGGCGATGGTTTGTCCGTCGGGGCTGAATTTCACCCGCGCGATCGCATCGGTATGTCCTGCTAAACGGTTGCGCTCCCGCACCCAGTAAAGCGCCTGACGCAGATCGTCTTGTACCAGCATTCTCAACTCTCGATCGGCTTTGTTCCAGCCGATTTGTTTCAACTTGGTACCTGCTTCCAAACTTTTAACCAGAGCATCCAGGGGTTGATAGTCAGCCGATAGCCTTTGGGATGAAAGCGTCAGCGCCCTGACTTCACCGAGAGCCACCTGCTGCTGTTTTTGTGTAGTTTGCCAAGCAAATAAACTCGATACTCCTAACAATAAGACGGCAATGCCTGAAACCGCAGATAATCCCAGCAGACTTTGGCGAATGGTACGTTTAGCTTGCTGTTCGGCGGTAAATAGAATCTGGTTTGCCCGTTCGGATGCAGCTAAAGCACTCTGCATATCTCGTTTGTCAGCTTCCTCGCTAGCGGCTAGGAAGTGGTAATCCTGGTTGCTGAGGCTTTTACCCTTGGCCCAGTTTTCAGCATCCTTGAGAGCTTGTCCCCGCAACAAAACAGCGTCATTCTGGTAGTTAGAGGCCACCCAAGCGTTGAGGAGATGGGCATAGGGACGCAATTTTTGCAGTTGCTTTTCTATCCACTCCAGGTTGAATACTTCCTGATAGATGCGGTTATAGGAACGCAAGTAACCTGCTTGTTTGACTACCAATCCCGATAACAGCAATTCGATCTGTTCGGCTGAGTCACCAGCACTTACACCTCCATCCTGTAAAACCTGTCGATATAGTCCCAACAGCCGACTGGCACGCTGTTCGTCGATTAGTAGGCGATCGCGGATAGTTCTTAAATGGGGCGGTTCGTCTTGCGCTACCCAGTTGTCGATAATGCCAGATTGCACGATCGCTTCTATTTGGGAAACTGTCGAGTTGGGAGCCTCGCTAGCAGCCACCATCTGACAAAGTTTTTGCGTCAGGAATGGTTGCCCTCCCGTCCAAGATAAAATCTCTTTGAGGACAGCTTGCGGATCGTCTGCTTGGCCGATCGATCCCTGAGTTAAGGCTCGAGCTTCTTCCAGTTGAAACCCAGTTAATTGAATCGCCCGGCCGAGGTTAAACGGAGTACGGCTTTTGTCAGTAATTAAATCGGATGGTGTTGCCACCCCCAATATAGTAAAAGTGAGATGTTCGCATTCGTGGCAAGAACGTAAAAGGGCAAAAAAGTCGTCGGTATCGAAAGGTAAACTCAAAGTGCTGTCGATTTCATCAAAGAAAACGATAATCGGTCGATCGATTGCCCCTAGCAGATCCTCCCGCAGCAATTCTCCCAGGCGATTAACGGGCGAGAGAGCTTGGTGTTCTGCCAACCAATAACGCAGATTAATTTGCCCAGACAGCCCCAACCCGCGCACCAGTCGCATCATAATATCGGCATACCACTGGTCGGCGCTGCTGTGGCGATTGCCGATGCCAGAGAGATCGACATTGACGCAAGCAAATCCTTCCGCTTGCAATCGTTTGGTGACGCGAACCCGCAAACTCGATTTCCCCACTTGGCGAGAGTTGAGGACGTAACAGAACTCCCCGGCTTTAAGGGCTTGGTAGAGTTCTTCATCTGCTGGCCGCACGACATAGCTGGGGGCATCTGCTGGCAGTCCGCCACCGACCTGATATTTGTAGGATGAAATCAGTTTGGGCACAGAAGTTCTCTCCTGCGATCGAGGAAATGGAAATAACTCTCTTTCCTCTCTTTTATAGGATTGATGGCGGAAAAAGTCGATACAGAAAAGTTAGTGATTTGGAAACGAAGCTTGAGTCGTGGGAGTATGTCAAAGTAGAGAAAGATTTTTCCGAACAGACAGATGGAACTCCATGAAATAGAAGCAGCTTTGCAGAGCGCGGAACCGCACGAGCGCTGGGGGGCAATCGCCCAACTCGGCAATTATGATGCCTCAACCGCAGTGCCGATATTGATTAGCAAACTGCAAGATCCAGTATTTTTAGTCCGCTCTTTTGTGGCGAGGATACTGGGCAAGCATCAAACGGCCGAGTCGTTTGCGGCTTTATTGGAAATGATCGAATTCGAGCGCGATCCCAACGTCAAAGGTGAAGCTTGTAATTCCCTGTCGCTGTTCGGCCAAGTATCGGCTTCTCACTTAGTAAAGACATTTCACCAAGACGATCAATGGTTGGTGCGCCGCAGCATTCTTGCGGCTTTGGCAGATATGGATTGTCCCGACGAACTGCTCGATGTCTGCATTGTGGCCTTAGGTGGCGAAGATCTGAGCGTTCGAGAAGCTGCGATCGATGGATTTGCTTTACTGGTCGGTACTACCAAAGAAACTGAGGCTCTGCAACAAGTTCTAGCTTGCAAAAATGAAGATTCGTGGCGAACGCGAGTTCGAGTTGCCCACACCCTGAGAAAATTTGCTACCCCTGAAGCCAGAGCAGCTTTAATGGAACTGAGGCAAGATGAAGATCGTCGGGTGGTAGCAGCCGCACTGGAAGGAGCATTATAAACTCGACTTCTTCTAAACTGACTGAGAGAAAGATTTTTAGGGACTGTTAGCTTTTAACTTGAGTTAGGTCGATCGTATCTTTACCGCTACTCTCCCAAGCATTTAGCCCTCCAGCGATCGAAACTACATTCGTGTATCCCATTTTATTAAGCGTATCGGCAGCTATGGCACTGCGGTTGCCGCCCGCACAATAACAGACAATAGGCGTAGATTTATCTATAGCGATTTCCTCGATCGTCTCCTCTAGTTGGCCTAAACTGATATTGGTAGCTTTGGGCAAGTGCTGCTGTTGATATTCGGTTTCTTCTCTAACATCAAGAATTAGAGCGTTCGATCGCTCGCCTATTGTTTCAGCTTCATCTGGGGAAACTTGTTTGATTCGAGTTTTAGCTTCCGCAGCCTGCTGGAGAAAATCTTCGTGTTTCATGACCTTTACTACCGACAACTTGTTAACACCTTAGCAACAAAACTTCTCGAACCTGCTGGGCGATTTTCTGCCAATTGAAGTTAGCGACAGCATATTCGCGGCAGGCAGTGCTTGAAGGCAGGGATGTTTTACCTAAAAGCAATGCTAGCAAACGATCGGCGATCGCCTTTGTATCCGTCGAATCGGTAATTAACTCCGGGGAGAAAGGAGTTAGAATCTCTGGCATTCCTCCAACTGGGGTGCAAAGGGCTGGAGTACCACAAGCAAGAGATTCTAGAATCACTAATCCAAATCCTTCTAAAGACTGACTGGGCATTACAGTCAGATCGGCTGCCTGGTAAGCAACGGGCAATTGTTCGTCTGGTAGAAATCCCAAAAGTTTGATGTGGCTGGTAAGTCCTAATTCTTCAACTTGCCGTTCTAAGGATGCTTGCAGCGGGCCGCGTCCGGCGATGGCCAGCCAAATGTCGGGAATTTGCGGCTTAATTTGGGCTATGGCTGTTATTAGTTTGTCGAGTCCCATCCGTTGAACTAAGCGACGAGGCGTAAATAGGATCGCTCGATCTTGAGGCCAATTGAGTCGATCGCGGGCCTGCTGACGAGATAAATTGGTCTTAAATCTCTCGATATCGACTCCACCAGGAATGACGTGGATTTTGCTTTCAGGAATTTGGTATTCTCGATGCAAGATCTCGCCGAAAGCTTGGCTGAGAACGATAAAGCGATCGCAGCGATTGTAGACTCTCTGTTCGATCCAATGTTTCAACCAAACGCTCGCCTTGCTCGTGCCCTCCCACTGGCTTTCTAGCGCCCACGGGCCGTGAAAATTAAATGTCACTGGCACGTTTCTAGGCAGCCGATCTAACAGCGGCAAGCTGTAGAGAGCAAAGTGGAGATCGATCGCATCGGGGAGGAGTAAATGGCGCTGGGCAAATTGCTGGCGCACCGACCACAACCGTTGCGGTAAAGAGCTAGCTGGTGAAGCTAGGTTAGTGAGTTGAATCGATGATTCTCCAGTCTTTGGCGGCAAACCCACGCCGCATAGTTCGATCGTATCGCCAGCGGCAGCCAATTGGAGAACTAGCTCGTAAAGATATCGGTTTAGTCCCCCAGGAGTTTCGGGAAACCATCCCATACCCAAACAAAGAAGCGATGCTGAATTAGTCGCACAATAGTTCATGGAGATGTTGAAACTGATTATATGTCTGAGTCTGAACTAATTTTCAGCATACTTTTTTCCTTCTTGGCGATCGCATTTCCCGAGCGAAATTGTTACTAGTAACTCGTTGGCGATGGGAATAATGCAGATTTAGTCTAGGACGGGGGCAAGAAGCGATCGATGCCCCATGCCCTATGCCCCATGCCCTATGCCCTATGCCCCATGCCCTATAACAATCGAACTAGAAAGAGCTAGCGCAGTTATTCCACCAACAAGGATTAGTTTTGATGAAATCCACCACGGCATTATATTTGGGCGAGCCATTTTGATCGATATATTCTAGAGTGCCCCAGCTTCCCCATTTACTATAAGCGCCAACAGAACTAAAGTTCATGAATAACTTACCTCCAGAACTTTTCCAGCGGCTCAAATAGTTTGTATAAAGATTATACATTCTGGGATCTTGATTGGCAGCAATCAACAAATTAGTAATCGTTTGATTGTTTTCTACTCCACCGCGACCGACTAAATGTTGTCCGCCTTCATAGGCAAGCATATCTAAGTTCCTTTGGCTAGCGATATTGAAATTTCTCAACATCGCAGTGTAGGATTTGTCGGCTACGCTTCCTGCCGAACTACTTATTAATTGTCCGCCTTGTTCTAGTTCTTGAAACAATCGATCTAAAGTCCAAGTTTCTAGTTCACTTTGATTGTTGGGTGCGCCTATATGACCGCCAAAGTAGGGAGCGATCGCCATGGCATTAATCCCATGTTTGTAACAGGGTTTATTTATCCACAACGGACAATCTAAAGCTTGAGTAGACTGCCATTCACTAGTAGCTTGAGCGCCCATAACGCAAACTACTCGATGGCTTTGAGTGCCAAACGATCTCTTCCAAATCTGACATATTTGTGCCGTTCTTTTGCCATGCCAGTTAGCTACTTTTGTGTAAGTATTGTGTGCCGATATAGGCCATTCTTTATTAGCCTGCTCTCCCACCCAGCTATACTGGGAAAACTGTGGATTCCAAACTTCGTTAGAATATTCTACATAAACTTTCAACTTGGGAGACAAACTCCTTTTAACTGTACTGGCAAAATTAGTGATGTATTCATCATTAGCCATGTGAGGCATATTGAACCACGGATCGGCGCTAATCCTATTAGATAAACTCACCATGGTTTCTAATGGTACTCCACTGAGAGCATAAGAAGCTGTTTTTCTGGTCGGTCTTCCTTGCCAATTTTGCTGTTTGGAGTTATTTGTCTTCATCCAATCCATGAAGCGAATTGCTTTAAATTTATCGATTTTTTCAATAAATTTAGGGTTAAATCCTTGACTCAATTGGCTTTCATATTCTAGTTTTACTACCTTAATATTGCGGATATAATTACCTGTTTTTTGAGGGTCGGTTTTGGTAATTGTCAGCATTACGCCTCGACCATTATCGGCATTAATATCAATGAGATCCCGTCCGGGAGAAGATAAATTTTTTCTAGCATCACCATGATACTCAATAGTACCTTCACCCTCATATAGAACTACATATTGTCCGGAAGGGTAGCGACCTTTCATCCCTTGAAACAAATAAGTGCTGACGCGGGTGTATATCGGGGCATCTTCAGAAGATGGTAGAGACTTTACCCATCCTTGTGGATCTAAGTTTAAAAGATCTTCTTCTCCCGTATTCCACATATTACTATTGGTACAACCTAGATCTCGATTGGTACACATCGTAAACCAGCGAGTAGAAGACTTAAAAGCATCTAAGAAAGGTAATTCAGTTGACAAAGCATTAATGCCAGCTAGATTAGTACCTACAGGTGAATTAGCGTTAGGGGTTGCAGCGATCGCGGCTGGACTTAATGTCATCAAAAATGCCCCGATCGCTACTGGAGAAATGCTAGCTAGCTTTTTGGCACGCGATCTATCTGCACCAAAATTTTGGGAAAATGTTTTTGCTATCCGAAACCATGCGAGATTCATAAAAGAGCACCACTATTACTAAAGATTAGAAATCGTTCTTGGAAAATTTCTAACCAGAATAATGGGGCAACATCAAACTAAACCTCGGTGTAATTACTGAGGTTTAAAAAAGGTAAATCGGGTTTTTCCGCGATTTTTCTTATACCGTTATTAGAGATTTATGAGACAAGTCGCATTTCTACAAGTATCTGTATTCTCTTTTTTAAATCTCGGTATAGTCTGAGATAAAATTAGCGGAACTGTTGGGCATAGTAACGAGCATATCTATTACCTTGCTGCAACAATTCTTCGTGCGTGCCAGATTCAACGATTTGTCCTCGTTCTAAGACTAAAATTCGATCGGCCCGGCGCACGGTAGTGAGGCGGTGAGCGATGATGAAGACGGTACGATCTTGCATAATCCGCTCTAAAGCTTCCTGCACCAAAGCTTCAGATTCAGAATCGAGGGCAGAAGTAGCTTCATCGAGGATGAGAATTCTGGGGTTAAGCATGACAGCACGAGCGATCGCAATTCGCTGTCTTTGCCCTCCAGATAAATTCGCGCCCCGTTCTCCTACCCAAGTTTGATATCCTTGGACGAATTGGGTGATAAATTGGTCAGCGTTGGCAATTTTAGCCGCATCTCGGACGGCTTCTAGATCGAATTGGGCTTGACCGAAAGCAATATTTTGAGCGATCGTCCCAGAAAATAAAATCGTCTCTTGAGGGACGATGCCGATTTGCCGTCTCAGGCTGGGCAGAGTCACCTGTTTGATATCGATGCCATCGATCGTAATTTCTCCGACTTGCGGATCGTAAAACCGAGGGAGAAGATTGACGAGGGTAGTTTTTCCCGCCCCAGATTCTCCGACTAAAGCGATCGTTTCTCCTGGAGTTGCAAGTAAATCCAGTTCTCTCAGTACCCAATTAAAGTGTGGAGTGTTGGAGGAAGTGTTAAGTGTGGAGTGTGGAGTGTGGAGTAAAAAATTCTCTCCCATCTCCCCATCTCCCCCTCTCCCCATCTCCCCATCTCCCCCTGGGTAAGCAAAGCGGATGTGGCGAAATTCTACTTTGCCAGTGACGGGAGGAAGTGCGATCGCATCTGGTTTTTCTAATACTGTCGGTTCGATAGCTACCAATTCAAATATGCGATCGACAGAGGCTTCACCTTGTTTGAAGTCATTGTAATTGCTGGTGATATGAGCGATCGGATCGATCAGGAGTAGCGCCGCTGCCACAAAGGTAGCAAACTGAGCGCCAGTGAGGTTGCCAATAGAAATTTGCCACCCGCCTAACAGAAATAGCAGCAATACGCTGATGCCATACAAAAATCCGACTACGGGATTTTGAATTGCTCTCAACCGTTCGGCTGCATATTTGGCTTTGAGGTTTTGTTCGGCTTCTTTGGCAAAACGGGCGGTTTCATACTCTTGGGCGGCGAAAGCCTGCACCAAACGAATGCCACTGAATACTTCAGTCAGCAAAGCCGATAAATTAGAGACGCGATTTTGACTGCGGCGAGAAAACTTTAGCATCTGTTCCCCAAACCAAGCAATTAAGAAACCGAGCAGCGGGGCAACGATAAAAGTGGCTAGAGTTAACTGCCAGTTAAGATAAATCATGTAGCCTAACATGACGATCAGTTGCAGCACGCAGGGAACGAAGTCGTGAAAGACTTTATTGACTACTTCGCCAATGCGATCGATGTCTTCTGTCAGGCGGTAAGTTAAATCTCCGGTTTGAGCGGTTTCAAAATAGTTCAGGTTGAGACGGTGCAAGCGGGCGTACACCTGTTTGCGTAAGTCAAAAGCCACCATCAAAGCGCCTTTAGCCATCAAAGCGTCTTGACCGTACATCAAAATTTTCTGCACGAAAAACACCAGAACTAGGCTCCCAGTTATGGGGCCGATTCCTGGCATATTACCCTGCCCGATCGAACTTATCAATTGACCTGCAAGGGCGGCTTGGATCGGCCAGAATACCGTCACCCCTAGCGTACAAGCAAATGCCTGAGCGATCGTTTGCCACTGCGGGTGGATGTAAGGTAGCAGTTGCCAGTAATTAGAGCGTTTTTTCAAGTGGCGATCCCCAAAGCTATTTTTCCCTGGTATGACGGTATCAGATTGTAGGTTGAGTTGAGCGATAGCGAAACCCAACACACCAAGAGTGTTGGGTTTCTATATCTAACCCGTTTAATACGTAGTGCGAGCCTCCCACTCGCTAGTTCTGCTGCTCGTGGATGCTCGCACTACTGGTTATTGCGGTTGTTTTGGCTGGATTTGGAACTATATCAAATCCGCTTAGCAAAGGTTGGTTTACCCTCAAAGGAGCCTGCGGCTCCCCTCTCCCAAGGGCTACGGTGTATACACATCTCGCCCTCACCCTAAATCCCTCTCCCACGGGAGAGGGACGAAAGACTCTAACCGCCTGAATTAGGTCATGGAGAATTGCTGGCGACTGAACTGGAAACTGGCTTGACTCCGGCTCCCCTTCTCCCTGGGGAGAAGGGGTTGGGGGATGAGGGCAAGCCGCGTTTAGCAAAGCTCTGGGGGACTTATGTATACACGGTAGCTCCCAAGGGAGAGGGGTTGGGGGTGAGGGCAGCAACTCGGTGTTTAAGAACCGGATTTGAAATTACTTGCCTTTAGGGGCAGAGTTGTTATTGCCAGCAGTTGCCAACACTCTTTCGGCCAGTTTATCTGGAACTTCTTGTAAGTGGTCGTACTCCCAACTGAAGAAACCGACACCCATAGTTAGCGATCGCAACTCGACGATAAAGTCGTGCATTTCGGCTTGGGGTAAGTAAGCAGAAATTTCATCCCAGCCGCGCCAGTCTGATTTGCTGCTGTAGCCGAGAATTTGGCCGCGACGGCCGCTGAGCAGTTGCAAGACTTTAGCGGTAAATTCGGTCGGGGCGTATACCTGAATCGAGAAAATCGGTTCTAGCAGCGTCGGTTCGCACTTGGCCATTCCAGCCTGCATCGCTAACCGGGCGGCGCTTTTAAAAGCTTGTTCCGAACTATCGACCGTGTGGTAAGAACCATTAGTGAGCGTCACGGACACATCAACTACTGGGAAACCCAAAGGCCCGTGGGATAAAAACTCCCGCACGCCCATTTCGACCCCAGGAATGTATTGCTTGGGAACTACGCCGCCGACGATCGTTTCGCTGAATTTAAAGCCCGATCCGCGATCGAGCGGCTTGATATCGAGGTAGACATCGCCAAACTGCCCGTGACCTCCAGATTGGTGCTTGTAGCGGCCGTGAACGGCAGCAGCGGGCTTGCGAATCGTTTCTTTATAAGGCACTTGCGGCAAGTGAGTCGTCATCGGCAAGTTATATTTCCGCCGCAAGCGATCGAGGGCGACTAACAGATGAATGTCGCCTTGTCCCCACAAAATCACTTCGTGGGTGTCGCCGTGCTGTTCCCATGCCAGGGAAGGATCTTCTTCTAATAATTTCGAGAGTGCGCCACTGAGTTTAACTTCATCGTTGCGCTTTTCAGGCGCGATCGCTTGGGCAAAAACAGGTTTGAGTCGATCGGCTTTGGGCAATTCGTCGGCCGTTTGCTTGCCATTGTTACTCAAAGTATCGCCAGTTTTAATTCCTTCTAAACGTCCCACTGCCACGATTTCGCCAGCGCGAGCTTCGTTAACGCTTTGCTGTTGTTGTCCCATCAGGCGGTACAAACCACCAGCCCGCACGCCATTGAGGACGGCACCATCGGTTAAAATGCCATTCCACACTCGCACTAGCGACAGTTTGCCGCCTTGGGGAGTGTAATAAGTTTTAATTACTTGGGCTAGGGGGGCTTCAGCGTGGAGGACGATACCGCGACGTTCGGCGGTGCTATCGGCATTGGGGGCTTCTCTTACCAATGCTTCCAACAGTGGTCTGACTCCATAATCCTGGTCGGCAACTCCCAGGAACACGGGGACGATTAAATCTGCCCCTAATTCCATCTTCAAATCTCGAACGATCTCTTCTTGGGGTGGCTCGATATCTTCTAGTAATTCTTCTAATAAGTGGTCGTCAAAATTGGCTAATTCTTCCAGCATTTCTGCCCGCGCCGCGTGTTCTTGCTCTTTTAAATCTTCTGGCAACGGCACCGGATCGGCTGGCGCTCCGGCGTGATAGTGGTAAGCTTGCTCGGTGACTAAATCGATAAAGCCAATTAATTCTTCTCCCTGGCCGATGGGGTATTGGTGGGGGATTAAGGGGCGACTGGAAACGCTTTTCAGGGCGTGCAACACGTCCATGAAGTTGTTGTTGGCTCGATCCATTTTGTTGATAAAAACGAGGTGGGGAATTTCCCAATCATCGAGAAATTTAAATAAAGGAGCCAAAGTCAAAACGCGATCGCTTACTGGTTCGCAAACTACGACAGCCGCATCTACTCCCACTAAAGCGTTATATGTTTCTTGGGCGAATTCCACCGATCCCGGACAATCTAAAAACGTGAAATGCACGTCTTCATAATTGGTATGAGCCGACGTTATTTCCACGCTCATATGGCGATCGCGAGCTTCTTGGGCGCTGTCTGCGACTGTATTTCCCTCTTTGACCGTACCTTTACGAGAAATTGTCCCCGCAACCGATAAGATGCTTTCTAACAGCGTCGTTTTACCGCTTAAGTAGGGACCGACAATAGCCACATTGCGGGTCCCGATCGTTCCTTTTTCGCTCATAAGTCACCCCTTTTCAGAATGCAAATGCCACTTATTTCTTGTGAGATTAGCGCGTTCTGACCGGAGTAAACAAAAATTGCAATTTCTTTTAAGGTATACCTCGATACTAATTAACTAAATTTACGTAATATTTATTATTTCTGATTTTTATTAACAAAAAATTCAGATTGCAAAGAAATATTTAGAGAAGAACAATCTTGCGGGGTAGGCTTCCAGCCTGCTCGCTGGGACAGCCGGGACGGCTATCCCACAAGTCATGAATGGATAGCTATATTATTGATTCTACTTAGGTAATGGCTCCAGTAATAGGGTTGTATGGTTATCGATTAAAGTTAGCGTGCCGTCGGGAGAAATGGCGCTAAAACCTTCAAAATAATCCCTGGCTTCTGGTGGTAGCTCGGAAAAGTCAAATAAAGCATCGCCATTCGCAATATCTGCCCAAAAATAGCGCAGGCTGGGAGCTAACTTTTCGGCTTCGTCCAGCGGGAGATTTAAGGGAGCTTCAGTCAGCAGTTTAATGGTAAAGGGAAAAGAGCGATCGCCCATCCATTGACGAGACATCTGCGGCAAGTCGAAAAATCCAGGAACTTCGCTGATTCGATCGGATTCAATTTGCAGCCATTTTCTACCTCGATCGTCGAGGTGAAAATTAAATATTCTGTAGGGATGGGGGTAGCTGACTAAAGAACCAGTAGTAATATCATAAATTCCATCTTTATAGGCGACATCTTGAACGTGCAAATGCCCGGTAAATATTAGCTGTACGCCAAATTTTTGCAGGATCGATAGCAACTCGGAAGCATTGTCGAGCATATACCGCCGACCCAGACAATGGGAGGATTGACCTGGTAAATGTTCGATAACGTTGTGATGTACCATTACCATTACCAGTTGGCGATCGAGAGCTATTAGTTCTCGTTCTAACCACGCCAACTGAGCTTCATCTAAACGCCCTAACTGTTGGCCTTGAGGATCGAAATGGTTAGAATTCAATCCAATTAGCTGCACTCCAGGCAATATCTGACGACTGTAATCGAGTTGGGATGCGTTTTCGTATCCCAACTGGCGGTAATAGTGAGGAAAATCTGCCAATCCGATCGTTCGACTGGTGGGGAGTAAACTAGGCACGTCATGATTTCCAGGGACGACGTAGACGGGAAAAGGTAATAAGGCTAAACGCGATCGCAACCAAGCATGATTTTCTGGTTCGCCGTCTTGGGTTAAATCTCCTGGTATGAGTAGGAAATCGAGATCGTACTGCTCTAAATAAGCCAACGCCATTTCGATCGCTGGGATGCTGACTTCAACTAAATGAAAGCGATTGGGATGATTCCAGATAGTTTCAGGCAGAGCGACGTGCGGATCGCTAATGACACCAAAGCGGAAATTGAGACTCATAAGCTGATAAGCATCTAACTACTCTTGCCTGTTGTCTATTCCTTTATTCGACAAAACTTAAATACACGAAGGTTTTTATAACCTTTACTTCTAAAGTTATAGAAGTTTTGGTTTTGAGAGTTGATGCGTTTCCAACCACAGAGGGAGTAGATGGGCAGCGAGAAAAGATAACCTCAGAGGGAGTAGATGGGCAGCGAGAAAAGATAACCTCAGTTTAAGACATTAGGAAGGAGAAATATGAAGAAATCTAATTGGTCGAAATTGGTGGCTACAGGAGTGCTGGCGGGAAGTTTAATCTTAGTACCGTTAACTCTACCTGCCTCAGCCCAAACTGGAACTGGCCAAGATCCTACTTCTACCCCAGTTCAGGATACTGCTGTCAATAGAGACGATAACGATTTTAATTGGGGCTGGTTGGGTTTACTCGGTCTAATTGGTTTAGCTGGTTTAGCTCGCAAACGCGAAGAACCTACCCGTTACCGCGATCCTAACGAAGTAAGCTCCTCTTCTTACAGGCAGTAAAGATCCAATGAGTCAATTTGTAGGGAACAAGGTGGGCATTAAATGTCCACCTTTCGTTTTAATATCATATGTTCAACGGCCGGCCATCCTCAAACACCACCAGTTCCCCCGGTAGAATGGTCGTCCAAACTTCGTTATCGGTTAAAGGTGTCGTGGCTACGATCGCGACTCGATCGCTCGGTGAGGTCAAAGCTTGAAAGTCTACGGTGATATCTTCATCGATCGAGTGGGCAGCAGCAAATGGTGCCTGTCGCACGATATAACAAAGCTTGGTGGAGCAGTGAGCGAACAGCCGTTCTCCATCTGAAAGTAGGTAGTTGAAAGTACCATGACTGGCAATAGTGCTGGTAATCTCTTGCAGCACTGGATACAACATCTCTAGCGATGGTTTCTCGCCAGGAAACCTCTGCTGTAGGGTGTTGAGCATCAGGCAAAGAGCTTGTTCGCTATCGGTTTCCCCTACTGGACGATAGATGCTATTGCCGACTGGCGGTAAATTTGGCAGATCGCCGTTATGGGCAAACACCCAATTTCGTCCCCATAATTCCCTTTTAAATGGGTGGCAATTTTCTAACTTAATCGCGCCGAATGTGGCTTTGCGAATATGAGCGATCGCGTTCTGAGATTTAATCGGATATTGTCGAATAAAAGCGGCAATGGGGGAAGTAATAGATGATTTGTCATCTAAAAACAGCCGACAGCCTAGCCCTTCAAAAAAGGCAATACCCCACCCATCTTTATGTTCGTCGGTTTTGCCTCCTCGCGCGCAAAACCCTTCAAACGAGAAGCAAATGTCCGTTGGAACATTGCAGTTCATCCCCAACAACTGACACATGAGATGAATGATGAATGATGAATGATGAATGCAGACAGGATTTCATCAGAAATCGACCCCCCGCTTTAAATCTACACCTCGATCGGCGTAGTGTTTGTGACATACCATTTCCGAGTGGATGCTGGCCAGATCGAAGTAGGCTGGTTGATTCAGACAGCGCCCAGTAATAATGATTTGGGTGTCTTTGGGCTTGCGGAGCAGGGCATCGATAATCGGTTTTTCGTCTAGGAGTTCTAAATCGACGGTAGGATTGAGTTCGTCAAGGATGATGGTTTTGTAAAGTCCAGAAGCGATCGCGCTAGTGGCAATTTCCCAACCTCTTTCGGCTTCCACGTAATCTAATTCTTGCTGTTGTCCGCGCCAGACGATCGCATCTCGCCCGCAGCGCTGGTGATCTACCAAATCGGGATAGATTTGTTGTAAGGCTGCGATCGCTGCATCTTCTGTATACCCAATCCCACCTTTGAGCCATTGCACGATTAAGACGCGGTGCGACTTATCGGTACTAATTCCCCGTCCGATCGCTTGTAAGGCTTTGCCCAAGGCGCTAGTAGATTTACCTTTCCCCGCCCCGGCGTAAATTTCGATCCCTTCAATTTTCTTCTCCGCTGCTAGAGGGTGGTGGTGAGACTTCATTTCGGAGTGGAGATCGGCAATATCTAGCAGTGCTTGAGGCGTTCCCCGGCCGGTGATAATTACTTCTAGATGTTCTGGTTTGTGTTTGAGGGCGTTAACGATCTCTTCGATGGGTAACAACCCTAAATCGAGGACGGGGTTAATTTCGTCGAGAACGATGACGGAATACAACTCGCTGGCGATCGCTCCTTTGGCGATATCCCAACCCCTTTGAGCCTCAGCTTTGTCGAAGCGAGTAATTTCGTCTTTGCCAAAAAATTCCGCCCTGCCAGTACGTACTTGGTCGATCAGATGGGGAAAACCGCGTCGCAAAGCTTCGATCGCTGCATCTTCATCGTAATCGCGTCCCGGACCTTTGAGAAATCGCAGCAGCAGCACTCGCGTATCGAATCCGGTATTGATTCCCAATCCGATCGAGCGCAAAACCACCCCTAGTGCGGCTTGAGACTTGCCCTTGCCAGCACCATCATAAACGTGAATCTGACCGACGAGCCGTTCGGAACGAACCGCTGCGGTGCGAATACCAATACCAGTTCTCGTCATGGCTTTAGGAGTTCAGGAGTTCAAGAAGTGTGGAGTCTGAAGTTGTCAACTGCGTCAGTCCCCACTCTCAGCGCCAGCGGAGTGGGTTCAGATAGCGGGGCAATCAGCGCGTCTCAATGCCGCGTTGATTCCCAACCAAAGCCCTAATTGCTTCACGAATAGCATCATTCAGTGATATTTCCCAAAAAGCTGCATAAGCAGCAATCGCCTTATGTTCGGATTCCGATAACCTCAAGCTAAATCTTTTCATGGTGCTATATTTGATGCTATAATAATTGCTATGATAACACGCCGCGTTACTTTTAAACTTTATCCAACAAAGCTACAGCAAAACACTCTACACTATTGGCGCAAGCTTCATTGTTTGTTGTACAACGCGGCAGTCTACAACCGTAAAACTCAGTATCAGAAATTCGGTCATGCAGTTAATTATTTGGAGCAGCAAAACTGCTTGCCAAGTTTTAAAGAAGTATGGCCCGAATATAAACCTTTGGGATCTCATGCCTTGCAATCGACACTCAAGCGAGTTGATTTAGCGTTCAACCGCTTTTTTAAAGGATTGGGAGGCTACCCAAAATTTAAAGCATCGCGTCGATATAGCGGTTGGACGTATCCATGTAATGCTGGCTGGAAAGTACAGACGACAGGGAATAACGGCTATTTGGAGCTATCTAATTTGGGCAGTATCCAGATGCGAGGCCAAGCTAGAACTTGGGGAACACCCACCACTTGCACCATGATTTTTCGGCATGGTAAATGGTATGCCTCAATTACCGTCAACTGCACGCCAGAACGTTTGACGGGTAATGGGGCAGTTGGGATCGATTTAGGATGCAAGGAAGCGATAACCTTTTCCACAGGAGAACAAATTTCCAAACCAGATTTCATTCAGATTGGGCAACAGAAAGTCAAATCTGCCTCTAAAAAACTGAGGCGGAAACGCGCTCCCAATCGGCAAAAGAAAATTAAGCCTTCGCGTCGTTGGAAAAAAGCCAGGGCTAGAGTTTCTCAATTACAGCGAAAGGTAGCTCGTCAGCGAGAAAACTGGCTACATCAAATCACCAGCCACATAGTTAGCGGTAATAGCCTAGTGGCTGGAGAAAAGCTCAATGTCAAAGGTATGACCCGCAAGGGCAAAAAGCGGAGCGCCGACGGCGAGGTTTCCTCGCCATGTCGCCGCACCAAGCAACAAAAACGGCAAAAAGCAGGACTTAACCGTTCCATGCTTGATGTTGCTTTTGGCACGATCTCCCAAATGCTTGAGTATAAGTTAGCTGAGGCTGGAGGTTTTTATGTAGAGTCTCCAACTCCTACTCTCAAGCCAACTCAAAGATGCGCCAAATGTTGGGAATTAACGCCCAAAACTTTGGCCGACAGAGTGCATATTTGTCAACACTGCGGACATATCGAAGACAGAGACGTTAATGCTGCCCAAGTTAATTTGATTTGGGCGAGGGGTTTGGAACGAACCTCTACAGGCGTGGAGTCGTCAAGCTCTACCTCGTGCGGAAGTATGAGGCAACTTGGGGCAAAGAAACGTCACAAACTTCTAGCTCAGCGTAGTAGCTAGGAGTAGTTCATTAAAATATACCTTAGTTGACGAAAGAGGTGGCAAGTGAGTTTAGGCAGAATTTGGGCGATCGCTCACAATGGCTTTAGAGAAACGATCCGCGATCGCATTCTCTATTTAATTGGCTTGTTTGCGGTGGTGATGATAATTGTGTCGAGGTTGTTACCGCAGGTAGCAGCCTCCACTGAAAAGAAAATTCTCCCAGATGTCGGTTTGGCTGCTATTAGCATTTTGAGCGTTATCGTGGCGATCTTTGTCGGTACTGGTTTGATTAATAAAGAAATTGAGAAAAAAACTGTATTGGTATTAATTCCTAAACCCATTAGTCGCGCCGAATTTATTATTGGTAAGCACTTGGGATTATCAGGGGTTTTAGCAGTTTTGGTCGCCTCAATGACGGCAATTTATTTTCTCGTTCTCAGCTTTAGTGGAATTGCTTATCCCTTACAAAGCATTGCCGTATCGGCGTTATTTTTATTTCTCGAACTATCGTTGTTGACGGCAGCGGCGCTGATGTTTGGAGTTTTTACTAGTTCGATATTGGCGACGTTACTATCGTTTGCCGTTTATTTAATGGGGCATCTCAGTCAAGATATGGTAAGGCTGAGTAAGTTAGCCCAAAATCCTAACTTTGAAAAAATGACTAACTGGCTTTATTTATTTTTGCCAGATCTATCGCGACTCGATTTCAAAAATGATGCGGTTTATGGGGTATTGCCACCAACAAACGTGCTACTCGGACACGCTTTGTATGGTTTGGTTTATACGGTATTGTTGTTGGCGATCGCGATTCTCATCTATTCGCAAAGGGAATTTTGATTTCGTCCTTACGAGCGGGAGATCGCTGGTTTCAATTCCTCATTTTTCATAGCGATCGCTCTTTTTCTGCATCCGCTCCCAAGTTAATTTAAGAAATGTAATTATTAAATGCCCAAATTAGTCTTTTGCATGGTATATTTAATATAATCGATATCTTTGTATGTGAAAATATTCCGAGATAGATCTTCCTCGTCGAATCTATCATATCAAAAAAAAAGGGAGAGATCTAGAGTATTGAGAAAAAAAATTTACCCAATAGCTTTTATTTTTTAACGCAAAGGTACACGAAGGAAGGTTATGAATAACGATCCTAATGTAGATGAGGTGCAAGAGCCGATTTTAACTGCCCCGCCAGAGGTACGGCAAATTATCGAACGGGTGTGGCAGGTAGAAAAGAGTCGGTTGGATAAAAAGAGTTTTTCTCATATTAATGACGATATCTTGAGGATAGTTAAAGAAGTTGTCCGATGAAATTAACTTCGATTAAACTTTGTAACTTCCGGCAGTTTTATGGCAAAACTCCAGAAATTCAGCTTGCCTGCGATCGCGAACGCAACACGACAGTAATTCATGGCAATAATGGGGCGGGGAAAACCAGTTTGCTCAATGGATTTACTTGGGTGTTGTACGAGAAGTTTAGTGCGGCTTTTGCTTCGGAAACTCAATTGGTGAATAAACGCGCGATCGCTGAAGCTGAAATTGGCGATCCGGTAGAATGTTGGGTAGAAGTTGCTTGGGAACACGACGGGAAACGCTATCGCACTAGGCGAATGTGTCGGGTTTATAAAAACGAGTTTGATGTGGATATCGGTAAAACGGATCTATATATGCAGGTCGCTGGCGATGATGGTAGATGGTATCCACCTCCGCAACCCCCAGAAGAAGTAATCGGGGAAATTTTGCCGGGAAGTTTGCATCAGTATTTCTTCTTTGATGGCGAACGAATTGAGAAAATAGTTCGCGCTGATAAGAAGGCAGAAATCGCGGAAGCGACTAAAATGTTGTTGGGGGTAGAGGTATTAAATCGTTCGATTAAGCATTTAGTAGAAGCAAAGAAAAGCTTAGAGAATGAGTTGAAGGCGATTGGAGATTTGGAAATTAAGCAACTGGTAAAAGAACAACAGAAAATCGAAAAAGAAAGCGATCGCCTCGCCAACCGTCAAAAAGAGATCGAGCTAGAAATCGAACATCAACAAACAATTAAAAAAGAAACTAACCAGCTTTTGCGAGAACTTAGTGCTGCTAAGGAGTTGCAATTAAGGCGACAGCAACTAGAAGCACAAAAAGATTTAGATCGAGAAAATCTTAAAAAAAGTAAGGATATTCTCAAACGGGCAATTTCATCCAAGGGGTACACCGTATTACTAGCCGAAGTAACGGCTCAATTTCGGCAAATCATCGAAAATTTGCGCCAGCGAGGTGAGCTAAAACCTGGAATTTCAAGAGACTTAATCGACGAATTGCTCAAATCTCAATATTGTCTTTGCGGTAACGAACTATCTGAAGGTAGTGCTAGCTGGGAACGGGTGCAATCTTGGAAAGATAAAGCTGGAATTGCCGCGATCGAAGAAACTACAATTCGCACGATCGCCAGAGTAGATGAAATCGATCGACAAGTAGCAACATTTTGGGAAGAGGTCGATCGAGAACAAGCTAATATCAGTCAATTCCGACAAGTAATTAACGACATCGAACAGCAACTAGATACGATTCAAGAAAAGTTGAGAACCGATCCCAGTGCCGAAATTCGCAATCTGCAAAAGCGTCTGGATGAAATCGAAGAGAAAATTAGAGAGCTAACTTTAGAACAAGGAGCCGATCGACAGCAAATTATTAATTTAAAATCTCAAATTGAAGCGTTAAATAAACAAATTCTCAAACAAAACCTCGATCGAGAAAAACAAGCACTGGCTCAGCGTCGGATTGCTGCTACTCAAGATGCGATCGAACGATTGACGGAAGTGCGAAATCGGCAAGAGAGGCAATTTCGCTGTCAACTGGAACAGCGAGTACGAGAGATATTTAGCGAAATTTCTTTTACCCCTTACATTCCCAAAATTAGCGAGAAATACGAACTGACGCTGGTGGAAAACACCGCTGGCATAGAATCACCCGTAGCAGCTTCCACGGGAGAAAATCAAATCCTCAGTCTCTCGTTTATTGGGGGGATTATCGACAGAGTGCGGGAATGGAGCGATCGCAAAATGCTCATGCTGCCAGATACTAGCACTTTCCCGATTGTCATGGACTCCCCCTTTGGGAGTTTGGATGAGATTTACCGCAGGCAAATTGCCAAAATTATCCCCCAACTAGCCAATCAATTAGTGGTTTTAGTGACAAAAACTCAGTGGCGGGGTGAGGTAGCTGAAGAAATTGCCAATCGAGTTGGTAGAGAATACGTGTTAATTTACTACTCTTCTAAACCAGATTGCGAAGAAGATAGTATTGAGCTAGGTGGAACACGCTATCCTTTAGTCAGGCAAAGTCCCAACGAATTTGAATACACTGAAATTGTCGAAGTAGATTACGATTTCTAGCAACTATTAGAGCGATCGCTAATAGAGCTAGTGGTGAAATCGTACAAAAAATTCCTTTCAAAAAAACAGCCAGCATATCCAACTTTAGGCAGGATTGCTGGTTGAAAGTGGCAATTTGAGGCTAATTACAAAGGCATTGGTGTAGGAATGGGGCAATCGCTACCTGCCGGACAAGGCTTAGGCGGAAAAGGATAACAAGGACCGCCTGGTTGAGGAAAAGTCGGACAAGGCTTAGGAGGTAAAGGCAGAGGTACTGGTTTATTAACAACTCCTCCGACGACGATTTCTAATTCGCGATCGCTTAATTCGGTTTCAGACAAAAAGGCAATTTGTTGGGCTTGAATAGACATTGGTTTTCTCTTGTAATTGGTCGATGAAAAATGTCGGGTGTTACAGTGGTTCGACTTTCAATTGCTGTTGAAAAAACTCGATCTGCAATCTACCCAACAACTTCTAAACTTAAGGAATCGATCGTAACGGCAGAAGCAATTCAGTATTAGTTATTGTCTCTGCTGTTACTCAAATCCTATTTTTTGTCGCAGATATTGACGAGTTTGTATTTTGGTGTGCCATCAGGATTTCTGCCATCGGGAACCAGGATTAGGCAAGGTTTAGGTTTTTCGGTTGTCGGTACAGTACCGCTAGTTCCTCCAGTGATGATTTCTAATTCGCGATCGCTTAATTCGATTTCAGACAAGAAGGCAGTTTGTTGCAATTGAATAGACATTGGTTTTCTCCTTAAATTGGTTAGTATTTGAAAATGTTGGCAAAGATTTAGCGTCCGGTTGGAGTCGGTTTAGTTTTCTTGTCCGGTCCGATATAGCAGGGATGATCTGGAGGTAAGTTGGACGGATTGTAAGGACAAGTTGAGCTTCGCTCGTCTTTGACTCCTCCGACAATCGCTTCTAAGTCGCGATCGCTCAGTTTTTCAGCATACAAAGATTGAGTTTGTTCGAGTTGGTTTGACATTGTTTTTTTCTTTGATTGGTAGTTCGTTGGTTTGAATTAACCATGTATATAAAGTAACTATTTGCTCTGATTTACACAGCATGAAAAAGTCAGATAAAGTTACTAGTTTTTATAGGAAATTGAGGGTTAAATTGTTGCAATAAGTGATAAAAAGTCAGATAAAGTCAGATCGAGCATTAGATCTGGCATCAATGCCAACAACTGCTAAAGCAATCCAGGCATGAGTTGTGGGATAGCCGTCCCGGCTGTCCCACGGCAGGCAAGATGCCTGCCCTACAAGAAATTCGATCGATGCTTTAAGCTAAAAATGTGCGTTACGGCGGACTGTTGATTTTCACTCAGCGCAAGGGTTATTGCTGCCTAACGCACCCTACCTAATGCACCAAATTAAGCTTGACCGTCTACTAGTTAGGTGTTAATTTTTGGCGAGCAGTGGCAGTAATTTGAGCGATCGCTTCTAAATCTATTACTGTTGTGGGGCTATCTGCTGCCAGCCACAAAAGATACTCGATATTACCTGCCGGGCCGGTAATCGGCGACCAAGTTAAGCCCCGATATTGCCACCCTAATTCGCCAGCGGCTTGCCAAACCTGAAAGATCGCCTCAGCTTGAACTTGAGGATCTCGAACTACTCCCTTTTTTCCTACTAGCTTGCGTCCGACTTCAAATTGGGGTTTCACCAACAAAATCACTTCGCGCGGCTCGACGAGTAAGTGCCATAAAGCAGGCAAAATTTTGGTGAGGGAAATAAACGAAACATCTACTACCCCCAAATCGGCGTAGTCTTCCTCTTTACCAGCATAGAGATCGTCTGGTTGGAGGTAGCGAAGATTGGTGCGTTCTCGCAAAACTACCCGCGAGTCATTTCGCAAACCCCAGTCTACTTGTCCGTAGCCGACATCGATGCCATAAACCAGTTTGGCACCAGCTTTTAACAGGCAATCGGTAAAGCCACCTGTAGAAATTCCCCCATCCAGGCAAATCCTGTCAGCGACCGAAATGGCAAACGCTTCCAACGCGCGGCTGAGCTTTTCCCCCCCTCTAGAAACATAGGGCGATCGCTGGGCGATTTCAATCGGCGCGTCAGTTTCTACTTCTGTACCGGGTTTATCAATAACTTGTCGGTTTACCATTACTTCCCCAGCCCGAATCAACCTCTGGGCCTGTTGCCGCGAGGAGCATAAATCGAGTTCTACCAATAAAGTGTCAAGTCGCTGTTTGGGCAATCGATCGATTAGGGAATAAGGTAATGGGCGCGGGGCTTAGGGAACGCCAAATGTGAAGAATGCATAAATTTTCGGTTTAAACTGTAACCGATGTTACAATTAATTAGATAAGAAAGAAATTTTATCTAAGCCAAAGTACCCCATTTATTAGATGTCATCGCTGGGAGATTTAATAGCGATTTTTAGTCTGGAGATCCACCTATGTTAGAAGCCAAACTAACACCTTGTGCCAGTCTACTGTACCAATGGATTGTAGCGCGAGTGCCTCTGGAGACGAAACTCAAGGTTGACTTGCAAGATTTTCAAGCGTGGACGGGCGAGTATCGGGAAAGAAGTTATAGCGATCGCGAAATTCTAGATGCTCTACGCCAGTTAAAAACACTAGAGTTAATCGGTGTCAGCAAAACCGAAGTGACAGTAGAAGCCAAGCCTGTAGAAGATGAGAGTTTCAACATTCATCCCACGGCGCAACTATTTTTAAATGAAAACGATCGATCCGAGGAAACCAACCGCTGGCTGCTGCTGGCGAAGATCGTTTTCAGTTCATTAGCATTGAGCATAACTACTGTGGTATTGGGTTTAGCGATCGCTCAAACGCAACCCCAAGTCTTCAATATGTCTAACTCCTGGAGCGTTTTGGGAGAAAAGTAAGGCAGGAGTTTAGGAGCTATGGAAGTGTTAAGTGTTAAGTGTTAAGTGTTGAGTGAAAAATTCTCCCCTGCTTCCCCTGCTTCCCCATCTCCCCATCTCCCCATCTCCCCATCTCCCCATCTCCCCATCTCCCCATCTCCCCTATCCCGATTCCCGCAAGACATAACCGACGCTGCGAACGGTGTGGATCAGTCGGGGTCGATCGTTGGCTTCTAGCTTGAGACGCAAGTAGCGGATATAGACCTCAATAATGTTCGAGTCGCCCATGAAGTCGTAGCCCCAAACTTGTTCTAAGATGCGATCGCGGGTCAGCACTTGCCTGGGGTGAGCCAGTAAGTATTCTAGTAAGTCGAATTCTTTGGCTGTCAGTTCGATCGATTGTTCGCCTCGATGTACTTCCCGCGTTCTGCGGTTTAAGTTCAAGTCGGCAAATTCTAAAGCATCGGGATCGGGTTCTTGAGTGCGCCGTAAGTGGGCCCTAACTCTAGCCAGCAATTCTTCGACGCTAAAGGGTTTGACTACATAGTCATCTGCACCAGCATCTAAACCAGCCACGCGATCGCCTACTTCATCTTTAGCCGTTAATAAAATTATCGGGACTTTATCTCCTGTAGATCGCAAGCGGCGACAAATTTCTAAACCCGATATTCCCGGTAGCATCCAATCTAAAATTACCAAATCTGGTTTAGACTCTCGTGCTGCCGATAGCCCAGCCATACCATCATGAGCTACGCTGACTTGATAACCTTCATAACCTAGCTCCAGTTCTACAAACCTCGCTAGCTTGACTTCATCTTCAACTAATAAGATGTGCGCCGTCATGGGTTTTCCGAGGAAACAGGTTAAATATTGATGAGTTTTCAGCCACTAGCGATCCGACATCCCGCATAGGCTGCAACAAGACTTTTTCACGGCAGATTTATTGATTATGTGTAAATCATACACAATAATACTGTTTTTTGCAAGTGAATGAATTGGTTAATAAGTAATAGGTAATAGTCAAAAACTTTCTTCACTTATTACTTATTACTTATTACTTATTACCGATCGTTTCTAGTCGCTATCTAAGTGTAGGCGACCGTAACCTAAGAACAAGCCAGAACTATTTTCACCTGGGGGAAATGCCGTTACTCCAAATAAGTAAATCCCGCCTGGGAAAGGATTGCGATCGGCTGTAAGGGCAACCGTTACCGTTTTTCCAGGAGCGACAGGCGGATCGAACGCTATAGTTACTTCGTTAGATTTAGCAGGTTGTTCGCCGCCAATACTAGCTAAAGATACTGCCGGACCGCCCGCAAAACTATTACCAATAAAAGCACTACTTAGATTCACTTTAAAATCGATCTTCTGGGCATTTTCTGGCTGAGCGATCGTCACTGCCTTAAGAGGTGCGCCAGCATCTTCGGGAACGCTAATAGTGAATTGGTAGGTAGGACGGGGCAATCCCGGAGCCTCAAAATTAGCCGCGCTGCGAACTAAGCGAGGAGAGCGATCGAAGATACTCTGTCCGTTTGGTAGCTCGCGGGCGACAGCGGGCATAATTACGCCAGTCCCAGACAGGAAAATTCCTAACGCGATCGCCGTCGATGACAAAGTGAGATTAGTTAGTTGTTTCAACATTGTTTTAATCCTCAGCAACTTTAGTTCCATCTCAATGAAACATCAGCAAAATAAGTTGCCGATGAGAAAGTGCTGATAAATAGATCTAAAGTTGCTAAATTTTGATTTAAAAATGGTTGGCTATCGATCGTCGGCAGATTTCGGCACGAAAACAGCTAAAGCTTGAGGAATCACTCGAAATCTGGCTGGAGTTTGAGTAGTGCGTTCGCCATCAGTGTGAATGGGGAAGGGTTTGCGCGTGTAGATTTGAATATCTTGGCCTTGAATCAGCCTCACACCCTGGCCAGCAGACGATTTGCCCCGTAAAGCCGCTAGCAGCAGCGGGGGAATTTCCCACCAATGTTGAATCTCTAGACTGTGCAAATCTAGCCTGCGATCGTCAATGGTGGCATCCTCAGCAATAGCCAACCCGCTACCGTAATATCGACCGTTACCCACAGTGATTTGTAGAGTTTTTACTTCTATAGACCCATCATCCCAATAAATATCTACCCAAAACGGCCTAAAGGTCGAGAACACCTGCAAAGCTGTAACGATATAAGCCAGTACCCCCCAATGTCGTTTCAAGCGTTTAGACACGCGACGATTGACCTCCGAACTCAAGCCCAAACTAGCAATATTCAAAAAATACTGCCCGTTCACCCAACCCAAATCGATCCGTCGAACTCGTCCGGTAGCGATCGCTTGGCAAGCTTCTGGAATCGACGAGGAAATGCCCAGAGTTCGGGCCAAATTATTGGCAGTTCCTAAAGGGATAATCCCCAAAGGCAAATCGGTATCCAACAACCCCTCAACTGCCGCATTGATCGTTCCATCTCCGCCGCCGACGATCGCCAGATCGATTTGTTGGTGGTATTTCCTAATTAGTGCGGGAAATCGTTCTGGGTTTTCTCCCGACTCGGCTATCAGTTCGAGATCGAATTGTTGCAAGCACTCCATCACCTGCTCTTGAGTTTCACGGCCTCGCCGAGCATGAGGATTGATTAACAGTAGCGCTCGCTGACTCATCTTTATGAGGATAAGAGGGAGAAGGGGAGATGGGGGGATGGGGAGATGGGGAGATGGGGAGAAATTTTAACTCCACACTCAACACTCCACACTTAACACTCCACACTTCCAAAGCTTCTGAACTTCTCTCTTCTACAAACACGCTAGCAGAGCTTGCGAGAGTTCTTTGGCTGTTTGATAGCGATCGCCCACTTTAGTAGATGTGGCCTTTTCGATCGTCGCTCTCAATCGGGGTGCGATCGTCGGGACGTTATCGACTTTAAATTGATATCCGGTGGCTGAAAGGTGATAAAAATCCATCGGGTTTTTGGCGGTCATGAGAAATATCAACGTCGGCCCGATCGCAAATAAATCTGACTGCGTGCAAGGCTGACCCCGATATTGTTCTGGAGCGCAGTAACCCTCAGCCCCAATCCTGGTTCCGGCTGACGTACCGATTTCTTTAACCGCTCCAAAATCTAACACTACGATCTGATTGTTGAGAGTTCTGACCATCAAGTTGGCAGGTTTGATATCTCGATGGATCAGGGGTGGGTGTTGCCTGTGAATGTAATCTAAAACGTCGCAAGTTTGAATGGCCCATTCGATCGCTTGCGAAGGAGGAACGGGGCCTTGTTGATAGATCCGCTTTTCTAAATCTTGACCGTGGATCAACTCCATAGCTAGATACTTCTTGCCAGCCTCGACGAAGAAGTCATAATACTTCGGAATGCCTGGATGCTGAAGATTTTTGAGAATTCGCGCCTCTCGTTCAAATAATTCTCTGGCTTTCTCGATTTGGGCCATGTCGGCATTCATTTCTTTAATCACCAGCATTTTGGGCCGTCCGGGTTGACCGCCATCTTTATCCCAAGCCAGATAGGTCGTCCCCATCCCTCCTTGCCCTAGAGTGCGCAACACTTGATACTGGCGGATAAATTGCTGTACCTGGACTGCTGGTTGACCGCAGTGGATGCAGAACAAATTTCCGGGAGGATTGCCAACATGAGTGCAAACAACTGTAGGGGCGATCGCTTGTCCGCCGACCTGCGGTAATTGGGGGATTGGTGGTATTGGTGGCAGGCTAGCAGCGTCAGGGTTAGCAACAATTGATGATGTATAAATTTGGAATTTCAACGTCGGCCCGCCTTGCGCCATTTGAATCACCGACTCTGAAGTTACCAACGATTGGGAAACTAAAATTCCATTGACAAAGGTGCCATTAGTGCCGCGATTTACCAATTGCCACTTCAGATCGTCAATTTTATGCAGGTCTATGTGATGCCTCGACACCATCGGGTCGTTCACCACCACGTCGTTATCGGGAGCGCGACCGATGCGAATAGTATTTTGATTGTCGATCTTCCACTGCTGACCGGGAGCAGACCCTTGAGTATTGACTAGCGTGAAGATTACCTCTGTTAATTGGGTATTCATTGGGAGTTAAGTAATAAGTAATAAGTAACAAGTAATAAGTAATAGATAGAGTTGTCGGCGATTTAAGACCTCTAAACCATTATCTTTTCACTTAGGCAGGAGGCAGTTAAATTCTCTCCCCTCTCCCCTCCCCGCGTCTCCCCTCTCTTCACCTTCTCCTTCTCCCTAATGCTTAGATCCCACTTTGGCTCGAACTAAAACGGCTGTGATGTTGTCGTGGCCGTTGTATTCGTTGGCAAAATCGACTAACTCTTGAACTCCTTTTTCTAAGTTGGCGCTAGAACTGAGCAGGGGAGCCAGGTACTTTTGCCAGTTATTTTCCAGCAGATCGTTATCTGTCAAACCATCGGAACCTAAAATTAACAGGGTATCTTCCTCTAGCTCGATAAACTTAACGTCTGGTTTGATAAAGTTCTCGTCTCTGGGACCTAAAGCTTGAGTTAGCTGATAGGCATCAGGTCTGGAATACGCGATCGCAGGCTCTACTCCCCGCTGGATCTCTCGCTGGCCGACTTCGTGATCGACGGTCAATCTTTCCAATCCTCTGCCTCTAGTCAGTCCGTAAAGGCGAGAGTCGCCGACGTGGCCGATCGCAATTTTATTATCCTGAACTAACAGCATTACCAGGGTCGTCCCCATGCGCCCAGTGCCGGAGCTAGAATTTTTCTGGTTGATTTCGTAAATGGCCCGGTTGGCTAAACGCACCCCCTCTTTAATTGCATCTTCGCTGGGAAACTGCTCTTGCCAGTTGGTCGCGAAATATTGCCTCAAGGTATCGACCGCCAAGGCGCTGGCTACTTCTCCCCCTGCGTGTCCTCCCATGCCATCGCAAAGAACGTACAAGCCGTGAGCTTGGAGGTTTTGACCTTTGGGGGTTTCCTGCTTTTGGAGCTTGATATCGATCGCAAACGAATCTTCATTGTAGTTGCGCTGGCGACCGGGATGGGTGCTACCAGCATCATCTAGGCGGACTAACTGTTTGGGTAATACTACAGTGGGCAAATCATCGCTAGCACCGCTTTCGACGAGCGCTTCCTCGCTAGATCCGGGTTCTTGAGTTTCGATCGCCTCGCCATTTTCTGCTGGCTCTGGTTCGGCCGGGGCATTAGTTCCTGGCTGGAGTTCGTTGGCGATATCTCGCAATCTTTCTCGCAGTTCTTGGATGGTTTTAATATCGCCTTTGCCGAGGTCGTATAGCATTTGCACCAGGGATGAAAACAGCGTTCGGTGAGTTTTGTGGAACAGTAAATGCCACGTTTTCCCCAAGTCTTGGAGGGTTAGTTCCGCAGATTCTGGTTCTAGATAGAGTTGTTGCAGGGCGATCGTTTGGTCTTCATCCACCCGCAAATTGTCGATTTCTAACAAGCTTTGACGGCAATGGCAGCCTTCTAGTTCCTCCCACAGAATAGCCATTTCGCCCAACCACCAGAGTATTTGCAGCATAGATACTTGTTGGTTGCTCCACAAATCGCCTAATACCTGCCAATCAGAACGATCTTCGAGTAAAACTACCTCTTGACCATCAGGATCGCGCCAAGCATCGTGGAGGGCTGGCAAGATCGATGCTAGAGAGGAGCGGAGTCTTAAATAGGACTTAGCCATTGCTGGCAAGTCGAGTTTTTCCCAAGCAGTCGCCTCCCCAGTTTCCGGGGTGGCAGAGGCAGCGCGACCAGATGACGATGCTAATAATGCTTCTAAGGGAGATTTTTGCAAGGGATGAAGATCTAAAACCCTGACCCGTCTAATCTCTTTACCATTAGCTATCTGGGCAGGTATTGGCTCCTCCAACACTTGATAGCGTCTCTCCGCGCCCAAATATTCCACTGCTGCGGGTGGTTCCTCCACCTCTTCTGGGCTTGGTTCCTCCACCTCTTCTGGGCTGTTGTCTTCGCTATTAGTAGCAGCAACTGCGCTTTCAACCAATGGTTCTGGAGAAATGTCTGACGAGTCCGATTGAGAACTGGTTTCTGGCTGGGGAGACTCATCGGTGCTGTTAGCTTCTACCTCTGGTAGCGGCCAATTTAGCGAAACCTCGGCTTCTGAGCCTTCTGGCGATAAAGGGGCTGATGTTTCTACCTCGACTGGCATCGGTTCCTCTAGCAGCAAAGGCTCGGCTTCAGCAGTTGATGGCTCGGTAGCGTTGGCGCTAGCCTGTGCGTCAGCACGTATCGCTTCGGCTCGGTCTTCGGTAATTACTGCTGACTGCTCTACATTTTTGGCGATCGCGGCCCACCAGACTTTACCTACCAACACCCCACATTGAGGGCAATTGGCCGCGCTCAATGGCACTTCGGGATAGCCGCATTGCTTGCACGCTTTATGAGTCAGCGAGGTGCCGCATTTTTGACAAAACTTATTGGTAGGTGGATTTTGAAAACTACACTTGGGGCAGAAACTCATAACTTTTTTATTATTTGCTCTTTCTTATAACATTTACCCTGGATACTGCTTAGCGAGAGTTGTTTGAGTTCTGACATTCGCTAAACTACTCTATTCTTAGAGATTAGATAGCTAAATGTTAGCAAGGTCTTGCCGATCTGGGCTGAAAACCCTTGGTGTCTTCCCGCCACCTGCCACCGCAGTCTATGCTTGGTGCATAAGCTCATCCTGATTCTACCCTGCTAAGGATACGAGTAGAGCCGTGGTCTTGCGACCTTTCTACTCTGCTAGGCGATCGCAGCGGCTCTCTTCTATTGTTCCCATTTTGGGAAGCATAAGTAAGCTAAGGGGAGAGAGGGAGATGGGGAGATGGGGAGATGGGGAGATGGGGAGAATTTTTCACTCCACACTCAACACTTAACACTTAACACTTCCAAAGCTTCTGCCTCCTGCAATTTTGTAGATGACTTGCCAAGTTTGCTTAAATAGTACATAAGTACTTAATATAAACTTCGATTCCTGGTACTGCCTTCTAAGCAGCTATGGCTTACACTTGTCAACTGGGCATCTCTCGTGCAATATCCGATCGAGGTAAATTCTTGCTAATTGCCCAGCAACACAGTCGTAATTTTTAGCGATTCTCTCATCAGAGACGCTGCACGGTTCTCTCACTCCAGAGGTTCTGCGATGCTCGCACTCCAGAGGCTCTGCGATTCTCCTTTCAGGAGACGCTACGCGATCGCTTTTTTATAGGTAACAAAGCTAATGGCGAAACAGTTGAATCTGCTCGCAACCGGACAGGTTGTTCCCACAGCCCTACACGCTGAGATGCAACGCTCTTACTTGGAATATGCTATGAGCGTGATCGTGGGGCGAGCCTTACCCGACGCGCGGGACGGTTTAAAGCCAGTCCACCGTCGAATTCTCTATGCGATGCACGAACTGGGCTTGACTCCAGATCGCCCTTATCGCAAATCTGCCCGCGTGGTGGGAGACGTGTTAGGGAAATATCACCCCCACGGCGATCAATCGGTTTACGACGCACTCGTGCGGATGGCCCAAGATTGGGCGACCCGCTATCCCTTAGTTGACGGTCATGGCAACTTCGGTTCGGTAGATGACGATCCGCCAGCAGCCATGCGCTACACCGAAACTAGGTTGGCAGGAATCAGCCATGAAGTATTATTAAGCGAAATTGGCGAATCTACAGTCGATTTTAGCGATAATTTCGACGGTTCTGGAGCCGAACCAGTGGTGCTGCCAGCCCAGTTGCCGATTTTGTTGCTCAACGGTTGCACGGGTATTGCTGTCGGGATGGCCACAAACATTCCGCCGCATAACTTAGCAGAAGTTGTAGATGGCTTAATTGCGCTGATCGATCGCCCAGATTTACCCGACGAACAGTTGTGGAAAATCATTCCGGCTCCAGATTTTCCCACGGGCGGGGAAATCGTCGAAACTCAAGGAATTCGAGAAGCCTACTCTACGGGTAAGGGGATTATTACCATCCGAGGGATCGCCCAGGTGGAAGAAATTACCAGGCAATCTACTAGAGCCAAAAATAGAGATGCCAGATCTCGCGCTTCTACGCGAACGGCGATCGTAGTGACCGAGTTGCCCTATCAGGTAAATAAGGCGGCTTGGATCGAAAAAGTGGCAGAACTGGTAAATTCAGGCAAAATTGAGGGCATTGCCGATGTCAGGGATGAGAGCGATCGCGAGGGGATGCGAGCAGTCATAGAACTGAAGCGCGATACCGACCCCAAAAGGATTATCGGGCAGCTTTACAAGGAAACGTCGCTACAAAATAACTTCGGGGCGATTCTCTTAGCTTTGGTAGACGGACAGCCGCGTCAGTTATCTCTCAGACAGCTATTAGAGCGCTTCTTGGATTTCCGCGAACAAACCCTGACTCGTCGCTACACCCACGATTTGGAACAAGCGCAAAAACGCATCCATCTGGTTGAAGGGTTACTAGCAGCCTTAAACCATTTAGATGATGTCATCGAGATTCTTAGAAATGCCCCCGATGGCAGCACGGCGAAGCTGAATTTTCAGGAACAGTTGAACTTCAGCGAGTCGCAAGCCGATGCGATCTTAGCCATGCCGATGCGCCGCTTGACGGGTTTGGAGAAGCAGAACTTACAGGCAGAGTACGACCAACTGAGCGATCGCATTCAATTATTGCAACGACTGTTAGGCGATCGTCACGAATTGCTCAAAGTCTTAAAAAAAGATTTACGCACTCTCAAACGCAAGTACGGCAATCCCCGACGTACTAAGCTAGCTAACAGGCAAGAGGAGAGAGGGAGAGAGGGAGAGAGGGAGAGGGGGAGAGAGGGAGAGAGGGAGAAAGAGAGACAGGCAAAAAAGGGAGAAGTTCCTAAATCAAAGCCCAAAACCCAAAACTCAAAAGTCCCAGCAACGATCGATCGGGAAGAATCTCTACCAATCCTTGATGAAGAACCGACAGAGGCGATCGTGGAACTTACTCAAAAAGGTTATATTCGACGATTGGCAAACAATGGTAAAGCTGCCAATTCTAAATCAAATGGCGATTTTACGACCCTCACTCAACTGACTAACACCCAAGCTCAATTAGTTGCGATTACCAGCGGTGGCAAAGCTTACCCGATCGAAGTCGGCCAAATCCCGCCCGATAACGGCAGTTCTAAGGGAACGCCACTAATTACCTTGCTGCCAGCATCCTTCCAGGGAACGACAGAAAGCTTAGTCGGGCAATTTTTCCTGCCAGAAGATCCAGCTACAGCTAGCTTGGTTTTGTTTACTCAGCAGGGTCAAATCAAGCGCCTGTCAGCTTCAGAGTTAGCTAACATGACGGCTCGCGGCCTGACTGTAATTAAACTCAAGGAAAACGACGCGCTCAAGTATGCCTGCCTGACTCAAGGGCAACAAGAGGTAGTTTTAGCCACTTCTGGGGGACGGTTGCTGCGCTTTCAACTCGACGATCGACAGCTACCCGTAATGGGGCGCGGAACTCAAGGAATACCAGGGTTGCGGCTCGGTCGAGCCGAGCAACTGGTGGGGGCGGCGACGCTCAATTTCACCGATCGCTTGTTACTAGTTTCGGCTCTAGGATACGGCAAATGTTTGCCAGTTAACGCTCTCAGGCTAGCAAATCGCACGGATATCGGAACTTCAGCAATGCAATTTACTACTAAAACAGATGCTTTGGCAGCAATGGTATTAGTCTCTGAAGCTAAGGAAATCGCGCTGATAACCTCCGATCGCCAGGTACGTTTAGCAATCGATCGAGTGCCGCTTTGGGGCAAAGATGGAGCAGGCGATCGCCTGGTCGAACTCAAACCGAACGAACAAATCGTTGGAGTGGCGGCAGTGCGATCGAGTTAGTCGTTTAAAATTGACAGATAGATACCGATTGAATTGGACAAATTGGGTTAGCGATCGCAATCTCTCTAAGTTGAAGATTAATTATTTTGGTCAGAGATGACAGAGGCTTTAGGTTACTAATGGGATTGCTGGAAAGGTCGAGGTAGGTCAAATTAGTCAAGCCAGATAAAGGTTCGAGATCCTTAATTTGGTTGCTTGTCAGATTGAGTCCGGTCAAATTTGTCAGATTCGATAAAGGTCGAAGGTTACTAATCCGATTTCTGTGAAGCCATAGGCTTTGCAAATTATTTAGAGAAGATAACGGTCGTAAATCCTCAATTTGATTTATCCCTAGTATTAGGTCTTTCAACTCTGTCAATTTAGATAAGGGTTCGAGTTGAATAACTTGGTTTTGGATGAGATTGAGCTCGATTAAATTAGTCAATTTAGATAAGGGTTCGAGTTGACTGACTTGATTGGTGTCTAGAGAGAGTGAAGTTAAATTGGTTAGATTAGCCAATGGTTGAACGTTAACGATTTGATTGTCTGCAAGGTTGAGTTTGCGCAGCTTAGTTAATTTAGACAAAGGTTGGATGTCGCTGAGGCGATCGCGAATCAAATAGAGTTCGGTCAAATTCGTCAGATGAGACAAAGGAGTAATATTGATGTTGGGAATATCTGATAGTTCGAGGCTAGTCAACTGAGTCAAATTCGACAACGGTTGGAGATCGGCGATCGAATTGTTAGAAAGAGTGAGAGTAGTTAACTTACTCAGGCGAGATAGAGGGGTGAGGTTGCTTATTCGATTGCGATTGAGGTTGAGACTAGTTAAGTTAGTTAAGTTCGCTAGCGGTTTGAGATCGTTAACTTCATTGCTCATCAAGTCGAGGTTAGTTAACTTAGTCAGCTTCGCTAAAGGTTTGAGATCGCTGACCTGATTAGACTCTAAGTCGAGACTAGTCAGACTGGTGAGATTTGATAGAGGAGTGAGATCTTTAATGTAATTGTTTTCGAGGCTAAGGCTAGTCAAATTGGTCAAGCTAGCTAAGGGTTGAAGGTCGCCAATCCGAGTCATGTCGCCTTCTGTGGTAGTACCGAGACTGATTTCTGTAAGAGTTGAGAGCTTTTTATCAGCTTCTTGACAGTTAGTTGTCTCAGCTATTACCAATAAGACCTCGATCGTTGGTTGGGTAGCGGCTGGCAGGATCGCTTTACGCAAACACCAATCGACAAAACGAACGGGGATTTGTGGGTTGGGAACAGCACTAGCACTCCCACAGCAGACCCCTAGAAAGAGGCTAGCGACAGAGTTCGCTAAAATGCTTTTCGAGCAAATATGGGGGGTAAAGCGATCGCCTATTTTCATCAGTAGCCGTCTGATAGATGCTTGCTCTATTTTCTATTAATTATTTTCGCTTGTCGTTTGATTTTGAATTAAATGCTTGCGTGCCAGTTCCCCAAGATGGATACTTACCTGCGATCGCTAAATAACCAGAAGGAAGTCCCCAGATCGCGAATCCTAAGAGCGCCCGACCGAAGTTTTTACTGCCAAAGCTATCAACGGCATAAACAACATAAGCCACGAAAATTGTCGTACCAATAATCCGCAAGGTTATGGGATGAGTCTGAGGGAAAAAACAAGCGATCGCGATCGTAGCGCACAAGACACTCATGCCATAAAAGACGAGAGGCCCCGCACGAAAGCTCCCTGGATTCAGAGCAGTCATGAAAAAAGCAATAGCACAGAGTAAGGCTACAACTCCTATAGCTACCCGCGAAAATCTACTCATAATCCTTCCCTCTAACAAGGTCAATATCTTGGCTCGATCGAGGTTTGGGACTTGCGCGGAAATAGAATACCAGCTACAGAATCAGTTGTTCGGAGAAGTAGCTAAATCATGGGTACAGTATTTAAGTTGCAAGTGCCATTTTGAAATATTACTCAGGTCGCAAGATTGCTGCCACCCATCTTAGCTAAACTTTACGGGTGAGAGCGATCGCGATATCGCTATATATTCAGAGGTCGAGATGATAAAGCCTGAATTATATGATGTTGTAGAACTAACGATCGATTTACCTGAGACAAAGATTCAAGCAGGCGCTCTAGGTACTATTGTCGAGCAGTATAACGAACGATCGCGCCTATGAAGTGGAATTTGCCAATTCAGATGGAGAAACCCTAGAACTTCGCGCCCTTACTCCCGAACAATTTATTGTAGTTTGGCAAAGTGCGACTAAGACTTGGGTGCCTCTAGCCGCTCGTCTGAAGATATAGCCAGTTTAAATCGATCGCGAAAGCGATCTAGCCTTCATTAGCTATTCCAGTGGGCAGGCTAGAAGCCTACGCTACAAGATTGTTGGCTAAACTGCTACCGGAAGGGAGATCGCTAAAATCTTCTCGATCGTATCTTCAACTACTTTATCGGGGGTGGAAGCCCCAGAAGTAACGCCGATAGTCAAAGGACGGCTGGGTAGCCAATTTTCCGTAACTTCCAAACCTTGCCCCAAGGGTTTATGTTCGATCCGATTGCCCGGCCCGAGGCGATCGCTGCTATCGATGTGATAAGAAGGAATCTGGCGTTCGATCGCAATTTCTTGTAAGTGAGTGGTATTAGAAGAGTTATACCCACCAATTACGACCATTAGATCTAGTTTTTCTTCTACCAAGTTCAACATCGCATCTTGCCGTTCTTGAGTAGCATCGCAAATGGTATTAAAACTTTGAAAATGCTCGTTCAAGCGATCGGGTCCGTATTTTTTCATCATCGCCCGCTCTAACAGCTTGCCGATCTGTTCGGTTTCGGTTTTCAGCATTGTGGTTTGATTGGCAATTCCTACCCGTTCTAAATCTAAATCGGGATCGAACCCAACCGAGTAAGATTTACCGAACTTACTCATAAACTCATCTCGGTTGCCGCCGTTGAGAATGTAGTTGCAGACGTACTCGGCTTGTTGGAGATTGAGGACGATTAGATATTTGCCTGCAAACGAACTAGTCGCGATCGTCTCTTCGTGGTTGTACTTGCCATGGACGATCGAGGTGTAATCTTTTTTCTTGTGCTTTTCTACTGTATTCCAAACTTTAGTTACCCAAGGACAAGTCGTATCGACGATCTTGCAACCTTTCTCGTCGAGCAGTTGCATTTCCTGCACGCTGGCACCAAAGGCAGGTAGAATTACCACATCGCCAGGATTGACGATCGAAAAGTCTTTGATACCAGCCTCTACGGGGATAAATCCCACCTCCATCTCGCGCAAACGTTGATTTACCGAGGGGTTGTGGATGATTTCGTTGGTAATCCAAATTTTTTCGGTGGGAAAATGCTCTCTAGTTTCGTAAGCCATCGCCACGGCGCGTTCGACTCCCCAGCAAAAACCAAACGCCTCTGCCAAGCGGATGGTAACATCGCCTCGTTTCAGGGTGTAGTTATTCGCGCGGATTTCTTGAATTAAATGGCTTTCGTACTCAGATTTGAGCATCCCAGCTACTTCTTCGGCATGACCGAATCCTTTGCGATGGTAGTTTTCCGAACTTTGGAGCGATCGCTTAAAAGCTTTTGTATCCATAAATCCCACTGAGCGTCGATCGATTATGTCTGACACTATCCTACTATCTTGGTTCGTCCGATAAAAATAGAGACGCAGCAGGCTACGTCTCTTTAGAGGTTAATCACCGCAATAGCTAATTCGATCGATTAACCGTGAAGTTTTTCTGAATAACTCATGCCAGTGGCAAAATCTTCGCCGTAACCTTGCTCGCCGTGTTCGTTGACATCCAAACCACGGTCTTCAGCCGCAGGATTGACTCTCAGAGGCATGATAGCCCCCAAAATTTTCAGGATGACAAAAGTGCCAACCCCAGCAAAGATATAAGTAACTGCTACGCCGACAAACTGTTCCCACAACTGGATGGGGTTGCCGAAAATTAACCCATTGTCTCCAGTTAGTGAGTTAACCGTAGTAGTAGCAAATATCCCGGTCAGTAAAGCACCAACAGTACCGCCAACACCGTGAATCGGGTAGGTATCTAGAGAGTCGTCAAACTGCCATTTAGCCCGCAAGCTGACAGCAAAAAAACAAACAACAGCGGTGATAGAACCGATTAAAATCGCGCCCATCGGATTGACAAAACCTGCCGCTGGAGTCACGCCCACCAGTCCGGCGAGAAAGCCGCTGGCAATACCAATGGCGGTCGGTTTACCTCTAAATACCCACTCGATAATCGTCCAGGTCAACCCCCCAGCAGCACTAGCTACCATAGTGGTGACAAAAGCAACTGCGGCATAGGGACCTTTATCAGCATCGTATTGAATTGCCAGCGCACTACCAGCATTAAAGCCAAACCAACCAAACCAGAGCAAGCCAATACCGAGCAAGACATAGGGGACGTTATGGGGCACAGTCGGTTGTGCTGGGTAAGTCTTGCGAGCGCCAATTACCCAAGCCGCAACTAGGGCAGATACGCCAGAACTGATGTGTACTACCGTCCCACCAGCAAAGTCTAAAGCGCCAAATGCTCCGATCCAGCCTTTGCCCCAAACCCAGTGAGCTAGAGGAGAATAGATAAATGTAGACCAGAGGATGATAAACCAAAAATACGCCTTGAAGCTCATCCGCTCGACGATCGCTCCCGAAATTAGGGCCGGGGTGATGATGGCAAACATCATCTGGTAAGCCATAAACACTAGATGTGGAATCGTGGGAGCGTAGCCGAGGGGGTCGGGTTTGAAGTCTACCCCGCTCAAGAAGGCCCAATTTAAATTACCGATAAAGGCTTCAATTCCCTGTCCGAAGCCCTTGTCGCTGAGGTTGCTAGCAGTAGCGCCAAACGCTAAGCTGTAGCCCCACAAAGACCAAGTAACGCCTACTAGAGCCATCAGCAGCAGGCTCATCATCATCGTATTGAGGACGTTGCGCGATCGCACCAACCCACCGTAAAAAAACGCCAGTCCTGGAGTCATCAGCAATACCAGCGCCGAACAAATCAGCATGAAGGCGGTATCGCCCGTATCGATTTTGGGTTCGTCGGCGGCTATGGCACTGCCCGTTAGAGGACCGAGCGAGAACCACAGAGCTATAAACCCAATTAGCAGGATTTTCTTTAACACTTAACTTTGTTCCTTAAACAGTCACACTAGATTAAACAAATGAGTTTTATTGAATGCGCTTGTAGGAATAGCATTCTGTATTTTGGTATACAGTTTTAAATAAAGAATTTTGTTAGCAAGAGCAAACAAAAACTAAAATCCCTCTCGTTTGGGAGAGGGTATAGCGATAAGAGCAAATTTTGACGCTGCTAACTATAAGTAATAGCGATCGAAGAATCCCACGGCTGCGATCGATTTGAGCCGTGGGAATGTCAATTTCTGAAGTTGGGATTTATTCGCCAGAAAGTTGTAGTCAAGCCCGTCAATTTTGCAGAGCTTAGCCTGCATAACTACTGGGCTTATGGGTAACACTACCGCTAGCACCAACAACACCAGGCGTACTTGTTTCCTTAAGGAAACCGCTATAAGCCTCCATGCCATGTTCGCCAATATCTAAGCCGATTGTCTCCTCTTCATTCGTAACGCGGATACCAAGAGTTGCCTTCAGGGCGATCCAGAAGATGGAACTGATAGCCACTGTAAATGCTCCTACAGCGACAATCCCGACTAATTGAGGCCAAACCTGAGTAAATCCACCTCCAAGCAGCAATCCTTTGGCGGGACCTGCGGTATAAAGGCCGCCTGTCTCTTGAGCGCCCTCAGCAAAGAGTCCAACACAAAGGGTTCCCCAAACTCCGCAAACCAAGTGAACGGAAGTCGCTCCCACTGGGTCGTCAATTTTGAGCTTGTCGAAGAAAGTAACTGAGAAAACTACTAAGATGCCAGCTACCAAACCAATAATGGCAGAACTAGGCACGCTTACCCAAGCACAGGCAGCGGTAACGCCAACCAAACCAGCGAGAATGCCGTTGATAATCATCGACAAGTCAGGTTTGCCGAGATACAACCATGCCGCAATGGTAGCGGCTACACCACCAAAAGCACCAGCGGTGTTAGTAGTGATGGCAATGTGGGCTATAGCATTTGGATCTGCCGCCATGGTCGAACCTGGGTTGAAACCAAACCAGCCCAACCACAAAATCAAACAGCCCAATGTAGCAATGCTCATGTTGTGACCGGGAAGGGCGACGCTTTCACCATCTCGGTATTTGCCAATCCTGGAACCCAAAAATATGGCTCCCATTAAGGCTGCCCAACCGCCAACTGAGTGAACTACAGTTGAGCCAGCAAAATCCCAAAACCCCAGCGTAGTGGTTCCTTCAGCATCTTTAACCAGGTTTTGCAACCAGCCGCCGCCCCAAATCCAGTGTCCGGTAATCGGGTAAGCAATTCCCACTAGCAAGACGCTGAAGATTAAAAAGCTGACAAATTTAATTCTTTCTGCTACCGCTCCCGAAACGATCGTGGCTGCGGTGCCAGCAAAGACTAGTTGGAAAAAGAATTTAGCCAGCAGCGGTACTCCCGTCCAGTTGAGGGAACCGAAAATTCCTTGATAGGCATCTCCAGTGGCGGGGCTGTTATCTGCCCCTGCTATGAATGCTCCACCGAGTCCGCCGATAAATGGATTGCTCTCGCTAAACATCAAGCTAAAGCCTATCGCCCAAAAAGCAATGGTGGAAAGGCCAAAAACGATCAGGTTTTTCGATAGAACGTTAACTGCATTTTTTTGACGGCAGAAGCCAGTTTCTAACATACAGAAACCAGCATTCATAAAGAACACCAGCATCCCGGCTATCATCACCCACATGGTGTCCATGCCGATTTTCAAATTCGCTTGATTTTCAGCTAGGCTTTCCAGGGTGGGTTTATCCTGAGCGAGGCTGGCGCAGTTCCACAGCAACAAAATGGTGACTGTTAATGGGATGCAGGCTTTCCAACTCAAGGGTAGCTGCTGGATCGATCGCCCCAGCGCTCTCCAGCTAGCACTGATCCTAGACAACGGCAGCAATTTGGAGATATTCCACTGCCTCTTTAGTTTGGTTCGATAAGACATCTTCACTTTCCCGCTTTTTGGTCTAAAAAACACCCGCAACTTCGTTAAGAGTTAAGGTCGTTAATTTCGCGCCATTCTACCAAGCACGATCGACTAGATTATTGTTACAATAGCTGGTTCTAATCCTTGAAATGTAACCTAAGATACCAAGTGTTCGTTAGAGTGGCAATTAGTTAAATAAACAATCCTGTTTTGTGATTGATTGTAAATAAATATGAATCGTGCAGTATTTGTAGCTTTAGATACTGTATTTTGTCTTTGAATTTTTTCTAGCTTACGTCGTAGCGCTTGGGTTTGTTGGGTTTCCTGCCGTCAACCCAATCTACAGCTATTGCACTATATTCTTTCTTACTTCTGAACTTCTAAACTCCTAAACTCCTCTATTCTTTTTGTAAATATTGTTGGTAGCCCAGTTCGTCTAAACGAGCCTGTTTTTCCATGACAGATTCGGTAAGTTGATGCCGATACTCTTGCACCCGTTGGAGCAATTCGGGATGATGAGAAGCTAAAATCTGTACTGCTAATAATCCGGCATTTTTGGCATTGCCGATCGCTACTGTAGCAACAGGAATTCCGGCTGGCATTTGGACGATCGAATATAAAGAATCAACTCCTTGTAAGTGACGGCTGGCGACGGGTACGCCGATGACGGGTAAAGGCGTTAAGGCGGCTACCATACCTGGGAGATGAGCCGCACCCCCAGCCCCAGCAATAATTACCTTTAATCCTCGCTGGTGGGCGGTTTTGGCATATTCTACCATCCGTTCGGGAGTGCGATGTGCCGAGACGATCGCGACTTCATGCGCTACCTGAAATTCTTCGCAGATGGCGATCGCTGCTTGCATGGTGGGTAAATCGGAATCGCTACCCATGATAATGCCTATTAACGGTCGATTCATGTCGATCTTCAGAGTAATTTTTCGTTTCCGGATCGTCGTCCTACCCTTCGTAATGTCAAGTTAGAAAGCGATCGCTCGCTTTGGCAAGCATTTGGCAAGTATACGTCCAGCGTGACCGCAAGATGCGTCGATCGAACAACTTTTTGCCTTTAAAATAGAAATGAGAATAGTCAAAATTTTATAGTTAGGAAGTTTGGTTTGATGAATCGTCCAGCCCTTAGCCCTGAAGAAATCGCTCGGCGTGGCAAAGAGTTATACCAGCAGAGAATTCGCGTTCGGGTTGAAACAGCCGCCAATATCGGCAAAATTATTGCGATCGATCTCAATACGGGCGAATACGAGATCGACAAGGATTTGCTTGCAGCTTGTCATCGCTTACAAGACAAATATCCCAACGCTGTCACTTGGGCAGAACGAATTGGGTATGATGCTGTTTACGCAGTAGGCGGGACATTGATTAGGACAGCAGAGTGATAAACGGAACAGTTGTTGCACTTAAAGCACTTATAGGCGTAATTCTGTATCCTCCAGAACGTGGAGAAATCGAGATTGAGTGTCTTGTAGATACAGGCTTTGAAGGTTTTCTAACTCTACCACCTGCTGTAGTTGAAGAGCTTGGCTTACCTTACATTGCACCGATAGATGCAAATCTGGCTGATAATTCGCTCCTTGTTACCAACGTTCACCAAGGCACTATTCTTTGGAATGGTGTAGTACGGGCAGTTCCGATTTTAGCAATAGGTCGTCGTCCGCTTATCGGCACCGCACTTCTGGAGGATTATCATCTGGGTATCGATTTTTGCGAAGGAGGAATCGTTCTGGTGGATGAGATCGGGTGAATTGATATGATATCGAACGCATATAGAAACTTCTTAATATTTTCTTTAACAAAAATGTAACTATATGAAATTCGATGATGTAGTTAAAAGCCCTTTGCAGATTAGCGATATAGATGAATATTTGAATCAAGGTGGCGATATTAACTATCGAGATAGTAGATTAATACATAATTACCATCCGCTCGGATGGACTCTGCTTCACTACGCAGCAGATGAAGGAAATATTGAAGTAATTAAGTATCTGGCACACCGTGGTGCCGCTCTAAATATAGTGGACGAGAAAGGACAGACACCTCTCGATCTTGCTGTTGAGTATGACTTTATTATTGCTACACAAGATGGGCAAATGCCAACAGAGATGACAATGACGATCGCCAAGGTCGTTTTGGAACTACTGGGAGCTAATGATAGTATTACTGTTACAAAAACGCTCGCCGATTGGATGAACGCCCATGGATTTGATGGAAACTAGAATGAGGAGATATTTATGTTGATGCGAAGCATTGTGATGGCATCAATCTATCTCACCACTTTCACAGTCACCACAACACAGCTATTAGCACTTCCAGCTAGATCTGAAGCCATAGCTCAAGCCTCTACCCCAAGAACCCAAAAGGGCGATCGCATATCTCTCAACGGTAGAACGTTACCTTTAGTTTGGCAGCAGTGGCAACAGGGTAAATCTCAACGCACGGGAATCGGCGATGTCGGATTGATGCAAATCTTGGGCGTGGAACTAGCAGATACGAGCAATTACAGCCAACAACCCTTAAATTGGTTCTCGACTAAAGCCATAGCTCCTGCTAAAGTCGTCGGTGCTTACCGCTATGTAGATATTACCAACTTTGCTAAAACTGCTGGCTGGCAGTTACAAGCTAATGGCAGCACCTTGGAAATTATTGCCCCGTTAGCACGAGTCCAAAATATTCGAGAGGAAGATCGATCGCAACCATCCTCAACTAACCCTACAGTAGCGCCCGTTAATCGCCGGATTGTAGTTGAATTAGATCGAGCTACCCCGTTTACGGTGATTCAGGATCGGACCGTAGCAACAATTGCGATCGAGGGTTCTGCCGATCCCACCCTCATAGAACGCTTTCGCCCCCCCATTGCGCCCCTGGGAGTGCCAGGAGAAAACAACATCGAGCCAGATGCGCCCTCACCCGTTATGCCCGTGCAGCCTGTAGATACTTCGGGGTTGAAACTAGAAAGTTCTCAAAATCAAACTAAGATTCAAGTACCGCTACCGACGGGGTGGCGGGTTCGAGTGCTAACGGTTGCCAATCCCCACCGTTTAGTTATCGATCTCGCACCCGCAGCTTTCTCTGCCCGCAGTATCGCCTGGGCCCCAGGAATCCGCTGGCGACAACAATTCGTTACCGTCGGGAGTTCTCGGTTTCCGGTAGTCTGGCTGGAAATCAACCCCAAACAGCCAGGATTGCTTTTAAGACCGATTTGGAGCAATCCCCAGACTATGGTGGGCATCGCCCCTTTAGTGAAAACAGCTAACTTGTGGCAAGCTTCAGCCGCCGTCAATGCTGGCTTTTTTAACCGCAAACAACAATTACCTTTAGGGGCAATCAGACGGGATGGTAAATGGTTATCTAGCCCGATATTAGATCGAGGAGCGATCGGCTGGAATGACAAAGGCGCGATCGAGATCGGCCGCCTTACCCTAGAAGAAAGCTTGATTACCTCCAATCGAGAGCGCCTGCCGATTCTTTATTTGAATAGCGGCTACGTCAAAGCTGGAATTTCTCGCTATACCCTGCAATGGGGAGCCAGTTACACCCCGCTGACTAACAATGAAATCTTGGTGGTGGTGCAAAATAACCGAGTTACCAATACGTTCTCAGGAGGTGCAGCGGGGCAAACACCGATACCGATTCCCCCTGACGGTTACGTGCTGGCGATTCGCTCTCAGCCAGAAGTTGCTAATTCTCTACCCGTCGGCACGGCGCTGCGAATTGAAAGCCGCACCACACCAGCCAATTTCAGCCGCTACTCTCAAATTTTGGGGGCTGGCCCGTTGTTGTTGCAAAATCGGCAAATCGTTTTGGATGCTAAAGCTGAAACCTTCCAGGATAGCTTCATTCGCGAATCTGCTATCCGCACGGCTATTGGGACTACTCCCTCTGGAACGATCGTCATTGCTGCCGTCCACAACCGCGCTGGTGGTTTGGGGCCAACTTTGACCGAAATCGCCCAAATCATGCAGCAGATGGGAGTTGTCAACGCTCTCAATCTCGATGGCGGCAGTTCCACCAGTCTATACTTGGGAGGGCAATTAATTAATCGCTCTGCTTCTACTGCGGGTCGAGTTCACAACGGTCTGGGAATTTTCTTAGGTAAATAGGGCTAAACGATGGCAAAGTCGAGAAATATTTTGTAACATAAGTTTTTTTGACTCGATCGCATCTGCCGATTTGTTAATTTATCAGGAACGATCGGGGAACTATGTGTATTAGCCCAAAGCGATCGATACTACAGCAAAGATCGCGATCGTCTGGACTTAATTACAATATTCCAGTCCGACTAAACCAATTCGCCACCGGAGATCTAAATGGCTCAAGCACAAGAAATTTTTCCAGTGAATGTGACACCGCTACCCATGAGTGCTAATGGCTTAGCAGCTACAGAACTAAGACCTTGGGGTTCTTTTACGGTTCTGGAAGAAGGGAGAGAATATAAAATCAAGCGGATTGAAGTCAAGCCCGGTCATCGCCTCAGCCTGCAAATGCACTACCACCGCAGCGAACATTGGATCGTCGTTTCCGGTACGGCTAAAGTGGTTTGTGGGGAGGAAGAACTAACCTTGGCTAGCAATCAATCTACTTACGTGCCTCAATGCACTCCCCATCGCCTAGAAAACCCCGGCGTGATTCCTTTGGTGTTAATCGAAGTCCAAAATGGCGAGTATTTGGGAGAAGATGATATTATTCGCTTTCAAGATGACTATGCTCGCAGTCAAGGAAAATGATCCAAATCAAGCCCGCTGCTGTTAAAGAAATCGGACGCTTGCGATCGAAAGAACAGAAATTAGATGCCAGATTCCGTTTAGGCGTTCAACCTGGTGGTTGTTCCGGCTTTTTTTACACTTTGGGATTCGACACGGAGATCGGCCCGAGCGATCGCATCTACGACTGTAACGGCATTACTGTAGTCGTAGACGATCGCAGTGCAAACTACGTTAGCGATTTAACTTTAGACTACTCAGAAGATCTGATGGGTGGTGGTTTTCGCTTCCACAATCCCTTAGCAGTCGCTAGCTGCGGCTGTGGGAATTCTTTCTCGGTTAATAGTTGAAAAGACCTTACCCCCCTACCCCCCTTCCCTACAAGGGAAGGGGGAAAGTCTTGTACGGGAAGTGGAAAAATTGCGATCGCTCTTAGGTAGCATCCAAATGCAGTCTAGTAGAGCGGCGATCGCCTTTAACAAAAATTAAGTTAACTCAATACCGCCAATTTCTGAATTTATGAAGCGTCAATGTCGATATTTTCATAGAGAGCGGCTATTTCGATTTGAGCTTTAAAAGTGCTTAATGACAATGCGATTTTAGGATCGTTATATTCTGAAAGCAGCCATTGATTAGCAGCAGTTTTGACGTAATGTTCTACGTGGGTACTGTATTGGTCGATGAGAAGATATTCGCGAAAGCTTTCAATGGTACGGTAGGAAGAGAATTTTTCACCGCGTTCGCGCAGCGTCTCCGAAGGAGATTCGTAATTTTCGGTTGACTTGGATAGCACTTCAGCAATAAAGCAGGGATTAATCACGGTGTCAGTGCGCCCTGCTTGAAGTTGTAGCGGTTTTTCGACCACCATCACATCGGGATAGGTATAGAGATTGCGATCGGGAACCCAAAGCCGTTGGTCGGCCATAAATATTCGGTAAGGCTTTCCTTTAAGTTGTAGTTTGAGTGCAACCAACAGGTTACTGGCAATATCGTTATGGTCGGGCGTTCCCCCAGTCATGAGTCTAACTTCTCCATTCACATATTCATGACGTTCCTCCGAATTTATTTCAAATTCTAGGTATTCTTCGCGGCTAAAAGTGCGTTGTTTGAGTGCCTGTGTCATGGTGGGTTTTCGGCTGTTGTATTCTTAGAACATATTAACCATTTAAACCTGACTATTTTGGGCTTTGTGGCATCCTGTAGTAGGCGATCGCCATTTACTTAAATACCAAAAATCTGAGGTGCGATCGCTGGCAACTTAGGTTAATTGCTGAGCCAAGCGATCGCTCTTCTAATCCAATCTTCGGCATTAGGATTTTTGAGTAGCTTGGGATCTTGACTGAGGGCTTGCAGGGCTTCGGCGATTTCACCGCCGCTGTATCCCAGAGCGAGTAAAGTCATCTCCACATCTTCTTGAATCGACAGTTCGGGGGCGGCTGAAGTGCTGCCCGTCGTCACCAGATCTTGTCGCCACTGCTTCAGCTTAGTTTTCAGTTCTAAAGCTAGGCGTTCGGCGGTTTTGTTGCCCACGCCTGGAGTTTTAGTCAGGGCGCGAATGTTACCCGTGACGATCGCTTGGACTAAATCTGGCAATCCGAGGGTGTCGAGGAGGGCTATAGCTAGTTGCGCCCCGACACCGCTGACGCTGACTAGCTGTCGAAATAAATCTCTCTCAGCCGCAGAACCGAAACCATACAGCAAGATCTGTTCTTCCTTGATTTGCTGGTGAGTAAAAACTTGAAATGGTTCGCCCAGTGCTGGTAGTTGCTGGGCGAGACGGGGTGGGATTTGCACCTCGTAACCGACTTGGTTAACGTCTAGAATCAGGATAACTCGGTTGCTGCTGCCTTGTTGGATGCTAGCTACTGTGCCTTGAAGATAGCCAATCATGCTGACATGGACATCGAAAATTTACGACAAGAATACACGCGATCGGGTCTGAGACGCAAAGACTTAAAGGCCGATCCTTTCGACCAATTTGAAATTTGGTTTCAAGAAGCTTGCGGGGCGAATTTATTAGAACCAAATGCGATGGTTTTAGCCACCGCCTCGGCTCAAGCCGAACCTTCGGTGCGGACGGTACTGTTGAAATACTTCGATCGCTCTGGGTTTGTCTTTTTTACTAACTATGAAAGCCGAAAAGCCCGCCAAATTGCCGAAAATCCTCAAGTATCGCTACTCTTTCTCTGGCTGCCATTAGAAAGGCAAGTGCAAATTACTGGTACCGTTGCTAAAGTTTCGGCTGCTGAGTCGCTGAAATATTTTGCTAGCCGTCCGCGAGGTAGTCAACTAGGTGCTTGGTGTTCGCAACAAAGTTCGATTATTTCATCGCGGCAACTGTTAGAAATGCAGTTTGAAGAGATAAAACAAAAATTTATGGATGGCGAAATTCCTCTGCCCTCTTTTTGGGGAGGTTATCGCGTCACTCCCTACCGATTTGAGTTTTGGCAAGGACGAACCAATCGACTGCACGATCGCTTTGTCTATTCTCGGCAAGAACCCGATCTCTGGGAGATTCAAAGGCTATCTTCCTAGATGTTACTCTCTGGGGCAGGATGCCTGCCCACACTCCAGATGTGACATTAACTGCGTGCAACAAACATAGCTGGCAAGACACGCTATGGCGCGTTTCTACATTCTTAACTCCTAAACTCCTCTCATACCAAATCCGGTTCTCATACCATCCATTGCTGCCCTCACCCCCAACCCCTCTCCCTTGGGAGAGGGGAGCCGGAGTCGGGGCGAGGTCAATCGGTATCATTCTAATTTTTTGATGTCCCCAAAGGTACGATAGAAGCCGCCACGGGCTGATTCGCGAAGTTCTTCTACTAGGTAGCGGCCTCCGGCTTGGCGAATATCTTTGGGAAATTGCACGTTCCAATTAGAGTTGTAGCCAGGAGAAACCGTGCGGATTCTCAACTTAGAACCGTCTTGGACGCACTCGACGATTACCCCTTGCCCGGTATCGGTAGCAGTTTCTAGAGTAGTTGAGGGCAGCGGTACTTCGGTTTTTGGTGCTTTAATATCGATCGCTTCTGGGACGTTACCAGCTTGGGCAGCTTGGATCGCGGCTTCGCTGGCATCGATCGCCGCGAGGGAACCATCGGTGGTGACGATATAAAGGCGATCGCCTAAAAACTGCATGGAAAATGCCGAACCGCAACCAGTGCCTAGCTTCCACAAGCGATCGCCTGCTTCGTTAAAGCAGTAAATCGAAGAGTAGTTATCGCCTGCAAACACGTATTTCCCATCTTCGGCAGCGGCACAAGAATAAACAGCGGCATCGCATTGATAAACCTGGCTCGATTTGCCTTTTTTGGTAAAACCATAAACTTTGTTGCTGCTAGTTCCAGCATAGACCGAACCTTCTTCTTGCCAGCCAAAGAGTACCGCACCGTCAGTTTTCTGCTGCCAGACTAAACGGCCGTCTTCCCAGTCGTACATGGTGACACCGTTACTGTGTCCGTGGTAAACGCCGATTTCATCGCAGCGTACCATCCACCCAGACGAACCGCTGCTTTGTTTCCTCCACTGAGATTCGTCTTCGTGGTTGACGATCGCAATTCGACCTTGGGCATCGGAAATCCCTAAAACTCCATCTCTGATATCCAGCCAAAAAATATCGACATCGGGGGCAATTTCGTAGGCGACGCGCGGCACTTTACCGCTGAGGTCGTAAACATTACCATTGTCGCAGCCCGCATAAATCCAGTCGTCGTCAGCGACAATACACTTAACCCCATCGGGCAATCGATATTGATTGAGAACCTGTCCGTTGCCATCTAAAACAAAAATTCGCCCGTCTTGATTGCCTACCCAACAGCGTTGGCTGTCGATGAAAATACCGAAGGCTGACGATCCAGAGGCAAATTTCCACAACACCGGGGCTTGTTGGGCAGTCGATCGATTGCTGACGATCTCCCGTCTGGTGACGGGGCGCTTCTGCCGCACCCCCATGACTGCTGCTTCGTAACCTTTCCGCAACTTCTCGTTAATTTTCTTCGTGGCATCGGCTTTAGCTTTGTCCGCCGAGGGATAAGTTTTAGTTTGAGTCTGCCCGCGATCGCCAATTCTACCGTAACGAATCGTCACCTCAGCATCTTTAATCGTCACTTCATAAAATTTATGGGATACTCCATCTGCTTCGGATAATTCCAAATAAGTCTTTTCTTCTGCCATGTTATTTTTCTCCTCTGTGGTCACGGGATCGATAGATCGAGGTTCTATCTCAGCAATCGGTAGCAGTCTTGCCCATTCTGCCTGAGATACATATTCGATCGCAAAATACTCGACAGCGCGATCGATTTCGGCAAACTCATCGATATTGACGAATTGATGGCGATCGTATACCGATCCATAGTCGTATGAAAAAGCGCGGTAGCCTTCTCCAGGATATGAGGCAATTAATAGCCCTATTGGGTCGCTAGTGCTAGCATCATTGACGATTAATCTGCCATTATTGGCTTTGACCAGCGCAAATTTTTTAGCCATCCGATCGAGAGCAGTTATATACAGCCTTTCTAAATGAATTGCGATCTAGCCGTCCCGGCTGTCCCACTGGGCGATCGCTTTCTCCCATGCTCTTAATCCCACCAAGCATATAATTTTTCAGAACTAATTTCGATCTCATCGCAACTGCGAGCAAATCGCACGAATTCACCCGCAAAATCTAGCTCTTTTACGCCGATAACAGTTATTGCATCGACTACCAAATTGGGAGTTTCTCTGTCGGCAAAGGCGATGCCATCAAAGGTCGCTTTTGCTCCGTTTTTGGCGGCACGCTCCCCGAATTCTACGAAGGAACCGACTGAGGGAGCAGCATTAAAATTTGCCGATCGCGTGGTGTACCCCTCTGCCAGAATCTGTTGTAATGTTTCCAACGACAAGCCCTCAAATTTGATGGCGTTTGGGGTATATTCGGTAATGACAGTACCGAGTATTTCCTCTATCCGTTGAACCATAAAGTTATGTGTATTTCAGCGAAATTACCCTAAGCAACTGCGTAGCCAGTATGCTGTCGCACGTAGGGTGGATGAAAAGCTAAAACGATTTTATCCTTGGACACTCCAGCGGCAACGAGTTCATCAGTGATACCGTCTTCAATGCCATCTCTTTGAATCCAGATTTTGCCGTCAATTATTTCGACGTGAACGACGCAACCGTGAATTCTGCGCTTACCGTCCCAACCTGCATTCATCAGTAAGAAATTGTTGCGATCGCGATCGATTATTAACTTACTCTCAATGCGTCCGTGACTGTAAGGGATGCGATGATGTGCTTCTAGGATGCATTCGATAATATCGCGATATTCGTCTATTCTATCCATTTCAGGATCTCCGCCTTTTTAGCATCAAAGATAATTAATTTCAGGAGATGTCCTTTGCCATGAGTTATTGTCCAAACAGGCTGGACTGCTGAATGATAAGTAGCTTGAGTTTCAAGTAAATCAAAGCTGTTATGACCTCGGTATTCCAGTAGAACTACTGTCGCTAGAAGCGATCGGCTTTTTTACTACTAACTGAAAAAATCGGTGTTAAGGCGAAGCCAATCCAAAATCCAAAATCTAAAATCCAAAATCGATTGACGGCAAACACCCCTATTTATTTACGGTTCGCCCCAATTACTCTAGAGGTGAGATTTTTTACATTAGATGCAGTGCGATGAATCAGCCGCACTAACAAAGAAAGAGCGATCGAGCGATCGGTGGATAACAGGATGTCAGATTTGAGGCTTTCACCTTAAAACTTTATCCTTCATCCGCAACCGCCCTTTATGAGGTTCGGAAAACCACCCTTCATGAGAAAGCCTTACGCCGCCAGTATAGAGAATAATACCCAAAGACCCTGGTGGAAATATTTGCTGGTTCGACCTGTCCTTGCGATCTGCCCCCCCCAAGTTTTTGTAGTTAATTAGGAACCCAGAGAACTCTATATGGCAAAAGTAGTTGGAATTGACTTAGGTACGACAAACTCCTGCGTAGCCGTGATGGAAGGCGGTAAGCCGACTGTGATTGCTAACGCCGAGGGTTTTCGGACAACGCCTTCGGTAGTCGCTTTTGCGAAGAATGGCGATCGCTTGGTCGGGCAAATTGCCAAGCGCCAAGCGGTGATGAACCCAGAAAACACTTTCTACTCGGTTAAGCGTTTCATCGGCCGCAAACACAGCGAAGTTACCCACGAAGCTACCGAAGTTTCTTACAAAGTTCTTAACGTTAACGGTAACGTCAAATTAGACTGTCCTTCTCAAGGCAAACAGTTTGCCCCAGAAGAAATTTCTGCCCAAGTCCTCCGCAAGTTGGTGGATGATGCTAGCAAATACCTGGGCGAAACCGTTACCCAAGCGGTAATCACGGTTCCGGCTTACTTTAACGACTCCCAGCGCCAAGCGACTAAAGATGCTGGCAAAATTGCTGGCTTGGAAGTGCTGCGGATTATCAACGAACCGACCGCTGCCTCTCTGGCTTACGGTTTAGACAAGAAGAGTAACGAAACCATCTTAGTGTTTGACTTAGGCGGTGGAACGTTTGACGTTTCTATCCTAGAAGTCGGCGAAGGCGTGTTTGAAGTTCTGGCCACTTCTGGCGACACTCACCTCGGCGGTGACGACTTTGACAAGAAAATCGTTGACCATCTGGCCGAACAGTTCAAGAAAGATGAAGGCATCGAACTGCGGAAAGATCGTCAAGCTTTGCAACGGTTAACCGAAGCCGCAGAAAAAGCCAAGATCGAACTTTCTAGCGTCACTCAAGCTGAAATCAACTTGCCCTTTATTACGGCTACCCAAGACGGTCCCAAGCACTTGGAGATGACCTTAACGCGGGCTAAGTTTGAAGAACTGTGTGCCGATTTGATCGATCGCTGTCGCATTCCGGTAGAAAATGCCGTGCGCGATGCCAAGATCGATAAAAGTGCGCTTGATGAGGTGGTACTGGTTGGCGGTTCGACTCGGATTCCTGCCGTCCAAGAAGTGGTGAAGCGAGTTCTCAATAAAGAACCCAACCAAACCGTTAACCCAGATGAAGTCGTCGCTGTTGGGGCAGCAATTCAAGCTGGCGTGTTAGCTGGTGAAGTGAAAGATATCTTGCTCCTAGACGTGACTCCACTGTCTTTGGGCGTGGAAACCTTGGGCGGTGTGATGACCAAAATTATTCCTCGCAACACTACCGTTCCCACCAAGAAGTCAGAAGTGTTTTCGACGGCGGTGGACGGTCAATCCAACGTGGAAATCCACGTCCTCCAAGGAGAACGGGAAATGTCCAACGACAACAAGAGTCTGGGGACTTTCCGCTTGGATGGTATTCCCCCAGCGCCTCGCGGCGTACCGCAAATCGAAGTTATCTTCGACATCGATGCTAACGGTATCCTCAACGTTACCGCTAAAGATAAGGGTACTGGTAAGGAACAATCGATTAGCATCACGGGCGCTTCTACCCTACCGAAAGATGAAGTCGATCGCATGGTGAAGGAAGCCGAACGCAATTCTACCGCCGACCAAGAACGGCGCGAGAAAATCGATCGCAAGAACCAAGCCGACTCCCTAGTTTATCAAGCTGAAAAGCAGATGAAGGAACTGGGCGACAAGGTGCAAACTGCCGATAAAGAGAAGGTAGAAGGCTTGCTCAAAGACCTCAAAGATGCGATCGCTAAAGAAGATGACGATCGAATCAAGAGTCTGACTACAGAGTTGCAACAAGCCCTTTACACCATCGGTAGCAGTATCTACCAACAAGGTGGCGGCGATGCTGGCACTCCAGGGGGAGACGGTTCTGATGGCGGTAGTTCCGGTCCTACCTCTAGCGGCGGCGATGACGTGATCGATGCTGAGTTCTCAGAAACTAAGTAAGGTCAGTTCGGAATTGGACATCTAGCTAACTTTTGATTAGCTAACATTAAAATCGGGGTTGATGGGTTGAAAGTATACTCATCAACCCTTTTTTATAGCATCGATAATGGCGCGTTCGATCGCATCGCAGCTTACTTATCTGCGTGATTCCTATAGAATTAATTTAACTAATTTTCACCCCGACAACGTGCTGTGACTTACTGTCTTGGGATTATTACCAAATATGGCTTAGTGCTTGGGGCCGACTCGCGCACGAATGCAGGAGTAGATTATATTTCTACTTATCAAAAGCTGTTTGACTTTTCCCAAATTGGGGAACGGGCGATCCTAGTGTGTACCTCTGGTAATCTTTCAGTTACTCAAGCGATTATCACTTTGTTGCAGAAAGATCTCAAGATCCCAGAGGAAGTAAATATCCACACCTTACCAACTCTATACGATATCGCTCGTTATATCGGCAGTAAAATCCGCTTAATTCAAGAACAAGACGGTTCCTGGTTGCAGCAAGATGGAATTGAGGCTCAATGTACCCTACTTTTAGGGGGGCAGATTAAGGGGCAAGAACCAGAACTGTTCATGATTTACAGCCAAGGCAACTGCATTCAATCTAGTAAAGACACCCCATTTTTACAAATTGGCGAAACCAAATATGGCAAACCAATACTCGATCGCATCCTCAAGTTTGACACTCCTCTAGAAGCAGCAGCTAAGTGTGCCTTGCTGTCTATAGATTCCACCATGAAATCTAACATCTCTGTCGGCCCGCCGATTAATTTGATGATGTATGAAAGAGACACCTTCAAGATCGAGCATCAACTCCGTCTGGGCTTAGGCGATCCCTATTTAATTAAAATTCGCCAACATTGGGAAATGGCCCTGCGAGATGCTTTCGATCGTATGGCTAACGTTGACTGGCAGCACCATCAAGGAGAGGGGGAAGAGTGAGAGAGGGGGGACACGGGGAGGGGAGAGGGGAGAGAAGAGGATTCTTTACTCAACACTCAACACTTCACACTCCACACTTCTTAAAGCGGTCGATAGACCCGATAGTTGATGTCGGGGAAGATATTATCCATCAGTTCGACCTTTTCGAGCCACCCGCTGTCGATTTTGCCAGCGTTGATTTCGTCGTAAAGTTTATGGAAGCGCATTAAATGCGATCGCGTCCTCCTGACGGCATAGGGTACCATCGTTCCCGTCCGCATGATGAACGCCCAGTCGGAAGATTGGGCCAGCAGCAGTTCTCGCGCTGCTTGATTTAATGCCCGCCACTCTAACTCGTCGGCTGGTTCTCGTCTCCCCAATTCAATCATCCGTTCTGCGGCTTTGTGCAAGTGGGGGTAAATCCAGGAGTTAGTTTCGTTCAACCAATACTCGTGAAAGCCCTTATATCCCCAGCTAGACTGAGAAGGACGGCAAACTTGCTGCTGGGGATGAGAGCGCAAGTAATCTGCTAAATGGGTCATTTGGTAGGTATTTTGGTCGTACCACGACTTGCGGAACAGATAATCGATGAACCAAGGGCCTTCATACCACCAGTGACCGAATAATTCTGCATCGTAAGGGGAAACCACAATCGGAGGGCGTTGGAGCAGGCCGTGGAGATGTTCGACTTGCTGCACGCGGTTATACATAAAATTACCAGCGTGTTCGGCTGCCTTTTCCCTAGCCCAATAAGGGTCGTAGAGGGCTTTATCTCCCAAACCTAAGCCGCGACCAGTAATTTTGTGATACTTAATCCCGATATTTTTCCGTTGGCCGTTGGGCATGATATAGGGCTTGATGTACTCGTACTCGGCTTCCCAGCCCAAATCTTTATAGAACTCGCGGTATTCTGCTGCACCTGGATATCCAACTTCAGAAGACCATACCTGCTGCGATGACTCGTGATCGCGACCGAAAGCTGCTACCCCAGCTTCGGTAAAAATCGGGGCATAACTGCCAAAGCGGGGGCGAGGACGGGCGTAAAGAATCCCATGTCCGTCGGTGAGGAAATAGCGCAGCCCAGCATCAGCCAGCATTCGCTCTAGTCCTTCGTAATAAGCGCATTCTGGCAGCCAAATTCCTTTGGGAGGGCGACCGAAGGTTTGCTCGTAATGCTCGCAAGCTACTTGAATTTGCGCCCACACTGCTTGTGGGTACATTTTCATCAATGGCAAATAGCCGTGGGTAGCGCCGCAAGTAATAATTTCTAGGTTGTTGCTATCGAGAAATGGTTTAAAGGCAGCTACCAAGTCGCCGCCGCAGTTTTCCCAAGTTTGGCGAACCTTATTGAATTCTTGAGCGTAAAATTCTGCCAGGTAGCGGACGTGACCGTTATGCTGGTTGTACTCGATTTCTTTTTCGGTTAGTTCTTCTAACTTCGCCAGGTGTTCGTCAAAGCGTTCCTGTAATAAGGGGTCGCGCAGCATCGACACTAAGGGCGGGGTCATGCTCATGGTAATTTTGAAGTCGATCCCATCCCGCTTCAAGCCTTCAAAGACGTGGAGCAGGGGAATGTAGGTTTCAGAGATCGCTTCAAACAACCATTCTTCTTCCAGCACGTAGTCGCTCTCTGGGTGCCGAACAAAAGGGAGATGGGCGTGAAGGACGAGGGCAACGTAGCCAATAGCCATAGTAATTTTGAATATCCTGTTGTCGATGTGTAACTGACGCGATCTGAAAAAACTTTACAGTATTTTAAGATTTTTTTACACTACATTTAGAAGTTCAAGAGTTCAGGAGGTTAGGAAGTGTTGAGTGTGGAGTTAAAAATTCTCCCCATCCCCCCATTTCCCCATCTCCCAGCCCTCGATCGAAACTCAATCGCGCAGGGACTTGGAAAAATCTAAAATAGATATTAAATTTATATAAAGAGAAAGTATCATGAAAATCCGCGCATCCATCTTCTAAATGCAGGCAGTTCCTAAACGCCTTAACCATTCCAAAGTCTCATTGCAGCTATTGCTGTTTGTCGATAAGCGTTCTGGCTCGCGAGAGCTTCAGACCATCCGCGCTTGCTTAGATCGGCTACAGGCAGATCGTCCGTTTGAACTGCAAATCGTCGATGTCGGGCAGCAGCCTTATTTAGCCGAACATTTCCGGCTGGTAGCAACTCCAGCTTTGATCAAAATCTCTCCCGAACCCAGACAAACCTTAGCTGGTAGCAATTTGGTCGAGCAACTGGAAACTTGGTGGTCTCGTTGGATTAGTGGAATTAAAGATGTTGAAGCAGATTTAGATGGCTCGGCGGAAACGATCTCATCAACAACTGATGGGAATGGATCTGTTGCTTGTACGGCAGAAGTCATGCAATTAGCTGATGAAATTTTTCAACTCAAGCAAGAAAAGACAGAACTGCTAGAACAGTTGCAATTTAAAGATCGAGTCATTGCTCTATTGGCGCACGATTTACGCAATCCTCTGACGGCGGTGACTCTGGCATTGGGTACCTTGGAATTGGCTCAAAATTCGATCGGTGATTTTGCTTTAAATTTGAAACCAGGGCTAATGGAGCAGTTAATCCAGCAGTCGCGCGCTCAAATTCGATCGATGGACAGGTTAATTGCAGATATTTTGCAAGCAGCTAGGGGTAGCAGTGCGGAACTGCGGATTCAACCTCACAAATTGGAGTTAGGCTCTCTTTGTCGGGATGTAGTTTTGCAGATGCAAGAAGGAATGCAAAATAAATCCCAAAAAATAGAAGTAGACATTCCTCAAGATTTACCTTTCGTCCACGCGGATGGGGAAAGAGTGCGTCAGGTACTCGTCAATCTGCTGGATAACGCGATTAAATACACTCCAGAAGGAGGCACGATTAAGCTAGCAGTTCTGCACCGGACGACGGGAAAAATCCAAGTGTTAGTGGCAGATGACGGGCCTGGAATTCCTGAAGCAGAGAGCGATCGCATTTTTGAAGACCGTTTCCGCTTAGAACGCGATCGCGATCGCGATGGCTACGGTTTGGGTTTATCTTTGTGTCAGCGAATAGTGCGATCGCACTACGGCAGAATTTGGGTAGAATCGGTTCCCGGTCAAGGTAGTTGCTTTAACTTTACCTTGCCAGTTTATCGGTAGTGTTTCTAATTAACTACGGGTTTTGACCTCGAGCGATCGCGTCGTTAGTTTTCTCGATCGGATGGTTCGTGGGGCGTAGCGGTGCGAGAGCGACGAGTAGGGGTAGAAGGGGAAGTCGATCGATTGCTGGGAGTCTCTACCGCAGCACCCCGCGATCGCCTCGATCTTACCCGACGGCGGCGAGAAGTCGAGCGACTCTCTTGGTTGTCATCGGCCGAGCGCACCGAACGAGAGCGACGACGACGAGTGGTAGTTTGAGTCTCCTGTTCCGAGTCGGACGATCGCCTCGATCTTACCCGACGGCGGCGAGAAGTCGATCGATTTTCATCAGTAGACTCGGTAGCTTCGGCAGAGCGGCGAGAACGCCTAGAACGACGACGAGAAGTTTGGTTATCTTCATCCGATGCTTCCTGCAACCTGCGGGAACGCCGACGGCGAGGGGTGCGATCTTCTTCCTCGGATGCTGCTGCTCGCAACCTGCGGGAACGACGCGATCGCGGTTGGTCTTCATCGCTGTCTTCTGCTCGATCTGGCTTGCCAGAAACGATACTTCCAGGCTTAATCGGTTGTACTTTAATTTGCGGTTTGCGTCCTTCCAACTTTTCTGGACGTTTGGGAAACTCTTCGGCAGGGATATCTTTAACCGCCTCCACCATAAACTGGTTCCAAGTGTAGGCAGCGGTGCTGCTAGCCCCGTTAGTCGGGTCGTTATTGTCGTTTCCCAACCATACTCCAGTAACTAGTTGGGGAATATAGCCGACAAATAGCAGATCGCGGGCTTCATCAGAAGTACCAGTTTTGCCAGCTACCGGGCGATCGTCGAGATCGGCTGCTTGTCCGGTGCCTTCATTGACAACTCCCCGCAGCAACCAAGTCATAATTGCCGATGTTTCTTCATCAACGGCTCGTTCGGGAGTGAATTTCTCTTCGTAAATTACTTTGCCCCGTTGGTCGATGATGCGCCGAATGCCGTGAGCTTCGACGTGCATTCCTTTATTGGCCAAAGTGCCGTAAGCACTGGTCAGTTCGAGGAGATTGACTTCCGAACCGCCCAAAGCTAAAGAGTAGACCTGTTGGAGATCCGATTCAATCCCCATTTTCCGGGCGGTATTAATCGTCGGTTCCCAACCGACATCCAGCAGGATCTTGAGGGCAACAACGTTGACTGAATTCACCAAAGCATCTCGCATCGACAGCCAGCCAGAATAAGATTCGCTGAAGTTTTTGGGTTGATATCCATCTACCTTCAGGGGCGCATCCAGGTAGCCTTGATAGGGGGTAATTCCAGCCGCGATCGCAGTGGTATAGACAAATACTTTAAAAGTCGATCCGGGCTGCCGCTGGGCTTGGGTGACGCGATTGAACTGATTGGTGCCGAAATCTTTGCCGCCTACCATCACCTTAATTTGACCGCTGCGGGGATCGATCGCTACTAAGGCTACTTGCTCGAAGCGATCGCGTCGGCTTCTTTTTTCCACCGTCCGCTCTACCGCTGCTTCCGCTTCTTGCTGCCACTTAGGATTGATGCTCGTTTCGACAGTTAATCCTCCTACTTTCAACACCTCTGGCGAGACATACTTCGGCAGTTCTTTTTCGATGTATTGAGTAAAGTAGGGAGCTTGCTGCTGCAAGCGTTTGGGCTGACTGCGTTTTAAGTTTAACGGCTGACGGATGGCCGCTTCAGCTTCTGCTGAAGTAATGTACCCACCTTTTTGCATCTCTTGCAAAACTAGATTTCGCCGTTTGAGTGCCACCTCTTTATTGACAAAAGGCGAGAATTCATGGGGGGCGGCTGGCAACCCCGCTAGCATGGCCATTTCTGCTAAAGTTAGTCGATCGACTTTTTTGCTGAAGTAAACCCAAGCCGCGTCGGCTACTCCATAAGCTCCTTCGCCCAAATAGACTAAATTGAGATAGCGTTCGAGAATTTTCTCTTTTTGCACTTCCTGCTCGATTCTTTGCGCCATCCGAAATTCTCGCAGTTTGCGCCACAGGCTGCGCTCTTGGTCGAAAAATACCATTCGCGCTAGCTGTTGGGTAATCGTGCTACCGCCTTCTACTACATCTTGGGCTTGTAAGTTAGAAAAAATTGCCCGGAGGATTCCTTGATAGTCAACTCCCTGATGTTGATAAAAGCGCCGATCTTCGATCGCAATAAACGCTTGCACCAAAGGCTTGGGCATTTGCGAGATTTTCAGTTGTTCGCGGGTAGCCGGTCCGGTTTGCTTGATGATGCTGCCATCGGCGGCTTTAAGAGTTAAAGTTTCCGGTCTGGTATAAGTTAAAACATCGTTGGCTGAATCTGGCAAACTCTTTTCTAGTTGCCACCAACCGATCCCCAGAGCGATCGCTCCTCCGCCTACACCCACGCCTAGCAAGCGCAAGGTATACAACCAGTAGGGTCGCTTGGGAGCTAAAGGCCGGAGCAATCGGAACGGTAGCCTGAGCAGAATAATTCCCAACTCGGCCGCTGGCGATCGCGATTTCCGCCTGCGCTTGCGCCTGTGCATTTTTTCCCTGGCATCAGCTAGAGTTGCCGCTGGGCGCTTGGTTTTGTTGGATCGATCGTTGAGTTTGGGGAAGAATTTCGCCACTTTTAACCCCTAGCCAGCTTACTACTCGCTATTCATTGTGGCTTATTTTTGGGACGCTTTGACCAAACGGCACTTTTCCAGGCTACGAGACACTAGTACCGCTACGCGGAAGTCAAAAGTCAAAAGTCAAAAAGCCTATGACATAAGCTTTCGAGCGATTGGCAATGGTAGCTTAACTTACGCCATGTTGTACTAGTGAGGAGGGACGATTTCGATCCCATATTATATTTAGGGACAGTAGCTATTGACTAGATTATTAGAGGTTGTCATGCTCGATGAATTAACTTTAGCTAAAGATCCAACAACTTCAGCAAAAATTCTCATGCAACTGGTGAAGAGCGATCGATTGGCAGTAATTCGAGCAGTTGCAGCAAATCCAAATACTCCATTAGAAGTGCTAATGGAACTTGGTAGCGATCGCAACTTTTTGGTGCGGGCAGCAGTTGCAGGCAATCCTCAAGCACCAGCATCTATTTTGACCGCTCTGCTTGAAGATCTAGAAAATACTGATTTTGAGGTAGTCAGACAAATAGCAAGTCATCCCAATACTCCAGCAACAACACTAAGAAAATTGATTGACGATCGGGAACACTGGTCTAAATTATATAAAACCTGCGAAGCCTCGCACTTTCTTGATATAGCAATTGGTGAAAACCCCAATACACCATTAGATATTCTCGAATGGCTTGCTGAAGACAGTTCTTCTGGTCGTCTAGGTGTTGCTAGAAATCCCAATACGCCCTTGCAACTTGTTATTGAACTTGCTAAAGATAAATCTGAGTGGATTCGCAGCGGGGTTGCTAGCAATCCCAATACCCCCTTAGAAATCCTCGCTCACTTAGCTGAAGATAGCGATATAAACGTTCGTCGAGGTGTTGCTAGAAATCCCAATACATCAGTGGAATTGCTGATGAAAATGGCTGAAGATGAGGATAAATTCGTTCGCATCTGTGTTGCTAGAAATCCCAATATATCAGTGTAACTGCTGATGAAAATGGCTAAAGATTAGGAGTAAGTTTGCCTCACAGTCGCCAGAAACTCTCAAGCACTTAATTTAACGTCATTTTGGTTAAAGGCGATTAACAATTAACAACTTCGATCTGGGAACAATGAAAAACGAAATCGCCGTTGAATTCGATCGTGTTACCTATTGCCCTAGCGATCGACCTTTGGTATCAAATCTCAATTTTACTGTCGATCGAGGTGAAGTCCTGATCTTATTGGGTCGCAGCGGTAGCGGCAAAACTACGACAATGAAATTAATTAATAACCTCTTAGTACCGACTGGGGGCGAAGTGAGGGTAGCAGGTATTCCCACTACCAAATGGAACCCAATTAAATTGCGGCGGCAAATCGGTTATGCCATCCAAGAAATCGGGTTGTTTCCTCATTTCACGGTAGAACGAAATATTGGATTAGTTCCATTTTTAGAAGGTTGGAAACCCAAGCAAATCAAAACCCGCGTTGGCGAACTTTTGCATCTAGTAGGCTTGCCACCAGAACGATTTAGCGATCGCTATCCCCACGAACTCTCTGGCGGACAAAGGCAGCGGGTGGGCGTGGCCCGCGCTCTCGCTGCCGATCCGCCCTTGCTGTTGATGGACGAACCTTTCGGGGCGCTAGATCCGATTACTCGCCTGGAAATGCAACAAGAGTTTCGCAGGTTGCAAGCCCAATTGGGCAAAACAGTAATTTTTGTCACTCACGATATTCAAGAAGCCTTCATTTTGGGGTCGAGAATTGGTTTGCTCGATCGAGGAGAGGTGGTCTTTTTAGGAACTCCCTCCCAGTTTCTCGAATCTCAACACCCAGAGGCACGAGCTTTCCAAAAATGCTTGCAGACTTTAAATCGGTTTGAGTTTTAATTCTTCATCTTGCTCGCATCAAGCAGTAGGCAACAAGCACCTTTTGTCCGTCGATGCTAATTTTACAGAGGTTATAATTTAGATTATGGCTGTATAGTATTGTACTCTCATGAACCAAATTTTGACTTTAGAATTAAGCGAGCAGACGTTTGCTGCCATTCAGCTACAAGCGCAAACATTCGGGATCTCTCCAGAACGATTAGCAGCAACTTTGTTAGAGCAGCAGTTCGAGCGACAAGGATTCAAATTACTCCTCAATGAAGCCCAGAAGAACGCAGCACGGGCAAGATTTGAGCGACATTTTGGGACGTTACAGCTAGATGAGTCTAGGAATCTAGATAACGAGAGTATTGATGCTGATTTAGTTAAAGAGTATGCCAGCAACCACGAGGAAGAATAATGCTCCTCGATACATCAAGCAGCAGTTGAGTTATTAATTGTGCGATCGGATAAAACTTATTCGCTTGGCGACGCTGTTAGTTTCATTTTGATGCGCCAACGCGGACTTACTGAGGCATTGACTACTGACCGACATTTTGAGCAAGAAGGATTTGTGCGTTTGCTAACGCTAGCCAGCTAAAGATTATCTAAGTAAACCGATGCGATGCAGGAGTTTTGTTCGATCGAATTAGCGATCGAGAAATCCTTGAGATCCTTCGAGTATAGCGATCGCCTCCAAACACATCCGAAAAGCGAGCTATCGTAGTTGTAGTAGGACTATTGGTACTCAAACAGGAGTCGATCGCGTCTAGGAGCAGGAGAGAAAAATGATGAAGTTCGATCGCCAACTGGCAGCCGCGATCTTAGGCACATCTATAGCATTGGTGCAGCCGCACGTCGCCTCGGCCGTATCTCCTCAAGAAGTCGGTAAAATTGCCAAACAAATCTCCGTACAGATCGATAATGGCAACGATCGAGGTTCGGGCGTAATTATCAAGCGGCAAGGCAACACTTATTACGTTTTGACAGCCAAACACGTCGTTCCTACGGCCAGCGATCGCTATGCCATCGTTACCCCCGACGGCGATCGTCATCCCTTAAATTACACTACCGCCCGACTGCTGCCAGGTGTAGATCTAGCAGTGGTGGAATTTAACAGCAACCGCCAGTATAGCGTTGCCCAGCTAGGCAATGCCGAGACAGCTACAGAAGGCACTACGGTTTATGTTGCTGGTTTTCCTAAAGGTTCCTATCAGTTTAGCTCTGGCAGCATTTCTAGTTTGCGATCGCCCAGCGAAGCCATAGACGGTTATGCGATCGGTTATGTCAACAACACCGCTGCTGGGATGAGTGGCGGGCCGGTGCTAGACGATCGAGGGCGCTTGATTGGGATTCACGGTAGAGCCAATGGCGATGAAATCGTCGATCCGCAATCGGGACGAACGGTAAGAATTACAGATGGCTTTAACTGGGGCATTCCCATTAATACCTTTTTAAAACTAGCACCCCAAGCGGGAATCAACCTAGACGATCGAGTCGCTAGTTCTCGCCCTGTAACTACACAACCTTCTGCGATTTCCACCACTCCAACATCAACTCCGAGTGGCGGTGGAAGAGTATCATTCGCTAAATCTCCTCGCTTAGTAACAGCAGCCGCTTCTTCTAATCGGGCCTACGAGTGGGGCGCAACCTACTACTTTACCGTCAGCATTCCAGAAACGGCGGGCGTTCCCCTGCAACAAGTTGCAATTAGCCAAATTGAAGGAGATAAAATCAAATATCGACTAGAAGAGACTCATGCTTTTGAAGGTAGGCATCGCGATCGCGGTGCTAAATTAAACCTGGGACAGGTAGCGTTAGACAAGGAAACCCAAACCGTTTTAGTTACCTTCGATCCTCCAGTACCTCCGGGCAAAACAGTTACGATCGGTCTTAACCCTACTCGTAACCCTTCCGATATCATCTGTTTGTTTAGGGTTAAAGTCTTTCCAGCGGGGGAGCAAGTGCAACCTTTAGATCTTGGGGTAGGTAGACTGCACTTCTATTGGCATTGAGCAGACATCTATAAATACCAAATCCGGTTTCCAAAACCGCCTTGACCTCGCCCCGACTCCGGCTCCCCTCTCCCTTGGGAGAGGGGTTGGGGGTGAGGGCAGCAATGGATAGTATGAGAACCGATTTGGTATAACAATTCTTGTGGGGCAGGCATCGTGCCTGTGTGTAGGGACAGCCCAGAGGGCTATCCCACAAGAAATGACCCAATTATTTTTTTAATTTCGATCGCCAGAGGTTGAATGATTGCCCAAGCCTAGGAAAGAGACTTTGAGATTGGAGCCTGTATAGTTTGGGAACAATTTGGGGAACCATAGGATTGGCATCTTGAAGATGCGATTCGATCGCCTGTTGTATTTCCCCAAATTTGTCTTATGGTCAACTATCCCAACTTTTCGAGCCACAACTATGAGGTCGTTCGCGAATTAGGCAGAAATCGAGAAGGCGGGCGCATTAGTTATCTAGCTAAAGATCTCAATTCGGAACAACAGGTAGTCATCAAGCAATTTCGCTTTCTTCAGACTGATTCGAGTTGGCAAGGATTTAAAGCCTACGATCGCGAGATTCAAGTTTTGCAAGACCTCGAACATCCGCGCATTCCTCGCTATGTAGACTCTTTTGAAACTGTCGATGGATTTTGCATGGTGCAAGAATATAAAAATGCACCTACTTTAGCTGAAAAACCTACTTCTGAACCAGAAATAATTAAAAGTATTGCTATCTCTGTTTTAGAGATTTTAGTATATTTGCAAAATCGAGGAATGCCTGTTTTTCATCGAGATATTAAACCAGAGAACATCTTAATTGATGAATATAATAATGCTTATTTAATTGATTTTGGTTTAGCTAGGTTGGGCGATCGAGAAGTTGCGATTAGCAGCGTAGCTGCTGGAACCCCAGGTTTTATGGCTCCAGAAGAACTCTTTAATCGTCCTCTAACAGCATCATCCGATCTATATAGTTTAGGGGCGACTTTAATCTGTTTGCTGACTAAGACTAATTCAGTTGATGTTGGCAAACTAATCGATGCTAGTTATCGATTCGATTTTAAGCATTCAGGATCGCATCTCAATCCTCGCTGGCTCGACTGGTTGCAGAAAATGGTAGAGCCAAATGTTAAAGATCGATATGGCAATGCCAACGAAGCTTTAGAAGCACTGAAGCCAATTGACGTAATGGAAACCGAGAAAACCCCAGTTGGCAGATCGACTAATTTACCATTATTGAAAAGTTTAATTGTTGGCGGCTTAGTGCTAACTGCGGGCACTACTGGATTAGTGCTAAATTATTCTTCAAATGCACCGACAAATGAGCGATCGTTCGATCTACCAATAGTAACTACTACGGCTGTTAGTGCCAATTTAACTCTAGAACAGCAATGGTTCGATCGAATCAAACCCCGCTGCAATTCAGTAGAAGTCGCAACGGCAATTCGCTCTTCACCTCCTCCTAATACTAACGAAGGCCAAGCTTATGCTGCTGGTTGTTATGCTTTAGCTGGAAAGATCGATCGAGCCGATCGCTTAATTCAACAACTACCAAAAAACTCTCGCTCTTATGCAGCAGCAATTGTATTTGGTATCGGTCATCCCGTAGCTGATGCTGGCGATGATGAATCTGCTAGTGAGATTATGCGATTAGTTTTGAAATACCAGCCAGACAATTTTATGGCTTTGTATCATGCTGGAATGTCAGATTATATTCTCAACGATATGCCCAGTGCCAAACAAAACCTGCAAAAATTCTTGGAGATTTACAAAAACGAAGATAGCTGGCGACAAAATGCGATCGAGGTTTTGGGATACATAGAGAAAGGGGTTAAGGTCGAGCTTCCTAGCCAACAGCACTAGTTAAGTAATAAGTAATAGGTAATAGCTAATAGGTTATACCAAATCCGGTTTACAAAACCGTCTTGACCTCGCCCCGACTCCGGCTCCCCTCTCCCGTGGGAGAGGGGTTGGGGGTGAGGGCAGCAATGGATGGTATGAGAACCGGATTTGATATTACACCGCAATTGACAATTGCGAATTGCTAATTGTTCGATCGACTCACTCTTCAATTTGCCAGATGTCTTTGGCGACGGATTCATCGATGATTTTCCTGGGACGCACTACTAAAATCAAACGTCCGAGCAGGGGAACGTCGGTAGAGTCTGGAAACCACTGAATTTGTAAGCTTCCTGCTTCCTCGATCGCAAAGTAGCCGTTGGCATCCCATTGAGAATCGCCACGATCGATGACGGCTAACACTTCTTCGGCTTCGGTACTTGATGGCTGATGGGCGATCTGGCTACTTTTACAAATAATTCCCACTGGATCTTGGGCTTGGAGTAAGACGCGCCAGCCAGGTAGCGATACCCAAGTTCCATTCCCGCCCGATTTTACTAACCGGAACGCCCCAGTCTCTTCTATTTGGGGAATAGCTTCTAGTTCTGCCCCTGTTAAAGATAGCCCGCTAACTACAGGTAAGATGCGGGGTAATTGTTCGGCTGATTCTAGTCTGTACCAAGGCAAATTTGGAGCCTGACGCTGAGCAGTGCCGCCAAAATCCATCAGGAGTTGTTCGATTTGCTGCCGTGCCGATTGCGAGTGAGCGAACATTAAACCGCGAGCAATTAAGCGCGATCGCTCTTGAATGCCTGATTGTTGCTTGGCATATCGCCAATACTGGTAAGCTACCGCATCCCCAGGATGCTCGGTAAATCCCGTCGGTAAATTCCGCAATCGGGAAAATTCCTTAACCGCTTTGGTAACTTCCTTCGCCGCTTCCGAATCTAGGTTGCGAGAGTGCAAAAATTCTGCCACTGCTACCCGTTCGGGTACCGTCAGAATCCGCAGTTCGTACAAACTATCGCTGCCAGTGCGGGCGTAGCGCGATCGCGTTTCTTCCGACACTCCACCACTAACCATGGTGTCGTAAACCTGCGCCCCTACTATGACTTGGTTTTGCTGGATGGGTTCAAATCCAGTTTGTTCAAAAATGGTTTGGGGATTGTAGCCAGCCTTTTGCAACTTGGCACAAGCTCTGCCCCATTCTACCCAGTTTCCTTCTTTCCGCCGCAACAACAGCAGCAAAGCCTCGGAATTCTCTGGGTTTTCGGCAGTTTGAGGGCTAGAGGGAATTTCAGTCATAAGCAATCAGGGAACGCACCACTTTATATCTATAGCCGATCTGCGATCGATTTGGTGGTTCTAGTAGTAAATGTCACAATCTTTATCTATCGTTCATCCGATCGCTTAAGAATTTTTCAAATTCTACCTGTGTCAACGGGCGACTAAATAGATATCCCTGACACTGGTTGCAATTGTTTTGGATCAAAAAATCTAATTCTGCTTCAGTCTCTACTCCTTCAGCAATGACATTCAAATTGAGTTGATGAGCCATAGAAATAGTAGCTTTAACAATTGCTTGATTCTTGATATTTCGATCGATACCGCGCACAAAACATTGGTCGATTTTTAAAATGTCAAAAGGTAAATTTTGAATATAGCTTAAAGAAGAATAACCCGTACCAAAATCGTCAATAGCGATCTTGATGCCCAAATCTTTCAACGATTTCAACTTCCAAATCGCCCCTTCAACATCTTTAACTAGCTTGCTTTCGGTTAATTCAATTTCGATCGACTGCGGGGGTACGCCTACTCGTCTCGCACAGTCGATCGATTGTTGATAAATATCTTGTTGGTTGAACTGATAGGCAGATAAATTGACGGCGATCGGAATTCGATCGTATCCCATTTGATAAAGCGATTTAATCTGCTGGTAGGCAGTCTGAAACACCCATTCGCCGATCGCCTGAATCGAGCCAGTTTGCTCGGCTAGAGGAATGAAAATCGCTGGTGAAATAAATCCGCGTTCTCGGTGTTTCCAGCGCAATAGCGATTCCGCCCCGCAAACTTTTCCGGTTTTGAGGTTAAATTGAGGTTGATAGTGGAGTTGGAACTCTTGGCGCTCTAAGGCAGAGAGCAAATCGGTGGCTAATAACTCCCAATCGGGAGATAGATCGAGCGATCGCAGTTGAGAAAGTCCATGAGTCTCGCCTTCTTTGCTTTGTAATTCTCTGAGTTGCTCTTGAGCGATGCAAAGTCGAGCGGCATATCTTGCTTCTAAAGCTTTATCGGTTTTATGTCTTTGCAGGGCGATCTCAATTGTCGTTCGCAAATCTTGGGGTTTAAATGGCTTGGTCAAGTAACCATAGGGATTAGTTTCTTTTGCTCTTTCCAAAGTGGCATCGTCAGCATAAGCCGTCATGTAAATCACCGGAATTTGTAAGTGAGTGGCAATTTTTTCAGTTGCCACCACGCCATCAATTTCACCGTGCAGCATGATATCCATTAACACTAAATCTGGATTAGTCTTAGCTGCCGTCAAAATTGCAGCTTCACCAGAATCGACAATTGCTACTACTTCATACCCCTGTTTTCTCAAATTCCTCGCAATATTTTCGGCGGCAATCAGTTCGTCTTCGACAATTAAAATTTGAGGGGCCATAGTTTTTCAGGAGTTCAGAAGCTTAAGAAGTGTGGAGTGTTGAGTGTTGAGTGTGGAGTGGTGTAGGAAGTGTGGAGTGTTGAGTAAAGAATCCTCTTCTCTCCCCATCTCCCCATCTCCCCCTCTCCTAAAATCGCGGTCGATAATTTAGTTCCTGGAAGGTTAAAGAGAAGCTAGTGCCGTTGGTACGATCGCACTCGATCTTGGCTCTCAACTGCTGGGCGAGGATTCGTACCAGCTTTAACCCTAAAGAGGGCGAATTCTGCCAATTGATGCGATCGGGGATGCCAATGCCATTATCCTGCACTCTCAGGTGCAGTAGCTCATCCTTATCCTGATGGAACTGAATATATATTTCCCCAGATCTACCTTTTGGGAACGCATGTTTCAAAGAATTTGTCACCAATTCATTAATTAACAGGCCGCAGGGAATGGCCGTTTCTAAGTTCAACAGTACGGAAGCGACCTCTAGGTGCGGTTGAATGTAGCTGTCAAGCTGGCTGTAGGAGAAGCAGAGGTTCTCTACCAAACGACCGATGTATTCGCCAAAGTCAACTTGCCCTAAATCTTTAGATTGGTAGAGTTGTTCGTGGATCAGTACCATGGTTTGGATGCGGTTTTGGATCTCGGTAAAGACATCGAGCATCCCCCGATCTTCTGTAGTGTCTGCTTGCCAGTCGAGCAAACTAGAGATGATGTAGAGATTGTTCTTGACGCGGTGGTGAATTTCTTTGAGCAATACTTCTTTTTCTTGCAAAGAAGCTTGAATTTGAGCGTCTGCTAGCTTGCGATCGGTAATGTCGCGCACGACGATCAGCACTTCATCGGGCCCGCTGGCAGAAATGCGGAGTTCTTCATAGGTGTTTTGTCCACGCTTGACTAATTGATGTTCGTAAACTTGCAACTCGCCTGTAGTCAGTGCTAGCTCGATGTATCGCAGTTGGCGTTGCAGCAACTCTGGCGACAGGACTTCTGAGAGATGTCGATCGATCGCGACAAAATCTCCACCTCCAGAAGATTTGGGAAATCTCATGTCCAAGCAGGTGCCATCTTTTTTTACCCGCAACATCAAATCGGGCATGGCTTCGAGGATAGCCCGATTTTGACCTTCGCTTTGGCGCAGGGCATTTTCTGCTTGTTGGCGTTCGCGCAGCGCCGCTTGCTGTTCGGTGATATCTTCTGCCAGTCCAGCGATCCGGTAAATTTCACCAGCTTTGTTATAAACCGGAAAGGCTCGATCGCGAATCCAACGAATCTCGCCATCTGGCCGGATTATCCGATATTCTTCGTCGTAATGTCCTGGCAACTGGTTGAAGAAAGCCTTCCTGACGCGATCGCGATCTTCGGGATGGATAAAATCGAGCCACCTAGTAGTTGAGGTGTATAAATCTGCTAACGTATAACCGCAAATCTGCTCGCAAGCCGGACTGAGGTAAATAATTTGGTTTCTTTCCAGGTTAGTCATCCAGAAAACGGCGTTGATGTTTTCAGTCAATTGCCGAAATCGTTCCTCGCTCTCTCGCAGGGCGGCTTCTGCTTGCAAGCGATCGCGTTGGGCGATTTGCCATTCGGTGATATCTTCCGAAATGCCCAGTAAATATAGTGGTTTGCCATCTCGATCGAGAATTGGTAATTTCTTGGTATGCAAAAGCCTCAAACCTTGGTTTTTGGTTTGGATCGGCTCGGACGGAATGTCTAACAAACTCCCGCTCTCTAAAACTTCACGATCTTTAGCTGTAAAGAAATCGGCTTGCTCTGACAGAAAAAAATCGTAATCGTTTTTACCTAGCAACTCAGAGCGATCGTATCCCAGCAATTCTTCGCCAGCTTTATTGAAGCGGACAAACCTCAGATCTTTAGCATCCTTGACAAAAATCATGTTAGGAATGTTTTCGACGATCGAATCGAGAAACATTTGCGTCCGTTCGATCTCTTCAGCGGCTCGCTGGCGATCGCGCAGCGCGGCTTGCCGTTCGCTAATATCTCTGACAAAGGTACATTGAGCCTCTTGCCCTTGGAACTGCAAATAATTAGCTGTAATCTCTACTGCTAAAATTCGATCGCTAGCCGTGCGGATATAACCTTCAATTGTCAGGTGTCCTTTGACTTTGAGTTCTTCCCAGCTTTTTGCCCAAACTTCAGGCGGAAAGTTGGGGTCGAGATCGTACACTCTCATATTTAAGAGTTCCTCGCGCGAGTATCCCGACAAGCGACAAGCAGCTTCGTTAAAGTATAAAAATCGAGCTTCCGAGTCCACCCAGAAGACGGCATCAGCGGCCCGATCGATTGCGAACTGAGTCAAGCGCAAAGCCTCTTCTACCTGCTTGCGGGCCAAGGCGCTAGCCAAAATTTCCCCGACTAATTTCAATAGGTTAACTCTAGCTTCCGTCCAGATTTTGGCCGTGCGAATCGACTGAAACCCCACGCAGCCAATTAATCGATCGCGAGCAACTAAAGGAAAGCACAAAATCGATTGCACTGATTTGGACTGCCAGAAAGCTTTTTCTCTGCTGGCTTCTGGGGGCAGTTCGGCTACTTGCGGGATGTATAGAATCTCTAACGTTTGCAGTTTTGCCATCAGCCAAGGGCAAACCTCTACCTGTATGCTTTGCAGTCCGTGAATTTGAGATTCGATGCCAGCAGCACACCATTCGTGAGTATTGGTCATCAGCCTGCCATCTTCAGACATCTGAAACATATAGGTGCGATCGACCTCGGTAAACTCTCCTATTTGCTGGAGCGCCTGCTGGATACCGCTGTCGATTCGATCGGCATTGAGATCGATCAACTGAGTGGAGATACTGCTAACTAGCCGTTCTAATTCCACCCGCTGCCGCATTGCTAATTCTGCTTGCTTCAACTGGGTAATATCGGTGTCGGTTCCTGCCATGCGAAAGGGTTTGCCGTTCTCATCTCGAAATACCACCCCTCGCACGAGGAACCAGCGGACGCTACCATCTTTATGCAGCATTCGATGGGGCATTTCATATACTGGTGTCAAACCATCAAGATGAGCTTGCGCTGCTGCCATCACGGCTGCTTTATCGTCAGGATGCACCAGATCGGCCCAAGGCTCAATGCGATCGGGAATTTCGTTCTCTTCATAGCCCAACATCGCTTTTAAGTTGGGACTCAAGTAGATTTCGTTGGTGGCTAGATTCCAGTCCCAGACTCCCACCAAACTCTGAGTAGTAGCAATGGTATAGCGTTCCTGACTTCGACACAGATCTGCTTCGGCTTGTCGGCGAGCGCTGACATCCCGCTGAACGCCAAAGTGACCGACAATTCGACCTCGATCGTCATACAAGCAAATATAGTCCCCTTCAACCCAGATCGGCGTGCCATCAAATCGGCGCTCGTCAGTTTCTACGTGCAATCTACCAGCATCAAAAAAGCGCCGCCATAACTCTCTACCGTAAGCCAGATTGTGGGCAAAGAAATCGTTGGGAGTTAATCCCAAGAACTGCTCTCGACTGACCCCATACTGCCGCAACATGGCATCGTTGACCTTGGTAATCCGCTGGCGAGTGAAGATGTAATCTAGGGCTTTTTCCTTATCGATCGTGTTATCCCACTGCACGGGTTCGTCCAGCATCATGAAAAAGAACCCATCTAGCGATTGACTGAAGAATAGCTGTAGTTCTTCCTCTGCCTGCTGCCGCATCTCAATTTCTGTTTGCAGTTGCTTATTGGCAGCAATTAATTCGGCAGTTCGTTCGGCAATTTTTTGTTCTCCAGTGGCATTAATTTGGCTTAAAACTCGCTCTCGATCGAAACTTCGCAGTGCTTCTTTGACAGTTAAAATCAGGTCGATTTCGTCCCAAGGTTTAACTAGATAACGATAAAGATTGGCAGTATTAACTATCTTTCCCACTACCTCGGTACTAGTTGTTTCTGTCAACATGACCTTCAAGGTTTGGGGATAGCGAGCGTTAATTTCCCTCAGCAATTCATCTGCTCTCATGCCTGAGAGCGAGTAGTCGCAAATAACTAAAGGAACATCGATTCCCTGTAATTCTAATCTTGCTAAGCGTTCGAGAGCTTCTTCACTGCTGGCAGCCAGTTCGATCGCATAGTCTCGGCCAAAACTGCGAGTTAACTGTTCTGCTAAAGTTTGTAGCACCTCTGGGCGATCGCCAACACCAACTATTGCTAACTGACTCATTATATACTTCTCGATCGATAGAGAACTTGAGGCTAACTAGCTCGATCCGATCTCATTATTCTCTCATTTTTTCCAACTTATGACTTAATTTCTTCTTCGCCCCAGACTTTAAGCTGCAAATAGACTAATAATAGAGCGATCGCCAGCAGTACGGTAGCAGCAGCAGCGGCATAACCAAAATCAAACTGACCGAATGCTCGATCGTAAATGTAGTAGACCAGCAAATTTGTCGAGTTTAACGGGCCGCCACCAGTGATGATATAAACTTGCTCGAAACTTCGCAGAGTAAAAATAGCGGTAGTCACAGTGGCAAATACTAAAGTAGGTCGCAATCCTGGTAATGTGATATACCAAAACTGCTGCCAAGAATTGGCCCCATCTAATTCGGCAGCTTCATAGCGACTGATGGGGATAGCTTGCAATCCTGCCAAAAACACTACTAAGTTGAAACCCAATTGCTTCCAAATGCTCAGTAAAATTAATACTGGCATCGCCCAAATGGTGCTGCTGAGCCAAGGAATTGGTTCGATTCCAATTGTTTTTAATAGTAGGTTTACTGGCCCTTCCGGTTCGGGTTGAAACAGCCAGCGAAATCCCAACCCGACTGCAACTAAGGAAGTAATCGAGGGGATGAAATAAGCGGTTCGCAATAATCCCCGCCAAGCAAGCGATCGATTCAATAATACTGCCAAGACTAAAGGAATTATCAAACTAGGAATTACTGTAGCAATGGTGAAATAAGCAGTGTTGCCGAGAACTTGCCAAAAGTCTGGATCTGACAGCAAGCGCAGGTAATTTTTACCACCTATCCAACGGATGCCAGCTAGGGTAAAACTACCAGTAGTAAAGCTGAGGTAAAACAGATAAGCGATCGGCCAGAGCAAAAATAACCCTAACAGAATGAGTGCAGGAGCGAGAAAAATCCAAGCTGCGATCGCATCTCGATCCATTAATTTTGATGCTGAAGAACGTGCAGTTTTCATAAGTTCTTGAGGAGTTCAGGAGTTCAGGAGTTCAGGAGTTCAGGAGTTCAGAATTCAGAATTCTCCTGCACTCCTTGTATTATTCTCAGTTATTCTTTTTGCTGGTAAAATCCAGTTAATTAGCAAGTTATATACCTAAATGAATCAGCAAGCTATCAAGAAAGCGATCGCCTACAGTATCTCGATCGCCCTGTTTAGTACCATTACCACGAATTCGCTCTGGTTGGATGGCAACAGGAAAGCGTTGGCGCAAACCCCAACTCCAACAGAATCGCCCTCTCAACCGTTAACCCCCAGACTTCCTGTAGCCGAAGAGTTGATCGGGGAATGGCAGCTAAAAGAGATTTTACCTGTTGGCATCAAAGTCATTTTTACTAGAGAAAGCAAGTTATTCATTCTATTGCCCCTGTCATTCCCGTTTTTCACTGGGTTCTCTTCATCTCCCATTGCGTTTGAATTTCGTTACCGGATTAATCCAGACATCCAACCGATGCACGTAGACGTTACTTCTCCCAGCGGTGGCGAACCCTTGCTGAGCATTTTTGAAATGTCGGGGACAGGGGAGATGCGAGTCGAATGGATCGGTTTAACACCGGGAGAATCTAGACCGACCGAATTTACTACGGGTTCGATCGTCCTAAAAAAACTCTCTAACATTACGGCACTACCTCGCAAAACTCAACTCATCGATCTCTACGCTCAACAATTAGAAGGCCAACAATCTAACGCTCAAAATCGAATTCGCTACATAAATAATTTCCAACGAACTTACTACAATAACAATGGAAAATTCACTAACAAAATCGAAGATTTAAAACTTGGTATTCCGCCCGCCACAGAGGGTTATCAATATCAGATCGTGTCTCAAACCAATCTAACTCGCAGCGCGATCGCAACTGCTAAAGCCACCAACTCTGGACTGCGAAGCTATACGGGGGCTATATTTACTTTCAAAGTTAAAGGCAAGACGACTTTTGTTTCTGGAATTTGCGAAACCGATACCCCTTCAAATACGCCTCCAGCCGCACCAACACCTCCGAAAACTGCCTCCGGGCAAATTCAATGTCCGGCTGGTTCTCGTCGTCTTGGATCGTAAGAATCAGTTATAAACCTGTGGAACAGGCAAGATGCCTATTTCATATCAAATCCGGTTTAAAAACCCTGAATCAGCCCTCACCCCCAACCCCTCTCCCAAGCTTGGGAGAGGGGAGCCGGAGGTGGGTTGTGGAAACCTGACAAGTGCTAAGCGGATTTGGTATCACAAGATGTAGTTTGGGTTGACGGCAGGAAACCCAACGACCCCAACCATCAATGCCTCATTGTAGCTACGATGAATTTGAACGATCGTCAATTCGGCTTGTGGTTCCACATCTGCCTCTGGATCGACCAGTTGCCAGAAGGCTCTCTATGCAGGAGCCACGTTGCCGTCAACCGAAACTGCGACCTCGTGCCATCGACGTGAGCCACAGTCGATACATCAACATCTGCGATTCCATATACCCAATCATCTGCGATCGCCAGTGCGTTGCGAGGAGTAAATTTTACCTCCCAGCGGGCCACATCGTAGTCGGCTTGTTCGCCTTTCTGGATGGCCTCTGGCCCGTACTCCGGATTGGCTCCAGGCGGCATCCGAATTGCATCCTGGGCGAAAAGCTTAGCATAGGCAGCCGAATTACTAGCATTGACGGCACTTGCATACGACTGCAACAGAGCGTTGAATACCTCATCAGCGGCGGACATCTTTGCTTCCTCCATTACTGATGCGATCGGATATCTACAGAGAAAACTATCCTTGCTTTTTTCTCTATCTATCTAGCGTCATAGATTGCTGGAAGCGACGATCGAGGTTGAGGAAAAGTAAAATACTGAGTTTTGCGCTCCGACGCATCGATTTATTGAACCGATCTTATTATATAACTATTTCATTATTTAAGATACATTTGCCGATTAAATTGAAATAGACCGTTGCAATCGGGAGCAATTTTAAAAACATTTAGTACGGCATTCCATGGCAAGACGGAATACAAATGAGGAAATAATTCTTCCCCACCCTCTAAGTTCTCGTCAATCAGTCGATCTATTAGTTTTTCTCGATCGATTTCCAGCACGACTAGATCGAGCCGTCCTTTAAATATGTAATTAGCGACTCTTTGCACTTGTCCCTCATACGAACAATGAATAAATTTATCTTTGTCAAATTCAATGGGGGTGTAAATGCCAGTTATTTTTGCTGCTGCAACCAGACTTTCTTCGGTGATATGATATACGTATTTCATTATTATTATAAACCTGAGTATTTGATGTGAATCGATCGAATTTACAGGAAAAATCCGTGTTTGGGATCGATCGAGTTGCTGCTGAATTAGTCGTAGGGTGGGTTAGTCGCGGCGATGATTTCGATCGGAAACCGATAAATTTTCATCCGCGACGTAACCCACCGCCGAAAGCTTTGTGACCCAATATACAGTTTTCCCCATGATGCTGCGAGAGTGGTTTCTGCGTAAGTTCTGATTTATTGACTTTCAACTCTCATTTTAGAGATAATTGAGATTAATTATCATTAATAAGCTCTCATGACTCTGGAACTAACGGCACAAGCAGAAGCGGAACTTTGGCAGGAAAGAGAGCAGCAGTTTCCTCCAGTGACGAGCCTCGGTCGCGTGGAAACGATTCACACCACGCCACCGTCGATCGGGAAAGGGACGGCACGAAATAGCGAACTCTATCCTGGACTGGAATTGTCGATTTACAATGAAACCATGTACGATGTCAAACTGCAAGTTTTGGAGAATCCCCATTCGGTGCAGTTTATGGTGAATTTATCAGGGGTGGTGGAGTCCGGCGGTCTACGCGATCGACTGTGTGTTGATGCCAACTATGGCTACGTGGGTGGAAATGGCATCCAAGAGAAGCATTTTATCTTTACGCCGCAGTCACAACCTTCGATTGGGGTCAGCATTGAGATGGAACCGGAGTGGCTGTACCGCTTTTTTGCCGAACCGTCAGGAGACTTGCCGCTAGAGCTTCAGCCGTTGGTGCAGAGTGAGGACTGGCAGCGTCGGTTTTCGCCCAAGACCACAGGGGCAATTCGGACGGTGGTGCAACAGATCGTGAACTGTCCGTTTGTGGGCACGGTGAAGCGGATGTATCTGCAAAGTAAGGTAATGGAGTTGATGACGCTCCAGATTGCGCGGATTGGGGTGGAGGAACCGCCGATCGAACATTGCTTCAAACCCCAGACGCTCGAACGGATTCAGTTGGCAGCGGAGATTTTGCGATCGCACCTAGAATATCCTCCCTCACAACTAGCGTTGGCGCAGCAGGTGGGACTGAGTAAGCGCACGTTACAGAAGGGATTTCAAGCGGTGTTTGGTATCACGCCGTTTGCATATTTGACGCGGCAGAGGATGCAGGTGGCGAAGGAACTGCTGCGATCGGGCGATCGCACTGTGGCAGAGGTGGCGAATGTAGTTGGATACGCCAATCCGGGTCAGTTTGCGGGGACATTTCGGCGGCAGTTTGGGATTTCACCCCTAGAGTGCGTGCGAGGGAAACTAATTGAGGGGAATGCACTTTTGGGGCGATCGGGTGCGCTTTTGGGGTAGATCGCAACAGGTAATATTCTTTACACTCAGTCACACAGTTGATAAGAATCTCTAGCAATTGAGTGACAGATGAGAAGTGAGGAATGATGATGAAGTGTGGCTTGAGCCTAGCCCTGGGTTTGGGTGGTGGCGTAGTTTTGGGACAGAGTGCGATCGCAAATGAGGCGATCGTGCCTCGGTTAAATCAGGTTCAACGTCCAGCCACCTCGGTAAAAGAGTGGAGGGCACAGATCGAAGCCGCAACCGTGCAAGTAACGGGGGTGAAATTAGAACGCACCGAAACGGGACTGGATATCATCCTGGAAACTGCCGAGGGCAAACCGCTGCAAGTGGATGCGACAAAGTTTCGGCGGGAAGGAAATAGCCTGATTGCCGATATTCCCAATGCCGTGCTGACGTTGCCCGATGCTCAGACCTTCACCGCTGAGAACCCAACTGCTGATATTGCCACAGTGCAGGTGGTGCAGCAAGATGTCAGCAATATTCGCGTTAGTGTGGCGGGAAACAATGCGTTGCCAAAGACCGAGGTGACGCTAAAAACAGGTGAATTCGCCTATAGCCTCAACCCGGAAGGGGAGACACCGGGTGAGGAAATTGAAATTGTAGTGACAGGGGAGCAAGACGGATATCGTGTGCCGAATACCAGTGTCGGAACCCGCACCGATACGCCACTGCGCGACATTCCCCAGTCAATCACCGTTGTGCCCCAAGAAGTGCTGCGCGACCAAAACGTCACCGACATCAACGATGCTTTGAGAAACGCTTCTGGTGTAGCTCCAATCAATAGTTCAAGAAGCAGCGGTAATGTTACTAGATTTCTTATTCGAGGCTTTGAGAACTTGAACCTTGCCAACAGCAGTTTTCTCAGGAATGGTTTGCGAGAGGGATGGGTGGAACCGGAGGTTCTCCCCAATACTGAACGAATTGAAGTGCTTAGAGGTCCCGCTTCCGTGTTGTACGGCACAGGCAATTTGGGAGGAACCATCAACATTGTCACAGAGCAACCCCTGCGCGACCCCTTTTACGAGGTTGAAGCTAGTATCGGCAGCTATGACTACTACCGGGGTGCAATCGATCTATCCGGACCGTTGAACGACTCCAGGACACTGCTGTATCGCCTCAATGTAGGCTACCTCAATAGAGGCAGTGACGTTGATTTTGCTGAGACGGAAAACCTGGCTCTTGCCCCGGCGATCCGTTGGGACATTGGTGAGCGCACCCGCATTACTCTGGAAGGCGAGTACCTAGACAGAAGCCAGGTTTATGATCCCGGATTACCACCGGAAGGCACGCTGTTTCCCAACCCCAATGGTGAGATTCCGCGCAATCGTTTTCTGGGAAACCCTGACAGTGATAGAAGTCAAACGCAATACAGATTGGGCTATCGGCTAGAGCATGAGTTCAGCGACAACTGGTCAATCCAACAGGAATTTCAATGGAGAAACGAAACGGTCAACGATTCCAGTCACTTTTATTTTGGAGGACTGGCTGACGATCGGCGCACCACCCTATTTAATGAGTTTGGTGAGCAGGAGTACCGTTTAGATGCTTACAATCTCAACGTCAATCTCACTGGCAGATTTGCCACCGGGTCAATTGGTCATCAGCTAGTCTTGGGGGTCGATCTCAACAGATTTGACCTCTTCAACATTTTCTTCACCGCACCTGCTGCCCCCATAGACATCTTCAGCCCCGTGTATGGGCAGCGTCCGACTGAACCTTACGAACTTGTTTACAATGCTTCAACCGTAACCGACACGCTGGGGATTTATATTCAAGATCTGGTGACGCTGACTCCTAACCTGAAGCTGCTGCTCGGCGGACGGTTTGATCTGTTTGAGGCAAGGAGCGAAGACTTCCTAGCAGAGACTGAAACTCGTCAATCAGGGGATGGCTTCAGTCCGCGTGTCGGCATTGTCTATCAGCCGATTGAACCCATTTCTCTCTATGCTAGCTACAGTCGCTCGTTTGCCCCGGTCACTGGTACCAGTTTTGAGGGCGATCTGTTTGAACCGGAACAGGGCACTCAGTATGAAGTGGGAGTGAAGGCAGATGTGAATGACCGACTGGCGGTTACCCTAGCACTCTACGATCTGACCCGTACTGGTGTCTTGACGGAGGACAGAAGACCGGGTGTACCCCGTGGTGAATTTTCGGTTCAGACTGGAGAGCAGCGCAGCCGAGGCGTGGAACTGAGCATTGCCGGGGAAATCCTGCCAGGATGGAACATCTTTGCGGGGTATGCCTACACTGATGCTCGATTAACTGAAGATAACGTCCTACCTGTAGGTGATCGATTGCGGCTTGTTCCGGAAAATTCCGTCAACCTGTGGACGACCTATCAGATTCAATCGGGAGATTTTCAAGGCTTGGGCGTGGGTCTAGGATTGTTCTTTGTGGGAGACCGGGAAGCGGATTTACCGAATACCTATCAATTCCCCAGCTATTTTCGGACGGATGCCTCCATTTTTTACGAGCGCGATCGCTTTCGTGCTGCCCTTAACTTTAAGAATCTGTTCGATGTCGAGTATTTTGAACTTGGTGATGTTGGTGTTTCTTATGGTGAGCCGTTTACTGTACAGGGGACGATTTCATGGCAGTTTTGACCCCACCCCAGCCCTCCCCTTGGCAAGGGGAGGGAGCCGTAGCGGGTTCTCCGGTTCTCCCCCTTAGCAAGGGGGAGTTAGAGGGGGTCAATTCACAAAGGAAACTGAGAGAAGCGAGACAATGAAGAGAGTAAACAGCCTGACAAAGGGAAGAGAGATACAACGCACCCTGCTGATAGTCACTGCAATGATGAAAAGACCATCCGATCGTCTCATCAAACTGTTTTTACTGATAGCTTTTTCCTGCCTTTTCATCACAGCTTGTTACCAGCCTGTCATCCAAAGCCCTCATCTTTCCTCGAAGCCTGCTGTTGAGTGTCGGGTGATTCAGCACGCACTTGGCGAAACCTGTGTCCCTTTGAATCCACAACGGATTGTTGCATTGAATCCTGAACGTAACCTTGATGCCTTAATTGCTTTCGGTATCAAGCCTATTGGATATACTGGCTATGATATGCCAAACAAAGGAAAACCAGGTCTTTTTGGTGCATCGCTTGATGCGGTTGCAGGTGCTGAGTATGTTGGCAATGCCTATCAGCCTGACCTTGAAAAAATACTAAAGCTCAAACCTGACTTGATCTTAGATTGTTGTCAACCTCCTCATTATGAGTTACTGTCCACTATTGCTCCTACGGTTCCAGTTCCCGATCCATATTGGGATGAAGACAATTCACTTTACAAATCGACAGATCGGGCATTCTATAAAGAGAATCTTCGATATCACGCTAGATTACTAAATCAAGAAGCAAAAGCAGAGGAAGTTCTAAATCAGTATTACCAACGAGTTAATCAATTAAAGCAACGCTTAGGAAATCAATTGCAGCAATTAGAGATTTCTGTAATTTTTTTCACCGAAGGTGGCATTTTTACGATTACCGATCGAATTAGAACTTTACCTCCCGCTATTTTCAATGATGTTGGGTTACGGTATAAATTTTTGTCTCAAGGCAGAGATTTAAAGCCATCAGTCAGCATTGAGACGATTGATGAGTTCGATTCTGATATTTTATTTATTGTGGATTATGCCGAAAGACCATCCAGTTATTTTCAACATCCGATGTTTAAGAGCCTAAAAGTGGTGAAAAATAATCGAGCCTATGTTGTCGATCCAGAAACTTGGGGCGCACAAGGCATCTTAGGCGCGAATAGAATCTTAGATGATTTATTCAAGTACCTGCCGTCAGGTGAATAAAATCTGTACATTCAGTCGATTTCAAAGCCTGCGATCACTTCAAACCGTGCCGATGCTTTACTCGAATTCGGCGATCGCTATGTTCAAAGCAAGACAGGCAACATCCCACATCAGAAGTTTCCGGAGCCATTGCACGAAGCTGCGATCGCTAAAATCCCTGCCAGATCGAGGGCTGGCTAATCCGGTAGTTGGTTCGGGTCAATGCCTTGCGATCGCAAATACGCTTCCAACCGTTCTCGTTGGCGTTGCTCTTGCTCAGCCCGTGCTTGCTGCTGTTCTGCCCGTGCTTGCTGCTGCTCAGCCCTTTCTTCTGCCGTCAGGTAGCGATCGCCCCCTTGGTCAAACCAGGCTAACTGCTCCTGCAACTCGTTATCGCTGAGCATCGGGCAGCGTCCAATGCCCAACCCCACTTCGGGCATCCAATAGGGTTCCCCAGCTTGCAACTGGTATTCCCCATTCACCAGCTTGTAGACCTCAAACGGCTCGTGCTTTTTCTGTCGCTTCTGCCCCCAGCGCCCTGGGTTATAGACCGCGTAGTACAACACTCCCAACCGGGCATAAACGCCCATCTTCTCGCCATATTCGCCCCTGAGCGTTTGAGACACCATCTCTAGCACCAGGATGGGGACTACTCCGGCTTCTTCCCACACCGCATAACTGAGCCGCGATTTGCCCCCCTTGCGCCGCTCCACACCGATGCTCAAAAAGGCATCGGGCACCACAGGGATGGTAGGGTCTTCCCCAGTGGTGTGGTAGACTGCCATATCCACGCCAAAGTACCAGTCCATCCGCTCGGCCCAGATGCTTTTGAGGAGAAATAGCAAGACATTGGGCAGCAGATTCTGGTCTTCATTATCCACGGGGGTTTCATCCGAGCAGGGCAAGTCGGCAGTGCTGGGTAAGGACTGGGACAAGGGCTGAGAAACCACGGTGCCGACCTCCAGAAACGACTCTTTGAGTATAAGCGATCGCCTCTAATCTTTGTCCTTATTGCAGTGCGCTCGCCCCTCTTGTAGAGTGCATTAGCCCAACGTGATGCACCCTCTATGGCTGGCAAGTTAAGAAATAAGACGACTGCTAGAATGGTAGGGTTTTAGCCATCAGGAAACTAAAGATGAATCAGTCTGTCCTCAAGCTTTGGCAATTGCGAGTAGGTAAAGGGGCGATCGCATCTGGATTAGCGATCGCGCTTCTGGGCACATTTAATCCGGTAGCCTTTTCCCAATCAACTACACCATCGCCAGTGCAAACACCTACGCCGCCAACCAGCGGGGATGCAGTCAGCCAAAAATTGCTGGGGCAATGGCAAGGCAAACTAACGCCAAGCGATGAATTGAATTTTATTTTTACCCCTGAAGGTAAACTCTACATCATGGGGCCGCCCCAAGCAGTCCAACCTGAAGGAAAGCGCCTTGCTGTTGAGTTCCAATACCGCGTCAACACTGCTGCCAAACCGATGGAGATGGATATCATTTCTACCAGCGGCGAGGGAACGGTAAAGACAATTTTTGAGTTTACATCTGATAATCAATTACGCCTCCAAATCGAAGGCACAGACTACGGCAAACCCAGACCTACAGCTTTTACTGCTGGAACTGGAGTAGCTTTATTGGCCAAAACCTCTGAAACTGCCAGCTTACCTGAAAACGCTCAGGTCGTGCCTTTACCGCCACCAGCAGGTCAGCCACAACCACAACCTGGAACTCAGCCATCGCCCCCTGCGACTGGAACTCGGCCGTCGCCTCCAGTGGCAACTCAATCGCCATCTGCGATCGCCAACGGGTTAGAATCAGAAGCGCAAAAATCTATGCAGCAGATGAACCGCGCCCAAATAAGCTATCGCAGCAGCCATCGCCAATTTGCTAGAAATACTCGTCAACTGGGACTTGGCATTAAGCCAGAAACCGAGAATTACCGCTATCGCATCTTATCTCAGGGCAACCTCAGCCGTAGCGTAGTGATGACCGCTCAAGCCAAAAAACCTGGATTGCGCAGTTACACCAGCGTAGTATTTCGCGCGAAAGGTACTACAGGTCAGGATGTGACCGCAACAACCATTTGCGAAACCGATAACCCTTCTTCTACGCCACCTGCTAGCGGAAAAATTCCTCAAAACGCTGGCGACTCATTAGCGTGTCCGTCTGGTTCTCGCGAACTGCTGCTTTGAGGGAGAGGGGGAGAGGGGGAGAGAGGGAGACAAGGGAGACAAAAGAAAATTTCTTAACTCCACACTTCACACTTCTCACGTCTTCAACTTCTGAACTCCTGAACTCCTGAACTTCTGAACTTCTATTTTATTTGCAACCCCAGGATCGCCAGATCTCGATCGATCCCATCTAGTTTTGCCACTTTGGGTAAATAACCCCAGCGTTGAAATCCAAACTGCTCGAATAGCTTCAAACTCGGTTCGTTGTGGGCGAAAATGAATCCCAGTAAGGTTTCGATCTCTAATTCGGGGCTGCGGCCGATTGCATATTCTAGCAGTCGATGCCCGATTCCTTGCCGAAGATGGGTAGGAGCCACATAGATGCTGAGTTCGGCGGTGGCACGATAAGCAGGTCGTCCGTAGAAGGATTGAAAACTCAACCAGCCAACTATTTTTGCAGACAATTCCATGACTACAATTGGTCTGGTAGCACGATCGCGTTGTTGAAACCAAGCTAACCGACTCTCGCTCGATACGGGTTCTGTATCTGCTGTTGCCATCCGTCCTGGAATGGTGGCATTGTAGATTTCTACGATCGCTGGCAGGTCGAGTTCGGTTGCATCTCTAATGTTCATCTTGAAAGACTCAAAAATGGCTAAATTAAATTTTTCGATCGTCGATGTCTTTGCCCAAGAAAAATATACTGGAAATCAGCTAGCAGTATTTACTAATGCTGGCGATTTGTCTGACAGCCAAATGCAGCGTATAGCTAAAGAGACGAACTATTCTGAAACTACTTTTGTCACCTCCAATGAGGTGCGAGATGGAGGTTACGATGTCAGAATATTTACGCCAGAACAAGAACTGCCTTTTGCCGGACATCCAACTTTAGGCACTGCTTATGTTTTGCAACAAGAGATAGTCAAACAACCGATCGAAACTATTGTCCTCAATCTTAAAGTCGGTCAAATTCCCGTAACTTTGCACTATCTAGGCGAAGAGATAGAGGTTTTATGGATGCGTCAAAATCCCCCAGTTTTTAGTCAGATATTTACTGCCGAAACCCTGGCTGCAATTTTAAATTTAGAACCAGAAGAAATCGATCTGAGATTTCCAATTCAAGAGGTATCTACTGGAATACCATTTATTATTGTACCGCTCCACAAACATTCAGCATTGAAGCGCATTAAAGTTAATAGAGATAAATATTTTGAACTGCTTAACTCTACAGCCTCTAAGGCTATCTTAGCATTTTGCCCGGAAACATATAACTCTGATAATAATTTGAGCGATCGCGTCTTTGCCGATTATGTGGGTGTTCCAGAAGATCCGGCTACGGGTAGTGCTAACGGTTGCTTGGCTGCCTATTTAGTTCAACATCAATACTTCGGTAAAGAGGCGATCGATATTAAGGTCGAGCAAGGATATGAAATCGGTCGGCCTTCATTACTATTACTCAAAGCCGAGAAAAATGCAAATTCGATCGAGGTCAATGTTGGTGGCAAAGTAATTACGATCGCTCAAGGGGAATTTGTCTGAGAATTATGAATTATGAATTATGAATTATCATTCAATATCATATCTGAGAACGATCGAATGTCTGGGGAATTAAAAGCAAGATTGCACCATCATTTGCAGCAGATCGCACGAGAGCGCGACCCATATATCGCTCCAGGGGGACATTTTTTCGTCCAAGAATACATCCGACAAGAATTAAGCCAGTGGGGAACTGTAGAAACTCACGAATTCCAGCAAGGAAGTAAAACCCATCAAAACTTAATTTTGAACTTACCAGCTACTAGCAATAGCCAACAGCAAAACCCCATTCTCATTGGCGCTCACTACGATGCCGTGCCAGGAACGCCAGGAGCCGACGATAATGCTACAGGGGTGGCAGCATTGCTAGAGTTAGCCAGAATATTTGGCCTCGAACCGTTAAAACATCCAGTCCGAATAGTCGCTTTTGACATGGAAGAATACGGCTTGGTGGGGAGCCAAGCCTATGCTGCCGAATTGCGATCGCAACAACAACAATTGCGCTTGATGATTTCCTTAGAAATGCTGGGCTATTGCGATCCTACACCTGGTTCCCAAACCTACCCCAAGCCTTTAGACCTTTTTTACCCAAATCGAGGCGATTTTATTGCTTTAATCGGCAACTTATCCACCATTGCCGACATGATGCGCTTGAGTCAGAAAATTCGTCAAGCTGGAACTCCTTGTCAGTGGTTGCCCGCACCAAATCGGGGTTTAATCGTACCCCAGACCCGCTGGAGCGATCATTCTCCCTTTTGGGATCGAGGCTATCGAGCCATGATGGTGACAGATACAGCCTTTTTGAGAAATCCTCACTACCACCAATCGAGCGATCGCATCGATACTCTCAATTTAGATTTTTTCACGGGTGTTTGTCGCAGCTTAGCTCAAGGCCTCCGCAGTTTATAGGGCTACCGTGTATACATATCTCTGGAAACCTTGGAGGCTCTGCATTAGATCCCCCCTAGCCCCCCTTAAAAAGTGGGGAAGTCGCGGCGAAGTTCCGTGCAGCTTGCACCAAGCAGGGGGGAATTCTCAAAGTCCCCCTTTTTAAGGGGGATTTAGGGGGATCTAAAAGGCCAAACTCCAAACCGAAAACTTATATATACACAGTAGCCTCTTACCGAGATGTCGCAGGGGCAGAAGCAGACGGATTATTTCTCTTGGCGATTTGCTGCTTGAGAACTTCTAAAGCCTTGGCATATTGCGGATCGGCAGCAGTGCCGATTTTGTCCCGCTGGCTGCTTAAAGCCTCTTGTTGCTCCTTGGGAATTTCCACCACTATATCGGGGACGATCCCGGAATGGTTGATGTCGCGTCCCGAAGGGGTGAAGTATTTAGCTACCGTCACCGCCAAACCAGAACCATCTCCCAGAGGGCGTACCGATTGGACTAAGCCCTTACCAAAAGTCTTAGTACCTACCAAAACCGCCCGCTTGTTATCTTGCAGCGCTCCAGAAAGGATTTCGCTGGCACTAGCCGAACCGCCATCGACTAAAATCACTAAAGGCTTATCGGTCAGGGCGCTATTATTGGCTCTTTCGCGCGATCGAATTCCTTGGCGATCCGCTGTCGAGACGATCGTACCCTCATCCATCCACATCCGAGCGATATCAATGCTGCCGTAAAGTAATCCGCCTGGATTGGAACGCAGATCTAAAATGTAGCCTGCTACCTTCTGCTTTTCTAGATCGGTAATGGCCTCTCGCATTTCATCAGCAGCATTGGCACTGAACTGATTGAGGCGAATGTAGCCGATAGGCTCTTGTCCTTCTTGTCTGAAGTTAGCGCGGACGGGATGGATTTCAATTCGGGCCCGCTTCAGGGGAAATTCCAATTCCTTATCGCCCCGTAAAATCGTGAGCGTCACTGAAGTTCCCTCTTGTCCTCGAATCAGTTGTACCGCCTGATTGACATCCATACCCTTGGTACTCTTGCCATCAATTTTGAGGATGACATCTTGAGCCAAAACGCCTGCCTTAGAAGCGGGAGTATCTTCAATCGGGGCGATCACCACCAGCTTTTTCGTCTTCTCATCTTGAGACAGTTGAATGCCCACCCCAGTTAGTTGCCCTGAAGTGTCGATCTGCATATCCCTGTACTCTTTGGGAGTCATGAACCGCGTATAGGGATCGTTCAAGGGTTTGAGCATTTCCTTGATGGCAGCATACGCTTCATCTTTGTTCTTATAGGAACGGGCGAGATACTGCCTGCGGACGTTGCGCCAATCGACTTGATTGAAGGTGCCATCAACAAATTGGCGATCGACGATCTGCCACACTTCATCAATTATTTCTTTGGGACTATCTTGGAAGAAAGCTTGGCTTTGGGGAAGATTACTAATGCCAGCGCCAGTGACGGCAACTGTTGTCAGCACTAATGCAGTTGCACCGAGAACCAGTCCACGTGTTGCGATCGCCATAATTTTTTCTAAACTCTAGGGCCACTAATACCAATAAGTTACGCTCACTTTAACACAGCTAAAACTAGATAGCCTCCGTAATTTGCGGAGATCTTTACATGGCGGGGAGGGAGAGGGAGAGGGGGAGGGGGAGAGGGGGAAGAGGGGGAAGCAGGGGAGGCAGGGGAAGCAGGGGAGAATTTTTAACTCAACACTCAACACTCCACACTTAACACTTCCATAGCTCCTGAACTTCTGACTTCTGAACTCCTGCATTCTATGGTTCTACCCAGCGATCGTCTGCTTTGATTAAGTTAATTAATTCTTCTACGCCTTGAGATTCTGGGACTTTCTTGATTTCTTCTCTGCCGCGATATAAAGAAATGTAACCCGGTTGCTTGCCGACATAGCCGTAGTCGGCATCTGCCATTTCGCCAGGACCGTTGACGATGCAACCCATAACGGCGATGTCTAAACCTGTTAGGTGTTTGGTGGCTTCTCTAACTTGGTGCAATACCTCTTCGAGATTGAAGAGAGTGCGACCGCAAGAGGGGCAGGCGACATACTCTACCATGGTTTTTCTTAGTCCCAAGGCTTGCAGGATGCTGTAGCAAACGGGAATCTCTTTTTCTGGGGCTTCGGTGAGGGAAACTCTGATAGTATCGCCAATGCCTTCGGCTAGCAGCGTGCCAATGCCAGCGGTGGATTTGATCCGGCCGTATTCGCCATCGCCAGCTTCGGTTACGCCTAAATGTAGGGGGTAATCCATGCCGTGTACGTCCATCTTTTGGGCCATCAGGCGATAGGCAGCTAGCATGACTGGCACTCGCGAGGCTTTCATCGAAATGACTAAGTTGCGAAAATCTAGAGATTCGCAGATGCGAATGAATTCTAAAGCTGATTCCACCATCCCTTCTGGAGTGTCGCCGTAGGTAAACAGAATCCGTTCCGCTAGAGAACCGTGATTGACTCCGATCCGCATGGCTTTTCCCTGGTCCCGCAAGGAAACAACTAGAGGTTCTAGGGTTTCGCGGATTTGTTCGCCGATTTCATCGAATTCAGCTTGAGTGTATCCGGTTCTGTCAGATTTGGGTTTTTCAAACACGTATAAACCTGGATTGATCCGCACTTTATCGACGTGTTTGGCAACTTCTAGGGCAATCTTCATGCCGTTGTGATGGACATCGGCTACCAGGGGGACTGGTTGATACGTGGCGTGCAATTTTTCCTTAATTTCGGCTAAAGCTTTGGCGTGGGCCATGCTGGGAACGGTGACGCGGACGATTTCGCAACCGATTTCGTGCAGGCGGCGAATTGCTGCTACCGATCCTTCTATATCCAGGGTGTCTTCGTTGATCATCGATTGCACCACTACTGGATAACCGCCGCCGATGGTGACGTTACCAACTTTGACGGGGCGAGTTTGACGGCGATGAATGGTGGTGTCAGTCGAAAATTGACTGTAGGTAGCTGGGGAAGTGGTTGGGGAGGGCAAAGTCTGCATAACGCTGTTCGCTAGTTTCTATAGCCAAGAGATATGTCAATTCTACCTCTGGCGAACATCCAAATTTTGGATATTTAACGCAGATAAACAGCAGATGAACGCTGATACACGCAGATGTTTTTGATGAGCGATCGACTGATGCTACCGTCTCTTTTTCCTAGATAAAATCTAAGTTGGGGTGATTTAGCCGCTGGAGAGCAAACTGTTATTGTGTCATCTCGCGTTTTCATCAGGAAGCCAGTTGAAGCCGATTGGCAAGAGTTGTTAGCTTTGCACCAAAGAAGCAAGCAATTTCATTTTCCTTGGGTGTTTCCACCGCTGACTGAGGAGGAGTGCAAAACTTATATCGATCGCTGTCAAAACCAAGATTTTGAAGGATTGTTGATTTGCCATGCTGTTGACAACAATATTATTGGCGTAGCAAATCTAAGTCAAATTTTTTACAAAGCGTTTCAAAATGCTTATTTGGGTTATTACGTTGATGTCATTTTTACCAGACATGGATTAATGTTTGAAGGTCTTAGGTTGGCGATCGACTATGCTTTTTCTACCCTCAAGCTGCATCGACTTGAAGCTAATATCCAACCGGAGAACCAAGCTTCGATCGCTTTAGTCCAGCGATTGGGTTTTACTAAGGAAGGATTTTCTCGCAGATATCTGCAAATTAACGGAGAATGGAGGGACCACGAACGCTGGGCATTAACTGTTGAAGATTGGCACTAGAATGTATTATAAGTAACAGAATTTTGTTCGCTAGTTTCCCATTCCAGACAGCGCAACTAAATTGCCAATAAATTATGAAAATATTGCATAGTTCCAAACGAACAACTGCATAAGTGGGCTTTCCTTTTTGATGGGGATCGATCAAAGTAGGCTCAAAGAGTTTGGAACTTGAGTATGCCGATCGGCAAACAAAATCTCGTCGTTGTTGGCAATGGGATGGTGGGGCATCGGTTCTTAGAATTGATGGTGGCGAAGGGAGCGCAGGATCGCTGGAACTTGGTAACGTTTTGCGAAGAGTCGCGGGTGGCCTACGATCGAGTGAACTTGAGCGGCTACTTTATCGATAAAACCGCCGCCGATTTAACGCTGGTAGAACCGGGGTTTTATCAAGAGCATGGTATAGAGGTTCGTATCGGCGATCGCGCAGTGGAAATCGATCGCGATCGGCAGGTGGTACGATCGGCCAATGGGGCTGAGGTGGCATACGATCGCCTGGTGCTGGCAACGGGTTCCTATCCCTTTGTGCCGCCGATTCCGGGTAATGATGCGACGGGAACGTTTGTTTATCGCACGATCGACGATCTCGATGCTATTAAAGCTTATGCTCGACGAGCAAAAGTAGGCGTTGTCGTGGGCGGCGGCTTGCTGGGCTTGGAATGTGCGAATGCTTTGAAATCTTTGGGGTTAGAAACCCACGTAGTAGAGTTCGCGCCTCGATTGATGCCCGTGCAAATCGATGAGGCAGGCGGTGCCGTTCTCAAAGAGAAGATCGAGTCCCTGGGCGTGCGGGTACATACCAGCAAGGCAACGACGGAAATCGTCAGTGTCAATGGCAAGCTGGTAGCGATGCAGTTTGCTGACGGTACGGAGTTACAGACCGATTTAATCGTGTTTTCGGCAGGAATCCGACCGCGAGACGAACTGGCGCGGCACTGCGGTTTGCAACTAGGCGAACGGGGTGGTGTAGCGATCGATGAATTTTGCCAGACATCCGATCCGAAAGTATATGCGATCGGGGAATGCGCTCTGTATCGGGGGCAGATTTTTGGCTTGGTGGCTCCAGGCTATCAGATGGCGGAGGTGGCGAGCGATCGCCTAATCGAAGTGCCCGCTGGCGTGCAGTTTGCTGGGGCGGATATGTCTACCAAGCTGAAATTGCTGGGCGTGGATGTGGCTAGTTTTGGTGACAATTTTGCCAAGACACCCGGAGCTAGGGAGTTGTCAGTCATCGATGCCTTCGGAGGTACGTACAAAAAGCTAGTAGTAAACGCGGATGGCTCGTTGCTGTTGGGGGGTATTTTAGTCGGCGATGCGTCGGCTTACGGGACGTTGTTGCAATTAGTGCAAAACCAGATGCGATTGCCTGCCAATCCTTTGGGGTTGTTGGTACCAGCCGAAGAGGGAAGTGCAAGCGCATCCATGAGCGTCGTCAACTTGCCGGATTCTGCCCAAATTTGTTCTTGCAATAATGTCACCAAAGGGCAGATTTGTACGGCAATCCGCGAGGGCAATTTAACCGACGTGCCGACGGTGAAAAAATGCACCAAAGCCGGAACTGGCTGCGGTGGTTGCGTGCCGTTGGTGACGGATTTGTTGAAATCTGAACTGAAAAAAGCTGGGGTGGAAGTCAAAAACCACCTGTGCGAGCATTTCCCTTACTCCCGCCAAGAGCTATATCACCTGCTGCGAGTGGGTCGAATCGAGTCATTTGATGCCCTGCTGAGTCAGCATGGCACGGGGCGCGGCTGCGAAATCTGTAAGCCTGCGATCGCATCGATGTTGGCATCGTCTTGGAACGACTACGTTCTCAATACGCCTCACATCGGTTTGCAAGATACCAATGATGCCTTTTTGGCAAATATCCAAAAAGACGGTACTTACTCTGTAGTGCCGCGAGTGCCAGGGGGCGAGATTACCCCAGAAAAACTGATCGTTCTGGGGCAGGTGGCGCAAGAGTTTAACCTCTACACCAAAATTACGGGCGGACAACGGATCGATCTGTTTGGAGCGCGGGTAGATCAATTGCCGTCTATCTGGCGGCGGTTGGTCGATGCCGGGTTTGAGTCGGGCCATGCCTACGGCAAGGCGTTACGCACGGTGAAGTCTTGCGTCGGGAGTACGTGGTGTCGATTTGGCGTACAAGATTCGACCAGTTTAGCGGTAGAAGTTGAGTTGCGCTATCGGGGGTTGCGATCGCCTCACAAACTCAAGTCAGCCGTGTCGGGCTGTACGCGAGAATGCGCCGAAGCCCAGAGTAAGGATTTCGGCATTATCGCCACCGAGAAAGGATGGAATCTTTACGTCTGCGGCAATGGGGGGATGAAGCCACAACACGCCGTTTTGTTGGCAGCAGATATCGATAAGGAGACATTAATTAAATATCTCGATCGCTTTTTGGTGTTCTACATTCGCACCGCCGATCGATTGGAGCGAACAGCTACCTGGTTCAATAAGTTAGAAGGCGGTTTGGACTACTTGAAGCAGGTAATTATCGACGATTCTCTGGGGATTTGTGCGGAGTTAGAAGCACAGATGCAGCATCACGTCGATACCTATCAGTGCGAATGGAAGACGACGATCGAAAATCCAGAAAAGGTAAAACGCTTCCGTCATTTTGTGAATGTCGATCGAGCCGATCCGTCGTTAGCCTACGTGGAAGAACGGGGGCAGAAACGTCCGGCAACCGAAGCGGAACGGGCGTTGGCTAGCTTGGAGGAAGCCCGGATAGCTCAGACGGTCAATTAATGTCAAATCCGGTGAGCATAACTCGATTTGCCCTCACCCCAGCCCTCTCCCACAGGAGAGGGAGCAAGAGGGAAAGGCGCGAGAAAAGGTTTCGGGGTTTTAATCACCGGATTTAGTATAAGCTGTTGTGCATTTAAATCGCATAGCTGGGTTGGGCAGGATGCCTACCCCATAAGAGTTGAACTCAATTTCAATAGTTTGTCACCCTTACTAAGGAATTCTCATGGCTCATTCTTTATCGACTCAAGCGCAGTTGGCTCAAACCGAACAAATGCAATGGATGAGGGTGTGCGCCCTGGCAGAGATCGCACCGAATACAGGAGTCAATGCCCTGCTTGGAGCCGAACAAGTAGCAATCTTTCGCATTGGTTCGTCAGATGAAGTTTATGCCATTAGCAACTTCGATCCTTTTAGCAAGGCTTTTGTGCTGTCGCGCGGAATAGTAGGCGATCGCAAAGGAGTGCTAAAAGTCGCATCGCCCATTTACAAGCAAAATTTCAACTTGAAGACGGGCGAATGCCTCGACGATGAAACGGTCAAAATTCCGGTGTACCCAGTGCAGGTGGTAGACGAACAAGTACAGGTGCAAGTTCGATCGATTTATTGAGAACGGCATCAAAAAATGGTGCCTTATGTAGTTATGTAGTGGCGTGTCAACCTTAATTTGTTGCATTAGGTAGGGTACGTTAGGCGGCAATAATTCCTGCTCTGAGTTAAGTTCAACAGTCCGCCGCAGGAGCACCATTTTAGGCTTGACACGCCAGTAGGGTGCGTTAGACGGTGATAACCTTGACTAGGACTAGAATTCAAGAATCTGGCGTAACGCACCAAACAGATTAAGCTTGACTAAAGTGGGCTGTCTCACAAAATGTATAGCTGTTCTCCCATAAGTGGGGTACAGGGAAAACCTCATCTATCTGTTACGATCGAGACATCTGTACCACATCAATATGAGAGCCGCTACATATCAACTTCGAGCGGCAAAAACACTAATAATTTCATCTTTTAGCCCATCGGTTTATGGTTATGATAATTTCATAATTCACACTTCATAATTCACAATTCAGTATTATGGAGCTAATTTTATTAACAATTGATAACGAACCCATTTTTCTAGAACGAGCATTAAAATACTTAGCGTCTGCGGGAAAGCTTGAGTTTGTCCTTGACGAAATCGTTCGGCAGCACGCGATCGAACGAGAATTGCAGTCTCAAGACGGATTTCAGATCGATGCCGATGCGATCGAGCAAGCAGTAATTGACTTTCGCTTAAATTACGATCTGACCGATCCTGAAACTTTTCAGGCATGGCTGGCTGAGGAAGGGTTAAACTATAGTGCCTTTCGCCAACAAATTGCTACTTATCTCAAGCTAAAAAAACTTAAAACTCAAATTGCTACGCCAAACCTACAAGAGTATTTTATCGATCGCAAACTATTTCTCGATCGGGTGGTGCTATCGCGTTTAGTTGTAGAAGATCGAAATTTAGCTGAAGAGTTGAAAACTCAAATTATTGAAGAGGGAGCTAACTTCGAGCAACTGGTGCGCGAGTATTCTGTAGCTGACGATCGAATGGTCAATGGCATGATGGGAGCCGTTAGCCGGGGTGGTCTACCAGATAAGCTTAGAGCAGCGGTGGATTCGGCTCAGCCAGGAGAGCTAATCGAACCGATGGAAATTAACGACCTCTGGTATTTAGTGCGGGTCGAACAATTTCTACCAGCCACTTTTGACGAACAACTGCAACAAGAACTAGAAGACGAGTTATTCGATCGATGGTTAGAATCTAAAATTCAAGAAATTGATGTCAAGTTGCAAGTAAAGTTCTGAGGGTAGATCGATGGACTTACAAGCTTATTTTCGGTGGCAAGACCCGCCTTTTCGCTTCTTAAGTGACGAACAGAAAATTCAGTTTAGAAACCGAGCTAACAACGAGCGATACTCTACAGGGGAAATAATTTGGACGACAGATAATCCTGGAAAGCAATTCTCGATCGTTTCAGGCAGAGTGCGCCTTCAAGAAATGGGAACAGATAAAACATTGGGAATTTTAACAGCAGGAGATTGGTTCGGAGATTTATTAGATCTTTCCGGACAATTCCAAGCTAGGGCAGCCAGCAAAGATGTAGAGGTGGTGTACTGGGAGTCAAAAGATTGGCAAAACGCGGCTTCAGCAGAGCTTGACGAATTTTGGCAGCAGCAGAGAGCGTCCTATCAACTCGAAAATGCCGACCTTCCTCAACCAGTATCGGGCTACCCTTTTATCTTCAGTCCTAATACCGCTGTAGCTTGCTTAGCCATGGTGGCTGAGGATCTGAAAAATCCTGTATCTTTCGATTCGATCCAGCGTCAACTCCTTTCTTCCCAGCCGAATGACGTGGTAGCCGCTGGCGAAAAACTCGGACTGCAACTGCAAGAACTCCGAGTTAACTGGGACGACTTGCGACAATTATCTTTTCCCCTTTTGCTGCGCTGGCAACAGCAAGACTGGATAGTAGTTTATGGCTTGAAACGGAATCGCGCTATTGTCGCTAACCCTACCAACCACAATCGAACTTGCGAAACCCTTCCCCGTTCGCTGCTAGAAGAGAATTGGAACGGGCAACTTTGGCAAGTAGAATTGCTGCAAAAGTCCGAAAAATTCGACTTAAGTTGGTTTGTGCCTGCGGTTTGGCGCTATCGGAAATTACTCGGAGAAGTATTATTAGCATCTTTAACGCTGCAAATATTGGGGTTAGCAACTCCGATCTTGACCCAATTTATTATCGATCGAGCGATCGTCTATGGTAACTTGGGAACTCTCGATGTCATGGCTGTAGCTTTGTTGGGAGTGGCCCTGTTTGAAGCACTCTTAGGAATCTTACGACTATTTATTTTTTCTCATACTACTAACCGCCTGGATTTGAGCTTATCAGCGCAGGTGTTTCGCCACTTAATGCAGTTGCCTTTAAATTATTTTGAGTCGCGGCGGGTAGGCGATACCGTTGCTAGAGTTCAAGAACTAGAAAACATTCGGCAATTTTTAACTGGTACGGCTTTATCTGTTCTCCTAGACAGCGTTTTTTCGGTGGTGTATTTAGCCATCATGTTTTCTTACAATGTCACCCTCACCTGGGTAGCATTGGCGGTAATTCCGCTATTTGCTGCCTTGACTGTTATCGGTACGCCCTGGTTGCGTCATTGGTTGAATGAAACTTTTAACCGCAATGCCGATAGCCAGTCATTTTTAGTTGAGACTGTCACCGGAATTCAGGCAGTCAAAGCTCATGCCGCAGAACCAGAGGCTCGCAGGCGTTGGGAGGGTTTGTTTGCGCGTTATATTCGCACCAGTTTTAAAGCTACTACCACCTCTAATATCGGTAACAATATTGGCGACTTTCTGACCAATTTTTCTTACTTAATTATTCTGTGGTTTGGAGCCAGACAAGTCATCGACGAAAAACTAACTATCGGGGCCTTGGTAGCTTTTCAAATGCTATCTGCTAGAGTCACAGGTCCGCTGCTGCGCTTAGTGGAACTCTGGCAAGAATTTCAGCAAGTCTTGCTATCGGTCGATCGCTTGGGAGATATCCTCAATGCTGCCCCAGAAGCTCAGTCTGGTACTGGTCTAATATTAGAAAGTCAAGCAGGTAAAGTTACCTTCGATAAAGTTTTTTTCCGCTACCAACCCGATACCGAATACGTTCTCGATGGCATTTCTTTTACTGCCGAGCCGGGAATGTTTGTCGGCATTGTCGGTCGCAGCGGTTCGGGCAAAAGCACTGTTTCTAAACTGATACAGCGACTCTACGAAGTCGAATCGGGAACAATCGCGATCGACGACTTTGACATTAAAAAAGCCGATATCACTTCTTTACGCCAAAGAATTAGCGTCGTTTTGCAAGACGATTTTCTGTTCAACAGTTCTGTCATCGAAAATATTACTTTGGGCGATGTCAACATTACTGAAGACCAGGCGATCGCCGCTGCCAAGCAAGCAGTAGCCGACGAGTTCGTCATTCAACTCCCTCAAAGCTACGATACCAATATTGGCGAACGGGGAGTTTCCCTTTCAGGAGGACAGCGGCAACGCCTAGCCTTAGCCCGTTTATTTTTGTCTTCAGCCCCGATTTTGATTCTAGACGAAGCCACCAGCAGCCTAGATAGCGAAACCGAACAGAAAGTATTGAATAATTTGCGGCAGATTTCTCAAAATCGCACTGTATTTATGGTCGCCCATCGCTTTGCCCCCTTGAAAGAGGCCGACCTAATTTTAGTTTTAGAAAAAGGGACGATCGCTGAGTATGGAACTCATGAAGAATTATTGCGAAAAAAAGGCGTGTATTCAACTTTATACCAACGCCAGCAAGCATCTGTATGAGCCAAAAAAACATCGCTGCGATCGCGCTTACCGCTTAATTATATGCTCAAAGAGCGATCGCAGTTTCTTCTCCCTGCTATCAACTATAGGAAATTAGAGTAGATATTAGGAGAAAACTATCATGGGCTTCTTCGATACTATTAGCGATACTGTCAGTAAAGCCAAACATGGAGCTAGCAGCTTTATCGATACAGGTCGAGACAAACTAGGAGACACCATTAGTTTTGGTAGTAGAATTGCCCGGAGTTCTGCTAGTACCATTAGCAATGAATGGGACGATACCAAAGATTTCGTCAAAAGAACTAAAAAGAAGGTAACTAGCACGGTTAGCAATGAATGGGACGATGCCAAAGATTTCGTCAAAAAAGCTAAAAAGAAGGTAGCTAGCACGGTTAGTAATGAATGGGACGATACTAAAGATTTAGCTAAAAAAGTTAAAAAGAAGGTAACTAGCACGGTTAGCAATGAATGGGACGATGCCAAAGATTTCGTCAAAAAAACTAAAAAGAAGATAACTAGTACCGCTAGTAATGAATGGGATCGATTCAAGAGTGGAACTAAATTTGTTAAAGACCGTGCAATTGATTGGGTAAAAAACAATAGTGAGTTAGATCCCCCCACAATTAATATTCAATCAGCCGATCGACGCGATCGGCAGTTACGCCAAAATCTCCAGAGATTCTGGAAAACACCATTGGGCGATCGAATAAGCCAACCACCTGTTACCGAAGGTCCTTGGACTAAACTGCCAACTTACGGTCAGGAGCAAAAAAAGATACAGAAATTTTACACTGAAAGTTTTTCCGAACAACTAAGCGATCTTCCTCCCTATGTGGGCGTGCAGGGATATACTGCAAAGGTTCGCATCCCACGGCCATTTTCTGGATTCCTACCTGGAGATACAGATCTGAGCGTAACTGGCGGCTCTTACGAGGATAGCGCTTACATTAGCGAAGAAAAGACCAGAATAGCAGCGCGCAGTTTTTCATTATTCGATCTCAGTGCCAAAAAAGATTTGATTACCTCTGGCAATAATTTAGAGATTAGTTGGGGTCCAAAAAAAGCAAGCACGGGTTACGCAGCAGAATTTCGTCATGGCGAAGATATCGATGGTGACGGATATAAAGAGTATGGAATAGGAGTAGATGGCGTTCTTCCTTACGGCTTGAATGCAGGTTTTCGGGTAGAGCCAGATTATTGGAGAGTCAAAGCAACCCCCGTAGCAAACACTGTGAAGAGGGTCAGTCAGGGGCTTTGGAATCACCTGGTTGGATAGGTAATAACTGGGGTGAAAATCTCGATCGAGAGGCTAAGTTGGAGAACGAATTACCAAGTGAGTCGATCGCCTAAATCCCAAATTAACCCGTAGGAGATACCCATCCTTCAATTTCTGGTAGCTCGTCAACTTGGTTTCCTAGTACGCGACGTGCAGATTCTTTTTCTACGATCAGACCATCGGGCAGCATGACAGCGTTTCTATGGTGGATTATGCCTTGGCTTTCTCCCCGACTGTCCCACCAGTTGATAAACGCATCTCCCAACGCCAATCTTTCTGGCTGACCGGGTTCTAGAGCAAAACCGCTTTCCAAATGCATTACCTGCACGCCCGGTCGCTCCACCTTAGACCACGGTTCGGGATGGCGACTGTAGAAATTCCTCGTTTGCGGATCGACCCACTCGCCAAAGGGATGGAAGCCCTGTTCGTCTAGACCTCTAAGGATAATATCGAGTTGATTTTTGGCGAATTCTCGATTGTATCGACCTGTTTTGGCAACATTAGGGAGGGAATTTCGATTGGGATTGCGGGCAAACTGACCGTTAGGCGCTCTCCAAACTCCTCCTCGATCGATCGCAGCGGTAAGATCGCTACTCCTACGGGGATTCAATTCAGCAGGCTTCGATCGCCCTGTGGCATCTCTGCTAGCTACAGTTGGTTTGGCTGCTCTTTTGGGAGCAAGAGGTTTCTGATTACTGAGGGCGCTATTAGTTGAAATGCTGCTCGGTTTGACGGCAATCTCAGGTTTGTCAGGTTTGGGAGCGATAGTAGGTTTGGGTTCGACTGCGCTCGCAGATGTATTTGGTCTGCTAGCTGGAACGCTAGGAGATCGATCGGTAGTAGCCGTTGGTTTGCTGGTTTGAGGTGGAGTAATAGTAGGTTTGGGTTCGTCTGCGATCGCAGGTTCATTCGGTCTAGCTTCAATTGTAGGTCTAGGTTCGCTTTGGACTGCAACTCTGCCAGCGGTTCTTTCCGCCCCCCCAACTACGATAGGAGTTTCTCTAGTAACTGTGCTGCCAACCTTAGCCACTCTCGTCGCGCTACTCGCTTTTGTAGCAGCCCCTCCTGGTACGAACAGAGAACCAAAATCAAACAATGCACGACCGAATGCCTCTCCGGGACGACCGCTCTTCCAAGCTTCTACATAAGGCTGTACGAAACCTGCCCCTAAATCTTTAAAAGCTTGGGTTGTCTCTCTAGGGCGAGTGGTAAAGTTTATCGACGCAGTAATAGGATTGCTTAGAGATTGAATCGCTGGGTTCTGGGCTAGCGCTGCCACGCCTTTACCAAATTTTTCCCTAGTTTGCGCTCTTACCTCTTGGTTCGGATTGAAGCTGAGATCGTAGACCCCTTTAGCTAACGCTCCCCCTCCTTTAATTACATCCCATCCTGCTTTTAAAACTCCGATCCCGACATCTCTTCTAAATTCAACCCCAGAGAACGAACGCTGTCGTTGTTGTCGTTCTTGTCGAATCTTTTGAACTATTTGCTGAACTTCAGCATCGATTTTGGTTTTATTTTGTTGATACCTTATCTTGCTGCGTTCTTCTTCTAAACAGAAATGTGCTGCACTGCCAGGAGTGGGTTTTAAGTCAGGTCTGTAGTTGGCCTCGAAATTCTTTTTTATCCGGTATTCTGCTGCTGTTGTCGAACTGTTATTGAGGTTATGATTAAGCCGCGATCGCTCTTCGGCTAGGCGAAAATCTGCTGCACTCGTGCTACCAGAATTATTAGAGGTTCTGGTAGTTGGACGCATCGATCGCTCGTCGGCCAAACGAAAATCTGCCGCGCTGCTACTGCTAACAGGCGGAGGGGAAGCACTTTTAGGCTTAGCTGTCGGTAAATAAACTTGCGTGCCGACTTTGAGATGGCTGGCATCTCGATCGGTAAATGGGGTGCCATCGGCTTTGCGAAGCTCTTTCCAACGATTGCCGTCGCCGAATTTTTCTTCAGCAATTTCCCACAGCGTATCGCCCGATTCAATCCCAATTGCCTTTGATGGTGAAGGCTTCGATCGAAGCCTCTGCTCTGCGGCATTAGCACTGCTAGAACTAGATGAGTTGGTCGAAGCAGTCGGTGCAGATTGCTTCTGGGTCAGACGATACTCTGCCGCAGTGGCACTACTATAACTAGATGTCACGGAAGCACGTCGCCTCGATCGCTCGTCGGCGAGGCGAAAATCTGCCGCGCTCGCACTCCCAGCATTATTAGAACTACTGGAGGTACGCCAATCTCCTCCATCTGGCAGTTGGTTCCACTTGGGCATAATTGCACCTCAATCCCCATGATGGGGTAATTTTTGGTGGAATAGGCACAATTTCTGCGGTAGGAGCCATCCCAGGAACATAGTAGACCTCTTGACCCCGCACTCGGATCGAATCTCTCTCTAGCTTAACTCTGGTAGGAAAAACTAAGCCTAACTTCTCGTCTAAGTTGGATTGGGTACGTGCGATCTCCGATAATTTGGTCGGGTAGCAGGCTAGCAAATCTCCCAAGGTCTAGTTTCCTGGCTGCTAACATCTCGACTACCGTGAACGATCGTAATAATCAAAATCTGCTCGTTCGATCGATTAATTTGATACATAATAGGGAGCATCCTTAGCAATGCAGTCGTGAATATTCAGTAGATCGTCAACGGCAACATCCGACCAGTCAATCTTCACGATTCAACAACCGTCTTTTTACGTCCTCATGTGAAATAGTACGACCTTCTTGTGCAGCTTTTAATCCTGTCTCAATTTTTTGTCTGACATACAACTCATACATAATGTCATTAAGCGTTGCCCCGTCTGATAACTGGTCAATTAGTCGCTTAGCAATCTCCTTAGCTGTACTTTGCATCGTTTTTCACCTCCTAGTTCTTGGAATTGCCTACTGTAATTTACCTAACAGAAAATGCCTCATTAAATCGCTTCGTGACGGGTTCGACTAAAAAGCTTAGAACAGACTTTCGCCGGAGTACGATTTCTCCGGTAGCAGCCATCCCAGGAAATAGTTTGACCTCTTGACCCCGCACTCGGATTGAATCTCTCTCTAGCTTAACTCTGGTAGGAAAAACTAAACCCAACTTTTCATTCATGATGCCATTGGGACTAACTTGAATGACGGTGCCATCGATCGTGCCGAATTCTTGAAAAGGGAAGGTGGCTAGTTTGACTTTCACCTTCATATCGGGACGAACGAATCCGATATCTCGATTGAGAACGTTCACTTTCAGCAATAAATTAGCTTCATTTGGCAGAATCGATAACAACTCTTGACCTGGCTGCACTGTTGCTTGCGCTGGAGCAATCTTGAGTCCGTAGACTTTCCCCGACACGGGCGATTTCATAGTTGCTTGCTGTAGTTGATTAGCAGCTTGCTCTTGTTCTCCTTGTAGGCGCGTTAATTCTTGGTCGTATGACCTGCTCAGTTCTAGGATTTGAAAGTTTTTTACCTTAACTTGATTTCTCAGAAGTTCGACTTCTCTGGCGGCCTCAAGACTCGGTAAGGGAATGAGCTTTGGATCGACATCCTTAAATTCCAGATAGCCCTTAAATCTGATGCCCTCTTCAGCAAATTTGAGGTCCCGCTTGAGTCCGTCGAGTGCCTGTTGAGCTACCATTAATTCGCTAATCAGCTTTAACCTCAGTTTGGTAGCTTGTCGATCGAGGTTATCGATCCTTTTTTTGATATCCTCTGAGTTGAGTTCTACCAGCACGTCGCCCTGGTTAACCAGTTGACCGTCTTGAACCTTGATTGCCTTAATAGTTCCCCCATAAAGCGATCGCACTGGTTGGGCTTCCTCTGGAGGACCGATTTGACCCTCAGCCACCGCCACTTCATCGACTTTACTCAAAGCCGCCCAAGAGAGCGCACCCAAGACCAGCAGGCTGATGCTCAAAGCCAGCAATCGAGTATAAATCGGCGGTAACTCTTGTACTGCTTTACCTAGTTCGGAAGACAAGTCGGCATCGAGGGTAGCAAATTGCTGTCTCGTCTGCCGTGCTCCAGCGGGAGAGGAATCGAGGGGAATTTTCATAACACATCTCCGAAAATACCCATGCTGACGTGACACACCTCAAACAGTGCAATAGCCGTAGGTTGGGTTGAGCGCAGCGAAACCCAACGAACCCCACCCTTCGAGCGATCGTGGTTAACTCCGTTTAGACTTCGCGGTTGCTTTTAATTTTCGATTTAGCTTTAGAAGCACTGCGGCGGAGGGCTTGCAACCTAGACTCGTATCGTTGGCGCTGGCGGCGACTGGGAGTTTGTTCGATCAAGGTTTTTAAAGCACTACCCAAGCTTTTATAAGCGTTAGGCAGCGAGTAACCAAAACGAGTAGCCAAGGCTAAAGCTTTCTCATCTGCTTCCGTGGCTTCCTGGATTTGACGACCGCCATTATTTTTCATGTAGAGGCGATAGCCTGAGAAGCCGCACAATACCAAAGCCAATATTAATAGCAAACCATCTTGCACCCAAAGTTCGCCCACAGCACCACCCAAGCCAATCGCCAGTGCTGCCATTTCCCAGCCATCTTTGGGGATAGTGTCGTTTTGAATGCGAGCGACTTCGTGCCAAAACAGCAGGTTGCGCTGATCGAGTGCCAACTGCTCCCATTTCACCAAGTCGATTTGAATTTCCACTTGGTCTTTACCAATTTCTTCGCAGCGAACCAAAGGTGGATTGACTTCTGTAGTGCCCTCAACCATCACCCAGCTTTGTAATTCTGGTGGCAGTAGGGTTTTCAAGCGCCGGAGTTCGCTGATTTCGGCTTGAGTAGAGGAAGCGGCATATGATGTCATAGATCCGAATCTCAGGGGATTTAAAATAGACAACTTTTTCTATCTGTATTTTGACATTCCTACAACTTTTCAGCATAGGAGATTCGAGAAACACTTGCGGGCGATCGAACTAATTTAGCTCAAAATCCCTTCAAATAGAAGCGATCGACAAAAAAGGCGAACTCGCTGGTTCGCCACAAAAATGCTCTGTTACTCATCATCGACTAGAAGAGTTGCCCTCTCAGCGCACCATTGGGAAACGCTGCGGTGTGAACGTTGACATAGAAATTTTTGGGTGCCCCTTGAATTTCTGCAAGTAAGACGATATTAGCCGCGTTATTAGCTACATTTACGCAACCGCTAGAGACACCGGGCGCTCCCGCTGCTGGTAGGGGTGCAAGCGGAATCACCACACCGCCATTGACACCTGCCTGTCCTCGATGGATGTGCAGGGCTGTAGGTCTGTCGATCCGGCTGACGTTTAACCCGAAACATACTCTAGCTAAAGTAGTAGTAGGCGGGAGAATAGGAATGATATTAACAGTAATCGAACCAATGCCGTCTGGATCGCCAACATTGGCTATAGGTACGATCGTGTTACTAACCTCGTTGCCACCAGTAAGAACAGCAAACAGAGGCGACAATGTAGGTGGTAGAGATTGGGTAGATCCGGGGATGCTGAAAGCTAGCGTACTAGCAATACCGATCGCTGAAATAGTAGTAAAACCGCGAAATTTCATATAAACCGTCCTCAAAGGAACTTTATATTCTCATTTATAGGGATCTACAAATACCAACGTCAATGGGGAAAAATTAAGAATTTTGACATATTATGCAGCTACCCGATCGAGGTCAATTTTTAACAATCCTTCACTATCCAGACTGCGCCATAATAAATTGGAACTTTTGAATCTCCCTAATTTTTCTGATGACACTTCAAGAATTGCAAATCGCGCTAGCAGAAATAAACCACTTAGTCGCCTCCTTCCAAACCTCAGCAGCCCTGGAAAAATACTATGCTGAAAATATTGTGATGATTGAAGGCGATGGCACGATTACTGCTGGCAAAGAAAACTGTCGCCAAGGGAGGAAAGTATTTTTTGATGAAATGTTGGTTGAATTTAGAGAATCAAAACTAATCGGCCAAGATATTGCCGTTTCAGCAGACAAAAATTACGACTTTGTAGTCATTTCTAATTGGTACAATGATTTCACAGTTAAGGTTGACGATCGCCTCATCGATACTAAGAGCAATCAAATCTCTATTGGCTATTGGAAAGATGGTTTAGTAGTTAGAGAAAGCTATAACTATCCTGTCGTTTCAGTAGTTTGATAGTCGAGCGATCGCTCGCCCAAATTAGAGGATGTCTGAGAAGTCCTTGGGCTTCGTTTCCAGCTTGAAGATCCCCCTAAATCCCCCTTAAAAAGGGGGACTTTGAAGCTGTCCTCCCCTGCTTGGTGCGCTTGTATGCGGAGGGAACCTCCGCAGAGCGCATCCGCTCTTTAAGGGGGGCTAGGGGGGAGAGCACAAAGCGCACGCTGCCCGAACGAGTGCAATGATTTTAACCTACACGGTTGCTGTCGCTACCAACTTTCAAATCACAGCAATGCAGTCAATTTCTACTAAAACATCTTTGGGCAAACGAGATACTTCGACGCAAGCGCGGGCTGGGGCTGTAGCTTCATCAAAGTATTTGGCATAAACTGCATTCATAGCCGCAAAATCGGTCATGTCTGCCAGAAAAACAGTGGTTTTTACTACGTTTTGAAATGTAGCTCCAGCAGCTTTGAGAATGGCAGCTAGGTTAGCCATCACTAGTTCGGTTTGCTGGGCGACATCGGCGTTAGTAAGAACGCTGCCATTTTGGGGATCGATCGCAATTTGCCCGGCCACAAAAACCATCTGTCCGCTAGCAGCGATCGCTTGGTTGTAAGGCCCGACTGGACTTGGTGCTTCTGAAGTACGAATAATTTTGTTAGTCACGATCGATCTCAACGAGTGTAAATTGATTAAATAAGTATTTTGGCTTAAAGCTATTAGCGGTTTTTTTCCATTAGGGGTGCTAAGCTGTGAAGAATTGCGAATTGACAATTGTTTCGGTCAATTCCTTAAGAAATTTAGCATAGCTGTGTCACCAGCAGAGATTCTGTGTAGTTTATAAATGGTTGTCACCCGCTCCTAGAACGGCGGCAACAACTAAGTTTTTCGTCATCACTGGATAAATTTTGAGATCTCAGAGCGATCCCCGCTGCCAAGAATCGGATCTGAGATTAGCTGTAACGCTTTGCTAGTTAATTGTTTCCCAATCAATCTAATTTAGGATGCGATCCCCATGGCTTTTGCTATCGATCTGCCCGCGTCAATAACCCAGAAGGCTACTACCGCTAGCGATCCCCTCCAGACAGCTAGCGGCGTTTACGTCACAGTCCACGGTCATTTTTACCAGCCTCCCAGAGAAAACCCCTATCTCGATACGATCGAACGTCAAGCTGGGGCTGCCCCCTTTCACGATTGGAACGATCGGATTAATTACGAATGCTATCGCCCCAATGCCTTTGCCAGAGTGATGAACGAACGGGGAGAAATCTCTGGGATCGTTAATAATTACGAGTATTTGAGCTTTAATATCGGTCCGACGCTGATGTCGTGGCTAGAACGCCACGATTTAGAGGTTTACCAGCAGATTCTGATAGCAGATCGAAAAAGTTGCGATCGCCTCAACGGACATGGCAATGCGATCGCTCAGGTTTACAATCACGTCATCATGCCTCTAGCCAACCAGCGGGATAAATACACCCAAATTCGCTGGGGCAAAGCCGACTTTCGTTCCCGATTCGGGCGCGATCCCGAAGGGATGTGGCTGGCAGAAACCGCTGTCGATTACCCAACTTTAGAGGCTTTAATCGCTGAGGGGATTCGCTTCATCATCCTTGCCCCCTCCCAAGCCCAACGCTGTCGCGCGATCCCCGACGAGGAACAACAGGAAACTGAATGGATCGAAGTCGGCGGTTCTCAGATCGATCCCACGCGCCCCTATCGCTGTTTTCTCCCTGGTGGCAACCCAGAAAAGGATTTTATCGATATCTGGTTCTACGACGGTCCGATCTCGCGGGATATGGGCTTTAGCGACGTGCTGTTTAACTCCCAACACCTGGCTGGTAGGATCGGGCAAGCAGTAAGAGGCGATCGCCGTGCCAGTCAGTTGATTTCTGTAGCCACGGATGGCGAAACCTTCGGGCATCACAAATCCGGCACGGAAAAAACTCTAGCTTATGCTTTTACCGTTGAATTTCCCCAGCGGGGGTGGACTGTCAGCAACTTTGCCCATTACCTGAGCTTGCAGCCGCCCACTTGGGAAGTAGAATTAAAGCCCGTCACCGCTTGGAGTTGCTCTCACGGAGTCGATCGCTGGCAAGACGACTGCGGTTGTGGCGGTGGGGGATTGTGGCATCAAAAATGGCGCAAACCTTTACGCTATGCCCTCGATTGGCTGCGCGATCGATTAACTGAAGTGTATGAAGAAGCAGGCAAAAATTTATTTCTCGATCTCTGGCAAGCACGGGATGAGTATATTCAAGTGATTCGGGATCGATCGGTTGCTAATGTCGAACATTTCTTGATGCGCCATCGCGCCCGCAAGCTTACCTCTGCCGAACAAGTTGATGCCCTGCGGCTGTTGGAAATGCAGCGCCACGCTTTGCTGATGTATACCAGTTGCGGCTGGTTTTTTGAAGAACTGTCGCGCCCAGAAGGAGTGCAGATCTTGCGCTATGCCGCCCGCGCCTTGGAATTAGCGGGAGAGGTGACGGGAGTACAGCTAGAAAAAGGTTTTCTCAAGCGTTTGGCTTTAGCGCCTAGTAATATCGATTGTTTCAAGCATGGAAGCGAAGTTTACCATCAGTTAGTAGTGCCAGCGCAAATTAGCTTGAAGCTAGTCGCCGCAGAGTATGCAATTAGTTCTTTGTTTCCTAATAGTAAGAAGAATCTAACCTCTCAATCCCCTTCCAGATCCCCCCTGCCCCCCTTAAAAAGGGGTGAGCAAGATTCTCCTTCTCCAGTAGGGCAGGAATTAAGAGAGAGGTTAGAGGAACGAGTCTATTGTTATGAAGTGCAACAGCTAGACTACAAGCTGCAACGGATGGGCGTTTTAACTTTGGCTGTCGGGCAGTTGCGATTGGTTTCGGAAATAACTTGGGAAAGCGCCCATTTAGTCTTTGCCGTTTTGCATCTGGGCGGTTGGGATTTCCACTGCTGCATTCAACCTTTTAGCGGGCGCGGTGCTTACAGCCGTTTAAAAGAAAAGCTGTTTGCGGTTTTGCCAGAGGCTAGTGCGGCTAAGGCGATCTTGGTGATGAACGAGTTCTTTGGGGATCGCTATTTTAGTTTGCCAGACTTATCGGCGGACGAACGCCATCGAATTATGCGATCGCTGACTCAAGAAACTCTAACGCGGCTCGATCGACTGTATACCCAGGTTTATCGAGATAACTATGGGGTGTTGATGGCGTTTCATCGGGATGAATTGCCAGTCCCACAAGAGTTGCAGGTAGCAGCCGAAATTGCCCTTTCCGATCGCTGTTTAGCGGCTTTGCAAGGGTTGGAACGAGATTCAGCTTTAGAAGTGCCCAACGGTTGGAATCATCTAGCCGAATTGGAAGCGATCGCGACTGAAGCCAATCACCTACGCTGTCAGTTGAAGATTCCAGAAGCCAAGCAAATGTTAGAACATATTATTTGGCGATCGCTCTTTTCTCTCCTGCAAGATCCTGCTTCTACTAGACTCGAACCAGAGATTCAAAGGTTGAGCAGGTTAATTGATGTCGGGCAGCAGTTGAAATTAGGATTGGCCATCGATCGCTGTCAAGAAATGTTTTTCAATTATTTGCATACTCAGACAGTGAATTCTGCTGACTCCGCTCGGCTACGACAGTTATTAGTGTTAGGAGAAAAACTGGGAATGGCGATGACTTAATTGCGATCGAAACAATTGTCAATAAATGCCTCCGGTACGCTAGTTTTCCCCGGAACGCTGCGCGTACCGCTAGGTTGTCTGCTGATTCATCGAATTAATTCTCTCGATCGATAGCGTTCGTTGTCATAAGTTTTCCTCCAAAAATCGTTCGATGATAATTTCATCCACATATATTTCCTTAATCTTTGCGTGTCTTTGCGCTGTGCCAATCCTGTAAAACCCTTGGCTGAGATAAGCCGCCAATGCTGCTGTATTATCTGCCCGAACAAACCCAAACAGCTTCTCATATCCTTTGTTACGGGCAGCCTCGAACGTCGCTTTGAATAAACTTTTCCCCACACCGCGCCGTCGGTATGAAAGATCGACAAAGGTACCAATGACCCCAACATGCTCGAATGCCGAAGTATAGGTAGCAAATGGTTCTACGTCTTGACACCCCACAATCCTCTGTTCGTCGCGACAGACCGCTACTTGAAAAATTCCTCGTTGAGGGAACTTCGAGATAAACTCTTGTTCGGCCTCAACGGACAATGGGGTAGTCAGTGCTGTATAGATTCCAGCTTCAATGATGGGGTTTAGAACGTTGATAATCGCTTCAGCATCATCAAATTGAGCCTCTCGAACAAACAAATCCACTTGGCTACCTCTTCACGATCGTCACGGGAACTTCTGTATCCTGGTAGAGATGTAACGCACTATTTTAGCTAATTTCCATAACTCAATTGTCTAAAATTCCTAGATCTAAACCCTGTGAATCTTGCCAACAGCTAGTCTCTGTGCGCTACCGAATTCAATGCGATTGCACCGATCGATGGTATTTAGTCTGTCCTCAATGTTGGGATCGACTGGCAAAGGATAACCCTTTTTACTGTTACGGCGGGACTTGGAAAGCGAGGTAGTAATATCGTTTCCCTCTAATTTTGCTACAGATGGCAAGCAGGGGGAGCAGGGGAGCAGGGGAGCAGGGGGAGAGATTTGTAGCAATGATTTAGGTAATCGATATAAGAACTACTGAGATCGAATCCGGTTATTAAAACCATCAATCCAGCCCTCATCCCCCAACCCCTTCTCCCCAGGGAGAAGGGGAGCCAGAGTCAAGCCAGTTTCCAGTTCAGTCGCCAGCAATTCTCCATGACCAATTCAGGCGGTTAGAGTCTTTCGTCCCTCTCCCGTGGGAGAGGGATTTAGGGTGAGGGCGAGATGTGTATACACCGTAGGGGAGAAGGGGAGCCGGAGTCGAACCAGTTCGGATGCAACCGCTAGAAATTCTCCCCAGCCAATTCCGGTGGTTAAAGTCCCTCTAACCCAAAGAAACTTCCTTTTCCCTCTCCTCGTAGGAGAGGGCAGGGTGAGGTGGGAGAGGGATTTAGGGTGAGGGCAAGATGTGTATACACCTTAGCTCCTTTGGGAGAGGGGTGTCCGCTAGGACGGGGTGAGGGCAGAGCGTTCGACCTAGTATTCCGTAATTGCGTATATTTTTCCTGAAGTGAAGATCTACAAGACTTTTTCACTTACGAGACTAGGAGTTTGAACGCCATGCAGAGGAAAACAAAGCTTGCCTGGAAAACTATTCCTGTGGCGATCGCAGTTATGACTGTGAGTATTTTCAGCAGTAGCCCGTCCTTAGCTGAAAAGCCAACTGAAAAATCTCTGCTTTGGGAAATTACGGGTCCTGGAATTAAACAACCATCCTACCTGTTTGGCACTGTTCACACCATCTGTCCCGATCGGGCTAAATTGTCTCAACCAGTGAAAATAGCTTTAGCCAGAACCAAACAACTTTATTTAGAATTAGACTTAGACGATCCTAGCTATACCAGTGCTGTCCAAAATGATACTAAGCTACCACCTGGTAAAACCCTCAAAACTTTACTAGGAGATAAAAACTACGCGAAAGTAAACCAGTTTTTTCAACAAAATTCTCAAATTTCTTTAGATAATTATCTAAACGTTAAACCCTTTTTTCTGACGAAGCTTTCAACCGATGCCTTGCTTAAATGTAATACCGTAGCTGTAGACACAATTCTGCTTGAAAATGCCCAAGAACGACGAGTTGAAGTGTTAGGACTTGAAGAATTTCAAGACCAAGTTAATGCAGTCGATAAAAGTTTCTCTGATGAGTCTGTTGCCGCCCAAGTGCTTTATGTAGTGAATAATAAACAACAGGTAAGGCAAATACAGGAACAGCTTATTTCTTATTATCTCGATGAAAATATTGTCTCAATTAGAGAGGAATTTTTTAGCGCCCCTGCTGCTGAAAAAGGTAAAACTATAGGCGATACTCTGATAGACGGCCGCAATCAAACTTGGATTCCCAAGATCCTCCGAGCGGCAAAAACCAAGCCGACATTCTTTGGGGTTGGCGCTGGACATCTCGCAGGCGATCGCGGAGTTATTTCATTACTACGAGATGCTGGATATACTGTCAAGCCGATCCAAACCGTTGCCAGTCTGTCTCCGCTTAACTCTCTAGGAGAAACGATCGACCCTTGGCAAAGTCGCCCAATCTCAAGATTTGGATTTCAGACAGATGTGGGCAACCAGCAGAACAGAAAACCTGCATGGTAATACCGCGTTCAAATTAGATGGTGCGTTACGACGGATTGTTGAATTTAAGTCAGAGCTAAGATTCTTGCCGTCTAACGCACCCTACTAGACTACTAAATTGGTGTAAGTCCCAATTTAGTTGGGATTGGCGATTTCATTCCAAGCTCGGATGACGGTTTGCAAGCGATCGGGCAAGCGGTTTTGTCCTAGATCGGCATAGCGAACGGTTCCAGATCTACCTGTCAGAGTCACAGTAATATAATCGGCCGCATTTCTAGGAGCGCGGTAATCTTGCCGATCGAATCGATCGAATCGTCGATCGTCTAACAGTTCTTGGAATCTTTGCACTTGGCGGCGAGAAATCCGGTTAATCTCGCGCTCGAAAAGCGTGCTGCTATTGCCACTAGATAGCGATCGCCTTACGACTCGCCCATCTTCTAACAGGTTAATTTCATAAGTGCGACCAGCAAATCCGCCGCTATAAATCCCTCGAAAGATGGCATTTCTCCTTAAAGCAGGTGGTAACTGGTTCGACGGAATTCGATCGGACTCTATTGCCCCCGGATCGCCTGACTCGCTCCCTTCTGGATTGAAGGCAATCCTGGAACCAGATTCATCGGTGTGATAGATCCAGCGTCGTTCGCCGCTAGCAACAACGACACGCCAGCCTTCAACTCTTCCTGCCAAGCAAATATCGGCAGGACCGCCCAATCCCAGACAGCCATCCGGCCAGGTGCGCCGCTGAGATTCAACTACTCGCAGTTGGTAAGTGGGCAATCCCGAACGACGGGCGGCATCGCGCAAAACTGCGTCAGCTACCGAGTTGGGTAAATTCTCATTATTGCCAACGTTACTAGTTTCTCGATCGAACTTGACGACAGAACCAGAATTATTAGTGCGATAAATTAAATACCGTCGCTCTGTTTCTACCGTCACCTGCCAGCCAGGAACGATATTGCGGGTACAGCGTTCTCTAGGACTGGGCAATCCGAGGCAACCATCCGGCCAATCTCGCCGCAGCGATTGGACGATCCGCAGGCGATAAGTTGGTAATCCCGAACGGCGGGAGGCATCTTGTAAAACGGCATAAGCAACTGCATCGGGCAATTCCGTATCTAAATCTCCGCCGATACCGCTAGCGGCTCGATCGAACCTGACAACAGAACCGGAACCATTAGTGCGATATACCCAACGGCGTTCGCGTAGCGTCCCCGCAGGGGAATCGCCCTCAGCTACGGTGACGCGCCAACCGCTGACAATAGCGAGAGTACAAGCTTCATCGGCACCAGGCAAACCCAAACAGCCATCCGGCCACTGCCGTCGCTCGGCTCTGACGATCCGCAATCGATAAGTCGGCTGTCCAGAACGACGGGCCGCATCTGCTAAAACTGCATCTGCTACCGAGTTAGGCAAATCGCCATTAGTATCTTCCCCCGTGTTACTAGCAGCGCGATCGAACTTGACTAGATCGCCAGAGCTATCGGTGCGATATACCCAACGTCGCCCATTTCCTTCAACCGTGACTCGCCAACCGAAGATAGCAATTTGGCTGCAAACTCCATCGGGTTCGCCCAGTCCCAAACAGCCATCCGGCCACTGTCGGCGCTCGGCGCTGACAATTTGGAGTTGAGAAATCCTTAAGCCAGAACGGCGAGAAGCATCTTCTAAAACAGCTTCACCGACTGCATCTGGCAAATCGCGATCGGCGGCGGTTGAATTTTCTAGCCGCAAGACCCGACCGTCGCTATTAGTGCGATAAACCCAAGTCCGACTGCCATCGGTGAGGACGACTCGCCACCCAGGGACTAAGTTTCTGGTGCAGACTTCCCCAGGTCGCTCTAGCCCCAGACATCCGCCGGGCCAGGTTCTCCGGCTGTAGCTGCTGACTCTGATGCGATCGAATGGAATCCCCATCCGCCGGGATAAATCTTGGCGGACGGCATTAGAAACTTGCCTCGGCAAAGTATTGAACAGCGTTTGCTTTTGAGTAGCCAGGTTGCCAGCTAGTTTGGAACTGGCAAAGGCAGCATTCCCTGCCTGGCCGAACAATAAGACGCTACTTAAAAACAAGCAAGACCAAGAAGTGAGGCGATACTTACCTGGCTGCTGATTAAAGCGATCGATCCTTTCCACGAACAAACCCTCCGAAAATTGTTTATTGGCTGACCTCAACTGTGACTTAGTGCTGTTAAGCTTCCAGTCAGAAATCGTACAGATGCACGTTCTGGCATCTCTACAAAATTTAAAAAGATTAATAGATTAAGGTATTGGCAATTTCCTAGCTATAGCAATTCTTCATGAGTTGTGGGATAGCCGTCCCGGCTGTCCCACGGCAGGCAAGATGCCTGCCCCACAAGAAACTCGATCGATGATTTAGAACTGCTATAGTCACCGCTCCATTGATAAATCGAGGTGCTTGCATCCTTCTTTAGTTCCGAATTCCGAATTCCGAACTCCGAATTCTTTCTATCAGTCTGCCAAGACCATAAATTAACCTCAGCACAATTTTTGCGTCTTTCCCACTCATCACCCTCAACGACGCAAAAGTTATATACATTTCCAGACAGCGATCGCTAGTAGATTTGTTCCCCTTTCCCCTCTGCTCCCCATCTCCCCATCTCCTCCTCCCCCCATCTCCCCATCTCCCCATCTCCCCATCTCCCCATCTCCCCATCTCCCCATCTCCTCCTCCCCCCATCCCCCCATCTCCCCATCTCCCCATCTCCCCATCTCCCCATCTCCCCATCTCCCCATCCCCCCATTTCCCCATCTCCCCATCTCCCCATCTCCCTTTACCCAAAGATCGTTGGGGAACGTTCGATCGCTCGATTTCGTCGTCAAGAAAGTGAATTGATTCTGGGCAACCTTTCCGGAAAGCTGAAAATTGCCGATGTAGATCGATTTAACCTGACAAGTTAAGAAATTGCTTGAAGAGTGGGAAGTATAAAAAATAGGTCACAACTTCAGCCTGTTTTCCCTGGTTGCAATTTATTGAGAGCGCATATGCCAGTTACTACTTTTGATGCCGAAACAGAATATTACCAGCAACCTCTAAATAGCCCATTTGAAGCTTACGGTACGAATGACGGTGCTGAGAGCGTGATGGCTGAGATTGTTGACCTGGAAATCGAAGCTACAGAAGCTGCTAACTTTTCTAAAGGAGCCAACCGCCAGACTACCGATTTGGTAAGGCTATACCTGCAAGAAATCGGCCGCGTGCGACTTCTGAGCCAAGACGAGGAAGTTTTAGAAGCCCAACAAGTCCAGCGTTATATGCGGTTGCTGGAACTCCGCAACACCACTGCCGCCAAGGAAGATGCTGATACTCCTATAGAGCAATCTTTAAAGTGCTACGTTCGATTGGTAGAAGTTCGCGATCGCTTGACCTCCCAATTAGGCCATCGTCCATCTTTCCAGCGGTGGGCCAAAGAAGCCGACATTGACTTAGCCGAATTGAAGCCGTCGCTGATCGCTGGCAAACGGGCTTGGGCTGAGGTGGCTGGTTTAACGGTGGCAGAAGTCGATGAGATTCAATCTCAAGGTCTGCGGGCCAAACAGCACATGATTAAGGCTAACCTGCGCCTAGTAGTTTCGGTGGCGAAAAAGTATCAAAATCGCGGCTTGGAATTGCTCGATTTAATTCAAGAAGGTACGATCGGCTTAGAGCGAGCGGTAGAAAAGTTCGACCCTACCAAAGGGTATAGATTTAGCACCTACGCCTACTGGTGGATTCGTCAAGGAATTACCAGAGCGATCGCTACCCAAAGTCGAACGATTCGGCTGCCAGTTCACATTACCGAAAAGCTCAACAAAATTAAAAAGGCTCAACGCCAACTCGCCCAAGAAAAGGGTCGGATTCCGACTTTAGAAGATATTGCGATCGCCTTAGAGATGACCGTACCTCAAGTGCGAGAAGTCTTGATGCGCGTGCCGCGATCTGTCTCTTTAGACACTAAGGTCGGTCGGGAAAAAGATACCGAATTAGGCGAATTGCTCGAATCTGAAGATATCTCTCCCGAAGAAATCTTGATGCGAGAAGGCTTGCAGCGAGAGTTGTGGCAATTACTGGCCGATCTCACGGGACGCGAACGAGATGTGATTCGCTTGCGATTTGGCTTAGGAGAAGATCATCCTTATTCCCTAGCAGAAATCGGCCGCGCTCTAGAATTATCTCGCGAACGGGTGCGCCAAATTGAAGCTAAAGCTTTACAAAAGTTACGGCAACCTCGACGACGCAATCGAGTTCGAGATTACTTAGAATCGTTGAGTTAGATAATATCCCCTAATTCAGCCCTCACCCCCAACCCCTCTCCCACCTCAAAGAAGCCCTCTCCTACAAGGAGAGGGTAAAGGAAGTTTCTGTTAGCTGAGGGGAGCCGGAGGCTCCTTGAGGTCAAGACGGTTTTGGAAACCGGATTTGGCATGAGAGCGAACGCTGTTATGCTCGTCTCTTGCAAAGGTGTAAAAATAATTGTTGATATCAAATCCGGTTGATTGGCCATGATTAACGTAGGTTGGGTTGAGCGATAGCGAAACCCAACATTGCTGGGGGTGTTGGGTTTCACTCCGTTCAACCCAACCTACCATCAATTTTATTATGGGTGTTTAACCGGATTCGATATGAGAGGGCTGAAATCGTCAAAAATCTAACTTACTTATTACTTATTACTTGACTTCTGCAAGAAGTCTAATATCCCTTACGCTTCATCCTGCCCCAGCGAGCCTGCGATCGAGTCAGCCAACGCCAGATGCCAATCAACCGCCATAAAGTGTTCAGTTGACGATAGCCAAAATTTTCTAATACAGCTACTAAGAACAAAAGTAATAGATCTTGAAACTTAGGATAAACGTGAAAAGCTATTTCTTCTAAAAATAAAGCATTTAAGGAGATCGCGATGCCAAAAGCAATTTCGATTAATAAAAAAACTTGTAATGCTTGAAAAGAAACAAACCCTAGATATATACCCAATCCGACAAACAGATAGCCAGCCACGATCGTAATAGAACTGAGAACTTCAAAGAAAAACATATAAGGAAAGGCTAACCAGGCAGCAGCACCACCTTTTGGGTGCAATAGCAATCCGGGATTGAGTTCCAAACTTTCACAAAGTCCTCGCTGCCAACGTACTCGTTGATTTTGCAGAGTACGCAGATCCTCCGGGCATTCCGTCCAGCAAACTGCTTCTGGGGCAAAAGCAATGCGATAAGGTTTGCCCCGCTGACTCAAGAAATGATGCAGGTGAACGACTAATTCCATATCTTCCCCGATTGTCTTACTTTCATAACCTCCCACAGCCACTACAGTTTCCTTATGAAATAGCCCAAAAGCCCCCGAAATAATTAACATGGCATTAACTGCCGACCAACCCAACCTCCCTAATAAAAATCCTCGAAAATATTCCAGCACTTGGAATAATGCTAAAGGACTTTTGGGCAGCCCAGCTTGTACGAGATAACCGCTCTCTATGCGGCAACCATTAGCAATCCGAATAATACCGCCAGCAGCGACGGTATTTAAATCTTCCATAAATGGCTGTGCCAAATACCACAACGCTTGACGCTGCAAAATCGAATCGGCATCGACTCCACAAAACAAAGGATATTCAGCTAAATTGATTCCGGCTCTGAGCGCATCAGATTTGCCGCCATTTTTTTTGTCGATAATTCGTAGATTGGGATAAATAGTCGATCGATAAATTGCTGCGATCGCCTCAGTTGGCAAGCGATCGCAATAGGCATAAGGGAAAGCCTCTAAGCTAAATTCTTCAATCAGCACATCTAGGGTGCGATCGCTCGATCCATCGTTGATGACGATAATTTCGTATTCGGGATAGTCTAATTGGAGCAGAGAATAAATTGAATCAACAATAACCGCTCTCTCATTGTAGGCAGGAACTAAAATACTAATTGGTGGTTCCAAACCTAAATAATTTCTCGGATGCGAACCGATCGTTCTAGTTTTGAGATAAGAATTTAAAACTAGAAACGCACTAATACTTAGAGCCAAATAACAAACATTAATGGCAATAAAGTAGCATAAGAAAAAATACTGAACTGCATTGACAATCGAGGAATTAGACATTTAAGTTAATCTACAAATGATATTCTAAACTTTTAAACTCCTACGTCAGACACTTCTTTTTCAGCAATAACTTGGGTTAGGATATCGCGGGCATAGCGATCGCTCTGGGACGCTCGAATCTCCCGCAATCTGGCCACACTAACAAAAGGCAACTTAGCTAATGCCTGGGCAGCGCGGTAGCGCACCCACCACCGACGATCTGACAGCATGACGATCAGTTGTGCTTCATCTTCCTTAACGCCGATCTTGCCTAGAGCATTAGCTGCTTGTACCCGCACGATCCAGCTAGGGTGGGTGACATATTGACGCGCGAGTTTGAGGTTTTGGTGGCTGGGAAATTGGCCTAAAATCCGCAAGCAAGCCGCGATCGATTCTAAATTGGCATTAGGGCTTTCTAGCAACTGCGGGACGATCGATACCAATCGAGCGGCATGGGTAAGTTCGAGAACCCGAAATAATCTCAGCGATTGCGATGGAGATGCATATAAAACCTCGTTCAACAGCGGTTGGATATCGGTAGTCAAATTTACCTCCCGTAAAATTTGAACCACCTGAATTAACGACCAATCAATGCGATCGCAGATCGGGGTCGCCAGCCAAGAAATAGCTGCTGTATCGTCGATCTGCACCAATGCCCTAGCAGCAGCGGCAGATATAGTAGGATGACGCATTAATACTAGTTTTTGCAACGCTGGCCAAGCCGATTTTTGCCGGAGATGGCCGAGGGTAGCGATCGCTATTAGTTGGTGGGTCAGATCGCCTTTGTGCAGCAGTTGCATAGCCATGAGATCGATGCCCATCTCTAAGCCGATTTGATTTAAATTATCTTGCAGTTTGCCCCGAACGGAAGCGTGAATCTGATTCCACAAAGATAGTAACTGCACCCTTTCCGATTTTTGCAAGCGCGGAATCGACTCAGGGGGCGCGACTAGACTCTGCATCAGTATCGGCCTCCAGACCTCTAAAAACTGCTGTTGGCGTTTAGTGCTACTCAGTAGCAGGTAGCGCATCACCAGCAGCAGCAAGAGCAAACAAACATCTAAGAGTAACACCCCTATTGTTACCCAGAAAACCAGTCTAATAATTGGATCGGAAGGGACGGCGATCGCCATGTTATACCAAATCCGCTTAGCAAAGGTTGGTTTGCCCTCAAAGGAGCCTCCGGCACCCCTCTCTCACCTCACCCTGGCCCTCTACTACAAGGAGCGGAAGTTTATTTGTACTGGAGAAGGGGAGAAGGTGAAAATGTGGTCTTGCTTCCCCCTCGCCCACCTGGGAGAGGGGGATTGAGGGGGTGAGGGCTGTTACTCCAGAAGAATATAGAATTCAGAATACAGATTGGCGATCGCTTTTAACTAAAGGTTCTAAAAATCGTGCTTTAATATCAGTTCTATATAGTTTTATAAATAGTCTATGGGCCTGACTTCGCTAGACAAGGTTCCCGGTACTATGCGCCTAACTTCGCTAGATGTATTTCGCGGCATTACTATTGCTGGCATGATTCTAGTGAATAAAGCCAGCTTAGGGGATAAAATTTATCCTGCCTTGAGCCACGCTGACTGGAACGGCTGCACCCTAGCCGATCTGGTTTTTCCCTTCTTTTTATTCATAGTCGGGGTGGCAATGGCTTTTTCTTTGGCCAAATATACCGAAGGGGAAAAAAGCACCACTCCAGCCCTTTACTGGCGGATTGTCAGTCGGGCAATTATTTTGTTTGCCCTTGGTTTGTTGCTGAACGGCTTTTGGAATTACGATTTCAGCACGATCCGCATTATGGGGGTACTCCAACGCATTAGCGTGGCTTACTTACTAGCTGCTCTAGCCGTCCTCAACCTCCCTCGTAAAGGTCAGTGGATACTAGCCGCCGCCATCCTGATAGGTTATTGGTTGCTAATGTCTTTCGTTCCAGTTCCCGATTTTGGGGCTGGTAACTTAACGCGAGAGGGGAATTTTGCCGCTTATATCGATCGCCTTATAATTCCTCAAGCCCACCTTTATAAGGGAGACGGGTTTAACAACATGGGCGATCCAGAAGGGCTGTTTAGCACCTTACCTGCTGTAGTCAGCGTTCTTATTGGTTACTTCACCGGGCAATGGCTGCGCCAGCAACGGCTCGACTCGCGCACCAGCATCGACATGGTACTGTTTGGCTTGAGTTGTCTCGTAGTCGGGCAAGTCTGGGATTTTTGGTTTCCCCTCAACAAGAAATTGTGGACGAGTTCTTATGTTATCTTCACCGCTGGCTGGGCGTTACTATTGCTAGCAGCTTGTTACGAACTAATTGAAGTGCGCCAGCGCCGCCGTTGGAGTCGATCGTTTGAAGTTATGGGTTTAAACCCCATATTTATCTTTGTGGCTTCGGTACTTCTGATTAAAATCTTGGTAAAAACTAAAATTGGCAGCGGTGAAGAGGCTCTGACTACCTATCAGTGGATTCTCCAAAACTTTTTTGCCTGGGCTGGACCTTTAAATGGTTCTCTATTATTCTCGATTCTAACTGTGTTGTTGTGGCTGGCAGTTGCTTACGCCATGTATCGACAACGCTGGTTCTTGAAGGTATGAAACCGCAAGTAGGAGCGCAAGGCTTTCATTGGTGTCAAGTTAGAGCTAAAGCCGTTGTTATCCTATCGACTTCAGCCATAACCGCCAGGGGTTCAAAACCCCTGGCTAATAGCTCAAGTCCATTGAAATGGACTAAGGAACTAAATTTTCTAAAGGCCATGGAGTCCTCTTTAGAGGACTTTAACTTTGAGACAGGGGTTTTGAACCCCTGGCGGACGAAGCTTTTGACCCTTAAGTTGACACTAACGAAGGCTTTGCGCTCCTACACCTGGGTAAAACGCTTTTTACCAACCTTTTTCAGATTGAGATAGCACGTAGGCGGCTACATCCTGAATTTGTTGATCGCTCAAACGTCCTTTGAAAGATGGCATCGCATTTTTACCATTCGTTACCTGGGTAATAATTGCCTCTGCCGAGTTCATGCCAAATTTAGCTAAGGCTTCTTTTTTCAAAGTTTTTTCGGTCATGACTACGTTATTCCCGCCTGCATGACAAGCGGCGCAGTTAGCGCTAAATACTTTAGCGCCGCTAGCTGCATCGCCTGCTGCCAAAGCCGGACGAGCAAAAGTGACAGCCAATAGTGCGATGGCTAACACTGCCAGAGATATTAGTCTCTTCAATTTGGTTCTCCTCTGCGATCGTGAAATATTATTGACAAGCCTATTTTACCTTTGATGTCTAAGGTTCAAAAGTCTCTGTCGCCCAACCAGGTGCTTTTTGTGCTGCCCGCAACACGAAGGCAGCTAGTTTTTCCACCTGCTGTTGAGGCATCCAGGTTTCTGAAACTTGGCGGCACCAAAGATTTTCTTCGCTGCCATCATAGGTCATTGGTTGCCTAGAGTAAGCAACTAAGTTGTTAATGTTATTGCGAGGTGGAGTTGCAGCAGCCAGGGCAGTTAATGACAATGACACCTTGGGGTTAGGCAAAGTGTTGCCCCCAACATGGCAAGTCAAACAGTGTTGCTTGAACAACACTTTGCCCTCAGACAAGTCGGCAGCAGAAAACTGTTGCGTTTGCCCTTTACCATCTAAATCTAGATTAATTGGTTCGGTAACTTGCAGGTACTGGACTACATATGAGTCAACAGCAGCTTGGGCTGGCTGACTGGAGATCGAAAAGAGCCACAGGCAAGCCCCTAAAACCGCCAGCAGGCACCGCAGGAAAAATCCTTTATACCGCATAGCGTCAAACATTGTTGTTGCCCCTGGAGATTTCCACAGGATGTTTTTTTCAGTTGAGTCGAAGCTGCTGTAACAGCGCAGGGCAAAATTGTTAGCGTATGACTTTGCCTCCTCCCCATCTGTCGCCCACGATCTTCGGCTGAATCAGGATATATCCAGCAATAGCTTCTAAATCGTCGTCCGATAGATTTCTCATTTCGGCAAACAGATCGGCACTTTCCATACTGGGGTGAACTTCGGCAATTGCCGTTTCGCCATCGTAGGTAGTGGGATGCTTCATGAAGTCTACCAAAGCCGCCAGGTTATTTCGCGACGGTGTGGCTCCACTTAAATCTTCGGAACTCAAGCTGACGTTGAAGTCAGTTTTAGTTATGCCCTCAGCATGACACTGAGAGCAAGTTTGGTTGAACAAACGTTTGCCTTGTTTGTACTGTTTGATGCTCAGGGTAGTGTTTTCCCCTTTGTCGTTCAGCGGTACTGTGCGGGTATCTGCATTAATTTCCAAAGCTGAGGCGCTGGGAACAACTGTTTGTAAGGCGAAAAATACAGTTGCCACAACTACCCAGATAAATCGCTTAAGCATAGTTCTCCCGATCGAATTTGACTTAGTTATTGAATCCTCTCTCACAGCAGGCGACTCAATTTTTGGTCCTTCCGATCGAAGGATTAGCCGTCAACCAACCTTGAGAGGGCGTTAGCAGTAGTAGATAGAGAAGCGCGATCGCTAATCTCTACCAGGATTAAAAATACCACTAACTGCTAACTGCTAACCGATTGAGATTTTTGAGACAAGATCGTAGAAATAACCGCCTTGGCATCCTCTAAGGGCAGGCGAGTCGATTGAGTTTTATAGGCAATTCCCAACTGCTGGCACAGATCGAATACCTGTTCTACCGAAAGGTGGTAATCTGCCGCTATTTCTGCAATTGATATGTCTGCAAAACCCATAGTGGTTGGCCGATAGCTGAACAATTGAGTCGCTCTCATAAATATCATGCCATCTGATGCGATCGCTTTCCCCATAAGAGGTACTCAGATCGGGGCAAAATGTGGGAGAGGGGAGGGGGAGATGGGGAGAATTCTTAACTCAACACTCAACACTCAACACTTCTCACTTCTTCAACTCCTGAACTTCTGACTTCTGGCTTTTATCTGATGCTGGAACCTGTAAAGTCGATTGGTGCAAGCGAATTAACTGGGCCAGAGTAGCCTTTAGCTGCGGACGAGGGACGATCGCGTCTACAAAACCGTGCTGTAAAAGATATTCTGAAGTCTGAAAATCATCGGGTAGTTTTTCTCTTAAAGTTTGCTCGATCACCCGGCGACCAGCAAAACCAATTGTCGCTTTTGGTTCTGCTAAGATAATGTCTCCTAACATGGCAAAGCTAGCCGTTACACCCCCAGTAGTCGGGTGGGTAAGCACTGGAATGTAAAGCAGTCTGGCTTGTCTATGTAGTTCTAGCGCCCCAGAAATTTTGGCCATCTGCATCAAGCTCAAAATTCCTTCCTGCATCCTGGCTCCGCCGGAGGCGCAGACGATTACTACTGGCAATCTGTCTTTGGTGGCTCTTTCGATCGAGCGGGCGATCTTTTCTCCCACGACCGAACCCATGCTGCCGCCCCGAAAGCGAAAGTCCATGACTCCCAAAGCTAGAGGCAAGCCATCTAACTGCCCTAGCCCAGTTTGAACTGCATCTGTCAAGCCGCTTTTTTCTTGGCTTTCTCGGAGCAGATCGCCATAGGATTTGCGATCGTAAAATTTTAGCGGATCGGTAGGACGTAAATGCTCGTCTAAGGGCATCCAAGTATTGGCATCGATTAACTGACGAATGCGTTCCGAACTCGACACCCGCTTGTGATGGTTGCACTCCAAGCAAACCATTTGGTTGGCTTTGAGGTCTTTAGTGTAAGCGATCGCTCCGCAAGCGTCACATTTGCTCCATAACCCATCGGCAATTTCGCGTTCTTGACGTTGCTGGTTCGGAGGTTCTGATTTCCGGCGATTTGCAAACCAATCGAATAAAGACACGATCTGAGATATAGTGAATCGACTGCCAGCACTTGCAGCCTGGGTACTAGGACTACTCTACCACTGTTAAAAGTGTTAAGTGTTGAGTGTTGAGTGTTGAGTTAAGAAAGTGTGTAGTTAAGAAATTCTCCTTGTCTCCCCCTCTCCCCATCTCCCCCTCTCCCTACCCTCTTCTGCGTCTGCTCCAACTTACCGCGCTGCCAGTTGGTGCTTATAGTTATTCTGAAGGCATAGAAACGCTGGTAGAGTTGGGTAAAATTGTCGATCGCCAAAGTTTAGAGCATTGGCTCGATCGAGAACTGCGCTATGGTGCGATTAGATTAGAAGCTGCGGTCGTGTTGAGAGCCACAAACAGCGTTAGAATCGGCGATCTAGAGTCGCTAGCTTATTGGAATTATTGGTTGTCGGCTGCTAGAGAAAGCGAGGAGTTGCGCCAACAAAGCTGGCAGATGGGCTATTCTCTACTGCAATTAATCGAAGATATGGAGCCAGAAATTGCCTCGCTGGTGCAGGCTTGCGGCTATCCTGGCAATTATGCGATCGCTTTTGGTTTAATTGCGGCTTACTGGCAAATCGACCCGTTAGAGGCGATCCTGGGCTACTTGCACGGTTGGGCGCTCAATCTTATCAATGCGGGCGTGAAATTAATTCCTTTAGGACAAACGGCTGGGCAGCAATTACTGTTAAATTTACACCCAACTATAATTCAAGCGGCGCGAGAAATATTAACTTTAAAAGATGATGAATTTAGTAGCTGTAGTTGGGGTTTATCTCTAGCTAGCATGGCTCACGAAGTCCAATACACCCGCTTATTTCGGAGTTAAGCAGCAATGTCTTGGCTGGAACTAAGTCCAATAGTCGTTCTCCCCATTGAGAGTCATGGTAATTACGCGCTACACACAGGAGGACGCGATTCCGTCGTCGCACGGCGGAATTCCAGCGTCCGTCGCTAGGCCAACGCACCATTCCATGTTCTATGCCCAACTAAATGCTTTCAATTTCTGGTTCCCCTTGAGCTTTGACCCAAGCTATCTGCTGAATGCCGCAAAGGCGGGCGTAATTGCCGATCTCTTCAGTTGTACGTCCGCCCAAATCCATCTCGACTCGAACTGAACCTTCGGACTCTTTGAGTTTTTGGGCGTAAGTAAAAGCTGCCGCCCCAGCTTCAGGGGTTTCTGGCACGACTAGCCAATCGTTAGCAGGTGTTTCTTGCGGCAGTCGGCCTTGAGAGAGAAGAACCTGATGTAAGTCTTCGATGTTGAGGCAAAATCCAATGCCAGGATAGGTTTTGCCTTCAGGATGATAAAGTCCCAACAGTCGATCGTAGCGCCCTCCCTGCCCCAAAATGCGGGCTTGGGAGCCATCGTCGCTCACTACTTCAAACACTATTCCCGTATAGTAGTCAAAAGTTTTAATCAGGCTCAGATCGAGCGTCAGAGGCAATGGGCGATCGCAGGTATCTTGCAGGAGTTCGACTAGAGATTTAAGATGATTCACCATCTCCCACCCCGACTCATCTAGAGGCAAGGCAGCCACCTTTTGCAGCACCTCGGCTGGTCGTCCCCGCAGGTCGAACAGCGATAATGCTAGCTGTCTTTGTTCCGAGGACAGGGGAAGAGAGTCTAACTCCAAGCGATCGAGATGGGCGATGCAGTAGCGAACTTTGGCTGGCAATGGTTCGGGAAAGGTAGCAAGGAGCGATCGCGTCAAACTGGCTGCTCCTAAAATTAAATGCCAGCGATCGATTCCCAACTCTTTGAGTCCATCTGCCAACAGCAACAAAATTTCTGCGTCTGCCAACAATCCGGCGCTACCTAATAGTTCCACTCCAGCTTGGTAAAATTCTTGCTGGCAACCGTGCTGGCCGACTGGCGATCTTCTAAAGACGTTGTTGTTGTAATAGAGTCGCTGGGGATAAACTGCTCCCATCCGCGTCACCGAAGCACGGGCGATCGAAGCTGTCATTTCCGGGCGCAGTCCGAGGGTTCTGCCGTCAGTATCTTCGAGTTGAATAACCGTCTCTGGCTGAATCGCCCCACCTGCGGTCAGGGTTTCTAGGCGTTCTAGGGTAGAAGTAATAATTCGGTGATAGCCCCAGCGGTGAAATACCTGCTGCAAGCGGTCTTCTACCCAACGTTTCCGGGCTACATCTAGGGGGAGTAAATCTCTCGTCCCTGGCGTATAAAAGTTTAGTCCGTTCATATTTCACTTACATTTGCTAACAAATTGGAAACTTCCTGTTTCAACCAAGGATGTTGGCATCGCTTATCTGATAAGGAATCAGCTATTCTGGCTATATATTGCCAGTAAGAAGATCGAACCAAAACTGATGTAGTCAGAGAGTTGGTTCGCTCTCTTGAAGATAAGCTTTCCCCTCAAAGTAAGCAATTGTTAGCAAATATCAGCAAACCCAACACTGTTGATTAGCCTCGATCGTCTCCTCTCACAGGAGGAAAAGCCAAGGTTGTCGATTCTGGATCACTTTTTATTCCCAAACATCCCCAAAAAGCCACTTTTGCTAGGGGCCTTTTGAGTGAGTTTATCGAGTGCTTGTTTGCCTTGCAGGGCGAGCGGATCTTTAGGATTTACTTGCAAGGCCTTGTTAATGTACATCTTGGCCATCGTCGTCTGATTTTGTTTCAAATAAACCATTCCCAACAGGCTATTACAAGTGCTGTTATTTGGCTCTAGATTGAGCGCATCTCGCAACTCTAAAATCGCTTTGGCCATATTGTTATTTTTGATATACTCATCAGCCCGACGAAGATACGGCTCGACCATTGATGCTTTTGGTGGTGGTTCGACAGGTTTTGGTTGAGATTGCTTGACGGCATTGGTAGCTAAAGTGCTAGAGGCATTAACTGCGACCGGGGCTTCCGTCCTGATTTTTTGACCTTCTTTTTTCATTAAGAAGACCATATTTAGCTCGCTCAAAAGAGCGATCGCCTCTAAAGCTTGGTCTAGGTGTTCGTACTGCTTCGTCGCCAGTTTTTGGACTGAAGATTTATATTCTAAATCTAGATTTTGAGATGCTTGAGACAAGATCTTCGCTGCTTGGCTGGCAGATTCAAGCTGGGCTGGTTCTTGAGCTAGACGCTTGCCAACTTGTTCTAATACTACTAAGTGTTCTTTACGTTTGCGGTCTTTCGATAGTTGGTCGTAAGCCTGATTGACAAACCTCGACAACAGCTTATTTGCCAAATCTCTTTCCTTTGGACTTTTAGATTGACAGCTATCGGGATGCAGCATCCGCGCTATCAGTTTATACCGTTCTCTAATTTGTTCTGGTTTAGCATCAACTGTAACTCCCAAAATTGCATGATGATCCGTTAAATCGAGTTTAAATAGTCCTTGTTCGAGCTTAAAAGACATAGCGCCTTACCCGCACCTATAATGATGAGCCTGCTTCTAGTATCTCTTAGATTTTAGGTCAATGCCATGGGGAAGTGTGAAGTGCTTTAGGAAGTGTGGAGTGTTGAGTGTTGAGTTGAAATTTCTTCCCATCTCCCCATCTCCCCATCTCCCCATCTCCCCATCTCCCCCTCCTCTCATCCCCACGACTCCAAGGGAGGAACTCGCAGCAATTCGGTACTGAGGCTGTCGTGAAGATAACCGTTGGTGGCCAGGAGGCGACCGGAACTAATATCTAAAGGGCTGCCGTCGTAGGCAGTTACTTGACCGCCTGCTTCCCGGACTATTACCACTCCAGCGGCTATATCCCAAGGTGAAAGTCCTCGTTCCCAAAAGCCATCGACTCGACCGCAAGCCACATGAGCTAGATCCAGAGAGGCAGCACCGCTGCGGCGGACTCCTTGGGTGAGGTGAGTGAGGTGACAGAATTCGGCATAGTTATTGTCTTTGGTTTCGCGGCGATCGTATGCAAAGCCCGTAACTAGCAGGCTCTTCCTCAGTTCGGAGGTTTGGGAAACCGTAATGGGCAAGCGATCGCGCGTAGCTCCTAAGCCAGCAGCGGCCCGAAACAATTCTTGATGGAATGGATCGAAAATCGCTCCTACTTGGGGCACGCCATCAATTATCAGCCCGACAGAAGCCGCAGAAAAAGGGTACTGGTGAGCGTAGTTGGTAGTACCGTCCAAAGGATCGATCGCCCAGAGATACTTGCTATTTGTATCTCCTAACCGGCCCGATTCTTCTGCCAAGATTTGATGCTCTGGTACGTGTCGCTGCAAGACTTTTAAAATGGCAGCTTCAGCGTATTTATCGGCTTCGGTGACTAAATCGCCAGGTCGTCCTTTTTCTTCTACTGCTTCTAACTTGCCCCAATAGGTTTTAAGGATCGCACCAGCCGCTAAAGCAGCTTCGGTAGCAATATCCAAAAAAATTTCCAGTTGCTCGGCACTCGAATGGCTCATGCGTTATCCGTTTTGACGTTGAAACTCAGCAGGTGTTAATCGCAGGGGGTTTTCGGGGTTCCAAATACCGCGCCCCATGAGACGGGCATATTCTTGGGCGTGGGCTAGCCGCTGGTCGTATTTGTGGTTAGGCGATCGCGGTACTGCCAGCACGTAACCTTCTTTGACTAACCGTTCGTTGACCAAAACTCCATCTTTCCATACATAAGCCAGTTTGCGTCCGAATCGATCGACTGACTCGCTATCTAACTCGAAAACCGCTGACTCAAAGACGATTCGATCGCCTTGCATTTGACCGAGCATTTGCTCTAAAGCTTTTTTCGCTTCAGGTCCCCAAGGTTTTTGCTGCTCGTCGGGCGCTTCGATGCCAATCAGTCGGACTTTTTCAGCTACCGATGGTTGCTTAGTGGGATCTACCCATTCCACCGTTTGCCCGCTGACTACCCGTTCGATTTTGCCCGTTACTCCTTTAGGTGGTTGCGAGGATTGACAACCCAACAGAAAGCAAAAAAGCAAAGCGATTAGGGGGAGAGGAGAGGGGAGACGCGGGGAGGGGAGAGGGGAGATAATGCCTGACTTTATACTTCTTGAACTCCGAATTCCGAATTCCGAATTCCGAACTCCTGACTTTTCTTCATTCTTCATCGAGCGGCAGCCCAAACCGAACTTTTCCTTTGCCAAAGTAACGACCGAACTGGAGTTCGTAAACTTCATCTTCGTCTTGGGTTTCTAATTCTAGATCCGATCGAGGATAGCCCACGCATAACAAGGCATAGCCCCGTTTTCGCAGTTCGGGGGATAGTCCCATGGCTTCTGGTTGATAGACGACACCAGATTTGACCCGCACTGCACAGGTGGTGCAAGCACCATTGCGACAAGCAAAGGGCAGGTTCACTCCTTGTTTTTCCAGAGTTTGTAAAATGTAGCGATCTTCGGGTACTTGTCCGCTGTATATTTTCCCAGAAGCGCGATCGCAAATCTGTATGTTATGTAAATGGGTCATTTAGTTTCTCAATTTGTTGGGATTAAATTTCAAATCCCGATCGATTCTTATTGTATAATGGTAATTCGCTGCTACCAGGAGAGGTGGCCGAGCGGTTGAAGGCGCAGCACTGGAAATGCTGTTTAGGGGTAACTTTAACGAGGGTTCGAATCCCTCCCTCTCCGTATCAAGGCATAATGATGGCTGTGTCAACTTAGGAGGTTATTTGATGACACAAGCTAACGACAATCCCAGTAACGGCAACGGACAAAAGGATTATAGTCCTGAAGTCGAGTTTGAGTACCTCGATCTGATGTCTGGATCGAGAAGGACGCAGAAGGGAATCAAGACGTTGCCTATACTGCGGATATTTTAAGAGCCTTGGAGGAAGACGAAAACTCTGAATCCAACGGCGGCTAACCTCTAATTAACGGCCTCTAGCTAAAACCTAGAGGCTTTCTTACGCTCTCTAGCTAAAGCTTAGCCGATGTCAGCAACTACGATCGTCCATCCTTTGCATTATATGACCATCCGCAAGGAGGGGAAAAACTGGTATTTCAGCCCAGGCGATCGCATTTTCTACAATCCTAGAAACATTCCCGTTGCTCTGACTGTAGAGGAACGATTGCAACGTTTTAGATTAACGCCTGCATCGGTTATGGTTGAGTTATTCCGAATTAATGGCGGTAGAGATGGACACTATCTAACCAATCTACGCGATCGCCAATACTACTATTGCGGGACCGAGTGGGAGGATGTCAAAAAAACCTTATATAGTTTAGGAATTGGAATTCCAGATAACGCGACCTAGAAAATGCAAAAGTTGATGCCTTTAGAAAACAGTTGAAGCAGTCAGAAATTAACTTTGCGGATATAAAGTTTCTCCAGTAGCGGGATCGAAGATAAATAGCTGGCTGAGGTCGAATTGTACCTTCAAGCGATCGCCTACATTTCCTTGCCAATTACCTGATGCTTGCACCTGCAACGGGATGTTGGCATCAGGCAGAATCGATCGAATTAACGTTTTTTCTCCTAAAGGCTCTACTACCCTGACTTCGACCATTAATTCGCCTTGGCGATTTTCTGGAAGTTCCGAGAACGTTTGGCTGTCACCGAGGGAAATATGTTCGGGGCGAATCCCCAAGTCGAAGCTTTGCCCTTCACTCATAGATACTTGCTCCCGCAAACTCGGCGGACACGGCAAAAATTGCTCGTCAACTTGAAACCCGCCCATATAAATGGCTGGCAAGATATTCATCGGCGGACTACCGAGAAACGTCGCTACCATCCGATTAGCGGGTCTGGCATAAATTGTTTGAGGGGTGCCGATTTGTTGAATGCGGCCTCGTTCTAGCACCACGATTTTGTCAGCCAAGGTCATCGCTTCTACTCGATCGTGGGTGACATAAATAGTAGTAGTCCCGATCGCAGCTTGCAATTGCTTCAGTTCGGCGCGAGTATCGTCTCGGAGTTGGGTATCGAGGTTAGATAAAGGTTCGTCTAAGAGAAAGACTTGAGGTTGGCGGACGATCGCTCTTCCTAATGCTACCCGTTGCTGCTGTCCGCCAGATAGCTGCTTGGGTTTGCGTTCTAACAGGTGAGAGATACCGAGCGAGCGGGCTACCTTTTCTACCCGTTCGGTAATTTGGGCGGGGTCGGTTTTCCGCATCTGCAACCCAAACCCCAGATTTTGGGCTACGGTCATGTGAGGATACAGAGCGTAATTCTGGAACACCATCGCGACATCTCGCTGTCTGGCTGGCACTTTATTCACCAACACGTCCCCCACGAACAGATTACCAGCGGTGGCTGTTTCTAGTCCGGCTATAGTCCGCAAAATCGTCGATTTGCCGCACCCGGACGGGCCGACTAATACCCAAAATTCGCCATCGGGAACTGTAAAGGTAATGTTATCGATCGCGGTGGTATTGCTGAATTTGCGAGTAATTCTCTCTAATCGCACGCTGGCCATATTTCAGTCATGAGGTAGCAAAGTTGTCTGTAGAGACGTACTGGGAAGTATATCGCTTTTCAATAGGTTATTCATTAAATCGATTCGCAAGAGCTAGAATCGTTCATAGCAATTTAGAAAAAATATAAAGATAATGTTCCCAGATAGCCCTATCATAGATCCTGCTTTAGACAAATTTAATCGGCTTCCCTTTTCTCAGCGAATTGCTGAGGTAATAGCATCGCGACGCGATCCAAGCAGTATTGTAATTGGAATATATGGAGCTTGGGGAGAGGGTAAAACCACTGTATTCAACTTTATTGAAAAAATCCTTGAAAGCAATTCAGACATTATTTGTGTACGCTTTAACCCTTGGCTTTTCAGAGACGAAGAAAAGTTGCTACTCAGTTTCTTTAAGACGCTGGCAGATGCATTAAATCGAAAGTTGACAACTAGAAAAGAAGAAATTGGAGATTTGCTTAAGAAGTTTGGAGGAATTATTGCACCTTTATCTGTGGCCGATACTACTGGAATTGGAACAGTTCGAGGCACTGGACAAATAGTTGGAAATATAGGCAATCTTTTTTCTCAAGTTGACTTAGAAGAAAACAAAAAACGTCTTGAAAAAATACTGGACGATGAAAGCAAACGAGTTGTTATTTTTATAGATGATATCGATCGTCTTGAAAAATCAGAGATACAAAGTATATTTAAACTTGTTAAGTTATCTGCTGGCTTCAGGAATACAATTTACCTGTTAGCCTTTGATGAAGAGAAAGTTGCAGCAGCAATTGCTGAGAAATACGGTTCTGGAAATCTGGATGCAGGACGTAGCTTTTTAGAAAAAATAGTTCAAGTGCCGCTCACTTTACCACAAATCAGTTTTAACTCTCTACAAAAATTCTGCTTTGAATGTATTGATGATGCTCTAAAAAATGCGGACATAGAACTAACAGATGATGATATTAGAAGATTTGTAAAATATTTTTCAGAAGGCTTAGCAATTCAACTAAAGACACCCAGGGTTGCCCAACGATATGCCAACACTATTACTTTCTCTATTCCTCTTCTGAAAGGTGAAGTGAATATAGTTGACTTACTGCTTATTGAAGGAGTAAAAGTTTTCTATTCTAAATTGTATAATTCTATAAAAGAAAGACCTAGCTACTTTCTCGGTGAGATTATAGATGGACATACTAATCTTGAAGAAGCCAAAAATCTAATAAATAGTTTTATTCAAGAAAGCATTTCTAGTTTGGATCGAGAAGCTCAATTATCTGCCAAGAACTTACTCAAAGAATTATTTCCTCGATTAAATGGAATATTAGGGAACATTTCTTATGGCTCGCATTGGCAAGCAAAATGGACTCAGGAAAAACGAATAGCGTCTTTGCGATATTTCAAAAGATATTTTGCATATAGTATTCCTGAAGACGATATATCAGACCAAGAGTTGATAACTTTTCTAAGTAACTTAGATGAACGTAGCATATCTGATATTGTTAACGAAATCAAAGAGATCACAAAACGTGAAAATTCAAGAATAGAAACATTTATTACTGATATTTTTAGGAAGATCGATCTGTTATCATCATCAGGTTCTCAAAAGTTAGCCCTAGCTTTAGCTGAAATGGGAGATTACTTCCCAAGAACTAAAACATTTTACTACTTTGGTAATTCTTTTCACAGAGCCGGAATCTTAATTGGTGATTTGATTCAGCGAATTGATACTTCAGATAACAAACTTGATTTCTGTAAAGAAATTCTTCAAATTGCCGACCCTATCTTCTTTGCGACAGAATGTTTTAGATGGATGCGTGTAATTAAAAAAGATAAGGAAGAAGATGAAGAACGTTTGTTTTCTGAATTTGACCTTAAATCCCTTGCTGGAGTAGTTGTCGATAGAATTAGGAATATGGCATTAGGAGAAATTATTTATGTTTCATTGCCCGATATTGCTCGTGATTTGTTAAGCTTTTGGTCTTATTGGTCGTCAAGAGAAGAAACTAATAGATACTTGCAAAGAACGTTTGAAGATGCTCCTTATAACTCTATCGAGTTTCTCAAATGCTATATTCCAACATCTTGGTCTATGGGAATGGAACCTCCTTATGGCATAGGCTTACCTTTTAAGGGTGATATTGACCGAGACCAGTATGATGTCATTATTTCTGTTGTTGACCCTGAATTACTTATAAAATTCCTTCGGAATATCTATGGTGAAAAACTCGATTCGCCTAAGTTCTATCGAGAAAATGATCGGCAACCATTAGAAGAATTAGCCGCGTGTCAGTTTGTTTATATTCATCAAAAAGTTTTGGCAGAATTAAACGATATAAGCTCAAATAGCTCTGAAAATTGAGTTGTTGCTAGTCAATTGTATTTGTGTTCGCATAATTGAAACGCATTAACCCTATTGGGTAAATTTTTTGGATATGTCTGCCTCGTCCGAGGAAAGTTATGGTTGACTCTGGCGGTAAAGTCTATATTGTCGGTGCAGGGCTGGGAGATGTATCGTTCTTGACAGTGAGGGCGCAAGAACTGTTGTCTCAAGCTGAGGTATTAGTCTACGATGCTCTAGTAGACGATCGACTCCTGCAACTAGTACCTGCCGATTGCTTGAAACTAGATGTAGGCAAACGAGGCGGTAAACCGAGTACGTCGCAAGCCGAGATCGATCGCCTCCTGGTCGAACAATGCACTTTAGGCAAGCAAGTCGTCAGACTCAAAAGCGGCGATCCGTTTATTTTTGGGCGCACGACCTCAGAAATTCAAGCTTTAATTGCGGCTGGCTGTCAGTTTGAGGTCGTACCGGGGATATCTTCAGCTTTAGCCGCGCCTTTATTAGCTGGCATTCCCCTCACCGATCCGGTTCTCAGTCGGGGTTTTGCCGTCATTACGGCCCACGAACTCGATCCCCTCGATTGGGAAGCCCTCGCGCGGATGGATACCCTAGTAATTTTGATGGGCGGGCGCAATTTGGCCGAAATCGTCGATCGCTTGCACCAAAAAGGGCGATCGCTACGCACTCCGATTGCACTAATCCAGTGGGCAGGATCTCCCCAACAACAGATTTGGGTTGGTGAGTTGGGCAATATTGTCGATCGAACCGCAGGAGTGTCTCTATCACCTGTGGTAATAGTAATTGGAGAAGTCGTGAGGTTACGCAGTTATTTACAAACCTCTCTTTAAATTCACCTGGAATAGGTCGGGGACAGCCCAGAGGGCTATCCCACAAGACGGCGGCCTTTCCTGCCCGCCTAGTTTCCCACCCAGAACCATCTCTAACCGTGACTAATTCGATTTCTCCCTCTCCCTATCTCCCCCTAGCTGGGAAAACCATCATCGTCACTCGATCGGCTGGACAGTCGGGTGAATTTAGCAATCTGCTGATTTCATCTGGGGCAAACATTATTGAGATGCCAACTTTGGAAATCGGGCCGCCATCGAGTTGGGAAGCATTGGATCGCTCGATCGCTCAATTGTCTACTTTCAATTGGTTAATTCTCACTTCTACCAACGGTGTAGACTACTTTTTTGACAGGCTATCCGCTCAAAACTTCCACGCTTTAAACGGACTGAAAATTGCTGTAGTCGGCAAAAAAACTGCCCTCAGTCTGCAAGAACGAGGTTATCAACCCGATTTTATCCCCCCTAACTTCGTCGCCGATGCCCTCGTCGAACATTTCCCCGAAGAGATTGCCGGACAGAAAATTCTCTTTCCCAGAGTCGAAAGCGGCGGGCGAGAAGTTTTAGTCAAAGAATTAACTGCTAAAGGCGCAGAAGTCGTAGAAGTAGCAGCTTACGAATCTAGATGTCCCAACGCGATCGCCCCGGAAGCCCTAGCCGCCCTCCAGCAGCGAGTTGTGGATGTTGTCGCCTTTGCAAGTTCTAAAACCGTAAAAAACTTTTGCCACCTGCTGCAACAATCTCAACCCGTTGGGGAAAATTGGCTCTCTTGGCTAGCAGGAGTTAAGATCGCTTCGATCGGCCCTCAAACTTCTAAAACTTGTCAAGAGTTATTAGGACGAGTAGATGTCGAGGCCGAAGAATATACCTTAGAAGGATTATGGCGATCGCTTTGTCAAAGTTAGGTAATATAACAATTCGTTCGTGAGTTGTGAGATAGCCGTCCCGGCTGTCCCACGATCTAAAACTGCTATAGGTAATTTGACTGGTTAAAAGTTTATTCCGAATTAAATTTAGATTTCTAAAAAGTAGTGGTAGAATCGCTGCGTTTGGGAGCCTTAACTGTCGAACTTAACGGTCAACTTGGCGATCGCAATTCGACGCTTAACATTCCTTTACTCCATATCGTCCCCAAAGCAGTTATGAATTTTCGCGCCCTGATTCCCTTTTTTGAACCATCTGTGTGGTCGTGGTCTTTGGAAGCTAGGTTGTTGCGCTGGCTGACTTTTCTGTGGCTATTTATCGGATTAGTGGTTCTGTTTTCAGCCTCTTATCCCAATGGCGATGCTACTTATGGGGATGGGCTGTATTACTTCAAACGCCAACTGATTGGAGTAGTGCTGGGCCTAGTCGTATTTAACTGCGTGGTGCGCTACCCTCTGCGTCACCTCTTAGCGATCGCTCAGTGGTGCGTCCCGATCTTAGTAGGTTTGATTTTTCTTACCTTAGTACCAGGACTGGGAACTACTACTAATGGATCTACCCGGTGGCTGTCGCTGGGCCCGTTTCCCGTCCAACCCTCGGAGTTGATCAAACCTTTCTTAATCTTGCAAGGAGCGATCGTCTTCGGACAGTGGCAGCGGTTAACTTGGAAAGTACGCTTGGGCTGGTTGTTCGTTTTTGCCTGCGTTTTAGCAGGAATTTTGCTTCAGCCCAACCTCAGCACTACTGCCCTTTGCGGTATAACTTTGTGGTTTATTGCTCTAGCTGCGGGCTTGCCATTTTCTTACCTGGGAGGAACTGCCCTCAGCGGTATCCTGCTAGCAACTATTAGTATCAGTATTAAAGATTATCAGCGGCGGCGAGTGCTGTCGTTTATGAATCCTTGGGCTGACTCCTTGGGAGATGGCTATCAACTAGTGCAAAGCTTGCTAGCGGTTGGTTCTGGCGGTCCGCTGGGGGCTGGCTTTGGGTTGTCGCAACAGAAATTGTTCTATTTGCCGATCGAATATACCGATTTCATCTTTGCCGTGTTTGCCGAGGAATTTGGTTTCGTCGGTAGCATGGCTTTATTGCTGTTGTTGATGACTTACGCAACTTTGGGATGGATCGTAGCCAACAAGACTCGCAACCTGGTTTATCGATTGGTAGCTATAGGAGCAACGCTCTTACTAGTAGGTCAGTCGCTGCTGAATATTGGGGTGGCAACTGGGGTATTACCTACTACTGGTCTACCATTGCCGTTGTTTAGCTATGGGGGTAATTCCATGATCGCCAGCTTGATGGCCGCTGGACTGCTGATTCGGGTGGCAAGAGAACAGAGTGAAGCTAAAGTTGTACCTTTAGAAGAACGCCGTCCGTCGAAGGTAAGTCGGAATCGGAAACTGAGGGTAGTTCAGAAACCAGAAATTTATCATTTACCCAGATAACAGCAGTTCCGACTAGAAGACAGGTCGCGATGGTGAGGGCGGGTTTGACATCAAGGGAAATCGTTATGCTGTAGGGGCGCAAAGCTTTGCGCCCCTACAATGTCCCGCTACAGACCTATTTGGTACGAACTCAACATTTCCCCATGAATGCGAAACAGAAAAACCTATTGTTGCTTTTATTGTGGATCGCTATTGGTGCTGGTTTGCGCTTCGCCCAACTGACGAGCAAGCCACCTTGGACTGACGAATTTGCCACCATGGTATTTAGCTTGGGTCGCAGCTTTGCTGATGTGCCACTAGATCGATCGATCCCTATCGACCTATTGATGCAGCCTTTGCAAGTACATCCAGTGGCGACAACGGCAGCAGTCTTAGAACGCTTATCTTCAGAAGATCACCATCCACCCTTGTATTTTGTCCTGGCTCATTGGTGGATGCAACTGTTTCCCGCAGAAACGGGAGGATATCTATCTCTGTGGGGGGCGCGATCGCTTCCGGCGCTGTTTGGGGTGTTGTCGATTCCCGCCGTCTACGGACTTTCTCGGCTGGCCTTTAGTTCGCCGTTGGCAGGCCAACTAGCAGCAGCGATGATGGCGGTGTCGCCGTTCGGTATCTTTCTGGCTCAAGAAGCCCGTCACTACACTTTAGGAATTTTAATGGCGATCGCTTCTCTGGGTTGTTTGGTAATTGCCGTGCAGCGACTCCAGCAGCGTCAAGTTCTTCCCATCAGGGTCGTGCTGGCTTGGGTAGCCATCAACACTTTGGGCATTGCCACTCACTACTTTTTCGTTATCGCCCTAGCGGCTGAAGCTTTAGTTTTAATCGCCCTGCAATGGTTTTTATGGAAACGGGAAGAGGGGGAGAGAGGGAGAGAGGGAGAGAGGGAAACAATAGGAGTATTGTTAACTCAGAGCGCTGTCGGAGTGAAGGATTTGAGCGATCGCTTACTCGTGGGGAACCAAGCTTTCTCTGGCTGGTGGCGCATCTATGCGGTAGCAGCGGGGACGATGGCAGGAGTATTAGTCTTGTCATTTTTCTGGCAGCGCAGTTACGATCCCCAGATGACGGAATGGATTAGAAGTAGCGATCGCTCTTGGTTGCAATTAATTAATCCCGTGTTTCAAAGTTTGGCGGCGTGGCTGACGATGATGTCTCTGCTGCCCGTGGAAGCTACAGACTTAGGTGTAGTCATTGCCTCTGGTGCGGTGATGTTAGCTTTTTTTATCTGGGCAATTCCGATTCTTTATCGCAGTTTAAGAGCACAGTGGCAACATCGAGATACTCGTCTGGCAACTGGAGTTTTAGGCGGTGTAGTTTTAAGTGCGATCGCTTTATTTTTTGCCATCAGTTACGGCTTGGGTTTCGACATTACGCGAGGTGCTAGATACAACTTCGTTTACTTCCCCGCTGTCATCGCCCTACTAGGAGCTATTCTTGCTGCTTGTTGGCGAGGACAAAGCAATACCTCCTCTTTCCCCTCTTCCAGACGTAGCACTGCTACGTCTCTACATTCTTCCTTCAGGAGCAAAAGGGCTGTCGCGATAATTTGGTTGATGGGATTTCTCAGTGGCATTACAGTAGTCTGCAATTTGGGTTATCGCAAATACTACCGACCAGATGTTTTAGTCCCCATAATCCAAGCATCTTCCTCAGTTCCAATTCTCATTGCTACCACTCACAACACCTTAGTTCAAACTGGCGAAATGATGGGGATTGCTTGGGAGTTATTGCACTCGCAAACTGAAAAAACGCTGTTAAACCCTCAGTTTCTGCTCGCACATCAAAACCAAAGAAAGTGCGAGGGAACAGAGTGCGCTGCATCGACTACTTTGCAACAAACGATCGATCGAATGCCCAAACCGCTAGATTTATGGCTGCTGAATTTCCAAGCCCCCTTTGACTCAGCCGATGGAAAATGTATTAGCGATCGCTCTCCTCAAATTCCTGTCTATGGATATGAATACCAGCTTTATCATTGTCCCAAATTAGCGACAGATAACAGTTAGGAAAATGAAAATTATAGAGCAGTCGCCAGAGCGGTTAGTTCTGCGCTACCGATGTTCTTTGTGGTTGGCTTTACTATTTGCCATAACTTTTATTCCAGGGGGGCTGTTTGCGCTTCTTATCGGTCTAGCCATCGATCGAACAGCAGCCCTCGATCTGGGAAATTTTTACATTATGCCAGTTGGCTTTGGCATTATTTTCTCGATCGCTGGTTTTTACTTCAGTATCAAATTTGCAGAAATTACTACTGCTACCTTTGATAAATCAAAACAGACTTTTACTCTCACCCGTAAAACTATCTGTCAAAAGCTAGAAGTAAATTCAATAGAATTGTCCCTCAACGCTATACTAGGAATTGAAGTCAAAACTATAGAAAGTCATAGTGCTGATTCGAGCGATGTTTATCAGATCGAGATCGTTCTCGATTCTAGCTATTACCGGATACCATTACATCTGAATGCGGATAGTTATTGGCAGCAAAAAGTCCGCGTAGCTAAAACAATTGCTAACTTTTTGAATATTACCTACTTCTCTGGCAAACCAAAAGCACCTGCTGCCAAGTTTCAAGACTTATCTAACAACCAAATTCAAGCAGAAATTGAGCGATCGCAAACAATTTTGAGCCAGCATCCGAACGATCCAGAAGCTCATGAAAATTTAGGGTTGTTGCTATACCAACAGCATAAACGGAAAAATCGGAAAGCAGCGATCGCTCATCTCCAACAAGCTGAAATTTATTTTGCATCTCAGTCCAACCTCAAGGTGTTAGAAGCAGTCAGGGCAATTAAAACGTTGACGATTTGGCAAAAAATGTAGCGATGTAGCAGTGCCACGTCTCTTCTTGGCGGCGAGCAAAATATCCGTTATACTACAAATGTTACAAAAATCAGTGGGGGCGTTAGAAGGATAAAATGGCACGTCTAAATCAAATTATTGCTATTGAAAAAGGCATCAAAAGTAAATCGTTGCAAGAACTGGCTGAAGCGCAGAAAGCTTTGGGTAAGCCTGCGCTGCTGTCTGGAATCTCGCGAACCTATCGCCCTAAAGACGAGGATGGGGAACAATTGCCCCCAGAGTGGAAAAAGGTAGAAGTCAAAGCAGAAGAAATTATTCGTCAAACCAATGCCGTTTTGACCAAACTTTTTGACATCACTGCTACGAAAGATTGGACTAATTGCCGCGCTCGTGCTGATGTCGTCGTAGACGGGCAACCCCTGTTAGCTCAAGTCCCAGTATCTTATTTGCTTTTTTTGGAAAAAGAATTGGTAGATATTCAAGCGTTTGTCAAAAAGCTGCCGATATTAGACGCTTCAGAAACTTGGAGTTTCGATTCTGGAGCAGATTGCTGGGTAACTGAACCCGTGCAAACTCTGAAAACCTTTAAAACTCCTCGCAACCACGTCAAAGCCGAAGCTACGGAGCATCACCCGGCACAAGTGGAAGTTTACTACGAGGACGTGACGATCGGTTATTGGCGAACGGTCAAATTTTCTGGTGCTTTGCCCGCGCAGCGAGTCAACGAGTTACTCGCTCGCATCGACAAGCTATCTCAAGCAGTTAAGTTTGCTCGCGAAGAAGCGAATAATACTGAAGTTGAAGAACAGAGAATGGGGGAGCGAATTTTTCAATATCTGTTTGGTTGATAACTCAAAACCAAGCGGCACAAAGGACTGCGGCTCACCGGATGGGGATAGTATTTGCTTCATCACCTCTAGTGTTAGCCTCTGTTCCACGTGCAGCCGCTTGTTAGGCAAGCGACGAAGACTTAAAGGCTAAACTGAAACCAAGCTCAATACATACTGCTTTCTCAATTTCTTTCCAATAAACTTCTTCTAAAACTCCCTGTTTATTCTTAATTCTCTGAGCGTCTACAGATCTCATTTGACTTAAGTTGATGTGTCGATCTCCATTTAGTCCATTTTGTGCAGACAGTTGCAATCTGACTTTCGTACTGCGTTCGCAACCGTTTTCCATATGCATCTTTAGTGGGTTTCATACGCTACACCAGAAATGAGGAAGATAGCCATCATCAACTTCTAAAGATGTCGTGTCTCGGTCGGTGTTGATTCCCAATTGTTGTTAAGCCCATCAAAGTAGGTAATGGGAGCATTCATCAGTTCTTCAATATCAACATTATCAAGACAAAGGACGTTGACAGAATAGTACTTGCCACCCATTTCTGGTATATCTCCCCAACCAAATGAAATCACACCACAGTGCTTGCAAAATAGATGGTGAATGCTGTTTGAGCCAAACTGATAGTCAGTCAGATCCACTTCACCCTTAATGAGCCGAAATGAGTCCGGTCTAACCATCGCACTCCATAACCGCTTCTTAGTGCAGATTGAACAATTGCATTTGCCAGTTCCAGCACTAAGGTCAATCTCTGCTTCATAGCGGACTGCGCCACAGTGACAGCCTCCAGTGTATGTTTTCATCATTTGTGTATCTCCAATAATGGTTTAAATGTCTGGATTATGAATTTCTGCAACTACCACAGATTCTTGCTGTCAAGATATTCGACGGGTAATACTGCAAAATCTCAATTTTTAGACACCTCTTGTATCTGTTTGATTACTTCATAGAAATGATCGTTCCGATCGGAGAAATAAAACCCCATTTTTCCATCGTGGTTATAAAGTTGACCGTCGTATCCAGTAAAAGGTCCACTCGCTATGGGAACTCCGGCGGCCTTAACTCGCTCAAGAATTGCATCGAATTCGTCCGGCGCGACCAGGAATGCGTAGTGATGTGGTTCAAAGTTCTCTGATTCGGCAAAATCGAAAGTCAACGTTAGATTAATCCTCACTGGCACGAAATAGCTCTCTATTTCAGGAACTGTGAGACCGAGCATCTTTGCAAGGAACTGTGCAGAAAGTACCTTGTCTTTGGCAGGAACAATTGTGTGGTCGAGTGCAATCACGATCTGTACTCCTAATTAAATGGTAGTCATAGCGATGAAATCGTTTTTGGGTGTTCTACGAGGTTGATATATCTGAGCTAATGGCTTTGATTTGAGAAGCCCCACACTCATCTAAATTCATCGAGTCAAAGTGAGCGGCAAGCAGTCTAATCCGCGATCGCACTTCTTCATGCAACGCTTGGGGTTCGAGGATGATGACTGGGGAACCAATGTTCAGAACTATACCCGCCGCTGCTTCAAGATCGGGTGCGATAAGTGTTACCACGATTGCGCCATCGGGCTGTTTCTCGCAAGTCTGCCAATACACCAGATTATTGAGTGCCACTAAAACCGCCTCTGGCTCAAAACGCAATCGCACGCGCACGGTCGCTTGATAAAACGGATCGGTTGCCAGGTAGGTTTGCAAATCAAACTCGACTGGCTCTGTAAAAGTCTGGGTTAGGCACTCTAAATCACCAATGCGGTCTAGACGAAACGTGCGCAGAGCTTGACGCAGATGGCAATACCCAATGCAGTATTGCTGTCCCCAACGAGCAACCAGTTTGTACGGATCGACTTCCCGTGGGGTAGTTTTCTCTTGGTTGCGGCTTCGGTAGTGCAGGCGCACCCGATGACGTTCGTGAATCGCATCCCGTAGTTGCTCTAAGTAGGGCAAGGAGAGGTTGGGATCGTTGCAGTTCATGTCGATCGATACCATGGTTTGACGCGCCCAGATAACTTCTTGGCGTTGTCGATCTGGCATGAGGTTATCTAACTTGGCCAATGCACCTCGCGCACCATCCTGATACAAGCGCCCCCACACTTCTTCTAGTAAGCTGGTTCCCAGATATACGGCGATCGCTTCTTCTGGGGTGAAGATCAACGGCGGCATCTGGTAGCCTCGCACGAGAGCGTAACCGCCAGTGGAACCACGCTCGGCATAAATTGGAATGCCAATCTCTTCCAGCATCGTCATGTAACGCTGCACCGTTCGTACCGAAACATCAAGCACTTCCGCTAACTGAGTAGCGGTCTGTTTCGGCTGGCGCTGAAGCAGCACGATCAGTGTAATCAATCGGGTTGCCAGATTCGCCATGTCTCTCTGCCTCGATTATCAGGTGAACAATCGACCTGTCTATCCTAGCGAGGAATTACGTCAATTCCTGACGTAATTATGGGCAAGTTCTCGGACTCGATCGAGTCTGTTGGGCACCGATATCCTGGGAAAGTTGCTGCGGACCTCAATAACCTGTGTTCTCAAAGCGCTGTTGGCGGAATATCCAGTCTGATAATTCTGGCATCTCAGAGACTTGCTCCCAAATCTCATGTCCAACATCAGGAAACTCGGTGTAATGAAACGAAGTAGAATCCGCAATTTTTAGACCGTCCACAATCGCTCGTGCAAAACTGACTGGCACTACATCATCTTTGGCTCCATGAAATACCCAAATTGGTGTTCTTTCATACCGTTCGATGATAGGCATCATCTTTATCCACATTCGTCTCATTACAACATATATCTATCCCACCATCCCGCCGCAGGTTCAATCTGCTCAATCACATCAACCCACACTCCCGCCGGATCGTGCAGTCCAAAGCGGCGTTGACCGAAGGGTTCGTCTTGTAAGGCGTAGGCGATCGCTGCCCCATCGCGCACGAATCGATCGTGCTCAGCATGAGCATCTGCCACTTGGAACTCAAGACACATGCCCTTGCCGCTGAAAGCTTCCGGCCCCGGAGGCGCAGATGGGTGGTCTGGGTGCATAAAGGCAATACTGGCTTTACCTTCTGCGGAAGACATCCAGATAAACCAGCTCGACTCGAAGCCTACTTCCAGACCGAACCAGCGAACATAGAAATCGCGGCACTCGAACAACTTGTCTGTCACGATAATCGGGTAAAAGTCTTGAAGTTGCATACTTTTCCTCCAGTCACATTGTAGTAGCCGTCTTACCAAATGCTAAGTGCGATAACGGTGCTGCTCAGCGGCTACGGACAACCTCTGCCACACCAACAACAACCTTACTTGCTCCATCTATCCCACACCGCGCGCGATATCTTTGCGATTGCTGCTTCGCGGGTTGCCATATCAGCTTTAGAATCTGATACAAAGACTGCGATCGCTAAATGGTGCCCATTCGGTAGCGTCACGAGTCCGACATCATTGGTTGCAATCACCACCCCATCGAAAGTGCCTGATGTACCAGTCTTGTGTGCTACAACTGTTCCTTCGGGTAACATACCCTTAATGCGCTTTAGACCTGTCGGTGTTTCTGTCATTAATCGCCGCAATAAGGCATGACTAGATTCTGAAAGCCCTCCTCCTTCATGAAACACGCGCAATAAAACGATGGTGGCATCAGGGGTTGCATGGTTGCGATAAGGCACAACTTTATCTTGTATTATCTCTTTAAATGTGTTAGCGAAAATGATCTCGTTGACACCAAGATTCTGCAAATGCTCAGTCACAACCTTGGGTCCACCAATGAGTCGTAACAGCACATCACAAGCTGTATTATCACTGTTAGAAACCGTGTACTTCAGGAGTTCAGCCAGACTGAATTCTTTCCCTACTGCCTTCTGGTCTAGAACCGAGCTACTTGAGGCAATATCGCCTGGCTCAATCCGAACTTTTCGATCGAGTTTTAATTTTCCTCGATCGACCTGAGCGAGCACAGCCATTCCAATCGGAAGCTTGGCAACGCTTAGCATCGGAAATTGTTGGTTTCCATTGAGCGTCACTGACTGTCCGGTTTCTAGCACCGTAGCTGTAACCCCAACCCGCCCTTGTGCGGTGCGAGCGATTTGTTCTAGGCGATCGCGTAATTCGTTTTCGTTGCCCGTGTTAGATGTTACAACCTCTTTCAGTGAATTCGCTTGGCTGTCTTGGTTGCCATCTCCTTTATTAGAGGTACTGCCCGTACAACTAACCGTTAATAAAGACAAGCAAAATATACAAAGCCAGACTTTTTTATCCATTGTTTTACTGATTGATTGAATCATAAACCTTGAAATCGTCATGTGAACGATCGTCATGTGTATCCTAGCGAGGAATTACGTCAAGTCCTGACGTAATTATCGAACTATTCTTATGTTTTACAAAAGACATCTCAATTGTTTCAGCAACACCTTCAAACGATCGCTCTACTAGACACCTTGCTACAGTTTGACTTGAAAGCAAATAGATAGGTTGCACTGGCATTGAGATGAAAACTTAAGCGTTAAAATTGGCTGTTAAACATCTCAACAATACAGGATGTACAAATTTGCTGCGGCTTCAGAAAATGAAACCATCGTATTTGGCTCTGCTCGACCTGGCTACACCAATCAACAGGTCAATGAGTGGATCGAATTCATGCAGGATCGAAGCATTCAGCGCGTCTGCTGTTTATTACCAGAAACTCAGCTAACTCGCTATTCAGATTTGCTTGGCGTTTATCGATAAGTCTTTGGACACGATCGAGCCTGTTGGGCACCGATCGAGGATTTTAACTTTGTGGCACCTGAAATTCTTGTTCGCCAGATTTTGCCTTTTTTAACCATTGCTAACCAACAGAATGAGAAAGTGGTTGTTCATTGCTCCGGCGGAATTGGGCGTACAGGACATATTTTAGCTGCATGGCTCGTAGCTGGACGCGGATTCTCCAGCAAATCAGCAATCTCTGCCGTCAAGCAAACTGGAAGAAATCCTTACGAACCTGTAATCGCAGCCCCATCCAAAGGATTTCTTGCGGCAAGAATACCAAACCCTCGACTAAGAAATTGGGGACGCGAATCTGGAGCATGGGAAACATCATTAATTGATGCCAAAATCTCTTCTCGAAATTCTGCTCTGGGAAATCGATCGTGAACCGCTTGAATTGCAGCACTCGGAAGACAGTGCGATCGCACACCGATGACATCCATCGTTGCACCATCTTTCAGCAACTTCGCTTCGACTCCATAAAAAGCAATTCAGCGTCGGGCTGCAACAATCCTGCTTGTCCTAGCAACGAACCCCAAAAATAAGTCCGGTAGCTATGATTGAGCAGTGCGGCAGTGCAACTATTCTTTGCCAGCAACTCTGCTTCCAGTGCAATCTCTGAATCCGGCACCTGAATCGTATTAATGTCAATTCGGGATAAGCGATCGCGGAGAATTCCTGAGTTATACGCCAGCTTTTCCAATAAGTTTCCTAACTGAGAGCGGATGAGCATTCGGACTAGCTCAAACTTTTCACTTCGGCTGAGTCGCCCATTAGTTTGTTCACACCATTCGTAAGCCCCAACCCTTGGTTGTCGAGTCATCACCTGAATTTCCTCACTTGCTATTCGTGTGCCATGCAGAATATTAGACTCAACATAGGATAGAGAGCGATGCTTGGATAGACCTCGAAAGAGTACTCTTTTCTCACTAACTTTAACTTCAACCGAAGCCGCATAACGTTGAAGTTGAGCCGCGAACGACGCTTAGGTCGCGTCGTCGGGCTAACGTCGTTCGTCGGCTCCAACGCAGTAGTTGTTGTGCCTGGCGCTTCTATAGTGTTCCCAGGCGCTAACATTTAACTCCAGGCAGAGCAACGTTGAAGTTGAGCCGCGAACGACGCTTAGGTCGCGTCGTCGGGCTAACGTCGTTCGTCGGCTCCAACGCAGTAGTTGTTGTGCCTGGCGCTTCTATAGTGTTCCCAGGCGCTAACATTTAACTCCAGGCAGAGCAACTATTGATTAGACTGAATCTTTCCGCCTAATATCCCTAATTGGCGGATTAGCCTGACTAGGCTTGTCTGCCTAATCTGCTCAACTAACGTCAGCGATAATACCGTCAATCCTAACCCTACCGTCAACACTACCCCAAAATTCCGTATTTTCTGAGATGATTAGACCGAAAAATTCTGTCTAATACCCTAATTTAGGAGATTAGCCCGATCGCCAACACGCTCCACCATGGAGCAACTACCCAAATTACTTGATGTTGTTCGCCAGATCGTTGGCCTCAAATACTACTCCGATCGCCCTGAAAGAAGTTACATTGACTCGATTAAATGTTATATATTGTTTTACGATAATTAATTCTAAACTTTGATATCAATTGGCGATCGCTGACAAATGAAATCAATCTCAAATCCCTGCCATCTAGCACTACAAATACTGCTAGTTAGTTTTGCCTCTCCAGCCTTAGCTGAAAATGTCAATATCACCTTCTTGCAACTGAATGATGTTTACGAAATCACCCCAGTTTCAGGAGGCAGTAGTGGCGGTTTGGCAAGAGTTGCCACTTTAAAGCAACAATTAAAACGCCAAAATCCTCGCACCTATGCTCTTTTGGCTGGGGATTTCTTTAGCCCTTCAGCCTTGGGAACAGCCAAGGTCGATGGCAAGCCTTTAGCCGGACAACAAATGGTAGCAGTCCTAAATGCTATGGGGTTAGATTTTGCTACCTTTGGCAATCACGAGTTTGATATTCCAGAAGACTCATTTTATCAGAGGCTAAAAGAATCTCAATTTAAATGGGTTTCCAGTAATGTTTTTGACGCTAAAGGTCAGCCGTTCCCTAAAATTCCTCAATCTCAAATTATCAATATTAAAGGCGATCGAGGCGCAGTAGTGAGAGTGGGATTAATCGGACTAACTATCGATAGCAATCGTCGATCGTATGTCAGTTATCGCGACCCTATAGAAGTAGCCAAAGAACAGGTCAAACTGCTAAAAAACAAAGTCGATATTACGATCGCCATTACCCATCTGGCTATTACTCAAGATCGAGAGTTAGCAGAAAGCGTCCCAGAAATAGATGCAATTTTTGGCGGTCACGAACACGAAAATATTCAACAGTGGCGAGGGCAAGACTTTACCCCCATTTTTAAAGCTGATGCTAATGCCCGCACCGTATACATTCACAACTTACTTTACGATACTAAAACTCGCCGCTTAAAAATTGACTCCCGGCTTCAGCCAATTACCAATGAAATTGCTGACGGACCCAACACGGCAAAAGTAGTAAAACAATGGGTCGAAAAAGGTTTTCAAGCATTCCGGGCTGATGGATTTGCTCCAGAACGAGTAGTGGCAACTACTTCAGTAATATTAGACGGTTTAGAAGCTAGCGTTCGCAACCGCAGCACAAATCTGACGGACTTAATCGCTAACAGTATGTTCAAAGAAGTACCAAATGCCGACCTGGCAGTGTTTAATGGTGGTTCGATTCGGATAGATGATGCGATTCCTCCGGGGCCAATTACTCAATACGACGTAATTCGGATCTTGCCGTTTGGTGGCAAAGTTTTAGCTGTCGATCTAGACGGCAAAATCTTAGAGAGGGTTTTAAACCAGGGGCAAGCTAACCGAGGTACTGGTGGCTACCTGCAAACTGCTAATGTCAGCCAAGATCCAACTACTAAAAAATGGATAATTGCTGGCAAGCCTCTCGATCCTAACCGCAGTTACCGCATAGCAACTAGTGATTTTTTAGTTAGCGGTCGAGAAGTTGGTTTAGATTTCCTAAAGTTAGGACAACCAGGCATCAAACTAGTAGCAGAAAAGCGCGATGTTCGCTTTGCTGTCATCGACGAACTCAAGAGAGCGAGATGAGGTAATATCAAAAGAACCGTTTGGCACAGAGTCAATCTGCTCTGTAGGCTTTTGGTGTCATGCCTGTAAGTTGCCGAAACTGCTTGCTCAAATGGCTGTGGCTGTTGAACCCGCATTCTAGGGCAATTTCCACGATCGCTCGATCGGTTTGTTTCAATAATTGCTTGGCCCGTTCTATCCGTTGCTGTAGCAAATATTGGTAAGGGGTCTTGCCCGTTGCTTGCTTGAATCGATGGCTGAAATGAAATTGACTCATGCCCAGCAATTGGGCTAAATCTGCCAGCTTGAGATCTCGATCGAGATATTCGTTAATATATTCTAAAACTGGCAGCAGTTGGCGATGGGATAATCCACCTTGGTTAATTGTCAGACGAGGTTGGGTGGCAGAATATTGTCTGAGCAAATGCACCGCCAAAATATTTGCTAGCGATTCGACGTACAGACTACCGCCTAACTTTTCTTGTTGTAGTTCCGAAAGCAACAGCATTCCCATCGATTCAACGTGCGGATCGCGAGTCCTAAATTCGGGGATGAACTCAATTCGATCGGGATTCATCGCCAGAGACTCGCCAGCAACTTGCTGAAGAAAACCAGAGGCGATGCGAATCTGCAAGTAGCGATCGTCGCTATCCCAACGGGCAAAAAATGGCGCTCCCGCAGGGGTAATGCAAAAGTCCCCCTGAGCGTAAAATCCCGTCTGCATCTTATCTCCCCAAGCGTGCAGCAAGCGCACTGGACGCGGGGACAGAGACAAACAAATCGCGTGTTCTTTGCCGTAATAAGTTCTTCCTTCTCCCGCTGGATGTTGAAATTGCTCGACGAGAATATTCTCCCAACCTCGATCGCGACTCGACAAAATGGGCGAGCTAGCGCATTCAATCTGAAGGGTGGCAGGAGTTTTCACGATCGCAACTCAACTCTTCTAGCTTTGATAGTTAGAGGCGTAGCTATATCCCTTAAAAATCGATCGCCAGATTTTGATAGTTGCGCAAGAATCAGATAGCCCAAGGGTGATAGCTTACCTAACCTGGAATGGTAATCGCTCGCGAGGAAATATGGCACATCTTCTACATATCGATTCTAGCCCTAGAGGAGAGCGTTCTCGCTCTCGCCAGTTCGCTAGAGAATTCGTGGAGGCGTGGAAGCAGGTACATCCTGCCGATACCGTTACTTACAGGGATGTCGGACGGCATCCCGTTCCCCACTTGGACGAACTGACGATTGCAGCAGTTTATACTCCACCAGAACAACGCCCGCCCGAACTGTGGGAAGCCATTCGGATCGGGGACGAATTAATCGACGAACTCTTAGCAGCCGATATCTACGTCTTGGGCGTGCCGATGTACAACTACAGCATTCCCAGTACGCTCAAAGCCTACATCGACCAAATCGTCAGGATCGGGCGCACCTTTGAATTTGCCCCAGAAAATCTTGAATATCCTTACAATCCGCTAGTTTTACAGAAGAAAATGTTTATCGTTACGGCTCGCGGTTCGTCTGGCTACGGGCCGGGCGAGCGATACGAGCAGTTAAATTATCAAGATCCCTATCTCAAAACTATCTTTGGATTCATCGGCATCACCGACATTACCTTTATTCATATCGAGAATGAGGAGTTGGGCGGCACGGGCTTGGCAAAATCGATCGCTTCTGCCCGCACTCAAATCGATCGACTGGTGGCTAAATAATTGGGTAATTCTTGTGGGATAGTCTTCTGGGCTGTCTCACGAGCAGGCATCCTGCCTGCCATCGGTGTCAAGTTAACGGTCAAAACCTTCATCCGTCAGGGGTTGAAAACCCCTGGCGGTTGGGGCTGAAGATCGAGGTACAGCAATAGCTCTAGCCTTAAGTTGACACCAATGGATGCCTGCCTGCCCCACAATTACCGAATTTAATTCTTAACCTTAGTTGTAGCTTTAAGTTGACACCCATGAAAGCTTTACGCCCCTATCCCAGATAGGCTGAGGCAACTGTTGGCAAGCATTCTCTAGGAGGATTTATGGCAACCCTTTACCATTTACCTTTCGTTTTGAAACTCTTGACAGCGCTAGGCTGTGGTCTGATAGCAGGAGTTTTCTTTGCCTTCTCGACCTTCGTAATAAACGCTCTGGCACGACTCCAACCGTCCGAGGGCATTGCTGCCATGCAATCTATTAACATCACAGTAATTAATCCGTGGTTTATGAGCGCATTCCTGGGAACGGCTGCGGCTTGCATTTTCCTGGCTATCTTCTCGCTGTTAAAGTGGAGTCAACCTGGTGCTGTTTATTTGCTAGTGGGCAGCTTGCTGTACCTCGTCGGCACGTTTGGCGTGACTATGGGGTTCAACGTGCCCCTAAACGATACCTTAGCGATCGCCAAACCAGACAGCACCGAAGGCGCAAACCTCTGGGCCAAATACCTGACTGACTGGACGATGTGGAACCACGTTCGCACGGCAGCAGCACTGGGATCGGCCGCATTACTGAGCGTTACCCTTGGCAAAGGATGATGCCCATCGCACGATTTCGATATTGTAGACGACTCTATTCGATCGATTTACAGCGTGCGAAATCCAGACAAGATCGAGCAAGCGAGCCAAATGGCAAATTTATTTCCACCAAATGTAACTCAAGCACCAAATGCTGCATTAAAATGAAGTCATTTCGACTACGTAAATAGCGACTCTTAGTTAGACAGGGAGGCTGTGAGTCATGGCAGCAAACGAAGCTCTGAGGATCGATCTGGTTGGAAATAGCGATCTTTCAAGGATTTATCCGCACAAAGCAATTCTGTCTAGCGATTCATCTGATTGGGGCGGACTTTATTGGCAGTATCACCATCAGCCATCCCCTGAAATGTCCGAGCATTCCTGTCCGCAGCATCGCTTAATCGTTCACGATCGCACCTTGAGATCCCCGATCGTTGAAACCTTTGAAGGGATCGAACGGTCGCATCCAGCGCTGCGCGGTTTGGTGAGAGTGTTACCAGCCAACGCTCGAACCTCAGCGTATTGGGAGATGGAGCATCAGTTTATGATGCTGGCATTTGAACCAGATTTATTGGCACGGCAAATCACTGATAGAACTGATGTCAACTCCGTAGAACTGCTGCCGATCGTTAACCCTGCCGATCCCTTGATTCACAGTATTGGGTTAACCCTGAAATCAGAACTGGAATCTGGTGGAATTGGCGGTCGTTTGTACGTAGATGCGATCGCGACGGCATTAATGGCGCATTTGTTGCGGCATTACTCCGTGCAAAAATACTCGCTGCCCTCAATTGGGAACGGTTTGCCCAAGCAGATATTGCAGCAAGTTGTAGATTACATTCACGAACATCTCGATCGAGATTTGACGCTAGAAACGCTAGCTGCGATCGCTCGCATGAGTCCGAGTTATTTCTCTCGCTCGTTCAAACAATCCACTGGCAGATCGCCCCATCAATATGTGATTCGCTATCGGATCGATCGGGCCAAACAGCTATTGCGACAGGGCGAATCGAGCATTGCAGAAATTGCTTATCGCTTGGGCTTCACTCATCAAAGTCACTTCAGTTATCACTTCAAACGCTTAGTGGGCAGCAGTCCTAAAGCTTTCCTCAACAGTCAGTAAGAATCTGCTCAAAAGTACAGGAATTTGCAAGACATCGCTTCTAGAGATTTTACATACTAAATTCATCACTGCACCGAACAACCCGGCAAGGGAAGGAGAGAAAGTATGTCTGAATCCATTCTGCTCGTTAATACCATGCAGATCGACAAAGGCAAACTAGAGGATTTCAAAGAGAGCGTGAAGCAGTCGCTTGAGTTTGTGGAGGCGAATGGATCTCAACTCATGGTAGAGGTCTATATTGACGAAACGAATATGCGAGCCTATAGCTTCCAGTTCCACCGTAACTCTGAGTCTATTCTGTTCCACTGGCAGATATCTGACCCGTACATCCGTAACGTCATGCAGCACAGTACGGTGAAGCGTTTGGATATTTACGGGCAGCCCAATAAGGCTGTGATGAAGGGAATACAACCGTTCTCCGACAATGGGGTCATCGTGTCCGTGACACCCCATTTCGCTGGCTTCAGCCGCTTTCAGCCCAATGAATAGAATAGTCTAAAGGCAAGAGAAGAGGTATTAAATCGTGAAAGAATTCATGCTTTCCCTGGTCGCAGGCTGGATCGTCGGTGTCCTGTTTGGGTGGCTGAAACTGCCTTTACCCGCACCTCCTTTAATGGGATTCGTAGGGGCACTGGGGATTCTATTGGGTGCTCGATCGATCGAACAATTAAAGCATTTTTTACTTGGCTGAATCAAAAGTCAAATTTGGAGGAATCTACGATGTACCCTACAACCCAACACCAGCAGTGGGTTTGCACCACTTGTGGCTATAACATGATGGGTGAAATGCCTGATGTCTGTCCGTTCTGCGGAGCGCGTCATGAAAAATTCGTCTCTTGGGATAAGGCAGAGCAAACCTATCGAGTCGCACCGCATCAAGTCAATGAGTACGTGACGCAATTGCGCTCTGTACCTCGTCTTGGTTTGGAACACGCGGCTTACCGGATTGAAACCGATGCGGGGGCGGTCTGGATTGATTGTCCGTCAGCCTTCAACCGAGACTTGGAGCCAGTAGAAGCGATCTACTTCACCCATAAGGATTTCCTGGGGGCATCTAACCAATATCGCGATCTCTGGGGAGCCAAAGTCTACTTGCACGCTCTTGATGCCGAGATCCCCATCGCTAGACCATTTCCCGTCGATCGCCCATTTGAGGGTGACTTTACCGAGCGGGGGATCGAAGCGTTTCATATTGGCGGCCACTCACCGGGCTTCACCATGTATATCTACCGCCAAGTCTTGTTTATCTGCGACTATGCCTTCCCGCCAGGAGCTAAAATGCGACTCAATCCTTTCGGGCCGAAACAAGAGACGCGCGATCGCGCCGCCCGGATACTAGAGATTATTTCCAATCGATCGCTGGAGACAGTATGCGGTTACAACTTCATTGCAGAATTCGCTCGCTGGCGTGAGGATTTCCAACACCTACTCGATCGGAGTTAGCTATCCCCCTGCCTTTTCTGCTCTTAGTTTGGTTGAATTATCGCCTGACGGCGATCGCTTGGGGATCTAACTTTCCGAACAAATCCTGCTTTTTCCAGGCGATCGCCACTAAAGTATTTAATCCAACCGTAGTACATGGAAGAACCAGACTATGAGCATTCGATCGGCATACGATAATTGGTCGGCTACCTACGATACTGACGAAAATCTAACGCGAGATCTCGATTGCACCGTCACTAGAGAAACCTTGATGGGCTTGAAATTTAAATCGGCGATCGAACTTGGCTGTGGCACGGGTAAAAATACGCTGCTGCTTGCACAAATCGCTGACAAAGTTTATGCGATCGATTTTTCCGACTCCATGCTCGAAAAGGCTAAAGAGAAAGTCAACTCGCCCAACGTAACATTTATTAAAGGCGACCTCACCCAACCCTGGAATTGTAGTAGTGATTCTGCCGATTTAATTTCCTGCAATCTCGTTTTAGAACACATTGAAGATCTCTCATTCATCTTTTCAGAAGCCGATCGCGTCTTAGTTAAAGGAGGATATTTTTTCATCTGCGAATTGCATCCATTCAGACAGTATCGAGGAACTCAAGCTAATTTTCAAAGGAATTCAGAGACAATTGAGATTCCCGCTTTTGTACATCACATCTCAGATTTTTTGAATGCAGGAAAAAATCATAATTTCCTTCTTGAAGACTTCCAAGAGTGGTGGCACGAGAACGATAAAGCTCGATCGCCCAGGTTAGCATCGTTCTTGTTTAGAAAACGAACTACATATTCAACGGACTGAGCTATGAGCCGCTGAATCGCTCGGCAGTGGAAAGCAAGAATCGGTGAAGATTTCATCAGATGTGGGTAAAGCATAGCTCCTGGGAGAGTGACTTAGAATCCGGCTCTCATCTGCTTCTAGGTTCCTATTTATTCTCCCCTCTCCTCGATCGAAGTTAAAAATGAGTAACTCTTGTGGGATAGCCCTCTGGGCTGTCCCACTCAAATCACAGGCGAAAACAGCAAGGTCAGCGCTCGTTAACTAAACTCCACAACTAATTAGCTATGGTAATTTCATTAGTCATCATCCATAATTCATAATTTAGTTAAAAGAGTTTGCATGGTTGCATCATCGGGATTACCTCCCATCTTCGATCGAACTGCGATCGCTCTAGTTCCAGCTAAGACGATCGCGACTTTTCCCATCAACACGTTCCTCGAAAGTATTGCCGTTAGCGCCGATAACACCATATTTATTACCAGTCATTTCGATGGCTGCGTGTGGCGGATCGCTAAAGAAGAGCCACCCGTTCTTCATGCCCAGATTGCTGGCAAAGCTGCCGGACTTGCCTTCTTGCCAAATGGCGAACTCTTATTGAGCGCCTGGGACGAACGAGATATTCCTACAGTATTCGGCATCTCGTCAACCGGAGAAACCAGCGTTTTAGTTTCGATGCCCGACGCACAATTTCTCAACGGCATGACGCTTTTAGATCGCGAACGCGTGTTGATTGCCGACTCCTATCGAGGAGCGATTTGGCAACTCAACGTCTCAGAAAAAACGGTGCAAATTTGGTTGGAACATCCCGCTCTAGCTCGCAGTTCCCCAGATAAAGAGTTTCCCGCAGTCAACGGACTGAAAATCTTTAACGGCGTGCTGTATGCTTCTAATACCGAAAAAATGCAACTTGTCAAAATTCCGATCGCCAACGGACAACCTGGAAAGCCAGAAATCTTCGTCAGCCCAATTAATCTCGATGACTTTGCCTTCGATCTTCAGGGCAATCTTTATGGCACCACCCATATTTACAACAGTGCGGTCAAAGTTTCGCCCGATGGTAAGCTAACTACAATTGCCGGAGCCGCAGAAGGAATGACGGGGAACACCGCCTTAGCATTCGGACGGAGCGCAGCAGATCGAACCAGCGTTTATGTCGTCAACAACGGCGGGATGTCGTTTCCACCTCCTACAGGCCTCGAACCTGCCAAGGTGGTTCGCCTAGACGTGGGCGTTCCAGGATTGCCGCTGGAGGGATAGACAACGCTAATGAGCATCCAATCTTCCCTCAATCCGACTGACGATCCGCCAGTTACCGTAGATGTGATCCAGCGGGTAAAACCAGGTTGCGAACAAACTTTCGAGCAGTCAGTCAAAGATTTAATCGCCGCTGCCAGTTCCTTTGAAGGACATCTGGGTGTAAACGTGTTTCGCACGGGCAATTCTGAATATCGCATCGTGTTTAAGTTCGATCGCATCAGCCATCTCAAACAGTGGGAATCGTCACCAATTCGACAGCGATTGCTACAGCAAGTCCGTCAGTTAACTCTCGATGAGGGACAAATTTCGATTATCACGGGGCTAGAAACCTGGTTCACCCTACCAGCGCAACCCGGATTACCCGCACCACCCCGCTATAAAATGGTTGTCTTATCTGGGATTGCCATTTTCATTTTGCTCAATTTAGCCACAACATTTCTAGTACCATTACTCCAGCCATTGCCGCGCTTGCTACAAACCTTAGTAGTCGTGCTGTCGATAGTTTCAATCATGACCTATGTGGTCATGCCTCGACTGACTAAACTGTTTGCTAAATGGTTGTATCCCAAACCGAAACAACGAGCAAATCGATAGATTTCGATTCTTTAATGCGATCGTCAGTCAGAACATTGACATCAAAACCAAAAACACTTAGTTAAAGATTTACCGATGGGGGATAAAGAAGTGATACTGATTGATATAGATCTTTAAACAATCGGGAAGAACGGCCAGTGGCTAAACAACAGTCCCAAAAGCGATCGCCACAACAAGTCTCTAGCAAGGGGACAGAACTGGCGGTAAACTCCTTTGAGAGCCAACTGCAAGCATTGCTGAAGCAGAAAAAATATCGGCAGGCTTTGGAGGAAATCAAAAAAATTCAGCGAACTCACCCCGATATGGAATTCACTCCCAAAGAATCAGAAATTTGGTGTCTGCGGGGACAGCAGGAATTGCAAAAGCTAGATTTTCAACAAGCAGAAAAATCTTTTGGACGCGCTCTGGAATTGGGGCTAGTGGGAGAAGTTCACTACTGGCAAGCTAAATGTCTGTTGGAGTTGAATAAATTGGATGCCGCCTTGAAATTGCTCGGCGAGGCTTTTGAATCCGGCCGCTTGGCCAAAGACTACAACATCTGTTATCTCAAACTGCTATGGCTCAAAGGAGATATTGCCAAAGTTGAGGAGTTAATCGATCGACAAGCCAAACGGTTTAGTGCAGCCCAACTCCACTGGGTTCGGGGGGTGCTGGCTCTCAAGCAGGGACAACCAGAAGCCGCTTTGACATCTTTTCAAAAAATTAAGCGCCCGCTCACACCAGGAGATTTACCAACAGCTTGGATAGCTTACAGCCAGCAAATGAGCGGCAATTGGCAGGCAGCGGCTAAGGAATTGGGGTTGCAGTCATCTATATATACCTTCAGCCGACCGAAGTATTTAGAACATCCAATTCTAGAGCGATTGGCAACTTTCCAACAAGCCAAGACGGGAGAACCACCGCTAGATCCAGAGCATCTCGATCGAGCAGAGCGAACCATCCGAGATGCGGTATCGGCGTTGGCAATTGTACAGCTAATTAACCAGGGCAACTATCACGATGCTGCCCATGTGTGGCTACGCCAGGAACGCAGTTCGACTCGCTTCCCAGAACTAGATAATCTGCGGCAATCGCTGTTGACACTCGCTGGCCAACAGGCACTCAGCCAAGGAGAAGCAGAATGTGCCGAGATATTTTGGCAGCCGTTGTTAACAGAAAAACCCTTCAACCCCCAGTTAGCAGTCAACCTGTTACAAGTTTTGGAGGCTAATGATTCCGACCGAGAACGCCAGCGCGTTCTCACTCAGCTTTTGCGGTGGTTGGAGCAGGAAGGGAAACAAAAACCGCAAGAATGGCCGGATACACGCTTAAAACCCACCTTAGCTCATCTCCACTGCTGGATAGCAGATGCGTACATGGTACGGGATCGTCAGGGTGCAGCTTTAGGCGCTCTACAGCAAGCCGAACGCATCTGCCCCACATCCCCAGAAGTAATCGGTCGTCGGGGAATGATTGCGGCCGCGTCGGAAAATTATACCGAAGCGATCGCTTTACTTACCCAAGCACTAGAAGGTGGATGTCGGTATCGCGAAGCTTACGATGCCTTGCTGGATTGTTGGGACGAACTAGAAGACAAACAAGCACGTAATGAAGCCCGCCGCCGTTTTGGTAAGCACTTTGGCGACTTGAGCGTGGAAACCGAAGTGGAAATCTTACCTTGGGTAGAGGCTCTATCGACGTTAAGTTATCCCTTATTTAGCCGCCTAGTGCAGGGTAAAGAGCAAAAAGAGCCAGCGATCGATGCCTGTCAGATCTTCGTGAATGCCGTCCAAAGTCCGCCTAATTCCGGCGGTCGAGTGGCCTTAAACCAAAAAGCCGCCGCCGCTTGGGACAGTCTGTTGGCCAAATTATCTGGAAGCGATCGAATTCCCGTATTGCAGGCGATCGTTCTAGCTATCCACCTCTTTGCCAAACGGGAAAAAGGCATCGCTGCTTTAACCAGTCAGTATCTCCAAAAATTATTCAACTTATCAACCGAACACCCAGAAGCCAGAGTTGCTCATTTAGTAGTCTTAGCCGTCAAAGAAAATAGTCCCGAAAAACTAGAGTTTCCCCTGCGGATTTACCTCGACACCATGCCCCAACCAGGAAATGCTTTAGCCAACATTCAACTTCAGGCACGTCGTTTTGGCCGGATTACCACTCTAGTACCAAGCCTAGAATCAGCACTGCGTCGAGAACCCCAAAATGCTTTGCTACTATTAGCTAAAGCCACTACCTACGATGTCGATAGCCCCAACTACGAACAATTTAAGGAACAGGGATTTGAATTAGCCCGTCGCCTCCAAGATGCCAAAGCTTTACAAGCATTTCGGGAAGAACAAGCGTTTCTCTCGGCGCGAGAAGTAAATAGCATCATGCCAGACCCAGACAATTTTAATATGTCAAATATTGACGATTTATTATCAGGAATGCTGAGAAAAATGTTGGGAAACAAAATGCCAAAAGCGGAGTTTGAACGGATGCTGCCAGAACTCAAACAAATGATGTTAAATAGTATGCCTGACTTCGATGAAGACGAAGATGAGGAAGACGAAGATCTCGATTTAGATTTTATCTTTGGCAACTTACCGTCAGCACGGAAGCAACGAAAGAAGAGAAGAAGAGGCGGTTTTCCAGAATTGTTTTAAATGACCAAGGATAATGGGTTTTAAGCCCCCCTTCAAGGAGAAGAAATGAAAAGTTTTTCCAGAAACCCAACGTTCCTGGGGTGTTGGGTTTCACTCCGTTCAACCCAACCTACAATCTACTTTTGACTTTTGACTTTTGACTTGTTATGACTTCTCACTACGAACAATTAGGACTTTCTCCCGGAGCTACTACCGCCCAAATTAAAGCGGCATATCATGCTAAACTGCGAGAATTTCCCGCTCATACTTATCCCGAAGAGTTTAAGGCAATTCGAGGAGCTTACGAAGCAATTCGCCGAGGAGAAACAACTCAACACGAGGATTTCTTAAAATTTCGACCTCTCGAAGCCGAACTGAACCTAGAGAGCTTAAAACAGGTACAAGAAAAAGCGATCGCTCAACTAGAAGTTAGCCTCGAAGATTTAATTCGTGCCACATTTTAATTAATTTTGATATGACTGACGATCGAGAAGCTTTATTTGCCAAATTTCTAGATTATTTACACTCAGAACCAACACCCCCTGAGTATTGGGGCGAACCACCAGAATCGGCAAATGCTTTCGATACTTATCAAATGGTGGCAGAATGGACTGCCCTGCGCCACGAACTCAAGCAACAAGGGAAATTATGGCGTTCTACCCAAGATACTCTTCAGCAAGCATTGGCAGTAACTCACGCTCAGCAAGAACAGTTAGAAGCGAGCCAAAAACAGGCATTAGCTCAATTCGAGTCACAACAAGAGAAACTCTTAAAAGAATTGCTAGAGATCGTGGATGCTTTAGATCGAGCTTGTAGTTACTGGCAAGAAGAATTAGAATTATCATCTGCAACTTCAAACCCAAAACCTCCTCGCTCGACCAGCTTTTGGGAAAAGCTCAAAGAGCGGTTTGGGGGCAATTATACTCAGTTTAAGGAGTCGGAAAAATCGCCGACACCAGAATCATTCAGGGAAATTATCGCCAGCCATCAACAGGGTGTGGAATTAATTAGGCGATCGCTGTTAGAAATCTTACGACAAAGACGCGTGGTGCCGATCGCGACTGAGGGCAAACCCTTTGACTCCCAAACCATGTATGCTGTGGGACGCGAAGCCAGAACAGATATTACAGATAATACTGTGATTCAGGAAGTAGTACGAGGTTATTTATGGGGCGATCGAATCTTGAGAGAAGCTCAGGTAATTGTAGCAACGCGAGAAACTAAGGAATAACTTTTAAACTTTGAATTTTATGAAAGTAGTTGGTATTGACTTAGGCACAACAAATTCCGAAGTGGCAATTGTCGAAAACGGACAGGTGCGGGTATTACCAGGTGAAGATGGAGACTCGATTTTACCTTCCTGTGTGGGATTTAGCGATACGGGAAAACTGCTGGTGGGACGCGAAGCCCTGCGTCAGTATGCCGCCGCCCCAGAACGCACCGTGAAGTCAATTAAGCGGTGGATGGGAACAGACCACAAAACCACTTTCGGAGATAAAGAATACCTACCTCATGAAGTGGCGGCGATGATTCTCCGCGCCCTGCAACAACGAGCAGAGAAGGCTTTGGGAGAAACAATTACTCAAGCTGTGATTACAGTTCCCGCTTACTTTACCGACGCTCAACGGCAAGCAACTAAAACCGCTGGGGAAATTGCTGGTTTGGAAGTCCTGCAAATTATCAACGAACCAACAGCAGCGGCTTTAGCTTACGATCTGCGTTCCGAAGAGACAGAAAGGGTGGTGGTTTATGACTTGGGAGGCGGTACTTTTGACGTGTCGGTGGTTGAAATTACAGGCGAAGTCACGGAAGTCCTCGCCAGTCATGGTAATAACCGCTTGGGTGGAGACGATTTCGATCGACTTTTGCAACTCCATCTAGCAGATTTATTCCGCCAACAGCATGGTGTAGATCTGCCAGATGATGCAGCTACCCAGGCGCGTCTGCTCCGAGCCGCCGAGCAGTTAAAAATTGACTTGAGTTCCCACGCCTTTGCCACAGTCAGGGAAGCCTTTTTGGGTAGTAAAGGCAAAACTCCACTACATCTGGAAATCGAAGTAGCACGGGCAGATTTGGAAAAATTGATTCACCCGCTTTTAGTAGAAACCCTAGAGGCGATCGATCGCGCTCTGACAGATGCTAACTTGGAACCCGAAGAGATCGATCGAATTATTCTCGTTGGTGGTTCTACGCGCATTCCCCTAGTGCAGCAAATGATTCAAGAGCATCTGGGACAAGCTCCCACCGATGGGATTCAACCAGATCTTTGCGTGGCTTTAGGAGCCGCTTTGCAAGCTGGGGTGCTAGGAGGTGAATCGGTAGATGCCATTCTAGTAGATGTGATTCCTCATTCCTTGGGGATTGCGGCGGCCATAACGACACCAATGGGGATAATGCCCGATTACTTTAGCGCGATTATCCCTCGTAACAGCGTGGTTCCCGTTTCTCGCTCCCATGTTTATTCCACCGTGTTTGACGAGCAAGAAGCAGTAGAAATTGAAGTTTTTCAAGGTGAAAATGCGATCGCTTCAGAAAATGTTCCTCTCGGTTCTTTTCGAGTGGAGAACTTACCACCTAAACCCGCAGGAACCATTCAAATCGAAGTTCACTTTGACTTTGACCTGAACGGTATTCTCACTGTCACCAGCACTGAGAAAGGCAAAGGGCAACAAGGAACGCTAGTAGTAAATCATGCCAGTATCCAGAAACTTTCTAGCCACGATCTCAAGCAAGCTAGGGCAGATTTAGACGCATTATTTGAAAGCGATGAAATCATTGAAATCTCTGGTGAAGAGCTAGGCGATGCGGTAGAAATCGCCCCAGAATTAGCAGAACTTTTAAACCGCGCTCGACAAGCACTTCCGACCTTAGACGCAGAAGCAGCAGAAGAATTACAAGACTTATTAGACCAGATAGAAAAGGCGATACGTGCTAGCGCCAACGCTAACCAGAGTACAGAACTTACCGAGTTACAAGCAGAACTGTCAGATTTTCTTTACTACGCCAGTACCAATGAGGCAGAGTGAGCAATGATGAAATGTCCTGTCTGCGGTGCCGTTTATCGTCCGCCAAAGAGAAGCGAAGGCTCTCTCGCTCTAGGTAATAATTCTTCTGAGGCAGAAACTGTTCCCAGCACTGCTCCATCCTCCCCAACTTGCCGACGCTGCCAAGCCGATTTGTCTGACTTGTTCCGCCTACACGATCGTGCTATCTGGGATCACAGACAAGCACTACATTTATTCTCACAAAGACGTTATTCAGAAGCAGCCGCACATAACGATCGAGCTATAGCTTTGTATTACACTCATGCTGACTTCCATGCCTTGGCTGGTCAACTGTCAGCATCGCAAGGAGAATTTCGAGCCGCGATCTCCTCTTGGCAACAAGCACTCAAGCTTGACCCCCAAAATGCCATTGCTGGTAATTGCTTGCAAGCGATCGAGTTAATGTCTAAAAATTATTGCACTTAAAATCTGGCATTTCTCAACTCAGAGGGTGGAGGGACTCATCTTCAGGCGATCGCTATCTTGGCTGTCCCAGGGGGCGGGCTAGAGAGCAACACCTCACAAGGCTATATCCACGAGATTTTCATCATTCATAATTCAGATGACAATTCTAATTACAGGTGCAACCGGAAACATCGGTGGTGAAGTAGTCAAGCATTTAGTTGAAAAACAGATGCCATTGCGGGCCCTAGTACGCGATCGCTCTAAAGCCACCCAACTCGAAGCCCAAGGCATTGAACTTGCCGTCGGAGATTTCAGTCAACCCGATAGCCTCGATCTGGCACTCCAAGGAATCGATCGAGCATTTTTGGTGATGCCAAACGATCGCCATCAAGTCGAACTGGAAGGCAATTTTATCGATGCGGCTAAACGGGCGGGAGTTCGCCATCTGGTGAAGCTTTCGGTGCTTCACGCTGGAGAATTGCCCAGTGCGTTTCAACAGTGGCACCGTCAGATCGAGCAACGCCTAGAAGGATCGGGGATGGCATGGACGCATTTACGTCCGAATATGTTGATGCAGAATATGCGCTGGTTTGCCCAATCCATCGCCCAACAAGGAGCCTTTTACCATTCCGTCGGCGATACCAAAATTGCTCATGTGGACGCGCGGGATGTAGCAGCCGTGGCAGCGGTTTGTTTGAGCCAACCGGGACACGAAAATCGAGCATACGATCTGACTGGGGCTGAAGCCATTGCTTTTACTCAAGTCGCCGAGTATTTTTCTCAAGTTCTCAATCGCCCCGTTCGATACGTTAACGTTACCCCTGCCGACATGAAAGCGGCCCGATTGGCTGACGGGGAACCGGAATGGTATTTAGATGCAGAAGCACAACTGTTTGACTGTTGGCGAACTGGGGCAGGCTCGATCGTCACGACAACCATTGCCGATCTCTTGCACCAACCCCCCAACTCGTTTGCAGCGTTCGTGGGAGATTACGTTCAAACTCATTCCCAAGACTTCTTCGCAACTGTAGGAGGTTAACTCGTGCAAACTGCTTTTGGACTCAATATTCCCACGACCTTAGAAGACGTTTGCCAGCCTCAAAAAATGGCACTTTTGGTCTACGATATGCAGGTGGGGATCGCCAAACAGCTACCGAATGCGGCTGAATTTATCGAGCAGGTGAAGCAGGTAGTCGATAAAGCGCGATCGCATCAGATGCGGATTTTCTTCTCTCGCCACACCACGCTACCAAAAGAAATCGCAGGCGTTTCCCAACTCAAAGGAGCAATGGCATTGCAACGGGTGACGGCGGTAAGTGAAGTTCAACCTAATTTTTTACCCAATTCTGTTGCCCATGAGATAGTACCAGAGCTATTGCCGTTGCCCTCAGAAGCCGCCTTCGACAAACTCACCATGTCAGCATTTGTGGGATCGTATCTCGATTTAGCTTTGCGCGATGCCCGCATCGAAGCGATCGCCATTGTCGGGGCGGTTCTAGAATTCGGTATCGAGCCAACGGTACGCCACGCCGCAGATTTGGGCTACATTCCAGTTTTAATCGCTGATGCTTGCTATTCTTTTTCAGAGCAGAGTCGAGCGCGATCGCTGGGCAATCTTCAGTCAGCTAGTTTAATCGCCGATATTAATACCTTCAACACCACGTTAGATAAAGTCGATCGAGTTCGCTAAAAGAGGTAAAAATGAGTCAAGCTGTATGCGCGATCGTGGGATTTGGCACTAAAGGACGAGGCAGCATTTTATTTACGGGGGGCGGTTTGGCGTTAAATCCTTGGTTCGATCCAGATGCGATCGCTCAGTCTTATCTCGTCCTCCACAAACAATTTGCTGAAGCGTCCGAAACAGAAATCATCTACAAGTAGAAATCAAAGATGAAAATTGGCATCCTTGGCAGCGGCAATATGGGGCGATCTCTCGGCATTCTGTGGGCAGAACGGGGACATGAGGTGTTTTTTGGGGCCCGCACGGCGGAAAAAGGGCAGCAGGTTGCAGCGATCGCAGGTGAAGGCACTCAAGGGGGCACCAACGATGAAGCGGCGGCTTTTGGAGAGGTTTTGCTCTACACCGTTCGAGGCATTAATCCGGCTGAAGTCTTAACCTCGATCGAGGTGCTAACGGGCAAAATTCTCATCGATTGCAACAATCAGGAGATTCCGGCAGATTTTGCTTACCCTACAATCATTCAATCTCTAGCTGAAAAACTAGCTGCCGAAGTGCCCATGGCATACGTGGTGAAAGCCTTCAACACCATGGCGCAAGAAGTGTTTGAATTAGCTCCCGATCCTCTTAAATCTCATGACGTATCGGTGTTTGTCGCTGGAGATAACGAATCAGCCAAGCAAACGGTAATGCAATTAGCTGGAGAAATTGGGTTTCAGGCGATCGATTGCGGGCAACTGCGCCAAGCCCGGTTGATAGAAACTGTAGGAGACTTTATCCGCTTGCTCATCATTCAACAGCAAATGGGAGCCTATGCCACCATTTCCGTGCATTCTTTGCCGCCTGCTGGGGAAGAGCGGTTAGGCGGCAGACAAGCTTCAAACCTATATTAGACAGCTTGCCTGCCTCCGGCTCCCCTCTCCAATAAAAAGAAACTTCCTTTCCCCTCTCCTACAAGGCTACCGTGTATACATAAGTTATCGATTTGCCGTTTCACACTAAGATCCCCCTAAATCCCCCTTAAAAAGGGGGACTTTGATAACTTCCCCCTGTTTGGTGCCAGCTGCACAGCGAGGGAACCTCGCCGCAACTCCCCCCCTTTTTAAGGGGGGCTAGGGGGGATCTAATGCAGGGCCTCCAAGTTTTCCCACAGATGTGTATACACGGTAGCCTACAAGGAGAGGGCTTCTTTGAGGTGGAGAGGGGCTGGGGGTGATACCAAATCCGGTTTACAAAACCGTCTTGACCTCGCCCCGACTCCGGCTCCCCTCTCCCGTGGGAGAGGGGTTGGGGGTGAGGGCAGCAATGGATGGTATGAGAACCGGATTTGATATGAGGTATCGATTGGAGGGCATGAGACGGATTTGACATTACTCCATCTTTTGAGCGCACAAAAAAACGCCCTCCGTCAGGAGAGCGTTTTTCCATTCTTAATGGAAATTAACCATGAATGGCTGGAGCAGTCATCGCTACAGGAGTAGCTTCACCAGCAGCCAAGTCTAAGGGGAAGTTGTGAGCGTTGCGCTCGTGCATTACTTCCATACCCAAGCCAGCGCGGTTGATCACGTCTGCCCAAGTACCGATCACTCGACCTTGCGAGTCTAGAATCGACTGGTTGAAGTTGAAACCATTGAGGTTAAATGCCATCGTGCTGACACCTAAAGCGGTGAACCAGATGCACACTACCGGCCAAGCCCCCAAGAAGAAGTGCAAGGAACGGCTGTTGTTAAAGGAAGCATATTGGAAGATCAACCGACCAAAGTAGCCGTGAGCGGCGACGATGTTGTAGGTTTCTTCTTCTTGACCGAATTTGTATCCGTAGTTTTGAGATTCGCTTTCGGTGGTTTCCCGCACCAAGCTAGAAGTCACCAAAGACCCGTGCATGGCACAGAACAGGGAGCCTCCAAACACGCCAGCTACACCCAGCATATGGAAGGGGTGCATGAGGATGTTGTGCTCGGCTTGGAACACGATCATGAAGTTGAACGTGCCGCTGATGCCTAAAGGCATACCATCGCTGAAGCTGCCTTGTCCGAGGGGATAGATTAGGAAGACGGCGAAGGCGGCTGAAACTGGGGCGCTGTAAGCGACGCAGATCCAAGGACGCATCCCCAGACGGAAGCTCAGTTCCCACTGACGACCCATCCAGCAGCAGATGCCTAGCAAGAAGTGGAAGGCAACTAGTTGGTAAGGACCGCCATTGTACAGCCATTCATCCAAGCTAGCGGCTTCCCAGATGGGATAAAAGTGCAAGCCGATGGCGTTAGAAGAAGGTACGACCGCACCTGAGATGATGTTGTTGCCGTAGAGCAACGAACCAGATACGGGTTCGCGGATGCCGTCGATGTCCACTGGAGGAGCAGCGATGAAGGCAATGATGTAACAAATGGTTGCGGTCAGCAAGGTAGGGATCATGATGACACCGAACCAGCCTACATAAAGGCGGTTGTCGGTGGAAGTCACCCAGTTGCAAAACCGATCCCAAGCATTGGCGCTTTCGCGACGTTGAATGGTTGTGGTCATATGTTATGAATGATTGCTAGATTCGATTTTCAAGGTTCTCGGTAAGGACTTACCTACCTTGTTTTTTAGATTAAACTAATTGTTTGATTTTGGAAATGAAACATTGAATTTCGTTACAAAAATTCATATATTTCTGTATAGTTTACTGAAGCAATTGAAATAGCTGCGATCGAGTCAATTGGTTAAGGAAAAGTTGGTGAGCGCTCGATATTTTTCGTATAAACTTTTATAAATATTTCCAAAGTTTTAAATAAATCTTAAGAGCAGGAGAGAGCAGCCAAAGCGAGAGGGAGAGAGGAAGAGAGGGCGAAGAGGGCGAAGAATTCTTAACTCAACACTTAACACTTCCAAACACTCCACACTCGACACTTTGCAAAGTCAACCTGGCGGCCATTTCATCTGGCGACCGCCGAGAATATGGATGTGTAGATGATCGACTGTTTGACCGCCTTCGGAACCATTGTTAATGACTACCCGATAACCTTTGTTGAGTCCGACGTGTTTGGCGACTTTCTTCACCATTAATAGTAAGTGTCCAAGAATAGCTGCATCTTGGGGTTCGGCATCATCTAACTTGGGAATCGGTTTTTTGGGAACTACTAAAATGTGCATCGGCGCTTGCGGGCTATTATCGGTAAAAGCGATCGCGACATCATCTTCCAAGACCACGTTAGCTGGAACTTGACGGCGAATAATTTTGCTAAAAATAGTTTCTGTAGTTTCGCTCATGCTCGAAAGCCAATTTATTTGGCAAAGGTCTAGTTTTCGATCGTTATTCTAAATTGCCAAGGGGAGAAAGTGACGAATTGGCGATCGAAGAGAAAATTTTGGCAGCCAGACCGAGATCGATGTCCTCAACTTCTCGATTGACAAGGCATCGACAGACATCAAGGAAAAATAGGGTTTCAGGAGTTAGTTCAGGGGGATCGATCGGGCGATCGCGATCGCACAACATGATATTCTGAAGTTTGAGCCACCTGCACTGACGTGAGTAGCAGCAAATTTTTCATGTCTTCATTTTCCAACTCCCAAGACCAAGAGAATTTAGAGCCGACTGTCACCCTGACGGACGCAAACGGGCGATCGCTCCCTTGTTATGTCGAGCATTCCCTAGAGGTAGAAGGAGCCGAATATATGCTGCTTTTACCAGTAGATTACCCCATAGAAATAGTCGTTTGGGATGACGATGACGATGAAGAAGCTACCTTTGTCGAAGAAGAGGAAGTAATTAGTAAAATTTTCGCCGATGCTCAAGCAGTTCTAGAAGAGCAGAACCTCAAACTCAAACGTACTGCTTACACGCTGACAGTAGAAGGAGATCTGCCACCAGTAGAGGAACAAGACATCCTTTCGGTGGAAGACGAAGAAGAAAACAGCGAAATCGAACCAGAAGAATTTCAATTTTTGGTCAGCTTCTATCACGAGGAGCAAGAGTACGAGATTTACACTCCGCTCGATCCGCTGTTATTTTTTGCCCGCAAAAACCAAAACGGTCAACCAGAACTGCTTTCTCCAGAAGAATTTAAGAAAATCCAACCCCTGTTAGAAGAGCAGATGTTTGACGAAATGGAATAAATCGATTTAGATTTTAGATTTTCGATTGGTAGCTGAGCTTGCGATGTCCTGAAGTTCTGCCAAAGGGCCGAAGGGTCGAAGCTTGGATTTTAGAATTTAGTTTTTCTCAATCAGAAATAAAGCTGGGTTAACAAAGTTAGTTTATTGAGGATAGACGCATCCAAGTTTGGGGAAATTCACCCAATGGACTTGTTTTGCTTTTAAGCCTCACCCCTTGCCACATTATGATGTATTGAGCGATGAACAAATCTGTCAAGTCCATCAAATCTAAAAGACCTAACAAATCAGTTCCCAAATGGTTGTACGTTTTGGGTATAGTGCCAGTAGTTTTGGCGATCGCGGGATGGCAAAGCTGGTCGTGGTGGACTTGGGCGACTTCGCCGATAGCGACGAAGAAAGAAACAGCCAAAACAGTGCAAATCAAAATTGCACCCGGTACGGCTAGTCAAGAAATCGGTCGGCAATTAGAGACGGCCGGTTTAATTCGCTCTAGTAATGCTTGGAAAGTTTGGTCGCTTTGGTTGTCGCAGCAAGACAAGCAGGGCGGTTTTAAATCGGGCACTTACGAGCTATCTTCAGATCTATCTTTACCAGATATCGCCAGTCAAATTTGGAAGGGAAAAGTAGTCCAGACCAGCTTCACCATTAAAGAAGGTTGGTCGTTAAAAGAGATGGCAGCTTACTTTGAAACTCAAGGATTTTTTAGTGCCGAAGAGTTTCTCGCGGCTACCCGCGAGATTCCCAAAGATAAATATTCTTGGTTGCCCAATGATTTGCCGCATCTAGAAGGATTTTTGTATCCAGAAACTTACAAACTACCGAGCGATCGCATTACTCCGCAAGCGGTCATCAACGAGATGCTGTATCAGTTCGAGCAGGTGGCACTACCCGTATATCAGCAACATCAAAGCAGTACCGAGATGAGCTTACTGGAGTGGGTAACGTTAGCTAGCATTGTCGAAAAAGAATCGGTAGTGCCTGTAGAGCGTCCCTTAATTGCTGGGGTCTTTACCAATCGACTGCAAAAGGGCATGAGGTTAGAATCCGATCCGACGGTTGAGTACGGACTGTCGATTAAGCAAACAGCCGATAAACCATTGACGATCGCCCAAGTCAGAACCCCTTCTCCCTATAACACTTATGTTAATGGCGGATTGCCTCCAGGGCCGATCGCTAGCCCTGCTGTCGGCAGCTTGGAAGCAACTTTGAATCCAGACAAAACTGAATATATCTTTTTCGTCGCTCGTTACGATGGCACTCATGTCTTCAGCAAAACCCTTCAAGAACACGTAGCCGCTACCAATGCTATCCGGCGACAGCGACAATCTCAACGCTCCTAAAAAAGGGCATCGGGCATCAGGCATAGGAATATATCGTTTATCCTGCTTGCATACTTGGGGAAGATCGGTAGATCTCGATCGCGCGTTAAAGTTATGAGAGTGAGATTAACAATCCGTAACTCCACACTCCACACTCAACACTTTCTGTTCTATGTCCTGGGACGAACTTTTGCAGCCTGACTTGATTCTAGGGGGGCCGATTCTCAGTCTTACCCCTGAAATGTTACAGCAATATAACCTCAAAGGATTGGTGCTAGATGTCGATGAAACGCTAGTCCCCAATTCTTCTACCCAAGCTTCAGAAGCCTTGTTACTGTGGGTGGAACAGATCCGGCAAGTGGCCGATCTCTGGTTGGTGAGTAATAACCTGAGTAAAAATCGGATTAGCAAGATCGCTAAATCTCTTAACTTGCCTTATCTTTTAGCTGCTCGCAAGCCTTCGCGACAGAAAATCAGACAAGCTGTAGAAGCGATGCAATTGCCTGTAGAACAAGTGGGGATGGTAGGCGATCGGTTGTTTACAGATGTTTTAGCTGGCAATCGCTTGGGAATGTTTACCATTCTGGTGGAACCGATGGTCGATCCGGCGGTGGCGGTGCGCTCTTTCCCGATTAGAACTATAGAAGTGCTGTTGTCTCAAGCATTTGGAGTCTCTCTGCCTGCTAAGCAACAAAACTTAAAAAAACATGACAGATCGTGAGAAACAGAAATATAAAGAAATCATTAGGAAATTCCAGATTAATAAAAACTGCTGGCATTATAAAGATGGTTCAAATGGGGTCAGCCAATATAAAGACCCTAAATATAAAAAGCACAAAATAATATCTAGAGCGTCATGCCTCACAGTTAGAGGTTTGGCGCTCTAAGGTTTTTTGGTAGGCAGGGGAAGAGGGGAGACACGGAGAAGGGAGAGGGGGGAGAATTCTTGACTTCACGCGTTACACTCTACACTGGCTAAACTCCTGTTGGCGTAAGTCCTGCGGAAGATAGCGTTTTCCCTTTTGACTTTTGACTTTTGACTTTTGACTTTTTAATGACCAGCATTGTTATTAAAATTGGGACTTCTAGCCTCACTCAGTCTGATGGTAAATTAGCTCTTTCGACGATCGCAGCTTTGGTAGAAACGCTGACGAAACTGCGGACTTTGGGGTACAGCGTGGTTTTGGTTTCTTCTGGGGCTGTAGGTGTCGGTTGCGCCCGATTGGGCTTAAAGAAACGCCCGAAAGCGATCGCCCTCAAACAAGCTGCGGCTGCTGTCGGGCAAGGGCGGCTGATGCGGGTGTATGACGATTTATTTAGCGAATTGCAACAACCGATCGCTCAAGTTCTCCTCACTCGCCATACTTTCAGAGAACGCACCAGTTATGTAAATGCTTACAATACGTTTCACGCGCTGTTGCGGTTGGGAGTCATCCCGATCGTGAATGAAAACGACACCGTAGCCGTCGATGAGTTGAAGTTTGGAGATAACGATCGCCTCTCAGCTATGGTAGCGATCGCGATTAAGGCCGATTGGCTGTTTTTACTAACTGATGTCGATCGACTCTATACGGCCGATCCGCGATCGAGTCCCGATGCCAAGCCGATTGCCTTAATAGAGGATATGAAGCAGCTAGAAGAATTGCAAGTCCAAACGGGCGATCGGGGCACGCCATGGGGAACTGGCGGGATGGTGACGAAAATTAACGCCGCTCGTCTGGCTACCAGTGCGGGGACTCGCACGGTAATTACTCAAGGTCGCTTTCCTCACAATATCGAGAAGATCTTGCAAGGAGAATCGATCGGCACTCAATTCGAGCCGCAACCCCGGACTGGTAACAACCGCAAAAGTTGGATCGCTTACGGCTTAATCCCCGCTGGCAAGTTGTATTTAGATGCTGGGGCGATCGCGGCTATTTCTCGATCGGGTAAATCTTTGTTAGCGGCTGGAATTACGCGAGTTGAGGGTGAGTTTGAAGCCTCAGATGCCGTTTTATTGTGCGATGCCGAAGGTAGCGAAATCGCTAGGGGTATTGTTAACTACAGTAGCGAGGAACTGCAACAGATTCGCGGTCGTCGTTCGGAAGAAATTTCCACCATTTTGGGTTATACGGGTGCAGAAACCGTAGTCCACCGAGATAATTTAGCGTCGATCTGAAGAGGAGTTTAGGGACTGATAATTTGTTTCCCTGACACCTAGCGAATGAATTTGTAGAAACCCAACACTCGTGTGGTGTTGGGTTTCGCTATCGCTCAACCTAACCTACATTAATTATGGTCGCTCGACCTAATTTGATGTCAAATTCCTCATTCTATTTAACTCTGCCAGATAGGTTATGTCTGCATTGCTGAAGTTTCAATCGCCGATCTACTAATTTTATTCATCAGTCGGAAACTTTTAGCTGGTCGCTGAAGTCGTGGTTATATCAGGGCACTCTGCTGGTGCAGACTAAAAAGACAGGAATGTTTAAACCGACTTGCAGACGCGCCCTCATCTCTAACAGGAACGTGCAGCGATCGAACTTCGTGTTGCTAACCTAGTTGAATTAATTATTTCTAGAAAAGGTGCGTGAATTATCGATCTATTCAAATCAGTTTATTTAACCCCTCCGAGTATTTACGGATCTATTTTTGATTTTTGAGTCGTCTCCCTCAATATCAGTAAATCTACGTTTGTAAAGATATTGCTATAGCAGTAATTAAGTAAATTTCCCATCACCGTCATCGATCGAATTAGGGCAATATCGAAATATAAATTTACTAATTATCACGATCGACCTATGGTTTTGCCTAGAGGTGCAGTACCGACAGTTTCTTTTGTCGATGAGTATTGCAGTAATTACAAACAACTATTTCCTGAAGTTAGAAGCTTTGAGAGTTTCAAGTTTTTACACATGGGAATTATTTCTGATATTCGCCGCAAATCTTTACCTGAGATCGCCAAAAGCGTTGGCTTAAAAGATTCTCAGTCTCTCAATAACTTTTTAAAAAACTCTCCTTGGGACGTTCGCGGTTTAAGAGAGCAGAGATTGAATTGGATTAAAGATAAGTTAAACAACCGTTCCTTTATCTTGATCGTTAACGAAATCGGAGATAAGAAGAAAGGTAAAAAGACTGATTACGTTACCAGACAGTATATTGGAGATTTGGGAAAAAGCGAAAACAGTATAGTTTCTGTTAATGCTTATGGAGTTTTAGATGGAGTAACATTTCCACTGACCTTCAAAGTATTTAAGCCTCAAAATAGCCTACCAGAAGGCGAGAGATATAAAACCAAGCCTCAACTAGCCATTGAAATCATTCAAGAATTGAGAGAAAGAGGGTTTAATTTCGAGCTAGTGATGGCAGATATGTTATATGCCAAAAATTGCGATTTTGTCGAATACCTCAATCGAATTTCTCTGAAACTATTAATTGCCGTTAAGGCTTCTCAGAGAGCTTCATTAAGTGGCGATCGAGCGAATTGCGATAACTGTCAAGGATTCGAGCGGATTTTTGCTAGTAATGGTAATGGCTGCCCTCCAGAAAGCGAAAATATTTACAGCAAGTTGCAAAACCTTCAGTACCGTCAAATCGAGCCTGACATCACCCAGCGATCGAGCAATGTAACTTGGTCTGTAATGACTAACTATCCAGAAGCTATGTTGCAAGAATTTGGGAACATCAACAATCTGATCGGCTGGATCGAATCTGGATTTAAGCATCTCAAACAAGAGCTAGGTTGGGGAGATTTTCGCTTGACCAACTACCGCGCTATTGAAAGATGGTGGGAGATGATTTTTAGCGCCCATTGGATGGTCAGTTTGCACTCCGATATTTTCCAACAACCACCACCAGTACCATCAAACAAGCCCAAACCGCCCTTTATCCAACAATACTCTGGAAAAAAGGAACAAGATTGGAAGGTTCGCTTGAGCAACTTGCGATCGATCGTACAGCTTTGATCAGAAGTTCAGGAGTTCAGAATGTCAGTAGTCAGTAGTCCATAGTTAATTTTCCCCTCTGCTCCTCTGCCTCCCCTGCCTCCCCTTTAGGCAAAGGCTGAAGAGCCAAAATCTGGTGGAATGTCTTGCCAGCGTCCGGGACCGACTGCTCGGAGCGCTTCTTTGAGCGAGACGTTGCCAGTATAGAGGGCGCGACCGACTATAACACCACATACGCCCAGAGATTCCAAGGCCAGCAGGCTTAAAAGATCGGTAAGGGAACTGACACCCCCAGAGGCGATTACAGGAACGGGAGTCACGCTGGCGAGTTCTCTTAAGGCATCTAAGTTTGGTCCCGAAAGGGTGCCATCTCGATGAATGTCGGTGTAAATAATTGCAGCAACTCCCATGGAGGCTATTTGTGGCGCTAATGCTGTGGCCTCAACTTCAGAGGTTTCCAGCCAGCCGCGAGTTGCTACTTTGCCATTACGAGCATCAATGCCCACCAGAATTTGTCCGGGAAATTCGCCGCACAGATCTGCCACTAATTGGGGCTGTTCTACAGCTATAGTCCCTAAAATTGCCCTTTGAACGCCTATTCCTAGTAGGGTGGTAACGCTAGCATAGTCGCGCAATCCGCCGCCCACTTGAATCGGCACTGAGACAGCTTCGGCGATTTTAGCGATCGCATCTAGGTTAACTGGCTTACCAGCTTTAGCGCCATCTAGATCGACAACGTGCAATCTCGATGCGCCTTGTTCTACCCAATGTTTGGCGACATCGGCAGGATTATCGTCGAAGACTTGCGATCGATCGTAATCTCCTTGATACAGTCGCACGCATCGACCTTCTAATAAATCAATTGCTGGGATAACTTCCATAAAGTTCGGAGGAAAGGAATTCGGAGTATGTCCTGCGGACAGGCTGCACCAACGTAATTGCTAATCTTAAACTCTTTTATTCACTTTAAAATAGAATCAGTAGTTCGAGAGTTCTGGAGTTCGCCATGGGCAAATCTGATTTGCAGCTAGAGCTACCTACGAGCGCCGAACTGCCATGTTCGGACGATACACCCGTGGATAACGAAGACCAAAATTTTTTGCCCAATTTCTTACTATTTTTGCTCCAATATATCTGGGCAACTCGAAACGATTGGTTTTTCGGAGTAGATATGGCTGTTTATCATACTACTGGCGTGAGCCATCTAGTTCCAGTTGTGCCCGATGGATTTTTAAGCTTAGGGGTGGAACGCCGAAAAGAAGGAAAATCTCGCAACAGCTATGTCGTCTGGGAAGAAAACCAGGTTGTGCCGCTTTTTGTCTTGGAAATTGTCTCTCTAACTCCAGGGGGAGAATACGATAAAAAATTAACGACTTATGCCAAATTAGGCGTATCCTATTACGTCATTTATAATCCTCAATATTGGCAGCGAGATGGACATCTACCATTGGAGATTTATCGCTTAGTAGATGGTAACTATCAGTTACAAATAGGCGAACCATTCTGGATGCCAGAAATCGGTTTGGGAATTGGGCGATCGCCCCGTCAATTTGGTAGCATTCAACGAGAGGTATTGTACTGGTACGATGAAGCGGGTAATCGGTACTTGACTCCAGAGGAAGCAGAACGCCAAGCACGAGAGCAACTGGAATTAGCGCAACAACAACTCGATCGATATCGCCAGCAATTCGGGGAACTACCAGAATAATTTTAATCGGGAGTAGCGATCGCCTTTTGAAACTGAGGATCTTCTCGGATTGATTCAAAATCTACATCGGTTTTAGCAAATTCTCTAAGTTCTTCCGAACCGAGGGCAATAGCTTCTTGTAAATGAGAAATTGCTAGAGGTAAGTTTCCGAGTGCGGCATAACAACAAGCTTTGTCGTACCAGGCATCAGCCGCATCGGCTTTAAGTTCGATCGTTCGATCGTAAGCAGATATAGCCTCTTCATAACGTTGCAAGCTAAATAGAGTTCGCGCTTGATTGTACCAAAATAAAGGGAAATCTGGCTGTAATTGAGTGGCTTTTTCGTAAGCAGTTAATGCCTCTTCATCTCGGTTTAATCTATTTAACACCAACCCGCGCTCGTTCCAAAAATCTGGGGATTCAGGCTGAATTTGTAGCGCCCGATCGTAGGCGGTTAAAGCTTCAGCATATTTTTGCCAACAAAGTAGGGCATAGCCCCGCATCTGCCAAGCTTCAGCATATTTTGGATCGATCGCAATTGCTCGATCGAATGCGGCGATCGCTTCTTGGTATTTTCCAGCGGCGATAAATTTAGTACCCTGACGATAAATCCCAGCTTTCTTATCTCTAAATATCCATAAAATAACAATTAATCCTAATACTAGATAAACCGAATTGCGACGAAATATTTCTCCCCCGATCGCAGCAGCTAAAGGTGGAATCCGAAGCCCATTGCTGACTGGATCGGCAATCTGCCAGAGAAACTGATTGAACGGCTGGGCGAACCAAAGCAATCCGATTAATATCCAAATGCCATATTTACCAAATTGTTGGAGTTGAGGACGAATCGATCCAGGCAACCACGGTTCGATAATTCCATATCCATCTAAAGGCGGTAGGGGTAGCAGATTGATTATAACTACGTATACATTCAAATTAATAACAAACGCTAAACTCACATAAATAATCTGCAATAATTCTCGATTTAAATTGAATGATTCCCAACTTAAAACGGAATTACTTGTCAATATAAAAGGAATTGACAGGAATAAAATCAAAAGAATATTAGCTAGAGGGCCAGCCGCAGAAACGGCACTTTGCCAAAAGCGATCGCGCAAGCGGCTTTGATTAATGTAAACCGCTCCACCGGGCAGAGCGATTCCCCCAATTAGCAGAAAAAATATTGGCAATATCAGACTCAAGCCAGGTTCGGTATATTTGAGCGGATTTAAAGTCAAATAGCCTTTATCTTTAACTGAAGTATCTCCACCCCAATAAGCTACTATGGCATGACCGAACTCGTGGAGGCATAGCGATACCATCCAGCCCAAACAAATAAAACCTACAACTAGCCACATAGATTATAAGTAAGATGTTGTTATCTTTACTTTATACCTATTTTTTCTAAATCCTGCTGGGACTTATTACTTATTACTTATTACTTGTTACTTACTGCTGCTGGCATATTTAACAGCAGATCGATCGTGTAGTTACTGTCGGCAACTCCATTGAGGGGGCTAAGCTGAATATAGTAGTCTCCAGAAACTGGTAGCAATCCTTCCCAGCGGGATACTTGCTTGGCTTGAAAATTTAGTAATTCCTTATTAGGTGCCAAGATGGTAAGTAGCACTCCTCCTTGCGCGATCGCGACATTAAGTTTCTGTCCTTGCTGCCCCGAAACCACATAAGTAACGGTTTGATTGGTTTTGAGATTGCCCTGTTTAGCTAAACTTTGTCCTGACAACAAGCTCAGACGTTCTTCAAACCCTCCAGGATTGGTGGTAGTTGAACTTGCCGTGGGCAGGGGTGTTGGAGAAAGGGCAACTTGAGTAGGACTAGGGACAACCGCAGGGCTAGGAGAGATAGCGATTTGGGAGGGATTAACGTTGACTTCACTAGGGCTATTAACTACCTCCTCACGAGTAGGCGTTCTGGGCTTTTTATCAGAGGTGTTTAGCCGCTCGGTAGGAAACATCACCCCTAATAACAGCAAAGGGACAACGGTGAGGGAGAGCAAAATGCCACCAACGATCGCAGCTAAAGCCCAAGGCTTATCTAAAATAGAGTTTTTAGTCTGTGCGTAGACGACAGAACGATTTAATGAAGGAATGTGAGTATTTGAGTTCTTTTGCGAGTTAACCTGGTTCGAGCTTGGGGTATTTTTGACGGGAGATGGTGGGATTGACTTGGAGGGTTGGTTGAAAACAGAAGAAGTTGGGATAGAGCCTAAACCAGCAATCGATCGCAAAGCTTGAGCTACCTCGGTAGCAGATTGATAGCGATTGCTGGGTTTTTGACTTAGCATTCGATTCAAAATTTTGCCAAACCAAGGGCTGAGGCTGGGAACCCATTGATGCCAGCGCCAAGTCATGGTCAATTGGTCCATTAAAGCTTCTGGCTTGCGCCCAGTCATCATCACTACAGCGGTCACGCCTAGAGCGTAGAGGTCGCTGTTAGGATAAACTTGCCCGGTTTGCAGTTGTTCGGTAGGTGAATAGCCGAGTTTGCCTACAGTGGTTCCTTGAGGGGCGTTATCTTCTGCTTCTAATTGAGATACCCCAGCCTTAACCACGCCAAAGTCGATCAATACTGGCAGGCGATCGCGATCGCGCAAAATAATATTATCTGGAGCGATGTCCCGGTGAATAATGCCCTTAGAGTGAATGTGTTCCAACACTGGCAGCATCTGGAGCAAAAACTCGATTGCCTCCGCTTCAGAGAAAGTTTGACCGATTTCTAAACGATCCGCTAGCAATGACGCATAAGTCTGGCCTTCAGCAAAGTCTTGAACCAAAAACAAGCGTTTGTTCTGCTCGAAGCTGGCGCGGAATTTAGGAATTTGAGGGTGATCTATTTGATAGAGAACTGCCGCCTCTCGATAAAATAACTCTTTAGATTTGTTTAAAGCTCGATCGCCCTTAGCGTCGGGTTGAAATTCCTTGAGGACGCAAAGTTCGTTAAAACGCTCTTGGTCTTCTGCTAAGTAAGTTACACCAAACCCTCCCTTGCCTAATGGTTTGAGCAAGCGATAGCGTTTTTGCAAAATAGTTTCTGGCGGCAGAGTCGATTGCATAAGGTCACTATTTCGAGGGCAAGAGGATTAACGAGCAGAAAGTCTGTTAATTTCATCATGCCCTATATTGCCTTTAAAGCACTCAAGAGCGATCGAAATTTAGTTAGTACCAATTAAGTGAAAATACGGAAAATTAGAAGTTCAGAAGCTATAGAAGTGTGAGTGTTGAGTGTTGAGTTAAAAATTCTCTCTTGCTTCCCCTGCCTCCCCGGCTTCCCCATCTCCCCCTCTCCCCCTCTCCCCTCTTTGCATATGGTAGATTTACGGATTCTTTTAGTTGACGACGAGGTAGAACTGACAGAGCCTCTCAGTTGCGCTTTAAAGCGCGAGGGTTATGCCGTTGACGTAGCCGATAACGGCCCTTCGGGGATGCAACTAGCATTAGAGGGCAATTACGATCTGCTGATCTTAGATTGGATGTTACCGCAGATCCCTGGTTTAGAGATTTGCCAACAGTTACGCCGCACCGGATACCATACACCCGTTCTGTTTCTCACTGCCAAAGATACCTTAGACGATCGAGTAATCGGATTAGATGCGGGTGCTGATGACTATTTAGTCAAACCGTTTGAACTCCGGGAATTGCTAGCTAGAGTTCGCGCCCTGCTGCGTCGAAGCACAAATCCAGAAATGCCGCAGGTAACATCGCCAGCAACCTCTATTCGAGTAGGAGATTTGGAATTAGATCTCTACAACCAGTTAGCCTATCGCCAAAACCAGGCGATCGAACTATCTGAAAAAGAAGCTCAGCTATTAGCTTATTTTATGCAGCACGCAGGTCAATTATTGACTCATACCCAAATTCATCAACACCTGTGGGGCAATGGAGAACAGCCTAGTAGTAATGTTTTAGCCGCCTTAGTGAGGTTGCTGCGCCGCAAAATTGAAACTCCAGGTGAAGCACCGCTAATTCATACTGTCTACGGCAAAGGTTATCGGTTTGGTATTGGGTCTGATTGAAGTAAAAGGCTCCAGTCTTGGACTGGTTGTTACCAGGAAGAAGCAAACTGGAGCCTTAGTCTGAGGATAGAGGGACACACCAGGGTTTGATTGACTCTACCCATCTTTAGCAAAGCAGATTTTCTTTAATTTGACAGTTGTTAAAAGTGGTAAAAAGTTACCAATAGTTGGAAACTTAGAAGCAGTTATCAAAATTTGTTGAATTTCCTGTCACCAGTCTGACGCAGTAGCTTCGTACATCAGTTCTGGTGGGTTACGTGGTCGCTCCAGTAGTTCCGGTACTAGCGCGACACCCTTAATTTCGTGCGATCGCTGCGATTAATTTACTAGAAATGCTGGTTAAAAGTGCCGATCGATCTGTGTGGAGAAAAAAGTGGTCGCCAGGAAACATCTCTAGGGAAAAAGAAGCGAGCGTCTGTTCTTGCCATGGGGCTAAATCTCCCTGACTGACTTCTAAATCTTGCCAGCCACCAAAAGCCGCAATGGGGCAATTTAGCATCGGTTCGGGAACGTAAGCATAGGTTTCCATGACGGCAAAATCAGTTCTCAAAATCGGCATCAACATTTCCATCAGTTCGGGGTTTTGGAATACGGCTTCAGGAGTTCCATTCAGACGGCGGAGTTCTTCTATGAATTCGGGTTCTGGCAAGTCATGAATGGGGGCTGTTTTAGCAGGAATTTGAGGAGCGCGACAACCAGAAACGAACAGGTAAACTGGATTGAAGCCATATTGCCTGTGGAGTAACCGAACTGTCTCAAAAGCGATCGTTCCTCCTAAACTGTGACCGAAAAAGGCAAAGGGTCGATCTAAGTGTGGCAGTAAGTGAGACGCGATCGTCTCAACTAGAGGTTGTAGCTGCGTCAGCGGGGCTGATTTCATCTGGGTTCCCCGTCCTGGAAGTTCTATAGGGCATAATTCCACGGTTTCAGGTAGATTATCCGACCAGCCGCGAAAGCTGAAAGAACTTCCACCTGCATAAGGAAAGCAGAATAGTCGCAACTTTGCCTGAAGATTGGGTTGGGGATGGGTAATTAGGTTCGTTTGCATTGAATGTTAATACACCTCAAATTAACTAGTAAGGCTCGCTCGATCGGTACGAACGGCGGATCTTCCCATTTGTTGACGTAGACTTAACGGCCTCATATCAGTCCAAACTTCTTTGATATATTCCAAACATTCCGATCGCGATCCACTTTTACCTACATCGCGCCATCCCAGAGGATTTTTTCGTTCGGCAAGCCAGATAGAATATTGCTCTTCGTGGTTGATTACGACTTTATAGATCGTTCGATCTTCTGTTTCTTTGAAATCCATTTTTGTCTCCTAGTTGAATATCGATTTGCGTTCGTCAGTAGGATCGGACCTCATCCCCAACCCCTCTCTTACCTCACCCTGCCCTCTCCTACAAGGAGAGGGAAAAGGAAGTTTCTTTTTATTGGAGAGGGGCTTTTTGTTTTCCTGGTATACTAACTAAAAAACCCTCCTTCAATTAGTTCGTTAATGCTATCTTGCACGGCTGAAATTATGCGATCGAGATCTTCATCTGTATGCGCTGTAGATAAAAATCCTCGATCGCCTCGCAACATAATGCCTCGATTTAAAAGGTGATAGTACAACAAGTCGAAGCCATTAATAGCCGATTCTTCTTCTAAAAATTTCTCATCTTCTGCTATTGAAACGGATGCGGGTCCAAAAATCGAACCAAAATTTGCTAATTGAATGGGCAACTCCTGCGATTCAAAGTAAGTATTTAATGTTTGCACGAACTGAGTTGTACGTTGATTTAATTCTTCTTGAACGGTAGAGCCTCGCTCTTTGAAATGTTGCAATATAGTATGAGCAGCAGCGATCGCTAAGGGATGTTTGCAGAAAGTACCAGCAAAAAATATCTTTTCGGAACTGGGGAAAGAATCATCGCCATAATTCCACACACCACCGTCTATTTTATCCATGTAAGCGGCTTTCCCAGCAATCACAGCGATCGGCATTCCACCGCCAAGGATTTTGCCATAGGTGGCGATGTCGGCTTCGACTCCAAACCAAGCTTGTGCGCCCCCAGGATGAATGCGGAAACCTGTAACTAATTCATCGAAGATTAAGGCAATATCTAATTCTTTAGTCAGTTGCCGTAATTGTTGTAAAAACTCTTTGGGTTGTAGATCGATTCGGCGACTTTGAACTGGTTCGACTAAGACAGCAGCGAGTTCGTGTTTGTACTTTTTGACGATTTCTAATGATTCAAAATTGCCATAATCTAAAATTACCAGATCTGCTACGTAATTAGGTGAAATACCTATAGTAGTTGGTATAGTTTTCCAGGAGCGATCGCTCTTTTCTAATTGTCCGAGAATGCCATCGAAATGACCGTGATATGAATCTGTAAAAATAGCAATTTTCTGGCGATTTGTAACTGCTCTCGCTAAACGGATGGCTGTCATTACTGCTTCGGTACCCGTGTTAGTAAAAGTTACCCTCTCCATCCCAGTTAAGTCACAAATCATTTGGGCAACTTCGCCAACAAGTTCTGGTTGCAGACCTAGTTCTATGCCAGTTTCAAGTTGCTCTTGTAAAACCTGTCGAATCCAGATAGGATTGTGACCGAAAAGATTGACTCCAAAACCCATAATTAGATCTATATATTCGTTCCCGTCTACATCCCAAATTTTGGCACCAAAAGAGCGTTTAGTGACTATGGGATAGTAAATTTCTTTAAACGGAAGAAGAAAATCTACTAGGGTTCTCTTGTCAGCTAAAACTGGACGATATTTCTGAGCGATCTGTTTTGAGATTTTGGTTTTTTCTGTATGACGTGCGATCGACTGAGCTAAATATTCAGATTGGCGATCGCGTTCGGATGCAACTAGCGTGTGCGGAGCACTCTCGCTCAGATTTCCTGCTTTGGTTTCGAGCATAATTACATTTTTGGTGTGATTTGTGGTTTGGAATATATAACGCAGATGAAAACAGATAAACGCAGATATAATTGATGAGTTATCGGCTTTGGCTAGAGGTTCGAGCGATATGCTGATGGAGTGAGAACGCCACTTTGAATTAAGTAAGAAAAGTAGGTATGCAAGATTTGTTCGTCTATGGGTGGACAAACGATCGAAGTACCTGTTAATCCTGCAATGGCGTTTTGACAATCGAAGGCGATCGCTCCTGAGTTAGATGCTGCTTCTCCTTCACCAATAGAGAAAAATGGTACTAATGGGTAGAGAGGATGTTCGGGAGAATGTTGGGCTATTTCGATTAATTCTGAGTGCCATTGTTCGTCAGAAACCTCTTTAATTGAATAACCAAAAGAGCGAATAGATTTGAAAATCGAACTCGATAATAGCGGATGATGGTTAACTAAATGAAAGGCTTTTCCTAAAGATTCTGGCTGCTTTGATAAATGGACGATCGCTCGACTTACATAATCTACTGGAGCTAGCTCTAAACTTTCATCATCTTTAGCAATACTCCCTAGTTGGATGCAGCCAATTATTAATCTGTACAATAGATCGTTGGGATTAAATACTCCGGTTTGACTGTGACCCGATATGCGTCCTGGACGATAAATAGAGACTGGCAATCCCCGCTCGCGAGCGGTATTTACTAACTTCTCGGCTACCCATTTACTCTGAACGTAACCGTTAGAATTGGGAGGGCGATCGCCTAAACTATCTGTTTCTTTAATTAAAGTTAGTTCGTCGCTGCGATCGCTATCAAAAACACTGATAGTAGAAATGAAATGCAATGGCTTAGTTTTAGTTTGACAAGCTAGTCTCAGAATTTCCTGAGTTCCTAAAACATTAGCAGGTTTGAGCGTGTAGTAATCGGAACTATGATGTACCCAAGCGCCGTTATGGTAAATGGCATCGATTCGATCTGCTAGAGCAGCAAATTCATCTGAAGAAAGACCTAAAAGCGATTTCGAGAGATCGCCTAAAACTGGAATAATTCTAGAACTGAAAGCTTCATCCCACAGCAAGTAAGCCTCCAAAACGTCTTGCAGTTTTGCTTTAGCTAATTCAACGTTAGAAGCACGAACTAAGCAATAAATATTACTGTCTGTTTGTTGGAGTAGTTCGTACAGTAAGAAAGCACCCAAAAAACCTGTAGCACCAGTGAGGAGGAGAGATGGGGAGATGGGGAGATGGGGAGATGGGGAGATGGGGAGATGGGGAGATGGGGAGAAAGGGTTAATTGTGCGATCGAGGATGGTTTCAATATCCCAATTAGGAATAAATCGATCGAGGGATTCTGTTTGGCTGCTAACATCAATTTTATCGACTAAGCTGGCTACAGTTGGAGATGTAAATAGGGTGTTTAAAGATAAGTCGGTATCAAAAGCTTCTCGCACTTGTACGAGTAGCTGAGTTAGCAACAGAGAATGTCCTCCTAGTTCAAAGAAATTGTCGTGAATCCCCACTCGTTCTAAACCGAGAATTTTTGCCCAAATTGCTGCCATTTTTGCTTCTGTTGGGGTGCGCGGGGCGATATAAATTGCTTCTGCTTCGCTGCGATCGCTACTAGGTATTGGTAACGATCGACGATCGATTTTGCCATTGGAAGTGAGGGGTAAAGCTTTAAGTACGATTAAGGCTGAGGGGATTGTATATTCAGGTAGTTTCTCTCGCAAAAAACTCCGAATATCGCTTAATGTAGGTGCTTTTTGTTGACGAGGACCTATATAAGCAACTAAGCGGCGATCGCCTGGTTTTTCTTCCCAGATGGAAACAGCGACTTGCTGTACTTGAGGATGTTGACTTAGTACGGTTTCAATTTCTCCTAATTCCACTCGAAAACCGCGAATTTTTACTTGGGAATCCATTCTTCCGAGAAACTCGATATTGCCATCGGGAAGGTAACGCGCTAAATCACCAGTTTTGTAAATTAAATTGCCTACCGCCTTCTGTAGGGGCGCAAAGCTGTTCCTGAGCTTGTCGAAGGATTGCGCCCCTACAATTTTCTCAAACGGGTTCCGAATAAACTTTTCTGCGGTTAATTCCGGTTGGTTGAGATATCCCCGACTGACAAGCGATCCGCCGATATATAATTCTCCGGTTACGCCGATGGGAACGGGTTTTAAGTAGCGATCGAGGATGTAAACTTGGGTGTTAGGTAAAGGAGAACCGAGGGGAACTGTAGCTGCGCAATCAGGGCGGTTTTTGACTGGGTAAGTGAGTACGCCAACAGTAGTTTCTGTGGGACCGTAGTGATTGATAATTTGACAATCGGGGGATAAAGCTTGAATCTGTGCGATTAATTCCCAGTTAGCGACTTCGCCTCCTAAAATGAGGCGCTGACGCGGAAGAATTGCAGGAGATGAGGAATTGGCAAGGAGAGTAGCTAGGTGTGAGGGGACAATTTTGAGACAATCGATCGGGTAGCGATCGCAATAATCGGCTAAAGCTACCGGATCTGAAGCTATTTCCTGAGAAATGATGTGGAGACAGCCACCCGTACACAAAGCTGGGAAAATTGCCGTGTTACCCAAGTCAGCCGCAAAGGTGGAAACCGTGGCGTAACTAGCCCCCGCTGGCAAGTTCGATCGATCTAGAATTCCATGCAAGTAGTTGAGAATCTGTTGGTGTTCCACCGCCACTCCCTTCGGTTTCCCAGTCGAACCAGAGGTGTAGATGACGTAAGCCAGATTGTTGAGGGAAGTAGGGGCGCAAAGCAATAGCCCTGGCGGGCATGGCTTCGCTAGTGCGCCCCTACCATATGCGGGGTTTGCAGGTAAGTTCTCTAAATAAACGATTTGAGTTGTTAATTTAGGAAGATTGGCGGCTAGAGACTGTTGGGTAATGAGTACGGGTGCTTTTGCATCTTGCAAGCGCCAGATTAAGCCTGCTGGTGGTAAAGCTGGATCGATGGGAAGATATGCGCCGCCAGCTTTGAGAATGGCAAGTAAAGCAATGATAACTTCTGGCGATCGCTCTAAGTAAATCCCGACGATGACTTCTTTTCCTACTCCTAATTGTTGCAGGTAGCCAGCTAACAAGTCGGCGCGGGTGTTAACTTCGCGATAGGTTAATTGCTTATCTCCAAATACGATCGCAATTGCATCAGGAGATCGCTCTACTTGGTTTTCAAATAGTTGATGCACGCACTTGTTTTGCGGGTAATTAACTGAAGTTTGATTGAACTCAATAAGTAATTGTTGAAGTTGGCGATCGCTTAAAATATCTAATTGCCCAATTGTCGCTTCTGGGTTATTAACAACACTAACCAATAAAGCTTGAAATTGTTCGGCTAGGTACTCGATCCAACCTCGATCGATTAACTGGCGATCGTAGTGCCATTCTGTTGTCAGGGATTCTTCTTGTTGGATGCAAGCGAGTTTGACTTTAAAGCGATCGCCGACTGCATACAACTTTTCTAGGGTAAATGTCACTCCACCTGCTAAACGGTTTTCAGGTAATTCTACAAACTCAAAGCTAATTGGTGACTCGACGATATCACCGTACTCTTGCCATTTCTCATGTTGCTGTAAAGTTTCTCGAAGTTGTGCTACAACTTCGCTAATTTTAAAATTATTTTCTAAAGCACAGCCAACAGGTAAATACTTCGCCAACAATCCCAAGCAACGATCTAATTCTTCATATTTTCTGCCGCTAAATGGAGTAGCGATCGCAAATTCTGATTTTCCTACTATTCGATAAATCAGTGTTTGCCAACAAGCAAATAATAAGTCCGCGATCGTACTATGGCATCGATTGGCAAGAGCGGCAATTTTCTGAGTTAATTGCGTCTCAAGTTTAATTCCATAAACATCGGATGAGAACTGGATATCTTCGGTAGCTTTTTTTTCAAAAGGCAGAATTGGCGAAGCTGAAAATTTTGGTCCTTGCCAGTAATTTTGACCGATGGCAGCATCATCATCTTGTAGTAATTCGTTTTGCCATTCGGAAAACTGAATGTATTGGAATACTTCATCAGTTAATTTTTTATTATTGAGGCAAGCATTGTAAGTTTCAGTGATTTCTAAAAATAAATTCTTCAGGGAGTAACTATCTGCATACATAGATGGCAGTTCGACATTTAAAAGATATTGGTCTTTGCCAAAAACTACTAAGGACACGCTGAAGCCAGCCCTCACCCCCTGCCCCTCTCCCAAGCTTGGGAGAGGGGTGTCCGCTAGGCCCCCAGGGTGAGGGCAAACATCGATTGCTTCCCAGGAAAGATTACAACGATCGCCAATTACCTGAAGTGGAAACTTCATGCCCGGTTGATGCTCGAATTTAGTGCGAAGAATTTCATGGCGAGCGCCAATTTCTTGTAATGCTAATTTTAGGACTTCTACATTTAAATTTCCACTAATCTGAATCGTGCATTGGGCGCGATATTCACAGCTATCTTGTTGTAACGACCACAAATGCTTTTGTTGTGGTGATAGTCGAAAACCTTGAATAGTTAAACTTTGCATTTTTTAATAAAAACCACAGATGAACACAGATGAACACAGATACAGATGATGAGTTATCGATTGTGAAGGGAGGGTCGATTTTCAAATGATGGCGATAAATTAGCTATGAGTTATTTCGCCCATGGCAACGACAATCTTTCGCGAACCTTCATAAGGATTTCTGCCGTGTGCAGATAGGATGTTATCTAGCATTAAAACGTCGCCTTGTTGCCATGGGAAACTGCGAGTAGCCTGCTGATAAACTGCCATAATTTCTTCAATTACAGAGTCTTCGATCGGCGAACCATCACCGTAATAAACGTGACGCGGTAGATTTTCTGGGGCGAACACCGAGAGTAAGGACGATCGAACGCTGGGTTCTAAGCATGAGATGTGATGTAACTGTAGTTGGTTGAAAAATGATGTTTCTCCAGTTTGAGGATGTTGGATTATGGCGGGTCGAATCGTTCGAGTTCGCAAGTGATTTTCCGAAACCCATTCCCAGTCGATTCCGGCTTGACGGCAACGATCTTCTACTACTGTTTTGTCGTTGGTGTGAAAGAAGTCTTGCCAGCTTACATCCAATCCTTCAATATAATTGCGGACGTACATTAACTGCTTGCGAGCAAATATTTCTCGCAATTTGGGATTCAACAGTTTATACACTTGACGGCAATCGACGATCGGCGTTTCTCCGCCCTTGGCTGCTGGCTGGATGCAGAAAAACCAAATCTTTAACGGATAGCGATTTAAGTGAGAACTTTCATTGTGAAATAAAATGGCTCGATCGCTAGGATATGGTGTAGAACCATAAACTTTGGCGCTAACTCCTTCTCTGGGTAAATCTCCGTATTCGCCGAATAGCTGAGGACAAATAGCTCCAGCAAAGTTTTCAAAGTCAGTAACAGATTTTAATTCAAACCTTCGAAATAAAATCCCACCGTGTTTGTATAATTCGGTTTCGATAAACGATCGATTGTTTTTTGCCCAGTTAGCGACATCAAATTCGGTTAAATTAGGCTGAATGACTAATGGTAATGTTTCTCCTACTTCTAAATAACCCGTTTTAACTAATTCGCCTTGAGGGAGATTGACAGCTTTGGGTTTAATCGATTTGAATTTCTGAAATTTGGATTTGGCGCTTTGTTCTTCAGTCAGCGTTTGTTGGATTTTTTCAGCTTGGGTCATGATTTCTAAAGAATTAATTCTGGTATTGGGATTGGCGATCGCATCATTTACTAAAGTTTCAAAATGTTGTGATATCTGGGCGATCGCACTAGGATTAAATATTTCTGGGTTGTATTGCCAATTACCTTCGATCCCTTCAGATGTTTCGGTTGCAAACAAAACTAGATCGAATTTTCCTGTCTTGGCATTTTCATTGAAAGAAGATACAGTCAAGTCGCCTAAATTTAAAGTTGAATCTGGAGTGTTTTGGAAAACAAATAAAACCTCAAATAAAGGTGTATGACTGCTACTTCTTTCTGGTTGCAGAACTTCAACTAACTTGGCAAAGGGTAAATCTTGATGAGTGTAGGCTCCTAAAGCGACTTCCCGCACCCGCGCTAGTAATTCCCGAAAACTAGGATTGCCAGCAAAGCTGGTACGCATCACCAATAAATTCACGAAAAACCCGATTAAAGGTTCTAATTCCGCCCGATCGCGATTGGCGATGTCAGTTCCAACTACAATATCTTCGCGATCGCTGTAACGATAGAGCAAGGTTTGCAGTAGCGCCAGCAGAGTCATAAACAAGGTGACTCCTTCTTGGCGACTGAGTTCGTGCAATTTTGTTGTTAAATCTGGGTTCAGTAAGAAAGATGTTTTTCCTTCTTCTTCTACGCCGCTGCACCGTTGGACGACTGGCCAAGATTTAAAATCTATCCCTCCAGTCGCGCCCGCTAGCTGTTTTTGCCAGTAAGATAGCAGTCGCTCTAATAACTCTCCCTGCAACCATTGACGCTGCCAAGAGGCGAAATCAGCATACTGAATCGGTAATTCTGGCAAAGGAGAGGGTTTTCCGGCGGAAAATGCCTCGTAGAGCGCGGTTATTTCCCGAATCAACACTCCTTCCGACCAAGCATCGTAAACAATGTGGTGCATCGTCAGCAAGATAATATGCTCGGTTGCCCCCAATTTCAGTAATTTACCTCTAATTAAGCGATCTTGGGCTAAATTAAACGGTAAATTTGCTTCTGCGTTGGCTAAATCTAAGGCTTTCGCTTCCCGTTCTGCTTTCGGTAACATTTGCAGATCGATCGCTGGTAATTTTAAAGTCTGTCGATTTTGGATTTTGGATTCTCCCCCCTGTTTAAGGGGGGTAGGGGGGATCTGATGCGAAATCGACTTAGCGAAGCCTGGTTTGCCCTCACCCCTTCCCCTCTCCCACGGGAGAGGGGTGCCGCAGGCGGGGTGAGGGTGAGCGATAACCTGTACTGGTTCCCCGTCTACAACAGCGAAATTAGTCCTTAAAACCTCATGACGGCGGATAATTTCGTTTAAACTTTGCTCTAACGCTGCCAGGTTCAAATTACCGACGAGACGCAGCGCCACAGGCATATTGTAAGCTGTGTTATTTGGCTGTAATTGGTCTAAAAACCACAGCCGTTGTTGGGCAAAAGACAGAGGTAAATTTGTCCGGTGGGGAACCCCAGTAATGGGTAAGGTAGCGGGTTCTGGGGTAGCACTAATTAGATTGGCAAGGCGATCGCTCAATTGGGCTACCGTCGGCGACTCAAACAACCAGCGCAGAGGGATTTCGACTTGAAAAAGCGATCGCACTTGGGAAACTACCTGGGTAGCGAGGAGTGAATGTCCGCCTAGTTCAAAGAAGTTGTCGTCGATCCCCAAGGCTTCTAAACCCAAGATGTTGAGCCAGATGGTAGCTAGTACCTCTTCTATCGGTGTCCGAGGTGCTGTCAAAGGTTTTTCTAACTCAGGTCGAGTAGCTGCGGGCGCTGGGAGGGCGCGGCGGTCTACTTTACCGTTGGGCGTTAAGGGTAGCGCCTCTAACAGGACAAACGCGGTCGGCACCATGTACTGAGGTAGCTTATCTTTGAGGAAGTCGCGCAGCCGAGAAATGTTGAGTTCCCGATCTGGCTGCGGCACTAGGTAGGCGACTAAGCTTCGATCCAAAATTCGGTTAGCAAAACCTGGTTGGCCCTCACCCCCGTCCCCTCTCCCAAGCTTGGGAGAGGGGTGCCCGCTAGGGCGGGGTGAGGGCTGAGAACCTGGTTCGTTCTCCCGCACCGCCACCACAGCTTGTAGTACCTCTGGATGTTGGCTCAGAACTGCCTCGATTTCTCCGAGTTCGATGCGGAAACCTCGCACCTTGACCTGATAATCGAGCCGCCCTTGATACTCGATCGCGCCATTCGATCGATAGCAAACTACGTCCCCAGTCTTGTAAAGCCGAGAAGTGCGATCGCGGTTAAAGGGATTAGAGACGAACTTCTCGGCTGTGAGTTCCGGTCGATCGAGATAACCACGGGCTAGCCCAGCACCGCCGATGTAGAGTTCGCCCCAGACTCCTACTGGTACGGGTTGTAAGTTGGGGTCGAGAACGTAAAACTGGGTGTTGGCAATGGGGCGACCGATAGGGACGAGGCTGTATCCTGAATCGACACTTTTTTGAGTTTCTACTTTGTGGGCAGACGACCAGATAGTGGTTTCTGTCGGGCCGTATAGGTTCCAGACTTCGCTGCCCCGTTCTAGCAATTGATGGGCGAGGGAGTAATGTAGTGCCTCACCGCCGCAGAGAATTTTCAGCTTCCCACTACCTTGCCAACCCGCAGTTAAAAGCAGTTGCCAGGTGGCAGGAGTGGCTTGCATCACCGTAACGCTGGAGTTAGCCATGGTCGCTAGCAACTGAGTTCCGTCAGCGGCAACTTCACGGCTGACTACTACTAGGCGAGCGCCGACAATTAGAGGTAGGTAAATTTCTAACGCGGCGATGTCAAAAGATAAGGTGGTGACTGAGAGTAAGGTATCTTTATCGGTTACACCTAGCGTTAGGCGCATGGCGTTTAAGAAGTTAACTAAAGCGCCGTGGGAAATTTGCACGCCTTTGGGTTTGCCAGTTGAGCCGGAGGTGTAGATTACATAAGCCAGGTTGGTTGTGTTTTGGGTTGGTAGGGGCGCAAAGCTTTGCGCCCCTACGTCTTCTTCCCAACTGGAATCGAGATAGACAGTTTGAGCGTTGTGTTCTGGTAGGGTGGGGAGTAAGTGGGATTGGGTGAGTAAAATTGGCACTTGAGAATCTGACAGCATGAAGGCCAATCGTTCTTGAGGATAGGCAGGATCTAATGGAACGTAAGCGCCGCCAGCTTTGAGAATGGCTAGAAGTCCAACTACCATTTCTAAAGAGCGTTCTACGCAAATCCCTACCAGTACCTCTGGCCCTACACCTAGTTGTTGCAAGCGATCGCACAGTCGCTCGGCGCGATCGTTGAGTTCTCGGTAGGTGAGTTGTTGGTCTTCAAATACTAGAGCGATCGCTTCTGGTGTCCTCTTCACCTGTCGTTCAAACAACTGATGGATACACGAATAATTCTCCCCATCTCCCCATCTCCCCATCTCCCCATCTCCCTCTCTCCTTCCGCTCCACTCCACTAGCAACTGGTGTTGCTCTGACTGGGTTAACATTGGTAACTCCGAGATCCTTTGCTGCGGATTAGTCGCCATTCCTGACAATAAGGTTTGGAAATGACCTAGCATCCTGGAAATCGTGCTGCGATCGAACAAATCTGTGTTGTACTCTAAATTTGCCGTCAGTTCTCCCTCGGTATCGACGATCGAGAGGGTCAGATCGAATTTTGCCGTTGTGGGATCGACTTCTATAGGCTGTAGAGTCAGCCCTGAAAGCTCTAAAACTTCCTTTTGGGCGCTCTGGAAGATAAACATTACCTGAAACAGGGGCGTATGGCTCAAGTTGCGCTCTGGCTGCAACTCTTCTACCAGCTTCTCAAACGGTAAATTTTGGCGATCGTAAGCTTCTAAAGCTACTTCTTTGACTCGACTGAGTAGCTCCCGCACGCTGGGACGATTGCTTAAGTTAGTACGCAGTACCAGGGTGTTGATAAAAAAACCGATTAACCCTTCGATTTCGGGGCGATCGCGGTTGGCAATTGGCGATCCTACGAGGATATCTGTTTGCCTAGTGTAGCGGTAGAGTAAGATTTTGAATGCTGCTAGCAGGGTAATAAATAAAGTGGTTCCCTCCTGCTTGCTTAACTGAGTTAATTGCTCTGTTAGCTCCTGGGGTAAAACCAACGTTTGCACTGCACCGGGAAAGGTTTGTACGGCCGGTCGAGGTCGATCGGTAGGCAACTCTAACACGGGCAGGCTGCCGCCCAATTGCTGTTTCCAGTAACTCATCTGGGCGTTCAACTCTTCTCCCTGAAGCCATTGGCGCTGCCAGCAGGCAAAGTCTGCATATTGGATGGGGAGTTCGGGCAAGGGGGAAGGTCGATCGCTAGAGAAAGCTTCGTAAAGCAGGCTCAGTTCCCGCACCAAAATTCCCATCGACCAACCATCAGAGACGATGTGGTGCATGGTGAAGAGCAAGACGTATTCCGATTCCTCTAGATGCAGCAAGCTGGCTCGCAGCAACGGTGCTTGTTTCAGGTCAAAAGGTCGTTCTGCTTCCTCAGTCGCCAATCGCCGAACCTCTGATTCGCGATCGCTTTCAGGCAGTTGGCGTAAATCCAGCACCGTTAAGCTCAATGACAAGCTGGGAGTAATAGCTAGAATTGGTTGTCCGTCAGCTACTTTGCCAGCCCTCACCCCGCCTCCGGCACCCCTCTCCCAAGCTTGGGAGAGGGGAAGGGGGTGAGGGCTGGATTCAGTGTTTTTAAAAGCAGTCCGCAAAACTTCGTGTCGGCGGATAATTTCGTTGATGCTTCGTTCCAGCGCCGCTACATTCAGCTTACCTTTGAGTCTGACAGCCGCAGGAATGTTATAAAAAGGGTTCCCCGGTTCCAGGCGATCGAGGAACCACAACCGCAACTGACCGAAGGATAAGGGTAAAGCCTGGGAGTCGCGACTTTGAGGTGTAATTTGGGTGGGCGCGACCTTCTGCCTTTGTCGCTCTAGTTGTTGCACGAGTAGTTGGCGTTTCTCAGGAGAAAGTGCTGCGATCCGTTCTCTGAAATTACTCATTTCCTTTGCCTCCTCCTTGATGTGCCAGAACTTCCTTAATTTCTTCTTCCGGTAGTTCCTCTAGTTCCGCTAGCATCTGCGCCAGGACTTCGCTATCCGTCTGTTCTGCCAGCTTTTGGGCCACGATCGCCCCCAAATCGGCTACTGTGGGAAAATCAAACAAGTAACGTAGGGGTAACTGGATCTGGAATGCTTGGCGCAGTCGGGAAACAATCTGGGTGGCTGATAGGGAATGCCCTCCTAGATCGAAGAAGTTATCGTCTATCCCTACTCGATCGAGACTGAGGACTTCCGACCAAATTCCGGCGATCTTTTGCTCGATATCGTTACGGGGAGCCACAAAGGTTTTTTGGACTCGATCTGGTGCTGGTAGTTGCGATCGATCGACTTTGCCGTTAGGAGTTAAAGGGAAAGCCTCTAGCATGACGAAAACCGATGGCATCATGTAGTCGGGCAGTTTTGAGTTTAAAAAACTACGCAGATCGCTAATACTAGGTGCTGGCTTTTGACTGGGAATTAAGTAAGCTACCAAGCACTTGTCATTCGATTTTGGATTTTGGATTCCCCCCCCCTTTTTAAGGGGGGGTAGGGGGGGATCTGATTTTGGATTGTCTCCGGCTTGGAAGTCACCCTGCACGTCTTCCCGGACTGTAACTACAGCCTGCACTACATCTGGATGCTGTTCTAACACCGCCTCTATTTCTCCCAACTCGATCCGAAAGCCTCGAATCTTGATTTGGTTGTCAATTCGCCCCAGAAACTCGATATTGCCATCAGGAAGATAACGGGCTAAATCTCCAGTTTTATAAAGTAAATTCCCCCATGTCTCCTGTAGGGGCGCAAGGCCTTGCGCCCCTACAATTTCTGTCCCCAAAAACGGATTTTGAATGAATTTTTCCGCTGTCAATTCTAGTTTTTGCCAGTAGCCTCGCGCCAGACTAGCGCCGCCGATGTAGATTTCTCCAGGTACGCCGATCGCTACGGGCTGAAGATATTCGTTGAGGATGTAGATTTGAGTATTAGCGATCGCTTTGCCAATCGGAACGGTAGTCGATCGAGGATCGGGCGATGCTACTGCATAGGTGAGAACTCCCACCGTTGTCTCTGTCGGCCCGTAATGATTGATAATTTGACATTCATCAGACAATTGCCGCACGCGATCGATTAAATCCCAAGTTGCCACTTCACCACCCAATACCAATCGCTGACGGGGCAAAATCGATTTGCCAAATGGAGAATTTAATAGTGCTGCTAGGTGAGAGGGAACGATTTTGAGACAATCGATCGGATGGGAATCGCAATAAGCCGCCAAAGCCTCTGCATCCATCGCTGTATCTCGATCGATGATATGCAGACAGCCACCAGTACACAAAGCCGGAAAAATGGCTGTATTGCCCAAATCAGCGGCAAAAGTAGAAACCGTAGCGAAACTGGAACCAGGCGGCAGAGCTAATCTTTCCAGGATGCCATAGAGATAGTTAATGAGTTGTCGATGTTCTACTGCAATCCCTTTCGGTACACCAGTCGAACCAGAGGTGTAGATGACATAAGCCAGATTTTTTAATGTTGTAGGGGCGAAGCATTCGGGCGATAACTTATTGCGATCGAGTAAAGATTTTTCACCGAATGCTTCGCCCACCCCCACAGATATTGTTGAGTTTTGAGTTTTGAGTTGATTTCTAAATTCGCGATCTTCGACTTCTGATAGAGAGATTACTGGGGTTGTATTTTGGCTAAATTGAGTAACTAAATCTGGTTGGGTTAATAAAAGTGCTGGCTGGGAATCTTCTAGAATTAGATTGAGACGCACTGCTGGCATGGCAGGATCTAACGGTAAGTAAGCCGCGCCAGCTTTGAGAATACCCAGTATTCCGACGATCGCATCTAGAGAACGTTCGATCCAAATAGCAACTAGAGTTTCTGCCCGAACTCCTAATTGTTGTAGGTAATTAGCTAATCGATCGCTTCGATCGTTGAGTTCCTGATAAGTAAGTCGATCGTTTTCAAAAACAACGGCAATACTATTAGGCGATCGCTCTACCCATTCTTCAAATAACTGATGAATGCACTTATCTTGAGGATAATCGGCTTGAGTTTGGTTGAATTCAACTAATAGTCGATGGCGATCGCTTTCTGACAATATTTCTAACTCTCCGATCGCTACTTCTGGATTGGCGATCGCACTATCTAATAAAGTTTCAAATTGTTGGGCTAAGTTAGCGATGTCTTCAGCCGCAAATACTCCAGTATCGTAATGGAACTCGGCAATTAAACGATCGCTACTTTCGAGACAAGTTAGTTTTAACTTTAATCGTTCACTACAAGCATATTGCTGATAAATAGAAAAAGAAATTCCGGCGAGATCGAACTTATCTGCAACTTTTTGATACTCAAAACCAATGGGATAATCTGCTGCTGGTAAATCTGGCTCGATAATTTCTTCCCAATTAAAGTATTCTTGCCATTCATTAGCTTCGGTTATTAAGCGATTAGCTTGTTGCAACGCATCCGTAAATGTTAGATCTTTCTCTAACTGAAAATGTAAGGGTAAATATTTAGTTAAAAGTCCAAGCGATCGCTCTAACTCGGCATATTTTCTACCATCGCTAGCGGTGGCAATAATTAGATTTGGCTGTTGAATAATTTTCCATAATAGAACTTGCCAAATTGCTAATAAAACATCAGGTCGATGTACGCAATTTTTGTGGGCGATCGCTTGCATCTTTTCTGCAACATTACCAGCCAGTTTCAAAGTTAAAAATCGAGGTTGAAAATCCAAGCAATCGCTCTGACTATCTTCAAACCACAAACTCGACTGACGCAGATAACTAAAATCTTGTTTTTGCCAATACTGCTTGCCCAATTCTGAATCGGGATTTGCTAACAGTTCGTTTTGCCATTCAGCAATATCGGCATATTGCATGGGCGATTCATCTATTTCCTTGCCTTCTAAAATATGACAATATAGATCGGCAATCTCTTTTAACAGAATTTCAATAGATATCCTGTCTGCCATTAAGGCAGACAAGCTAATTATTAATAGGTATTTTTTAGAAGCTAAAGTAACTAAGTTTACCTGCAAGCACGATTCAGAAGAAAATATAGATCTTCTAACTTTCTCTAAAAACAAGTCGATTTCTACCTCTTCATCGTCCAGATGGCATTCATCAATAGATAGTTGGTAGCTTTCATCTATAACTTGTAGGGGAATAGTCATCCCTGGCAAACAATCAAATTTAGTTCTGAGGATTTCATGGCGATCGATCGCTTTCTGTAAAGCTATTTCCAAAGCTTTTATATCGAGCTTACCTTCCATCAAAATTCCAAACTGAACTCGATAAGGCATTGCTTGCCCTTTATGTTCTTTGTGCCTCTGTGGTTCGTCAAATTGACTTTGTAGTAGCCAGAGATGCTTTTGCTGGGGAGAAAGTCGAAATCCTTCAAGTAGTTTTTCTTGCATAATTTAAAATTTTGGATTTATAACGCAGATGTAACGCGGATAAACGCAGATGATTCTGATGGTTTATTGACTTGTAATCGAGTTTATTGTTCAAGCCATACCGACGACAACCCGACGCGAACCAGTAAAGGGATTGCGTCCGTGTGCGGCTAATAAATTGTCTAACAGCAAAACATCTCCTTCTTGCCAGGGGAAGGTTATCGTTTCTTGCTGATAGATGCTGCGAATTTCTTCTAAGACAGAATCTTCAATTGGAGAACCATCGCCGTAATAAGCATTGCGCGGCAAATCTGTTTCAGCAAAATCTGCTAAAAGCTGTTGGCGAACGGTTGGTTCTAGTTGGGAGATATGAAAGAGATGAGCTTGGTTAAACCAAACTTCTTCACCTGTTTGAGGATGGATAGCGATCGCCTGACAAACTTGACTGGTTCTCAAGCAATCTTTATCTTTCCATTCAAACTTAATTTCTAGATCTTTACAATAACATTCTACCTCGGATTTGTCAGTTGTATTAAACGAATTTTGCCAAGATAAATCTATTCCGTGACGGTAATTTCTGACATACATTACTCCAGATTCAATAAATTTTTGCTTGAGTTTATGAGAGAGGCGATCGCTAACTCTACGGCTGTCAGCAATTGGTGTTTCTCCGCCAGATTCAGCTTGTTTGAGGCAATAGAAAGCAATCTTACTGGGGTAACTTCGAGAATAAGACATCTCGTTATGTAAGGGAATAAATTGACTGGCAGGATATTCGGTTGAGGTATAGATATTTCCACTGACTCGACTGCGCGGGGTCGAACCATAATCGTACTTTAGTAAGTTTCCAGCTATGGTTTGAATGAATTGCTCGAATCCCTCGATCCCATCTACTTTGAATCCGCGAAACAAAATAGCGCCATGGCGTAATAATTGAATTTCGACTTGAGAGCGATCGCTATCAGCCCAAGCTGTTAAACTCAAATCCTCTATATTCGGTTTGACTATGAGAGGAAAAGAATTTTGAGAATTGAAATACTCAAAGTTAATCAGTTCGGCTTGAGAAACTTTAACCGACTTTCTCCCACCGATCTGAAGTTGGCTATAACTAGATTTTGGCACGATTAATTCCTATCCTCGTACAACTTTTCTTTCGATCGCCTTTAGTCTGCTGAGGTGTTTGTCTTTGACTTCTTGCTTTTTCATCTCCAGCAATTTTTGAGTTTGTTCCTGCATGGCGATCGCTTCAGATTTTCCCCAGTATCCTTGAGGATTCGTTGCCATCAGTTCGAGAACTTTGGCGTAATAGTTACCCAAGTCTTGGGCTTGTTCGGCACATAACTCATAGGCGTTCCATTCCAAATCGAGATAGATTTGAGAGGCGATCGGATCGAAACTGAAGTTGGCGAGCAAAACTAAATCCGTAATCGCAAACGATCGCCAATTTAAAACCTCGATATCGCCTGATTTTTGCAGTCTTTGATAAACGTGAAAGTTGGTGAAGTTGAAAGAGGTTTCAAATAGATGCTTGCCGCCTAAATCTTGTTGAATTTGGATCGTCGGATATCTGCGGAAAGGTAGCAATTCTCGTTCGCCTTCAAAAGTTTGGCGGACTAAATCCGTCCAATTACCCGCACTCAGTTGCAACCGAAACGGTAAGGTGTTGAGAAATAACCCCAAACACCGCTCTCCGTCGGCGGTTTCCGGTCTACCATTAGATGAAAGTCCCGTTAGCACGTCCGATCGACTGCTGACGACGCTTAAGACTTGCAGGTGTGCCGCTAGTAATACGCTTCTGAGGGGAACGCCAAGAGTATCGGCTAATTGTTTCAAGCTTTGAGAAACTTCAGGATCGATCGCCACTTCTACCGAATAGACTGTGGCAACTCCCGACTTAACTCCCCAGCGGGGCAAAGTTGTCATCTGGCAGCTATGAAGTTTTTGCTGCCAATACTCCTGACATTCTACCGACTGCCAAGCTTGTTTCTGTAAAGCGACAAAATCTCGGAAATGGCTGACAGGTAGTGGCGCAATTGGTGGAACTTCTTTACCCAGAAGGAACAAATAATGCTCGAATAACTCAGATATTGCCGAAGCTAAACTCCAACCGTCGAGAATGGCATGATGTTCGGTGAAGCTAAACTGAAATGTCTCTTCGCTGCGGCGATGAATTTGAAAGCGCAACAGGGGTGCGTTCTGATAAGCAAACGGATGTTTCTTTTCGGCTTCAAACCACAAGCCAAGGATATTGTCTTGTTCGGCGACAGACAGATGGCGTAAATCTTCCACTGGTAAGGGAATATCTACTTTTTTCCTGACTAATTGCAACGGTTCTCTATATTTAGTCAAATCGAAGGAAGTCCGTAAGATCGGATGGCGATCGACTAAATCCCGTATGGCGATTTGTAATTTCTCCCAGTCAAAAGGCGCTTGCAGGTGAACGCTAGAAACGTTGTGATAGACGGCTGAATCTGGGTTGTACTCGCTGTGAAATAACATCCCCATTTGCAGCGCAGTTAAGGGATAAGCATCTTCGACATCTGCGGGTAACATTGCTCGATCTTCCGGACAAATTAGGGCAAATGGTTCGACTGGCTGCGCCTCTACTTCCCCCGCTGCCAGATTTTGCGCCAATGTTCTAATCGTCTGATGCTGGAACAATTGCTGAAGGGAAAAGTGCAAACCTTTTGCCTGCGAGTGGAATCGAACTTGAATGCTGCGGATCGAATCTCCCCCCAGCGCAAAAAAGTTGTCATCAACACCGATGCGATCGATCCCTAAAACCCGACTCCAAATTTCTGCTAGGATCTGCTCTGCTGCTGTACTAGGAGCTACGAAAGCTTCGGCTAATTCCGGTCGATTGGTATCGGGTGCGGGTAGTGCTTGGCGATCGATCTTGCCATTACTCGTCAGGGGCAACGACGGCAGAAATACAAACGCCGATGGCACTATATAATCGGGTAACTGCTGTTTTAGAAAGCTTCGCAGTTCGGTAGTGGTAGGAGGGCGATCGAACTTAGAGACTACATAAGCTACCAATCGATCGTCTCGCAGTAAGATCGTACTTTGCGCGATCGCTGGGTGTTGACTTAGAACCGCCTCAATTTCCCCCAGTTCGATCCGAAAACCTCGAATTTTAACTTGGCTGTCGATCCGCCCCAGATATTCCAGATCTCCATTGGGCAGATAGCGGGCTAAATCTCCGGTTTTATAGAGTCGTTCCGATTTAAAGGGACTGGAAATAAACCTTTCTGCGTCCAGTTCGGGGCGGTTCAGGTAGCCTCTAGCCAACCCAGCGCCACCGACGTACATTTCCCCAGGAACTCCAATCGGTACTGGTTGCAAGTAGCGATCCAACACGTAAACTGATAAATCGGGAATCGGACAACCTATAGCACTTCCCGTCCGATCCAAATCGGCGATCGTCAAGGGACGATAGGTAACGTGGACGGTAGTTTCGGTAATCCCGTACATATTGACTAACCGGGGAAACTCGTCACCGTGTTTTTCAAACCAAGGTTTCAAGCTTTGGATTTCTAGGGCTTCTCCGCCAAAGATGACTAAGCGCAGGTTCAATTTATCGGATGACTCTAAGTGAATTAGCTGCCGAAAAGCTGAAGGCGTTTGATTTAAGACAGTTACCTGCTGTTGGCAGAGTAGATCGTAAAAAGCCGCTGGCGATCGACTTACCCAGTAAGGAACGATTACCAATCGCCCGCCATAGAGTAATGCCCCCCAAATTTCCCACACCGAGAAGTCGAAGGCGTAGGAGTGAAATAGAGTCCAAGCATCGTGGCGATCGAACTGAAACCAAGATTGAGTTGCTTCCAGCAGGCGAACCACATTGGCATGAGGGATTAATACGCCTTTAGGTTTACCTGTAGAACCAGAGGTGTAGATGACGTAAGCGAGGTTTTGAGAGTTGACTTTGCTTGCCCTCACCCCCTTCCCCTCTCCCAAGCTTGGGAGAGGGGTGCCCGATAGGGCGGGGTGAGGGCTGGATTCCCAGTCGGTATCGAGACAGACTACTTGGGCATTGTGTTCTGGGAGGGTGGGGATTAAGTGGGATTGAGTCAGTAAAACTGGCACTTGGGAATCTGCCAGCATGAAGGCTAGACGTTCTTGAGGATAGGTAGGATCTAACGGAACGTAAGCGCCGCCAGCTTTGAGAATTGCCAAAATTCCCACCACCATGTCTAAAGAGCGATCGACGCATAGTCCGACTAAAACATCTGATTCCACTCCTAGCTGTTGCAGGTGATGGGCGAGACGGTTAGCCCGTTCGTTGAGTTCGCGATAAGTTAGGTGTTGGTTTTCAAAGATTAGGGCGATCGCCTCTGGTGTTTTCTCTACTTGCCGTTCAAATAGCTGGTGGATGCAAAGTTCGGATTTATAGCTTTCTCTAAAATTCCCTTTTTCGAGTAACTGATGTCGTTCTGAAGAACTGAGTAACGATAACTGAGCGATCTGCTGGTGAGGATTTGCCACAATTGCTGACAGTAAGTTACAAAAATGCTCTATCATCCTGTCAATCGTCGCTGCCTCGAATAGATCGGTGTTGTACTCAAACGCGCCAGCAATTTCCGACTCAGTTTCATATATATCCAGACTTAAATCGAAGTTAGCCGTCTGGCTTTCTAACTTGAGGTAATCGATCGCCAAACCTGGGAGTTCTAGCTTATCTGTCGGGACGTTTTGCAGTCCAAAAGATACCTGAAATAGGGGATTGTGACTTAAATCTCGATCGGGTTGCAGCTTTTCCACCAAATACTCAAACGGCAAATCTTGATGGGCATAGGCAGATAAAGTACATTCCTTAACTCGCTTTAGCAGTTCCCAAAAACTAGGGTTTCCCGATAGATCGGTACGGAGGACCAAAGTATTAACAAAAAATCCGATTAATTCATTAGTGTCGGCACGATGGCGATTGGCGATCGGCGAACCTACTAAAATATCTTCTTGGGAAGTGTAGCGGTAAAGCAAAGTTTTAAAAGCCGCCAGCAACGTCATGAATAGAGTGACTTCGGCTTGACGACTAAGAGATGCGATCGCTCGACTCAATTCAGGCGATAGAGAGAAAGATTGCGTCGTTCCTCGAAAGGTTTGAACTGCTGGGCGAGGGCGATCTGTAGGTAACTGAAGAACTGGCGGATCGCTGTCAAGCTGTTGCTGCCAGTAGGCTAATTGAGACTCCAATTTTCCGTCTTGCAACAATTGATGCTGCCAAACGGCAAAATCTGCATATTGGATAGTAAGTTCTGGTAGAGGTGAGGGTTTACCGCTACTAAAAGCAGCGTAAATAGTAGCGACTTCCTGGATTAAGAGCGCGATCGACCAAGCATCAGAGATAATGTGGTGCATGGTTAACAGCAATATATGTTCCGTCTCGCTCGATCGCAGCAAAGTAGTTTTTAATAAAGGAGCTTGAGTTAAATTGAAGATGTGCTGAGATTCTTTTTCAATTAATCTTTGGATCTCATTTGCTCGATCGACTTCCGATAATTCCTGGAGATTAACTACTGGCAAACTTAAAGTTAAAGCTGGCTCGATTACCTGAACTGAACGACCCTCAACTATTTTAAAAGAGGTTCGCAAAGTTTCATGGCGGCGAACGACTTCATTTAAAGTTTGTTCTAGAGATTTAATATCCAGCAGCCCTGTCAGTCGTACCCCAAAAGCTAAGTTATAGTTAAACTTATTGGGATTCAATCGATCGAGAAACCATAGCCTTTGCTGAGCAAAAGACAGAGGAAAATAACTGGCTTTTTTTTGCAATAAATCTGCCAACAATGCTCTTTTTTCTGTAACTGATAGTGTTGAAATATCCATCATTTAATTTTAGATTTTGGATTTTCTCTAGGATTAAAAGCCCTGGCGAATAAATTCGCGGCTGCACAATCTAAGTCCGCCCGCTTGGTATAGCATCAGTCGATAAATCATCAAAAACATCTGTGTTCATCTGTGTGCATCTGTGGTTTGTTATTCAAAATTCTTAGCCGCCAACAGTTCCTGTAACAAACCCTCAACATCCCGATCGGAAAGGCGATCGACTTGCGCCAAAACTTCAGAACTATTCCCCCGATCGACTCGCATAATCGGATTAGAGCTAGTTTTTTCTCCTGCTGCCAAAGCCAAAGCCACATCAGCGATTGTCGGCCGTTGAAAGAACTCTCGCAAAGAAACTTCTACTTGCAACGATTGGCGCAACTGCGCGACTACCTGAGTCGCTAAAAGAGAATCGCCCCCTAAGTCAAAAAAGTTGTCGTGAATCCCGATTTCTGCAATTCCCAAAAGTTTGCCCCAAATGAGAGCGATCGCCTCTTCTAACTCATTCCTGGGTGCTACATAGGAATTTTGTAAGTTTGGGCGCGGATAATCGGAGCCAAAATCCTCTTTAGGCAAAGATTCTGGTTTCAGCCATTGCTTCATCCTGGCGGAGAGATCGCCAGTCGAGACAATAACTTGAGTCGGTTCTGGCAGAGATAAAATCCGCTGGAATGCTTCTACGCCCTCTTCTGGAGTCATTCCCAAGGACTTCGTTTGTGTAGCTGCGGTTTCAACCGCCATTTCTTCTGGAAGTTCCCAGCCATCCCAGTTAATCGCAAACCAAGGAAAATCGCCGATCTGATTTTGCTGTTGCGCGAAAGCATCCATAAACGAGTTGGCAGCGGCGTAGGCAGCAAACCCCAAACCACCCAAAATTGACGACAAAGAAGACATTAAAATGCAGAAATCGAGCTTTTGTCCCCGAAACAAAGTTTCCAAAACCAGAGTTCCTCGGACTTTAGCTTGAAACTGGCGATCGCACTGGGCTTTACTAATCTCTGAGATCGTCTCTGGCTGGGTAGTACAGTGCGCGGCGTGGATAACTCCGTGAATCTCGCCAAAGCATTCTGTAGCTAAAGCGATCGCATCATTCATTGAAGATCGATCGGCAACATCAGCCCTAATTACCAGAACTTCAGATCCTAAAGCCTCTAATTCTCTAATTTTGGCAATTTTAGTGGTAATACCGTCTTCTAGCTGATAATTCGACCACTCTTCTCTAGGTGGGAACCAAGAACGCCCGATGAGAATTAGCTTTGCTTGCACCTGTCGGGCAAGATATTCAGCCAGAACTAAGCCGATGCCGCCCAATCCTCCAGTAATGAGATAAACGCCCCCTGCCCTTAATCTTGGTATTTGAGAAAGGGATGTAGAAACGTTGCATTGCAACGTCTCTGAGGTATTTAAGCGCACGGGTTCAAAGTATTGCACCCAGCGACGATTTCCCCTATAGGCGATCGCATTTTCGGTAGGAGGAACGAACAATTCCCGCATCAGACGATCGATCTGCTTATCCGATATCAAATTTGGTCGATCGCGAAACCCAACATTTCCGGGGTGTTGGGTTTCACTTTGTTCAACCCAACCTACAATTTTATTATGGGTGTTTAACTCAGGCAGAGAGACATCGAGACAACAACAGGTAATATTCGGGTATTCTTGCCTAATAACCTGACAAATTCCCAAAATAGTCGCCTTTTGGGGATAAATCCTCTCTTCTCCCGTCACGTCATGGACGTTACTAGTAACTACCATCAACTTCAGAGGATCGGTAATATTCTCTTTCGCTATGGCTTGCGTCAGAAATAGGAGACTGTAAAACCCCAGATCCAATTCATCATCTCCCACACCGCCAAAGTGAGCGATCGCTTGAGGTAGCATTTGGCGATCGCGTAAAGTTTGCATTAGGGTGTGGTAATCATCTGGTTTCCCCGGATCGATCGCGTAACTAGAATCATCAAGGCGATCGAATTTCTCGCCCATCCTCACAGTCACCACCTTTTGACCTTGTTTTTCGAGCCTTTGAGCTACTTCTGCTCCCAATCCCAAGCGATCGAGAAAGACTAACCAACACCATCTAGGTAATTCCGAGCCAAACTTGAAGGCGATCGATTCTTGCCAAACAGGGACATAAAACCAGTCATTAATATCTCTCTTTTCATTACCAAATGTTTTCACAGTGGGGATTTTAGAATCGATCCAATAACGTTGGCGTTCAAAAGGATAAGTCGGTAAAGGTATGCGAGAGGGTTGTTCTGACTCCCATAACTTCAACCAGTCGATCGAAACTCCCAACAGCCACAACCGCCCCAAAGTATTGAGTAAAAAAGCCACATCTGACTCTTGTTCTTGAGGATGGCGCAAGGAAGTTAAAATCCTGGAATTATCGGATTGATGCTGTTTGGCAAAAGTGCTTAAGGTTCGCCCAGGACCGACTTCTAGCAGAATTTGCTGGGGATTTTGCAGTAATTGGGCAACTCCCGCACTAAAACGCACTGGCTCTCGGAGATGTTGCGCCCAATATCGAGGATCTGTAGCTTGTTCTGCCGTAATCCAAGTTCCAGTAACGTTAGATAAAAACGGTATTTTCGGCGGATTGAGTTGAATTTTCGCCACCGCTTCCGTAAATGGTTTGACAATCGGTGCCATCATCGACGAATGAAAAGCATGAGAAGTATGGAGCCGCCGACAACTGATCCCCTCAGCCTGCAACTGTTGTTCCCAAAAAGCGATCGCCTCCTCCGTACCCGAAACAACGCATGAATTAGGTGCATTGATGGCAGCTATGGAAAGTGTTGAGTGTTGAGTGTTGAGTGTTGAGTTAAGAATTCCCTCCCTCTCTCCCTCTCTCCCTCTCTCCCTCTCTCCCTCTCTCCCTCTCTCCCTCTCTCCCCATCTCCCCATCTCCCCATCTCCCCATCTCCCCCTCACTTCCTCTTCCGACAAAGCCACAGAAAGCATTGCCCCAGCGGGGAGTTGTTGCATCAATCTTCCTCTAGTCGCAACTAAGGCTAAAGCATCTTCTAAGCTAAAAACCCCCGCTATAGTTGCAGCGACATATTCGCCGATACTGTGGCCGATCGCTGCTGTAGGAAGCACTCCCCAAGAGAGCCATAATTGAGCTAGGGCATATTCGATCGCAAACAAGGCTGGTTGAGCGATCGCAGTTGGCCTCAGTTCCTCGCTGGCATCATCATTTGAGTAAAGTACCGTTCGCAAGTCGATTCTCAAGTGGGTTTTTAACTCTTCAGCACAGCGATCTATCCAATTAGTAAAAGTAGGCTCTTGTTGGTAAAGTTCCGCCGCCATATTGACGTACTGCGCCCCTTGAGGAGAAAACATAAAGGCCACAGGGCGATGGCTGGGTGCTTCGTAATGAGTTGAAACGCGCTGCGGATCTGGGTTGTTTGCCCTCACCCTAAATCCCTCTCCCACCTCACCCTGCCCTCTCCGATCCCCCCTGCCCCCCTTTTTAAGGGGGGTAGGAGAGGGAGATGGAAGTTTCTTTTGCTGGAGAGGGACTTTAATTTCTTGCCCCCCTTCTCCCAAGCTTGGGAGAAGGGGCTGGGGGATGAGGGCTGATAGCGTTTGCACCGCATCATCAACGTTCTGACACACCGCTATCCGGCGGTAGTCAAAATTTCTTCTCCCAACTTGCAGGGTATAAGCCACATCAGCCAAGTTCAAATCGGGATGCTGTTGCAGATGTGCAACTAAATTCTCAGTAGCAGCGTCCAAAGCCGAACTCGTTTTCGCTGAGATTATCAATAAATGGGATTTCTTCTCCTCTCTCTTCGCCCTCCTCGCCCTCTTCTCACTCTCCTCTAACACCACATGAACATTAGTACCACCCACCCCGAAAGAACTAACTCCAGCGCGACGGGGAATGCCGTTAGCCTGCCATTCGGCGAGCTTAGTATTGACGTAAAACGGGCTGTTGGCAAAATCTATCAGAGGATTTGGTTCCTCAAAGTGCAAACTGGGCGGTATTTGTCGGTGTTTGAGGGCGAGGACGGTTTTAATTAATCCAGCGACTCCAGCGGCTGCATCTAAATGACCGATATTGGTTTTAACCGCACCTATAGCGCAAAAATTACGTCGATCGCTCTGAAAGGCTTGAGTCAGGGCCGCAATTTCGATCGGATCGCCTAAAGCCGTTCCCGTGCCGTGCGCTTCAATGTAGGTGATGGTTTCTGGTTCGACTTCTGCGATCGCTTGGGCGGTTCTAATTACCTTGGCTTGGCTGTCGATGCGGGGGGCGCTGTAGCTAACTTTGTCGCCCCCATCGTTGTTGATCGCAGAACCTTTGATGATGGCATGAATCGAATCGCGATCGCTTAAAGCTTCTGCCAATCTCTTTAAAACTACGATTCCCACTCCTTCACCCGATACAGTTCCTTGAGCCTTGGCATCAAAAGCGCGGCAATGTCCGTCGGGAGAGGCGATTCCGCCTTCGGTATAGAAGTAACCGATTTGGCGGGAGCCATTAATAGAAACGCCTCCAGCTAAAGCTAGATCGCATTCCCCGTTCAACAGGCTTTGACAAGCTAGATGCACGGCGACTAGCGATGTCGAACAGGCAGTTTGAACTGTATAACTCGGTCCTTCTAAATTGAGTTTGTAGGAAACGCGGGTGGTGAGGAAGTCTTTATCGACTGCAATTAAGAGTTGGTCTTCATCTAACTCGCCCGCTCGATAGCGATCGTAAATATTGAATAAATAATCGCTCAAACTCGCACCAGCAAAAATGCCGATTCCACTCGGTCGCAATTCGCCGTTATAGCCAGCATTTTCTAATGCTTCCCAAGCAGATTCTAAGAATAGTCGCTGCTGCGGATCGGTAATTTCTGCTTCTCTGGGGTTGAAGTTAAAGAAGTTGGCATCAAATAATTCTACGTCTTCTAATATTGCGCCTGCTTTGACGTAATTATTCTGGTTTATTACTTCTCGATCGCATCCTAATTTTAATAGCTCTTCGTCGGTAAAGCCGGAGATCGATTCGACGGAGGTTTGCAGGTTTGACCAAAAGCGATCGATGTTGTTTGCTCCAGGGAAGCGCCCTGCCATCCCGATAATGGCGATTTCTGAACCGTTGATGGGAGATTCTTTCAGCATGGTTGGTGGGAGTTAAGGCTTTTGATATAGAACCACAGATGTAGACGCGCTAGCGGCTTCCCGCAGGGTACACAGATAAACACAGATGTACTTGATAAGTTATCGTTTTCTCTATTGGTTGATTTTTCCGATTTGTTGCATTTTTGCTAGGCGTTCTTTTTGTCTGTTTTTACTATGTCTAATGTTGGCGATCGATATGTTGTCGATCGGGGTGGATTTTGAGGTTCGATCGAGGTGTCTGGCTAAAGAGTCAATGGTGGGATATCTAAACATTTCTATGAGAGAGATTTCAGTATTAAATTTTTCTTGCAATTGGCTATTGACTTTTATCATTAATAATGAATTGCCTCCCAAGTCGAAGAAGCTATCGTGAATTCCTATTCGATCGACTTTGAGATATTGCTGCCATACGGTAGCAATAATTTTTTCTGCCTCTGTTTGCGGGATGACGTAATTAACTTCTAGTTCTGGGCGGCTATCTGACTGTTGGGGCAATGCTTTAAGATCGATTTTGCCGTTTGGTGTAAGCGGGAAATTGTCTAGCCGTATTACTGCCGCAGGAACCATGTATGAGGGTAATTTTTGTTTAAAGAAGTTTCGTAAGTCGCTAGTAGAAAGTTCTAACTCTGGCTGAGTGACTAGATAGGCTACTAGTTGTCGATTTCCTGGCTCGTCTTCCCTGAGTAAAACTAAACTGGCTTTAACTCCTGGGTATTGACTTAAAACGGCTTCAATTTCTGAAGTTTCAACTCTAAATCCTCGAATCTTGACTTGTCGATCGAGCCTTCCCAAAAACTCGATATTGCCATCGGCAAGATAGCGAACTAAGTCCCCACTGCGGTACATTCGCGCCCCTAATTCTTTACTAAAGGGGTTGGAAATAAAGCGATCGTCTGTCAGTTCTGGACGATGGAGATAGCCCCTAGCTAGGTTCGTACCGCCGATGTATAGTTCTCCAGGAATCCCGATGGGAACTGGCTGAAGAAATGGATCTAAAATGTAAGTTTGAACCCCACTGATGCTGTTGCCAATATTCAAAGTCGATCCCGATTCTGGCAGGCGATAGCTGGTGCTGACTACAGTGGCTTCAGTAGGTCCGTAGGTGTTAATTAAAGAGCAATTATTCGCACACTTTCGCCAATTTTCTACAGATTCTGATGGTGCTTGCTCTCCGCCGATAATTGTCAAGCGCAGCGAAGGGGGTAATTGCAATTCTGCTGTAGCTAGATCCGCAGTCAATTGGTGCCAGTAAGCAGTTGGTAAATCTAATACTGTCAGGGCCCAATCTTGGCAAGCTCGAACGAATTTTCTGGCCGAACCGAGCATTTCGTCGGTACGCAACACTAAAGTAGCGCCAGCAGCCAGACAAGGATAGATTTCTTCAGCCGCAGCATCGAAACTAATAGAAGCAAATTGTAAAATGCGATCGCTTTGAGTTATTTCATATTCTTCAATTGCAGTTTGGGTGAAGTTGACTAAAGATTGATGTTGAACCATTACCCCTTTGGGCGTTCCGGTAGAACCAGAGGTGTAGATAACGTAGGCAAGGGCTTGAGAGTTGAAATCGGCTACTTGGCTTGCCTTCCCCTCTCCCAAGCTTGGGAGAGGGGTGCCCGATAGGGCGGGGTGAGGGCTGGATTTCCAGTCAGAATCGAGACAGACTACTTGGGCGTGGTGTTCTGGGAGGTTGGGGAGGAGGTGGGATTGAGTTACCAAGACTGGCGCTTGGGAATCTGCCAGCATGAAGGCTAAACGCTCTTGAGGATAAGTAGGATCTAAGGGAACGTAAGCGCCGCCTGCTTTGAGAATGCCGAGAATTCCTACTACCATGTCTAAAGAACGCTCGACGCAAATTCCTACTAAAACCTCTGGTTTGACACCGAGTTGTTGTAGGTAACAAGCAAGATGATTGGCTTTTCGATCGAGTTCTTGGTAAGTAAGTTTCTGTTCGCCAAAAATCACAGCGATCGCATTTGGTGTCTTCTCTACTTGCTCTTCAAACAACTGATGAATACAACCCTCTTTAGGGGCGCAATGCATTGTGCCCCTACTTCTGACTCCTGACTTCTGACTCCTGACTTCTAATAACTGCTGGCGTTCTGCATCTGTCAATATTGACAAATCTTGGAGGCGTTGCTGGGGATTACTAATAATGCTCTCTAGTAGAGTTTGGAAATGCCCTAGCATCCGCTCGATCGCATCTGAATCAAAACGCTCGCGATCGTAAGCTAGGGTAACAGAATATTCTGCTCCTACTTCTACGGTTAACTCCAAAGGATAATTAGTCCTGTCAAAACCCTCAGCCCTTTCAATTTCTAGGTTTGCAACCCGTTGTTGTAAGGAAAAATCTGAAGGATAGTTTTCAAAAACGAAGATATTTTCAAATAACGACACGCCTTGAGGAATATCGCTCCACTTTTGGACTTCTGACAGCGGACTGTATTCGTAATGTTGTGCTTCTAGTTGCTGTTGCTGGAGTTGTTGCAGCCAAGAAAGGAGAAATGCTTCTGGTTCTACTTGGATTCTGGCTGGCAGGGTATTGATAAAATTCCCCACCATCGAATCTACATTTTTTAAGGTATAAGGACGACCGGAGACAACCGTTCCAAATACTACATCCGATTCCCGACTGTAGCGACTTAAGAGGATAGCCCAAACTCCCTGCATCAAAATATTGGGAGTGAAATGCTGCTGTTTAGCTAGAGAATTCAATGCGGCTGTAGTAGCTGAAGATAGATATATTTGCTGCTGGGCGTAGCTTCCCACTTGGTAAGAGCGAGAGCGACGATGCTTGTCTACCCACAACCGGATGGGGGCGGTAAAACCCTTTAATTTCTCGCGCCAAAAGGCTTCAGCTTTGGATAAGTCTTGTTGCTGCAACCAAGCGATGTAGTTTCGATAAGGAGGAGATGGCGGTAAAGATAAATTTGCATCTTGATAGTAGGCAACAACTTCCTGAAAGATTAGAGGTAAAGACCAGCCATCGAGTAATAAGTGATGAGCAGTCCAAATAAAGTGATAGCTATCCTCGGCTTGACGGATTAAGTGAAAACGCATCAAAGGCGCTTGAGAAAGTTCAAAGCCTTGCTTTTCATCGGTTTGTAGCAAATCCTCTAGCTGTTCGGTTCGTTCCTCTAAAGTTAGTTCTCGCCAGTCATATTCTTGCCAAGGAAATTGCACTTGGGGCAGAACTACTTGCAGGGGTTTTTCTAAATCTTTCCAGACAAAAGCAGTTCTCAGAACCGGATGTCTTTCGATCGCTAATTCCCAGGCTTTCATAAAGGCAGCTACATCGAATACTCCCCGCAAATCGAATCTGAGGACATCGACATATACTCCAGATTCTGGGGCTAACAGGGTGTGAAACAGCATCCCCTGTTGCATGGGAGATAAAGGGTAAGCGTCTTCGATGTTTTTGAAGGTAGTATCGAGTTGTGCTTGCGTAAACCGAACGAGGGGAAAATCTGATGGGGTATAGCCTCCAGCATCGGGAGACTGACAGTGGGCGATGAGCGATCGCAGTTTCTCGATAAAACTTTGAGCGAGATTTTCAATAGTCTCGTGGCGCTGCAAGGTTTGGCTGTAAGTCCAGCTTGTTTTTAATTGCCCTTCAGAGATATGACTGTCAATTTCCAGCACGTAAGAACGATTCCCCAAAGGACTACAGGGCAGACTGGGTGAATCTTCGTCTAATTCAAATAAAGAAGAGCGAGTAAAGCTTTGGTCGAATTGTCCTAAATAATTGAAACTAACTGTTGCTTTATTTTCATTCTTGAAGTCCGCGCAGGCGGACTTTGTTTGTGTAGCCGCGTTCGCGCAGCGTCTCCGCAGGAGATATTCATTCGCCAGGTTTTGAGACAGATACCGCAGTACCCCGTAGTTAAATCCTCGATTGGGGATGCCTCGCAGTTGTTCTTTGATTGTTTGTAAAGCTTTCCTAGCAGCAGTTATCTCGATTTCGCCCAAATCTAAAAACACCGGAAATACAGTCGTAAACCAACCTACAGTTCTCGATACATCCACGTCGGGAAAGATTTCTTCTCGTCCGTGCCCTTCTAAATCTAGTAATAAAGCAGGTTCCCCCGTCCACTCGGCAAAGGCTTGGACTAAGGCTGTCAAAAGCACGTCATCGATCTGGGTGCGATAAGCAGCAGGAACTTGTTGCAGTAATGCTTTGGTTTCCCGGCTGCTCAATTTGACTTCGATCGTTTGATTGTCGGCAACTGTATTGCTTCCTCCAGGAAAATCCACAGGTAAGTCGTTCCCTGGCTGTTCCTGGAACCAGAAATCTCGTTCTGAGTTGAGATCGAATTCAGCCCTCACCCCCAACCCCTCTCCCAAGCTTGGGAGAGGGGAGCCGGAGGCAGGGTGAGGGCCAGCAAAGTAGTTCATCGTCACCGGATTTCGCATGAGTTCTGCGGACTGAGCGTAGACAGCCAGTTTTTCTGCCCATTGTTTGAATGAAGTGGTTTTGGGCGGTAAAGCGATACGTTGCTCCACAACAGGCTGCGCCAACGCTCGATTTTGACTCAGTTGCTCGTAGGCTGTTTGTAAATCTTCTAGTAAGACTCGCCAAGAGACACCATCAATTACTAAGTGATGAACGATTATCAGCAAGCGACTGTGACTGCCGCAGTCAAAGAAAGCCGATCGCCAAAGACAACCAGATTCTAGATTGAAACTAGCTTGTAACTCGGCTTCTAATCTCTGAATTTCTAACTTTTGTTCTGAACTTGATAAGTGAGACAAATCATATTTAAAATGAGGTACAGATCCATCTGGTTTCAGACAGATTTGTTGCCAACAATCGCCTGTTTGTACGAACCGCATTCGTAAGGCATCGTGATGAGTTAATAAACTAGCGATCGCAGTTTCTAAAAGTTGCGAATTCGTCCCAGGTTTAACTGATAGCCACAATGATTGATTCCAGTGGTGCATTTCCTGAAACTGTTCTGCAAAGAACCAGTGCTGAATCGGAGTTAAAGGAACATCGCCCGTTACCACACCTTGTTCGGCGACAATTTCTGGCGCGGTATCGACTACTAGGGCTAATTCCGCGATCGTTTGATATTGAAATAGTTGCTTGGGGGTGAGACGCAAACCTTGTCGATCGGCTTTAGAGATAACAGCTATGGTTAAGATCGAATCTCCACCCAACTCAAAAAAGTTGTCGGATATTCCTACTTGCGGCAAGTTGAGAACTTCTGACCAAATTTCGGACAAAGCTGCTTCTATTGAATTACGAGGTGGGGCAAAACTGCCGGGTAATTCCAATCGATCGGGAATGGGGAGGGCGCGGCGATCGATTTTGCCATTTGGAGTCAGGGGAAGCGAGTCTAAAAACACGAAGCTAGATGGCATCATCTGACTGGGTAACTTTTCGGTGAGAAATACCCGCAAATCTGCCAAGTTTAGGTTAGGAGCGATATAGGCAACTAAATGTTTTTCTCCTGGCGTATCTTCGCGCACTAAGGCAGCAACTTCTTTAACTGCGGGATATTCTTGAATAAATGCTTCAATTTCGCCTAATTCGATGCGATAACCCCGAATTTTGGCTTGATAGTCAACTCGTCCGCGAAACTCGATATTGCCATCGGGCAGCCAGCGGGCTAAATCTCCAGTGCGATACAATCGCGCTCCAGCTTCCGCACTGAAGGGATGGGGGATAAAGTTAGCTGCTGTCAATTCGGGGCGATCGCGATATCCTCTGGCTACCCCTACACCCCCGATATAGAGTTCGCCAAATACGCCAATTGGTACTAGCTGCGATCGCGCATCTAAAATATAAATTTCTGTATTGGTAAAAGGTCGTCCGATCGGGACTAACTGCTCTGCTGCAAGCTCCAGTAGCGGACTTTCAAAATAAGCACTATCGATCGTCGCTTCCGTTACGCCAAAAGAGTTAATTAATCTAGTATCTGCACCGCAAAACTGTTGGAATTTCTGATACTCTCTTACATACCAACTATCGGAACCGCAAGCCAGCAAGCGCATAAAATCAAGGTTTTGTCCGGTGTCGGCGAGGTATTGGATCAGGTGGCGTAACACCACCGGGACGAATTCGGCACAGTCAACCCCTTCCCGACGCATCAAATCGTAAAGTTCTCTAGGAGATAGCAAGAAATCGCGAGGACAAAGTACCAACTTGCCACCAGAACACAGCGCCCTGACTAAATCTCCGGCAAAGACATCAAAGGAGAAGTTAGCCATTTGCAGGTGAGTGTGAAGCGATCGCAATTGGTAAGCCTTTTCCCAAGCTAGATAAGCATCAACTAAGCTGCGATGTTCCACCATTACCCCTTTAGGTTGTCCTGTAGAACCAGAGGTGTAGATGACGTAAGCCAAGTTGGTTGGGTTTTGGGTTGGTAGGGGCGCACTAGCGAAGCCATGCCCGCCAGGGCTATTGCATTGCGCCCCTACATCTTCGGTATCGAGGCAGACTACTTGGGCGTTATGTTTGGGTAGGGTGGTGACTAAATGAGATTGAGTTAGCAATACTGGCGCTTGCGAGTCTGCCAGCATGAAGGCTAAACGCTCTTGAGGATAGCTAGGATCTAAGGGAACGTAAGCGCCGCCAGCTTTGAGAATTGCCAGAATTCCTACTACCATGTCTAAAGAACGCTCGACGCAAATTCCTACTAAAACTTCTGGTTTGACACCGAGTTGTTGCAGGTAATGGGCGAGATGGTTCGCTCGTTCGTTGAGTTCTTGGTAAGTTAGATGTTCTTCCTCAAGGACAACCGCGATCGCATTTGGTGTCTTTTCTACCTGCGCTTCAAACAACTGATGGATACAGGAATAATTCTCCCCATCTCCCCATCTCCCCATCTCCCCATCTCCCTCTCTCCCCATCTCCCCATCTCCCCATCTCCCCATCTCCCCATCTCCCTCTCTCCCACTCCATTCCACTAACAACCACTGGCGTTCTACATCTGTAAGTAAAGGTAAGTCTGCTATATGCTGTTCGGGATTGCTGACGATGCTGGCAAGTAACGTTTGCCAATGACTCATCATCCGGGCGATCGTTTGGGCAGAAAATAGATCGGTGTCATACTCTACAGCAGCGGCTAATCCTGCTTCTGTCTCTGTCAAACTCAAATCGAGATCGAACTTGGCGATACCGGGATCGATGTCCAGCGGTGTCATCTGCAAGCCGTCAAGCTCTAAAGGCGGCAGGGGAGCATTATTCAGCGCAAACATCACCTCAAACAAAGGAGATCTGCTTAAATTGCGTTCTGGGTTGAGGGCTTCTACTAACTTTTCAAACGGCAAGTCTTGATGAGCGTAAGCCTCTAAAGTAACTTCTTTGACTCTGGCTAGTAATTGGCGAAATGTGGGGTTATCGCCTAAATAAGTACGCAATACTAAGGTGTTGACAAAAACGCCGATCGCGGGTTCAATTTCTGGGCGGTTGCGGTTAGCAATTACTGTACCGACAACGATTTCATCTTGGGCGGCGTAGCGATGCAGCAAGACTTGAAACGCTGCCAGCAAAGTCATAAACGAAGTAGTATCTGTTTGCTGACTTAAGTTTTTAAGGCTCTCAGATAGTTCTAACGAGAGGTTGAAAAAATATTTAGCCCCGCAAAAGTTTTGGACGGGCGATCGCGGTTTATCAGTAGGAAGTTCTAAAATTGGTAGATCTTGAAGTTGTTCTTGCCAGTAAGCTAATTGGCGATCGAATACTTCTCCTTGCAACCATTGGCGCTGCCAAATAGCAAAATCAGCATATTGAATGGGTAATTCTGGTAAAGATAAAGGTATATTTCTAGAGAAAGATTTATAAAATTCAGCTAGTTCCCGTACTAATACTCCTAAAGACCAACCATCGAAGACAATATGGTGGGCGACGAGTAAGAGAACGTTTTCAGTTTCGTTTAGTTGTAAGAGTCGGACGCGAAGTAGGGGATCTTCGGTTAAGTCGAAGGGTTGATGAGTTTCAGAAATTACTATTTGGGCGATCGCGTTTTGCTGTTCTGAAGCTGAAAGTTCTTGTAGGTTGGTGACTGCTACAAGGATTGTCAAACTGGGGCGAATAATTTGAATTGGCTGTCCGTCTACAGTGGAAAAATTAGTTCGGAGGGCTTGGTGGCGCGAGACGATTCGATCGAGGCTTTGTTCTAAAGCGGTGATGTTGACGGAACCTTGGAGTTTGACAGCTATGGGTTCGTTATAAAAGGCGTTGTCTGGATCGAATTCGTGGAGAAACCACAGCCGTTGTTGGGCGAAGGAAAGGGGGATGTTTTGGGTGTGAGAACGTGGAGGGATGGTTTCTGGCGTGGGGGCGATTTTGCCCTGCAAGCGTTGGGCTAGTAGGGCTTGTTTGGTTGGGGAAAGTTGCGATCGCCTGGTGAGGATTTCGGCTTTGGTTTTGGACATGAGGGTGTGAGGCGTGGGGTGTTTTTTTAACGCAGAGGGGCGCAGAGGTTAGCGCAAAGTTACGCAGAGTTTTGATCTAGGTGAGGAGTTGGAGGTAGTCGGGTAAGGGTTGAATGCGGGTGAGATCGTTTTCGAGGATGGTTAGTTTTTCGTGTCGATCGATTTCTTTGAATCCAGCAAATTTGTAGGTGATGTACATCTGCCGATTGCGATCGTTGGGGAGGAATTTGGCGAGCAGTTTTACCTGGTTATCTTTGGCTAAGCGCATGATGTGATTGATCGTGACGGTTCCTACGCCTCTAGACATGACGCGACAAGACATTAGTAATAGTTCGATCGTCCAAGTATTTTCTTGGCATTTGAGGAGGGTTAAGCCGATTTTTCCATATGTGCCATATTTGTCTTCTAAACTGGCGATTAGGAGTTTGTGTTGGGGCGATCGGCTAAAATAATTGAGTTCTTCGTAGGAATAGGTGTAACCAGTCGTATTTAGTTGGTGGGTTCTAACTGTGAGTTCTTCGGCTCGTTGTAAGTCCGATTCGCCTGCGGGAGATATTGTTAGTTTCATTTGGAGGGTAGCGAGAAATTCATCTGGCGTTCCGACAAATTCTGCTTCTTTTTGTTGGCGTTTGATATCGCTGAGATACATCGAGCGACGCTGCTTAGAATCCTCGGTAATAAATCTGGGATTCATGGCAGGCAAATCGACGATTTTATCTATATCTAAGGCATTAATGCAGAGAACTTGCGGCAGAGAGTATTTGACTTCTTCTAATTCAAACGAACTATCGTCGATAAAAGCTATACTGTCGATGCCAATATTGAGCAACCTGGAAATTTCTTGGATCGAATACGATTTGCGATTCCAATTAATTTGAGGATAAAGGAAATATTCATACAGTCCAATTTCTAGGAGCTTATTTATCGCTGCTTCTGCATCGTTTTTGCTGGCAATAGATTGGAGAATACCGCGACGATCTAGAGTTTGAATCGCATCAACTACACTCTGTCTGACCGACAGGCGATCGCCTTCTAACAACACGCCATCCCAAATCGTATTATCTAAATCCCAAACTACACATTTAATCGTTGTTTGAGAATCTGCCTTAATTTTAGTTGGCTCTGATTGTACGCTAATCATCTTCTCACCAAAAGCTCGCGCTAACATCTGTATTTATCTGTGGTCATTATTCAAAAATTCCTGATACCCATAATCAGCGATCGTAATTTGTTGAATCTGGGTACTACCTTCAATAATTTCCATAATTTTTGCATCTCGCCAATATCTCTGAACTGAATATTCGCTACTGCAACCATTGCCACCATGAATTTGCACGGCATCGCTGGCTACTTTATTAGCAATTACTGAGGCAAAATATTTAGCGATCGATGTTTCTTGAATCGATTTAGGATCGCCAACTTGTTTGAGATAACCAGCCTGATAGCACAACAATCTAGCAGCTTTAATATTAGCGATCGCCTCCGAAATCATTTGTCTGATTAATTGATGTTCTTTCAAATAAACATTAAATTGCTGTCTTGCATCTGTATATTTCAGAGAAGCTTCTAAACAAGCTCGAGCAATACCAACGCAACCCCAAGCGACGCTATATCTACCCCAATCTAAAGCTGAAGAAGCTACATAAGCAAAACCAAAACCAGGTTTGCCAACTAAGTTATCTGAAGGAATTACACAATCATCTAAGTGCAATTCGGCTAGCATGGAAGCTTTTACGCCTACCATTACTGAAATTGATTTAATTGCTAGCCCTGGACGATCCTTTTCTACTAAAAAAGCGCAATATTGACCTTCACAAACAGCAAAAACTAGAAACACATCGGCTATTTGTCCGTAAGTAATCCATTTTTTTTGTCCGTTTAAAACGTAAGAATTATCTGCTAACTTAGCTGTGGTTTCTATACTTTTAGCATCGCTACCGACATGAGGTTCGCTTAAAGCAAAAGCAGCAATTACTTCACCAGTGGCTAATTTAGGCAGCCAGTATTCTTTTTGCGATCGACTTCCCCACTTCAACACAGCACGAGCAACCATGCTATGAACTGTCAGCAAACTCCGCAAAGAAGAACATCCGCGTCCAATTTCTTCATTCAGCAATCCATAAGCGATCGGATCGAGATTGCTACCGCCAAATTCTGTCGGTATTAAAGCACCTAAATACTCTTTTTCAGCTAGCTTTTGAATTAAATTTGGAGGTGTATGCTCTTCACGATCGCACCAATCTGCATAAGGAATAATTTCGTCATTGACGAATTCTCTAAATGCGGTTTGAGCGTCTTTTTGTTGTGGAGTTAGTTCGATCTTCATCGTCATTTTCCGGCTAAGACAGCCATTTTACGTTCTATTAAATTTGACATCGCCTCGATCGTTCTAAAGTTTTCAAAATCGAGATCTTCGTTTTCGATCGCCACCTTAAATTCTTGCTCGATAAATAGAACTAATTGCATGGCAAACATGGAATTGACAAATCCGAGAGCAAAAATATCTTCATTATCTTGAAGTTGATGGCTGCCGAAAAATTGAGCCAGAAATTGTTTGATTTTAGTTTTGGTTTGTTCCATGATGAAAGAGAATAAAGACCACAGATAAACACAGATAAACACAGATAGAATTGATGGGTTATTGGTTCGCACCAGAGGTTAAATTTTATTGTAGGTGTAGAAACCCTGTCCGCTTTTTTGACCATACAATCCCGCATCGACCATTTTTTTGAGTAAAGTACACGGTCTATACTTACTGTCGTTGAAGCTTTCGTAAAGGACTTCGATCGAGAACAAAATTGTATCTAACCCAATTAGATCCGCAGTTTCTAAAGGTCCCATTTTGTGACCGAAACAGGTTTTAAAAATTCGATCGACTTCAGCAGCTTCAGCTACTTTCTCTTGCAACAGAAACACTGCTTCGTTAATCGTCAACATCAATATCCGGTTAGACACAAACCCAGGCGAATCGTTGACAACGATCGATTCTTTGCCCATTTGAGATAATAGTTGTTGGGCGGTTGCAATAGTTTCTTCGCTGGTGTGATATCCGCGAATTACTTCTACCATCGGCTTCATTGGTACTGGGTTCATAAAGTGCATACCAATGACTTTAACTGGGCGCTGAGTGACTGAAGCAATGTGAGTAATAGAAATCGCAGAAGTATTAGCCGCAAAAACTGATTCTGGAGGGCAAATACTATCTATTGTTTTATAAACCTCCTCTTTAATATGCCATTTTTCAGTCACATTTTCGATCGCAAATTCAGCTTCTCGTAAAACCTGGTAATCTGTCGAAAACTTAATGCGATCGCAAATCTCATCAGGATTGCTTGAGGTTTTATCCTTCTGAAAAAAACCTTGAAAGCGGATATTGTTTTTAATCTCTCGTTTGGCGCGTTTTAGAACTTCATCTGAAATATCCAAAAGCATCACGCTATGACCTGTTTGAGCGAGGTTTTGGGCTAACCCTACACCCATAACACCCGCTCCAATTACACCAACTACCTTAATCTCCATAACATTCATCTGTGTTTATCTGTGTTTATCTGTGGTTCTATTAAAATCTTCTAGTCGAGCAAAATTTTAACGAACCTGCTGTATTTCAAGATCTACCTCTTCTTCCGGTAAACCTTCTAATTCCTCGATTAGCATCTCTTCGATAACCAAAGCCAACTCAGCTACAGATGGGGCTTCAAACAAAGCTCTAACTGGCAGTTCTACTTCAAAACATTTCCGTAATTGAGAAACTAGAACGGTTCCCGTTAAAGAATCTCCACCTAAAGCAAAGAAGCTGTCGTGAATCCCTACTGTTTCTATGCCTAATAATTCCTGAAAAATCTCAGTAATTCGTCGTTCGATGTCGTTAGTAGGAGCGACATATTCATTCTTTAAGTTAGGGCGTGCGTGTGAAGAATAAACCGCGATCTTAGGTTCTAAAGCCTGCAATATTTCCTTTCCTGCCTGTGCCGCAATAACGTGTTCTCGGAAAGGTTTAAATTCCGAAAAAGCAGCTACTTTTACAAATCCGCAATCTTTGAGCGATTCTTGCCATTTTTCCGCCGATAAAAAGGGATTGCCCATATTGCGCTTGCCAGTTTCATCTTCGATCGGTTTCATAATTAAAGCGTCGATGACTTCAGCTTCTAAAGTAGCTTGAGTGGTTTCCCACAGCAGTAACAAGCCTCCAGGAACTAGTAAAGAACGCACGCGATCGAGGATTTCTGTGATATTTCGGGCTACGTGCAGCACTTTGAAAGCAACTATGACATCAAAGCTTTGTTCTTCGTAACCTTGAGCAGATAAAGGAGTTTCGATATCTAGCAACCGATACGACACAAATGGATAGTTGCTAAATTTCTTTTTGGCAGCATTTAAGAAGAAACTACCGACATCAGTAAAGGTATATTCGGTTTGTTCGGCTGGCAAAATCGGCAGCAGTTCGGCGGTAGCAGTTCCAGTTCCAGCCCCAACTTCTAATATTCTGAGTCTTTTTTCGGGCAGTAAGGCTTTAACTACTGAAGCTAAACACTCCCGTAAAATCGAGTTGTAGTAGTTATTAGAAGGCAAGTTTTGAATGCTAAATTCACCTTCTTTCACTAAAGTAGAAACGTGCAACTCTAAAGGTTCTTGTTTGCCAGTCAAGATCGCTGGTAGATTCTCGCCATAGAGTTGGAGAAGTTCTATTTGTTGGGAAGTGTCTTCATAAGCAATTTTGACTCGATCGACAAGTTCAGAAATAGTCTCTGTCGCTACAGTAGATAAATCAGCAAATAGTTCTCGGTTTTGCTTTAAGTCTCCTTGTTCTACTAAGATATTCAGCCATCGATCGATCAATTCCCAATATCGAGGAATAATCTGACATTGTTGACATAACTGTTCGCAAGTGTAGCGATCGTCTGCCTCATTAAAAGTACCCAAACGTCTAAAACAAAGGTTAATATAGGCAAGACACAAACGATCTAGTTGCTCTCTTTTTTCTTCGTAAGTTTGCTCGTCAAATCCTGCTAGTCCTTCCTTAGCTCGATTTTGACCTGCTAATACCAAAGATTGCCAAATCTCTAAAGAATCATTATTTACTCCTGACTCCTGACTCCTGACTTCTGACTTCGCTTCTATCCAGTATCTTTGGCGTTCAAACGGGTAGGTTGGTAAGGCAACGCGATAACAGACATTATGGCTGTGAAATTTCGCCCAATCGATCTTGACTCCTGCCAACCAAAGTTGTCCTAAACTGTTGAGAATGAAAGCCAGATCCGATCGCCTTTCGTAAGAATATGGCAGCGAAGGTAAAATAGTGCGATCGCCCGATAAAGATTGCAGTGCTAAACTACTCAAAGTCTGTCCCGTACCGACTTCTAACAAAATCGGACTCAACTTTCGCTCTAACTCCTGCAAGCCATCAGCAAACCTAACTGTTTGGCACAGATGTTTTGTCCAGTAGTGTGGATCTGTTGCTTGTTCGGGTGTAATCCAAGTCCCCGTAACGTTAGAAATATAGGGAATTTGTGGAGGATATAGTTTGACAGTTTTGACTAACTCCGTAAAAGCAGGTGCGATCGCTGTCATCATGTCAGAGTGAAAAGCATGAGAAGTTTGTAACTGACGACAAGCAATCCCTTCAGCAGTCAAACGACTTGCCAACTCCTCCACCGCCTCTGTAGTTCCAGCCACCACGCACATCGACGCACCATTAATCGCCGCCACAGAGAGTGTGGGGTTTGCCCTCACCCCCGTCCCCTCTCCCAAGCTTGGGAGAGGGGTGCCCGATAGGGCAGGGTGAGGGCTGGATTCAGGCTTCAACCAACCTCTCACTTCCTCTTCCGACAAAGGAACCCCTAGCATTGCCCCCGCTGGCAAGTCTTGAATCATTTGCGCTCTTTTACCGACTAGGGTGAGAGCATCTTCTAAAGACAAGACTCCCGCTAGCGTAGCGGCGACATATTCCCCTATGCTGTAACCGATCGCAGCTATTGGCTCAATTCCCCAAGATTGCCACAACTTGGCTAAGGCATACTCGATGACAAAGATGGCTGGTTGAGTCAGATAAGTTTGATTTAGCTTTTCGCTAGCTGCATCTGGCGGTTCCAAACTGCGCCCCAGCATTTGTCGCAAATCGATTCCCGTTTGCTTGTCCTTCGTCTCTGGCTCGCTGTTGGGAGGATAGATTACTTTCTTGAGATCGATGCCCAAAAGGGGGTTGAGGAAAGTGCAACAGCGATCGAATTCTGCTTGAAATGTGGGTTCAAATTGGTATAGTTCTCGCCCCATGTTGACGTACTGAGTTCCCAAGCCAGAGAACATGAAGGCGATGGGACGTTCTTTAGTTTCCTGGTTGCCAGTCAAAACTCGTTTAGGATCTTGCAAGGCAGCGATCGCATCTGGTAGATCTTGGCAAACTACTACCCGTCTATGGTTAAAAGCATGACGACCGACTTGCAAAGTGTAAGCCACATCAGCCAGATTTAAATCGGGATGCTGTTGCAGATGTGCGATTAAATTCTCCGTAGCTACTTCTAAAGCCGAACTCGTTTTCGCCGAAAGCACTAACAATTGGTGTTTCCTCTCCTCACTCTTCGCCCTCCCCTCACTCTCCTCCAACGCCAAATGTACGTTCGTTCCTCCAATGCCAAAGGAACTCACTCCAGCACGACGGGGCGTACCGTTGCTGTGCCACTCAGATAACTTGGTATTGACGTAGAAAGGACTGTTAGCAAAGTCGATTTCTTGATTTGGTCGATCGAAGTGCAAACTAGGCGGAATTTCTTGATTTGCTAGCGCCAGAACCGTTTTAATTAATCCTGCGACTCCGGCGGCTGTATCTAAATGGCTGACGTTAGTTTTCACCGAACCAATGGCGCAAAAACTCGATTTCTGAGTGCGGGCGCGAAACACCTTTTCTAAAGCCCTAATTTCGATCGGATCGCCTAAAGCCGTACCGCTACCATGAGTTTCAATGTAGGTGACACTCTCCGGTTCAAAACCCGCGATCGCTTGGGCAGAGGCAATAACTTCAGCTTGCCCTGCTACACTAGGGGCGGTATAACTTACCTTCGTCGCCCCGTCGTTATTGATGGCAGAACCCTTAATGACAGCATAAATGCGATCGCGATCGGCAACTGCATCCGCTAATCGTTTGAGGACGACAATCCCCACCCCGTTACCGTAGGGACCTCCTTGGGCGTTAGCATCGAAGGCGCGAGTCTTGCCATCGGGCGAAAGTATCCCCCCCGGTTCGTAAAGATAACCTTCTCGGTGAGGCACTTGAACAGTAATTCCGCCAGCCAGCGCCAGATCGCATTCGTAACTCAGTAAGGCGCGATATGCTAGATGGACGGCAACTAGAGAGGTGGAACAAGCCGTCCCGACGCTCAAACTCGGACCTTTGAGGTTTAATTTATAAGAAACTCGCGTCGGCAAAAATTCCTGTTCGTTGCCCATCCCGATTTGCCAATTTAGAGACTTGACGAGTTGGCGGTGGGAACTGAGGTTGTTGAGCAAGTAGTCGCTCATGCTAGCTCCGGCATATACCCCCGTCAGGTTATTATCGGTTTTGGGGTCGTATCCGGCATTTTCTAAAGCTTCCCAGGCACATTCGAGGAAAATTCGGTGTTGCGGGTCCATGATTTCCGCTTCTCTGGGAGAGCAATCGAAGAATTGAGCGTCAAACTTCTCGATATCTTCTAAAACAAACCCAGCTTTGACGTAGTTAGGTTCTTTCAATAAGGCTGGATCTACACCACAAGCAAGTAACTCCTCATCGGTGAAGTCGGAAATCGATTCCACCCCATCGCGAAGATTTTGCCAAAAGCGATCGATATTTTTCGCCCCTGGAAACCTACCAGCCATCCCAATAATTGCAATACCCTTCAATTGCTGACTCATAACAAATCTGGTTTGTAAACCTACTTTTTTTCTTTAGTCCGCAGGCGGACTTTGTTTGTGTAGCCGCGCATTCATTCGCCAGGTGCTAAGGAGTAGAACTCTTGCATAAGTCAAAATTTGGGATTTAGAACGCAAAGGAGCCTCCGGCTCCCCTCTCCCTTGGGAGAGGGGTTGGGGGTGAGGGCAGCAATGGATGGTATGAGAACCGGATTTGGTGTCATACGCCTCTCCGACTTTGCTGCATTAGTTCCATTTCTGCTTCTTGTTGCCGTTTTGCTCGTTCCCGGATGGGATCGAAAGAGGTTTCCCCTGCCTGTTTTTGACTGAGATATGCAGCTAAAGTAGCGATCGTCGGATATTCAAATAAGTCAGCGGTGGAAATCTCGCAATTTAAGGCTGCGTGCAGTTTGCTGCGAACTTGCACCAACAGCAGCGAATCGCCACCTAAATCGAAAAAGTTATCCCGAATACTGACTCGTTCTCTACCTAGCATTTCCTGCCAAATAGCACCGATAGTGCTTTCAATCTCGTTTTGGGGAGGGATGTCACCATGCTGAGATTGAGGTTTGGGGGTAATTTCTGTTGGTAGGCTCAAAGTCATATTCTGCTGACTTAGATCCGACAAATCTCGCTTCGATACCAAAACTTGAGAAAGTCCGCTTCCCAAAATTCGGCTGAATACCGTTACGCCCTCTTGAGGTGATAATCCTTGCTGAATGAAGCGGTGTCGGATCGATTTGCCCTCAACCCTATTTTCGGGGTGTTGGGTTTCACTCCGTTCAACCCAACCTACAATTTGTTCGGTAGAAGCAGCATCTTCTAACGCCTCTACTGCCATTCCCACTTCTTGCCAGGTATCCCAGTTAATCGATACAGTAAACCTGCCATTGCTGTTAGTTTCTTGACGAGCAAAAGCATCTAAAAAAGCATTAGCGCTGGCATAATCTGCCTGTCCAAATCCGCCCTCGATCGCCGTTAAAGAAGAACACAAAACCAAGAAATCTAGCGGCACATCTTGAAAAATTCTCTTCAGAACCAGCGTTCCTCGAACTTTAGGATCGAGAATGCTTTCCGCCATTTCTGCCGTTTTCCGCTGGATTGCACCACCTCCAGGCACTCCAGCCGCATGAATAACCCCATTAAATTGACCGAAATGATTTTGGGCTTGAATGATAGCTTGTTGCATTTGTTCGATGTTACTAACATCAGTCGAAATAACTAGAACTTCTGCCCCTAAAGATTCAATTTCTTGGATATAGCGAATTTTGCGAGCGATCGCATCTCGATCGTTGTTATTTGCCAGCCATTGTTGCCATTCTTCTCTTTTTGGAAACCAAGAACGTCCGATTAAAACTAATTTGGCTCGTACCTGTTGAGCTAGATGTTTTGCTAGAACTAAACCGATTCCTCCCAATCCACCAGTAATTAAGTAAACGCCACGTTCCCTTAATTTTGGGGTTGGTGAAGCAACTGTGTCTAAGCGCACGGGTTCAAAGTGTTGCACCCAGCGGTGATTTCCTCGGTAGGCAATAACTGAGTCGAAACCGGCCCCCTCTCCTAGCTCCCCTCTCCTCGTAGGAGAGGGGCTGGGGGTGAGGTTGCGAGGGGTTGGGCGCTGCCCTGAGCTTGCCGAACGGGGTGAGGTCGCCTGTAACTCTTGCAGCAATCGATCGATCGCTTTCTCTTCTCCTCTACTTCCAGTTTGAGGAAGTACGAGATCGATGCTTCTACACTTAATATTTGGGTATTCTTGGGGAATAACTGTTACTAATCCCAGTAAAGTAGCTTTTTGTGCGTCTAGTAACTCTTCTCCAGTTACTTCCTGTAAGTTGTTAGAGATAACTGCAATTTGTAGCTCGTCAGTTAGTTTTCCCAAGGCTTGAGCGAGAAATAACAAGCTGTGATGAGTGGCGAGTGGGGATGAGGATTCAGCAGGGGTGACGTTCCATAAATGAGCGATCGCTTTCGGCTGCAACTGTTGGGCTATCAGGGTATTAACTAAAGCCTTGTAGTCGTCTGCTTCGAGAGGATCGATCGTATAGGAATCGCGACTCAACTTGGCAAACTGCGTACCAACTCGAACTGCGATCGCTTCTTCACCTCTAAGTTTGAGTCGTTCGAGCAATCTTTCTCCCAAGCCGCACTCATCGACAAATACCAAATAGGGCGCAAGAGAGGTTGGAGAAGCCAGCGGCGATAAAGGAGCGAGTTTCCAACTTGGAACGTAGAACCAATCGGCAATATCCGATTTTTCCTGGGTAATCCCACCCTCTGTAGGGGCGCAAAGCATTGCGCCCCTACCATTATCTGTTGCCTTCTGTTCGATCCAATAACGCTGACGCTCAAAGGGATATGTTGGTAAAGGCAAGCGATAGCGGCGCTGATGGGCATAAAAACCCGACCAGTCGATCTTGACTCCAGACAGCCATAATTTGCCCAAAGTATTCAGCAAGAAAGCCACATCCGACTGTTGCTGTTGGGGATGCCGTAATGAAGCCAATGCCACTCCAGATGATTGCTTGCTAGCCAAAGTGCATAAAGTATTTCCCGGACCGACTTCTAAAAGAATCCGATTTGGATCTTCTAATAATTGAGAAATTCCTGCTGAAAAGCGAACCGTTTGCCTGAGATGCTGCGCCCAGTAATTTGGATCTGTAGCTTGGGCGGCTGTAATCCAAGTCCCTGTAAGGTTAGAAATAAAGGGAATCGAGGGAGAATGCAACTTAATTTTTTTGACTTCTTCCCTAAATGCTGCCAAGATGCCATCCATCATCGGCGAGTGAAAAGCATGGGAAGTATGCAAGCGGCGACAGCTTATCCCTTGAGATGATAATTCTTCTTGGAAAAGTGCGATCGCTTCCTCCGTACCCGAAACCACACACGAATTCGGCGCATTAATCGCAGCTATGGAAAGTGTTGAATTTGCCCTCACCCCCTTCCCCTCTCCCAAGCTTGGGAGAGGGGTGCCCGATAGGGCGGGGTGAGGGCTAGATTCAGGGTTTTTCAACCAACCCCTCACTTCCTCTTCTGACAAAGCGACAGAGAGCATCGCCCCAGAAGGTATTTGTTGCATCAGTCGCCCTCTAGCAGCAACTAGGGTTAAAGCATCTTCCAAGCTAAAAACCCCTGCTAGAGTTGCAGCCACATATTCGCCAATACTATGACCGATCGCAGCTTGAGGAGAAATCCCCCACGACATCCACAACTGCGCCAAAGCATACTCGATGACAAATAATGCTGGTTGAGCGATCGCAGTTGGTTTGAGTTTCTCTGCGGCTTCAGTACCTCGTTTGCCCTCTCCCCTGCCCCTCTCCCAAGCTTGGGAGAGGGATGCCGCAGGCGGGGTGAGGGCAGTATTCGGGCTTTCGATCGAACTGGATTTGCGATCGTCGCCATCTGGATAAATTAGCGATCGCAAATCCAGCCCTAAGTGGGGTTCGAGTAGTTGACAACAGCGATCGATCTGCTCTTGAAATACGGGTTCGGTTCGATAAAGTTCTTTCCCCATACCCACATACTGAGTGCCCTGTCCTGGAAACATGAACGCCAGAAGAGGAGTTTTGCCGTCTTCTGTGAAGCTTTGAGAATCTTGAGATTTCAACACCTCGATCGCATCTTCGAGATCTCGACAAACCACCATCCGTCGATGGGGAAAACTGCGGCGACCGACCTGAAGGGTATAAGCTACATCGGCGAGGTTTCGATCGGAATGCTTCTGGAGATATGCCACCAAATTCTCCGTAGCACCTCCCAAAGCCGAACTAGTTTTTGCCGAAAGCACCAATAACTGATACTTTCTCTCCCTCTCTCCCTCTCTCCCTCTCTCCCTCTCTCCAAGGAGTGCTTCTTCCAAGACGACATGAGCATTAGTTCCCCCAATCCCGAAAGAACTGACTCCCGCCCGCCTGGGATGCCCGTTGGACTTCCATTCCTGTAATTGGTGGTTGACGTAGAACGGGCTATGGCTGAAGTCGATCTTGGGATTCGGCTGCTGAAAATGCAAACTGGGAGGAATTAATTGATGTTTCAGGGCTAAAACTGTTTTGATTAAGCCTGCGACTCCCGCCGCTGCATCTAAATGGCCGATATTAGTTTTGACCGAACCAAGAGCGCAAAACCCTTGTTTGTCAGTGCTAGCACCAAAAACTTGCGTCAAAGCAGCAATTTCGATCGGATCTCCCAAAGGCGTTCCCGTACCGTGGGCTTCGATATAAGAAATTGTTTCTGGCTCGATTCCAGCTAGGGCTAGGGCTTCAGCTATTACCTCAGCTTGCCCGTCAACGCTAGGAGCGGTATAACCGACTTTCATCGCCCCATCGTTGTTGATCGCCGCACCTCGGATGACGGCGTGAATGCAATCTCCATCGGCGATCGCTTCTTCTAACCGCTTCAAAACCACGATTCCAGCCCCATGGCCTGGAACTGTACCTTTGGCTTCAGCATCAAAAGCGCGACAGTGCCCATCGGGAGATAAAATCCCCCCTTCTTGATATAAATAGCCAGTTTTGGGAATAGCAGATACAGTAATCCCCCCAGCTAAGGCTAGATCGCACTGATAGGCGAGCAAACTTTGACAAGCCATGCTGACAGCTACTAATGAAGTGGAGCAGGCAGTTTGTACGTCAATACTCGGCCCTTTGAGATTTAACTGATAAGAAACGCGAGTAGTTAAGAAATCTTTGTCATTCCCCAGCAGGGTTTGATAGCCGATGGCTGATTCTAGAAATTGGCGATCGGGAGCAACATTAAATAATAAATACCCATTCCAACCCACACCCGCATAAACGCCAATTTTGTCTTTATAAGTCTGGGAGTCATAGCCCGCATCTTCTAAAGCTTCCCAAGCACATTCCAAAAAAATCCGGTGTTGGGGGTCGATGCGGCTGGCTTCTTGAGGATTGAAACCAAAGAAGTCGGCATCAAATAAATCTATATTTTCTAGGTTGGCTCCAGCTTTGATGTAATTTTCATCTATTAAAGCGTTTGAGTTGATGCCAGCAGCCAGCAATTCCTCATCGGTAAACCAAGAAATTGACTCGATGCCATCGCGGAGATTTTCCCAAAACTCATCAATATTTTTTGCTCCTGGGAAGCGCCCTGCCATGCCAATAATGGCTATTCCTTCGATCGAATTAGATATTTCCGAGCTAGTCATTAGTCTATTTTTCTGCTCTACAAACGTCTCAGTTTTACTCTGATGAATGCCAATTCATCAGAAAATATCGCACTACAATCCCATCAGCTTGATGTCAAGCTTTTGGCTGTCGAGGGGCTTGCCCTTTGCTTGTAGGGTAGGAAGTTAGATTTCTGGGTGTCCTCACTCAAGGGAGAACGCGCGATCCAGGAGAAAAAGCGAAATTCTGCTCTAAACTGTCTGCATCACATCTCTAAAATTATTGAAAATAATTTTCACTAACAATGGATCACATTAAAGTAAAACGAGCACTATTGACAAGTCATATTAGATAATCTTTTGCAATATTTCAATCGAAATAACAGGGGTAACACTGTAACGTGAGTGCTAAAACTACTGCATTTAGGTCAACTCAGCCAATTTCTAACCTCACTTATTAGCTATAGTTGCTTTTAAAAGCCTAATAATTTTTTTCAATATAACTGCTCATCTATTGCAAATCAATTATCATATGATTTACAAGAATGCAAACAATTTGCAATAACTTTGAGCGATATAAAAAATTTTGCCTGGGAGTAGCGTGTCACCAAACGTAACTCAGCGAACCTTTGCGCTTACCTCTGCGCCCCTTTGCGTTCAAAAAACATTTAGCAGGGAAGCAAGATAGAGCATTATTAGCTCAAAAAGCCTAGAGTGAAGATGAATTCGGCAAGATGTCATCCTAAATCTGGTGAAAATTTATCGATAAGCAGGCGATCGCCACCAGAACCTTAGATGACACAAAAATCAAGTCCAAACAGTATGTATGCCTTTTTCCTAGTCTGGATCGGTCAGATGGTATCCACCATTGGTAGTTACATGACAGACTTTGCTACTACGATTTGGGCTTGGGAATTCACAGGTCAAGCAACGACACTAGCTTTAGTGGGTTTTTTCAGCCAAGCCCCAGGCATTTTGATTACCCCCTTCCTGGGAACGCTAGTCGATCGCACCAGCCGCAAACAACTAATGATGCTCTCAGATGCGATCGCAGCCTTATCGACAATCGCCCTTTTGTGGCTTTATTCGACTGGCAATTTGCAAGTTTGGCACTTCTACATCACCGCTGCCATTAATGGCACTTTCAGTCAGATCCAGCATTTAGCATATACAGCCTCGATCGCCCTGATGGTGCCGCCACAGCACTATACTCGCGCTAGCAGCATGAATTCGATGCTGCATTACAGTTCGATCGTCTTCGCCCCAGCCCTAGCCGGGAGCTTGTATTACGTCGTCGGTTTCAGCGGGATATTATCGATCGACTTAATTACTTTCTGCGTCGCCGTCCTAACAGTGTGGCGGGCAATTATTCCCCAACCCGTTACGACTGAAACTAAACCCTTAAATTGGATAAATCTTTGGCAAGAGACGCTGTTTGGCTTCCGCTACATTTTTACCCATGCCAATTTGTCGGCGCTGTTAATCTTAGGATCGTTGTTTTGGTTTGCCCACGACCTCGGCGGTTCCTTGTACTCAGCTATGATTTTGGCTCGTACTGATAACAATGCCGCCATCTTAGCTAGCTTACTTTCTACTGCCGGGATCGGCGGTGTCATCGGAGCCTCGATCTTTAGTATCTGGGGCGGTTTCAAACGTCAGATCCATGGGTTTCTGCTAGGGATGGTAGGAGCGGGTTTGAGCAAAACCGTTTTTGCTTTAGGTCAACAGACATCGATTTGGATACCCGCCCAATTTTGTTCGTCGCTTAATTTTCCCATGCTGGGGAGTTCTAACGATGCGATTTGGATGAACCAAGTCAAACCCGAATTCCAAGGACGAGTGTTTGCGACTACTTCATTTATCGGCCAAGTGACGGCCGCGAGTGCCACTTTAATTGCCGGACCTTTAGCCGATCGAATTTTTGAACCAGCCATGATGCCAGAAGGTAGCCTGACAGGAATCTTCGGCAGTATATTTGGCACTGGTGCTGGTGCGGGGATGGCACTGCTGTACGCTACGACTTCGCTGTGCTTGTTATTTATCGGTATTGGTGGATACATTTATTTTTATGCAAAGCTGATGGGTAAACAAACAAGTTAATAAATTTGATAAATGCGATTATAGAGTTTTAATTTATTTGGTTATTCCAGTGATAATCTCAATAGCAGCGATTCAATTTATTCCGATCTATTGTCGAAAAACTCTCGATCTATCAAATTAATATTTTGATATCTCTTTGGATTATTCTCGATCGTGCAATCGAGCGAAAAAGCCTTAGCTGGCGATCGAAAATACTGAAATTGCCAGTTAAGGCAAGTTGCCGATCGCAGTCATGTTAGTTTCCTGTGGAAAAGATGTGGAAAAAATGCAAAAAACTCGCAATCTTAATAGAAAAACTTCAATGAGTATAAATACCTTGTGAAAAACTCGTGGCTTTTCCACAGATTTTTCCACAAACTTGTATCGGTTAAAACATTTGCCTAGAAAAGATCCCCTAACTTTTTCCACAATTTCCACAACACCTATTATTACTGATATTTTTAATAGATCGATCGTATAAACCCGGAAGGAATTTTTGCTGGTGTGCAAACAGGGATTTAGTTGTCGTGGTTTTAATGGGCGTGATAAAATCCCTAAAAGCACTTTGCTACCCCAATAACGCCACAGCCGGAAGGATGACCGAGCAAAGCTAGAGCCATAACTATGAAGCTGATTTGTAATTCTTCCGATCTCAGTCACAACTTATCCCTAGTTAGCCGAGCCGTACCATCTCGTCCCACTCATCCGATTTTGGCTAACGTCAAGCTGGAAGCTAGCACAGAGCCGCAGCAAGTGAGCTTAACTGCCTTCGATTTAAGTTTGGGAATTGAAACCAGCTTTAGCGCCCAAGTGCAAGAATCAGGTCAGTTAACTTTACCAGCCAAGTTGTTAAACGAGATTGTCTCTAAGCTTCCAGAGGTCGAAATTACATTAGAAAGCGAACCAGAGACAGAAAGCTTAACCATTACCTCTACCTTCGGTCGTTACCAAGTTCGAGGGATGAGTACGGAAGAGTTTCCCGAATTACCAGTGGTAGAAAACGGTTTGGGATCGCAGTTGCCGAGTGCAGTTCTGATTGAAGGATTGCGAGGCTCTTTATTTGCATCTAGTTCTGACGAAACCAAACAAGTATTGACGGGAGTGCATCTGATCGCTCGTGGAGATAGCCTAGAATTTGCGGCTACAGACGGACATCGTTTGGCTGTGGTGGTCGCTGTCGCCCAAGATGAAGAAACTGGCGACGATGCTAAGTCAGCAGCGGGGGAACGCCAACAGGCAGAGTTTGAAGTGACGCTACCAGCCAGGGCATTGCGAGAATTAGAACGGATGGTAGGGGGGCCGCAAAATCTTGAAGCAGTTTCTTTCCATCTGGGTCAAGGAAATACGGTTTTTGAGTTACCTACTGGGCGTTTGACCAGTCGCACTTTAGAGGGGCAATATCCCAACTATCGCCAGTTAATTCCCAAACAGTTCGAGCGGCAAGTCACGTTAGATAGAAAGGCATTGTTGAGCGCCCTGGAAAGAATATCGGTGCTGGCCGATCGCAAGAATAATCTAGTAAAGTTTACTCTCGATGGCGATCGCCAGGAGTTATCGCTCTCAGTAGAAGCCGCAGATTTCGGTAGCGCCAGAGAGTCGATGCCAGCGCAGATTTCTGGTGAGGATTTAGACATCGCTTTCAACGTCAAATATCTGATGGATGGTCTGAAAGCTCTGCCGACAGCCGAAATTCAAATGCAGTTGAACGGGCCGACTACCCCAGTGATTTTTACCCCTGTAGGTGGCTTGAAAATGACTTACTTAGTCATGCCAGTTCAGATTAGGTCGTAGGCTTTACTCAGCCGTTTTTTCTAAATTCTCTGACTGCTTGGAGTCTACGGTTGGTTTGTCTAGAAGTTGGGTCATAGCGATCGCTCTTTGCCGCTATTATTTGCCTACGATCCACCATATACTCGCTTCGACCGTTATGCCATCCTTGCTCAATCCGACTACTTATCGAGACTTCATCGCTAGTTTTTTTAACCATCACTAACAGGATGGTATTCGATCTCTGTTTCCCGTTGTCTGTTGCCTGTTACTTTAAAAATATCCTTCATTTTTTCTGTTTTAGGTATTAAAAAGAGGATATCGATCGCAATTCTCCTCGCGGGCATCTTGGTCGCACTACGTATTAAAACTATTATCTAAACTTGAATTCTCTCTGGTTCGACTCCAACTGTGGCCGAAACCATGGCAGCCATCAAGCGATCGCTTGGAGTAGTTGCTGAAGGAATTGGAAGCTTTGGTTAGCGAAAGTCGATCGGTTTGACGAACAAAAAAGGAAAAAACTCAAGGAGGGGTAGGAGCAGCTTTGGGATGTTTGCCAGCATAGTAAACTACGACTTTCTGCCGCTCGGCATCAGGAACATAAAATACTCGGTCAGAACTGGTAACTTCATACTCCCAGGCTCCCATATAGAGTTTGCCTTTTAACGGAAAAACTCTCCGATTCACGCCGATCGATCGCTACTGGGTACGGTCAGCAACACTTCATCAACTTCGTCACGGAAAGCTGCCGCCAGTTCGGGACTAGAAATAGCCAGGGCGCTCTCGTACCACTCGTGGAGTACCGCTTCCACCCGCTCGATCGCCCCAGGCTCTGCACCCACCAGACGGAATGCACTCTCAAGTTCGCCAATAAATTCACTTAATTCCTGAGAATCAAATACCGTTAACCATCTAGAGGTATGCTCTTGTCCGATCTCCTCTCCCAGGCGCAGGCGATAGGCAGCATCGATGGTTTCCAAGACCACTCGGGCCAGCGTCGCTGCTTTGACCCAGGATGCCATCTGCTGGCGAGGCAACAAGGCAAAATATTCATCATTGCGAGCGATCGTCACCGGACGCTCCCGCGCCCGATCTAGCACTCGTCCTGACTGACGATTCAACTCTGTGGCGGTAATTAATTCATCACCGTAAACGTTAGCCTGAGCGGAGATTGCCATCTTTCCAACCCCTCCCGTACAGCGTCCAAATTCTTTGTTCTCGATATACGTACTATTATACGTAAAAGCCTCAAACAGATCGGCGATTTGCTGTCCGTAGCAAGAAGCTGCTTTTGAACGACAACAACAATTTTTTCTGGTACATAAATTAATTGAGTGGCATCTCTTAAGCGACGAACTCACTCTTGGCAAGCAGTTGGCTGAATATGTATTAAGACTTTTATCTAAACTTGAATCTTCTCTGGTTCGACTCCAACTGTGGTCGAAACCATAGCAGCCAACAAGCGATCGCTGTCCACGCCAAAAGGCAAATGGTGAATGTCGGAATTCGGGCGACAAGCAATTTCGGCGGCGCGACGCAATTCTGTCAACGTAATGTTAGCTAAACCCAGATCGTCTAAAGTAGTCGGCAAGCCAATTTGGGCGTAAAACTTTAACAATTGCTGTCTGGCGGTGGCTGCTAGCTGATTTCCCTGCACCATTTCTTCTAACCGCAGTTGCACCAGAATTCCGTAAGCTACTTTTTCCCCGTGCAAGGCGTGATGGCTGGCTCTGACGTGAGTTAAACCGTTGTGAACCGCATGGGCAGCTACCGTTCGACACTGCGCCCCTCCCAAGCCGCCAATGACTCCAGCCAGTAAAACCGTAGCATCTACTACTTCTCGCCAAACATCGCTTCCTGGGGCTTCCAGGGCAGCGGCCGACTTTTGAAATAGCAGATCTCGCAATACTCTAGCTTGCTGTACGGCGGCAACGATCAGAGTTTGTTCGGAACTCCCGCTGCTCACCGAGGCTTCGTACCACTTGGCTATAGCATCGCCAATTCCGGCAATTAGGGTCCGTTGAGGGGCAGTTTGAATTAACTCGTAATCTAAGATCAGCAACTCAGGGCATTTGGGCAGAGGAACATCGTAGAGAAAAGCCCCCTCATCCGAGTAGACATTAGAAAGAGCCGTCCAAGCCGCGCAGGTAGCAGCAGAGGTAGGAATAGTTACGACTGGCAACTGACACCGATGAGCTAGCAATTTGGCTGCATCTAGGGCTTTACCGCCACCAACCCCAATAATTAAATCGGCTTGGCGATCGCTTACTATCTGCTGAAGAGCCGCTAAACTGTTGTCGCTGCAATCGGGCAAGTAAGAAGCTTGAGAAACTTGTAACTGCTGCCCTTCGAGAACTGGTAGCAATCGGGGTTCAATAGCCGCCAAAGAGCGATCGCCCCCTACCACCAAAGGGCGATTCCCCAAACAGGCGATCGCTTCTCCTGCTTCTGTCAACCCTTGCTGACAGCGTATTACTCTAGTCGGGGCAACAGTCAAATAATTTGTCATTTGTCAATTGTCGGTTGTCAGTTGTCGCTAATTATATTTTTCCCAATTGCGACCCATTTGTTTACTATAGACATCTGGCGTTCGCGTTCGCGCAGCGTGCCGGAGGCAACTAGCGTGTGCGTTGGCGAAGCCGCCCTGAAAGGGCTAGCACTCTCGCTTTCCTCAAAGGCAGGTAGGATACCTACCTGACAATAATTATTGGAGGAGATCTCTTATGTCTATCCTAAACAGGAGATTTAGCTTTTGGCAGCTTTGCCATATATTCCGGGTAGACTTCGATCGCCATATTTGCGTCATCGCGTTGGGCGAGCGATCGCTTGACTTCACCTAAATATACTGGTTCTGACACGCCCGCTTGAGGATGAATAATCGTCCGCGCCCTGATAGTTAATTGTTTCTCCTTGCCACCCAAACGTCCGTAAGAAAAGCGATCGCCTGCGGCTTGGCGAAGAGTAGCTGCCACTTGCGATTCGTTAACTTCAGGAGGCACGGCAATTACTACCTGGGTGGCCCCATTGTCGTAAACCAAGGAATAGCGAATTGCCCCAGGAATTTCTACCCGCGTCAGTGGTGTCAAACTTAGAGCAAATAATCCGACAGTGAGAACCACCATAAATCCAGCGACTCCAACAAATCGGAAGCGCTGGCCCCATTGGAACACAAAACCCAATACGGCTACAGCCGCAGCAACTATAGCGAGGATACCCGCCCATTTGGTGGCAATTAGAAAATCAGCAGTTGTAAGCATTTTAATTTCAGAAGTTCAGGAGCTTTGGAAGTGTTAAGTGTGGAGTGTTGAGTTAAAAATTCACCCCTGCCTCCCCTGCCTCCCCTGCTTCCCTCTCTCGCCCTCTTCGCCCTCTCCTACCCGTCTTCCTTTTCATTACTAATAAAACCATTCGATTCAACACTAGCCTGAGATTCTAGGGCAGCTTTGAGGGTGTGCCACGTAAGATTAGCGCATTTAATCCGCACGGGAAACTGAGAGACACCTTGCATGACGTTCAGCTTGCGCTGTTCTTTGGGAAACTCATCTTCTCCTTTCATCATGGCTTGAAAGCGCCGTACCATTTCTAGAGCTTCTTCTACGCTTTTGCCCTTGACAGCTTCAGCCATTAAGTCAGCCGAAGCGATCGCGATCGCACAACCTTCTCCTTCAAACTTAGCATCGGTGATGTTGTCTCCAGATTCATCTAGCTGCAACGTCAGTTCGATCGTATCGCCACAGGAAGGATTGTGACCTTTCTGGTAGCGGTCTACTGGGTTGGTTTTGCCTTTATATTTGGGCTTTTTGTAATGTTCCAGGATCGTCTGTTGGTAGAGATCCCGTAGATTCCCTAGAGTCATAGAAACCGTTAAGGGTTGAGGGTTGAGCGTTGAGTGGCATCAAGATGCTTTTAACTCAACACTTCTAACTTATCACTCTTAACGAAGTCAGAAGTCAGAAGTCAGAAGTCAGTAGTTCAGAATGTCAGTTGTCAGTGGTTAATTTTCCCCTTTGCTCCCCATCTCCCCATCTCCCCATCTCCCCCTCTCCCTCTTCCCCCTCTCCCCTCACTCACCAGCTTGCTTTTGAATGCTTGCCAAGTAAGCATCGAGTTCTTTGGGATCTTGAAAAACTTCAGAGAGCGGTACAGCCTTAACAATGTCAAACACCTTCTTAACTTGGGGGCTGAGGTTAACAAAACAGATCTTGCCCTCTCTCGATTTCATTAGTTTTCGGGTTTTGGCAAAAATTCGCAGACCAGCACTGGAGATAAAACTGAGTTGTTCGAGATCGACGATTAGGGTTTCGATCGCGCGATCGAGTCCTTGGTTAATAAATTCTTCTAGTTTTGGGGCAGTAATGCTATCGAGCTTGCCATTAAGGGCGAGGTGCATCGTGTTTCGATCGAGAAATACAGGAGAAATTTGTAGTGTCATTAGTTGTATTTAGCTACCTATTTAATAAAACCGTCAAAATATTCTTGCCCTCAGCATAGATGTAGTCAATGCGATCGGCTAGTTCTCTAACTAGATAAAAGCCTAAACCACCTGAAGAACGGCGATCGTCATCCATCGATAGATCGGGCGGCTCGATCTCATCGAGCGGGTTGAAGGGCTTGCCGCTATCTTCAAAAGTCATTATTACAGCCTCGGTACTAATCTTAATTTTTAGCTCGATATGGCAGTTATCTCGATCGTCATAGCCGTATTCAATAATATTGACTAACACTTCCTCCGCAATTAATTGAGCATCCTCGATCGATTCTACTGGCAGACCTTCCGCTTGCAAAATTTCCCCGATGTCTGGTTTTACTCTCTCTAGTTCGGTTAACTGGCTGTTAATCGAGATCGTCTGTTCCACAATCTTGACCTCCTGGGCAAAGGGGCTAGACGGTCGGTACTGAAGTGCTAGCAGGGTAATATCGTCTGATGGCGAGGCATTTTCGACGAATTCCTGGTGGAAATGTTGGATCGTGCGGATCGTCCGGGCTGGGGTAGAGAGCGGGTAATAGGCGATCGCTTCCAGCAAGCGGGCTTCAGAAAATAGCTCTCCCTGAAGATTCATCGCTTCGGTAATGCCGTCGGTGTAGAGCAAGATTAAATCGTTATCGTGCAGCCAGCACTCATGGAGGCAAAAATTTGCCTCTGCCTCTATTCCCAAAGGCGGCCCGGTTTCTAAGTCTAAAAATTGCACCTGTCGATCGCGCAGTAGTAACGCTGGATCGTGACCGCTGCTGGCATAGTTGAGTTTCCCCGTATTGAGATCTAGAAAACCGCAAAATAAGGTGACGAACAGACACTCTTCGTTATCGGTGCAAAGTTCGCGATTGACGGCTGCTAGCATCTCGGTGGGAGTGCTGGTTTGATGCGCGATCGTCCGAATTAGGGTGATAGTGCGGGCCATTAACAGCGCCGCTGGCATCCCCTTATCGGCCACATCGCCGACGAGCAGGCACAAACGATCGCCTTCCAACAAAAAGAAGTCGTACAGATCGCCCCCCACTTGCCGCGCTGGTTGCAGCAGGGCAGAGAGTTGATAGCGGGGGTTGGGGCCGTCGGCAACTTCAATTCTCGGCACCATCGATCGCTGAATTTGTCCGGCGATCTCCAGTTCGCTCTCCATCGCTTGCTTGGCGGCTGTGGTGATTTTTAGTTCCTGAATCCGGTCTTTGAGCGCATCTCGCATATGGCGAAAGGCTCGCGCCAACCGACCGACTTCATCCCGCTGGGGAATAACTGGGATTACAGTGTCGAGGTTGCCTTGGGCAATATCTTCCGTACTGCCGATTAAAGAGCGCAAAGATTGGGTGGTTTGCCGGGAGACAATCGCGATCGCTACGCACATCAATACCATGTCTTTCACCATGGAGACGATCGTTAACCAAAGATACTTTTGCTGAAATAATCTAAGTTCCGCTGCGGGGAAAGCAATACCCAGAACCCAAGAGGTCGATCGCAACCCGGTGAAGATGAAGATGCCCTGAGAGTCACTTAGGGTTTGAGGAAAGGGTTTGTTAAGGATATGGGGCTGTTTTGCCGAAAACCACGTCCAGGTTTGGATGGATTTAGAGGGACTCACCAGCCATTGCTGGGTTGGTAGGCTGATGACTAAGGGCTGCCCCATTTTGAGATGATGAAATTTGTCTGCTACTTGCAGTTTATTATTTACCGATTTTGGCAGCCAGTCTAAGCTCAGTTCGATCGCTAACGTCCCTCTTGGGCTTGGCTGTAAGGGAGTACAATAGCTGATGGCCAGCGATTTATTGGACGATTGACGTTCGTAGGGTTTAGTCCAGAAAGGTTGGGTAGCGGTTAAATTTTCCTGACAGCGATCGAGTAAGTTAGTTAGATCGCGATCGCTCATTCTTCGATATTCTCCCCGACTGTCAGGCTGCAATCCCAAGGGTGTGGCTTGGCGGGTAATGGCCGCAGCATCGACGGCCCAGTTTTGAGCGATCGACGTTTCCAGCAACGGCACAATGGCATCATCGGGGGCGTTTTTGGCAGCTATAGCCACTATTTCAGCGTTTTGTTCGATCGATCCCAAAATTCCTGTAATTTCAGTAGCTACGGCACTCAGACGAGCTTCTGCTACCTCAAGCATCCAAGAAACTACACCTTGTTCTACTACCTGACGCATCTGCCAAAAGGAGACGCTGTAGATCGCAATGGCTGCGATCGCACAGGCAAAAATCAGCCTATGAGTGATACTTTTAAATCCAAGAAGAGGCCATCTAGCCATGGTTTAAACTCGATCGCTGACTCATTATCGCTCGATTGATACCAAATCCGGTTTCCAAAGCCGTCTTGACCTCGCCCCGACTCCGGCTCCCCTCAGATAACAGAAACTTCCTTTACCCTCTCCTCGTAGGAGAGGGCTTCTTTGAGGTGGGAGAGGGGTTGGGGGTGAGGGCGATCGCTAGAAGTTATGAAACAGACAAAAATATAGAGACGCAGCCCTGCCACGTCTCTACTCAAAATGTGCCGCCCAATTTTTCAGAATCGGTGCTACTTAATGAACAGCATTTCCTGATAAGTAGGTAGCGGCCACAAATCGTCTGCCACTTCAGCTTCAAGCGCATCGGCATATTCGCGCACCTTATCCATTAAAGGACGAATGGTTTGGGCGCAATATTGCATATGCTCTTCGGTGGTGGCGAAGTCATGCTTTGCCATCGCGGCGCTGAGTTTGCTGGCCATATCCGTCATCGATCGCAGCAATGTCGCTACTTTTTCGGCGATTTCCTTCTCCAAACTGATGTCGATCGCACCCAGGCTAGCGATCGCACCAGCAAGCTCTGATAAATACCTCACAGCAGCGGGGTAAATAATCGTTTTGGCCATACTTACCACTAGTTTGGCTTCGACTTCAATTGACTTAATGTACTGCTCGGCATAAACGTCAAAACGGCTTTCTAATTCAACTGGAGTCAGAATGCCTAAATGTTCAAAAAGTTCTTCGACGTGCTTTTCTTTGAGAAAAGGCAGAGCATCGGCACTAGTGCGTAAATTTGATAAACCCCGTTCCTCAACTGCCATTTTGTGCCATTCTTCCGAATAGCCGTCGCCGCCGAAGACTACGGCGCTATGATTGTCCATAATCTCTTTGAGGATACTATGGACGGCAGAATTTAATGGCGTTCCTTGGCTGAGGGCGCTCTCTAACTTATCGGCAATCCAGGTTAAGGAATCCGCTAAGATGGTGTTCATCGCCACCAGCGGGCCCGAAACGGACTGACCGGAGCCGACCGCCCGAAATTCAAACCGATTGCCAGTGAAAGCAAAGGGCGAGGTGCGGTTGCGATCGCCTGGATCTTTGGGGAAAACTGGTAAGCTATCTACACCTAAATTCATCATGCCGCCGTGAGCGGAATCTTTGACCTCTCCTTTGGCAATTTGTTGGAATACATCTTCGAGTTGCGAGCCTAAATAGACCGAGATAATCGCAGGTGGTGCCTCATTCGCCCCCAATCTGTGGTCGTTACTGGCGGTGGCAACTACCGCTCTTAACAGCGGGCCGTATTTGTGAACGCCGCGAATTACAGCCCCGCAAAATAGCAAGAACTGCATATTTTCATGGGGGGTACTGCCCGGATCTAATAAGTTTCCTTGGGTAGGATTGCCAACCGACCAGTTCACGTGCTTGCCAGAACCGTTGATTCCGGCAAACGGTTTTTCGTGCAGCAAACACATGAAACCGTGTTTCTTGGCCGTTGTTTTGAGGATGGTCATGGTTAGCTGTTGGTGATCGCTGGCCACGTTAGCAGCTTCAAAGAATGGGGCGATCTCAAACTGACCTGGGGCGACTTCGTTATGTCGGGTTTTAGCAGGAATCCCCAGGCGATACATTCTCTCTTCTACGTCCTGCATAAAAACCTGAACCCGCTCAGGAATCGCGCCAAAGTAATGATCGTCAAATTGTTGGCCTTTAGCAGCGGGTTTGCCAAACAAGGTGCGACCCGTCAGCAATAAATCGGGGCGGTTATGGGCAAAATGAGCGTCAACTAAAAAGTATTCCTGTTCTGCACCGCAACTAGAATTAACCGTTGCTACTTCCGTATGTCCTAATAACTTGAGGAGTCGGGTGGCAGCTTTGTTCATGGCAGCATTGGAACGCAACAGCGGCGTTTTCTTATCTAACGCTACGCCAGTCCAAGAGATGAACACCGTGGGAATGCACAAAGTCATGCCGTTGTCGGTTTCCATGACGTAAGCTGGACTAGTGACATCCCAGGCCGTATAGCCTCTAGCTTCAAAGGTAGAGCGCAATCCGCCATTGGGAAAAGACGAGCCATCCGGTTCGCCCTGTACCAAAACTTTGCCAGTAAATTCCGACATCACTGTGCCGTCGCCTTGGACGGAAATGAACCCATCGTGTTTTTCGGCGGTGGCGTTAGTGAGGGGATAGAAGACGTGGGCGTAATACAATGCACCTTTAGAAATCGCCCAATCTTTCATCGCTGCTGCCACTACACCAGCTACAGAGACATCGAGTTTGCCGCCATTTTGGATGGTATTTTTCAGCGATTTAAACACGTCTTTAGGCAGACAAGTTTGCATCTTACTGAGCGTAAATACGTCCGCCGTCCACAGAGCTTCTAGCCGCGATGGAATTTTGGCTGGCATCGGTTGGCGATCGATAACTTGAGAGATTGCCTGAGAGCGCAATTTATGACTCATGATGATGTTCCTAATGGTGGCTTAGTAGACGTGGGGGACAAAAAACTGTTCGTTGCGCGGGGGACGAACGTAATCTTGTGGGGCCTCGCGACGGGGCGGTAACTCCATGGCTTCGGGAGTCATATCGGTGTAAGGCACTTTGGTTAAAATGTGCTTCAAACAGTTGAGCCGAGCGCGTTTTTTATCGTCGGCTTCGACGGTAAACCAAGGCGCTTCGGGGATGTTGGTATGAGCGAACATCTTGTCTTTGGCTTTGGAAAATTCCACCCAGCGATCGCGCGATTCTAAATCCATCGGACTCAGCTTCCAGCGGCGGGCGGGGTCTATCGTTCGCGATTGAAACCGACGTTCTTGCTCTTCATCGCTCACCGAAAACCAATACTTGAGCAGCATAATTCCCGATCGCACCAACATTCGCTCGAATTCAGGACAAGAGTGCATGAATTCGTTGTATTGCTCGTCGGTACAAAAACCCATCACCCGCTCTACGCCAGCGCGATTGTACCAACTGCGATCGAACAGCACGATCTCGCCTGCGGCAGGTAAATGTTCGACGTAGCGTTGAAAGTACCACTGAGTTTTTTCGCGATCCGAAGGCGTTCCCAGAGCCACAACTCGACAACCACGGGGATTGAGCGGGTCTGCGATCCGCTTGATCGTGCCTCCTTTTCCCGCCGCATCGCGCCCTTCAAACAGTACGACCAAGCGATAGCCAGTATGCTTGATCCAATACTGCATCTTGACGAGTTCGGTTTGCAGCTTTACTAGTTCTTGCTCGTATTTGTTTTTGTCTAATTTTTTCAGTTCGGGTTGCTCCCCTTCAGAATCGAGGTCGGCTTTGTGCTTTTTGTGCTTCTTGGGGACTTTTTCCAGCAAGTCGCTGACACCATTTGACTGTTGAAGTTCCACGAGTCATAACCTTAGTTGACTTTTTTGCCCGTTCTGTCGTACCGTGCCCACGACAAATAGAAGCAATAGCTAACGATATTGCTTGAGGCGCGATCGCCAAAGTTTTATCATAAAAACATAAATTTCCAGTTGTTGTATCAAAGATTACCAAGCTCGGCACAAGTATAAACTTCTTCAGCAAAAGCGATCGGGTTTTAATTGAGAGGCATTATGGTTAGGTTAGTTAGGTTTCCTGCCGTCAACCTAACCTACAGCTTTAAACCGAGATTAACAATTGCTTTCTTGACAATTGCTACCGATTTTGTTCGTATAGCGGTGCTGGTTTTTGTTGAATGCGCTCGGCGATCGGTCTGACTCTTTCTACTACTTTAATTAAATAATCGTAATTGGGAACTTTGGCATTAGGAAGATAGCCTGCCGAGCGAGCTAAATCTGGAGAAGCCGATCGCATAACTTGATGAATTTCTGATAGCAGGTTGCGCTCGACTGTCGGCCCGGCTAAAACCAATCCTGGGGGAATATTATGAGGGTCGGAGAAGAGAATGCGAAATTGAGTCGGGGAAAATTCTCCCCGGTAGCGATCGAATTCGGCTCTTGATAGAGCGCCAGCGGCTACTTCTCGGTTGGCGATCGCCTCTAGAACGGTTTTGGGCGTGGGGGCAAACCTCACTTCAGCTAAAGTAATTCCATAAAGGTTGAAAATTGGCAGATAATATCCCGTTGCCGAACCCACTTCACCCAGAATCAGCACTTGATTTGTTAAGTCGGGCAGCTTTTGCAGGGGGCTATCTTTTAGCACTACAATTACCGAGCGTAAATTGTTAACGCCTTCCAAGGGAAATAAAGGAAAATATTGATGTTGACTGATGGCGATCGCTGCCAATCCCGGAGGAGCAAATACTAAAGACCAAACTTTTCTTTCAATCTGTTCGATCGCTTTAACTTCATTGTAAGTAGGTTCGATCTGCACGATGGTTTTTAGACGTTTAGATAGATAGTTGCTAAAATTAGTAAATTGTTCGATCGATCGCTGTCCTTCACCATAACTAACTACTCCCACAATTAACCGCCCTCGTAAGGGTGCCTTCTCTCGATCGCAGCTAGTTAGCAATAAGATAATTTGTAAAAGAAATAGGCGACGAGAAAGCATAAATCCAAAATGGGAAATTAGTAAACTATACTTAGCACTAAAACTTTTAATTACTTAACGTTTGGGCAACTATAATGATGCCTCTACGGTGTCGATCGCGTTACACTAAGAATAAAAGCATATAAAGGCGATCGCTCACTTACTTTACACCATTTGCGTTGGCGCTAGCCTGTGCGTTAGCACGTATGGCTAGATATACTTTTGGCAAAGGCGGCTCTGTGGGAAACGGAAAATGTTAAAAAATCTTAAGCTGGGTGCCAAGTTTAATTTACTGTTATTGTTAATTTTTATTGGCGGTATAGCTATTAGCGGATTTGCTTTATCTGCCATGCTCGAACGCAGCGCTCAAAACGAGGTGACATCTCAAGCTTTAATCTTGCTAGAAACAATGAATGCCGTTCGCGACTATACCAGTACACAAGTCAATCCAGAACTGGCACCGAGATTAGAAACAGAAGCAGAATTTTTGCCTCAAACAGTACCCGCATATTCTGCTACAGAAGTATTTGCTAAATTCAGCAGCAAGAGTGAATATCAAAATTTCTTCTATAAAGAAGCTACTCTCAACCCTACGAATCAGAGAGATCGAGCCGATCCAGATGAAACCAAACTGGTCGAGCGTTTTCGCCAAGAACCCGATCGCAAAGAGTTACAAGGTTTTCGGACTTTAGATAGCGGCATCAACCTGTTTTATGTGGCGCGTCCTCTAGCAGTTACAAAAGAAAGCTGCCTGCGGTGTCACAGCACGCCAGAGAATGCTCCTAAAAGTCAATTAACCACCTACGGTAGAGACAATGGATTTGGTTGGAAACTCAATGAAATTGTAGCGGCTCAAATTATTTCGGTTCCAGCTAGTGAGATCGTTAATAACGCTCGGCGATCGCTATTTCTAATTTTGGGAATTATCGGCGGTATTTTTGCCTTAGCGATCTTATTGGTAGATTTCTTGCTTAGAAAAACTGTAGTTAAGCCCTTAAAAAAGATGTCTCGCACGGCTCAAGATGTCAGTACCGGGAATATGCAGGCAGAATTCGAGCATGATTCTAGCGATGAAATTGGCGTACTAGCCGCCTCATTCAATCGGATGAAGTTGAGCCTAAAAATGGCAATGGATATGCTTGATGGGGGAGGGAATTGATCGGCATGGGGCATGGGGCATAGGGCATGGGGCATGGCGAGATCCCATTTATTCTGTTCCGGTGCTTAATTCACAATGCGATCGATCGCCGCACTGACTACAGACATGACTGCAATTGGAGCGGTAACGGCGCGGAGAATGCGACGGCCTAAAGAAACTGGTTGAAATCCAGCCGCGATCGCAATTTCTATTTCTCGCTCTGTCCATCCGCCTTCCGGGCCGATAGCGATCCTTATCTGCTTTTGTCCTACGTCATTCGCCAGCGGTAGTTTTGAAAGCAAGCAATCCAGCAAACGGGGATACTCGCCACGCGCCACGCAGATGTAAGAATTCGGAATTCGGAATTCGGAGTTCGGAGTTCTCCCCTGCTCCCCCTGCCTCCCCTGCTCCCCCTGCCTCCCCTGCTCCCCCTCTTTCCCTCTCTCCCCCTCTCCCTCGATCGCGACAGTAAAGGCAATGGGATCTAAAATTGCGGGTACGAACTGGCGTTCTGATTGTTCGGCTGCTTCTGTAGCAATGCGCCGCCAGCGTTCGAGTTTTTGCGGACTGGGATTGAGGAGAGTGCGATCGCTCAACAAAGGCACGATATAACTTACGCCTAATTCCGTGCAGCTACGCACGACTTCATCAAAGCCGTTACCTTTAGGTAGGGCTAACATTAACGTTACTTCTATTGTTAATTCAGTTTCGATCGCGACTGATTCGATAATCCGGGCCGACGTTCCCTCTAATTCGATTAACCAAGATTTTCCCATTCCATCGATCGCAATTAATCGATCGCCTGTTTGCAACCGCAATACCCGACTTAAATAATGATATTGCTGGGGCGCAAGCGTAATTTCTCGGTCTTTAATTTGAGACTGTGCGATCGCTAACCTTTGCAGATTACCCACGAGTATTAGGAACTACGATCCGGCTCCGGCTTGTTTGGCACACTCAGTTAGGATGCTAACGTATTCTGGCGCTGGTTTGTTATTTTGGGCCTCTTGGGCTACTTTTTTAAACTCATCGTAGTTATATTTTTTTTGGAATTCGGCGATCGAACACGAACAAAATTTTTCTGCTCCTGCTTGACCGAGTTTGGCTGTAGATGATTCAGTGCATCCTTTGTTAAATCCGCGCACGAATTCTTCGGGAAATGTATTGCTGCCTTTATTCTGAAGATTCCCGCCACAACCTTGCAGGCTAAAAATCGCTAATCCACCCAGAATCAGCCATTTATTCGAGGATAATTGGCGATCGACTATACGAGGTCTTTTCATTAAAAAGATCGGCATCGAGTTAACCAGTAAAACGTCGATCGTACTATAGCAGCTAAAAAGCGAAGGCTGCCTCTCTTCTCATGCCAACTTCCTGCCGATAACCACTCCTTTGGTAGACGTGGAGGATATTGACGGTCGTTAAGGTACAGCATAAGGGACAGCTATAGCATTTCTAAATGACTTGTGGGATAGCCGTCCCGGCTGTCCCAGTGGGCAGGCTGGAAGCCTACCCCACAAGATTGTTCGCTAATAATTTAGACTCGCTATATATATAACGGTGTTTGGGCGTTATGCTTGGCTAACGCATCTTACCGAACTGGATTGAGAGATTTAAAGTCTTTTTCTTCCTTCTGTTCCCTGTTAAAAGTTTTTAGCAGGAGATTTACCCAAATGCAGTTAAAGCCAATCGATCGACAAGTAGTAGCAGTTGTTGGCGCATCCAGCGGTATCGGCCGAGAAGCTGCCCTCAAATTTGCCCATCGAGGTGCAAAGGTGGTGGTTTCTGCCCGCAGCCAGTCTGGCCTAGAGTCGTTAGTCGAAGAGATTCGGCAAGCAGGTGGAGAGGCAACAGCAATCGTAGCTGATGTTTCAGATTTCGATCGGGTAAAAGATATTGCCCGTCAAACGGTTGCCACCTACGGCCGGTTGGATACCTGGGTTCACGCGGCAGCTATCAGCGTGTTTGCCACCTTTGAACGAACTACACCAGAAGAGTTTAAGCGCGTCGTTGACGTAACTTTTATGGGGCAGGTTTATGGAGCGATGGCAGCCTTGCCCTACCTCAGACAAGAAGGACGGGGCGCTCTGATCCATGTCTCCTCAATGGAAGGCAGGCGAGCGCTACCATTACAAAGTGCCTATGCGAGTGCTAAGCATGGCATAGAAGGGTTTCTAGAATCGCTGCGCGTGGAACTGCAACACGAAAAAATCCCTATTAGCGTCACCAGCATCAAGCCAGCAGTGATTAATACTCCGTTTTACAACAAGGGGCTGACAAAATTAGGAGTCAAACCAACTGGCATTCCTCCTTACTATCAACCGAGCTTGGTAGCAGATGCCATTGTTCATGCCGCCGAACATCCTACTAGAGATTTTATCGTCGGCGATATCGGCAGACTGCTGGACGTGCTACAAAGGCTTTCGCCAGGACTGCTCGATGTCTTTTTATCGTCGGTTGGCCTCCCGTTGCAGAAAACTGACGAACCTAAGTCTGAAGATGCCCCCAATAATCTTTATCATCCAGTTCCAGATTACGATCGCACTCTTGGGGACTTCAGCCATCTAACTATCCCCAGCATTACCGACTCTATTGCTCGCCATCCGCTCCTGAAATGGGGAACCGCTGCTGGAGCAGTTCTTGGAGCCACCGCCTTAGCTATGCTAGCAGTAGAACTCTTGAGTCGAGGCGATCGAAGTTGAGCGTGCCAGATTTTTTTGGCTGGAGCCTCCGGCTCCCCTCTCCCAAGGGAGAGGGGTTGGGGGTGAGGGCAGCAATGGATATTATGAGAACCGGATTTGGTATAACCCTTAAAGTTGCACCTCCTTAATTGCTGGTTTTTTTATCCTCAAGTTGTATGCCCTTGAAGCCGTTGAAGAACATCGGCACGAACTTTTCGACAAAATCTTTTGGATCTCGTTGCCAAGCGCGTTGAGCCATATTAATCCGGGTTTGCTGTAATTCCGGTGCTAATAAAGCTTGAGGCAAACGTTCCATCAAATACTGAGGACGCTGCCAAACTGGAATTGTCTTAGCTACCTCTAACAGATGGTCTAGACGGCGAAGTTCTGCTCCTAAGAGAATGTCCATTCCCGATTCGTAAGCAGCTTGCTCGATGGCTACGTATTTCTGTTTGATTCGATCGACTTTGAGCCGATGTTCTGGGCTTTTTTGGGCGATTTTGGCTAACTGGCGGTTTCCCCACCGGACGTGAGCCGCTTCTTCTGGAAAAATACGCTCGATCGTTTGGCAGATTTTGCTATTTTCTTCGGTTTGAGGAGCGGCTTTTAAGGCGTAGATGTGAGCCGAAAAATACTCGCAACCCCGTTTTTCAGTCACATTGATGGCTGCTAGCGAAGAAATCAAACCCTCTTCGAGATTTTGTTCTCCAACATAAAACTCCCAGTCGATCAGGCGTTCAAATTCATCGATATAGGACATTCCAGGCGGTTTACCAATGTCAGCACCTAAATCGACTAACAGATCGGTAAGCCACATCGCATGACGCGATTCATCAGCAACGTGACGAGATAGATCTTTTACTAGTTCTTGCGGTTGACCGTTCAGTTTTTCAATTAAATCTGTCAGATCTTTGCAACTGCGTTGCTCGTTATAGCGGTAGCGATTGAGGGTAATTAAATGAATTTCGCGATCGCTCACTACCCGTTTCAAGATCTCTCTTGCTCCTAGTGAGTTGCGGAATTTATGGGGATATGCAACCTTCATACCTGATGTGTTCGATCGATGTTTTTTACCAATCTTAACATAATTCATTTGGGGTTGGCTGGCAGAGAAATGTTACGATCCGATCGCTCTTTGCCCCTAGTTAAAAATGCTGCGATTTTGGGTTACTTTCTGGTCGATTTTATTTATCTGGTTATTTAATATATCAAGCGTTAGAGCCGAAGCTTTAACAGAGCGATTGCACCAATTCCCCGACTGGCACAATAAACCATCATTGTCAGTAGCCAAAGGAGATTTAATTTATCCCGATTGGATGAATGGAATTTGGCAAGTAACGAGTACGCTCCTACAACAGGTAGCTCCGCTAGCACCGGAAATAGTAACACCAGGATTTGACAGCAATCGCCGCTATCTAAATCGGCCGATGCAATTTCAGGTAAGATTTGCTCCTGAATCGACGAGCGATCGCCAAAAATCTTCTATATTATCTTTCAATAATCGTCAAGTATCTGTAGTAGCAGATCGGGCTTTTAACGGTAAAGAAATCGCCCTAGCTTATTTAGGAAATGACGCTCCTGTCTCTGTCAAAGTCGATCCGAATAATCCCAATCGTCAAGTTACTTTCTTGTCTGAAGAAAAGCAGTTAATTTCTACCGTTACGGCTCGCGGCAGCGAAACACTTGGATCGGATAAATTTGTAGCGACGGAAATGACTCAACAAGTTTTTCAAAGTCAATCTCAGATTTATTTAAACGAGGTAGAAACTACTACGGCTTATCAATATTTGAGGTCAGGAAAAATAGTAGCACAGCAAATTACAGCGATTTATTTGTCGCCTCAAGACCCCGATTATTTTCAGGCAGGCGATCGGCCCGTGGCTCTTTATCGCTACGAGTTAAAATTGAACAGATTTTAAAGTCTGCTAGATGTATCGAGAAATTACGATCGAGGGCAGGCAGGATGCCATGCGCGTCAACTTAAGGCTAGAGCCTTTGCTAAACCATGGATTTCAGCCACCACCGCCGGGGGTTGAAAACCCCCGGCTAATAGCTCAAGTCCATTTCAATGGACTAATGAACTAAATTACCCAGGTATCGGCAGTCCTCTTTAGAGGACTTTCGCTTTGAGGCAGGGGTTGAAAACCCCTGCCGGAGCAAGCTTTTGACCGTTAACTTGACACCAATGGCAGGATGCCTACCCCACAAGAATTGTTGAAGATGTCTACTAGCTCCCTCGCCTCCATTAGGAGAGATACAAAGAGGGGGTCGAGGTGGCTAGCAAAGGGAGGATGACTGTAAAGGTTGCGCCCTGTCCTTCGCCTTGACTTTCTACTTGAATGTCGCCGTCGTGCAGTCGAACTAATTTTTGCACGATCGCCAATCCTAAACCCAGCCCTCCATGTTGCCGTTCGATCGAACTATCTGCCTGCCGGAAATAATCGAAGATATACGGGAGAACCTCTGCGCGAATCCCCTGGCCGGTATCGCTAACTTGAATCTTGACTTCCTGATTTTGCCGTTCTAATCGGATCTCGACCTGACCGCCTGTGGGGGTAAATTTAATCGCGTTCGAGAGCAGGTTCTCGAAAATTTGTTGCAGGCGATCGCGATCTCCCCAGATGGAAGCGTCATCGGCCTGCAAGCGAGAGTCAAGGTGAATATTCTTAGCTGTGGCTTGGGATTGCACCGTTTGCATCGCCGTTTCGATCGCCGAACGTAAATCGACAGATCGCTTGTGCAGTTGCAGCTTGCCTTGTAACAACCGGGAAATATTAAATAAATCCTCGACTAGTCGATCTTGTAACCTAGCGTTGCGCTCGATCGTTTCTAAAGCGCGGACAGTTACCGTTTCATCAAACTTGCGAGTCCGCAACGCCTGCGCCCACCCCAAGATGGAATTGAGTGGGGTACGAAGTTCGTGGGAAACGATCGCTAAAAAGTCATCTTTCAAACGGTTGGCTCGATCTAACTCTTCTGTTTGACGCTGAAGGTCGTTGAGGGCGACTTGTAGCTCTCGTCGCCGCAGGCTGACTTCCTCTACCAAAGCTTCTAAATCGCGATCTTGGCTGGCAAGCTCTTGTTGCAATAAATCCCGCGCTCGCTTGATGGCGATCGAATTGCCGACTCGTGCCCGTAGCTCCTCGACAGCAAAGGGTTTCATCAAATAGTCCTGAGCGCCCTGCCGCAGCAGTTGTACCCGCAGTTCGTCGTCAGCTTTAGCAGTTAGCACCACTACTGGAGTGGTATCGAGTTCGGGATGGGTTCGGAGTTGCTCTAGCAGTCGATCGCCGCTGAGATAAGGCATCATTACATCAGTCAAGATCAGATCGGGCCGCAGCGCGATCGCTCTTTCTAATCCCTCTTGCCCGTTGGCAGCGGTGGCGGTTCGATACTCCGATGACAGGGTAGTCGTCAGAAACCGATTCATTTCTAAATTGTCTTCCACCACCAGCACTAATGGTTTGCCAGGGGTTTGTTCTGCCACGATCTCGTCGAGTGTAACGAGCGGGCGGAGTTGTTCGACTGTCAAGGCAGCTATTTCTTCGCTCTGCTCTAACTCAGTAGCAGGAGCTACAACCGCATTAGCAGGCGCGATCGAAGGTAATTCGACGGTAAATTGCGCCCCTCCTTCGGGAGAATCGCCCACCTCGATCGTCCCGCCTTGAAGTTCGGCAAATTCTTTAGCGATTGCCAATCCCAAACCAGTACCGCCAAAGCGACGGGTGGTGCCACCTTCTCCCTGGCTAAACCGCTCGAAGATCGCTTGGCGTAACTCCACGGGAACGCCCGGCCCGCTATCTCGGACGGTAATAATTACTCGCTCGGTTGAAGAAGTTTCAGAGCGATCGATTGCCAGCGTGCAACGCACCGTACCGCCTTGGGGGGTAAATTTGAAGGCATTGGCGATCGAATTGAGCAGAATGCGCTCGACTTTGGCCGGATCGACTTGTGCCAACAGCGACTCTGGAGCATCGATGGTGAAGTCAATCTGCTGTTCTCTGGCCAAGCTATCAAAGTTAGCCGCAGTCAGGCGCAGCAGTTGGGCCAGATCTACCCGTGCGTATTTCAGAGTCATTCTGCCAGACTCCAGCTTAGAAACATCGAGCAGATCGCTAACTTGTTTGAGCAACAGGCGGGCGTTGCGATCGACAATTTCTAGATCGCGGCGAGGTTCCGCACCCAGTTCTCGATATTTCAGCAGTTTTTCTAGCGGTCCTAAAATCAAGGCCAGTGGCGTTCGTAGCTCGTGACTGACATTGGCAAAAAACTGGGTCTTGAGTCGATCGACTTCTTGGAGTCGCTCGTTCAGGGCTTCTAACTGACGATTGGCGGTTTCTAAATGCGATCGCCGCTGTTCTGAAAGTTTGGCAGCTTCGACTAGGGCTAAAGCTTGGGGAACCAGAAACGGCAGAATAACGGCTGTAATGACAGAAGCAATGGCTGTCACAACTTTCAAGGTTCCAGAAAGCCAGTAGGTCGGATGCCACAGCGTCCACACCTCCATTAAGTGGGTACTGCCGCAGGCCACAATAAAGGAGCCGAATGCCAAAAACATCCAGTGAAAGGGAATTTCTCGGCGAGTTTTATAGACCAGGTAAGCCAAAGTAATGGAAATGGCAACGTAGGCCAGGGCGATCGACAGATCTGAGATGACGTGCAACCATACCAATCCTCGCTGCCATAAATAACAATGCCCGTGAGGAATGAACCCATTCGCTGTTAACAGCAAATTCCACCATTGGGGAAAGACTAACAGTAGAACGATCGCCACTGCGATCGCTGTTGCCCCATAACTCAGAGGATTTCGGTTAATGCCTATCATTGGTTTTGCACTCACGAACCAAGTCTCTTTCTTAATTTTGCAATTATTTTTACCAAAAATAATGGGTTTAAAGCCTCGCCCTTATCGACTGGAAAACGTCGGACAGGAGGTAAGGTATAAAAAGATAAGCCACAGAGAGGTGTCCTCACGTAAGTGGGGCATCGACTCTAATCAAAAACCTCGCTTTGGGAGGAGTTCAAGCTTCTTCCTTTCAACCAATTTTTGACTTTTGACTTGATTTGACTTTTTTATGGGTCGCCTGGGATTCGAACCCAGAACTATTCGGTTAAAAGCCGAGTACTCTACCGTTGAGTTAGCGACCCAAATTGCAGGGGCAAAAGACACCGTTTACCAACATAGCATAGGTGAATCGAAAAATGGAAGGTCGATCGCACCTAATTTTTATCCGCTAGTAACAAGACCCTCTCCAAGCTCAAAAGAAGGTCGCTTGCAGTCGCACCACAGCCTGCCAGCTAGCCCCAGGTTCTATATAGAGTAAGCGATCGCCGCTATTTAAAGCATTACGGGCCGCGGTCCAAGGTTCTAGGCAGTAATAGTCTTTCCCCTTCACAGTCCAGAACACCAAGGTCGAATAGGTGCGATCGTAGCTCAAAGTCAGACGTAAATGGCGGGAGATGTCTGTCACCGTAGCCGAGTTGCCGCTCAACTGCCGAAAAATAACATCGATTTCATCGCTCTCAAAGTCAAAACTGCCATCAAACTGATGTACCGCCTGCGATCGCTGGTCTTGATATTCTGAGGATGGAATCTCAAATTGCAGTTTGGTTTTATCGGTAGTCTGAAAATATGGATGCAAACCCGTCGAAAACGGCATCGCCGTATCCGAAAGATTAGTATAAGTTTGCTCGATGTTGAGCGTATCGCCTTGAATTTGGTAAGTAAAAGCTAATTTAAAGTCAAACGGGTAAACCTCGCGGGTTCGATCGTTAGTGTTCAGAACCAGCGTCAAGCCAGCTAGATCTTGAGTAACTTCCTCAGTCACTTCCCAAGGCAAATCGCGAGCAAAACCGTGTTGCTTGAGAGAGTAAACCCGATCTTGGTAAGTATAGGCATTATCCGGTAAGTTGCCGCAAATCGGGAACAAAATCGGAATTCCACCTCGGACGCTCAAATTAGGCTGAGCAAACCGTTCGGCATCCAGATAGAGGATTTCCTGACCTCGAATGCCCCAACTAGTAACGATTCCCCCTCTCTCTGGCACGACCTCCAGCCAGGAATGGGCTTGTCGGTCGGAGAGGGTGTAAGATTGGTATTGATTTTGGTGACTGGCGATCGCAAACACGGTTACGGGTTTCCGTAGATTCTTGGTAGCGGTGACGGCACAATAATCATTAGAATATCAGTACAATCAAAAATTAACTACTTGCAGGCGAGTACTAGTCGCAATGACTCAAATAATTAGTCAACACGCTTTGCCAGAGGCGGATCGATGCCAAACCGTCGGTACTTCTCATCTACTTCTCTTCGACAAACAATTTATTCCCTGCCATTATCCTGATTCTGGTTTCCTTAAATGCTGAAGTCCGAGCGATCGAAAAACACCTAGTACCTCAAACGCGGAAATCGAACTACCATTCTCAATCCATCAACAAGATGATGAAATCAATTGCTTGAATTTTGACTTCCGCATAGTAGTACGAATTGCCAGAATCTGAGGAATCGCTCCATTGGCAAAGAGAATTGCAAAATTTATATATTTTAGGAGAAGCAAGCCATGCTACACCGCAAGATCTATCAATTTTGTTCTGATGGTCGTGAGGTCTGTATTTTCTTGCGGGACCAGCAGCGTTGGATCGATCGCGCTCGCATCACCGATATTGAAGGAGATTTAGTCACATTTCGCTACGAAAATGAAGAAGAAGATGAAGTTTCTGCTTGGGAAGAAATGGTGCGGTTAGAAAGCATCGGTGCGGTAAGTCAAAAATTATCTTCCGTCTCGCGAGGCAATATCGAACCCCTAGTTTCGGAAGATTGTCCGGAAGCCGAGCAAATTCGTCCGCGATCGCCGGAGGAGTGAAGAGAAAAGTCAAAAGTCAAAAGTCAAAAATAATAGCTAATGGCCGCCGATCGCGGACTCCCGAACCCCTGACTCCCGATATCAAATCCGGTCGATCGGCCATAATTAATGTAGAAACCCAACACTCTGGGGGTGTTGGGTTTCACTTTGTTCAACCCAACCTACTGGCGTGTCTTCTCACTTTTTGAACTCCTGCTTTCTAAACTTCTAAACTTCTCACTTCGCTTCCGGTTGAATCGGTTCAAAGACAGGACAATAGCCTTCTAAGGTAACTTTGAATTCGTAGAGGGGAGAAGCTGGATTCCAGCAGCGGTTTCCCCTCATATGCACGCAGTTACCGCAACATTCAGTGTCTACTGGAACTCTGGTGTTACTTTGAGAGAGCAACTCGCGGGGCGATAAACCCCGCAATACCAATTCTTCGCCTTGCCAGCGGGCCTCGACTAAGCCAGTATCCGCGAAGTTTTGCCAGCGAGGATCGGCAGCAATAGCATTCGGCAGAGCGATCGTGACTAAAGTATCGAGTTCGGTCAACTCGCCTTCATAATTAGTCTCGGCTGGGGCGGCTGGCTGGACGAAGGTTTCCCCAATTGGCAGTTCGACTAACGTGCCGACGGCTGGGGAATGCAGGTGATAGCGGTTTTGCAACTCTTCCAAGCTAGTGAGATCGGCCAGGTAAGTTGGAGAGCCGTGAACGAAAACTACGTGCTTGGGACGCAAATTGTGAATTAGTTGAGTGGTGCCAATGCCATCGGAGTGTTGGGCTAATAAATAGTTTTCAACTTGGGTAAATTTAGCTGCTTCGGGCGCAATTCGGGAAAAGTCGGGAGAAATAGAGTATCTAGGTTGCTGCGGGAATAAGACGAGCCAAGGAGTAGTATTGAGTTGGAAGTATTGACTCAAATCTCCCGTACTATCTGCAAGCAGGATACAAGGAGAGCGACCGACTAAAGATCGCTGGTCGGGCTGCAAGCGCCGCAAGCGCGGGCGAACCCTGTCGTCCCAAAATAAAGGTTGGTGTCGAGCAAAGTTTTGCACTGAAGCTGGCAAGTTGGGTAGCAGATCGAGGTAAGCATCGCAGCCAACAGCTACCGAGCCATCAACCCAAATATCTAAGTCTCGTCCGGTGAAATGGTGATGGCTGCGCAATAACATCAGCAGTTCTTGTCCTAGCCCTAAAGTCGGTACTGGTAAGAGAACTGAATACTGCTGCGCTAGAGCGCGATCGATCCTGTCCATCAACTGATTTTCTTGTTGCCGTCGGTGGGGATGGCGGGCCGTGCCGTAATTGCCCTCAACAATCAATACGTCTGGCTGAAGAGTTCTTAAAGCCTCGATCGGCAATCCTTCTACTAAGCGGGAGTTTGAGAGGAAAAAATCGCCCGTGTAGAGTAAGTTGTAAGACCTGTACAAGCCCGTATAGGTCAATAAAATAGCAGCAGCACCGGGGAGATGTCCGGCAGGAAACAACTCAGCACACAGACCGTCTTGGAACTCTACAGGCGATCGCCAGGGCAATGCCTGACAGAAGTGAGGGATGCTGCGCTGCTTGAGGTTCAACCAATTTAGCGGTAATAGCTGCGTGGTGGCTTCGCTAGCGTAAATCGGCAACTGCGGAAAAGCTTTATGCAGTGCTAGTAAACCTTGAGCGTGATCTGAGTGAGCGTGACTGCACAAAACTAAGTCGGCTGGTGGCTGCTTAGAAGTGCGTAAGGGTGAGATATCTTTTAACCCGCAGTCGAGCATAATGCGGTAAGGACCCATCCGCACTAAAAGGCAAACGCCTTCATCTGCATGACCTACACCATAAGGCAAACAGACTATTTCATCATTGCTACTGCGATCGGATACTGACAAACGTTGACTCATGAGCCTCACCCACTCAGGAGCGATCGGTGAGAAACAACGAGTAGAGAATTATCGATTTTCTGTTACTCAAAATAAGTTGTATGGGCGCAAGATCTACTCTAGAGCACTAGCGCGATCGAATTGAGTTACTGTCCAAATGCTTTACCCCTACTCTCTTCTCGACGCAAAATTTTAGTGGGCAGAGCCATTGCCGTGGTAATTATCTGAATCGTAAAATCCATTTTTGGTGCCGAAGAACAGTGTTGACACTGTAAACAGCACCGTTAAGCCGACTACAACCAATTTGATATCCATAAGTTTTTGTAAACTGTCTCTCAAGCAAAAAGATTTCGTTATTTTGATAAATTTTACCAAATTGCATACCAGGCGATCGCAGTTACCCTGAAAATTTAGGTTTCTCTAGGGGGAGGGAGGAAGAGGGCGAGGAGGGCGAGGAGAGCGGGAGGCAGGGGAGGCAGGAGAGAATTTTTAACTCAACACTCAACACTTCCATAGCTCCTGAACTTCTCATTCACAATTCATCATCGCTCGTCGTTCGGCTGCCAAAGCTAATTCCGAGGCCACGCGAGCCTCATACGATCGAATCAACCACCATACCACTGGCGATAACCAGCCCTTCAAAGTAACGGAATAAGATATATAAGAGCCGCAGAGGGTAGATTCGATTTGGTAGGTTACTCGCTGTTCGACACCTGGAATAGTGACGATCCGCAAGCTAAATAATTCTCCCGGCCGCACGCGCTCGACAAATACGCGAATTGGAATCGGAATTAGACGCGTCACTTCTTGGTAAATCAGACCTGGTTTGGCAACTAACCCTCTCGGAACGTTAGTGCTAGCTAGTAGGGGATGCCAAGAGACATCGGCTAAGTCGCTCAATTTTTGCCAGAGAACATCTACTGACGCAGAACTCAGAGTCCGATAGGTTCGGATCAGCGAAAATCGAAGGCGCTTGCCTTCTCGTTTGGGAAATTTAAAGGAAAATTTGCGAATCACGAAACTCCTCCCCCACATTCCCTGGGGCAATTCGATCTATCTTAGTGCCAATGGTGTTACGTGCAATATTTTTCTTTTAAGATAACTTATAAGTGGTGACGATCGACTCAATCGCAATATAGCCTAAAATTCGATTAAACTTGAGATTGTCCGACCAGGTTGAAGACGTAAAAGAGAAGTAAAAAGTTCGGTCGGATCGCCTTCAGGCTGGCATTCTCTATCTAAAGACAGAAATTTATCCTTAATATTTCATACTTCGCCCATGACAGCTTTTCAAACCGATACTAAGATCGCTGCCGATTCTGCGCCGCCAACTGATGCTAAAACTAGGGTCAGTCAGTTCATGCAACAGTTGCAAGATAGCATCTGTCAATCTTTGGAAAAACTAGATGGAGTCGGGAAGTTCCAAGAAGATTCCTGGAAAAGACCCGAAGGTGGTGGCGGGCGATCGCGGGTACTCAGGGAAGGTGCTGTGTTCGAGCAAGGTGGGGTCAACTTTTCGGAAGTTTGGGGAGAACACCTGCCGCCTTCGATTCTAACGCAACGGCCCGAAGCTGCTGGTCATGGTTTTTATGCGACTGGAACTTCCATGGTGTTGCATCCTCGCAATCCATATGTTCCTACCGTTCATCTCAACTATCGCTACTTTGAAGCTGGTCCGGTTTGGTGGTTTGGTGGCGGACTCGATTTGACTCCCTACTACCCATTTGGTGAAGATGCCGCTCACTTGCATCGTACTCTCAAAGCGGCTGGCGATCGCCATCATGCAGATTACTACCCGACGTTCAAACGCTGGTGCGATGAGTATTTCTATTTAAAGCACCGCCAAGAAATGCGCGGTGTCGGTGGGATCTTTTTTGATTATCAAGACGGTCGAGGTGCTTTGTATAAAGGTCCAGATCCCAGCGGTCCGGCGGCGGTTTACAGCGATCGAGCGGGCATTCCAGAGACGCGCGGTTGGGAAGAGTTGTTTGCTTTCGTGCAAGACTGCGGTAACGCCTTTTTACCAGCTTACGCGCCCATCGTCGAACGCCGCAAAGATATGGAGTATGGCGATCGCGAACGCAACTTCCAGCTATATCGTCGGGGTCGTTACGTGGAATTTAATTTAGTCTACGATCGAGGCACGATCTTTGGATTGCAAACTAACGGGCGTACAGAGTCGATTTTGATGTCTTTGCCCCCATTGGTGCGCTGGGAATACGGCTATCATCCCGAACCTAACACTCCAGAAGCCGAGTTATACGAAGTGTTTTTAAAACCTCAAGATTGGGCTGAGTGGACTCCGCAAGGGTGAGAGCGAGGAGGGCGAGAGGGCGAGAGGGCGAGAAGAATCTTACCCCCCTCTCCTCGCAGGAGAGGGGCTGGGGGTGAGGTCAGACACTTAACACTTCCTTAGCTCTTGCAATTTGGTAAAACAAAATGGTCCCATCATCGGTCCCCAAAGGACTTTACCAGTGGTGGGATCTATGCCTCGATCGTAGGTTCTTAATTCCTCTGAGGTGACATCGAAGCCTAGCGCCACTTGGTAAGTCGTTCCCTGATAAGTAAAACGACAAGGATCGTCAGTGGCCGGTGAAGTGGAAAAAGTGTAGGTATTGGCGGCTAATTGCTGGTATGCGATCGCTAGGGTACATCCGGGCAAAAACTCCATGTCGTTTGCCGTTAGCGACTGGAGTAATTCTGGTTGCCGAGCGCCACCTCGGAGGTTTTCTGGGTTTTTCAGCATATAATACTGGGCTTGCAACTCCCCGCTGGCGCGGTCGCCCTCTCGCAGTCGGATAATTCGCTGGCGATAGGGTCGATCTAAATTGACGATACTGGCTTGTTCGGCAAATAGGGTAATGCTATCTTCGGCAAATAGAGAAATGGGGCGATGCCAAAGGCGAAGATGAACGTACCATGTCGGCTCGCCGATCGCTTGGGGCTGATTGTCAAATTCTCCAGCTAGGTAGCGACCTAGAACCGTTAATTCAGGAGATAAGTTCAACGCTTGCTCTCTCTCGATCGAGTTATCTGATATGGGCGGTACTGGATTTGAACCAGTGTCCTTCTGCGTGTAAAGCAGACACTCTACCGCTGAGTTAACCGCCCAGCTAAATTTCATCATATCATTAGTTGTAACAAGGAAACCGCGACTTGGAGCTTGGTTATATCGATTACCTGGCATCATTGCTACAAATCTCTCCCCCTGCTCCCCTGCTCCCCTGCTCCCCTGCTCCCCCTGCTTGCCATCTGTAGCAAAATTAAATCGCAAAATAGTAAGGATCTCCCTACCACATCAGTTTGAAGCTAAATGATACGATGTAAGGAAGGCTAAAGGCTCCAAATTGATTTTTATACTTCCTCTCTCCTGCTATGCTGAAAAATCTTCTCGGCAATCCCAACGCTCGCAAACTCAAACTATATCAGCCTTATGTCGCAGACATTAATGTGTTGGAAGAAGAGATCCAAGCATTGTCTGATGAGGCTTTAATTGGCAAGACCGCTGAATTCAAACAACGTCTAGCCAAAATCAAAACCGACAGAGAGCGAGAGGATATCTTAGATGAAATCTTGCCAGAAGCTTTTGCTGTAGTGCGGGAAGCTGGGCGCAGAGTTTTAGGGATGCGTCACTTTGACGTGCAGTTGCTCGGTGGCGTGGTGCTGCATAAGGGGCAAATTGCTGAAATGAAAACGGGTGAAGGCAAAACCCTGGTGGCAACACTGCCAGCTTATCTAAATGCTTTGACGGGTAGAGGCGTACACGTAGTGACGGTGAACGATTACCTGGCTCGCCGAGATGCCGAATGGATGGGACAAGTCCATCGATTTTTAGGCTTGAGCGTCGGCTTGATTCAGTCGGGGATGGGACCTGCCGAACGCCAAAAAAACTATGCTTGCGATATTACCTATGCCACCAATAGCGAGTTAGGTTTCGACTACTTGCGGGACAACATGGCGACATCCATGTCGGAGGTAGTTCAACGTCCCTTTAATTACTGCGTGATCGATGAAGTAGACTCGGTGTTGATCGACGAGTCGCGCACGCCGCTGATCATTTCCGGCCAGGTAGAACGGCCGACCGAAAAGTATCTGCGAGCAGCAGAAATTGCCAATCAACTCAAGAAAGAAGAACATTACGAAGTCGATGAAAAAGCCCGCAACGTCCTCATGACTGAGGAAGGGTTTATTGAAGCCGAAAATCTGCTGGAAGTCAAAGATTTATACGATCCTAACGATCCTTGGGCGCACTACATCTTCAATGCCATTAAAGCTAAAGAATTGTTTCTCAAAGATGTTAACTATATCGTTCGCAATGGCGAAGTGGTAATTGTCGATGAGTTTACAGGTAGGGTACTCGCAGGCAGGCGGTGGAGCGACGGCTTGCATCAAGCCATTGAAGCTAAAGAAAGAGTAGACATCGAGAACGAAACTCAGACTTTAGCGACTGTAACCTATCAAAACTTCTTTTTGCTCTATCCCAAACTGGCGGGAATGACGGGTACTGCCAAAACTGAAGAAGCTGAGTTTGAAAAAATCTACAAGTTAGAAGTTACGATTATCCCGACCAATAGGGCTGCCGGACGCAAGGATTTAGCCGATGTGGTCTATAAAACTGAAGCTGGCAAGTGGCGATCGATCGCTCAAGAATGCGCCGAAATGCACGAAGTCGGCCGCCCTGTACTAGTGGGAACTACCAGCGTCGAAAAGTCAGAAGTGCTATCTCAATTGCTGAACCAGTTAGAAGTTCCCCATAACTTGCTCAATGCCAGACCGGAAAACGTCGAACGGGAGTCAGAAATCATCGCTCAGGCTGGTCGGAAAGGAGCCGTTACCATCGCGACTAACATGGCAGGACGCGGAACGGACATCATCTTAGGCGGTAACTCCGATTACATGGCCAGGCTGAAACTGCGGGAATACTTCATGCCCAAGATCGTCCAGCCAGAGGAAGAAGAGGCGTTAGTGCCGATGCAAGTACCAGCAGCCTCAGATCGAGAAACACCCCAAGGTTTTGCTCCAGGGCGCAAAGTGAAAACCTGGAAAGCTTCGCCCCAAATTTTCCCGACTAAGCTATCGAAGGAAACCGAGCAAAAGCTGAAAGCGGCGGTAGATTTTGCGGTGAAGACCTACGGCGAGCGCAGCTTGCCAGAATTAGAAGCCGAAGACCGCATCGCGGTCGCGGCAGAAAAAGCCCCAACCGACGATCCAGCAATTCAAAAGCTGCGGGAGGCTTACAATCTAATTCGCCAAGAATACGACCAATTTACTTCGCAAGAACATAAAGAAGTAGTGGAATTAGGCGGATTGCACGTCATCGGTACAGAACGCCACGAATCGCGCCGGATCGACAACCAATTGCGGGGACGGGCCGGACGGCAAGGCGACCCCGGTTCGACGAGGTTCTTCTTGAGTTTAGAAGATAACTTACTGCGGATTTTTGGCGGCGATCGCGTGTCAAATTTAATGAATATGTTTGGGGTGGAAGAAGATATGCCGATCGAATCGGGAATGCTCACCCGCAGCCTCGAAGGGGCGCAGAAGAAAGTCGAAACCTACTACTACGATATGCGGAAGCAGGTATTCGAGTACGACGAGGTGATGCACAACCAAAGGCGAGCCATTTATGCCGAACGCCGTCGGGTACTTGAAGGACTAGACTTAAAAGAACAGGTAATCGGCTATGCCGAAAAGACGATGGAGGATATCGTCGAGGCTTACGTCAACCCAGATTTACCCCCAGAAGAGTGGGATTTAACCAGTTTGGTGGCCAAAGCCAAAGAATTCGTCCAACTGCTAGCGGATTTAGAACCGTCACAACTAGAAAACATGGCTGTTGGGGAAATCAAAACCTTCTTAGCAGAAGAAGTTCGCAAAGCCTACGACATTAAAGAGAGCCAGATCGATCGCATCGAACCTGGTTTAATGCGGCAAGCAGAGCGATTCTTCATCTTGCAACAGATCGATACTCTCTGGCGAGAACACTTGCAAGCGATGGATGCTTTGCGAGAGGGGATAGGTTTGCGCGGTTACGGGCAAAAAGACCCGCTGATCGAATACAAACAAGAAGGTTATGAAACTTTCTTAGAGATGATGACCGATATCCGCCGTAACGTCGTCTACTCCTTGTTCCAATTCCAGCCGCAGGCTCAACCTCAAGCAGTTTAGCTAAAGATTGAAATGAATTAACCCGATTTCGAGTTGTAGGGGTGCAAAACTGTTCCTGAGCTTGCCGAAGGATTGCGCCCCTACAATTGGTATATGGGTGCGAGATTTGGCGAACAGCCCTCACCCCCAACCCCTCTCCCAAGCTTGGGAGAGGGGAGCCGGAAATATTACAACTCATACCAATTATCATTTAGACTTGCTATATATGGAGTTGTTATATAAGTCTTGTAAGTGAAGCGATCGCTAAGGTAATTGTCTCGTTTTATACTGCTAAAGGTAGAGCGATCTAACCAATTTTAAGGCAGGTATTTTTACCTCCTAACCTGATAATTCATATGGGCGATACGTGCTAGCGCACAGCCTAGCGCCAACGTCCCAAGATGGCAGCGAGGAAAAATTCAGATAGATCGGTTCCAAATGACCTATAGCAACATAAGGAGAAAGTAGAAGGAATGACCCAAGTGTTATTAGGAGAAAACGAAGGCATCGATTCAGCTTTACGTCGCTTTAAACGCCAGGTATCGAAAGCGGGAATTTTAGCAGATGTTAAAAAGAATCGGCACTTTGAAACCCCTTTGGAGAAGCGCAAGCGAAAAGCAGTGGCGGCTCGGCGCAAAAAGCGTTTTCGTTAATCAAATTTATTCAATCACTTTAAAGTAATCACGATAGGCTTTGCGCTCTCAGGCAAAGCCTATTTTAATTTTTACAACGCATCGACATTCATTACCTATTTTTTAGGCTGGCGGTGGCAAACCCGCTAGTAGCTTTTTTGCAGGAAACAGCTACACGAGCTTTCGTCTGCCCGTACCGACTTCAAGAAGCAGATCGAGCCAGAATCGAAGCCGAAAAAAGAGCATTAGGCGATCGCCTATAATAACGGAAGTAAGTGCTTTCGATCGCTAAGGCTCTGAATATCTATTTAATTTGGCACTAGTCCATATGGTGACATCAAACTACTTTAGGATCGATGCCGCAAAAAGTATTGACGTGGTATAACCAGCAAGGCGATCGCTATTTAACGGCCGAGGAACGAGAACAACGAGAACGACAACGCGCCGATCGTTTGGCAGCGCAACTCAAAGCCGCAGGTATCGAGCCAGAGGTTTAATAGACTTCTTGCAGAAGTCAAGTAATAAGTAATAAGTAATAAGCTAGAGTTTTGACGATTTCAGTTCTCTCAATAATTATTTTTACACTTTTGTAAGAGGTTTAATGATTACAGGTAAAACGAAATTATTAGCAGTTATCGGCTATCCGATCGCTCATTCTCTGTCGCCAGTGATGCACAATGCCGCGATCGCAAATCTGCAACTCGATTATGTTTACATTCCTTTGGCGATTGCACCAGAGAACCTAGCTATAGCTGTTGACGGTTTGATGGCGATCGAACTCCAAGGCTTTAACGTTACCATTCCCCATAAAGAAGCGATTTTTCAACTGTTATCTGAAAAAGGGGAAGTCGATCGAATTGCCCACGCTGTCGGTGCGGTGAATACAGTTTCGCGTCGCGATCGAACTTGGTGCGGGACTAATACCGATATCGCTGGATTTCTGGCTCCCTTGCAGCAATGCGATCGAGATTGGAGTCAAACTGAAGCGACAATTTTAGGCTATGGCGGTGCGGCGCGGGCAGTAGTAGCAGCCTGTGCTAAATTAGGTTGCGATCGAGTCAACGTCGTGGGGCGCGATCCCAAAAAGTTAGAAGAATTTGGTAAAAGTTGGGTAAATTCACCTTTGTCGGTAAATCTCAGCCTGCATCAATGGCAAGAATTACCAGAATTGATGGCAAAGACAAGTTTGCTCGTCAATGCTACGCCTGTAGGTATGGGCAATCGCTCGCACCAGTCGCCAGTAGATGCAGAGGTAATGGCGAAATTACCTTCAGGAGCGATCGCTTACGACTTAATTTACAATCCCAATCCGACTTTATTTTTGCAACAAGCTCGATCGCAAGGAAAGATGGCGATCGATGGCTTAGAAATGCTCATCTGTCAAGGAGCCGCTGCTTTAGAAATCTGGTTGCAGCAGCCAGCGCCATTAGAGATTATGCGTCAAGCTTTGCGGCAACATTTGGGCTTTGAGATTTAGGCTTTCTTCAATTTAATAAAAACCACAGATGCACACAGATAAACACAGATGAAATTGATGAGTTATCGGCTCAATCGCACCGCCCTAAGCCACAAGTCCCAATGCTGCCAACTGAGCTTGAGCTTTGTGAAGAGACTCAAACCATTCCTGTTCGGGATCGCTATCGGCTACAATTCCTGCCCCCACTTGCCCCCAAACTATATGAGAGAGTTCGGAGTGTGGAGTGGGTCGTGTTAACCTCACCCCCTGCCCCTCTCCTCGCAGGAGAGGGGAGTATTGCCTCCTCTGCTCCCTGTCGCCAAACAGCAGAGTACGAATTAAGATGTTCAAATCTAGATTGCCCCGCCAATCTAGATAGCCGCAAGAGCCATAAAACAAGTTGCGACGCACGGGTTCGAGTTCTTCAATGATTTCCAGACAGCGGACTTTAGGGCAACCCGTAATCGTTCCACCAGGAAACAGAGCGCGAATCGCATCGATTGGGTCTAAATCGGGCTGCAAGATGCCTCTAACATTGCTGACTAGGTGCATGACGTGGCTGTAGCGCTCGATCGCAAATAGCTCGTCCGCCGCCACCGATCCCCATTCGCACACTCGCCCTAAATCATTGCGTTCTAAATCGACGAGCATGATATGTTCGGCTCTTTCTTTGGCATTAGAAAGCAAATCTTCACCCAGTTGTCGATCGCTTTCTATGTTAGTTCCCCGCGCTCGCGTGCCCGCAATCGGCCTGGTGGAAATCTCGAATTTGCTGTCGCTACCCAATCGCGATCGCACCAATCTTTCTGGAGAACAACTAATTACCGCCCCCCAAGGTGTCTGCCAATAGCTGCTCATCGGTGAAGGGTTGATCTGTTGCAGGGCGCGATAAATCGTCCAGCTATCGGCGGTGGTACGAGTAGCAAATCGCAGCGAAATATTTGCCTGAAAAATATCCCCAGCCTGAATATACTTTTTGGCCTGCCGTACTGCGTCTTCGTAATCGGCTTGAGATGATAAGAAATCGATCGAAAGGGGAGGGCGAGAGGGGGAGATGGGGAGATGGGGAGATGGGGAGACAAAGGGAGAACGTTCTAATTGGTACTCTAAGCGATCGAGTTCGGACTGGGCAGTAGATGCTAGCCAGAGAGTTTGTTCCCAGCGATCGAGTATGGCAAAAGATGCTGGTTCGTACCAAAAAGCCACGGGGAAGGGCAAGGGATCCGATTTCAGGGTGGGAAGTCGTTCGATTTCCCACGCCAGATCGTAGCCCAGCCAGCCCAGCCAACCGCCAGTAAATGGCAGAGTCAATTGCGGCTCTTCAGCCCTCGGTATTGCCGAATGTTGGAGGAGATGGTGTAGGAAAGGCAGAATTTGTCCTACAGGTGGAGTCCACGTTTGAGGTTTGCCAGCTACCAGCCGAGGACTGCCCGCGCAAATGGAATATCGAGTCAATTCGTTTCGCTCGTCGCCACTAGCAGGCGGGCTTTCTAAGAGAGTACCGATCGCGTTTGGCTGGTAAAACAAAGCCTCAAAGACATCAGAGCCAGTCCGATCTTCTAACGGCAGCGAGCGCCAAAACCAGGGCAGTAATTCTTTCATAGCACTTCAGAAGCTTAAGTATTAGCGCCAACTCAACACTCAACACTTAACACTTAACACTTTTCAAAACTCTCCTCCCCAAATCAGCCGTGCGCTCCAGAATGCTCCTAAAACAAATAATGCCATCCAATCCCATTTGCCAATCCGTAACTGATACCACTGGACTCGATGCTCGTTGGGACTGGTAAAACCGCGTACCTTCATGGCGCTGGCAATTTGTTCTGCCCTTAACAGTAAATTTTCTAATAAGCGATCGACTACTAACAACCAAACTTGCAAGCTTTTTCGCACCCCTAACTTCTTCCAGTTAATCGCTCTAGTGCGTACCGATCGCACTAAATTCTGTACCTCTTCCAACACCAAGGGGATAAATCGCAAAGACAGAGTTAAGGTGAGGGCAATTTCGGTAACGGGGATCTTGAAGCGTCTCAAAGGACGCATCAGGCTTTCGATCCCAGCGGTAATTTCTTCGGGGGCAGTAGTGAGTAAGTACAGAGTAGAACTGTAAATCAGGGTAAACAGTAAGGTACTGGCGCTAATTGCTAAAGCGAGAGTGCGGCGGGTAACGGTAAATTTGAGAAAACCAGCATCTAACTTCCACAGCACGTATTGGTAAGAGGTCGGCGGGACTGGGATATCGTCGGCTGGCAATCGGGGTTGATGGCTCGAATTCAAAGCATCGGGGGCAATAGCTGCGATCGCGAACAGGAAAACCCCTAACATCAGCAGCCAACCCATTTGCTGTCGCCACACTCGCCAGGGAATTCCTGCCGTCAAAGTCATCACCATCAATACTGCTACCAACGCCAATCGCCAGTAGGGATTTGCCAAAATCGGAGCCAATAAAAAGCTCATCAACCAACCTAGTTTCACTCTGGGATCGAGGCGGTGCAGCCAGGTAATCGGTTGTTCGAGATACAGTCCTAAAGGGAGCGATCGCAGTAAATCCATCTTTGGAAGAATACGGGAGTTCAGGAGTATGCGCCGAGCGCAGGCTGCGCCAACAGAAGTTCAGAAGGCCAAGCCTATAAATGTAGTGGATGGACACGCCGAAAACAGTACGACAGCCGTAGGTTGGGTTGACGACAGGAAACCCAACTAACCCAACCGTGTAAGTCCAGAAAAATTTTGAACTCCTTTTAAGTGTACGATCTGCCAACGATCGTTCCAGATAAAACATCCTGAAAGCTACAGATCGCGTCAATATTTTGCCTCTGTCGCATTATCAAGAGACGGTACTGGCTTCCCGAAGTTGCAATTTTAACTCCAAACGTTCTCCCGGACGAGGAGCGATCGCTTGCGTTGACAGATGATTTTGTTTTAGCAATTCCTGAAATTCTTCGACAGTACCTACAGCTTTCAATAAATTAGTCAGCAACCCTTCATAACTTACTTCTCCCGGATCGGCAGTTGGCAGAATTACTTGAGGTTGTAATTGCTTCACCATTTTTAACGCCCCATCTGTGCCCTTGATAATCGGCCCCACCAAAGGCAGGCTTAAGTCAATAATCGGAGCGATCGCCACATCTACGGGGGCGAATTCTGACAAAGAAGGGTGATGAGAACCGTGCGGTTCGTAATAAATTGTCAATCCAGTTGCCAATTCTTTCAAAATATAGCCATTTTCGATGTTATTCGGGCCGAGAGCAGAACCGGGAACCGCTCTAATTTCCACGGCATTATCGAAAACCAAAGTCTCGCCGGGAGTTAAAGCTGTAACTTGGCTGTAACCTAAATCTCGTACTACTTTGGCTGCACTCGTCGAACCGACAACCGGAATCGATCGATCGAGTCGTTCGAGAGTCGGGGGATGGGCGTGATCTGGCAAACCTTGAGACAGCAAAATCAGGTCGATATGTTCGGGGATAGAGCGTTCTTGCTCTCGATAGCCGCGAAAAAACCAATTCTGGTTGCCGAACGACAAGGAACCAACCAACCAAGGATCGAGCAGGATGTATTTTCCTCCCAGTTCGATCGCCCAACTGTTACTGTCTAGCCAAGTGAGATACATAGTAGGTATCGAGATTGCGTCTGGTTTTATTATAGGGAATTATTACAATTTGTTAACTAAATTTTTGACCGTCAATGTCTACTCTTCCGTAAAAATACTTATCTGCAAACTTGAACTTATCTAGATCAGGTGTTTTCCTTGATTTTATTTATTTTTAAAGTAAATATTATTAATTTAGTTTTTAAAAGTAAGTAAATTCATGAATAAATTAATTGTAAGAATATTTAGCTTGCCCGCTATGGCAGCAGTTTTCTTGACCGCGTTTAGTATTAACTCATCATCTATGGCATCCCAAGCCATTGAAGATTCATGCTCTACTGTTAAAAAAGATGAGTTACGTTATTTAAGCTGTCAGCTATTAGCTCTAAGAATAGGAACTGATAATCTTGGAAAAATTGGTCAAAGGTCAACCCATGCTCCTCAGAAGGTTGTTAATCAATTGGGTAATTATTGCAAGTCAGCAGTATTGGACTCACTGAAATCTCCAGCTTCAGCTAGATTCTCAAAGGGACCTCACACTATGGAAATATTTATTGGTATTTATGCGGTAATCGGCGGGGTAGACGCACAAAACAGTTATGGTGCGCTTTTGAGAAATAAATATTTTTGCTATTTCAGTAATGAGCCTAAAAAAGGTTTGCAAATATTAGATGTGTATATCTCAGATTAACTTAGAACTTCTGCACAGATACCCCATAATAGTAGGGGCGCAATGCATTCATTGGTGTCAACTTAGAGCTAAAGTCGTTGCTGTACCCTGAATTTCAGCCATCTCCGCCAGGGGTTCAAAACCCCTGGCTAATAGCGCAAGTCCATTGAAATGGACTAAAGAAGGAAATTACCCACAGATCGGCCAGTCCTCTTTAGAGGACTTTAGCTTTGAGACAGGGGTTTTCAACCCCTGGCGGGGCGAAGCTCTAGACCGTTAACTTGACACCAATGAATGCATTGCGACCCTACCGACCATACATTATCCCTATTCTCAAAAATTGTGCTGAACATTCTTTGTATAGACGTTTTATGAAACGTCTATACATTTGGGATTGTTCGCTAGCAACGTCAACTACGCAACGCCAACGACCGATCGCTCGCCGATGCCTTCTTTTTGGGCCATCGATAGCATCAGATCGATCGCGCGACAGGAGTAACCCCATTCATTGTCGTACCAGGCAACCACTTTAAAGAAGTTGGCATTGAGTTCGATCCCGGCCCCGGCATCAAAAATACTCGATCGGCGATCGCCTTGAAAATCGGTAGAGACAACTTCTTCGTCGGTATAACCCAAAATCCCTTTTAATTCCCCTTCCGAGGCTGCCTTCATCGCCGCGCAAATTTCTTTGTAACTGGTAGCTTTGGCAGTTTTGAAGGTCAAATCGACCACAGAAACATCGGGAGTGGGGACGCGAAATGCCATTCCAGTTAACTTGCCTTTCAACTGCGGCAAAACCAATGCAACCGCTTTCGCCGCACCTGTAGACGCAGGAATGATGTTCTGGGCTGCACCGCGTCCGCCCCGCCAATCTTTTTTGCTAGGGCCGTCTACCGTCGGCTGAGTAGCAGTCATGGCGTGAACTGTGGTCATTAACCCCTCAGTCAAACCAAAATTGTCATCGATGACTTTCGCTATGGGCGCGAGGCAATTCGTCGTACAGCTAGCATTAGAGACGATCGCATCTTTAGCAGGATCGAACAGGTGATGGTTGACTCCCACCAGCAGCGTCGGTACTTTGTCTGGCTCTTTGGTCGGTGCAGAAATTATGACTCGTTTAGCACCAGCTTTGAGATGATTGGCAGCCCGATCGTAGTCGGTAAACAGCCCCGTAGACTCGACTACGTAATCTGCACCTACTTTTCCCCAAGGGAGTTCGGCAGGATTTTTAATCGCCGTACAAGGAATCAAGCGGCCGTTGATGACAATTCCATCCTCAGTACGATCGACCTCGCCTTTAAAGCTGCCGTGGGTAGAGTCGTACTTGAATAAGTAAGCCAGGTTATCGGGTGGTACCAAGTCGTTGATACCGACAAATTCAATATCCGGGCGATCGATTCCAGCCCGCAATACCAAGCGCCCGATTCGACCAAATCCGTTGATGCCAACTTTTAACTTTGCCATAATCAAAACTTTGGTGTCAGCCTATTTGCATTTCTAGAAGTCTGCCACGAGTTAGAAAGATTGTTGGTGATTGAAATATCTTTTTAAGGAGTTGAAGAGCGAGCAATGGGATGTCGATCGCTCGGTAAAATAAAAATATCTGTCGCCTTACCGGAGCTTGTTTCCCATGGTGAAATCTGACCCCCGACTGACGACTCTACCCTCTACCGAGGAACTGCCTTGTTCCGACGATACTCCTGTGGATAATGAGGACCAAAACTTTATTCCCAATCGCTTGCTATTTCTGCTGGAGTTTATTTGGGCAGATCGCAATGACTGGTTTTTTGGGGTAGATATGGGCATTTACCATACAACGGGAGTCAGTCACCTAGTACCAATCGTTCCCGATGGTTTTTTGAGCTTGGGAGTAGAACGGCGCAAACAAGGAAAGTCGCGCCTGAGCTACGCTATCTGGGAGGAAAATAAGATCGTTCCCATCCTGGTGCTGGAAGTTGTATCGAAAACTCCAGGGGATGAATACGAAGAGAAAGTGAACCTCCTACACTGATGCTATCGCATACAGTGTAGGCTTCTCAAATCAACGCACGAGATCTGAGAACTTCCATCGCGGTACTATGGGTATGCGATACCTTAATCTTCCCACTACGGCTGTTT